>Ga0209238_1000004_pt1 | contig 372115 bp, 301 predicted proteins | sample GraSoi013_1_20cm_FD_185823 | JGI IMG/M metagenome (GOLD analysis project Ga0209238, IMG submission 185823) | Grasslands soil microbial communities from the Angelo Coastal Reserve, California, USA - Sample 10_02_2013_1_20cm (SPAdes) (version 2) | ecosystem: Environmental > Terrestrial > Soil >...
CTACGCAGCCGCCTGGCAGCGCAGTCCCTTGCAGTGGGCGGCAGGCACCGCCGCAGCCGCAGCCGCAGCCGCAGCACAGGTGGCCCTGGTATTTGGCGACGGCAGTGCCACGGCCGAGACCCTGGTGCACGCATTGCGGGCGCAGGGCACCGATGTGGTCTGCGTGGAAGCGGGCGCCGCCCCCGCCTGCCTGGCCCCGGGCCGGCATGCCGTGCGCCCCGGCGAGCGCCGCGATTGCGAGGACTTGCTCGATGCGGTGCAGGCGCAGTTCGGCCCCGTGGACGCCATCTACCACCTGTGGGCCATGGACGCGGCTGCCCCTGCGCCGCTGGAGCGCGGCTTTCACAGCGTGCTGGCGCTGGCGCAGGCGCTGGAGACCCGTGCGCACGATGCTGGAGGCCCGCGCGAAAGGCGGCTGCTGCTGGTGGCCGCAGGCGGTTCGGAAGATGTGACCGGAGCGGAAGCGCTGAACCCCGAGATGGCCGCCGTCTTTCCGCTGTGCAAGGCGATCGGGCAGGAATGCCCGTCCATCGACTGCCGTTTCGTCGATGTGGTGCAGGCGGATTCGCACGCAATGCAGGCCCGGCTGGCGCGCCAGCTGCTGGACGAAGCCCGCGCGCCGCATGGGCTGCGCGCGGCCGACACGGCCATCGCCCTGCGCGGTGCCCACCGCTGGCGCAAGACCTACGAGCCCCTGCAGTGGCAGGACGCCGCGGCGCCGCGCCTGCGCAGGCAGGGCGTGTACCTGATCACGGGCGGCCTGGGCGGCGTGGGCCTGGCGCTGGCCCGGCATCTGGCCGCGCACTGGCAGGCCCGCCTGGTGCTGGTGGGCCGCACGGCGCTGCCAGCACGCAGCCAATGGGAGGCGCTGGCCGCGGATGACGGGCAGCCGAGCACCCTGCGCCAGCAACTGCTGCAGCTGCTGGCCCTGGAGGCCGAGGGCGCCCAGGTGCTGGCCCTGGCGGCCGATGTGGCCGACGCCGCGCAGATGCAGGCGGCGCTGGCGCAGGCGCACCAGCGCTTTGGCGCGCTGCATGGCGTGGTCCATGCCGCAGGCCATGCCGACAGCGGCATGCTGTCCACCCGCACGCGGGACAGCGTGGAGCGCACGTTCGCCCCCAAGCTGCGCGGCACCCGGCTGCTGCTGGACCTGCTGGGCACGCTGGACATGCAGGCGCCGGACTTCGTGCTGCTGTGCTCGTCCATCTCCAGCCTCACCGCAGGCCTGGGCAAGAGCGACTACGCCGCCGCCAATGCCTGCATGGATGCATTGGCGGCACTGGCCAGCCGCCAGCGCGCCTGGCCCGTCATCTCCGTGGACTGGGACGCCTGGCGTGACCTGGGCATGGCCGCCGGCATGCGCATTCCCGAGGGCATAGGCTGGAGCGGCGCAGAAGCGGCAGCGGTGTTCGAGCGCATCGTCAACGGCGATGTGCCGCACCAGGTGGTCATCTCCACCACCGACCTGCAGCAGCGCCTGGGCGAGATCGATGCCGGGCTGGTGGATGCGCTGGCAGAACCTGCCGCCGAAGCCTTCGCCGAACCTGCCAACGGATCGCAGGCCCGTGGCGGCCATCCGCGCCCGGCGCTGCAGACCGCCTACGTTGCGGCCGAAGGCGAACTGCAGCAGGCCCTGGCCGCGCTGTGGACCGACATGCTGGGCATTGCCCCGGTGGGCGTGCACGACAACCTGTTCGAGCTGGGCGGCGACTCGCTGCTGGCCCTGCAGATCCTGGGCCGCGTGAAAAAGCGCTTTGGTGTCGAGCTGCACCCTGCCGCCTTCTTCAAGGCCCCCACCGTCGGCGAGCTGGCCGTGCTGGTGGAGACCCGGCTGATCGAGGAGATCGAGGCCACCGTTACCGATGAAGGCGATGCCCTTGCCGCCTTCGCATCTGCGTGAGAAGACCACCATGTCCCTGAACGATCTCGATTCCCGCAAGTCCCGCCTGTCCGATGCGCAGCGTGCCGCACTGGCCCTGAGGCTCCGGGGTGCATCCGGTGCATCCGGCGCACCCGCTGCATCTGACGCAGGTGGCGCAGGTGGCCTGCCGGACGGCGACACCCGCAATACGGCCCACACCATCACCCGCTGCGACCGCACGCTGGCCATTGCCCTGTCCCCCGCGCAGCGCAGCCTCTGGCTCACCTGGCGGCTGGAGCCCGCCAGCCCCGCCTACAACATGGTGGGATCGCTGTCGCTCAAGGGGCCGCTGGATGCGCTGGCGCTGGAGCAGGCGCTGCAGGCCCTGGCCGAGCGCCACGAGATCCTGCGCACCTGCTATCCGGCCGGCGAGGACGGCGAGCCCCGGCAGTCCATCCAGCCCGCCGCGCCCGTGCCCCTGCGCCATGTCGATCTGGGCGCATGGACGGACGGCGATCCGCAGGCCGAGGCGCAGCGCCAGGTGCTGCTGCTGGCCCGCCAGCCCTTTGCGCTGGACACGGAAACGCCATTGCGCGCCGTCCTGTGCCGGCTGGGCGCGCAGGAGCATGTGCTGGGCCTGTCGCTGCACCACATTGCGGGCGATGGCTGGTCCAACGGCATCGTGGTCGAGGAGCTGTTCCACCTGTACGAGGCCCTGCGCACGCAGCAGCCATCGCGCCTGCCGGCCATGGCCCTGCAGTTCGCCGACTATGCCGTCTGGCAGCGCCGCTGGTTCGATGCCGGTGAGCGCGAGCGGCAGCTGGCCTACTGGCGCGCCCGGCTGGGCACCGAGCACGAGGCCCTGGCCCTGCCGATGAAGCAGGCCAGGGCGGCCGCGCAGGAAGCACAGGAGCAGCGCCTGGAGTTCACGCTGCCCGCCGCGCTGGCCACCCGCGTGCGTGCCCTGGGCCGCGCGCATGGCGCCTCGCTGTTCATGGTGATGCTGGCCCTGCTCAAGCTGGTGCTGTACCGCTTCAGCGGCACGCGCGAGCTGCGCGTGGGCACGCCCGTGGCCAACCGCCAGAAGGCCGAGACGCATGGGCTGATCGGCTACTTCCTGAACCTGCTGGTGCTGCGCACGCACATCGATCCCGCGCAGGACTTCGGCGCGCTGCTGGCGCAGGTGCGCGAGGCGGTGCTGGGCGCGCAGGCCCACCAGGACCTGCCGTTCCACCTGCTGGTCGAGGCGCTGCAGCCGGCCCGCCAGCCGGGCGTTCACCCGCTGTTCCAGGTCAAGTGCACCCAGCAGGAAGATGCCTCGGCCGCGCGCCACATCGCCGGCCTGGAGATCGCCATGCAGGCCGTCTCCAGCGGCCAGGCGCATTTCGACCTGAGCCTGGACTTCACCGACCGGCAGGACGGCATCGACTGCGTGCTGATCTACGCCCATGAACTGTTCGACGAGGCCGTGGTGCGCGACATGGCCGCCGCATTCCAGGATTTTGCGCGGCAGGTCAGCGGCGCAATCAGCGACAGGCAGCCCAGGCTGGGCGAGCTGTCGCTGCCAGGCCGCGTGTCGGAGTCTGCAGGCCCGGTGCAGGCCTTTGGCGCCGACAGCGTGCTGCAGCTGTGGTCGCGCGCCGTGCAGGCCCATCCCGATGGCACGGCGGTCAGGGACGCAGGCTCGGCCCTGGACTACGCGCAGCTGGACCGGCAGTCCGACCAGCTGGCGCGGGCCCTGGTGGCGCGCGGCGTGGGTGCCGATGTGCGCGTGGCCCTGCATGCCGAGCGCAGCTGCGCCTTTGTGCTGGGCCTGCTTGCCGTGCTCAAGGCCGGTGGCACCTATGTGCCCCTGGACCCCGGCCTGCCGGCGCAGCGGCTGGCCTGGCAGCTGCGCGACAGCGGCGCGGTGCTGATGCTCTGCCAGCAGGCGCCCGCCTGGGACGCGGGCGTTCCCCTGCTGAGCCTGGACCTGAATGCCTGCCAGGACCCGTGCATTGCGGGGCAGGCGCCGCCGGCCGCGCCGCCGCATTCCGCACAGGGCGCCTATGTGATCTACACCTCGGGCTCGACCGGGCAGCCCAAGGGCGTGGTCGTCAGCCACGGCGCGCTGGCCCACTATGTGCAGGCCGTGCTGCAGCGGCTGGACCTGCCCGATGCGGCGCGCAGCATGGCCATGGTCTCGACCGTGGCGGCGGACCTGGGGCACACCGTGCTGTTCGGCGCGCTGTGCTCGGGGCGCGCGCTGCATCTGATGGCGCCCGAACTGGCCTTCGACCCCGACGGCTTCGCGCGCTACATGGCAGAGCACCGGGTGGACGTGCTCAAGATCGTGCCCAGCCATCTGCAGGGGCTGCTGAATGCCGGCATGCCCGCTGACGTGCTGCCTGCCAGCCGCCTGGTGCTGGGCGGCGAAGCCACGCGCTGGCCGCAGGTGGACCGCATTGCCGCGCTCAGGCCCGGCTGCCGCGTGCTCAACCATTACGGCCCCACCGAAACCACGGTGGGCATCCTCACCCAGGAGGCGGACGAGGCGCTGCGCGGCGGCGAAAGCCTGCCCGTGGGCAGGCCGCTGGCCAATAGCCGCGCCCTGGTGCTGGATGCCGACCTCCAGCCCGTGCCCCTGGGCGCCAGCGGCGAGCTGTACCTGGGCGGGCCGGGCCTGGCGCGCGGCTACCAGGCCCGGCCCGGGCAGACGGCAGAGCGATTCGTGGCCAGCCCGTTCCAGCCGGGCGAGCGCCTGTACCGCACGGGCGACCGCGTGACCATGCTGGCCGATGGCAGCCTGCAGTTCCTGGGCCGCATGGACGACCAGGTGAAGGTGCGCGGCTACCGCGTGGAGCTGCGCGAGGTGGCGCTGGCGCTGCAGGCCGTGCCCGGCGTGGCCCAGGCCGAAGTCGTGGCGCGGCCGGACGGGAATGGGAATGGGAATGGGGGCGGGGACGGGCGCATGCAGCTGCATGCCTATGCCGTGCCCCAGGCCGGCGTGCCCGCCGACAGGCCGGGGTGGGCCGCCGCGCTGGCGCAGGCGCTGCCCGAGTACATGGTGCCCGCCAGCATCACCGTGCTGGAGTGCATGCCCCTGACGGCCAACGGCAAGATCGACCGCAAGGCCCTGCCCGTGCCGGAGCAGGCGGCCGCCGATCTTTTCGAGGCGCCGCAAGGCGAGGCCGAGCAGGCGCTGGCCGCCGTCTGGGCCGACCTCTTCGGCCTGGAGCGCGCGGGCCGGCATGACGACTTCTTCGCGCTGGGCGGGGACTCCATCCTCGCGCTCAAGCTGGTGGCGCGTGCCCGCAAGCGCGGCGTCAAGCTCACGCCCAAGCAGCTGTTCACGGGCAAGACGCCAGCGGGTGTGGCACGGCTGGTGGAGGGGCCGGTCGCCGGAGCCGAGCAGACCGAAGGCACGGCGCCCCTGCCCAGGGCCGACCGCAGTGGCCCGCTGCCGCTGTCCTTTGCGCAATTGCGCCAATGGTTCCTGTGGCAGCTGGAGCCGGCCGGTACGGCCTATCACATCAGCGGCGCGCTGCGTCTGCTGGGCACGCTCGATGTGCTGGCGCTGCAGCAAAGCTTCGACGCGCTGGTGGCGCGCCACGAGTCGCTGCGCACGGTGTTCCGCATGGGCGGGGACGGGCAGGTGGTGCAGGTGATCGCCGCACAGGGCGGTGTGCGGGTCGAGCAAACGGATCTGTCCGAACTCCCCGCTGCGCAGCGTCAGGAACAACTGGAACAGGCGGCGGCCGCCGTGCACCGCCAGCCCTTCGACCTGCAGGCCGGGCCGCTGCTGCGCGTGGGCCTGATCCGCGAGTCGGCCGAGGCGCATCTGCTGGTCGTGGCCATGCACCACATCGTCTCCGACGGCTGGTCCATGCAGATCATCGTGGATGAATTCGTGCAGCAGTACCGCGCACGGTGCCAGGGACAGGTGCCGCAGGCCGCACCCCTGCCGCTGCAGTACGCCGACTACGCGGCCTGGCAGCGCCAGTGGCTGGAGGCCGGCGAGCGGCAGCGGCAACTGGCCTACTGGCGCACCCAGCTGGGCGATACGCACCCCGTGCTGCAACTGCCCACCGACCACCCTCGCCGGCCCGGCGCGGACCATGTGGCCGCCAGCCATGGCCTGCAGCTGCCGGCCGAACTGGTCGTCAGCCTGCGCCGCCGCGCCCAGGCGCAGGACGCAACGCTGTTCGTGCTGCTGCTGGCGGGCCTGCAGGCCGTGCTGCACCGCTACACGGGCCAGGAAGACATTCGCGTGGGCGTGCCCATTGCCAACCGCCACCGGGTGGAAACGCAGGGCACGGTGGGCTTTTTCGTGAACACCCAGGTTCTGCGCGCCACGCTGGACGGGCGCATGGGCCTGGCGCAGCTGCTGGACCAGGCCCGGCAGGCCGCCCAGGGCGCGCAGGCCCACCAGGACCTGCCCTTCGAGCAACTGGTCGAGGCGCTGCAGCCCGAACGCAACGCCGGCACCCAGCCGCTGTTCCAGGTGCTGTTCAACCACCAGCGCCAGGACCGCAGCGCGCTGCAGCAACTGCCTGGGCTGGAGCTGCAGGAATATGCGCTGCAGGGCCAGGGCGCCCAGTTCGAGCTGACGGTGGACACCACCGAGGATGCGCAGGGCCGCCTGCACCTGCGCCTGACCTATGCCCGCGAATTGTTCGAGGCCGCCACCATCGGCGCGCTGGCCGGCCACTATGTGGCCATGCTGCAGGCGCTGGCCGATGATCCGAGCCGCAAGGTGGACGAGGTCGCCTTGCTGGGCGCGGCCGAACTGCACAGGCAGCAGGCATGGGGCCGCGCCGCTGCCCTTCCTGCCTGCCGGCCGGCCGCAGCGCAGACGCTGCACGGCCGCTTCGCCAGCCAGGTATTGGCGCGAGCCGGGGCGCAGGCGCTGTCCTTCGAGCACCACGTTCTCGGCTACGCAGAACTCGACGCCCAGGCCAACCGCCTGGCCCACCGCCTGATCGCCCTGGGCGTGCGGCCGGAGACGCGCGTGGGCATTGCCATGCAGCGCTCGCTGGAGATGGTGGTCGGCCTGCTGGCCATCCTCAAGGCCGGTGGCGCCTATGTGCCGCTGGACCCGGATTACCCGGCGGATCGTCTGGCGCACATGGTCGAGGACAGCGGCATTGCCCTGGTGCTGACGCAGGCGGCGGTGCGCGAGCGCATTCCCGGCGCTGCTGCACTGCAGGTGCTGGAGATCGACATGCTGGACCTGTCGGGCGAACCCGGTACCGATCCGCAGGTTGAAGTCTCGGCCGACAGCCTGGCCTATGTGATCTACACCTCGGGCTCCACGGGCCGTCCCAAGGGCGCGCAACTGAGCCACCGCAACGTGGCACGGCTGCTGGACGCCACCGATGCCTGGTTCGGCTTCGGGCCTGACGATGTCTGGACCCTGTTCCACTCCTATGCCTTCGACTTCTCGGTCTGGGAGATCTTTGGTGCGCTGTGCACGGGCGGCCGGCTGGTGGTGGTGCCGTACTGGGTCAGCCGCTCGCCCCAGGACTTCCTGGCTTTGCTGCGTGCGGAGCGCGTAACGGTTCTCAATCAAACACCTTCGGCCTTTGGGCAACTGGTCCATGCCGTCGAGCAGGAAGATGGGAACGGCGCTGGCCTGGCGCTACGCCAGGTGATCTTTGGCGGCGAGGCGCTGGAGCCCGAGAGCCTGCGGCCCTGGTTCGACCGCTTCGGTGACCAGAGCCCCCAACTCATCAACATGTACGGCATCACCGAGACCACGGTGCATGTGACGTACCGTCAGATCACCAAGGCGGATTTGGATGGTGGCCGCAGCCCCGTTGGCGTGGCTATTCCGGACCTGGGCCTGTACGTGCTCGATGGCAGCCTGAACCTGCTGCCGCAGGGCGTGGCCGGGGAGCTGTACGTGGCGGGCGAAGGACTGGCACGCGGCTACCTGAATCGCGCTGGCCTGAGCGCCGAGCGCTTTATCGCCAATCCCTTCACACAGGCAGGCGATCGCCTGTACCGCACGGGCGATCTGGTGCGCTGGAGTGCACAGGGCGAACTCGAATACCTGGGTCGTGCCGACCAGCAGGTCAAGATCCGGGGCTTCCGCATCGAACTGGGCGAGGTGCAGTCGCAGCTGCTGGCCCAGCCTGAAGTGCGTGAGGCGGTGGTGCTGGCCAAGGAGGGTGCAAGGCTGATCGCCTATGTCTCCCTGCGTGACGCGGTGGAGGAAAGCCAGCTCAAGCAGCGCCTGGGCCAGGCGCTGCCCGACTACATGGTGCCCTCGGCCATCGTCGTGCTCGAAGCCCTGCCGCTGACAGCCAACGGCAAGGTGGACCGCAAGGCGCTGCCCGAGCCGGAGATGATCAGCGCCCAGCAATACGAGGCACCGCAGGGCGAGTTGGAGGAAACGCTGGCGACGATCTGGGCCGAGGTGCTGGGCGTGGATCGCGTGGGCCGGCAGGACGGCTTCTTCGAGCTGGGCGGGCATTCGCTGCTGGCCCTGGGCCTGCTGGAGCGCGTGCGCGCCCAGGGCCTGCGCGTGCAGGTGCGCACGCTGTTCCAGCACCCGAGGCTGGCGGAGTTTGCGCAGGCAGTGTTGCAGGCGCAGCAGGGGGACCAAGGGGAGCAGGTGGCCGGCGAGATCGATGTGCCGCCCAACGGCATCCCCGAAGGCTGCACGGCGATCACGCCGGACATGCTGACCCTGGTGGCGCTGGATGAGGAGGAGATTGCTCGCATTGCGCAGGCGGTGCCCGGTGGCGCAGCCAACATCCAGGACATCTACCCGCTGGCGCCGTTGCAGGAGGGAATTTTGTTCCACCACCTGCTGCAGTCCGGGGGCGATGTGTTCGTCTCGCCCAACCTGCTGAGCTTCGGGGCGCGCGAGCAGCTGCAATCCTTCGTGCACAGCCTCAACCAGGTGATTGCGCGCCATGACATCCTGCGCACGGCCGTGCTCTGGGAGGGGCTGTCCGAGCCGGTGCAGGTGGTGCTGCGCCAGGCACCGCTGCAGCTGCAATGGCCTGATGCGGATGAGGCACATGAGGCACTGGTGCCGCAGATGCTGGAGCAACTGCGCAGCCACGACCTGCGCCTGGACGTGCGGCAGGCGCCGATGATAGGGGCGCGGGCCGCGCACGATGCCGGGCAAGGCCGCTGGCTGCTGCAGCTGCTGAGTCACCACCTGGTGATGGACCGCATCACGCTGGACCTGCTGCTGCAGGAAGTGCTGCGGCTTCAGCAGGGCCGCGTGGCCGAGCTGCCGGTGCCCGTGCCCTTCCGGCGCTTTGTGGCGCAGGCGCGCCAGGGCGTGGCGGCCGAGGCGCACGAGCGGTTCTTCCGCCGCATGCTGGCCGATGTGCAGGAGCCCACGGCCGCCTTCGGCCTGCTGGATGTGCAAGGCGATGGCCGCGGCATGGAGGAGGCCCGCCTGCGGCTGGACGCCCCACTGGCCCAGGGCATGCGCCGCCAGGCGCGTGCGCACGGGGTCAGCCCCGCCGCGCTCTGCCACCTGGCCTGGGCGCTGGTGCTGGCCCGCACCAGCGGCAGGCAGGAGCCGGTCTTTGGCACCGTGCTGATGGGCCGCATGGACGGCGGCGCCGGTGCGAACCAGGCGCTGGGCATGTTCATCAACACCTTGCCGCTGCGCCTGCCGCTGGGCGAAGGCAGCGTGCTCCAGGGCCTGCGCAGCACGGCGGCGGCGCTTGCGGCGCTGCTGCAGCACGAGCATGCCAGCCTGTCGCTGGCCCAGCGCTGCAGCGGCCTGCCTGCGGGAACGCCGCTGTTCAGCGCATTGCTGAACTACCGGCATGGCGCGGCCGAGGGCGCTGCGCAAGAGCTGGCCCGGGCCGGCGTGCAGGTGCTGGGCCGCCCCGAGCGCAGCAACTATCCCGTGGGCATGGCCGTGGATGACGACGGCCAGGGCTTTGTGCTCGTCGCCCAGGTGGTTCGCAGCGTAGGGGCCGGGCGCGTCTGCGCCTACATGCAGCAGGCCCTGCAGGCGCTGGTGCAGGCGCTGCAGCAGCAGCCCGGCCGCGACCTGCGCACGCTGGACGTGGTGCCCCCGGCCGAGCGCCAGGCGCTGCTGGCGCAGGCCTGCAACCCCCGGTCCTGGCCCCAGGCCTTGCCGGTGCACCGCATGTTCGAGGCGCAGGCAAGGCAGCGGCCCCAGGCCCCGGCCCTGGCCGCGGACGGGCAGGTGTTCAGCTACGGCGATCTGGACCGGCGGGCCAGCCGCCTGGCGCAGGCCTTGATCGCCCAGGGGCTGCGGCCCGGGCAGCGCGTGGGCCTGGTGGCCGAGCGCGGGGCCGCCATGGTGGCCGGCCTGCTGGCCATCCTCAAGGCGGGCGCCGCCTACGTGCCCGTCGATCCGGCCCTGCCCGATGAGCGCATGCAGTACATGCTGCAGGACAGCGGGGCCTGCCTGGTGCTGGCCTCGGGCCTGGCGCCGGGCCGGCTGGCCGTGCTCGCCGCCAGCGTGCCGAAGGTGCTGGAACTGGAGGCGCTGGAGGTACTGGAGGCAAGGGAGCCAGGGCCGCAGGCAGGCTCGGAACGCGCGCCCCGCGTCGAGGTGCATGGCGACCAGGCCGCCTATGTGATCTACACCTCGGGCTCCACCGGGCGGCCCAAGGGCGTGGTGGTGCGGCATGCGGCCTTCTCCAACTTCCTGCAGTCCATGGCGGCACAGCCGGGCCTGCAGGCGCAGGACGTGGTGCTGGCCACGACCTCCGTGTCCTTCGACATTGCGGGCCTGGAGATCTTCCTGCCCCTGGCCGTGGGCGCGCAGTTGGTGGTGGCCGGGCGCGAACAGGTGCGCGACGCGGCCGCGCTGGCGGCGCTGCTGGAGCGCAGCCGCGCCAGCGTGATGCAGGCCACGCCCTCGGGCTGGCGCCTGCTGCTGGCCGGTGGCTGGAAGGCGGCACGGCCGCTGAAGGCGCTGTGCGGCGGCGAGGCGCTTGCGCCGGACCTGATTGACCTGCTGCGCGCGGCGGGCGTGGACCTCTGGAACCTCTACGGCCCGACCGAGACCACGATCTGGTCCAGCCTGCAGCAGGTGCAGGGCGATGCCGCCACCCTGGGCCAGGCCATCGCGGCCACCCGGCTGCTGGTGCTTGACGAAGGACTGCGCTGCGTGCCGCAAGGCGTGGCCGGGGAGCTGTTCATTGGCGGCCAGGGCCTGGCGCGCGGCTACTGGCAGCGGCCGGGCCTGAGCGCAGAGCGTTTTGTGGCCGATCCTTTCGCGGGACCGGGCGCGGCTGGCGAACGCCTGTACCGCACGGGCGACCTGGTGCGCCGCAATGCCGATGGCGCGCTCGAATACCTGGGCCGGCTGGACCACCAGGTCAAGATCCGCGGCCACCGCATCGAGCTGGGCGAGGTGGAGGCCGCACTGCTGGCCCAGCCCGAGGTGCGCGAGGCCGTGGTCACGGCAGCGGGGTCCGGCAGTGATACGCGCCTTGTGGCGCACGTATCTCTACATGCATCGCTACATGCGTCGCTGCATGCACCGCTGCATGCAGGCCCGCCCCTGGACGCTGCGGCACTGCGCGCAAGACTGGCCAGCGGCCTGCCCGACTACATGCTGCCGTCCGCCATCGTGGTGCTGGACACGCTGCCGCTGAACAACAGCGGCAAGGTGGACCGTGCCGCGCTGCCTGCGGCGCAGGCGCCGGCCGGCCAGTCCTACGAGGCGCCCTCGGGGCAGGCCGAGGAAATGCTGGCCGGGCTCTGGTCCGAGCTGCTGGGCGGTGGCCGCGTGGACCGCCGCGACAGCTTCTTCGAGCGCGGCGGGCACTCGCTCAAGGTGGTGCAACTGCTGGCGCGGCTGCAGGGGGCAGGCGCTGCGGGGCTGACCGCCCAGGACATTTTCCGCACCCCGGTGCTGCAGGACATGGCGGGCCTGGTGCGCCTGCCGGCCCATGGCGGCGCGGATGCTGCGGGTGCTGCGGGTGAAACAGGCACGACAGGCGCGGATGCGCAGGCGCTCGATGCGCTGGATTCCTTTCTCGAAACTCTGGGAGATATCTGATGGACCGTGGCCGCCTGCGCCAAATCGCCGAGCGCTTTGCAAGCCTGACCCCTGCCCAGCGCACGCTGGCATTGCAAAAGATCCGGGCCGAGGGACTGGATCTCTCGCACTTCCCCATCCCGGTCCGCGCACCCTCGTCCGACCAGACCGAAGCCCTGTCCCATGCGCAGTTGCGCCAGTGGTTCCTGTGGAAGCTGGACCCGCAAAGCTCGGCCTACCACATCGCCCAGGCCTCGTGGATGCATGGCGAGCTGGATCTGGCGGCCTTGCGGCAGGCGTTCGGCGTGCTGCTGGAGCGCCACGGCGGACTGCGCACGGTGTTCGAGGAAAGCCCCGACGGCCTGGCGCGGCAGCGCATCGTGCCGCAGCTGGCCCTGGAGTTGCCGCTGATCGACCTCAGCTCCCTGCCTGCCGCACAGCGGCGCGAACGGGCCCTGGCCGAAGCCTCGCGCCTGTGCCTCACGCCCTTTGACCTGACGCGCGGCCCGCTGCTGCGCGTGGCCGCCGTCCGCCTGGACAGCCGCCAGCACCTGCTGGTGGTGGTGATGCACCACATCATCTCCGACGGCCGCTCCATGCAGATCCTGCTGGAGGAGTTCGCCGGCCTGTACGCGGCACTGGTGCAGCAGCGCCCGACCCGCCTGCCGCCGCTGCCCATTGCCTACAGCGACTACGCCGCCTGGCAGCGCGACTGGCTGGAGGCCGGGGAAAGGCAGCGCCTGCTGGACTACTGGCTGCCCGAACTGGCCGGGGGTCAGGACCTGCATCTGGAGCTGCCCGCCGACCATGCCCGCGCGCCGGGCGCCGAGACCCGCTGGCATGCCGCCTGGCACCGGCTGGAGCTGCCCGCCAGCCTGGTGGCCGGACTGGAGCAGCGCGCCCGCGAGCAGGGCACCTCCCTCTTCGTGGCGCTGCTGGCCGGGTTCCAGGCCCTGCTGCACCGCTATACCGCCGAGACCGATATCCGCGTGGGCGTGCCCGTGGCCAACCGCAACCAGCCCGAGACCGAGCCGCTGGTCGGCTTCTTCGTCAACACGCTGGTGATGCGTGGCCGGCTCGATCCCCGCATGCGCCTGCACGAGCTGCTGGCTCAGCTGGCCGAGCGGGTCCGCCTGGGACTGGCCCACCAGGACCTGCCCTACGAGCAACTGGTCGAGGCACTGCAGCCGCGCCGCAGCCTGGAGGGCAGCTCGCTGTTCCAGGTGATGCTGAACTACCAGCACGAAGAGGCGGCCGGCCTGGCGGGCCTGGAGATCCAGAAGCTGGAGCTGGACGGCCTGGCCGCCCAGTTCGAGCTGACCCTGCACGCCAGCCGCCGCGCCGACGGCAGCCTGCAACTGGGCTTTGCCTATGCGCGCGAGCGCTTCGAGCCGGCCACGGTGCAGCGCATGGGCGCGCATCTGTCGCTGCTGCTGCAGGCGCTGGCGCATGCGCCGCAGTGCGCGCTGGACCAGGTGCAGCTGCTGCCCGGCGATGAGCAGGCGCAGCTTCTGGACCGCAGTGCGCGCCGCAGTACACGCAATGGACCTGCCCTCAACCATGCGCAGCCCGCCTGCCTGCACCAGCGCTTTGCGGCGAGCGCGCAGCAACGGCCGGATGCGGTGGCGTTGACCTGCGAGTCCGCACGACTGACCTACGCCGAACTCGACGCCCAGGCCAACCGCCTGGCCCGCCGCTTGATCGCCCTGGGCGTGCGCCCGGAGACGCGCGTGGGCATTGCCATGCAGCGCTCGGTGGAGATGGTGGCCGGCCTGCTGGCCATCCTCAAGGCCGGTGGCGCCTATGTGCCGCTGGACCCGGACTACCCTGCCGATCGTCTGGCGCACATGGTCGAGGACAGTGGCATTGCCCTGGTGCTGACGCAGGCTGCGGTGCGCGAGCGCATTCCCGGCGCTGCTGCGCTGCAGGTGCTGGAGATCGACACGCTGGACATGTCGGGCGAACCCGATACCGATCCGCAGGTTGAAGTCTCGGCCGACAGCCTGGCCTATGTGATCTACACCTCGGGCTCCACGGGCCGCCCCAAGGGCGCGCAACTGAGCCACCGCAACGTGGCACGCCTGCTGGATGCCACCGATGCCTGGTTCGGCTTCGGGCCTGACGATGTCTGGACCCTGTTCCATTCCTACGCCTTCGACTTCTCGGTCTGGGAGATCTTTGGTGCGCTGTGCACGGGCGGCCGGCTGGTGATGGTGCCGTACTGGGTCAGCCGCTCGCCCCAGGACTTCCTGGCTTTGCTGCGTGCCGAGCGCGTAACGGTTCTCAATCAAACACCTTCGGCCTTTGGACAGCTGGTCCATGCCGTGGAGCAGGAAGATGGGAACGAGGAGGGCGGCGCTGGCCTGGTGCTGCGCCAGGTGATCTTCGGCGGCGAGGCGCTGGAGCCCGAGAGCCTGCGGCCCTGGTTCGACCGCTTCGGTGACGAGAGTCCCCAACTCGTCAACATGTACGGCATCACCGAGACCACGGTGCATGTGACGTACCGGCAGATCACCCGGAAGGATCTGGAGGGCGGACGCAGCCCCGTGGGCGTGGCGATTCCGGACCTGGGCCTGTATGTGCTGGACGGCAGCCTGAACCTGCTGCCGCAGGGTGTGGCCGGGGAGCTGTACGTGGCGGGCGAAGGACTGGCACGCGGCTATCTCAACAGGCAAGGGCTGACGGCAGAGCGCTTCATTGCCAACCCGTTCAGCGAGACGGGCGAGCGCCTGTACCGCACGGGCGATCTGGTGCGCTGGAGTGCACAGGGCGAACTCGAATACCTGGGCCGTGCCGACCAGCAGGTCAAGATCCGGGGCTTCCGCATCGAACTGGGCGAGGTGCAGTCGCAGCTGCTGGCCCAGCCTGAAGTGCGTGAGGCGGTGGTGCTGGCCAAGGAGGGGGCGGGCGGTGCCAGACTGATCGCCTATGTGTCGCTGAATGCAGAAATCGCAGAGGGTCTGCTCAAGGGACGACTGGGCGAGGTACTGCCCGACTACATGGTGCCCTCGGCCATCGTCGTGCTTGACGCCCTGCCTTTGACGGCCAACGGCAAGGTGGACCGCAAGGCGCTGCCCGAGCCGGAGATGGTCAGCGCCCAGCAATACGAGGCACCGCAGGGCGAGTTGGAAGAAGCGCTGGCGAAGATCTGGGCCGAGGTGCTGGGCGTGGATCGCGTGGGCCGGCAGGACGGCTTCTTCGAGCTGGGCGGGCATTCGCTGCTCGCCCTGGGCCTGCTGGAGCGCGTGCACGCCCAGGGCCTGCGCGTGCAGGTGCGCACGCTGTTCCAGCACCCGAGGCTGGCGGAGTTTGCGCAGGCGGTACTGGAGGAACAGCAGGAGCAGCAGGGTGAGCAGGGTGAGCAGGTGGCCGGCGAGATCGATGTGCCGCCCAACGGCATCCCCGAAGGCTGCACGGCGATCACGCCGGACATGCTGACCCTGGTGGCGCTGGATGAGGAGGAGATTGCACGCATTGCCGCTGCGGTGCCCGGTGGCGCAGCCAACATCCAGGACATCTACCCGCTGGCGCCGTTGCAGGAGGGAATTTTGTTCCACCACCTGCTGCAGTCCGAGGGCGATGCCTATGTCACCTCGCACACGCTGAGCTTCGACTCGCGCGAGCGGCTGCAGCGGTTTGCCGAGAGCTTCGACCAGGTGGTCGCGCGGCATGACATCCTGCGCACGGCCGTGTTCTGGGAGGGCCTGGCGACGCCCGTGCAGGTCGTCTGCCGGCAGGCCCGCCTGCCGCTGTCCTGGCTGGAGGAGGGCGGAACAGCGGCACCATCGCAGGACGCGCTGGCCCGGCTGGCCGCCTGCGCCCAGGGCTACCGCATCGACCTGCGCAAGGCGCCGCTGATCCACCTGGTGGCCGCGCACGACGCGCCGGGCAAGCGCTGGCTGCTGCAGATCCTGGCCCACCACATGGTGGACGACAACACCACGCTCAAGCAGGTGATCGGTGAGATCGCGCTGATCCAGCAGGGCCGCTCCAGTGCGCTGCCCCGGCCGCTGCCGTTCCGCCAGTTCGTGGCCCAGGCGCGCTCGGGCGAGGGCACGGACGGGCATGAGGCGTTCTTTCGCGCCATGCTGGGCGATGTGCAGGAGCCCACGGCGCCATTCGGGCTGCTGGATGTCCAGGGCGACGGAGCGCGCACGAACGAGGTGCGGCAGGTGCTTGATGGCGGCCTTGCAGCCCGGTTGCGGCAGCAGTCCCGGCGCCACGGCGTCAGCGCCGCCGCGCTGTTCCACCTGGCCTGGGCCCTGGTGCTGGCCAGGACCAGCGGCAGGGACGACGTGGTGTTCGGCACCGTGCTGTTTGGCCGTATGCAGGCGCAGCAGGGTGCGGCCCGCGCGCTGGGCATGTTCATCAACACGCTGCCGCTGCGCGTTCGCCTGGCCGGCCGTGGCGTGGCCCAGGCCCTGCGCCAGACCCAGGCCGCGCTGACGGACCTGCTGCATCACGAGCATGCCAGCCTGTCGATGGCTCAGGCCTGCAGCGGCCTGGCCGGCGGGGCTCCGCTGTTCACGGCCCTGCTCAACTACCGGCACACGGCGCTGCAGGACGCGGACGCTGGCGATGCCTGGACCGGCGTGCAGATACTGCAAAGCCACGAGCGCACCAACTTCCCGTTCGGCCTGTCGGTCAACGACACGGGCGAGGGCTTCACGTTGATTGCGCATGTGATCGATGCGGTGAATGCCCACAGCATGTGCGGCTACATGCACGAGGCGCTGGACGGCCTGGCCGATGCCCTGGCGCGCGACCCCGGCCAGCCCGTGACCGCGATTGCGGTGCTGCCCGCGCATGAACGGGACAGGCTGCTGCATTGGAGCCTCAATGGCAAGTCCCATCCCGAGGCCCTGCCCGTGCACCGGGAATTCGAGGCCCGCGTGCGGGAGCAGCCCGATGCCGTCTGCCTGGTCCATGGCGACGAGGCGCTGACCTCGGCCCGGCTCAACGCCCGTGCCAACCGGCTGGCCCACCGGCTGATGGCCCTGGGCGTGGGGCCGGACGTGCGCGTGGGCGTTGCGCTGGAGCGCTCGGTGGACATGGTGGCGGGACTGCTGGCGGTGCTCAAGGCCGGTGGCGCCTACGTGCCGCTGGACATGGAGTACCCGGTGGATCGCCTGGCCTACATTGCCCAGGACAGCGGCATTGCCCTGCTGCTGACCGAGCGCAAGGCGCGCGAGCGCCTGCCGTTCGCGCAGGCGCTGAACGTGGTCGAGCTCGACGATCTGGACCTGGACGCGGGGCCTGACCACAATCCCGGCGTGGCGGTCCATGGCGACCATCTGGCCTATGTGATCTACACATCGGGCTCCACCGGCCGGCCCAAGGGGGCGGCCAACCGGCATGCCGCGCTGTCCAATTGCATGGCCTGGATGCAGGACCACTACCGGCTCACGCGGGCCGACGCGGTGCTGCACAAGGCGGCCTTCGGCTTCGATGTCTCGGCCTGGGAAATCTTCTGGCCGCTGACGGCGGGCGTGCGCCTGGTGGTGGCCCGGCCCGGCGACCACCGCGATCCCGAGCGCATCGTCGCGCTGATCCGCCGCCACCAGATCACCACGCTGAACTTCGTGCCGGCCATGCTGCAGGCGTTTCTGGCCCATGAAGGCATCGAGGAGGAGACCCGCCTGCGCTATGTGATCTGCGGCGGCGAGGCCATGCCGGCAGAGACACAGCGCGAGGCCCTGCGCCGCCTGCACGGCGTCAGCCTGCAAAACCTCTACGGCCCGACCGAGGCCGCCATCCACGTGACGCACTGGACCTGCCGCGACGACGGCCGCAGCCCGGTCCCCATCGGCCGCCCCGTCAGCGCGACCAAGGCCCTGGTGCTGGGCCAGGATCTGGGACTGGTCCCCGCAGGCGTGGCTGGCGAACTCTATCTGGGCGGGCAGGCGCTGGCGCAGGGCTACCTGGGCCGGCCCGGCCTGAGCGCCGAGCGCTTCGTCGCCGACCCGTTCGACCAGGGCGGCGGCCGCCTGTACCGCACGGGCGACCTGGTGCGCTGGAACGATGAAGGCCAGCTGGAGTACCTGGGGCGCCTGGACCACCAGGTGAAGATCCGGGGCTTTCGCATCGAGCTGGGCGAGATCGAGGCCCGGCTGCTGGCCCAGCCCCAGGTGCGGGAGTCCGTGGTCGTGGCCCGCAAGGGCCCGGCGGGCATGCACCTGGCAGCCTATGTCTCGGCGCATGAAGGGCAGCAGGTCACGGCGGCCGAACTGCGCGAGCGCCTGGCCCTTGAACTGCCGGACTACATGGTGCCGGCCTCCATCATGGTGCTGGACCGCCTTCCCCTGAATGCCAACGGCAAGGTGGACAGGGCCGCCTTGCCCGAGCCTGAACTGCTGGCCAGCCTGCACTACGAGGCGCCCGTGGGCGACGGCGAGCAGCGTCTGGCCGCACTCTGGAGCGAGGTGCTGGGCGTGGAGCGCGTGGGGCGCCAGGACCATTTCTTTGAGCTGGGCGGGCACTCGCTGCTGGCCCTGAAGCTGCTGGAGCGCATGCGCGCCCAGGGCTGGGTGACACAGGTGCGCACGCTGTTCCAGCACCCCCGGCTGGCGGATCTTGCGCTGGCGCTGCGCCGCGAGCAGGGCCTGCCCCGGCATGAGGTGCAGCTGCCGCCCAACGGCATCCCCGAAGGCTGCACGGCCATCACGCCCGACATGCTGACACTGGTGGCACTGGACGCGCAGGAGATCGCGCGGGTGCAGGACGCCGTGCCCGGTGGCGCGGCCAACATCCAGGACATCTATCCGCTGGCGCCGCTGCAGGAAGGCATTCTGTTCCACCACACGCTGCACCAGCAGGGCGACGCCTATGCCACGCCGACGCTGCTGGGCTTTGACACGCGCGAACGGCTGCTGGGCTTTGTGGCCCACCTGAACCAGGTCATCGCACGCCACGACATCCTGCGCACGGCCGTGCTGTGGGAAGGGCTGGCCGAGCCCGTGCAGGTGGTCTGGCGGCAGGCACAGGTGCTGGTCGATTGGCTGGAGGAGAGTGAAGGGGAGCTCGCGGACGTGGCAGGCCGGCTGCAGGCCGTGCTGGACCCGCGCGTGCAGCACATCGATGTGCGCCGTGCGCCCATGATCCGCGCCGTGGCGGCGCAGGATGCGCCCAACGGGCGCTGGCTGCTGCAGCTGCTGACCCACCACCTGGTGCTGGACCACACGACGCTGGAGCGCATCGTCGAGGAGATCGCGCTGATGGCCCAGGGCCGCGAGGCGGAGCTGCCCAGGCCCCTGCCGTTCAGGCGCTTCGTGGCCCAGGCCCGGCTGGGCGTGAGCACCAGCGAGCATGAGGACTTCTTCCGCGCCATGCTCGGCGATGTGGATGAGCCCACGGCGCCGTTTGGCCTGCTGGATGTGCAGGGGGACGGCAGTGCGGTGCAAGAGGCAAGGCTGGCCTTGGACGAGCCCCTTGCGCGCAGCGTGCGCCGGGCGGCGCAGCGCCATTGGGTGAGTGCAGCCAGCCTGTTCCACCTGGCCTGGGCGCTGGTGCTGGGCAGGACCACGGGCAAGGATGATGTGGTGTTCGGCACCGTGCTCTTTGGCCGCATGCAGGGCGGGGAGGGCGCGCACAGCGCGCTGGGCATGTTCATCAACACGCTGCCGCTGCGCATACGGTTGGGCGGTCGGCTGGGCGGGCGCAGCGTGCAGGAGTGCCTGCAAGAGACGCATGCGGGGCTGACGGGGCTGATGCACCACGAGCACGCCACGCTGTCGCTGGCACAGCGCTGCAGCGCTGTGGCGGGGGGAACGCCGCTGTTCTCTGCCCTGCTCAACTACCGCTACAGCGTGGCGCCGCAGGAGGGGGGCGCAGCGGGCGCGTGGGAAGGCATGACGGCGCTGGGCGGGCAGGAGCGCACCAACTACCCCGTGACCGTGTCCATCGATGACCTGGGCGAAGGCTTTGGCATCGTGGCCCAGGCCGATGCTGCTTTGGGGGCTGAACGGCTGTGTGGATACATGGCGGCGGCCGTGGCCTCCCTGGTCCACGCGCTGGAAAGCGAGCCCGGCCTGGAGGCTGCGGCGCTGGACATGCTGGACGGCAAGGAATGGACGCAGCTGCAGGCCTGGAGCCTGGGCGCCCGAACCGAACCAGGGATGCAGCCCGTGCACCAGCTGATCGAGCGCCAGGCCCAGGCACGGCCGGATGCCGTGGCGCTGGTCTTTGGCGATCAGGTGCTGAGCTACGACCAGCTCAACCGCCGCGCCAACCAGCTGGCACACCGGCTGATGGCCCTGGGCGTGAGGCCGGAGACCCGGGTCGGCATCGCCATGGAGCGGTCCATCGAGATGGTGGTGGGCCTGCTGGCCATCATGAAGGCCGGCGGCGCCTATGTGCCCCTGGACCCCGATCACCCGCCCGAACGGCTGGCGCAGATGATCGAAGACGGCGCCGTGCGGCGCCTGCTCACCCACAGCGCGCTGCGCGAGCGCCTGCCCGCAGGCGAGGATCTGCAGTGGCTGGACATCGACCGCATCGATGTGGCCGGTGAATCGCAGCGCAACCCGGTGGTTGCCGTGCATGGGGAGCATCTGGCCTATGTGATCTTCACCTCGGGCTCCACGGGCCGCCCCAAGGGCGCGGCCAACCGGCATGCGGCCCTGCACAACCGGCTGGCCTGGATGCAGCAGGCCCATGCGCTCGATGCCTCGGACGCCGTGCTGCAAAAGACACCGTTCAGCTTCGATGTGTCGGTCTGGGAGTTCTTCTGGCCCCTGATGGTCGGCGCCCGGCTGGTGATGGCCGCGCCTGGCGATCACCGCGACCCCGCAAGGCTGGTGGCGCTGATCACGGGCCATGGCGTCACCACCGTGCACTTCGTGCCTTCCATGCTGCAGGCCTTTGTGGCGCACGCGGGCGTTGCGGCATGCACGGGCCTCAGGCGCATCCTGTGCAGCGGCGAGGCCCTGCCGGCCGAGGCGCAGAACGCCGTCTTCAGGCTCCTGCCCGGGGCCGGTCTCTACAACCTCTATGGCCCGACCGAGGCGGCCATCGACGTCACCCATTGGCGCTGCCGCGACGACGGGCGGCGCCAGGTTCCCATCGGCCAGCCCATCAGCGGCATCCGCACCTATGTGCTGGACTGCGCCATGCGGCCGGCGCCACAGGGCGTGGCCGGCGAGCTGTACCTGGGAGGCATTGGCCTGGCGCGCGGCTATCTGAACCGCCCCGCACTGACGGCCGAGCGCTTTGTGGCCGACCCGCTGGACACGCAGGGCGGCCTGCTGTACCGCACGGGCGACCTGGTGCGCTGGAACGGCGAGGGTCAGATCGAGTACCTGGGGCGCCTGGACCACCAGGTGAAGATCCGCGGCCTGCGCATCGAGCTGGGCGAGATCGAGGCCCATCTGCTGGCCCAGCCCGGCGTGCGCGAGGCCGTGGTGGTCGCGGCGCAAGCCACGTCGGGCGCGGCGGGCGCGCGCCTTGTCGCCTATGTGGCCGGTCCGGACGCCGATGCGGGGCTGGCCGAAACCTTGCGCCAGGCTTTGGCCGGGCGGCTGCCGGACTATATGCAGCCTTCGGCCATCGTCGTGCTGCCTGCGCTTGCGCTCAATGCCAACGGCAAGGTGGACCGCAAGGCCCTGCCGCAGCCCGAATGGGCGCAGCGTGGATACGAGCCGCCGCACAACGGGGTCGAGCAGCAGCTGTCGGCGATATGGGCCGAGCTTCTGGGGCAGGACCGCGTGGGGCGACGTGACAACTTCTTCGAGCTGGGCGGACACTCGCTGCTGGCCATGGGCATGCTGGAGCGCATGCGCGCGCATGGCCTGTCGGCCTCGGTGCGCAGCCTGTTCCAGCATCCGCAGCTGGCGGATTTTGCGGCGCAGCTGATGCAGGCGGATGGCGCCGCCCAGGTGCAGGTGCCGCCCAACGGCATCCCCGAAGGCTGCACGGCCATCACGCCCGCCATGCTGACGCTGGTGGCGCTGGACGTGCAGGAGATCGCGCGGGTCGAGGCCGCCGTGCCCGGTGGCGCGGCCAACATCCAGGACATCTATCCGCTGGCGCCGCTGCAGGAAGGCATTCTGTTCCACCACACCCTGCACCAGCAGGGCGATGCCTATGCCACGCCCACACTGCTGGGCTTCGACACGCGCGAGCGGCTGCTGGGCTTTGTGCAACGGCTCAACCAGGTCATCGCACGCCACGACATCCTGCGCACGGCCGTGCTGTGGGAAGGGCTGGCCGAGCCCGTGCAGGTGGTCTGGCGGCAGGCACAGGTGTTGGTCGACTGGATGGAGCCTGGTGAAAGCGGGGGCGAAGGCGATGTGGCCGCCGCACTGCAGCAGCGCCTGGACCCGCGCGTGCAGCGCATCGATGTGCGCCGCGCGCCCATGATCCGCGCCGTGGCGGCGCAGGATGCGCGCAATGGACGCTGGCTGCTGCAGCTGCTGACCCACCACCTGGTGCTGGACCACACGACGCTGGAGCGCATCGTCGAGGAGATCGCGCTGATGGCCCAGGGCCGCGAGGCGGAGCTGCCGAGGCCCTTGCCGTTCAGGCGCTTCGTGGCCCAGGCGCGCCTGGGCGTGAGCACCAGCGAGCATGAGGACTTTTTCCGCGCCATGCTCGGCGATGTGGATGAACCTACGGCGCCGTTTGGCCTGCTGGATGTGCAGGGCGACGGCAGCGCGGTGGAGGAGGCCAGGCTGGCGCTGGATGCACCGCTGTCGCGCGAGCTGCGCCGGCAGGCGCAGCGCCATGGGGTGAGTGCAGCCAGCCTGTTCCACCTGGCCTGGGCGCTGGTGCTGGGCAGGACCACGGGCAAGGACGACGTGGTGTTCGGCACCGTGCTCTTTGGCCGCATGCAGGGCGGGGAGGGTGCGCACAGCGCGCTGGGCATGTTCATCAACACGCTGCCGCTGCGCATACGGCTGGGCGGGCGCAGCGTGCAGGAGTGCCTGCAAGAGACGCATGCGGGGCTGACGGGGTTGATGCACCACGAGCACGCCACGCTGTCGCTGGCACAGCGCTGCAGCGCTGTGGCGGGGGGAACGCCGCTGTTCTCGGCCCTGCTCAACTACCGCTACAGCGTGGCCCCGCAAGAGGGCGCCGCAGCGGACGCAGCCTCGGGCGCATGGGAAGGCATGACGGCGCTGGGCGGGCAGGAGCGCACCAACTACCCGCTGGACATGTCCATCGATGACCTGGGCCAGGGCTTTCGCCTGGTCGGGCAGGCCAGCAAGACCGTGGGCGCGCAGCGCCTGTGCGCCTACATGCTGGCCGCCGTGGAAGGCATTGTTGCGGCCCTGGCCGAAACGCCCGCGCTGCCGGCCTGCGATATCGAGCTGCTGGACCGAGATGAATGGGCGCAGCTGACGCAATGGGCGCAATCGGTGCAGTCTGGACGCAACCCGCAGAGCCGCGACGCCCAGCCCCTGGTGCACAGGCTGTTCGAGCAGCAGGTGGACGAGCGGCCCCAGGCCACGGCCCTGGTCTTTGGCGACGAATGCATCAGCTATGCGCAGCTCAACCGGCGTGCCAACCGCTTGGCGCACCGCCTGATCGCCGAGGGGGTGGGCGCGGAGGTGCGCGTGGGCATTGCGGTGGAACGCTCGGTGGAGATGGTGGTTGCCGTACTGGCCGTGCTCAAGTCGGGCGCGGCCTATGTGCCCCTGGACCCCGGCTATCCGGCCGAGCGCCTGGCCCACATGGTCGGGGACAGCGGCATGGCCTGCCTGCTCACGCAGTCCCGCCTGGGGCTGGAGGTGGCCGGTCGCGTGAAGGCGCTGGACCTGGATGCCATCGGCGCGATGCCGGGGTCCGACCACAACCCCGGCGCCGCCGTGCATGGCGAATGCCTGGCCTATGTGATCTACACCTCGGGCTCCACCGGCCGGCCCAAGGGCGTGGGCATCTCCCACCGCTGCCTGGCCGAACAGGCGCAGCTGGCCGTCGGCTTTGCCGCGCTGTCGCCGCAGGACCGCGTGCTGCAGTTCGCCACGCTGAATTTCGATGGCTGCATCGAGCAGCTGTTCGCGCCGCTGGTGGCCGGCGCGGCCATGGTGCTGCGCGGGTCCGAACTCTGGGACAGTGCCACCTTCCACAGGGAACTCATGGCCAGGCAGATCAGCGTGGCCGATCTGACCACCGCCTACTGGCTGCTGCTGGTCCAGGATTTCGCGCGCCAGGGCCTGCGCGGGTACGGGCGGCTCAGGCAGGTGCATGTGGGCGGCGAGGCCATGCCGGGCGCCGGCCTGCAGGCCTGGCGCGATGCCGGGCTGGGCCATGTGAGGCTGCTCAATGCCTACGGCCCGACCGAGGCCACCGTCACGGCCTCCCTCTTCGACTGCACGGGCCTGGTGGAAGGCGCCGGCGCGGCGCCGCAGGACCTTCCCATAGGCCGGCCCCTGGCGGGCCGGCACATGTGGGTGGTGGACGACCGGATGCGCCCCGTGCCCCTGGGCGTGGCCGGCGAGCTGTGCATAGGCGGGCCCCTGCTGTCGCGCGGCTACCTGAACCGGGCAGGGCTCAGCGCGGAGCGCTTTGTCGCCGACCCCTTCGGCCACGATGGCGCAAGACTCTATCGCACGGGCGACCTGGTGCGCTGGAATGCGCAGGGCCAGCTGGAGTACCTGGGGCGGGTGGACCACCAGGTCAAGATCCGCGGCCTGCGCATCGAGCTGGGCGAGGTGCAGGCGCAACTGCTGGCGCTGGACGATGTGCGCGAGGCCGTGGTCGTGGCCGGCGAGGGACCGGCGGGCACGCGGCTGCTGGCCTATGTGTCTGCCCGCAGCGGGCGCACCCTGGACGAGCAGGAGATGCGCGAGCGCCTGGCCACGGTACTGCCCGACTACATGGTGCCGGGCGCCATCATGGTGCTGGACCAGTTGCCGCAGAACGCCAACGGCAAGCTGGACCGGCAGGCCCTGCCCGCGTTCGGCATGCCAGCCGCCAGCCAGGCTCCCGAGGGCGAACTGGAGACGCTGCTGGCCCGTATCTGGGCCGAGGTGCTGGGCCTGGAGCGGGTGGGGCGCAGCGACAACTTCTTCGCGCTGGGCGGTGATTCCATCCTGGGCCTGCAGATCGTCTCGCGCCTGCGCCGCTTCGGCTGGAAGCTGTCGCCACGGCAGCTGTTCGAGCGGCAAAGCATTGCCGAGCTGGCGCGTGTGGCCGAGCCCGTGCAGGACGAGGCCGTGGAGCAGGAGACCCCGGTCCAAGGGAGCGTTCCCCTGCTGCCCATTCAGGCGGAGTTCTTCGAAACGGACGTGCCGCAGCGATCCCACTGGAACCAGGCCCTGCTGCTGCGCAGCATGCAGCCGCTGCAGTCTGCGCCGCTGCGCCAGGCCCTGGCCGACCTGCTGGCCCGGCACGACAGCCTGCGCCTGCGCTTTCGCCTTACGGCGCAGGGTGCCTGGGAGCAGGCCTACGCAAGCCCGTCCGAGGCCGACCTGCAGGCACTGCTGTGGGTGCGCCAGGCACGGGATGCCGGCGCGATCGAGGCCTTGTGCGAACAGGCGCAGCGCAGCCTGGACATCGTCCACGGGCCGCTGCTGCGCGGGCTGTGCATCGAGGTGGGCGACGGCAGCTGGCGCCTGCTGCTGGTGGCCCACCATCTGGTCGTCGATGGGGTCTCCTGGCGCATCCTGCTCGAGGACCTGCGTTCGGCCTATGCCAGCCGGCTGCAGGGCCTGGAGCCCGCCAGGGTCCACAAGACCGCCAGCTACCAGCGCTGGTCGCAGGCGCTGCAGGCCCATGCCGCGCAATGCGGCGGCGAGCTGGCCTTCTGGCAGGCGCTGGCCCAGGTGCCGGCCGGCCTGCCCTGTGCCCGCCCCGAGGGGGCCAACACCCTGGCATGGCAGTCCAGCGTCGAGCTGCGGCTGGACCGCGAGCGCACCGAGGCCCTGATCAGCCGCGCGCCGGCGGCCTACAGGACGCAGATCAACGACATCCTGCTGGCCGCCCTGGGGCGCGCCCTGTGCGCGTGGAGCGGGCAGCAGCGCATCCTCGTGGACCTGGAGGGCCATGGCCGCGAGGAGCTGTCGGCCGGCGTGGACGTCTCGCGCACCGTGGGCTGGTTCACCAGCGTCTTCCCGGTGGCGCTCGATGCGGGCACAGGCCCGGGCGACGCGCTCAAGCGCGTCAAGCAAAGCCTGCGCGAGGTGCCGCTGCACGGCCTGGGCCATGGCGTGCTCAAGTACCTGGGCACGGCGCAGCAAAGGCAGGCCATGCAGGCCTTGCCCCAGGCCAGCCTGGTCTTCAACTACCTGGGGCAGTTCGACGCAAGCTTTGACAGCGCGGCTCAATGGCTGCCGGCTGCGGAGGGCAGCGGCATGCCGGCCGACGCCTCGGCGCCGCTGTCGCACGAGTTCACCATCAATGGCCGCGTCTACGACGGCGAGCTGGTGATGACGGCCGCCTTCAGCACGGCCCGCCACGACACCGCCGATGTGCAGGCCTGGATGGGGCGCTACCGGCAGGAGCTGGAAGGCCTGATCGACCACTGCCTGAGCGGCGCGCAGGGGGTGACGCCCTCGGACTTCCCGCTGGCGCGGATCACGCAGGCGCAACTGGACGGCCTGGACCTGCCTGCGGGCAATCTGGCGGACCTCTATCCGCTGTCGCCCATGCAGTCGGGCATGCTGTTCCACAGCCTGTCCGATCCCTCCGGGCTGTCCTATGTCACCCAACTGCGCATCGACGCGCATGGCCTGGATGCCGCGCGCTTCCGAAAGGCCTGGCAGGCGGTGCTGGACCGCCATGCCGTGCTGCGCAGCGGCTTCCTGGCCGATGCGTCCCTGCCGCTGCAATGGGTGGCCAGGCAGGTCCTGCTGGACATCACCGAGCATGACTGCCGGCACAGCGAGGATGTGGCGGGGGCCCTGGATGCCCTGGCCGCCGGGCAGTTCGCGGCCTTCGACCTCAGGAAGCCGCCTCTGATGCGGCTGGCCCTGGTGCGCGTGTCCGATGGCAGCCACCACTGCATCTGGACCGCCCACCACCTGCTCACGGACGGATGGAGTTCATCGAGCCTTCTGGGCGAGGTGCTGCGCGACTACAAGGGCATTGCCGTGGAGCCCGTGGACACCAGCTACCGCGACTACATCGCATGGCTGCAAGGCCTGGACCACGGGGCCAGCGAGGCCTACTGGAGGCGCCTGGTGCAGCCGCTGCACGAGCCCACCTTGCTGGTGGATGCGCTTGCCCGGCCTGCTGTCCGGCCTGGTGCCTTGCCTGCAGCCCGGCAGGGGCACCACGAGGCCGGCGCCGCGCTGGATGCCGGTGCCACGCAGCAGCTGGTGGAGTTTGCCCAGCGCGAGCGCGTGACGGCCAACACCCTGGTGCAGGCCGCATGGTCGCTGGTGCTGGCGCGGTACACGGGCCAGGCCACGGTGGCCTTCGGGGCCACGGTGGCAGGCCGCCCGCCCGAGCTGGCCGGCGTGGAAAGAATGCAGGGGCTGTTCATCAACACCTTGCCGGTGGTCGTGGCCTGCGACGGCGCGCTGGAGCTGGGCCCCTGGCTGCGCACGCTGCAGGCACAGAACCTGGCCTCGCGCGAGCATGAGCAGACGTCGCTTTCGGACATCCAGCGCTGGGCGGGCAAGGGCCAGCGCGGCCTGTTCGACAGCATCCTGGTGTTCGAGAACTACCCCATGGATGCGGTGCTGTCCGCGCACGACGACCCGCATCTGCGATTTGCGGTGACGCATGCCATCGATGTGACCTCCTATCCCATGGACCTGGAGGTGCGGCTGGGCGATGTGCTGTCGCTCAAGATGATCTATCAGCGGAGCAGCTTCGGCGATGACGCCGTGCAGGCCCTGCTGCGGCAACTGGTGCAGGTGCTGGCGTCCATGGCGGGCGAGGGCATGCACTGCCTGCGTGACATCGCCTTGCTGCCCGAGCCCGGCCGCGATGGGCCGGCGGGCACGGGCACGGGCATGGGCACGGATGCCTGCCGCCCGCCGTTCCTGCCCGTGCATGCCGGCATGGCGCTGCAGGCGCGCCGGGACCCGGGTGCGGTGGCGCTGGTCATGGGCGAGCAAACCATCAGCCATGGCGAGCTGCAGGCGCGCAGCAACCATTTCGCCAACCGCCTGGTGCAGGCCGGCGTGGGGCGCGGCGCCATCGTCGGCATCGCCATGGAGCGTTCGCTGGAAATGGTGATCTGCCTGCTGTCCGTGCTCAAGGCGGGCGCGGCCTACCTGCCCTTGGACCCGGCGTCGCCGGCCGAACGCCAGAGGTTCATGCTGGCAGACAGCGGTGCATCCCACCTGATCGCCCACAGGGCGGCGCTGCACAAGCTGGGCACGCCCGCCGTGGCCCATCTGGTCGTGGCCGAGGAGGTGGACTTCACGCAGGCCTGCAACGCGGCGCCAGCCCATGCCGTGCATGAGCGCGACCTGGCCTATGTGATCTACACCTCGGGCTCGACCGGGCAGCCCAAGGGCGTCGTTGTCGAGCACGGGCCGCTGTCCATGCACTGCGCGGCCACGGCCGGGATCTACGGCATGCGGGCGAACTCGCGCGAGCTGCATTTCATGTCCTTCTCCTTCGACGGCGCGCACGAGCGCTGGCTGACGGCGCTGAGCATCGGCGCCGGCCTGGTGCTGCGCGAGCCGCAGATGTGGACGGCGGAGCAGGCCTGGGAGGCCCTGCGCCACCATGGCATATCCAATGCCGCGTTCCCGCCGGCCTATCTGGCGCAGATCGCGGACTGGGCCGCAGAGCAGTCGCAGGAGCCGCCGCCGGTGGAGTTGTATGTCTTCGGTGGCGAGGCCATGCCCAAGGCCGCCTACGACAAGGTGCGCCAGAGCCTGCGCCCGCGCCTGCTCATCAACGGCTACGGCCCCACCGAGACGGTGGTGACGCCGCTGATCTGGAAGGCCGAGGCCAGCGAGACCTTCGACTGTGCCTACGCCCCCATCGGCCGGCCGGTGGGCGAGCGCACGGTGCACATCCTGGATGCCGACCTGCACCGGGTGCCGCACGGCGTCGTGGGCGAGCTGTACATCGGCGGCTATGGCCTGGCGCGCGGCTATCTGTCGCGCCACGGCCTGACGGCCGAGCGCTTCGTCGCCGACCCCTTCGACGGCGGTGGCGGCCGCCTCTACCGCACGGGGGACCTGGTGCGCGAGATGCCGGACGGCAACATCGAGTACATCGGCCGGGCCGACCACCAGGTCAAGATCCGGGGCTTTCGCATCGAGCTGGGCGAGGTCGAGAAGGCCGTCCGGGCCGTGCCCGGCGTGGTCGATGCCGCCGTGCTGGTCCAGGATGCCGGTACAGGCAAGCAGCTGGTGGCCTATGTGGTGGGGGAGGAGGGCACCGCCGCGCAGACCCTGGTCCAGCGCATCCGCCAGCAGACAGGCGAGCACCTGCCCGACTACATGCTGCCGGCCCATACGCTGGTCCTGCCCGCCTTGCCAAGACTGGTCAGCGGCAAGCTTGACCGTGGTGCGCTGCCGCTGCCGCAGGCAGATGCCGGGCGGGTTCACGTGCCACCGTCCACAGCGTCGGCCATGGCGCTGGCCCGCATCTGGCAGGAGGTGCTTGGCGTGGAACGCGTGGGCGAGACCGACAACTTCTTCGAACTGGGCGGGGACTCCCTGCTCAGCCTCAGGATGCACGCCAAGGTGCGCAAGCTGGGCGATCCGCAGCTGGACTTCAAGCTGCGCGACCTGCTGCAGCGGCCGACCATTGCCGGCCTGCTGGAGCTTCGCTCAGCCGGCGCCGGTGGAGCTGGGGGAGCTGGAGGAGTCGTGGCGCTCAACGCCGTGTGTGAAGCCGCACCACCGCTGTTTTGCGTGCATGCCGGGTTCGGCACGGTGTTTGACTACCAGCCGCTGGCGCGGGCATTGCAGGACCGGCGCACCGTCCACGCCATACCCTGCCGCAGCCTGGGCGATCCCGGCTACCGCGACCGCTCGCTGGAGCAGATGGCCGACGACTACTGCGCGATGGTGAGGCAGGTACAGCCCGCCGGCCCCTACCACCTGCTGGGCTGGTCCCTGGGCGGCAGCCTGGCGGCCCTGATCGCGGCCCGGCTCGAAGGCCAGGGACAGGCGGTGGGTTTCCTGGGACTGGTGGACCCGTTCGTACCTGCTGGCGATGCGGCCGGGTCCCCGTCGTGGTGGGATGACTTCCAGCTCTTCGTCTCGCAGATGCTGCCCTTGGCGCGCATCGAAGACCTTGCGGACCTCGATGCATCGGCGCCGCCCCGCGCCGATCTGCTGGCTGCCGCGCTGGGCCGCGAAGCGTCAAGGCAGGGACCGGGCGGACCTAGCGGCCATGCCTCCATGGACGGCGCCGATCTGGCCCAGGCCTTTCTGACGACCCTGCACCTGAAGCACCTGGCGCTGCAGGCGCAGGCCCTGGCGCCCGTGCGAGCGGCGGCAAGCCTTTGGTGGAGCGATGAAACGCCTGCCGCGCACCGGCTGCGGCTCGCGTACCAGCTGCGCCAGGAGGGGGCCGAGGGGGTCGAGAGTGCCGGGGGGGCGGTGATCCGCGCCGACCACTACGCCATCATGAGGAACGAGGGGCTGACGGCCGAAATCCTCGATGCATTGGCGCTGGAGTACGCGCTGGACTGACGGGCGCCGGGGACGGGGGCAGGACGCCCCCGTCCCATCCCGGTTTTTTTCGTGAAATCGGGGTTACACCTTGTCTCCATTTTTCTGCGCAGAACGTCTTTGGAATGCACAACAACCAGCGCCGAGGTCCGCGCCCGGTTGGTAACCAGTCTCATTCAATGCCTTTGGAAATTCTTCAGCCATGCGTTCCTTGCCCCGTCAACATCTGCTGAGCCTGGCCCTTGCCACGGCCTTTGGTTCCGTCTCGTTCTGGAGCACCGGGGCGGTGGCCCAGGCCACAGGGCAGGAGGCTGCCCAGGTGTTCGATATCCATGTGCCGGCCCAGGCCCTGGCTTCGGCCATCAACGAGCTGTCCCGCCAGACGGGAACCCAGATGTTTGCCGCAGGCGAACTGGTGGCCGGGCTCAGTTCCCGCGCCGTCAACGGCCGCCTGACATCGGAGCAGGCCTTGCGGGAGCTGCTGGCCGGCACGTCCCTGGAAGCCACCAGGACGCACAACGGAGGCTTCGCCATCCGCCGTCCCGCAGCCTCCGGCGCGACCTTGCCGACCATCAACGTCACGGACAGCGAAACCGCAGCCGGCCCCGTGCAGGGCTATGTCGCCCGGCGCAGCTCAACGGGCACGAAGACCGATACGCCCATCCTGGAGACACCGCAGTCCATCACGGTCATCGGTGCCCAGGAGATCGAGACGCTGAAGTCGCAAAGCCTGCAGGATGCGCTGGGCTACGCCGCCGGCGTCACCCGCGCCGAGGGCCTGGACCGGACCTCGGACAGCCTGTACCTGCGCGGATTCCGCACCACGGGCATGTACCGGGACGGCAGCCTGTTCACGGCCAACATCTACGACGGACGGCAGGAGCCCTACGGCCTGGAGCGCATCGAGCTGCTCAAGGGCGCCTCTTCGGTGATCTTTGGCTCGGTCTCCCCGGGCGGCGTGGTCAACACCGTGAGCAAGCGGCCCACCACGGAAAAAATCCGGGAATTGAACATCGACGCCGGAAGCTTCGGGCGCAGGCAGGTCTCGGGTGATTTTGCGGGCGCCCTGGACGACGAGGGCAAATGGTCCTACCGGCTGGTGGCGCTCAAGCGCGACAGCGACAGCTTCATCGACCATGTGCCCGATGACAGAACCTATATCGCCCCGTCGCTCAAATGGCAGCCCGATGCGAACACCTCGCTGACACTGTTGGCCGAGGTCCAGAAGGACCGCACCGCCTACGTCTACGGACTGCCCGCCTACGGCACCCTGCTGCCCAACATCAATGGACAGATTCCCCGCAACCGCTTCATCGGAGAGGCGGGACGGGACAAATTCGATCTGGACCGCTACTCCATCGGCTATCTCTTCGAACATGCCTTTTCCGAGAAGCTCAAGCTCAGGAACAGCATGCGCTACTACAACGCAAAGAGCAGCTACTTCAGCACGGACGGCTGGGGCCTGTCCGCCGACCAGCGCTCGGTGGTGGAGCGCTACTTCCAGCCGCGCTGGGACCGCTCGTCGGCCTTCGTGACCGATACCTCGCTGCAGTACCAGCTGGACCAGGGCCGCGTCAAGCACACCATGCTGGTGGGCTTCGACTACGCCCTGCCAAAGCACGAGACCGAGCGCTATGAACAGCAGGCCGCCGACCTCGATGTCTTCAACCCGGTCTACGGCAAGCCGGTGGGGCCTGTCTCCCCCTACTACCGCTCGTCCTGGAAGAACGACTACAAGCGCCTCGGCATCTATGCGCAGGACCAGATCAAGATCGATGACAAGTGGGTGGTTCTGCTGGGCGGCCGCTATGACAAGGTCCGCTTCAACGAGACGAACTTCTTCACCGGGGACGTGAGCGCGGCCAATGAGAAAAGCTCGGCCTTCACGGGCCGGCTGGGCGTGGTCTATCTCGCCGCCAATGGCCTTGCCCCCTTCTTCAGCTACAGCGAATCCTTCGAGCCCACCCAGGGCCAGGACCGCCTTGGATCACGGTTCAAGCCGACGACGGGGCAGCAGTACGAGGCTGGTGTCCGCTACCAGCCCAGCGGCTCCCGGGCCATGGTTTCGGCGGCGGTCTTCCAGCTCACCCGCCAGAACCTGCTCGTGCCCGACCCCCAGGACGCCAGCAGGGCGTTCAACATACAGGCCGGGGAAGTCCGTTCCCGCGGCTTCGAACTGGAGGCACGAAGCTCCATCGGCCGCAATGTGAACATCATTGCCGCCTATGCCTACACGGATGCGCGCACCACGCAGGCAAGCCCCCTGCAGCCGGACGAACTGGGCAAGCGCTCCATCGGCGTGCCCTACAACCAGATATCGCTGTGGGGCGACTACAGCTTTGGAGACTTCGGGCTTGCCGGCCTCAAGGTGGGCATGGGCGCCAGGTACCTGGGCCAGACACGCGGCCTGGCCTATGGCGTTCCCGTCTCGCTGCCGGCGTTCACCCTGGTGGATGCCATGGTCAGCTACACCACCGGACCCTGGCGCTTCGCCCTGAACCTCACCAACCTGACCGACAAGACCTATATCGCCAGCTGTTCCTACGGCTGCTTCTACGGCGAGCCCCGCAAGGTGATCGGCACGGCCACCTATCGCTGGTAAGCGGGCATGGTCCATGGGCCACGGCTGGAGCGATCCGGCCGTGGCCTTTTCTTTGTCGGGGAACCGAAGGCGCCGTTCAGAGCGCCTGCAGCTGCACGCCGCCACCGGCCTGCGGGCGCACCCTCAGCGGAAGGATGGACGGCAGCACGGCCAGCAGGCCGGCCGAGTCATTGGCGCGAAAGCGCCCGGTCAGGCGCAGCGCGGCCACGCGCGCATCGGCGGCTTTGATGGGCTGGGTGCGGTAGGCGTTGACGGTGGCCAGGGCCTCGGCCAGCGGGGTGTTCTCGAAGACCAGCCAGCCCTCGCGCCAGGCGGACAGCGTGGCGGCATCGGCCTGGCGCACGGCCTCGGCCTGGCCGTTGCGGATGTCCACGATCTGGCCGGGCAGCAGGTCCAGCGTTGCCGCCGCCGGGCCCGTCGCATCCTGCGCATCCCTGCCCAGCACCCGGACCCTGACATGGCCATGCTCCACGCCCACGGTGACGGGGCCGCCGCGGTCGCGCACGGTGAAGACCGTGCCCACGACCTCGATGCGCGCCTCGCGCGTGATGACCTCGAAGGGCCGGTCGGGATCGGGGGCCACGTCGAATCGCACTTCGCCCCGGGCCATGGACACGCTGCGGCGCTGGCGGTAGAGCGTCACGGCAATGGCGCTTTGGGGCGCCAGTTCCACCAGGCTGGCCTGCAGCGGCAGCTTGCCGTCGGCCAGAGTGATCTTGAGGATCTGCGAGTTGCGCGTGGCGTAGGCCGAGGTGTGTATGGGCTGCTGCCAGTACCAGTAGGCGCCCCGGCCCGCCAGCGCGCCTGTGCCCAGCAGCCCGGCGAAGGACAGCAGCAGCTTGCGGCGCCGGACGGCCTGGGTGGAGCGCGAGGCCCGGTCGGCCAGCAGGGCGGTTTCCTGGAACTGCTCGCGCAGGCCGCCGGACATGCCGCCCAGCAGGTTCCAGCGCAGGTGCGCCTCGCGTGCGGCGGCATCGTGCCGGGCTGATTTCCCGCGCCATTCGCCCAGGGTCAGGCGGGCCTGGTCGGCCACCGGGTCGGGAGCGATTTCGCTTTGAACGATCAGCGTCAGCGCATGCTCGACCATGCGCTCGCTAGGTGCACTTGCCATGGAAAGGGGGAGTCAGGATGCGTCGTCGGTCAGTGTACTGTTGTCGAAATCCATGGCGCTGCCCAGCGCATGGTCCTCGATCAGTTCGGAGCGCAGCTGGGCCAGCACGCGCGAGCAGTCCAGCGTGGCGCGCACCATGTGCTTGGCGACGGCCATTTCGGTGATGTTGAGCTGGTCGGCGATTTCCGCGCGCGTGTAGCCATGGGCGCGAAAGAGGATGAAGACTTCGCGCCGGCGCGGCGGCAGGCCTTCCAGCGCCTGGACGACGCGGTTCAGGATCTGGCGCTGGGCGGCCAGGGTTTCGCTGGAGGGCGCACTGTGCTGCACCACCATTTGCTGGCGCGTCCATTCCTGGGCGGTCTTGCGCTTGCGCGCATCGTCGATGCACAGATTGCGTGCCACGCGAAACAGCAGGGCGCGCGGGGATTCGATGCCGGCGTCGGGCAGGGTTTCGGCCTTCTTGCCGCTGCGCAGGCCCAGGGCGTGCACATAGACCCGCTCGAAGCTCGATTGCGCGATGTCGGCCGCATAGTGCGGATCTCGGAGATCGCGCGTGAGCTGGCGGCGCAGATCGCCATAGTGAGCCACGAGTTCCTGGATCAGGTCACGCATCCGGATACCTGCCTTTCCGCAAGGGCGATGGGTTGGAACCCCTGGGTCCGTACAGAGAAGGGCCTACCGGATGCTGCAACCCCGGCCAGGGCCGGGGTTGCAGCAGCGGGTATGGGATTCAGCGGCGCAGGTGATTCAAGTTCAAATGCAAATGGTTTGCATTCAAATTATGGCATGGGAGATCCCTGCGCCATCATGCCCTGTGCGATCTTTCAGTCCTGCAGCGCCAGCTGTTCTGTGCGCGCAACATCGGGTCTTTGGGCTTGCGCTGCCAGCAGGGCTTCACCGATTTCGCCGGTGCGCACCGAAGTGACGGACAGCAGGGTGTCGCTGAGGCCGTGGGAGCCCTCGCAGGCGCCCTGCAGGAAGATGGCGGGGCGAAAGTCCGGCGTGGTGTGCACCTGGTAGTCGCGGCTCACGGAGAAGTCGCCCAGGTAGGGGGCCAGCGGGTCCAGCAGGGTCTTGTGGTGCTCGCGCGCATAGCCGGTGGCCAGCACCACCACGTCGTAGCGCGATGCATGGTCGATGCCGCTGTTGAGATCGCGCAGCCCCAGGTGGATGCCGTCGCTGGCGGCGCGCACGTCCTGCACCTCGTGGCGGCGCAGGAAGCGGTGGCGCGTGTCGCCGACGACCTTCTGTTCATAGAACACCTTGAAGATGCTCTCGATCAGCTCCAGGTCGGGACAGGCGTAGTTGGTGTGCCAGAACTCGCGCAGCAGGGCGCCGCGCTCGTCGTGCGGGCGGCTGTAGACATGGTCCACGAAGTCGGCGTTGAAGATTTCGTTGACGAAGGGGCTGTCGTCCGAGGGGCGGATGGAGCGGGCGCGCATGACCAGGTCGATCTCGGCGGCGGCGTAGCGGCCGTGCAGGTCCATGAAGATTTCCGCTGCGCTTTGGCCCGCACCGACCACGGCGATGCGCAGCGGCCGGGCATGCTCGGCAATGCTGCGCAGGTAGGCACTGGAGTGGAAGACGCGCGCGTCGCCGCGCAGGGGCTTGAACTGCTCGGGAATGCTGGGCGTGCCGCCGATGCTCATGACCAGGTTCTGTCCCAGGCGCTCATGCACGTTGCCGGCCGCATCGCGCGAGCGCACGCGCAGCAGCTCCACCTTGCCGTCGCGTTTTTCAGGCAGCACCTCGATGACTTCCTGGCCGTAGACGCAGCGGTCCTCGAACTTGGAGGCGGCCCAGGCCAGGTAGTCGTTGAATTCGTGGCGGCTGGGAAAGAAGGTCTTGAGGTTGATGAAGTCCTGCAGCCGGCCCTTCTCGTGCAGGTAGTTGATGAAGGTGAAGCGGCTGGTGGGGTTGCGCAGCGTGGCCAGGTCCTTGAGGAAGGACACCTGCATGTGGGCCTGCTCCAGCAGCATGTCCCGGTGCCAGGCGAAGCGCGGCTGCTTTTCGATGAAGACGGGGTGCATGGCCCGCGCGGCGGTTTCGCGCTCCTTGAGGGCGATGGCCAGGGCAATGTTGGAGGGGCCGAAGCCGATGCCGATCAGCGGGTGGGTTTGCATGGAAGGTCCTTTCATTGGGTCGATGCGTCCAGTGCGTCCGGCGCGGCTGCGTCGGTCTGCGGTATCCACAAGGCGTCTGCGAAAAAGCGTTCCCTGAGCAGGACTCCCAGCACGGCGCGCTTGTGCGGGAAGTCGAATTCCTTGACCAGCGCATAGCCGCAGCGCGGCAGGCTTTTGCGCATCTTGCGGTTGTCGGCGCGCGGCTCCACGACGATGCGCTGCGTGCGGCAGTCGTCCAGAAAGAGGTAGTGCGACAGCGAGGGCAGCCAGGCCGTCAGGTAGGGCTGGCCGCGAAACCGTGCCTCACCTACCAGCGCATGCCAGCCCCGGTCATGGTCGCCCGCGTCATAGAAGGGGGCGATGCGGTCTTCCTTGGCCCAGTAGGCCTCGAAGTAGCCGAAGGGCTCGCCGTCGAAGCAGCCGATGAGGCCGAGCGCATGCGGGTCGCCGGCCATGCGCTGCAGGTAGGCGCGGTGGTGGGCAAGGTCGCCGCTTTCCTCCCAGAAATGCGCGACGACCGGGTCGTTCATCCAGCGGTGGATGAGGGGCAGGTCGGCCTCGGGCTCCACGGTGCGAAAGCTCAGCGTGCGGCCCAGCCAGGGGATGAAGCGGCGGTAGACCTCGCCGCGCGGCTTGTGCAGGCGCACGGGGTGGCGCCGGCCTTCGCTGATCGTGTAGTGCAGCGCATAGGGTGGGCGCGGGCGGGGCAGCCACAGGGGCTGCTGCCACAGCACGCTTCTTGCCACGCACGGGGCCTGGCCCGGCTGCACTGTGGCAATGCTGTCGCGCAGGCCGGGCGGCAGCCGGGGCAGGGACAGCTCGATGGCTTGCGCATCGGGATGCAGGCCAAAGCCGGCCTGCAGTGCGGCCAGCAGTTCATCCGCTTCGGGCATGCCCGAGCAGGGGCCCAGCCATTGCAGCTGCATCAGGCCTGGCGCGGCCGTGGGCGACAGGTTCCAGAGACTGTGCTTGCCGGGCCTGCCGGCATCCACGGACCCCGAACGTTCCAGGCGCAGCCGCTGTCCATCGACGAAGACGGTGGTCGTCTCGGCGCCTGCATGGGCAAGGTAGCTGGCGCCGGAGGCGTCTGGTGACGGTGTAGCGGTGGCTTCGACTGGACGCACGTGGACTCTTTCAGATGGAGTGCCCCGCGTGCGGGACACGGGTGGGGGCTCGGGCAAGGGCACAAGGGGCACAAGGGACACAAGGGACACAAGGCAGCCTCATGACCGGGATGACGCGCAGGCGCGGCAAATGTTCATGCCAGGGCCGTTCATGCCAGGGCCGGGCTGCGGGCCGCCTGGAAGGCATGGGCCAGTGCCTTGCAGAGCCGGCCGCGCAGCACCTCGGTCTCTTCGGTGAGGGCGCCCAGCCGCGCAAAGTCATGGACCATGCCGGCGTAGATCTGCAGGTCCACGGCCACGCCGGCGGCCTGCAGCCGCTCGGCATAGCGCTTTCCTTCGTCGATCAGCGGGTCGTACTCGGCCAGCACCATCAGCGTGGGTGCCAGCCGGCCCAGGTCGGATGCCTGCAGGGGGGCAAAGCGCCAGTCCTGCCGGTCCGCATCGCTGCGCAGGTATTGGCCGAACATCCAGGCCAGGGTGTCACCTTCCAGCAGATGGCCGGTGGCCAGGCGCGCATGCGAGTCGCTGTCCTGCTGCGCTGCCGTGCAGGGGTAGAGCAGCAACTGCAGCAAGGGCTGGGGCATGCCCGCGTCGCGCGCGGCGATGCACAGGGCCGTGGCCAGCGTGCCCCCGACGCTATCGCCGCCAATGGCCAGGCGCTGCGCGTCCAGGCCATGGCGGCCGCCGTGCTCCAGCAGCCAGGCCAGGGCGTCCTGTGCGTCGAGGAAGGCGGTGGGAAAGCGGTGCTCTGGCGCCAGCCGGTAGTCGATGGCCAGCACATTGCAGGGCGTGCCCAGCGCCAGGCTGCGGCACAGGCTGTCATGCGATTCGAGCCCGCCCAGCACGTAGCCGCCGCCGTGAAGGAACAGCAGGCAGGGCGCGGCTGTGTGTCCAGGGGCTGCGCGGTAGAGCCGGGCGCGGATACGCGCGCCGTCGCGCGTGGGCAGATCCAGGTCCTCGGTGGGCAGATCGTCGCCCGGCAGGTCCAGCGCCAGCGTGGCGTTGTCGTAGGCGGCGCGCGCCTGCGCTGCCGTCATCTGGCTCATGCGCGGGCGGCTGGATGCCTGGGCGTTGGCGAGTTCAAGAAATGCTTGCAGGTCGGGGTGGAGAGCCATGGCGTCCTTCAGGTGTGCGGCAGACAAGGCAAAGCGGGCCGGTGCAGGGCATGGCGCCCGCGCTGCCCCTTCTTCGTGATGACGCAGGGCGGCGGAATTTGTTCATCGCCTGGGCGGTGAACATTTTTGGCGCACGCACGTCTTGCAGGGAGTAGGGAGCGCTCGCCGTGCGTCGCGCTCCAGGAAACGCCGGGCCGCGCCGGCATTGCAAGGTCATGCGCCCACGGGCGCCAGAGGAATCCCTTATGGAAAACGCCAGCCGACCGCCCTCCGAGGTACTGCGCCTGCTCAAGCCCTTCCTGCCGTGGATGGCGCTGTCCGTGGTCACGGGCATTTGCGCGGGTGGGGCCACGGTGGCGCTGCTGGCGACCATCAACCAGGTGCTCAACCGTCCCGGTGGGCTGGCGGGCGGGCTGCTGCTGACCTTCATCGCCCTGTGTGCCACCGTGCTGGTGTGCCGGGCCACGTCCGACATGTCGGGCAATTTCGTGGGGCAGCGCCTGGTGGCGCAGCTGCGCAAGGAACTGGCCGGCAAGATCCTGGCCGCGCCCATCGATGCGCTGGAGCGCTACCGCACGCACCGCCTCATGCCCGTGCTCACGCAGGACGTGGACATGATCAGCGACGTGGCCTTCGTGCTGGCCTCCAACGTGATCGCCCTGGCCATTGCGCTGGGCTGCCTGGCCTATCTGGCCCTGCTGTCGCCGCCGCTGTTTGCCATGCTGGTGGTGGCGCTGGTGCTGGGCGTGAGCCTGCAGGCGCTGGCGCAGTCACGCGGCGTGGCGGGGTTCTGGAAGGCGCGCGATCACGAGGAAGTGCTGCACAAGGCCTACCGCGCCATCAGCGAAGGCGCCAAGGAGCTGCGCATGCACCGCGCGCGCCGGGGCCGCATCTTCGACGGGCAGATTGGCTCCACCGTGGATGCCATCCGCAGCATCAACAGCCGCGCCATCAACACCTATGTGCTGGCCACGGCCTTCGGTTCGGCGCTGTTCTTTCTGTTGATTGCCCTCATCCTGGGCTGGGCCGCGCTGCGCACCACCGAGCCCGTGGTGCTCAGCGGCTTCGTGCTGGTGCTGCTGTTCCTCAAGGGCCCCATGGACCAGATCGCGGGCGCGCTGCCCAATCTGGGCCGTGCCAAGGTGGCGCTGCAGCGCATTGCCGACCTGTCGGCGCGCTTTGCCAGCCCCGAGCCGCACCTGCACCTGGACAGTCCACCCGGCGAGGTCCGCCTGGACCACGGCCTGGAGCTGCGGGGCGTGCGCTATGCCTTCGATGCGCCCGAAGGCGGCAAGGCCTTCGAGATCGGCCCCATCGACCTGAAGCTGGGCAAGGGCGAACTGGTCTTTGTGGTGGGCGACAACGGCTCGGGCAAGACCACGCTGATCAAGCTGCTGCTGGGCCTGTATGCGCCCCAGCAGGGCGAGATCCTGCACGACGGCCAGCCGGTCACGGCCCTGGCGCGCGACGACTACCGCCAGCTGTTCACCACGGTGTTCTCGGACTTCTACCTGTTCGAGGACCTGGTGGCCGGCGGCGAAGAGGGCCAGGCCGCCGCGCTGCCCGAGGCCGCGCTGCCCTACCTGCAGCGGCTGGAGATCGCCCACAAGGTCAGCGTGCGCAACGGCAGCTTCAGCACCATCGACCTGTCCACCGGCCAGCGCAAGCGCCTGGCCCTGGTCCACGCCTATCTGGAGGGCCGGCCCGTGCTGGTCTTCGACGAATGGGCGGCCGACCAGGATCCGAGCTTCCGCCACCTGTTCTACACCGAGCTGCTGCCCGAACTGCGCGCCAGGGGCCACCTGCTGGTGGTCATCTCCCATGACGATCGCTACTTCCACCTGGCCGACCGCATCGTGCGCATGGAGGCCGGCCGCATGGTCCTGCCGCAAGACGGGGCGCAGCCGGTGGTGGCTGCATCGGCCAGTCCCGCCAGTCAAGGCGCGCTGGCCGACATCTGAATTCCTGCTGAATCCACGAACATGGCAAAGACAAAACTCGTCTACATCTGGTCCCTGAGAAACGCCGCTGCCGACCAGGCCGGCCAGCACATCGCCTACAAGGGCGCAACGCGCTACATGAAGTCGCCGCTCGAATACCTGGGCGAGTTGCTGGACACCAGCCCGCTGGGCGATATCTACAGCCTGGAGGCTGTGATCCACGACGACGACGAGGCCTCGCCGCGCGACCGGGAAAAGATCGGCGACTACGGCTTCAGCTACCAGCCGGGTGGGCGCTGGTTCTATCCGCCGGACCTGCGCATCCAGGGGCGCAGCGTCAATGACCTGCTCATGGCCGTGCCATCCTCCTACCGGCGCCTGCCGCTGAACGATCCGCAGCGCGCCGCGGGCAAACAGATGTTCGAGGCGCAACTGCAGGACAGGCTGGTGCAGCTGGGTGCCGAGCGGGTGGTGCTGGACGGCCTGCTCGTCATACTGGACCGGCTCGTGCGGCCCGGGGCCCTGTTCCACCGCAGGATCGCCAACATCCACCCCGGCATCACGCGGCTGGAGTCACCCTATGAACGCCGGGGCGCCTGCGCCACGCTGGACGCGCTGCATGGCGCGCAGGGCTACAAGATCGTGGACTGGAAGACCATGGAACAGCGCCCGGTCCCGCCCCTGTTCAAGACCGGCGCATCCTTTCACTACGTGGACAACGGCATCGACTCCGGCGAAGTCATCGCCGACGTGCTGGGCACCGATATCGATCCCCAAGACACGATTCTTGAGCTGCGCTGGAACAACTTCCAGCACAGCCTGTTCCCTGCATTGCGCAAGGGGCTGGAGATGATGGCCAGAGCGCCTGCAGACACGCCTGCAGACACCACGGTGTGACAACGCGCGTATCTCAAAAACCGGCACGGCCCAAAGCGAGGGACACCGAGCAAGGGCCTATGCCGGCCGCGCCGCCCCGCCGCTAGGGTGTCGTCCCCCTCCCTCGCGAAGCGAGAAAGAGAGGGGGAAGCGGCGCAGCCGCTCAGGGGGTGCTTACTTCGGCGCCAGACGAATGGCCCCATCCAGCCGGATCACCTCGCCATTGAGCATGTCGTTGTCCAGGATGTGGCGCACCAGCTTGGCATAGTCCTGGGGCGTGCCCAGGCGGCTGGGGAAGGGCACGCCGGCGGCCAGCGCGTCCTGCACTTCCTGCGGCATGCCGAACAGCATGGGCGTGCCGAAGATGCCGGGAGCAATCGTCATGTTGCGGATGCCGTTGCGCGCCAGATCCCGCGCAATGGGCAGCGTCATGCCGACCACGCCGCCCTTGGACGCCGCATAGGCCGCCTGGCCGATCTGGCCGTCGTAGGCCGCCACGCTGGCCGTGGAGATCAGCACGCCGCGCTCGCCCGTGCTCTCGGGCTCGTTGGCCGACATGGCGGTGGCGGCCAGGCGGATCATGTTGAAGCTGCCGATCAGGTTGACGGTGATGGTCTTGGAGAACAGACCCAGGTTGTGCGCGCCGTTCTTGCCCACGGTCTTCTCGGCGGGCGCAATGCCTGCGCAGTTGACCAGGCCTGCCAGCTTGCCCAGGCTCACGGCCTTGTCCACCACGGCCTGGCCATCGGCTTCCTGGCTCACGTCACATTTGACGAAGACGCCACCGATCTCGCGCGCCACCGCCTCGCCCTTGTCCGCCTGCATGTCGGCAATCACCACCTTGCCGCCCTCGGCAGCCAGCATGCGCGCCGTGCCTTCGCCCAGCCCGGAGGCGCCGCCCGTGACGATGAATACCCGGTCCTTGATCTGCATGGAATGTCTCCTTGGTTATCTGACGTTGACGTAAACGTAACTCTCAAATTATGCATGCAGCCCCGGCCGCAGCCATGCCGCGCCCAAGAAAAAGCCCGGCAGTGCCGGGCTGGTGATGGGCGCGATGGGGGTTACTGGAACCCGGCACGGTCCAGCATTTGCTGGACCTTGGTCATGTTCTTGCCCACGGCCGTGATCGGGATGGTCTCGCTCTTGAAGGGCTTGCCGCCGGTCATTTCCTTGAGTGCGGGGTTGTCCAGTTCCACGCCCTTGGCTGCGGGCCACTCGTTGTTGCCGTTGGCAAAGTAGTTCTGGGCTGCGGGGCTGGCCAGGTACTCCAGGAACTTGACGGCGTTGTCCTTGTTCTTGGCGTGGCGTGCCACGGCGCCGCCTGCGATGTTCAGGTGCGTGCCCCAGCTGGACTGGTTGGGGAAGACCACGCCGATCTTGCCGACCACGGCCTGGTCCTCAGGCTTGCCCGAGCGCATCATGCGCGCCAGGTAGTAGCTGTTGGTCACGCCGATGGTGCATTCGCCCGAGGCCACGGCCTTGATCTGGTCGGTGTCGCCACCCTTGGGCGGGCGGGCCAGGTTGGCCTTCATGCCCTGGATCCAGCCTTCGGCCTTCTGGTCGCCCATGTGCTCGACCACGGTGCCGAACAGGCTCAGGTTGTAGGGATGCGAGCCCGAGCGGATGCACAGCTGGCCCTTGAACTTGGGGTCGGCCAGCGATTCGTAGTTCTGCACGTCGGCAGGCTGGACCTTGGCCTTGTTGTAGACGATGACGCGGGCGCGTGTGGACAGGCCGAACCAGCTGATGCCATCGGCCGTGGGCTGGGCGCGCAGGTTGGAGGGGATGGCGTCTTCCAGCAGCTTGGAGTGGATGGGCTGGAACAGGCCATCGACCTCGCCGCGGTACAGGCGTGCGGCATCGACCAGCAGGATCACGTCGGCCGGCGAGGCCTGGCCCTCGGCCTTCAGGCGCGCAATGATGCCGGCGTCGTCGCCGTCCACGCGGTTGATCTTGATGCCGGTGGCCTTGGTGAAGCCGTTGTACAGCTCCTCGTCCGTGGAGTAGTGGCGCGCGGAGTAGAGGTTGACGACCTGGGAGTCGGCAATGGCTGTGCCGGCAGCCACCAGGGCGCAAGCGGCAAACAGGGCTTTCAGGGATTTCGACATGAAGACAGGCCTCTCTTTGTTGGCAAAGCGCGATGATAGGTCAAACGCGAATTGTTCTTAATAAAGGGTGGGGCCCGTCTAAGGGCTTGTGCGCGGTGGTCCCTGGTGGGCCGTGAGCCCTGGCGCGCGAAAAAGCGCACGAAAAAAAACCCAGTCCAAAGACTGGGTTTGAAAGGATCCAGAAACGGGGGTTTCAAGAGGATCCAAGGAGACAACTGGTCAGGTCTTTCGACCCGGGATGCGTGCAATTATGCGGGTAATCACTGATTCTTGCACACAGCCCTGTTGTAAGACAGCGTGATCAACGCTTGCGGGTCTGGGCCGACTGGACGGCTTCGCTGGCGGTGTTGGTCACGGCCGTGAAGTTGGCTTCCGCCAGGTCCGAAGCCTGCTTGACGGCCTTTTGCACCGACTCGAAGGCATTGTTGGCAGCCGACACGGCGCTCTTCATCACGGCAACGGCGGTTTCGGAACCGGCGGGTGCGTTCTTGGCCGTGGTGTCCACCAGGGCGCTGAAGTTCTTTTGCAGGTCGGATGCCTGGCTTTCGAAGGTCTTGGCCAGTTCGGCGCCGGTGCCGCTGGCGATGTCGTACAGGTGACGGCTGTAGGCAGCGGTCTTTTCAGCCAGGGGCTGGAACAGGTTGGCCTGCAGCGACAGGAGTTCCTGTGCGTCCTTGACGCTCAGGACAGCCTGGGTGTGCTGGGCAGCTTCGGTCAGTGCGGCGCGCGAGGCGGTCACATTCAGTTCCACCAGCTTTTCAACGCCTTCGAAGGCCTTGCTCGTCAGGCCGAACAGGGTTTCCAGGTTGGCCTTTTGTGCGCTCAGGATTTGGTCAGGGGTCAAGCTCATGTCAGTCTCCAGAAAAACGGACCACAGGGGGTCTCGGGTTACGGGGAATTGCCTGCGCTGACCTGACTGAGTGTCATGTTGCAGTGCAGCATGGGTCTTATTGTAGGGATTGCAAAAAAGGAATCAAGTACCTGATGCTGCGGTGCAGCAAAAAAATCCGGAAAGCTGTGGGTTTTTTGTAAGTCTTTGATTTTGAATTGGTTTTATGTCGGTTTGACGACATTTTTCGGTTTGCATGCTTACTCGATTGGCGAGTGATCGGCAGCAGTGCGCGTCGTGATGGCGACAGTGTCCGGGGACAGGGCGCATTCGGCCGGCGGCACAATGGCCGCCATGAATGAATCGCCCCCGAGCCGCCCCGCGCCGCAGCCCCGTTCGGCCTATGCGGCATTCCGACGCATCAGCACGCGCTGGTCGGACAACGATGTCTACGGGCACGTCAACAACGTCGTCTATTACAGCTGGTTCGATACGGCGGTGAATGCCCATCTGATAGAGCAGGGCGCGCTGGACATTCATGCGGGCGAGACGATAGGACTGGTCATAGAGACCCAATGCAATTACTTCGCCCCGCTGGCCTTTCCGCAGGAGGTGGATGCCGGCATCCGCGTGGCCCGCATCGGCGGCTCCAGCGTGCGCTACGAGGTGGGGCTGTTTGCGCAGGGTGAGCCGCTGTCGGCCGCAGCCGGGCATTTCGTCCATGTCTACGTGGACCGGCAGACGCGCCGGCCTGCCCAGATTCCGCAGGCGCTGCGCCGGGTGCTGGAGCCGCTGCTGCGCGGTTGATGGCGTTGGGGGCGCATGCAAGGCGCCCGCTCGCAGCGCGGCGGCGTGTGGATGGCCTACACTCGAAAGCTGTCTGCCATCTGACCGCTTGGGCGCTTACCGCCCGGCTCTGTCCATGATCATCACCAGCCTGCTCGATACCGACCTGTACAAATTCACGATGATGCAGGTGGTGCTGCATCAGTTTCCCGGGGCACAGGTCGAGTACCGTTTCAAGTGCCGCAATCCCGGCGTGCAGCTTGCGCCCTATGTGAACGAGATCCGGGCCGAGATCCGCTCGCTGTGCAGCCTGCGGTTCCAGGATGCGGAGCTGGCCTACCTGAGCTCGCTGCGCTTCATCAAGAGCGATTTCGTCGATTTCCTGAGCCTGTTCCACCTCAACGAGAAGTGCGTCACGGTGCAGGCGCTGCCCAATGGCGAGATCGACATCACCATCCGCGGGCCCTGGCTGCACACCATCTTGTTCGAGATTCCCGTGCTGGCCATCGTCAACGAGGTGTACTTCCGCAACACCCAGCCGGTGCCCGATTTTCCCGAGGGCCGGCGCCGGCTGGATGCCAAGATCGCGCTGCTGCAGCAGCCGGGCCTGGAGCAGCTCAAGATTGCCGACTACGGCACGCGCCGCCGCTTTTCGCGGGCCTGGCATGAAGAGGTGCTGCGCGTGCTGTGCGCACGCCTGGGCCGGCCCGGCGCATCCGCGGAGTCCGAGGGGCAGTTCGCGGGCACCAGCAACGTGCTGTATGCCATGAAGCTGGGCGTGCGGCCCCTGGGCACGCTGGCCCATGAATACCTGCAGGCCTGCCAGTCGCTGGGCCCGCGCCTGCGCGACAGCCAGATCTTCGGCTTCGAGTCCTGGGCGCGCGAGTACCGGGGCGACCTGGGCATTGCGCTGTCGGACGTCTACGGCATGTCGGCCTTCCTGCGCGATTTCGACCTGTACTTCTGCAAGCTCTTCGATGGCGCGCGCCATGACAGCGGGGACCCGTTCGAGTGGGGCGAGCGGCTGCTGGCCCACTACCGCGCCAACCGCATCGACCCGCTGACCAAGACGCTGATCTTCAGCGACGGCCTGACGGTGCCGCGCACCATCGAGCTGTTCCAGCGCTTCCACGGGCGCTGCCAGCTGGCCTTTGGCATCGGCACCAACCTGACCAATGACCTGGGCGACGCGCCCGACCATGTGCCGCTGCAGATCGTCATCAAGATGACGCGCTGCAACGGCCAGCCCGTGGCCAAGCTCTCGGACACGCCGGGCAAGAGCATGTGCGACGACGAGAAATACCTGGCCTATCTGCGCCAGGTGTTCGAGATCGCGGCGCCCGCGGCACAGACTTGATCGCTGCGCGGCCCGCTGCCAGGAGGGGACAGTGAATACAGAACAAAGAGGAGACGGGACCATGAAGGCCTTGCGTGGATTGTTGGTGCTGCTTGTCGCCTGCGTGCCCTCCTGGGCCCTGGCGGCCGAGATCGATGGCGGCCAGCTGTCGGTGCTCTGGGGCGTGCCCTTTGCGGGCATGCTGCTGTCGATTGCCCTGGTGCCGCTGGTGGCGCCCCATTTCTGGCACCGGCATTTCGGAAAGTTGACGGCGGCCTGGGCGCTGGCCTTCCTGCTGCCCTTTGCAGCGGTGTTCGGTGCGGGTGCGGCCCTGGTCAACCTGGTGCATGCGCTGCTGGCCGAGTACCTGCCCTTCGTGATCCTGCTGACGGCGCTGTACACGGTGTCGGGCGGCATCTATGTGCGCGGCAATCTCAAGGGCTCGCCGGGGCTGAACACGGCCATCCTGGCCATCGGCGCCGTGCTGGCCAGCTTCATGGGAACCACGGGCGCATCGATGCTGCTGATCCGGCCGCTGCTGCGCGCCAACGACAACCGCAGGCACCAGGTGCATGTGGTGGTGTTCTTCATCTTCATCGTCTCCAATGCCGGGGGCTCGCTGACGCCGCTGGGCGACCCGCCGCTGTTCCTGGGCTTTCTCAAGGGCGTGGACTTCTTCTGGACGGTGCGCCACATCTTCACCGAGACCCTGTTCCTGGTCGGCGTGCTGCTGGCGCTGTTCTACGCGATCGACACCTGGCTGCTGCGCAAGGCCGGCGAGGCGGACCTGCCCGATCCCACGCCCAGCATCGACGCCTCGGGCCGCGCCAGCCGCCTGGGCTTCGATGGCAGCGTGAACTTCGCGCTGCTGCTGGCCGTGGTGGCCCTGGTGCTGATGAGCGGCCTGTGGCGCACCGATGCAGGGCTGGTGCTGGCCGGCACGCATGTGGGCCTGCCGGGGCTGGTGCGCGATGCGGGCCTGATCGTGGTGGCGCTGCTGTCCCTGCGGCTCACGCCGCGCAGCGTGCACCAGGCCAACGAATTCGGCTGGGGGCCCATGCAGGAAGTGGCCAAGCTGTTCGCGGGCATCTTCCTGACCATCATCCCCGTGATCGCCATGCTCAAGGCGGGCACGGGCGGGCCGTTCGGCGCCATCGTGGGCGCCGTCACGCGCGCCGACGGCACGCCCGATCCGCTGATGTACTTCTGGGCCACCGGCCTGCTGTCCTCCTTCCTCGACAACGCGCCGACCTACCTGGTGTTCTTCAACACCGCAGGGGGCGACGCCGCGCAGCTGATGACCACGATGGCCTCCACGCTGGCGGCCATCTCCGCGGGCGCGGTGTTCATGGGTGCCAACACCTATATCGGCAACGCGCCCAATCTGATGGTCAAGGCCATTGCCGAGGAGCGCGGCGTGAAGATGCCCAGCTTCTTCGGCTACATGGCCTGGTCGCTGGGCATTCTGGTGCCGCTGTTCGTATTGATGAGCTTCATCTGGTTCCGCTGAAGAACCGCCTCCCGCCAAGACAAGGAAAGAGACAGACATGGCAAGCAAACCCCGCATCCTGATCGCCCGCGCCATCCCGCCCGAGGTGGTGCGCAAGCTGGAGCAGCACTTCGAGGTCGAGTCCAACCAGGACGACGTGGTCTGGAGTCCGCAGGAGCTGGCCGCGCATCTGCAGGACAAGGACGGCGTGCTGACCACAGGCTCGCAGACCATCGATGCGGCACTGCTGGCGGCCTGCCCGCGGCTGAAGGTCGTGGCCAACATGGCCGTGGGCTACAACAACTTCGACGTGCCTGCGATGACGGCTGCAGGCGTGCAGGGCACGAACGCGCCCGACGTGCTGACCGAGACCACGGCCGACTTCGGCTTCGCCCTGCTCATGGCCACGGCCCGCCGCGTGACCGAGAGCGAGCACTACCTGCGCGCAGGAAAGTGGAACTCCTGGCGCTACGACCTGTTCGCCGGCTCGGAAGTGCACGGCAGCACGCTGGGCATCATCGGCATGGGCCGCATCGGCCAGGGCATTGCCAAGCGCGGGGCGCATGGCTTCGGCATGAAGGTGGTCTATCACAACCGCTCGCGACTGTCGCCCGAGCTGGAAGCCGAATGCAAGGCCGGCTACGTGGGCAAGGACGAACTGCTGGCCATGGCCGACCATGTGGTGCTGGTGCTGCCCTACACCAAGGAAAACCACCACACCATAGGCGCGGCCGAGATCGCCAGGATGAAGCCCACTGCCACGCTGATCAACATCGCGCGCGGCGGCATCGTCGATGACGCGGCGCTGGCCAGGGCGCTGCGCGACAGGACCATTGCCGCCGCCGGCCTGGACGTGTTCGAGGGCGAGCCCTCGGTCCATCCCGACCTGCTGACCGTGCCCAATGTCGTGCTGACCCCGCACATCGCCAGCGCCACCATGGGCACGCGCAGCGCCATGGCCGAGCTGGCAGCCGACAACCTGATCGACTTTCTGAGTGGCAAGGGCCCGCGCACGCCCGTCAACCAGCCCGAGGCGGCGGCTGCAGGCGCGCGCGCCAAGGCCTGAGTGCCGTATCCCGACAATCGCGGGAAGGCAGGCCCTGGCCGCTTCCCGCTGCATGGAGCTGAAGCAAGATCTTGACCCAGATATCCGGAGTGTGGTGGGCGGCATGGGCCGTGCTGCTGTTGGGGCAGGCAGCCGTGATCTGGCTGCTGTGCAGGCGCTCGGCGCAGCGCGATGACGGGGTGGCGCCGCAGCAGTTGCTGCAGGCGCTGCAGATGCTGGATGTGCGGCTGCAGCAGCTCGAGCGCGGCGCCCAGGCCACGCAGATGGCCGTGGCCAAGAGCGACGGCGGGCTGGACCGCGTGTCGCAGCAACTGCAGGCCCATCTGGCCCAGGCCCAGCTCGATGCCCAGGCGGCGCGGCGCGAGCAGGGCGAGGCGCTGGCGGCCTTTCGCATGGAACTGGGCCGGCTCACGGTGCGCCTGGCCGCCGACAGCGCCCAGGCCCGCGAGGCCCAGGGCGAAAGCACGCAGCGCTTCAACGCCCATGTGCAGGAGCGCTTCGAGGCGCTGGCGCAGACCACGCGCAGCACGCTGGACTCCCTCAAGAACGACATCCAGCAGCAGCTGGGCGGGCTGGCGCAATCCAGCCAGGTCCATGCCGAACAGCTGCGCGGCACGCTCAACGAGCGCCTGGCCACCATCCAGTCGGACAACGCGGCGCGGCTGGAGGAGATGCGGCGCACGGTGGACGAGAAGCTGCATGCCACGCTGGAGCAGCGCCTGGGCGAATCGTTCAAGCTGGTCAGCGACCGGCTGGAGCAGGTGCACAAGGGCCTGGGGGAGATGCAGACACTGGCCGGCAGCGTGGGCGACCTCAAGCGCGTGATGACCAATGTGAAGACGCGCGGCACCTGGGGCGAGCTGCAGCTGGGCGCCATCATCGAGAACGTGCTCACGCCCGAGCAGTACGCGCGCAACGTCAAGACCGTGCCCGGCAGCGACGACATGGTGGAGTTCGCCATCCGCCTGCCCGGGCGCAGCGACGAGACGCCGGTCTGGCTGCCCATCGATGCCAAGTACCCGGTCGAGCAGTACCAGCGCCTGCTGGATGCCCAGGATGCGGCGGACAAGGCCGCAATTGCCTCGGCCGGCAATGCCTTCGAGGCATCGATCAAGTTCGAGGCCCGCAAGATCCATGGCAAGTATGTGAGCCCGCCCCACACCACGGACTTTGCCGTGCTCTACCTGCCCACGGAAGGCCTGTTTGCCGAGGTCATGCGCCGCCCCGGCCTGGTCGAGGCCGTGCAAAACGGCTGCCGCGTGATGGTCACCGGCCCGGCCAACCTGGCGGCCATGCTCAGCAGCCTGCAGATGGGCTTCAAGACGCTGGCCATCGAAAAGCGATCGTCCGAGGTCTGGGCCGTGCTGGGCCAGGTCAAGACCGAGTTCGCCAAGTTCGGCGAAGTGGTGGATGCCACGCGCAAATCCATCGATGCCGCCGCCAAGCGCTTCGAGCAGGTGGGCGTGCGCACGCGCGCCATCCAGCGGCAATTGCGCGATGTGCAGGAGTTGCCCGCGCCGGCCTCGAGCGCAGGGCTGCCCGGTCTGCCGGACGACAAGGACACGGCGGCAGGCATGGAGCCAGGGTCGGAGCAGGACTGAGATGAATCTGGCGCTGTTCAAAGTCATCATGGCCCAGGTCAGCGTGCACGCCACCATGGCCGGCATGCGGCTGGCCGCGCCTTTGCTGGCGCTGCAGCAGGGCTACAGCGCGGCGGCCGTGGGGATCTTGCTGGCGCTGTTTGCGCTGACCCAGGTGTTCCTGGCGCTGCCGGCCGGGCGCTTTGCGGACAAGCATGGTTTTCGCAAGCCGTTTTTCCTGTCCATGCTGGCGGCCAGCGGCGGCTGCGCGCTGGCGCTGGCGTTTCCGGTCTATCCCGTGCTGTGCCTGGTGGCGCTGCTGACGGGCGGTGCCAGCGGCGCGGTGGTGATTGCCGTGCAGCGCCATGCGGGCCGGGTCACGCACGACGCCGTGGCGCTCAAGAAGGTGTTCAGCTGGCTGGCCATAGGTCCGGCCATCTCCAACTTCATCGGGCCTTTCAGCACCGGGCTGCTGATCGATCACGCGAATTTTGGCGGCGAGGGCAGCACCATGGGCTACCGCGTCGCCTTCGGCCTGCTGGCCCTGGTGCCCGTGCTGGCCTGGAGCTGGGTGCGCCACACGCAGGAGCTGCCGCCCGTGCGCGCGCCCATCGGCGGCCCCAAGCAGCATGCCTGGGACCTGCTGCGCGACCGCAACTTCCGCAACCTGCTGCTGGTCAACTGGCTGCAGTCGGCGTGCTGGGATGTGCACACCTTCGTGCTGCCGCTGCTGGGCCATGAGAAGGGGTTGAGCGCCTCGGTCATCGGCACGCTGCTGGGCATTTTTGCCGTGGCGGCCGCCGCCATCCGCCTGGCCATGCCGCTGGTGGCCGAGCGCCTGCGCGAAGGCGCCGTGATCTCCGGCGCCATGGCCATCACCGCCTTCGTCTTTGCGCTGTACCCCTTCATGGACTCGGCGCTGACCATGGGCGTGTGCTCGGTGCTGCTGGGCTTTTCGCTGGGCTCGGTGCAGCCCATGGTCATGAGCATGCTGCACCAGATCACGCCCGAGCACCGCCATGGCGAGGCGCTGGGCCTGCGGCTCATGGCCATCAATGCCTCCAGCGTGGCCATGCCCGTGCTGTTCGGCTCGGCGGGGGCGCTGATCGGCGTGTCTGCGCTGTTCTGGGTGGTGGGCGCGGCCGTGGCCTCGGGCATCCGCACGGCCTGGTTCATGGGGCTGCCGCCGCGCAAGCCGGAATGAAAAAGGCGACCTGCGCCTTGGTGCGCAGATCGCCTTGCGAAGCGGCGGCGGCTTACCAGCCGCCAGCGTGGAACTGCTTGATCAGCGCCCAGGCCTCCACCGGATCATCGGTATAGCGGAACAGCTGCAGGTCCTTGGGCGAGATCGTGCCTTCCTCGATCATCAGGTCGATGTTGAGCAGCCGCTTCCAGAACTCGGTGCCGAACAGGATCACGGGCACGGAATGCGTCTTGCCGGTCTGCATCAGGGTCAGCACCTCGAACAGCTCGTCCAGCGTGCCGAAGCCGCCGGGGAAGGCCACCAGGGCCTTGGCGCGCATCATGAAATGCATCTTGCGCAAGGCGAAGTAGTGGAACTTGAAGCTCAGGTCCGGCGAGATGAAGCGGTTGCCGTTTTGCTCGTGCGGCAGCTCGATGTTCAGGCCGATGCTGGGTGCGCCCACATCATGGGCGCCACGGTTGGCCGCCTCCATGATGCCGGGGCCGCCGCCGGTGCAGATATAGAGGCGCTCCTCGGGCGGCTGGTTCAGGCTGTCGGCGGCCACGATGCGCGTGAAGGCGCGGGCCTGCTCGTAGCGGTGGGCGTTGCGCACGGCGCGCTCGGCCACTGCAATGCGCTGTGCATCGCCGCTGGCCTGCGCGTCGGCCAGTTGCTGCTCGGCCTGCTCCAGGTCCACGAAGCGCGCGCTGCCATAGACCACGACGGTGTGCTCTATGCCGCGTTCGATCTGCGCCAGGTCGGGCTTGAGCAGCTCCAGCTGCATGCGGATGCCGCGGGTCTCGCGGCGGAACATGAATTCCGGGTCCGCGAAGGCCAGGCGATTGGAATTCTGCTGCAATGCCATGCCGTTGTGCGCCTGGTTGTGAAGGGCCGACCAGCCGTTGGCCAGATCGGTATCGGTCAGGGGGGAAGAGATTTGCATGAACCCTCGTACACAGAAAAACCCAGGGCGGCCACGCCTGTGGCCGTTCCATCAAATGCGTTGCCAGCGTAGATGATGACTGCACTATACGCTCACAAACTCATAGCCGCGGGGCTCGCGTATCCGTTGCTTTGCGCATTGACGGGGCCGGTGGCAGATTCATATGCTGAGCAGTTGGGCAGGGCCTTGGCCTGGGGCCCGCCACCGGCAATGGGCGGGCATTTTCATGCGCCGCAAGCGATTTCAGACGTCCGGGTGCTCGGCCGGTTCGTTGCGCACGACGGTGCTCAGCGGCGGCGGCACGTCCTGGCCCGCACGGCGCGCGCGGAACAGGGCTGCGCGCATCAGGAAGATGGTGGTGATGGGCACGGTCACGGAAATGAAGACCGCAATCAGCAGCGCATGCACGGCCAGGCTCTGGCCACTGACGGAAAAGTAGATCCAGGTGGCATGCATGATCAGCCAGCAGCCCATGGTGGCGATGATGGAGGGCGCATGCACGCGCTCGAAATAGCTGCCCAGCCGCCACAGTCCCATGGAGCCCAGGAAGGCGATGATGGCGCCGCCCAGCGCCAGCGCGGCAACCAGGATCTGGCACCACAGCGGCAGTGTGGTCTCCGGCGTCATTCGATCACCTCGCCGCGCAGCAGGAACTTGGCCATGGCGGTGGAGCCCACGCAGCCGAACAGAGCGACCAGCAAGGCCGCCTCGAAGTAGCTTGTGCTGTCGTAGATGATGCCCATGAGCAGCATGGCCAGCATGCCGTTGAGGTACATGCAGTCCAGCGCCAGCACGCGGTCCTGGGCGTGCGGGCCCTTGAGCAGGCGCAGCACGGCGCAGCCCATGGCCGCGACCAGCAGGCCCAGCGCGAACATCAAAGTCCAGTGGAACCAGGGCATCATTCGAAAATCTCCATCAGGGGGCGCTCGTAGCAACGCTTGACGTGCTGGACGATCTCCTCGGGATCATCGACCTCCAGCACATGCAGCATGAGCTGCGAGCGGTCGCGCGAGATCTCGGCCCAGGCCGTGCCGGGCGTGATGCACACGATCATGGCGAGCACGGCCAGGCCGTTGGGGTCGCGCAGTTCCAGCGGGATGCGCACGAAGTTGGCCGGGTGCTTGCGCATGCCCGGAAACAGCATGAACCGCACGACGTTGAAGTTGGACACCGAGGTGTCCCAGACCACGCGCAGCGCCAGGCGCAGGATGGTCAGCGGATGGCGCACCCGCACGGGCAAGGGGCGCAGGCCGCGCAGCAGCAGCGGCAGCAGCAGGCCCAGCAAGGCGCCCAGCAGGATCTGTCCACTGCTGAACGAACGGTTGAGCAGCAGCCACAGCAGGAACAGCGCCACCGATAGCAGCGGTGCGGGCAGCAGGGTTTTCATCATCGGGAATCCTCCTTGCCCGCCGTCGTGCCTGCATCGCCTATGCCTGCGGGTATGGGGGCGCCACTGGCCTGGGCCGCAGCGCGTGCCGCGCCTTCGGGGCCGGCTTCCAGGCGGGCCTTCTTTTCTGCCGGGCTGGGCTCGGGCTGCGTGCCCATGACGGAGCGCACATAGACATCGGGCGCCAGCAGCGCATCGGCTGCGCGCTGTGTGTAGCCCATCAGCTCGCCGCCGCGCATCGTCAGTGCCACGCAGCAGGCCAGCAGCAAGGCGATGGGCAGGCCTTCGACCACGCGCAGCGAGGGGGAGTTCTGCTCCTCGGTCGCCCAGAAGTGGCGAATGCCGGCGCGCACCAGCGACAGCAGGGCCAGCAGCCCGGTGATGATCATCAGCGCCACCAGCACCCAGCCGGCCCAGCCGGCCTGGAAGCCGCTGGAGTTGCCCAGGCCCAGCGGGTTGAGCAGGGCAGACAGCATGGCGAACTTGCCCACGAAGCCCGACAGCGGGGGCAGGCCGGTAACCACCAGGGTGGCCAGCATGAAGCTCAGGCCGATGAAGGCGGCTGCGGCGGGAATGGCGCGGCCGATCAGCACCTCTTCGGATTCGTCAAGGTTGAATCCCTCGGTGGGAAGCAGCTCGGCGTTGAGGAAGGGCGCCTCATCGTCTTCATAGGGCTCGCCCGCGTCGTCGTCCACGCGCCAGCGGTCCACCACGTCGGCAATCAGGAAGAGCGCGCTCACGGCCAGGGTGGAGCTGGGCAGGTAGTACAGCAGCCCTGCCGTCAGTGCGTTCTGGCCAAAGCCCGTGGCAGCCAGCAGGGTGCCTGACGACAGGATGGCCGCAAAGCCCGCGATATGCGTCAGGCGCTGCGAGCCCAGCATGCCCAGGCCGCCGAAGGCCATGGTCAGCATGCCGCCGACGATCAGCCAGGTGCTGCCGAACAGGGCGGAGGAGCCGGCCTCGGAACTGAACAGCAGCGTCCACAGCCGCAGCACCACGTAGACGCCCACCTTGGTCATGAGTGCGAACACGGCACCGACGGGCGCGGTGGCCGCGCTGTAGGCCGGCACCAGCCAGAAGTTCAGCGGCCACATGGCCGCCTTGGTCAGGAAGGCGATGCCCAGGATGGCCGCTGCCGAATGCAGCAGCCCGCGGTCGGCACTGCTGATCTGGGGAATGGCGCGCGCCAGGTCGGCCATGTTCAGCGTGCCGGTCAGGCCATAGAGCATGGACACGCCGATGAGGAACAGTGACGAGGCGGCCAGGTTGATGGCGATGTAGTGCAGGCCCGCCTGGATGCGCGCCCGGCCCGAGCCATGCAGCAACAGGCCGTAGGAGGCCGCGAGCATGATCTCGAAGAACACGAACAGGTTGAACAGGTCCGCCGTGAGGAAGGCGCCGCTCAGGCCCATCAGCTGGAACTGGAACAGCGAGTGAAAGTGCATCCCCGCGCGGTGCCAGCGGGCGCTGGAGAAGATCAGCGAGGCCAGGGCCACCGTGTAGGTCAGCACCAGCATCATGCCGGTCAGGCGGTCCAGCGCCAGCGAGATGCCGAAGGGCATGGGCCAGTTGCCGGGCATGTAGACGCCCAGGTTGACGGGTGCGCCGGCCTGGTCGGTCCACAGCATCAGCAGCACGGCCACGCCCAGGCCCAGCACGGTGGACACCAGGCCGAGGGCGAACTTCACGCGCTGGCGTTCCTCGCGCAGCAGCAGCATCAGCGCTGCCGAGAGCATGGGCAGCACGATGGGCGCCAGCATCAGGTGCGGCATGAGACGGGCGGTCAGCTCGTTCATGGCATCTCCTGCTCGGTGCGGGAATGGGCTCCGTCCACATGGTCGGTGGCGGTGGTGCCGCGCGAGGCCAGCAGCACCACGAGGAACAGCGCCGTCATGGCAAAGCCGATCACGATGGCCGTGAGCACCAGCGCCTGGGGCATGGGATCGGCATAGTGCGCGAGATCCTGCGGTACGCCGGCCCGCAGCACGGGCTCCTTGTCAATGGCCAGGCCCTGGCGGCCCATGCTGAAGATGAACAGGTTGACCGCATAAGACAGCAGGGCCAGCCCCATGATGACCTGGTAGGTCCGTGGGCGCAGCAGCAGCCACACGCCCGAGCCGGTCAGTACGCCGATGGCAATGGCAAGCACGACTTCCATCAGAAACCTCCTCGCGCCAGGGCTGCGGCGGTGGCCTGCTGCACGGCGGCTTCGGCCTCCTCGGCCTGTTGTTGCTGCTCCTCCAGCAGGCGGGCGTGGTAGCGGTGGCTGCGAACCGATTGGTGGGCGATGGCCGTCAGAATGAGCATGGTCGCGCCCACCACCAGCGAGAACACACCGATGTCGAAGAACAGGGCGCTGGCGAGATGCACGTCGCCGACGACTGGCAGGGTCATATGGAAGGTGTGGCTGGTGAGGAAGGGATAGCCGGCCACGATAGAGCCCATGCCGGTACCCAGTGCGAACAGCAGGCCGACACCGATCCATCGGCGCGGGAAGATCGGCAAGTGGGCCTCGACCCACTGCGTGCCGGAGATGATGTACTGCATCAGCAAGGCCACCGAGAACACCAGGCCGGCGACGAAGCCGCCTCCGGGTTCGTTGTGGCCGCGCATGAAGATGTAGACCGAGACCAGGGCCGCGAAAGGCAGCAGCAGGCGGACCAGCACGGCGGGCACCATCAGGTAGCCCACGGCCGTATCGCCGGCATTGCGCGGATTGAACAGATCGGTCTGCAGGTCGCCTGGCACGTAGCGCTGCTGTTCGGGCAGGTCCAGCGTCTCGCGCGCCGGGCGGAAGCGCCGCAGCAGGGCATAGACCACCAGGGCCACGATGCCCAGCACCACGATTTCGCCGAAGGTGTCGAAGCCACGGAAGTCCACCAGCATGACGTTGACCACGTTGGTGCCGCCGCCGTCGCTGAGCGCATGTTCGAGGAAGAAGGTGGAGGCGCCGTCATAGAAGGGGCGGCTCATCATGGCGAAGGCCAGCCAGGCCATGCCGCCTCCGGCCACCAGCGACAGCAGCAGGTCGCGCATGCGGCGCGAGCGGGCACGCAGCTCGGCGGACAGCACGGGAATGTGCAGGCTCTTGTCGCGCTTGGGCATCCAGCGCAGGCCCAGCAGCATCAGCACCGTCGTGGCGACCTCGACCACCAGCTGGGTCAGCGCCAGATCGGGCGCCGAGAACCACAGGAAGGTCAGGCAGGTGCACAGGCCGGCGCCGCCCAGCATGATCAGCGCGGTCAGCCGGTGGTACTTGGCCTTCCAGGCCGTGCCCAGGGCGCAGAGAATGCCCACGGCCCACAGCAGCACGAAGGCGGGCGACAGTGGCAGCATGCCCCGATCGCCCAGCTTGATGCCCTGCAGCCACAGCGGCAGAACGCCCGCCAGCACGGCGGTGCAGACCAGCCACAGCATCTGCCACTGCAGTCGCATGGTGGACAGGCGCCGGCGCGACCAGCGGCCCAGCAGGGACAGGCGGGCCAGCAGGTTCTCGAAGATGCGCTGGCCGCTGAGCGTGCCCACCAGCGGTGCGGTATCGATATGGCCGGCCTGGCGCTGCCAGCGCAGCAGCATGTACAGCAGGATGCCGCCAATCAGGGCGACCAGGCTCATGATCAAGGGCATGTTCCAGCCGTGCCAGATGGCCAGGCTGTACTCGGGCAGATCGCCGCCGACCACGGGCGTGGCGGCCGCTGCAAGGAAGCTGCCCACCGCCCACGCCGGCAGCATGCCCACGACCAGGCAGGCCAGCACCAGCAATTCGACGGGCACGCGCATCCAGTGCGGCGGCTCGTGCGGCTCGTGCGGCAGGTCGGTGGCCTTGGGGCCGAAGAAGACGTCGATGGTGAAGCGCAGCGAATAGGCCACGCTGAACATGCCTGCCACCGTGGCGGCCACGGGCAATGCTGTGCGCACCCAGGGGGCAGCGTCCAGGTAGACGGTCTCGGCGAAGAACATTTCCTTGGACAGGAAGCCGTTGAGCAGCGGCACGCCCGCCATGGCCGCACTGGCCACGCAGGCCAGCGTGGCCGTGATGGGCATCATGTGGCGCAGGCCCGAGAGGCGGCGGATGTCGCGCGTGCCGCTTTCATGGTCAACGATGCCTGCGGCCATGAACAGCGAGGCCTTGAAGGTCGCGTGGTTCATGATGTGGAACACCGCAGCCACGGCGGCCAGCTTGCTGTTGAGGCCCAGCAGCAGCGTGATCAGGCCCAGGTGGGAAATCGTCGAATAGGCCAGCAATCCCTTGAGATCGTGCTGGAACATGGCCAGATAGCCACCGATGAGCAGCGTTGCAGCGCCTGCTCCGCCCACCAGCCAGAACCAGGCATCGGTGTCACCCAGCACGGGCCACATGCGCGCCAGCAGGAAGACGCCGGCCTTGACCATGGTGGCGGAGTGCAGGTAGGCCGACACCGGCGTGGGCGCGGCCATGGCGTGCGGCAGCCAGAAGTGGAAGGGGAACTGCGCGCTCTTGGTCAGAGCGCCCAGCAGGATCAGCACCAGGGCGACCAGGTACAACTGGTGGTCGCGCACCTGCTGGCCGGCAATGAGCACGTTGTCCAGATCATAGCTGCCCACGATGTGGCCCAGCACCAGCATGCCGGCCAGCATGGCCAGGCCGCCCGTTCCCGTCACCGTCAGCGCCATGCGCGCGCCCCGGCGTGCATCCTTGCGATGGTGCCAGTATCCGATGAGAAGAAAGGAGAAGAGGCTGGTCAGCTCCCAGAAGAAGGCAATCTGGATGATGTTGCCCGACAGCACCACGCCCGCCATCGCGCCCATGAAGGCCAGAAAAAACGAGAAAAAGCGCGGCACGGGATCGGCCGGCGACATGTAGTAGCGCGCATAAAGCACCACCAGCGAGCCTATGCCCAGCACCAGCATGCAGAACATCCAGGCAAAGCCGTCCATGCGGATCACCAGATTCAGCCCCAGTGCCGGCAGCCACTCGATCTCCTGGCGCAGTACCTCTCCATCGGCGATCTGGGGGAACAGCAATGCCGTCTGGATGGCGCAGCCCAGAGCAATGACGCCAGCTAGCGTTGACTCCGTATTGCGCGCATTGGCGGGCAGCATTGCGGCAATCAGGCTGCCGATGAAGGGTAGGAGGATGAGGGTGATCAGGGGCATGGGCGGTTCATTTTACGGGCAAGGTTTTTTGCTTCGCTATGAAAACCTGAGCATGTTTCAGGCTATGGCCGCGCGTACCCCGAGGGTAGTACGCATGAAAAACCCGCCGAAGCGGGTTGGATAGAGACAGTTGGCGTACTCAGGAGGCCGCGCCGGCCTTGGCCGGCGTGGCCGGTTTGGCGGCCTGGTCCTTGGTCGGCTTGGCGCCTTTGGCTGCCGTGTCCTTGGTGTCCTTGGCATCCTTGGCCGCCGTGTCCTTTGCATCGGGCTTGGCTCCCTGGCCCTTGTAGCTGGCGCCATTGACCGTCAGGCCTTCACCCGAGAACTTGGCGGCGGTCGGCTCGCCCACGCCTTTGACGCGGGCAATGAAATCGGGCCAGTCCTTGAAGGCGGAAGATTTGCGCTCCTCGAGAATGCGTGCCGACATGGCCGGGCCAATGCCCTTGATGGATGTCAGTTCGGCTTCATTCGCCTTGTTGACCTCCACGGCGGCCAGGGCCATCACGGACCACAGCAGTGCAATGAAGCCAGCCATCAGTTTTCTGAACATACAAACCTCCTGATCCCAAAATGTTGAGGGCCGCAACATTGCGACCCAGAGGCATCTTATGCAGGGCCTTGGCGTGCGGCTAGACGGTGAAGGGGGCCAGCAGGCCCGTGCAAGCATGGCCGAACGTGTGCAAAGCCAATGGCCATGCGCCTGCCAAGGCGGTTTCTAGGAATACTCTGAAAATACACCGTCCATGCCGTGTTTGCCAATGGGGGTGACGCGATGCAGGGGGGGGAGCTGCCTCTCGCGCCTGCCCCGCATCACAGCTCCTCGACGCGCCGGGCCGGATAGCTGTCCCAGCTCTGGCAGCCGGGGCAATGCCAGAAATGCTGGCGTGCCTCGAAGCCGCAGGCTGCGCAGCGGTAGCGGGTCAGCGGCTTGGCCGCGTGGTCCAGCGCGCGTTGCACGGCCGGGTGGTATTGCTCCTCGGCCAGCTTCTCGCCTGCCAGCCACTGCGCGGCAGCCACCAGGGAGGGCTCCCTGTCCAGATGCTGTACCAGGCGTGCGCGTCCCGGTGCCCCGGTTTCACCATCGTTGCTCTGTTCTTCAATCTGAGCGTCCAGCGCGACCAGGGCCTGCAGCAGATCCAGCGAGGGTGCCTGCTCGTACTGCTGGCTGAGCAGTTGGTGGATGTGCTGGCGCTGGCCCGTGGCGGCGGCAATGTCCACCAGCAGCTGAGCCGCCAGCGGCAGCGAGGCCGGGGACTGCTCGGCCAGGCTTTCCAACGTGTGCAGGGCCTGGGCCGATTGCCCCATGCGGTGCTGCAGCTGCGCGTGCTCCAGGCGCGGGCGTGCGGCCTGTGGGGCGGTGGTGATGGCCTGCTGCAGCCGCTGCAGTGCCTCGGCCTGCTGGCCCTGGGTCAACAGGGCCTGGGCGTCTTCGCAGAGGTAGTGGGCCAGGCGGCCGCTGAAGTCGCCCTGGTTGGCTTCCTGCATGCGGCGCGCAATGGCGGCGGCCTGTGTCCAGTCGCGCGAGCGTTCGTAGATGGCCAGCAGGGCCAGGCGGGCTTCTGCCTCGAAGGCCGTGCCTTCCAGGCGGCGCAGCGCGTCCTCGGCGCGATCGAGCAGGCCTGCCTTCAGAAAGTCCTGGGCCAGCGCGTGCTGGGCGCGGTCGCGGTCCACGCGGCTGAGGTCGCCGCGCGACAGCAGGTGTTCGTGCACGCGCACAGCGCGGTTGTATTCGCCACGGCGGCGGAAGAGGTTGCCCAGCGCGAAGTGCAGCTCCGAAGTGTCGGGGTCGTTCTGCACGGCTTCGATGAAGGCGTCGATGGCCTTGTCCTGCTGCTCGTTGAGCAGGAAGTTCAGACCCTTGAAATAGGCCTTGGGCGCCTGGCGGTTTTCGGCGCGAATCTGCCTCAGGTCCCAGCGCGAGGCCAGCCAGCCCAGCACGAAGGCGACGGGCAGGCCCAGCAATATCCAGCTCAGATCAAATTCCATGCACGTCGCCCGGCAGGATGGGGGATGGGGCAGCCTTGGGCGCCGTGGCCGCTGCCGGTGTCTCGGCTGCGGCAGGCACCGTGGCCTGGGTCGAGCGCGCGGCGTTGCGGTGCTTGAGCCAGCGCGGCACCATGCCCAGAACGCCCACGATCAGGCCCAGGGCGAAGGCGGCCAGCACCACCAGTACCAGCGGCGCAGTCCAGGAGGTGCCGAAGAAGAAGTGCACCGTCGCGTCCTGCTGGTTGTTCAGGGCGAAAGCGAACAGCGTAAAAAAAATGGCCGCCTTGAGCAGCCACAGGAAGTACTTCATGTGTTCCCTTGTGTGACGGGAACGATTCTAGAGCCTGGCGGAGAGGGCGGCTGCGGCGCGCGCAGCCGGTCAGCCCGCTTTCAGGCGGCAGGGCCGGAGCCTGTGCCGGAGCCTGTGTTGTCTGTATCGATGGCCACACCGGGGCGCAGGTCCACGGCTTCGCGCAGGGCCTTGCCGGGCTTGAAGTGCGGCACGCGCTTGGACGGAATGTGGACGGCCTCGCCACTGCGGGGATTGCGGCCCATGCGGGGCGGGCGATGGTTGACCGAGAAACTGCCAAAGCCGCGGATTTCGATGCGATGGCCTCGCACCAGGGCATCGCTGACGGCGTCAAGAATCGTCTTGACGGCCTGCTCGGCATCGCGCTGGCTCAGTTGGCCAAAGCGGGCGGCGAGTTCTTCGACGAGATCGGATCGGGTCATCAAGGATAGGAATCAGGGGTTGAAATGGCGACGGGCGCCCGGAGGCGCCCGTCGCATCCGACCTTCAGCGGTCAGCAGACTGGCTGCTGATTACTTGTCGGAGTTGTCCAGCTTGGCGCGCAGCAGGGCGCCCAGGCTGGTCGTGCCGGCGTTTTCCTTGGCCGACTGAGCGGACAGGGAAGCCATGGCTTCTTGCTGGTCGACCTGGTCCTTGGCCTTGATCGACAGCTGGATGTTGCGGGTCTTGCGATCCACATTGACCACCACGGCGGTGATCTCGTCGCCTTCCTTCAGCACCGAGCGGGCATCTTCCACGCGGTCCACGGCGATTTCCGAAGCACGCAGGTAACCGATGATGTCTTCGCCCAGGTCGATTTCAGCACCACGTGCGTCCACCGTCTTGACCTTGCCCGACACGATCTGGCCCTTGTCGTTCACGGTCACGAAGGTCGTGAAGGGATCGCTGTCCAGCTGCTTGATGCCCAGGGAGATGCGCTCGCGCTCGACGTCCACGGCCAGCACGATGGCTTCGACTTCCTGGCCCTTCTTGTAGTTGCGCACGGCGGCTTCGCCGGGCTCGTTCCAGGACAGGTCGGACAGGTGCACCAGGCCGTCGATACCGGCAGCCAGACCCACGAACACGCCGAAGTCGGTGATCGACTTGATCGGGCCCTTGACGCGGTCGCCGCGCTTGGTGTTCTGCGCGAACTCTTGCCAGGGGTTGGCCTTGCACTGCTTCATGCCCAGCGAGATGCGACGCTTGTCTTCGTCGATCTCCAGCACCATGACTTCGACTTCGTCACCCAGGGTAACGAGCTTGGTCGGAGCAATGTTCTTGTTGGTCCAGTCCATTTCGGAGACGTGCACCAGGCCTTCGATGCCGGGTTCCAGCTCGACGAACGCGCCGTAGTCGGCAATGTTCGTGACCTTGCCGAACAGGCGGGTGCTCGAGGGGTAGCGGCGCGAAACGCCCATCCACGGGTCGTCGCCCATTTGCTTCAGACCCAGCGAGACACGGTTCTTCTCGGTGTCGAACTTGAGGATCTTGGCGGTGATTTCCTGGCCAGCCTGCACGACTTCCGAGGGATGACGCACGCGGCGCCATGCCATGTCGGTGATGTGCAGCAGGCCGTCGATGCCGCCCAGGTCCACGAACGCACCGTATTCGGTGATGTTCTTGACCACGCCTTGAACGATGGCGCCTTCCTTCAGCGTTTCCATCAGCTTGGCGCGCTCTTCGCCCATCGAGGCTTCGACCACGGCGCGGCGGCTCAGCACCACGTTGTTGCGCTTGCGGTCCAGCTTGATGACCTTGAACTCCATCGTCTTGTTTTCGTACGGAGTCAGGTCCTTGATCGGACGGGTGTCGATCAGCGAACCGGGCAGGAAGGCGCGGATGCCGTTGACCAGCACCGTCAGGCCGCCCTTGACCTTGCCGGAGGTCGTGCCGGTCACGAATTCGCCCGATTCCAGGGCCTTTTCCAGGGCCAGCCACGAGGCCAGGCGCTTGGCGGTGTCGCGCGACAGGATGGTGTCGCCGTAGCCGTTTTCGATCGAGCCGATGGCGACCGACACAAAGTCGCCCACCTGGACTTCGATTTCTCCCTGGTCGTTCTTGAATTCGTCGATTGGCACGTAGGCTTCCGACTTCAGGCCAGCGTTCACGACGACGAAGTTGTGCTCGACGCGCACGACTTCAGCGGTGATGACCTCGCCAGGACGCATTTCCGTGCGTTGCAGCGATTCTTCAAACAGGGAGGCAAAAGATTCAGACATGTATTTCCTTGCCCGCAAACAGGTTTCCGCCGGCACTATTGCCAGGCGTTTCTAGGACTGCTTGCGGAGGTGTTGTGGGTTCAACCACGGTGTTGGAGTCTATGGACCTCGGGCTGTACATGGGGCGGTGCCGCCATGTCTGGGCCCGGAGGGCGGGTTTGCCGACCGTGCGGCGCAACTGGCAATCAGTCGCGGCCGAACGGCTGGCGTTCCTGCCACCACGAAAGCACCTGTTCTGCCACCTCTTCGATGGAGAGCTCGGAGCTGTCAAGCAGCATGGAATCCTGGGCGGGCTTGAGCGGCGCAACGCTGCGGTTCATGTCCCGCGCATCGCGTGCTTCAAGGTCAGCCCGAAGGGCGCTTATGTTAGCGGCAATTCCTTTGGAAATCAACTGCTTATGCCGGCGCTCGGCGCGACAGGCGGCGGAGGCCGACAAATAGACCTTGAGGGGAGCATGGGGAAAGATCACCGTGCCCATGTCGCGGCCGTCGGCAACCAGCCCCGGAAGCTGCTGGAAGGACAGCTGCAGGTCCACCAGCGCGTCGCGCACGGCAGGCAGGGCCGAGACGCGCGAGGCGTTCATGCCCGACTCCTCGCTGCGCAGGATGAGGGTGACATCCTCGTCACCCAGCCAGATGCGCTGCTCGGCGTCAAAGCGCACGGGCAGCTCACGCGCCAGCACGGCGATCTGCTGGGCGTGCGGTTCATCCAGCACCAGGCCGGCGCGCGATGCGGCCAGCCCCGTGAGCCGGTACAGCGCGCCCGAGTCCAGCAGGTGGTAGCCAAGAGCCTGGGCGACCTCGGCGGCAATCGTGCCCTTGCCCGAGGCCGTGGGGCCATCGATGCAGATCACGGGAATGCGCGCGCGGGCCGTCTCGCAGACCGAGAACAGGGCCTCGAAGTAGTCGGGGAAGGTCTTGGCGACGCACTTGGGGTCTTCGATGCGCACGGGCAGGGCGGCCGGATTGAAGGCCGCCAGCGAGAAGCACATGGCCACGCGGTGGTCGTCATAGGTGTGGATGCTGGCCGCACGCCATGCGGCGGTGGACGCGGGCGGCGTGATGCGGATGTAGTCCGCGCCCTCCTCGACATCGGCGCCCAGCTTGCGCAGTTCCTTGGTCATGGCCGCGATGCGGTCGGTTTCCTTGACACGCCAGCTTGCGATGTTGCGCAGCGTGGTCGTGCCATCGGCATACAGGGCCATGACGGCCAGCGTCATGGCGGCATCGGGGATGTGGTTGCAGTCCAGGTCGATGGCCTTGAGCGGCCATGCGCCACGGCGGATGCGCAGCCAGTTGGGGCCGCCTTCCACCTCGGCGCCCATGGCGCGCGCGGCCTCGACAAAGCGGATATCGCCCTGGATGGAGTCCAGTCCCACGCCGAGGATGCGGATGCCTTCGGCGCTGTCCGAGGCGATGGCGCCCAGTGCGATGAAGTAGCTGGCCGACGAGGCGTCTGCCTCGACATGGATCTCGCCCGGCGAGCTGTAGCGGCTGCCGGCCGGGATGGTGAAGCGCTGCCAGTTCTCGTTGTGCACGGCAATGCCGAAGCGGGCCAGCAATTCCAGCGTGATGTGGATGTAGGGCTTGGAGATCAGCTCGTCCACGACTTCGATGGTGATGTCGCGCGTGTTGGCCAGCAGCGGCAGCGCCATCAGCAGCGAGGTCAGGAACTGGCTGGAGACATCGCCACGCACCTGGATGGGGCTGTGCGGCAGCTGCGAGAAATCGGGCTGGCGGATGTGCAGCGGAGGAAAGCCCTCGTTGCCCAGATAGTCGATGCGGCAGCCGAGCTGGCGCAGCGCATCGACCAGATCGCCGATGGGGCGCTCATGCATGCGCGGCACGCCGCTGAGCTTGAAGTCGCCGCCCAGCACGGACAGGGCTGCCGTCAGCGGCCGCATGGCCGTGCCGGCGTTGCCCATGAACAGCTCGGCACTGGCGCCAGAGGGCAGGACGCCGCCCAGGCCGGTGATGCGCACGGGCTGGCCGAGGGTGATGGTCGCAGGCTCCACCGTGCAGCCCAGTTGCTGCAGGGCCCGGAGCATGACGCGCGTGTCGTCCGAGTCGAGCAGGTCGTGGACCACGGTCGTGCCCTGGCTCAGTGCCGCGAGCAGCAGCACGCGGTTCGAGATGCTCTTGGAGCCCGGCAGGCTCACCGTGCCCTGCGCGCGGGAAAGAGGGGGGATATCGAGAAAGGCGGTACTGAACATGGCAATTCGAAGGCAAACAGGCTGTCGGGAGGCATTGCGGCCGCGCCGGCCGCAATGCCCAGGAGCGCTTTGGGTGCGCCGGGCTTGCGTCTGGCGCTTGCCCTGCGTTGCGCGTCAGCGGCGCGGAGCGCCCATGCGCCAATGGGCGCGCGCGGCACTGGCCAGGGTCAGGCGGTCTTCAAGACCTTGTCCGTCACCGGCCTGGATCAGGGATTCGAGTTGCTGCAGCGCCTGCTGGAACTGGCGCGACTGTGCCAGAACCTGCTCGCTGTTGGCCAGCAGCACATCACGCCACATCTTGGGATCGCCTGCGGCAATGCGCGTGAAGTCGCGGAAGCCGGGGCCGGCCAGTGACAGCACGTCGTCGGAGTCGGGCTGGGTGATCACGCTTTGCATCATGGCGAAGGCCAGCAGATGCGGCAGGTGGCTGACCGTGGCAAAGGCGCTGTCGTGGGCTTCGGGCGACATGGCGCGCACGCGGCAGCCCAGCAGTTCCCACAGGGAGCGGGCCTTTTGCAGGTGGTCGGTCAGCGTGCGTTCGGTGGGCGTCAGGATGACCTGTGCACCCTTGTACAGCTGGGGGTCGGAGTGCTCGACGCCCGAGACTTCCTTGCCTGCAATGGGGTGGGCCGGCACGAAGGAGCCGAGCTGGTCGCGCAGGGCCGAGCGGGCGGCATGCACCACATCGACCTTGGTGGAGCCCACGTCCATGATCATCATCTCGGGCGTGACCAGGTGCTTGATGGACTTGAGCGTGGCCTCGGTCGCCGCCACGGGCACGGCCAGCAGCACCAGGTCGGCACCGGCGGCGGCCAGCAGGGCGGAGGGGGCCTCCACATCGATGACGCCCATCTGGCGAGCGCGTTCGGTCGTCGAAGGCGACTTGCTGTAGCCCACGACGCGCTTGACCAGCCCTGCCTGCTTGAGCGCCAGGGCGAACGAGCCGCCCATGAGGCCGCAGCCGATCAGGCCCAGTTGTTCAAAGGGCTGCATCACTTGGATACCGGGTAGGTGCCCAGCACCTTGTAGAAGGCGCACAGGCCGCGCAACTCTTCCAGCGCGCTGGCCACGTTGGGCTGTGCCGGGTGGCCTTCGAGGTCGATGTAGAAGTAGTACTCCCACTGGCCGGTGCGCGCGGGGCGCGACTCGAAGCGCGTCATCGACACGCCGTGCTTCTTCAGCGGCACCAGCAGGTCATGCACGGCACCGGGGCGGTTGGGCACGGAGATGATGATGCTGGTGCAATCCTGGCCGCTGGGCGAGGGCGTGGCCAGCGTGTGCGGCAGGCAGATGACGGCGAAGCGCGTGCGGTTGTAGGCATCGTCCTGGATGGCATGCGCCACCACATGCAGGCCGAATTGCTGGGCCGCGCGTTCGCTGGCCAGGCCGGCGATGTTGGGGTGCAGCGCCGCCAGGCGGGCGCCTTCGGCATTGCTGGACACCGGGCGGCGCTCGGCATGCGGCAGGTGCTTGGCCAGCCAGCCCTGGCACTGTGCCAGGGCCTGGGGATGGGCTGCCACGACCTCGATGCCCTCGGTCGTGTTGCTGCTGCGAAGCAGGTTGTGGCGCACCAGCAGGCTGACCTCGCCCACCACGTGGCAGGGCGTGTGCAGGAACATGTCCAGCGAGCGCGTGACCACGCCTTCGTTGGAGTTCTCCACGCCCACCACGCCGTACTGCGCGCTGCCTGCGGCCGTGGCGTGGAACACCTCGTCGAAGCTGTTGCAGTACATCAGATCGGCCGCGCCGCCGAAGTACTGGATGGCGGCTTCCTCGCAGAACGTGCCCGCCGGGCCCAGCACGGCCACGCGCTGGGGCGACTCCAGCGCCAGGCAGGCCGACATGATCTCGCGCCAGATGGCCGAGACATGGCCATTCTTGAGCGGGCCGGGATTGGCGGACTCGATCTTCTGGATGACCTGGGCCACGCGGTCCGGGCGGAAGAAGGGCGTGCCTTCACGCTTCTTGACCTCGCCGACCTGCTCTGCCACGCGGGCACGTCGGTTCAGCAGATCCAGCAGTTGCTGGTCGATATCGTCGATCTGCACGCGCAGATGCGCCAGATCGGGAGAGGCTTGGGGTGTGGTGCTCATGGGCGGGAGTGTGGGTCGGTCAGGCGTTGCGCTGTTCGAATTCGCGCATGTACTCCACCAGCGCCTGCACGCCAGCGATGGGCATGGCGTTGTAGATGCTGGCACGCATGCCGCCGACGGACTTGTGGCCCTTGAGCTGCAGCAGGCCGCGTTCCCGGGCTCCGGCCAGGAAGGCGTCATTGCGCGATTCGTCGCGCAGGAAGAAGGGGATGTTCATGCGCGAGCGGCAATTGGCAGCGACCTTGTTCACGTAGAACGAGGACTGGTCCACGTACTGATAGAACAGGTCGGCCTTGGCGATGTTGCGCGCCTCCAGGGCGGCCACGCCGGTCAGGCCGCCTTCGGTCTGGCGCTTGATCCATTGGAACGTGAGGCCCGCGATGTAGATGCCCCAGGTCGGCGGCGTGTTGTACATCGACTGGTTGTCGGCCACGGTCTTGTAGTCGAAGGCCGAAGGGCAGGCCGGCAGGGCGTGGCCCAGCAGGTCCTCGCGCACGATGACCAGGGTCAGGCCGGCAGGGCCCAGGTTCTTCTGCGCGCCGCCGAACGCCAGGCCCACGCGGCTCCAATCGACGGGGCGCGAGGCCACGTGCGAGGAGAAATCAACCACCAGCGGAGCATCGCAGCCCAGCGCCTTCAGGTCGGGCAGTTCCTGGAACTCCACGCCATGGATGGTTTCGTTGCTGCAGATGTGCACGTAGCTGGCGCCGCGGCTCAGTTGCCAGCTCTCGGGGGCGGGCAGGGCGGTGAACTTGCCGTCCTCGCCGCTGGCCGCGATGTGCGCGTCCGCCACGTACTTGCGTGCTTCCTTGGCCGACTTCTGGCTCCAGCTGCCACTGAGCACGAAGTCCACCGTGCCTGCGCGCGAGAGGTTCAGGGGAACGATGGCGTTCTCGGCCAGGCCGCCGCCTTGCATGAACAGGATCTTGAACTCGGGCGGTACGGCCAGCAGCTCGCGCAGGTCGGCCTCGGCCTGTTCATAGATGGAGATGAACTCCTTGCCGCGGTGGCTCATCTCCATCACGCTCATGCCGGACCCGTGCCAGTCGAGCATTTCGGCGGCTGCCTGCTGCAGCACTTCGGCGGGAATGGCGGCAGGGCCGGCGGAGAAGTTGTAAGGGCGGTTCATGGAGTTCACTGTCAAGTCACGCGCAGGCGCCAGTTCGGGCGGTGCCTGCAACTGTCAAAAATCTGGGCCGCCGCTGGGACTGCGCTCCCGGTGCGGGAGCAGCCCCAGCGGCGGCTGGGTCATCAGGCGGGCTCGCCCGTGCCTTCGGCAGCGGCTTCGTCGCCGCCTGTGGCCTCCTCGCCCGTGGCCTCGTCCTCGACTTCGCTGGCATCGTTTTCAACGATGCGCTGCAGGCCGCCGAGCTTGGCGCCTTCGTCCAGGGAGATCAGCGTCACGCCCTGGGTGGCGCGGCCCAGTTCGCGGATTTCCGAGACCCGGGTACGTACCAGCACGCCAGTGTCGGTGATCAGCATGATTTCGTCATCGGCATGCACCAGGGTGGCGGCGACGACCTTGCCGTTGCGCTCGGACTGCTGGATGGCAATCATGCCCTTGGTGCCGCGGCCATGGCGCGTGTACTCCACGATGGAGGTGCGCTTGCCGTAGCCGTTCTCGGTGGCCGTGAGCACGCTTTGCGACTCGTCCTCGGCCACCAGCATGGCGATCACGCTCTGGCCTTCTTCCAGGTTCATGCCCTTGACGCCGCGCGCGTTGCGGCCCATGGGGCGCACGTCGTTCTCGTCGAAGCGCACGGCCTTGCCGCCGTCGCTGAACAGCATCACGTCATGCTTGCCGTCGGTGAGGGCTGCGCCGATCAGGAAGTCGCCCTCGTCCAGGCCCACGGCGATGATGCCGGCCTTGCGCGGGTTGGAGAACTCGTCCAGCGCCGTCTTCTTCACGGTGCCCATGCTGGTGGACATGAACACATAGTGGTCGGCCGGGAAGCTGCGGTACTCGCCCGTCAGCGGCAGCACCACGTTGATCTTCTCGCCATCCTGCAGCGGGAACATGTTGACGATGGGGCGTCCGCGCGAGCCGCGCGAACCTGCGGGCACTTCCCAGACCTTGAGCCAGTACAGGCGGCCGCGGTTGGAGAAGCACAGCAGGTAGTCGTGCGTGTTGGCGATGAACAGCTGGTCGATCCAGTCGTCTTCCTTGGTGGCCGTGGCCTGCTTGCCGCGTCCGCCGCGCTTTTGCGAGCGGTACTCGGACAGCGGCTGGCTCTTGATGTAGCCCGTGTGGCTGAGCGTGACCACCATGTCGGTGGGCGTGATCAGGTCCTCGGTGGACAGGTCCTGCGCGCTGTATTCGACCGTGCTGCGGCGGGCGCCGACCTTGCTCTGGCCGAACTCGGCCTTGATCTGCTTGAGCTCGTCGCCAATGATGGCCGACACGCGCTCGGGCTTGGACAGGATGTCCAGCAGGTCCTCGATGACGGACATCACGTCCTTGTACTCGGCGACGATCTTGTCCTGCTCCAGGCCGGTCAGGCGCTGCAGGCGCATCTGCAGAATTTCCTGGGCCTGGGTTTCGGACAGGCGGTACAGGCCATCGGCCTGCATGCCGAATTCGCGCTCCAGCCCGTCGGGGCGGTAGTCGTCGGCGTTGACCACGCCGCCATCGGTGCGGGTGCGCGTCAGCATCTCGCGCACCAGCTTGCTGTCCCAGTTGCGCGTCATCAGCTCGGCCTTGGCCACAGGCGGCGTCGGCGCGTTGCGGATGATGGCGATGAAGTCGTCGATATTGGCCAGCGCGACCGCCAGGCCTTCCAGCACATGGCCGCGCTCGCGCGCCTTGCGCAGCTCGTACACCGTGCGGCGCGTGACCACTTCGCGGCGGTGCTGCAGGAAGACCTCGACCAGATCCTTCAGGTTGCACAGCTTGGGCTGGCCATCGACCAGCGCCACCATGTTCATGCCGAAGGTGTCTTGCAGCTGGGTCAGCTTGTACAGGTTGTTGAGAACGACCTCGGGCACTTCGCCGCGCTTGAGCTCGATCACCAGGCGCATGCCCGACTTGTCGGACTCGTCCTGGATGTGGCTGATACCTTCGATCTTCTTTTCGTGCACCAGCTCGGCCATGCGCTCCTGCAGCGTCTTCTTGTTGACCTGGTAGGGCAGCTCGTCAACGATGATGGCCTGGCGCTGGCCGCGATCGATGTCCTCGAAGTGGCACTTGGCGCGCATCACCACGCGTCCGCGACCCGTGCGGTAGCCTTCCTTGACACCGTTGATGCCATAGATGATGCCGGCCGTGGGGAAGTCAGGCGCGGGAATGATCTCCATCAGCTCGTCGATGGTGGCCTGAGGCGTCTGCAGCAGGTGCAGGCAGGCATCCACCACCTCGTTGAGGTTGTGCGGAGGAATGTTGGTGGCCATGCCCACGGCAATGCCCGAGGAACCATTGACCAGCAGGTTGGGCAGCCGCGCGGGCAGCACCAGCGGCTCGCGCTCGCTGCCGTCGTAGTTCGGGCCGTAGTCCACCGTCTCCTTGTCGATGTCGCCCAGCATCTCGTGGGAGATCTTGGACAGGCGGATTTCGGTGTAACGCATCGCCGCCGCGCTGTCCCCGTCCACCGAACCGAAGTTGCCCTGCCCGTCGACCAGCATGTGGCGCAGCGAGAAATCCTGTGCCATGCGCACGATGGTGTCGTACACCGCGCTGTCTCCGTGCGGGTGGTACTTGCCGATCACATCGCCGACGATACGCGCCGACTTCTTGTACGGCCGGTTCCAGTCGTTGTTGAGCTCGTGCATGGCGAACAGCACGCGCCGATGCACAGGCTTGAGACCATCTCGCGCATCGGGCAGCGCCCGGCCCACGATCACGCTCATTGCGTAATCGAGATAGCTGCGACGCATCTCCTCTTCGAGGCTGATGGGCAGGGTTTCTTTAGCAAACTGGGTCATGTGTGGCGATACTCTGACGGCGGGAAAAGGCCCATTTTAGGTCGAATGACGTGTAGCAGCCGAGCAACATAACCCTGGAATTCCGCCGCTGTCCTACTTGTTGGCGCCCGCTTGGCGGTCCGTCTGCTTGTGACGTATGGCACAATCAATTCAACGTTTTTGGTGATGGTCACTGATAACGTCCACAGATTCGCAGCCCTGCTGCGGCTTTTTCCCCAAGAGGAGAACCATGAAGAAACTGAACAAAGTGGCGATGTTGTTTGCCTCTGCCGCCCTCGCAACGGCTGCTGGCGCACAAGTGAAGGCTGCTGACGGTGGCAAGACCATCGACAACTGGCAAAACGGCACCAGCGAACTGGTGTGGAAGAACGGCACGAACGAACTGTGCTGGCGCGATGCCAACTGGACGCCCGCCACTGCAGCAGCTGACTGCGACGGTGCCCTGAAGCCTGTGGCAGCCGCTGTGGCTCCTGCCGCAACGCCCGCTCCGGCAGCTCCCGCTCCGGCACCGGCTCCCGCTCCGGCCGTGGCTTCCAAGGTGACCTTCTCTGCTGACGCTTTCTTCGACTTCGACAAGTCGGTTCTGAAGCCCGAAGGCAAGGCCAAGCTGGATGACCTGGCCTCCAAGGTCAAGGGCATCAACCTGGAAGTGGTCATCGCCGTCGGTCACACCGACTCCGTTGGCTCTGACGCCTACAACCAGAAGCTGTCGGTTCGCCGCGCTGAAGCTGTGAAGGCTTACCTGGTGTCCAAGGGCATCGAAAAGAACCGCGTCTACACTGAAGGCAAGGGCGAAAAGCAGCCCATCGCCGACAACAAGACCAAGGAAGGCCGCGCAAAGAACCGTCGCGTGGAAATCGAAGTGGTCGGCACCCGCGCCGCTCAGTAATCTTTCGATTGCTTCCCGCAAAAGCCCCGGCAACGGGGCTTTTTTTATGGCCGAACGGTCGTCGCAATCACCGACAATCGAGCCATGAGCAACGCAATCAACGTCAATGCCGACCCGGCGGAGCTGGAGAAATTCTCCAGCCTGGCCCATCGCTGGTGGGACCCGGAAAGTGAGTTCAAACCTTTGCATCAGATCAATCCGCTGCGCCTGGACTGGATTGATGCGCAAGCTCCCTTGAAGGGCCGCAGGGTCCTTGATGTCGGCTGCGGTGGCGGCATCCTCGCCGATTCCATGGCCCGCAAGGGGGCCAGAGAGGTGGTGGGCATCGACCTGGCCACCAAGGCATTGCGTGTGGCCCAGTTGCATGCGCTGGAAACGGGTACTCCGAACATCCACTACCACGAAGTCAGCGTGGAACGTCTGGCCGAGGAGCAGCCGGGCTCCTTTGACGTGGTGACCTGCATGGAGATGCTCGAGCATGTGCCCGATCCCGCTTCCGTGGTCGCGGCCTGCGCCGAACTGGTCAAGCCTGGGGGCTGGGTGTTCTTCTCCACGATCAACCGCAGTGCCAAGGCCTTTGGTCTGGCCATTGTGGCGGCTGAGTACCTGCTCAAGATGATTCCCAAGGGGACGCATGAGTACGCCAAGCTGATCCAGCCCAGCGAACTCGCCATGTTTGCCCGTCAGGCTGGCCTTGACCTGCAGGCGAGCAAGGGTCTGCAGCACAACCCCATCACCGGGCGCTACTGGCTCAGCGCGGACACGTCGGTGAACTACATGCTGGCAACGCGCCGGGCAGAAGGGTGAGCCGCATGTGGCAAGAAATCCGAGCTGTTCTGTTCGACTTGGACGGCACCCTGATCGACAGTGCACCCGACCTGGGTGCGGCCGCAGACAGGATGCGCATTGACCGTGGCCTGCAGTCGCTCCCCTATGAGCAGTATCGGCCCATGGCGGGCGCCGGGGCACGGGGGATGCTGGGAGTGGGCTTCGGGCTCACGCCTGACTCGCCGGAGTTTCCGGAGATGCGCGAGGAGTTTTTCCGCAACTACGAGCAGTGCATGACCGAGCGCACCTATGCGTTCGATGGTGTCCCGGAGCTCATTGCACAGCTCCAGGCGGCATCCATGCCCTGGGGAGTGGTCACCAACAAATCCATGCGTTTCACCGACCCTCTGACGCAGCAGATGCCGCTTTTCGCGAGCGCGGGTGCCATCGTCAGCGGTGATACCACGCCCCACGCAAAGCCCCATCCAGCGCCGTTGCTGGAAGCTGCCGCGCGTATCGGCCTGCCCCCGCAGTGTTTTGTCTATGTGGGTGATGATGAGCGCGACATCGTTGCAGGCAAGGCCGCAGGCATGAAGACCGTGGCGGCCTGCTACGGCTACCTTGGCGCAGCGGGCGATACGCTGCAGTGGCAGGCGGATGCGCAAATCTATTCTCCGCTGGAGCTCTTGAAACTGCTGGAAAGAGGCTAAGATAGGAGCCTTGGGGCTGTCCTGGTTTCGACGTGGGTTCGGGACCGGTGTGGTGCATGTCGAGCTTGAGTGACGCTCGTAAATCTCCATTCAAAAAACTAACTGCAAACGACGAACGTTTCGCACTCGCCGCTTAAATCCGGTGAGCCTTGCAACAGCACGCTGATGGGCTGGGCAAGGGGGTAGCAATACCTCCCGGCTGCAAGGGAATTTACATCAGCTGGCTGCGTGCTGGGCTTCTTAGTACGTGGCAAGATCCAAGGAAGCTGGCATCCCGGGTAGCGTGCGCCTGCGCGACTTGGGAGGCGAGACTCAAAACAGAACGCTAAACATGTAGATCTGCCCGGCGAAGGCTTGCGGACGCGGGTTCAATTCCCGCCAGCTCCACCACCACACTGTCCAAAGGCGTTCACTGAAATCCAGTGAACGCCTTTTTTCTTTGTTAAATCAATAGCTTGTAGTCCAATCTAGTCCGATAGCGTCCCATGGCAGCCAGGAGCTGACCGGGGAACGGATCGGGGAACAAAACCCTGTAAAGTGTACGTAGCGGGGTTTGTTCCCCGGTTTATCTGTTCCCCGCTTGGAGCCTTGGACATGTTGACCGATAAGCAATGCAAAAACGCTACCTGCCCACCAGATAAGAAGCGAGCGCGCTTCACCGACTCCCTTGGCCTGTACCTTGAGGTCAGTCCATCCGGTTCCAAACGTTGGTTCTGGAAAACGTACTTTGATGGCAAAGAAGGGCGGATGGCTCTAGGGAGCTATCCCGCTCAAAGCTTGGCCGATGCTCGCAAGGCTCGCGATATTGCCAAGTTGAAAAAGGCAGATGGCGTTGATCCTATTCAAGAGCGTAAGCTGGAAAAACTGAAAGGCTCCCGAAGCGACGGGGATACCTTCCAGTTCATTGCCCTCGAATGGCATTGCAGACAGGTTGATCAATGGAGTGACACCCATGCGGGGCGCACCAAGCGCCAATTGGAGCGTGATCTGTTTCCTTGGATTGGCGATCGGCAAATGGCCACTATTGAGCCAATGGAGCTGCTTGCGACACTTCAAAAAATTGAAGAACGTGGCGCTCTGGAGACGGCTGACCGTGCTTTGATGCTGTGCCGTCAGATTTGGCGCTATTGGCTACCTACGGCCGGGACAAGTCAGCGGGATATCACCGTTGGATTGAAGAACCGACTGACTCCCTATCGGGGAACGAACTTCCCTGCAATTGTGGAGCCCAAGCGGTTTGGTGAATTGCTACGTGCAATGCATGCCTACAAAGGCAGTCATACCGTAAGAACCGCACTTTTTCTGGCGCCACTTCTATACCAACGCCCTGGAAACCTTCGTACGATGGAGTGGGTTGAGGTGGACCTCGACGCCGCACTTTGGACAATTCCCAGCATGAAGATGAAGCGCACGAAGATGGAAAAGGAGCAGGGTGAGCCACACGTAGTTCCGCTGCCGATACAAGCCGTAGAGCTGTTGCGAAACCTGCAAGCGCTGACGGGGCATGGCACCTACGTTTTCCCAGGACAGCGTGACCATGAAAGGCCGATGTCCGACAACTCTGTTCGCAGTGCGCTGTATTCGCTGGGGTTTGGCACTGAGCAGTCATGGCATGGTTTTCGAGCCAGCGCCCGGACGATGCTGGTCGATCAACTGGATCTTGATCCTTTGGCCATCGAAGCCAATTTGGCTCACGCAGTCAAAGACTCCAACGGGCGTAGTTATAACCGGACTCAATATCTGAAAAAGCGATACGACCAAGTGCAGGCTTGGGCAGACTACCTTGATAGATTGCGTTTAGGTGCTGAGGTCGTCCCATTGAAGCGGCAGGCCTGATGGTTCAAAGCTCACCGCGAGTGGGAGTGTTTTTCCTAGGGCGGTAGCGGAAAGGTGTTGCAATTTATATGACGGTTTTGCAGCGGTTGCTGTCATCGGCGACTAGTCGTCAAGTTCGGCTGCCTTGCACAAAGCAGTCGCTAGCGAAGTTGGCAGGCTGCTGATGCAACGGCGCCTCGAGCATCGTGTGGCACAAGCGGGACCATGCTCGAAGTTCACTCATGAAGGCGGCGCAGAAGTGCCCCCGCCGCTGCCTGAGCCGGCCGAATTCGCCACTGACATCAAGGAGCTTGCCCCCTATGCCAAGCCGGTGGAAGAACGAGCGAAAGCGACCGAGGCGCGACGCAAGCTGGCAGGCCTTGGAGCCTAGTACTTCTCGAACGTCGGGTCCTCGTCGGAGTAGTCAGGCCCAACGTGACCGAAGTCGAGCTTGTGCATTTTTCGCACGAGTTCTATGTCAACCGCTTTCAGCTCATCTCCGTCTGGCTCCTCGAAGGTGATGAGAGCTTCGAAGTTCACGATCTTGTTCTCAGAAACGTCACAGCCGCCTAGGTAGACGCCATCCATGACGAAGCCAAACGTCGCCTCGACGAAAACGGTTGCCTCGAATTTGCCGATGATGGTCAGGGACCCGTTGGAGTAGTCGATTGCTCGTAGCGAGCCCAGCGCGGGGTCATTGACGAACTTGACCTCCGTGACGTCGACTTGAAGGTCGAGGTCGTAGTCAAACATTGCCGATGCATCCTCGACCCACATAGTGCTGTTGAGCAGGCTTGCAAGCTCATGCAGTCCGTCCCAAGACTCTGCCTCGGCTTCCAACAGAGCGGTCACATGGTCTACCAGTTGGGTACGAGTGGCATCCCGCTTCTGAAAGAGTTCCAGTGCTTCGTCCAGTTCAGCAACACAGGACAGGTGGCTTGATGCTTCGGCGAACTCCTGCCAGCCCCTGTCGTTGCTTACGAGCAAGATAGGCTTGTTGTGTTCCTCGGCCCAGCTCTCAAGGGCTATCAGCGCCACTGCGTCGGGAAACTCGTGCTTCTTGTCGCCCGACCTTTCGAACGGCAAGGATGGCTGGAAGTAGCGCTTCATGAGGTCGGCGATGTCCACGCGGCCGCTGGAGTTGATAACTTCACCACCGCAGCGGCACAGGAAGGCATCAAGCCTTCCGGTAGTCACGGCCTCAGCAGTCTCGGTGCCGAGAATGTGGCTCGACGTTGGCGCGCCGGCGGCCGAGGGCCAATGGTTGCGGACGTCCTCAAGTACACCTTTCAGCTTGCTCTTCGCCTTGACCGCCTCAGTGACCATATGGGCCAGCACTTCGTGCTGGACAACGTCCGACATCACCATGACGCCGGGGGTGCCGCTGAACTGCTCCAAATGCCGAAGCTGCCCTGACTCCAAGCGGAAACCATGCTGTTGATAGATGCAGGTATCCACCGAGATGGCGACTTCCAATGTCGGCCCCTCAAGGATCTGGCGTTCAATGTCTGCTTTGTTCATCAGCCGTAGGTTTGTAGTGGAGACAAGCGCCGAGGATGCCATGAGCCGGCCGACGGTACTCACCGGTTTGCGCGACCACCTCGCCATACGGCTGCACGGGGTAGCTACCTGGTATTCCACCCGCAGACTCTGAACTCATGGTGTCGGCTGCTTGCTGGTCACTGGTCGGTGCTCCCCAAAGCGATCAACAGCACCGCAGGTCCCTCGGCTTGGTGGCGAGGATTCAAGCCGAGGCGCAGGCGCTGACTTTAGGCGCCAGGCCGGCCCCCGAGCCAACTCTGAGGCCTATAGGGGCATCAGGCCAGCCGGCCGGATATTCCAGTCGCGCACTCCACAGTCGCTCGGGCAATTCGTCTTCAACGAGCCACCGCGCCGCATGCAGGCTGCAGTCCAGCGGTCGAGGCTGAGCGTAGGAGTGATCACGGAAGTGCTGATAGTCTGAGTCACACTACAGCGTTATGGGCGGCATGCTCCAAAGCTTTTCAAGGTCAACGTCCTCACTAGCCGGCTGCTTGTCGCTGGGCAAGCGGTCTACCTGGATCACCATCGGCAACTCGAATGCGGTGCCGGTCACGACGCAACACCCCTGAGACAGGCCAGGGATGAGGCTGCGAGACAACGCATCCAGCGTCGAAATAGTGTTGTCGACCAAGTAGAGATCCCGATCGTTCACCAGCCTGTGAATGAAGAAGTTGTGCAGCTGCGAAACGATGGTCGGCGAAATGTCGGCCGGCCGCTGGCTCGCGATCGTTATGAACATACCGAATTTGCGCCCCTCTTTGATGATTTCCTCAAACTGTTCCAGGCGGTAGTCTTTCCAGGTCTCCGCCTCGCGCACGGACTGCTCCGACAGGATGTTATGTGCCTCATCGACGATGACGTGGATCGTGCGGTCCGGTGGGTTCGCAACCGTGGTCTTATGGCTGTTGTAGTAGTGCTTGGCGAACAGCAGCGGTAGGACCTTCTTGATCTCGTTGTTGCAGCGGCGCATAGAGATAACGGTCAGCAGGTGCTCGGCTGGCGCCTCTTCCGAGATTGTCAGAACCTTGCGAAGGCTGGCCAGCGACGACTCGATGCGCTTCAGAAGTGGCTGGATGTGCTCGAACTGAACATATCCCGCATTCAGGTCCGAGAGCAACTGCAAGTTTACCCGGAGGACAAGTTGGTCGAAATCATCAAGGCCACCGACCGCGAGCGAGTCCACGATCGGTGCGATGCGCGCGTCGTATCGGACACCGTCAGGGTCAATGAAAACGCCGTCGTAGTTGAATCGGCCATTGCGGTACCAGGTGACGTCGCCCAGCAGGTTGAGCACGTTTTGGTTGCCCATCCGCTTCGCAACCGTACGCATCAGGTCCAGCGTGGCCGGCTTTGCCTCGCCGGCGCAGAAGGATTGCTTGAACTTAGCCTTTGCGTAGGCCGCCAAAGACTCAGGGTTTGCGCCGAACCGTTGCTTGCCCCAGATGACCCGATTGAGAAACGGGCGCTGCGTATTGGCGGTGGCCTGGAATAGCAGCGCCATAGTCTCCAGTTCCCAGAATTCCTGCGGTGCCAGGGGAAACCTTGCCGTCGGTTCGTTCGGGTCAGGGATGGTGAGTGTGGAGAGCTGATAAACCTTCTTGCTGGCGGCAGGCGCCAACTGCTCGCCGCCATATTCGCCGTTGAAATCCAGGACAACAAACCGACTCTTCCCCGCGATCAGCGGCAGCTTTTTGTCGAATAGGACCGTGTACAGCTTGGCCAAGGTGTTGGACTTGCCGCTCCCTGTGTTGCCGAAGATGCCAATATGGCTGTTGAACAGCCGCCGCCAAGGAAGGCCGACTGCGATCTCTTCTTTGAGCATCTGCCCTATCCTGAAGTCGTCATCGGCCTTGCGGTCGAAGATCGACCTGATCTTCTCCTCTGGCATCAGATAGGCCGAGTCCTGGATCATGGGTAGGTACTTGATGCCCTGCGTGAAGCCGGCATTGTCGAAATAGCCAATCGGCCTGGCCTCAACCTTGCGCACGAAGTTCTGCTTCCCGTCTTGCAGTTCCGTACGGCTCTCATCCAAATACTCGCCCTCGACCGTGCAAATGATATCCCGGAAGCCTCGCTGGATGGACAGGTACTCGCGGATCGACACGCCCTTGTACTTGTCCCCGTCAAAGAACAGCATCTCCTTGCTCGACTGCTCATCGATCTTCAGAACAACCTTGGTGCCGTGGACCGCGATGACCTCGCCGACCCGGATACTCATACCAACACCTCATCATCATCCGTCGCGGCGGTCGCAACGGGCATGGGGTGCTCAGTATCCTGAGCGTTCGCCACATTGGGGTGTGCAAGAACCTTCTCGTTAAACGCGGTGAAGTTCATCACCCCGTCTTTGAGCACCAGGCACTTCACATTGCGGTGGCCCTTGAACTTCTGCTCCATTGACGTGTGCTCCACTCTGTTAAAGCAGCAAACGAACACTTGAAGCCGCGGGTTTGATAACGAACGCATGACGAGGTTTAGGATGTGCTCGTCGGCGAACGAGAAACCGAACGTGATCAGGACTGCGTTGGGCTTCTCCAGTTCGTAGCTGAGCAGGCGGAGCATCTGGTAGTAGTGCTCCTCGTAGACCGTCTCATGAAACTTCCATTTGGTCGGATTCACGATGGGCATCAGCTCGTACTTGGCCCAGAACGCGTCCAGTGCGTCGTCGGTAAAGCCGGTGTCAGGCACGTCGTTGATCGTGGCAACCGGGTTGTTCAGCGCAATCGAAAAAGGCTGAAGCAACGCCAGAGCGTTGGCGTCCAACAAACCCTGGCGCTCCCTTAAGTCGTAGTCGACGCGAATCGCCGCATCCTGCTTGCTCCAGTAGACAGAACCATGCAGGTGGATCAAGTTGATCTGCGGGATGCTGCTCTGGTAGCGCCCGAAGACCCCGGCATGGCACAGGTATGCTCCGAAGTTTCGGGCCTGCACTATGCGACGCGTGAACCCTCTCGCGCCGTCGTTCAGCACGAAATCGACATGCCCTTCCTCAATGAGCGCATCGGCCACAAGCGGGAAACAACCGTCGTAGTTGGTGGTGAACACGTTGCAGCGCCTGTCCAACGCTGTACGGCGCTTCACCATCTCCAGTGCCGTGAGCAGAAAGGTACGGTAGTTTTTGATGACGGTCGTGCCCAGCTCAGTGGTCACGGCCTCAAGCCGCAGGTTTTCTGCCGGCCGTATGCAATTAGCGTAGTAATGCATGAACAGCGGGATCAGGCGTCGGTCCTTCTCACGCTCGAACTTGGTCGCAAGCTCTTCGAGGGTGTACCGACGGTCATTGACGCCGGTCTGTACCTGCAGCTGCAGAGTTGGGAGCAGGCCGAAGGAGGCGCCCGACCCGAACAGGAAGTTGATGTCTTGGTTGTAGATGTCCTCGATCGAGATCACTTGCCTCTCCCTTGTGCTCTTGTCGGTCGAATCCCCTAATCGTGCCACCGAGAACCCTGGATGGTGTCGGCGGCGTGCCTCTGTCCAGAGACTGATATTAGCGGTAGTTGCCGCTCAAGTCCCGGATTGCGGACGACTCAGATCAGCCTGAAGCAGTCAACTAAACGGGTATCTTGCCCAGCTGCTCATGGCCGGGCCGCGACCGTCGCTGGTAACGCGCTATGGAGGCTGATCCGAAAGGTCATCGGCTTTCGCTCGCTTTGCAGCGATCGCTGCTGCTCATGAGTGCATCGCGACCAATCGGTCACAGCTACATAGCAGCTACCGATGCAAGGCGCAACGACTGCTTGTGAAGAATTCCACGCGACAATTGGTGCCCAGCAAGAGTCCTCGTTACAAGGGAAGGAATCGCGGGATGGGAGAGTTCAAACAAGGGATGGAAAAACTCGAGGCAGACTTGGTCGCGCTCAAAGACCATGTCCAGCTTTCTAAGTACGTCGCTCTAGCGACCGTCTCTGCAGATCCGTCGCAGCCCGCGACCAGCCTTATGCACGTGCGGCTCCAAGAGAACTTGGCGAACGTACAAAGCTTCGCCAGATATCTCTGGAGCCGAACGGCAAACTACGCCCTATCTCGCAAGCGAAGGCTTGAGTTCGAGGCTGAGCAAGCCGCCCTTCCACGTGGCGATATGAGTGTTTCGCTATCAATCGCGGATGCGACACGCGATGCTTTCCTTGAATTCAACGAGAAGTACCCCCACCGCTCAAGCGAGGTGGGCGAGGTTCTTGCCTACTGCATCGCTATTGAGCAGCTTGGCGCGGCGCAGCTTGCCGCAAAGATGTCGTTGAAGACCAATAACAACATGCCTGTGCATGGCCTCGACGGCATTCATGCCACTGTCGAGGGCGGTTGGCTGGTGATCTATTTCTTGGAGTCGAAGCTAAATAAAACCGCCAACGGCGGTGCCGCAGACTTCGCGGAGTCGGTTGCGGACTTCACCTCCAACAAGAAGCAATATCGCCGCGAGTATTCCATCGTTAGGGACCTGGGCAACCTAGACACATTGGACGAGGAGAGTCGCAAGGTCGCTTTGCGTTACTTCGACGTCATGGTGTCGCCCGACGATGTTCCCAAACGCGAGCGCTACGTGGGGGTGGTGTTGTACTCGGACGACAAGCTGTTCAAGGGTCTACCACCAGTGAACAACCAGCAGCAACCTGGTTTTCATGAGAAGGAGCTTTCCGCTACCTACACGCAGGAACTTGTACATCACCAGAAAGCTGCCATGAAGCACCTCACTGACCACGGTGCAGATCCCAATAAATGCCTCGTCTACTTTGTCGTCGTCCCCGACACGGATGAATTGCGTGAGCTGTTCTACGGCGCCATGGGGTATGTGCCCAAGAAGGTGCAACCATGAGCTCATTCGCCCTGGAGCTGTCTCAGCGTTTCACAAGCAATGACAAATACTGGTCGCTGCTGGCCTGTCTGCAGTCGGCAGGCGTCGCCAAGACGCTGGCGAAGGCCCCGGAGACCGAGGATGTCAGCGCCGACGACCTTGCCAAGCTTTTGTACTGTGCCGAAGTCTTCGTCCAAACCGAAGATGAAAACCTGCACCGTCAAGCTCAAGAGATTGCCATCCAGTCGCTGCTGGTCACCCAGGATGGACAGGCGCGTGCGCGCGCGCTGAGTCTTCTGGGCGAGCTGGGAAACTTCCCTAGTCTTAAGTTCGCTGAGCAGAACATCGGCAGGGGCGATGACACCTTGCTTGGGCTCGTCAATCGTCGGATATCAGAGCAGGCCAGTAGTGTCCAGATTGGAAAAGAAACTCGTGCGCTCACTGCGTATCAGCGCAAGGTTTGGCAAAGCCTGCCAGCAAAGGCTTCCCAAGTCATCACCGCGCCGACGTCGGCTGGCAAGTCCTTCTTGGTCCTCGAACACATTTGCCGGCAGGCCGAGAGCAGCGAGCACTTCACAGCGGTGTACCTTACGCCGACGCGCGCCTTGCTGTCAGAGGTCCAGAGCAAATTACACGCCCGATTCGGCGGGCGGGCCAACATCAGAATCTCTGCAATTCCATCTCTCGACCAGCTTGAGCGGCCAAAGCAAATCTTTGTGCTCACCCAGGAACGACTCAGCAGCCTGCTAACAGTGGCACCAGATGACATGTCTTTTGACATCGTGGTCGTCGACGAGGCCCAGAACATCGCTGACGACGCCAGAGGCATGATTCTTCAGGACTGCTTGGAGAGGATCGCGCAGCGGTCCTTTGCAACCAAGGTCATCTTGCTAGCACCAGGCGCAGAGGGGATGCCGGCTGTGGCCCGGTCTTTTGGAGTCACTGAGCTGGTGCCCCTCTCGACTAGACTGTCGCCGGTTCAGCAGAACCGCATTGTTCTCAGCAAGGTCAAAGGTAAGCACTTCGAGCTAAACATTGCGCTTATGGGGCGCGACGGCGTTCGGATGCCGATGGGCAATGTCCGAGTTGAGCGTTCGCTTGAAAACAAGGCGAGCCGCCTTGCCAGTGTTGCTGTTGAACTGGGCGGCAATGACGGGTCACTCCTCTACGAGACCGGAGCTCGTGAGGCCGAGAAGACTGCTGCTCTGCTCACCACCCTTCTGAATTCAAAGCACGGGGAGCTCCGAGATGGATCGCTGGAGGAGCTGTCAACGTTCATCCAAGAGCACGTCCACCCTGAGTACCAGCTGGCGTCCATGGTGCGACAAGGCGTCGCCTACCACTACGGTCGCATGCCGAGCTTGCTTCGCGAGGCGATAGAGACCTCGTTTAAGCAAGATGCGGGCGGCGTCAAGTACCTGGTCTGCACCACGACTCTTGCCCAGGGGGTCAACCTCCCGGCTCGCAACGTGTTTATCGACACACCGACTAGGGGGGCAGGCAAGCCACTGGACCCAGCGCTGCTTTGGAACTTCGCCGGCCGGGCCGGCAGGCTAAACCACGACATCGTCGGTAATGTGTTCCTGCTCAACTATGAGGAGTGGAACTCCAAGCCGATGGACCAGTTCGTGCCGTTCCGAGTCAAGCCGGCTCTCGCTGAGACGCTCGTCAACAATGGAGCAGCGGTCAAGCAGGCGTTGCTCGACGGTGCGCTGCCAGCAGAGCAAATCAGCAAGCCAGAGACGTTTCGCATTCGAGCATGCGCCGGTCTGCTGGTGGCACATGCCGCTCGACAGGATCTCAGGCCTTATCTCGCCCGCGTATTGCCGACATCGGACGACGCGGTTGTCGACGATCTAGTGGTCGCTGCGGAAAGCGCTTACGCAAGCATCGGGCTGCCGGACTACATCTTGGCGGAGAACTGGACCATGGATCCGTTCGGCCTGCGCAAACTCTACGACTTCCTCATAACCAAGATCGGCGAGGGCGCGGTCCAGGAGCTCATCCCCGTTCCGCCGACCAACGCACCCACCGGGCACTACGAGAAGATTTTCGGTCGCATGGTCGAGCTGGTGACCGGCAAGTCGATGAAGTTCGGAATGCTCGCTGCTCCGTTGGCACTGTGGTGGATGAAGGGCATGCCCTATCCCGTAATGCTGAAGCTGTGGGCTGAGCGCCGCACAAGGACGGAAAAGCGAAAGGCGGCGGTAGCCGAAGCTGAGGGGAAAAAACCGCCAAAGATGAAGACTATCAACCAACACATCTACGAGGCCTTCTCGCTCATAGAGGATGTGGTTCGATTCCAGTTTGTGCAGCTAGGCAAGGCTTATCGAGACGTGTTACTCCTTGCGTTGCGCGTTACGGGGAACGAGGCCCTTGTGCCGAACGTCTATCCGTTCGCACTCGCCCTTGAACTCGGGGTTTCCACTGAAGCGGGGACCGCCTACGTGGAACTGGGACTTTCGCGAATCGCAGCTGCAGCACTTGAGGGTCTTGCACCACCTGGCGAAACCTTGACCGCTGCCGGTGCAAGGCAGTTGCTGACTGACCTGGACCCTACCAAGACTACGCTAGGACCCATCATCTTGGGTGAGTTGCGCCGGCTAGGCCTTGTGGATGAGACAAAATTCGCGCAGTCAACGGAGGCCTGATTCATCCGACCAATTGCCCCTAATGCCTCTTTGCTATGAGCGCCTGTGTTTAACCAATCTTATGCGAAGCACAGCACTTGCAGGCCTGTAGATGGCTGACGACGGCGGCAGGCCATCGTCAGCTTTCTTCGATAGCCGACAGTCCCTTATCTGAAGTGACCGGCTGCACTCAGCCTGTAGCCGTCGGCCATTCCCACGATCCCAAATATTTTCAGTCATATATCCCTGACGTGATGCGGGAGCTGTTTGCTTCGTAGCGACTCGTTCCGCATTGATTTCTCTCTTCAACCAGCGCCCTTGGCTTCGTGCCAGGGGCGCTTTTTTACGTCAGGAGCATTTATGTCTATCCATTGTCCCCATTGCCATTCTCTGAATGTTCGTGCCAAGGGTGTCGCCAAACAGGTGGGTCAGCGAGTTGGCTCAGCTGCAGGAACTGCCACCGGTATCGCAGGAGCCATGCAAGGTGCAACTACCGGCGCAAGCGTCGGTCTAGCTGCTGGCCCCGTCGGCAGTGTTCTCGGCGCCTTGCTCGGAGCCATCATCGGTGGCGTTTTAGGCGGTACCGTTGGCCACGAAGTCGGAGGCCGTATTGGCGAGCAGATCGACCAGACCTATCTCGACAACCACGAATGTCTGAACTGCGGCCATTCCTTTCAAGCTTGATTCAAGGAGATTTTACTATGTCCCATCTTGTCGAAACCATGGCCTACACCGGCCAAACCCCGTGGCACCAACTGGGCCGCGCGCTACCCAAGAAGCAATCCATTGATGTTTGGGCGCAAGCCGCTGGCATGCAGTGGAAGATCCAGGAAACACCCGTGCGCTATATGGCAACCGGTGATGCCGACGCCTTGTACGGCGAAGCCCTGGAGTTCCCCGAGCAAAAGGTGCTCTACCGCAGTGACACCCATGCAGCCCTGTCCGTGGTCAGCCAGCGCTACAAAGTGGTGCAGCCTCAGGAAGTGCTGGAGTTCTACCGGGATCTGTCCGAAGTTGCAGGCTTTGAGCTGGAAACCGCAGGCGTGCTCAAGGCAGGCCGGCGCTTTTGGGCATTGGCCCGCACTGGTAAATCTGCTTGTCTCAAAGGCAACGACGTAGTGCACAGCTATCTGCTGCTAGCCACCTCGTGTGACGGAACCCTCGCCACCATGGCGATTCCGACTTCTGTTCGGGTGGTCTGCAACAACACCCTGGCCATGGCATTGCAGGGCGCCAGTGCTGGATCCATTAAGGTGCCGCATTCGACTCTGTTCAACGCCCAGGGCGTTAAACGGCAGTTGGGTATTGCCGTTGGCCAATGGGACAGCTTCATGTACCGCATGAAGACCCTGGCAGAGCGTAAGGTCAAGACCCACGAGGCCATGAACTACTTCCTCAAAGTGATCTGCCAGACAGACCAGCAGGGAGAGGGTGCATCAGGCCTTGCCAACGAACGTGCTCTCAAGAAGGTCCAAACCCTGTTCGAAGGCCATGGTCGTGGTGCAGAACTATTGGCAGCCAAAGACACCGCTTGGGGCCTACTCAGTGCCGTGACTGAATTCGTCGATCATGAAAAACAAGCCCGCAGCCAGGACAACCGCCTGGACAGTGCCTGGTTCGGCCAAGGCGCTGCCCTCAAGCAACGGGCCTTGGAACACGCCTTGCAATTGGTCGCGTGAATGCAAACCACAGGAGAGAGATGCTCCAACAGCATGTGCTCACCACCATCAGCTTCTCCAACCACCAACCACCAACCACCCCAACCATCAACCTCTCAGCCAAAGCCCTCGTCATTGCGGTGAGGGCTTTGTACTTTGTGGAGGCATGGATTCTTCAGGAGGCACCATGCCCGTCACTGTTTCAACACCCGCAGCGCAAGATGCTGCAGTTTTTCCACCCCGCCAACGTCCCGCCTTGCGCCTGGTTCCCACCAAAGACATGCCGCGCGAAACCTGGCTCGATGTCCGCCGCCAAGGCATTGGCAGCTCCGATGCGGCCGCAGCCGTGGGCCTCAATCCTTACCAGTCCCAGCTGGAGCTGTGGATGCATAAAACAGGCAAGGGAGCTCTCTTGCCTGCCACAGATCCCAACGATGAAACCAGTCCCATGTACTGGGGCACCTTGCTTGAACCCATCGTAGCGGCCCATTACACCAAGCGCACCGGCAACCGCGTGCGCCGTGTCAATGCCGTGTTGGGCCATCCCCAGATCCCCTGGATGCTGGCCAGTATCGACCGGGAGGTGGTGGGTGCGTCCGATGTGCAGATTCTGGAATGCAAAACGGCTGGCATCAACGGCGCCAAACTGTGGAAGGAGGGCGTTCCAGAATACATCCAGCTGCAGGTCATGCACCAATTGGCAGTGACAGGCAAGCAAGCAGCCGATGTGGCCGTGCTGATCTGCGGTCAGGAATTGCAGATTCATCGCATCGAGCGTGACGAGACCATGATCACCCAGTTGATTGCCTTGGAGGCGCAATTCTGGGAATGGGTCAAGACAGAGCAGGAGCCGCCAGCCGAAGCCTCAGAAAGCGCTGCCACCGCATTGCGGTGCCTGTATACCCAAGACACCGGGGAAGAGATCGATTTGTCTGAAGACGAAGCGGCTTCCAGTGCCTTCACCCAGCTCCAGCAAATCCGTTGCCATCTCCAGGAATGCGAAACCAAGGAGGCCCTGCTCAAACATCAGATCCAGCAGCGCATGGGCAATGCCAGCTTTGCCCGGTTTGCAGGTGGAGCAGTGAGCTGGAAGCGCAGCAAGGACAGCCAGGTCTTCCATGCAGCTTTGCTGCAGAAAGAACACCCCGAGATCGCCCAAGCCTACTTGGGCACCAAACCGGGCTCGCGCCGTTTTTTGCTCCATGCCGAGCACTGAGCGCTGCGCAAAACCAAGCAAGCAATTTACCAACCAACTAATCCCCCAACGCATAGACCCCGTCCGCCACACCAGGCAGACGGGGTCTTTGCATTTATGAATGGAGAAACCCATGATCAAAGGACTGATGATGACCCCGCCCGTGGTGGGCCGGATATCGATTGGCCGCGTCGTAGAGCGCAATGGCATGCGCTTGCCCGAGAAAGACGACGAATTCACCATCACCACCCAGGTACAGAGTCGCAATGGCTGGATGCTGCATCCGCTTGATGGCATCTTGCGCGCAGAAGAGCTTGAGCGGGCGCAGGTGAGCACTGGCGTGGAGGTCACCGAGTTGCACGAGATCCCTCCGGAGTTTGCTGATCACTTCATTGGAGCGCATCAGCAGCATCCTGAAGAACAGGCACTGCCGCAATTCAGGCCATCCCCCCAACCCAGCCTGAGAGACAAGCTCTCACAGCGAGCAATGGGCAACCGCGGATCGACGGTGAACCAGGGTACAGGCTTGGAGCAACGCCCACCCAGCAAACCAGTAACCCGCGCCACCACCAACCCCAAGCTGCGCCGCATCCCCGTACGTCTGCTCTTTAACGACCCGGCGCTGAACCTGCGGGCCAACTACACCTTGTTTGAACGGGCCACCGCCCGGCCCCTGTGTGTGGGAGACGGCCAAAGCTGTAAACGGGTCACAGAGACGGGTATCAAACAGTTGCCCTGTGCCGGCCCCGATCTGTGTCCATTGGCCCAGGAAAGCGGATGCAAACCGTTTGGCCGCTTCCATATGCGGATTGAACATACGGGCAATTCAGCGGACGCCTTGAGTACCTTTGTGCTGCGCACCACAGGCATCAACACCTTGCGCACGCTCCTGGCGCGTATGCAGTACCTGCAAGCCGTCTCGGGAGGGCTGCTGGCCTATCTGCCCTTGGAGATCCGCCTGCGCGGTAAATCCACTGCACAGTCCCGCCGCACCCCGATTTACTATGTGGATCTGGGCGTGCGCGAGCCACTGTCCCTGGAGGCCGCCATCAACCACGCAGCACAGGTCGCCGAGCAGGCCAAGCGCAGTGGCTATGACCAAGAGGGGCTGGAGCAGGCTGCCAGAGAGGGCTATGCCTTGGGCTTGTTTGAAGAGCTGGAAGGGGAGGCCGTGAAGATCGTGCAGGAGTTCTATCCACCCGGTGACTCCCAGGGCCATGGCGTTCGCCATGACAGACCTGCTGGACACAAGCGCCAGAACTACCCGTTGGTTCGGGAGCTATCCCATGACTAGGGCAGCAGGGCAGGGGCTCGTGCATCAGTACATGCGCGGTATCCGCTTTGATGGGCTGTGGCAGTACCAAGTCGCCACGCCATCCGGGCGCAAACGCTGGAAACTGCTGCCCCTGGATGCGGGTGGAGCCCAAGCCGCGGATCCCGATGGCCTGGGGTGGTGCTTGACGAGATGCGCCGCAGCCATGGCGCAGCGACCTATGCCAGAAGATCCAGACCACACCCGGATTCCCACCAGCTCAGACAGTGCTACTGAATGGGAAGCGCTGTTTCCAGAGTGCGAGGTCGGGCGCTTCATCGGGATGGACAAGACCTCCATGGCGGGCCTGGCTGCGGTAATGGAGCGAGGCGGATGCGCACTGCTGAAGTTGGCGCTGCGCCGCAGACCGCTTCATAGTGGGGAAGGCGCAGCATCTTGGGCATGGGTCGTAGGCGTGGAGTTGCAGAGTTGGTCTTCCGGGGCACACGGTAATTGCTCCCCCGCGAAACCCCAGGTCAGGGCCGCCTTGGTCGTGAGCCAGACGTTGTCAGCGCCCTGGGCCAGCGGGTTTGGGGCGCGGGTGTCCTGGGAGGAGGCCGGTCCATGTGTTCTGGGCTCAGTGGATGGCCTGCGACTACAAGGGCGTTGTACGGAGGTGGTGACAATTGTGCCAAAACGCAGGCCAGTAGCTGAATGAAAGAGGAGAAAGCATGAACCCGGCGAAGGCCGGGTTCATCTTTTAGAGCTTCTTTTTTTGCTGAAATACACATTGGCAGGCTGCTGCTACCGGTGGCTCTCGGGTGGCTTGATCAGCACCCAGGCCTTCACATCCAGTGCCTGTGCGATGCGCTCAATATTTGCCAGCGACACATTCCAGCGCGAGCGCTCCACAGCCGACACATAGGTTCGGTCTAACTCGCACTCCAGCGCCAGACGTTCCTGCGACCAGCCTTTCTCGACACGTTTGAGACGCACCCAGTAAGCAAGCACATCGCGCAGGTTGTCCGGATCAGGAAGATGAGTGGGAGGCGTGGGTTTGGCAGACACCCTCCAAGCATCCGTTTCTGCTACATTTACATCTACGGAGTTTGCTTCACATATGGATGCAGGAAAAAAGCCAAATCTGGCATCAGCCCAGCATCTCCCTGTACTAAATACCAAAAAGGAGTGCGCGCATGCGCTTGGAGCGTCTGTTGCCTTGGGTGTTGATGCCCAACATTGCCATGGCTGGTGGAGGAGGGGGCGGCATCGTCCTGGGCTTGATCATTTTTTTTCCCATCTTGGTATGGGGCTTTATCAGGCTCTGGAAGTTCTGGTTCCAGATGATCTTTAGGGGCTCGAATCGCACAGCCCTGCAGCAAGGCGGCTCCCACACCCTAGTCCAGGCCACCAAAGACTGCCCCCATTGCGCAGAACCCATCTTGGCCAAGGCCAGAAAGTGCAAGCATTGCGGCTCTGACTTGGGTTGAATGCCGCATCAGACCGTGGATCTGGTCAGGCGATCAGCATTTACGCCTGCCTGCACCCCCGCCCCATGGTCCGTTTCTTCGCTGTCCCATGACTGCTGAATCACTACTGAGCGACCACTGAACGCATGTACTACGTGCTCAAACTGTGGCGTTCGTACGTTCTGATTTGATGAGTTTGCTTCACTTTAGAAGTATGACGGCCAAGAAACTACTGGTCTTGTACCCCTGCAACGATACCCAACGCGATAACGACAAGAGGACGCGTCACGCCATGCCAGAGAAATACAACATTGTGCTAAGTGGAAGGCACCCTGCGGCTGATCCGCACCAGGTAGCGCTAAAGCTCGCTGCCCTGTTCAAGTGCACGGCGGAGCAGGCCGGACATTTGTTGTCTCAACCATCTTGTGTGGTCAAGAAGGTCGTGGCGGCAGACGTTGCTGACAAGTACAAAAAGGCCATTGAAAACACAGGTGCCCAGTGCATTATCCAGCCAATCCCTCAGGAGGCGCCGCTGGACTTTGATGTGGTGCCTGTGAGCTCGGCCCCTGCTGTCCCGGTCTCCTCATCGCCCTCCATTTCTACGGGTGGGTATGCACCACCAGTTTCTCCAGTGGCTGTTGCGCGCGCACCTCAGGCGCCCGCTGCAACCTCTGCACCGGCAGTGCGGGAGCGAGCTTCAACGGCATCTGTGTTGTCACGCCAGGAGGCCATTCAGATCTTTGTCGGCAAGAACCATGACTACTTTGAGCGCAAATGGGCAGAGGCTGCGCAGCGCAAGCACCCGCTGTCCTGGAATTGGGTAGCTTTTCTGGTGGGCTTTGGCTGGATGGGATATCGCAAGATGTACCTCTACTCCTGGATCTTTATTGGCGTTATAGCTGCCGAACTAATTGTCGAACTGGCCATAGGCGTTCCTAGCTCGATAACGAGCAGCATCAATCTCGGCATTGCCATTGGCTTTGGCCTGAAGGGCAATGCCTGGTACCAGCAGCATGTCAACCAGCGGGTGAACCACATCCTGGCATCCCATACTCCTGAGCAGGCGCGTATCGAGCTTGCCCGGCAGGGCGGCACCAATATCGGCGCAGCAGTCGGCTTTGTGGCGGCACTCCTCGTACTGCTTGGAATGATCGGAGTCATTGCTGAAGACTGACTGCTGGATCGAGTGGGCTGAGGAGTATCGGATCGAGTGGTTCGATCTCCATGCTCCCCGATTTCCAACTTCCGCGGTTCGTTGGATTCGCCGGGCTTCATTGACCACCTCTATCCATCTCTGACTTCCCTATGAAACTGAATACATACGGCGCGCTGGTTCTAGCTGTAGCCTCGGTTGGGTGCACAGACCGTGCACGAGATTGCGTCTCCTCCTTGGTGGATCGCGCCCAATCGTTCTTTGGCTCCAAAGAATCAGCCGAACAGGCGCCAGCCACACCGGAATTGCTCACCCAACTGATCTCCTGGGATGCCATCGGCATGAATCTGGCCTACGTGCAGCAAAGGGCGGGGCCAGCCATTCGGTCCGAAGATCACCGGCATCACTACACGATTCAGGGCTGCCAACTGGTGCTGGGGAGTGATGGACAAGACAAGGTCATACGCTCAATGCAGGTAGCGCTCACGTCCAGCTGCAATGTGAATGTTGGCGGGTTGCTGGGAATGTCACAACCCCAACCACTCAATGCACTGACCTTTGGGGCGCTGGATGAAGCTGTGGGCTCGGGGCAGTACCTGGCGGACTGTCTTCGGGACTGCGGCAATGCCTATGTTCCCAGTGTCTACCTGGTAGCGCAAGGGAGCAGGGCATGGCAGTTCAGGCAGGTGATGCTCACTGCAGAACTGGCAACGGATCCGATCATTGAGGCAGCAGGGCGGTGGGCTGACGCCATGGTGGCGAAGGAATCCGAAGCCTGGGTGGTGACTGATCTGGGATTCAACTGCCAGTCCCAGAAGTACCGCGACGCGGCGGCGCAGGCTCTGCGCACTGTTAAACCCGAGTTCTTCAGCTTTGGGGATGAACTGGAGTTTCCCAAATGTCCAACGGTAGAAGCGGTTGCGAATAGTGAGCCGCAGGCAGGAACATCGACCGCCCCCACCGGCATGGTCATGATCCCGCAGCCAGCGGGCCCGTGCGACATGGAGTACGACAAACGGCTACACGCTGCTGGTCTCAAAGCGAACGAGGTTTCCGTCCATGGACCTGAGGACCAGGACTTCAAGGGCTATGGGTGTGCCTATCGCATCACGCCTGCGCCGGCCCATCTAGTTCCACCAGGGTCCACAGTCACCTATCGCAGCGCTTGGGAAGGTGAATGAGATGTGGGCACATCGCTCCACACATCTACAGCTCACTTTCCGTTTCTTCACAGACCACAGTAGCGGTCGCTATAAGTTAAAAATCCATGAAAAAACTCTCCCTCGTTGTGGCTTTCTCCACCATTGCTCTTTCTGCTTGCAGCAAAAGTCCCGTTGACATCGTCAAGGACAGCTATATCGACAGTGCGCGCACCACGACAGTCGCCAACGGCCTAGGCAAGCGGCCACTGTGCAAAAGTACCCATTGGGATAGTTTCAAGGACGACAAAGGTCGCACGGTGGTGCAGTACAAATGCACCATCGTCGATGGCAATGACTTCCTTAAGGACAGGAGAGAAGACTATCTGGAGCGTGCAACCAAAGATGCAGAAACTGCAGTAACCAGCGCAGTGCGATCGCGTGACAGCGTCGCAAAAAGTATCGAAGAAGATTATCCAGATTCCCGTAGAAATCTCGAGCGTCTGCAACGAGGGATCGAGAGGATCCAAGCGCTTCCGAAGCAAGGATCGACGGAGAAAGATCAAATCAATTCTCGTGTGTTCCAGATACAGGAGCTTGAACGAGTTTTGGGGGAGCGGCGGCGCGATGCCCAACGTGAGCTGAGTTCATCAGAGGGAGCAATCGTGATTGCTCAAAAGAGGAACAACCCTGAGACTCTCAAGAAAGAGGCGTTCGCACGCCACCCTGTATACAATGACGCAGCGGAGATTTTTCAATGGATAGTGAATGGCGAAGGGCGGGCAGTTCTTAACTATGGCGAGATCCAGGCGGGGGATGTCAATGGGCAGCAACAGACGCTGATGAAGTACAACCAGCCGGGGTCGATGATCACTCTGGCGGCACAGGCGCCGGAGAGCAAGATCTTGGACTACATGCGCGGGATCGGTCTGGCTTCTTTTGCCGGGACATTGGGAAGGTAATTTGCCTCCCGCATATGCAGGGTGGTTGATCGCTTCTGCGATCGTTGTGGCAAGCAGTAGGTTGCTCTGCGAACTTGGCTATAGGCTGCAAGCAGCCGATCCAGGTCCTGTCGCGAACGACTGCTGAGATCAATAGCGGACTGCGGCAGCCGTCGCCGTGTGGCTTTCTGAATGTCAAGACCAGACACAGTCAGCGTGTGGTCAATCGTCCAGTTCCGGAACGTCCCAGTCCGCCGGGCGCGCCTCGCCAGTCTGGTAGAACTGCTTGACCAGTTTCACGTAGTCCAGAAAATCCCGGTTTTCGGTTGCCAGCCGGTTGGCCATATCCCAATCAATCTCGTCCCGTTCACGAGCTGGAATCAAGACTTGGCTTTCTGCCGGGTTGTCGGCATCCAGTTTGATCAGGCCGATGCCGTGGGCGGCGAACAGCATTCGCAGCTCCTTGAGCGTGTCCTGGCCTTCGATTTCTGCTGCGACCAGATATCCAAAATTGGCCCACGACGAGTTGGAAACCGCCTGGAAAAAACATTCACGCACGTTCGACCGGTTGATCAGCAACTTGGCCTCGAACGACCACAGCTTGGTGCGCTTGTCGGAATACTGATTCACGCAGTCTCTCACCTCCTGGTGCCACTCAGCGCCCAAGTCCTTCATTCCGACCACGTCCGGGTACAGCCAGCGGTTGCCGTTCGGCCCTCGCTTGTTCGATGAGCGCTTCTCGTCAATGCGCTTCGAATAGACCCCGAACTCTTCCCACAGATACAGCGAGAGCAGCGGGTACATCGCGTGTTCCCCGAGCTTGGCATCGCTGCTGACTGTCATAGGAGCGGCAATCACGCCCTCAGCAGCCGCAACTTCGGCGACGTCAGACTTCTCCGAGTAGTAGTACTTGCGTGGCCGACCCTCGGTGGTCTTCAACTCTGGGTGCCGTTTCTGCAAACGCGGGCGCTGCGAGCTGATTTCCGCAACCAGCTGCTGCACTAGCTCAGCGTCCGTACTCACGAACTGGCTGCTCTGCTTCTTCGCTTGGCATTCATCAGGGAACGTGACGAAGATCCATTCGGCAATCTGCCGCGCAGTCAGCTTCTCATCAGGCCGTTCCTTCAAGTAACCAAGTACGGCCTTCGCCAGATTTAATGCCATAGAAATTCCCCTCAGAGCCTGAACAACTTCTTGATCTCGTTCTCAGCCGTTACCGGCATTTCATCCTTCTCGTACCGTCTGACATTAGCCACGATATTCTTTGCACGCGTGATCTCGTTATTCGCCCGCTGTGAATACGACGTGCTGGTATTGAGGCTTTCGATGACCGCAAGGAAGTAGTCATTCTGATTTGCCAGGAACCAAAAGCTCAGGCCGCAAACCCATTTCTCCATCTCGTAGGATTGAAACGGGAATCCAGCGGTTGCATTCCAGTACTTGAACAGACGTACGGTGGGCTTGATCAGCGATTTGTGTTCCTTGTTTTTTGCATCAAGGGTCGCGTTGAAATCGTTCGGATTTGTGGTCATCCAGCCACCCGCCGCGTTGGGAATCTGAAGCTCTCCAAGCCACGTTTTCGTCGCGGGCACCAAGTCGAACTTGATGTGGTTCAGTTCGAGAACGATGGTCGGGTTGGACTGGTAGATTTCCGATGAGCCATACCGCTTTTCGACGAAGGATTTCAATCGATTCAGGTAGGTCTGCGGGGTGGCGCTACCGTCGCTGAAGACCACCATGTAGTCAATGTCGGACTGCTCATCCATCGAGCGAGGCAGAATCGTGCCCCGCGTCGACGATCCAAATCGGAAATGCTGCGCGATTGCACTGCTGTCGAAGTGCAGCCCCATCCTGGATTGAAGCGTTGTGATCGAGGTCGTAATGGATGACTGCTCGGTTGCAGGAAGCACAGCACTGCTGGCCGTGTTCGTCAGAAAACTCAATACAGACATCCTGTCATTCCTCCTTGTCCACTTTGTGGGTGGCTTCGCCTTCTTCGATTCCTTTTCGCGCAGCAACAAACGCTCGACGCGGAATACTTGGGCTCTTCAAGTTCAACTCATTGCGCGCTGCCGAAAGCGCCTTCAGTCGTTCCGGAAGCTCGTTTAGTCGATCTGACTGAAGCAGTTCGATCTCCCGGAAAAACCGTGCCTCGTTCCGAAGGGCAAGGAACTGGCCAGCGGCAGCCCGGTGCAATGTTGCGCGCTCGTTATGCTTGAGAAAGGTCATCAACCCAGTGAGCAACGATGCGAGAAGGGTGAACGCTGTGGCCCATTCAGGTTGGCTCTTGATCAGCGTCGCGCCTGCGACGGCTCCGAGCACCGTTGCCGGAACACCCAACCAGTAGTTGCGCCGCACCCATGTGTCTTCGGCGTTGAAATGTCCCTTGCTCGAATAGAGGGTGTCTTCTTCCAGTCGCTCCGCCTCTCTGCGAAGCGCGGAAGTCTTGCCCTGGTCGTCTGTGGATGTCATTGCGACCTCTCCCATTGGGCCCTCCTCACGCTGATGCGCCGGTTTGTGGAGGGGCCTTTGGCGGCACTGCTCCCGGGTGGTAGGTCGAGTCGAAGACCATATCCGTCAGCCAGCGTTTGAAACTCGGGTTGTCACTGAACTGCTTGAACAGCTCCGTGTGGTCGGAGATCAGCTCCAGCACCACGCGATTGAGCGCCTTGTCGTGCTCCAGCTTGGCGTTCTGCTTGTCGGAGTTGGCCTGCGCGTTTTGGTAGGCCTTGTCCTTAGCCACACGGGCCGGAATCTCCTCGGTGATGACCTTGCGAATCTTGTCGCCGTCCTTCCACTCGATGTTGCCGAACATGTCGTTGAAGGCTCTGATGATGTTCGACAACTTGTCAATTTCCGGCGTACCGCCACCACCGCCGCCGCCGGGCGGGGGCGGTTCGATGAAGGCGTCGCCATCGTCCATCGACATCTTCAGTGACGCCTGCGCTTCTACCCGATAGCTGTCCATGTCGATGGCTTCCAGCACACCCTTGGAGAGGTCCTCCTCCTTCGGAGCAGGGAGTTTGGGGATCAAAAAGTTCAGGAAGATCGCCAGCTTTTCCCAGGCCGGGTGGCCGTAGGTCAAGATCGCCGCAAGAAAACCATAGCTGCGCACGAAAGCCTTGGCCTTGCCCTTGAACTCGACCTGGCCGTCTTCGTCCAGGGTGTTGATGTACTCGGCAACACAGGTGTCGAGAATGGGATCGAGCTTTTCCCGGTCTGCGCCGGTGACGTAGAGCGCCACCAAGTCCTCGACCTGCTGCCAGCTGTACACCTGCTTGGCATCGAGGTCGTTCTTCAGGTCGTGCAGCTTGTTTGGGTCAGTTTCACCGGTCTGGATCGTGGCGCGGTAGTAGTCCTGGAAGGCCAGCTTCACTGCTTCGGCGTTGTCGGCGAAATCCAGCACGAAGGTGTCACGCTTCTGCGGGTGAGCCCGGTTCAGCCGTGACAAAGTTTGTACCGCCAGCACGCCTGCCAACGGCTTGTCCACGTACATCGTGTGGAGCAGCGGCTCGTCAAAGCCGGTGACGAACTTGTTGGCGACGATCAGGAAGCGATACGGGTCTTGCTTGAGCTTGGACGGGATGTCCTTGCTCGGGAATTCGTTGAGGTCGGATTCGGTCCTCCTGACGCCGCCGATTTCGAAGTCGCCCGAGTACGCCACGATGGCCTTGAACGGGCTCTTGATCGTGACGAGGTAGTCCGACACCTCGCGCCAGTAGTCGATGGCCCGCGCGATGCCATTGCAGACGATCATGGCCCGCGCCTTGCCGCCGATCTTGTGCTTGGCTGCCACCTGCGCGTTGAAGTGATCGACCATGATTTCGGCCTTCTTGCGGATGGCCTTGTCGTGGGATTCGACGTAGTGACGAATCTTCTTCAGCGCCTTGACCTTATCGAAGTCTGGGTCGTCCTCTACCGTCTTGGCAACGTGGTAAAAACTGTCCACCGACGTGTAGTTCGCGATCACGTCGAGGATGAAGCCCTCCTGGATCGCCTGCTTGTTGGTGTAAGTCAGCTCCTCCGGCGAGCGGTAGCGCGCTTCACCACCCTCCATATAGCGCACACCGAACAACTCCAGCGTACGATTCTTCGGTGTGGCGGTGAATGCGAAGTAGCTGGCGTTCGGCAGCATCTTGCGCGACTCGATCAGCTTGTTGACGGCGTCCTCGACGGATTCGTCGTCATCCTCATCGTCACCCGCCGCGCCTGACAGGGCCATGTGCATCTTGGCGGTGGTCTTGCCGCCCTGACTGGAATGCGCCTCGTCGATCAGCAGTGCGAACTTCTTGCCACCGAGATCGCCCAACTCATCGAGGATGAACGGGAACTTCTGCACCGTTGTCACAATGATCTTCTTGCCCTTGCGCAGGAAGGTGCGCAGCTCGGCGGCATCCTCCGAGTGGCCGAAGATCGACGCCACGTGGTCGTAGCTCTTGATGGTGCGGGCGATCTGTGTGTCCAGCGCGCGCCGGTCGGTGATGACGATGACCGAGTCGAACTGGGCCAGCATCGCGTCGGCTGCGGTCTTGAGCTCGACCAACTGATGGGCCAGCCACGCGATGGTGTTGCTCTTGCCGCTGCCCGCCGAATGCTGAATCAGGTAGCGCTTGCCGACCCCGTCCTCGCGGGAGCGGCGCAGCAATGCGCGGACTGTGCGCAGCTGGTGAAAGCGCGGGAATACCTGTTTGCGCCGCTTCTTGCCCTTTTCGTCCTCTTCTTCCACCACCTGCGTGAAGTTTTCGATGATGTTGGCCAGTGAGTCCTTCTGCAGTACCTGCTTCCACAAGTAGTCGGTCTTCAAACCGTGCGGGTTGGGCGGGTTGCCCGCGCCGCTGTTCCAGCCCTGGTTGAATGGCAAAAACCACGAGGTCTTGCCGGTGAGATGCGGGCAAAACCGCACTTCGGCATCGTCCACCGCCATGTGCGCCACGCAGCGCCCCATCTGGAACAGCAACTCAGCCGGGTTGCGGTCGGTCTGGTACTGGGTGATGGCATCGGCCACCGTCTGCTTGGTCAGCGAGTTCTTCAACTCGAAGGTCAGCACCGGCAGGCCGTTGATGAAGATGGCCATGTCCAACGAACGCTGCGACTCGTCATTGCTGTAGCGCAGCTGGCGGGTGACGCTGAAGATGTTCTTGCCGAAGTTCTCGGCAGCGCTGACGTTGCCCGGCGTCGGCAGCAGCTTGTACAGATCAACGTGTGCAGGGCCGTGGCTGACGCCCTTGCGCAGCACGTCCACCACACCGCGCTTGGCGATCTCGCCCTGGATGCGGTGCAGGAACTGCGTGCGCTTGATGCCCTCAGCGGCCAGTTCCAACGTGGTGACGACCGTGGGCTGCGTGGCCTGCAGAAACGCCAGCAACTGCATCACGTCCACCGCCACGTCGCGGTTGTAGTCGGTGGGCTGGCCCTGCACGTAGCCGCCGCTGGTGCACAGGTCGCGGACGATCAGGGCTTCCAAGCCCTTTTCGCTGGTGTCAGTCGTCGCCATCGTCTTCCTCCCCATCGGTATCGATTTCTTCGTCGCCGCTCAATGCCGCGATATCCTCCTCGGCCACCACATCGTCCGGACCCGGCACCCAGCCGCGCACGTCCAGCTGGCCGGTGACGACATCGGCAATCTGCCGGTCGCGGTATTCGCGGATCAGTTTGATTTCTTCTTCGGCACGCAGGATGGCTTCTTCGAGTGGCTTGCACTCGTCATCGATCCACTTGCAGATGGCCTTTTGTTCTTCGACTGGTGGCAGTGCAATGACAGCGTTTTTCACGTCATGCTTGCCGAGTGCGAAGCGCGTGACGCCGGTTGCCAGCACGTGAAACTGCTCAGCGATACGGGCAGACCCGATGGCGCGAAACAGGAACTCACCCTTGATGCGACCGGGGTCTGGGCGTAGCAATCCAAGGTGGTAGGCGCAGACCACACCAGGAAGCCCTTCTGGAAGCCACGCTGGCACAGCAATGTCGTCTGGTGTTTCGGAATCCTTGGTGATGATCACGTCCCCCGCTTTCAGCGTGAGCCGGGCGATTTCCCCTGCCGTCGCAGTGGCACGCATCAAGTCCATGCCGTCGGTGATCTTGTCGTTTTTGTAGACGTCTGTGTAGTTGCACAAGCGAACTGGAATTTCGTGATCATGCGAGTGCTTGTCCACACCACTGAAGCGCACATCGGCAACGTGCTTGAGCAGAGCAATATCCCAATGCCCTGGCACATCCCCCAGCCAATCGATACCGGAAGGCTTCAAGGCGACCGAGGCATTCAACCCGCGCGTGACGGCGTGATCGATGATGCGCAACTTCTGCTCGGTGAGCAGGCCGATGAGGTCGCGCTTGGCTTTGATGAGGCGGGCAATATGGACATCCTGCGCCTGCAGGTAGGCGACGATCTGGTCTTGCTCGGGGCGCGGCGGCACCAAAGACGGCATCTGTTTGAACTCGTCCCAATAGAGCCGGTTGCGGTCGGCCACGATGCCGCGTGAGAACTTGTTCACTTCGCGCATGTAGGCGTCGGTGCGGAACAAGTAGCTGTAGTAGGTGCTGTTGGCCTCCTCGAACGGCTTGACGACCACGTAGGCCGGGCTAACCAATCCGTCGACCGGTGCGGGGCCGAGTGCGCCTTGCCACATCCGCATCATGTTGTATGCAATGTCCCCCTTGGCTGCGCGCTTGTACTTTTCCTTCTGGCTCATCACCTGCTTGCGCTTAAGGTTCTCCATGTCACGTACACGCACGCCCGTGCGCAGGGACACCTCCAGAATGGGCAGGTCGGGGAAGCCGGTCTGAACCCGATGAGCGAACAGGCGACCGTTGCGCAGCACATTCCAGCCCTGCGGCACCCTGGGAGCCCAAGGGAGACCGGACTCCTGATAGGCGGGATACGTTGCCTGCAAAGCCATCACGCCGCCCCCACGATTTTGTGCAGCAAACCATCTGTCTGCTCCTCAAGCTTGAGAATGTCCGCGCGAATCTGCTCCAGCGTGCGCAGCGGGGTCGGCTTGTAGAAGTAGCGCGCGAACGAGATCTCGTAGCCGATCTTGGTAGCGTCCACCGCGATCCAGGCATCCGGCGCGTGGGGCAGCACCTCGCGCACGAAGAAGGCCTCGATGCCACCGGCTTCCTTGAGCGGCACCTGCTCGGTGTCGCGCAGGTCGGTGTCGGCCTCGTACTCGACCATGAAGCGATCCTTGCCCACGGTCTCCAGGTACGCCCCGTCGTAGCCGGCCTCGAAATGCTCGCCCGCTTTGAGCTTGCTGCGCTTGGCAATGACCGGCGGTGCCGACTCGTCGCGCCAGCTCACCGCCTTGTAGATGGCCTTCTTCTCGGGCGCGGCCAGCTTCTTGCCGTGCGCCTTCATCGTGGCGTCGAAGCGGCTGCGGAACTCGTTGTGGTCATCGAACACGCCGTCGCCCAGTTCCTGTTGCGCCAGCTTGGCCGTTTCCAGCAGCATCTTGTCGCGCAGCCATGTCGCCGGGTCGAGCAGCTTCTTGCGCCGCTTCTCCGGCACGGCCTTCTTGGTGGTTTTGGCGTCTTCGTCGTCCGACTCGTCGTCGGCATCGTCGTCGCCATCGTCACCTTTCAGCCACGCTTCGATTTCGGGCTTGAGCTTGGCGAATTCCGTGTATAGCTTGTCGCCGTGCTTGGCGTACATCTCGCTGCGCAGCGCCTCGTCACCGGTGGCAAAGCGCAGGCTTTCGATGGCGCTGCGCTTGAGCTGGCTTTTCAGTCGCAGCGGGCGTTCAACCGTGATCTTCCAGTAGCCGAAGTCGGCGTTGTCGAACCACTTGCATTCGGGCACTGCCTTCGCTGCGTCCGCATCGGCGGGCGGCTGGTCGAGGTAGTGCTTGAGGATGCGGTCAATGTCCGCTTCCGCCAGCTCGCAGTTCTTCTTGCCGAGGTTGCGCCGCATCGGCTGGAACCACTGGCTGGCGTCGATCAGTTGCACCTTGCCCTTGCGATGCGCGGCCTTCTTGTTGGCAAGAACCCAGATGTAGGTGGCGATGCCGGTGTTGTAGAAGATGTTGAGAGGCAGGGCGATGATGGCTTCGAGCCAGTCGTTCTCCAGCACCCAGCGGCGGATGTTGCTCTCGCCCTGGCCTGCATCGCCGGTGAACAACGCCGAGCCGTTATGCACCAGCGCGATGCGACTGCCCAGCGGCGTGTTGTGCTTCATCTTCTGCAGCTTGTTCACCAAGAACATCAGCTGCCCGTCGCTGGAACGGGTGATGAGCTTGAACTCGGCATCGCCGCCGTGGTTGACGATGAAGCGCGGGTCGCTGAACTCCTTCTTGCCGCCCATCCGGTCAAGGTCGGTCTTCCAACTCTTGCCGTACGGCGGGTTGGAGATCATGAAGTCGAACTCGCGCGACCGGAACTGATCTGCCGACAGCGTGGACTTATCCGCGCCGCCGACGATGTTCTCGGCCTCGTCGCCTTCGCCCTTGAGCAGCAGGTCGGCCTTGCAGATGGCGTAAGTCTCGGGGTTGATCTCTTGCCCGAACAGGTGAATCGAGACTTCCTTGTCGTGGCTTGCGGCCAGTTCCTGGAGCGCCTCGTCCGCCACGGTGAGCATGCCTCCGGTACCGCAACTGCCGTCGTACAGCAGGTAGGTGCCCGACTGGATTTGGTCGGCCACCGGCAGAAACAGCAGCTTGGCCATGAGGTTGACCACGTCGCGCGGGGTGAAGTGTTCGCCAGCTTCTTCGTTGTTTTCTTCGTTGAAGCGGCGGATCAGCTCCTCGAACACCGTGCCCATGCCGTGGTTGTCGAGTGCGGGCAGCTTGATTCGGCCATCCGCATCCTTGACCGGCAGCGGAGAGATGTTGACCTCAGGGTCAAGGAAGTCCTCGATGAGGTAGCCGAGAACGTGCGCATCGACCAGCGTTTGGATCTGGTCGCGGAATTTGAACTTGGTCAGGATTTCCTGGACGTTGGGTGAGAAGCCGTCGAGGTAGTCGATAAAGTCGTCGCGCAGACGCTGGCCCGCGCTGCTGGCCTTGAGCTTGTCGAGCGTGAAGTCGGAGGTGTTGTAGAACGCTTGGCCTGCCGCCATCCGCAGTGCGCCGTCCTGTTCGGCCACCTTGTGCGTGTCGAGAAACCTCTTGCGCTCCAGCACCGCCTGCTTGGTGGATTCCAGCACGGCATCGAGCCGCCGCAGAACGGTGAAGGGGAGGATCACGTCGCGGTACTTGCCGCGCACGTACACGTCGCGCAGGCGGTCGTCGGCAATGTTCCAGATGAAGTCGGCGACCCACTTCAGGTTGCTTTGGTCTTGTTGTTTTACGGGTTTCATGACGCCTGCCCTTGCATAGCTGTTGTGGTGTCAGGCGCTTTGCTGACTGTTCCGCTTGGCGGCACTTCAAGTGCCCAGTGTTTCTTGAGCAAGCCGACGAGGCGCTCTTGCCGATCAATCAGCATCGCCGGTGTCCATTTGTCTTCCGAGCGGACTTCCTGCGTTAGGACGAAAGGTGATGCGGTGCCTTTGCCCTTGAAGTACACGTTCTTCTTCTTGGCGAAGTCGTAGTTGCTGGCTGACGAGTTCTTGTTACGGTCAAGCGGAACCAAGTTGGCCAGGCGGTGTGTCCACGCTTCGCGCTTGTCCTCATCGGGGAACCACTGGAGCCAGTCCGAGCCATCCGGCGGTGTCTGCGGTAGCACGTGCTCCAACGACACGGCGCTCTGCAGTTGCACTCCGGGGGCTCGCACCAATGATTCAAGACGTAAGACCAGCGCCATCCGTGCCTTGGGCAAATCGTCGTAAACGTCGCCATCGAGTGCTGCGACGAACTTGCCCTTTTGCGCGTCAGTCAGAGCCAGCGTTGTGAGCTCGGCCAGCTCGCCCTTGAAGGTCTCCAGTTCGATTTCCTTGGCCAACGCAGCGTAGGTTTCAATGCGCTCGTTGATGCCTACCTTGGTGACCAGCAGGAAATAGGTGAGCCGTTCCAGTGATTCGAAAAATTCCGCGAGTAGCTTGGGCTTTTGCCGGAAGCGCTTGAAATAGACCAGTGCCGGGGGCACCCAGTCTTTGAAGTCCACGCGGTTGAGCCAAGACAGGTGCTCGTTGATCGTCTCGGCGTGCTCGGTGGCCTCGAAGTCGGCGTCGCGCATGAAGTCCCACACTTCGGCGTAGGGCTTGATGACCTTGTCGATCAGGTCGATGGGGGCCTTGTACTCGGTGACGTGCTCCTGGAATTCCTTGACCAACGTGGCCCGCTGCTTCTGCTTGGCGTAGATGGTGCGGATGTGACCGAACAGATCGCCAAAGGCATCGCGGCCAAGTGCGTTTTCAATCCGGCTCCACTCCTTGGCGTAGGCACGGCTTTTGAAATCGCCCGCCGTCGTGCGGATCAGACCCAGCACTTGTGCCTTGATGATGTCGATGGGCGCGAGGTCGAGTCCCCGGTTGTTGAGCACGGAAAAGATGCGGTACGCGGCTTCGAGATCAGGCGTGGAGATGACGACCAGCGAGCAGTCGTTGGCGAGGAACTGCCACAGCGCGATCAGGTCGGCAGGCGATAGCGCCTTGGCCTTGCCCAGCAGCAGCGTGGCGTTTTCGCGGTAACGCAGACGGCTATCTTCCAGCTTGTCGGTGCTGGCGACCAGCTGCGCAATGCCACCCGGCTCCTGAATGTTGGTGCGGAAGAAGTTGGCATCTTCCTCGCGGGCGGTCAGGCGGTATTCGTTTTTCTCGCCGAGGCTGAACTTGCCTTTCTTGTAGAGGAAATCGGTGATGTCGTCGGCGGCGTGCGGCATGGCCTCGCGCAGCACGGCGAACAGCATCGTCAGCGTGGAGAGGCGTTGCTGGCCATCGACGACGGATGATTTCGGTTCTCGGTCGTTTTTGATCAGGACGATGCTGCCGAGGAAGTATTGGCTGGCCGCACCGGAGACGCGAGCGTCCTGCATCGCCGAGATCAAATCGTCGAACAACTCACCCGCCTGCTCAGTCGTCCACGCGTAGGGGCGCTGGTAGTCCGGGATCTCGAACTGGTAGCTGCCTTCGAAAATCTCGCGGATCAGCTTGTCATGCGCTTCAAGGGTCTTGGCCATCGTGTTCGTTCTTTCCTATCGTTTCTTGGGGCTGGTCGGCGCTTGGTAGCCGGGAGCCAGCTTGGCGTTCTCGACGCCGTAAAGCGCAAGCGGATCGCTAAGCCATAGGCGGTACTGTTCTTCTTTGAGGCGGTGGTCGGGCGAGCAGTCCACGCTCCAGCGCAGCAGCATGTAGCCTGCTACGGCGGCGCGAACGCGCATCCGGATCGATCCGTCGGTTATCCCGTAGTCCATCCTGATGATCTCGGGGCGTTCAAGGCGCGGGTGCGGCACGAAGTCCAGTTCAACGATGCGCGTCCACTGGATATCGTTGTACGGCCGTTCGTTGGCCTGCGGTTCTTCATCAAGCAAAGTCGGCGTCTCGATGCGGGTGACAACGAAGTCGCGGAATTCGCCGGACTCGCGGTCAAAGGCACGGACGTGCCAGCGCAGACCGGTGTCCACCAGCGCAAACGGCACGATGACTCGCTCGGACTCGCCATTGCTCATCGAGTGGTAGCGAATCGCCACTGGGTGCTTGGCTTGGATGGCACGGCATATCGGCGCCAGTACGTCCATCCGAGGGCTGGACAAGGCTGCAGGGGACTCACAGGGCAGCAGGGGCTGCGAGTCGACATTCACGCCATCACCGAACCCAAGAGCGAGCGCCGACAAAACACGCTGCGTCGCGTGCTCGAAGATCGGGGAGAAAGTCTTGCCGATCCGGTAGATCTTGTTGCTGCCATCGAATTCGATGTTCTGTGACGCGATTTCCCGGTACAGCGCCAAGTCGCGCGTAGCCCCTGCCGAAGCCATGCCGAAGCGTTTGATGAGATCAGGACGGCCAATCTCACCGAAAAAGTAGAGCCTGAAGTCGATGTAGGCCAGTCGCTCACGTGTGGCGTAACTCAAGCTCTCGACGCGTTGGGGTTGATTCACCGACGGATTCTCATCCGAGACGGACGACCGAAGGACGTTGTTTGGCTTTTAAGTCTGTTCATTTTTACGTAATTAATATCATCAAAATGATGACATTATGCGACAAAAATTGCACCATCAACCATAGCAAAATACCACTGTAAACGGTCGCCAGGGAGGTCGCACTCCCGGCGTGAGAAGCCATCGTGGAATTTCATGCAGATGCCGGCTGAAGCGGTCAACGAGCACTCTGTGTCTGTTTGTGGCGTTTCACCTGCTGACGACCAACGGCCGCAAACGCTGGAGGCTGTGTGATAACTCTCGGGAAGACCTGCTTGAGTCAGACACAATGACAGAATTAATCGGATAGCTTCCGATCGTTTTGTTTGACTCGACCGGCGGCTCCCAGCCTGAAGCAGTCGACTAACCAAGGTTCGCGACTGTCAGCACCTGGCCGACTGCCGATTTCATGACGCCCACTCAAGCAGGAGAGGAAGCTCTCCAAGCTTGTGAGCGACTGAGACCTTGCGCGATGCCCGAAGGAAAAATGCTTGTCGTGACTGCTTCGTCATCTCGACCTCATCGGTTTCCTTGTTGAGCCGCAGTTCGCCTACCTCATCAGGGTACGCAGTATCAAAGAACCGGAACGTAGCGTCGCACACGGTATCCGTCAGCTTCTCAATGCGAATGTAAAAGGCCATGTTTCCCTTTGCCTGTTAGCGATGTACGTCCTATGCTCGACCAGCGTCCGCTATTGGCCGGATTGTGCCTTCAGTAACTGCTTGTCGGCGGCGTGCTGCAGCCACTGGGCCTCGAACGCTTCGCGCGTGATGGTTGAGCCCTCGAACTGCGGGTCTCGATTGATGTCACCGAGAGATGGGACCGCCTCCACGCTCAGCCGCGTGCGCTCAGTTTCAACGTTGCCATCCGCAGCATCGACGATCCCGTCCTTGAAGAACTCCAGCTTGCGGCGTTCGATGCGGCTCGCATCGAGCTCCGACAGCAGGCGGACAGGGTCATGCTCAACTTGATGCTTCCAGAGAACGTCGATGTATTCCATTGCGGCTCCATTAAGAGGCTGCGGCGAATGTCTGGTTGTGGCCAAACTGAGCGGCATCTATGAAGGACTGATTTTGGCCGACAACGGCCGACCAAGAGTACATCCGAACGTCGGTAACCGCTGCAGAGCCGGCATTGATCGAGCCCAAGTCTCTGTAGAACGGATAGTGTCTACCCAGACGGCGTCATGGTGTCCCGTTTCTCGCTGGTAAGCCGCTTCTCCAGCATTGCTTTCTGTGGGAGTGTGAGCGACGATCTGCGCAATGTCTGCGTCAATCCAGGCACCGCTAGGCGCACGATGGGATCCTTCTTCGCGAAATACTTGGCTATCTCCTTGGCACCTACCAGGAAATCCGGATCATTCCTCTTGAAAACACCCACCGCGCAGTACTTCATACGCACTTTGTACTCCAGTGTGTTCGCATTGAAGTAGATTCCCGCCCCCTGGGTAATAGTGTTCTTCCAGTGTTCACCCAAATGCTTGGCTATCGTCACATCTTGGCGAACAGCAGAGCCATCAAAGAACAGAAGCGTGTGAATGTGGATGCCCTTGTCAGCCCCGTACTCAAACTTGGCTGCGTAGCCAATAAAGCTATCCTTGAAGTTGTTGACTGTATAAGCATGGAATAAATCCCAATCATTCAATACTCTGAGCTCTGGTTCCCAGTCAGTGGTATAGATTTCGCCGTAGGAGAGGTCGAGTCGAATAACCATCAGTTTGGAGTAAATCTTGTTCAAGTCTTTGATGTACTCGAGAAGAGAATACGCCAGTTGTTGCTCCTGGCGAACATAGTTCCTATAGATTTTCTGAAAAACAGATGATTTCACCCATTGATCCAGGCTCTCAAGGAATTTAGCCTGATCGATGTAGTTGTCTGGGTGTTGATCATCATTTAACAACGCATTGAGTTGCCCTTCATGGTTGGAAGGGGCAATACCAACAAAGCAATTGCCTGCAAGCCAGAGCCAAGGGTCCTTGCTCTCGATCAGTTTGCGCAGAACTGGCGCGTAGGCATAAGGCGACATCAAGCCACACACTTGAGCAAGTTGCTTTTGAAGGCTCTTCTTGGTTAGAGCCTTTTTCCACTTTGTGCTCTTCATTTCATGGTGAATCCCTTTCATGCAAGTTCTCACCTGAGTGAGTGCTGAAAGATGAGTATGCGAGTCTTGCATTTGGATCATTCTGAATAGTGTGCGGCTTTGTATTGTTCGCGATGATTGGTTGATTTGTGGTTATTGGTTTGTTGAATAGTGTTTTATCACTCTAAGGAGTTGTATATTGATTGGTGCCTAAGCTGGCTATTGATTAATATATCTTTTAAATACATTAATGCCAATAATATAAACTCCCTATTTATTCTGTATTAAATAGAGTGATTGATGATCGGTTTTCTGTTGATTTGATTGTGTTTGTTGTATAAGTTGCTTTAATAAGTTAAATCGCTAAATGACAGAGCGTTTGAAGGTGCCAGTAGTGTCTGAGCTAAGGAGGCCTCGGTTCTCGGTAAATTCCTTGGAGTAATTTACGCTTTCCAAGTTGGACAAGGTATTGTTGGTGTTGCTCAATTGGAATCCCTTATCGCTACCAAAAACTGACTGTATATGTCCATGAGTCAAAAGGTACTGCAATACCACGCTGACAGATTCGGGGTCACGGGGGCGAGGGCCGGATTGTTGGATTTCACGACGGGTGAAGGTTCTCCGGTCGCCGAATCCGGTGAGAGGGCTCTTGCTATGCATCCATACCAGAATCTTCTCGGCATGTTTTTCGATGCTCTTTTCCTCAGTGGACTTCGCAAACAGGTGATCAAATTCCCGCAGGTACCATTCGATGATGGCAATAGCCCGCTGCACAGAGTCTTCCGAAATGGTTTGTGCATAGCCTTGTGCCATTTCGAAAATGGCGGCCATGCGCGCTGCGTGTTCCGCTGCTTTGGCGGCGAAGTCCTTGATGGGTGACAGGCGACCGAATTGCGGATCGAGGCGGGACTCGATGTGGTTGAAGAAAGCCACCCAGCAGTGCGCTGCCTGTGGCTCAAAAGTCAGAACACGCCGGGCCTCGCCATTGTGATGGCGCTCAACGGCTTTCAGCAGAAGCTGGTGAACTTGGGATTGGAAAGTCAAAATGCCCGATGGCAGCGAATCGCTGTTGTCACTCCCGTCGACAAACCGCTGACCTGCCGTGGATTTGGGGAAGGCGACGAGGGTGCGAGCAAGATAGCCGACCTCGCGTGCGTAGTTGCCGCCCTTGCCGCAGAGGAATTCCAACAAATGGGGCTGCACAGCAAGGCCCGTGCTCAGGCGCGCGCCTTCGACCCATTGGCTATCGGCCTGATCCTTGCGGTCCATGTCGAGTGTTTGGCCATCCCAGGCTCTGTTAAACATGGGAAGGTTGCTCATGGTGCGGCCTTTGATCAAATCAGCCGCTTCGTTCGAATGGAGAACTGCAGTGCAGGGGTTGAGGCTCAACTCCGAGTACAGTGCCGCCTGGGTGATGTCAGACACCATGAAGCGCATACGGGCGGGGAGTAGGGGAGCAGCTCGCATGAGCTGGCCCAATTCTCCTTCTGTGGCTGTGGTGTCACGGCCGGCCTTGGACTCCTTCTCCAGTCGCCGTTCCAAGCCTCGGACTTTTGCGAGCCGGATTTTTTCATCCAATTCGAAATTGGCCGAACCCTCGGCATACTGCTGCCGCATGGTTTTTTCCAAGCGACGGATGGGCTCGAAAAATAATCCGTCCGCAGCAGTTTTGCGCTCTCCCGAGTCGGCGAGAGTGAGGAAGTACAGGGAGATTGGCGTGACCCCGGGAAGGCCAGGGCGTTTCACATCAGCCAAGCCCTGGCATGCGGTTGCCATGGCGCAAAGCGCAGAGGCTGCGATCAAGGGAGTAGAGGCTTGGGTCAGGCGGCGCACATCATTCACAGCGTCCAGAATAAGCGGCGGCAAGTATTGCGCGGGGTAGTTATCGGTGATGGGTGGCGAAGTATTAAACATCTTCCGTCTTCCTTATTGCTTGGTCGACTGGGCATCCAGCCACGCATTGATCTCATGTACACGCCAGCCTTTGGCGCCACGAAGTTGTGCACCGCCGTAGAGAGGGAAGGGCCTGGGGAAGGTCGGGTCGAATTGAGAGCTCGTTTTGTTGATCCGGCCATAAATCGTGGAGCGGCTCAGACCCGTGATGCGGATGACGTCCTTCAAGCGGCACGCCGCATTGGGAGCAAATTCGGTGCGATTGGGGGAGTGCATAAGAAACCTTTCTCGATAAATTGAACAAGGCTTCATGCTGCTGGGGCTCCAAACGCCAGTCGATTGCGCTTTTTGCTTGTCGGCCATGTGGCTGAGGAGAGCATCATCGATAAGTCATTGACCCTACGTGACTTTTTGCTGGGTTTGTGCAAGGACGAAAACAGGCACAGACTAGGAGGTTTTGTGTGGCGAACCCCCTGGGCTACTGGCTACTTTGGCTACGTCGCCACGCAAAAGCGGCTACAACCGATCCTCAAAACGCGGTTTTTGGCATAAAAGGAGCGTCACCAAACAAGCAATCTGGCTGTCAGTTGGGGGAGTGTCGGTGCGGCTAGAGCGCGCCTATCAATGACTTGAAAAAAGCCATTGATAAGGAGAAGTTCTGGGAGAGATGCTTGCCTGGCTTTACCGGCGACCGCCTCGCCGAGACGGCGTCAGACGAATGATGGTGGAGATGGACTTTGCGTCAGTCTCTGTAATCAATTGGCCAAGCTTGCTAGCGGTTGGAGATTCCTTAATCTGTAGTTTGACAAGCCAGTTCTCATAATCGCTGCTAGTCTTGAACTGCCTAACGTGGGAGATATCTTCCTGCAGCTGTTTGACAAGTTGATCCAAGACGACAGGCCGCCCATCTTTGTAGGCCTTGCGCTTTTTGGTCCTCTGACCATCCTGGGGTGGGTATATCAGCTTGATTGCGACATCACGCAGTTTCAAACTTTTCCAGTCAATTGAATTTTTGGCCTCAAGCTGTGTATGCAGCCACTTCTTGACATCATCCGAACGCAAGGGAGGATTATCTTGTCGTCTCTCTTCAATCCAGATTTGCAATTCATTGAAAACTTGAAGCAATTGTCCTAACTGAGGAGATATATGATCTCCTGCGACTGGCATTTGTGTCGGCGCTTTGGGGGCCTCTGGTTGACTCAGCAGATCACGGAGCCTGACTTCATCGGTTGGTTGCAAACGTAGGCTGCCAAGTCGAACAAGAATTCCGGCATGATTTCGAAAGTCTTCAATGGTGAGATCATCCCATCGAGCACCCTGGCTGTCGATAACGGTAAAGCAAGGGAATAAAACAGGAGGTACGAGAGATTTGCCAAAAGATTCGGTTTGCCACTGATCTAAGCCATGTGCTTTTTGCCTTTGATGAGCCGTCTGTAGATCACATGTCTTTTTACCTATTCCCCCTAAATGAACAATATCGAAGACTTTGATCTGGATACTGCCCTGGTCTCGCAATTTTGTGTAGTCATTGCGGCTTAGCTGGATGCACTCCGCATCTTCGACAGGGTAGATCTTTGTTTTTGGCAGCAAAGGGCTGGAGAGTTCGTCCCTGTTGGAAAGAGCGGCAAGGCACACGAGCCCTATTCGCCAGTTGGGTTCAACGGCTACCACGGGGGTGATGTCATTATTGAGGGCAATGTCCAAGAGTTGAGTTGCTGAATTTTCTAGCTCTTGGGCAAGAACTTTTAGTTTCGTGAATTGATTCGCAAGGCTCATGAAATGGAGATCAAAGACCGTACTCGAGACTGTGGGGGCAGCTTGCGACCAGACACATCTGCCGGTGCGTGCATCATGCCATGACCTTTGTTGGGCTGTTGCCGGTTTCAAAGGCACGGGAGATGAGCCCGGAGCTAGTTCATGAAGTGATCGCGTGACTTCTTTGTGCCTTGTGAGTAGGTCGCTTCAACCAAGCGAGCTCTCGTCAGTCAGCGATCGTTGAAGTCTGCTACTGGCAGCGTCACTTGTTTAAAACGTTGTAATTTTGCAAATCTTTGTGCAAAGGCTCATCTGGTTTAGGGTCCAGTAGACCGGGGAACAAACCGGGGAACAGAGGCCTAAAAGAAAGAAAAGAACTCTAGGTTTTATGCTCCTTTCAGAGGAAGATTCAATTGACGCCAGCCCATCCAAGACACCGCCACACACTGATGACCTCAGCGTGTGGCGGTTTTTTTTGCCTGCAAGTGTTCTGCGGTGTCGTCGAAATCGCACGGATTTCGCACGGGCTGCGGGGGCAGGCTCGGCAAGGAGGCTGGCCCAGAGTTGATTCAGCTGCTGCCCATGTCGGGCATGGGCTGTTGCGACAGTTCCTGGATCAGCGTGAGGCGGAAATGCGCCAGGGCCTTGGCGCCATGCTGTATGTGGTGCAGGTCTGCCACCCCGCCGATGCCCGAGACCAGCAGCTCCGGTTTGTTGGACAGGATGACTTCTATGAAGTGGTCAGCCAGTTCTGCTGCCAACAGGGTGTCTGTGCTCTGTTTGCTCATGTGCGTTTCCTCCTTGTGGTGGAAATCGCATGGTATGGCATCGCGGCGGAATAGGGGGTGCCGACTGGAGGCATGGCCGGCGCCCGGTGTCGACCCTCAGATGGCGAGGCTTGCGCGGTCCTTGCCTTCTATCCATTTGGGCGGCTTGCCGCGGCCTGTCCAGGTGGCGCCGGTTTCTGGGTTGCGGAATTTGGGCTCTCCCACGCTGCGCTTGCCGGCCTTGTCGGGTTTGCTCTTGGCGGAGGGGAAGACATCCTCCTTCGTCAAACCATATTGCTGCACCATCGCCTTTGCTTCAGCGATCGCATCGGTTTTCGCGTGCTGGATGAGTGCGTCGATTTTTTTCTCAAGCTCGGCTTTTTGTTGCAGCAGGGCCTTGTAGTCGGATGTCATGGCAATGATGATTTTCAGTGGGAGATGCGCGTGTATATCACGGGCATGAATATTTTGTAAGTTATGAGTAAGAAAAAGAGGGTGCGGATGCGGGAACGGTCACCAGCGACGTGGCGCGTTCAGAACAGGTGATGGGGATGGTTGGGGCGATGAGGTGCGCCCAAGAAAAAGGCCAGCGGCTTGCGCTGGCCTGGGAAGAAAGAGCCGGTGCTTTTTGAAAGCTTCCTGGGGGAATGAGAGGGAGGGAGGAGGAAATGCCCCAGACCCGGCAATGAAACGGTGCAGAAACTGAAGGCGATGATGCCTGCCGTGCGCAGGCCGGCCGATGGGTGAGAGGCGAGTCTGCACGTAGGACGGGGGAGCATCTGCCGAGTCACAGGCTGGTCATCTCCATGCGCGATAAACCGGGAGTTGCGCAACCATGGGGGGGAGCGCATTGTTTTTTTATTGCGCATCCATGTCCATTGCTGCCACGCTGATTCCATTTGTTTTCAACCCGGCCAATTCGATGAGTGCGCCATTGCAGCGGCATCGTTGGCGTCTGTATGGTGCGGGCCTGCTTCTTTCGGCGTCTGCCGGGGTATGGGCGCAGGTTCCCTTCAACGGCACCTACACGCAGAATTTCGACACCCTGGCCGCGTCCGGGGCGGGGCTGGCCTGGGCCAATAACAGCACCTTGCCGGGCTGGTTTCTCTTCAACAAGAACTTGGCATCCATCACCTCTTATGTGGCTGGCAATGGTGCCTCCAACACCGGCAGCTTCTACAGCCTGGGGCTGAGCACGGACCGTGCCTTGGGGGGAGTGGCATCAGGCGGTGCCTACTTTGGCAGCCCGGCCCAGGGCGCTGTAGCGGGTTGGATTGCGCTGGCGGTGCGCAATGACACGGGCGGCTCGGTCGATGGCATCACCTTGCGATTCAACGGCGAGCAATGGCGCAACGGTGGCAATACGGAACCGCAGCCCATGGTGCTGGAGTACGGCATGGGAGCCACCTTTTCCGATGTGCCTGAATGGCTGCCTGCCGGCGCGAACTTCAATTGGCAATCGCCTGTTGCCACCGGAACTGCTGCCGCCGTGGACGGCAATGTGGCCGGGCGGGTGAACAATGTGGGCGGGGATCTGCGCGGCCTGGGCTGGGCGCCAGGTGCCACGCTGTGGCTGCGTTGGGTGGAACTCAATGATGTGGGCAACGACCACGGCCTGGCCATTGATGACGTCTCCATCACCCTGGCGCTGCCCGACACCACGGCGCCCACGCTGCAGGCAAGCATTCCCGCGGAGGCGGCAACCGGGGTGGCGCTGAATCCCGAAATCAAGCTGAGTTTCGATGAGGCGGTGAAGCCCGGTAGCGGCAGCTTCGAACTGCGCCAGGGCGCCACGGTGGTGGCAACGCTGCAGGCTGGCGATGCGGCGCAGGTGAAATTCAGTGGCTCGACCATCACGCTCAACGCGGGTGTGCGGCTGGCTGTCAATACGCCCTACAGCCTGGTTTCCGTGGGCGAGCCGGTGTTGGATACCTCGGGCAATGTGTGGACCGGCACGACGCTGGGCTTCACGACAGGAGACGAGCCGCCGGTCACCAGGATTTCTGCGGTCCAGGGCTCTGGCGATCAGTCTCCGCTGGTGGGGCAGAAGGTGACGGTGAGTGCCGTGGTGACGGCCTATATGCCTGGACTGAGCGGTTTCTTCATGCAGGAAGAGGCGGCAGACTCCGATGGGGACGCTGCTACCTCGGAGGGCATCTTTGTCTACTACGGCAACGCCAATCCTGGCGTGGATGAGAGCACGGTGGGCAAGCTGGTGCAGATTTCCGCCTCGGTGAGCGAGTTCCGCAATCAGACCCAGCTCAGCGCCATCACGGACTTCGTGGTCCGCGGCGCGGCGGCCTTGCCGGAGCCAGTGCGCATCGCACTGCCTGTCAGCGACATGGGGCAATGGGAGCGTCTGGAAGGCATGCGTGTGGAGGTGGCATCCGCCACCGCAGGCGGCAAGCTGGTGGTGAGCGACAACCGCACGCTGGGCCGCTACGGCAATGTCACGCTGTCTGCCGATACGCCGTTGGCGCAGTACACCGAAGTCAACGCTCCCAGCGTGGCGGGCTATGCAGCCTACGTGCAGACGCTGCAGCGCAGCCAGATCATTCTCGATGATCGCTCCGGGGCCCAGAATCCCGAGTTCGTGCCGGGTCGTGGCGGCTTGCCGCTGTCGGCGTCCAACACGCTGCGGGCTGGCGATGGCGTGGATCGCGTCATCGGCGTGCTCGACCAGTTTTTTGATGCTGCCGCCAGCGAGCCCTATCTGACCAGCTACCGCGTGCAGCCCACGCAGACGCCGCAGTTCACGGGAGCCGCGCGCCCTTCTGCTGCTGAATTGCAGCAGGCCGTGGGAGCGGCCACGCTCAAGATCGCGTCTGCCAACGTTCTCAATTTCTTCAACCTGACCGGTGCCACAAGCGGCTCTTCTCAGGTGATGTTCAACACGCCGCTGGGCAACCAGCAGGGCATTCGCGGTGCCAACAGCATTGCCGAGCTGGACAGGCAGCGCGCCAAGATCGTGGCCAATCTGCTGGGGCTGGGCGCCGATGTGTATGGCCTGATGGAGGTGCAGAACAATGGCTTTGGTCCGGGCAGCGCCATCCAGGATCTGGCCGACGCCCTGAACGCGAGTGCCGACAAGCCTGCCGGCGCCGTGTATGCGGTGGTCAAGGCACCCTTCACTGAGGCTGCAGGCACGGTGCCAGGCGCGGGCACGGATGCCATTACCGTGGCCATCGTCTATCGCAGCGACCGCGTCACGCCGGTGGGCAGCGCAGCGGCACCCAATGTCTCTACCTACGATGCCTTCAACGCAAGCATCGGCGGAGCCCGGGTGCCGATTGCGCAGACCTTTGCCGTGGGCGGCAGCACGGAGCAGTTCACCCTGGTGGTGAACCATTTCAAATCCAAGGGCAGCGTGCTCGGTGGCGCGGGCAATGCGGACGTGCTCGACGGCCAGGGCGCCAACAACGCGGCGCGCGTGAAGACGGCCCAGCAACTGAGCAACTGGCTGGCAACCCGGCCCACAGGCGTAACCAGCCCCCACGTGGTGCTGGTGGGCGATTTCAACGCCTATGCGAAGGAAGACCCCATCACCACGCTGGAGTCCGGCGGCTATGTCAAGGTCTCCCAGGGGCTGTCCTATGCATTCGACGGAATGTGGGGTTCGCTGGACCATGTGCTGGTGAGCACCAGCCTGCAGCCCAGCGTGGGGCGTGCGGTCAAGTGGGCCATCAATGCCGAGGAGCCCGAGGTGCTCGACTACAACGTCGAGTTCAAGTCGCTGGATCAGCAGGCCAGCTTCTATGCGCCCACCGCCTATCGTTCCAGTGATCACAACCCCATTCTCCTGGGGCTGAATTTCGGTGGCCAGGCGCCATCGTTCAGTGGCGTGCCTGCCAATGCGCAGGCGGTGGTGGTGGGGCAGGCGGCCGATCTGGCGGACGTGGTGGTGGCCGATGCCGACAGCCCCGTCGTCACACTGTCCATCGTCGCCAGCGGCGGACAGGTGCTGGGCCTGGAGGATGCTGATGCTGTACAGCCCGGCATACAACTGCGCGGCAGCCCCGAACAGGTATCGCAGCAATTGCGCGCCGCCATGTACATGGCTTCGGTAGCCGGCCCGGCCAGCCTGCAACTGAGCGTGAGTGATGGTGTCCATGCGGCTGTGACGGCCAGCTATCCGCTGCTGGCGACCGCAGCGGGCGCAGTGGACCCGGCCAATCGATTCAACATCACCGGAGCAAGCCAGATTGCGGTTGCGGGCGAGGTCGTGGGCGGTGGCGCCAACTGCCGCTTGGCCGAGCCGCCGCAGGTCATGGCGGCACCGGGTACTCCGCGTTCTGGGGCGGTGGTGCCACACGGGCTGTTGAAGCTCAACACCGATGGCTGTGATGCGGGTGCGCTCGTGACGGTCAGGCTGACCTATCCGAACGATTTGCCCAGTGGTGCTGAATACTGGAAGTGGGGCCGCACGGCAGATAACACCACGCAGCACTGGTACCGCATACCTGCAACGCTGCAGGGTCGCGTCGTCTCCTTCGTGCTGCGCGATGGCGGCCTGGGCGATGACGATCTTCTGGCCAATGGCCGTGTGGAAGACCCTTCGGCCCTGGTGCTGCCTGCCGCGGTCGGTGGCGGTACGCCGGCGGCGATTCCGTCACTGAGCGAGTGGGCGGTCGCGCTGCTGAGCCTGATGATGGGTGGACTGGCCATCCGCCTGCGCCGCCGCAAACCTTGATGCTGCCGTGAAAAGCCCGGTCTGCACCACGTGCAGGCCGGGCTTTTTGCATTGGGGCAGGGGAGGCCGCGGACAGGCATTTGCCCGACTGCGTGCAAGAGGGATAGGTGGGAGAGGATCTTGGTGTGCAGCCGCAGGCCGATGCTTGATGATGGCCGGGCTGGGTGCGAAGTGGCGCGTCTGCTGCTGCGGGCGCCGTCTCGGTGCAAGGAATGAGAGAGATATCCAGAAACGATCGTGCTTGAAAAAGAGCCTGGCTAACCGGCATACCGCTGGCTGGCAAAAACGACTGCAGGCTGAACTGGCCTGACGAGTCGCCCCACGATGAAACTGAACTGCTGCAGCACCATGAATGATGCAGCATGGATTGAATGATATACGCAAACAAGAATCATTCTCAAATAAACCCAGAACTTTCTCTGGAATTAGAAAAAGCTTGTGTTTTGCGGTTTTCGCCTGCTGGGCTGGTATCTGGCGTGGTGCCGCTCAAGAAAAAACGCCCCGGCTGCGGAGGCGGCCGGGGCGCTGAATGGAGCGTTCCATGCGATCAATCCAGGAAGGACACATGCTAGGGGTTTTGAATGAGAGCGCTTGCGTCTGCGTCTCCGGTCCTTCCTGGTTGTCAAGTGTAAATTGAAACAAGGTGCTTGATGGGGTCAAAGCAGCCGAAGTTGCATGCATCTGAGCCGTAAAGCTGTTTTTTGTATTCCGATGCGACCGCCTCAAGCCAAATGCGCCGTGCAATGCAAAAAGCCCGCTGTGGAGCGGGCTTTTTTCTGGGAATGTGGACGATGGCTCTTACGCGACCATCGTTTTACGGCAGAACGTCTCTGCGGCTGTCACCGTTGTTTTTTTCGTCGTAGTGCACGACGCGCCGGCGTGAGATACAGCATTGCCTGCGCAGACAACCATGGGATTATAGCAGAGGCAGAATTTGCCGCTGGAGCCATGGGCCTGTGTTGCCGCAGAAGGGGTTTGAAGATGAATGAAATGACGCAAAGGCTTGAGGGCCTGCTCGCATCCGGCAAGGACTCGGCCCTGCTGCGCTGTACCTTGGGCAAGACCTATCTTGAAAACGAGGCGCCTGAGGTGGCTCATTCACACCTGGAGCGGGCCACTGAACTCGATCCCGGCTATTCGGTGGCGTGGAAGCTGCTGGGCCGGGCATTGCTGGCGCTGGGCGACGCTGCTGGAGCGCGGCGGGCGTGGAATACGGGATTGGCCTGCGCGCAGCAGAAGGGGGATGCCCAGGTCGTAAAGGAGATTGGTGTGTTCCTCAAGCGCCTGGACAGGCAGCAGGCGGGCTGAGTCGAGGCCCTGCGAAAGGGTGTGGGTGCGGGTGTGTGTGTTTTGGTGCGGAGCGGGATTCACGCCTGCAAAAGAGCTTCCCTGGCCAGGGCGTCGGCCTCGGTGTTGCGGTGGCGGGGTATCCAGCGCAGTTGCACGTGCTCGAACCCGGTCAGCATGGTGCGGGCCTCATCAAAGAGGTCTGCCAGACGCGCGATGGGCTTGATGGGGCGTAGCGATGGAGTCAGCTGCTCCACCAGGATGCTGCTGTCCGTGAAGATGGTCAGGCGGCGCGCCTGCAGGCCTTGCAGGGCCTGCAGCGCGGCCATCAGGGCGCGCAGTTCGGCTTCGTTATTGCAGCCTCGCTCGTGGCAGGGCTCGGACAGAAGGTGGCGGCGTCCGTCGGGTGCGGTGATGACGGCGCCCATGGCCATGCGTCCGGGGTTCGGTACGGCGCTTGCATCGATGTAGGCAGTCCAGAGGTCGGCGTCTGAGGGCGCGGGGCCGCAGGCGCTTGGGCGTGATGGGGGCTTTTCCAGAGGCATGCCCGCATCATGCGGCAGCGGTGGAGGTTCGGTCGCATTTCTTGTCGGATGGCGCGGGACAATGCAGGTCTGCAAATCACCGAAACCGAAGAAGGCAGCGAATGATCAGGATTCTGGGCAAGTCATCGTCCATCAATGTGCGCAAGGTGCTGTGGCTTTGCGTGGAGTTGGGAATTTCTTTGGACCAGGAGGAATGGGGCTCAGGTCATCGATCAACGCAGGAGCCGGAATTTCTGGCGCTCAATCCGAATGCGATGGTTCCGGTGCTGCTTGATGGGCCGCTGGTGCTGTGGGAGTCCAATACCATTTGCCGCTACCTGGCGGCCCGCCATGACCGGCAGGACCTGCTGCCGGCAGCGCCCGCTGAACGCGCGCTTGTCGAGCAGTGGATGGATTGGCAGGCCACCGAGTTGAACAATGCCTGGCGCTATGCCTTCATGGGATTGGTGAGGCACAGCCCCGAGCACAAGGACCCCGTGCAACTGGCTGGCAGCATGGCGAACTGGCATCGCCACATGCGCATTCTGGAGGACCAGTTGTCGCGCACCGGCGCCTTTGCTGCTGGCGCGCAATTGAGCCTGGCCGATATCGTGCTGGGCCTGTCCACGCACCGCTGGATGTCGGCGCCCATGGAGCGCCCGGAATTGCCTGCAGTCCGCGCCTACTACGAACGGCTTTGCGAGCGGCCGGGCTTTCGCCTGCATGGCGCCAACGGCATGCCTTGATGGCGGTTTGGCGCCCTGCGTGACAAAGCCCGCCAGGTTTCCTGCGGGCTTTGGTTGTTGAAGGACTGGGGTCAGGGGGCGACGCGCACCAGCATCATGTCGGCCTTCGAGCCTGCACCACGGGTCAGCACCGGGTGGACGGTGTCATTGATGAAGATGAGTTGATTGCCCTGGGTAATGCGTGAGGTGACCGTGTATTGCGCGGCAGGATTCAGGCGGCTGGGCTCGACGGGCAGCTTGAAGCTGTAGGGCGGCTTGAGGCCTTCGAGCCGCATGGACTGCTGGGATATCACCGGGGCGGGAGCATCGGCGCGCGAGGTGTCCTGCAATTCGACGACCAGCACGGCGTCGGGCGCAAGCGGAGCGGGCTCCCTCAGGTCAACCGTTCCCATGACCGCAGTGACGGGCGCATTGGGCGCAGGCTGGGTCTGGGCGCATGCACCCAGCAGTGCTGCGGACATCACGAGGGCCAGGGCTGTGCGGCGCTGAAGGCTGTTGGAATTCATTGGAGCTCCTTCTTGATTTGGGAGTCCCAGTCTGGCCTGGCGTGGCTTGCGGGGCTGTAGGAGCAGGCTCAACGCAAGCTGCTGCCATTTCCCAAAGTCGCATGGGCCGATCTGCTGGCTGGTTGCCAGTCTTGGAGGCAAAGGTGTGAAAGGTTTGTGCTCGTGCTGCGGGCGCTGCGCTGGCGACGCTCGGTTGGGCAATTGCGATCTGGACAGACAAAAGCCCCTGGCTCTTTCGAACCAGGGGCTTGAATCATTTGGTCGGAGCGGCGGGATTCGAACTCGCGACCCTCTGCTCCCAAAGCAGCCGGTCGAATTATTGAAATCAACGGCTTGCACCGTTTTCTTCTAACGCGCGCATCTGCCAACGGTGCTGTCCGCCATAGGCAGCGCAGAGGCGCGTTAGAAGAAATTCAGCGTGTCGCGTCCACCTTCAGCGCGCGTTTGTGGCGCACATAGTCGGCGGTCTGGGACTGGGTGGAGTGGGCGCCCATGCGCTGCGCCTCCATGATCCCGCGCCCACGGTCCACATCGGTCAGGGCCTTGCCGCGGAGGTCGTGGAAATGGCAATCCTTCACGCCGGCCCGCTTCACTGCCCGCTTCCAGGCGGTGGATGCGCCCGAGTAGGTGTAAGGCTGGCCCTGCAGCGTGCAGAACACGAAATCGGGGCTCTGGTTGGGTAGCGCCCGCAGGCGGTCCACCACATTGCGCAGGCGCTGTGTCCATGCGATCAGGACCTGGGCGCCGGTCGAGCCCTCGGTTTTTGCCGGCTGGAACGTGATGCCCTGCTTGCCCACATCGCTCCACCGCAGGGTCAGCAGGTCGCCAATGCGCTGCCCGGTCAGGTAGGCCATATCGATCAGCGCGCAGATCGTGTGGCCGGAGCGCGTGCGCTTGCCGTCGTCCCCGTACATCACGGCCACCTTGATGCGGCGCACTTCGGAATCCGTGATGTACCGCGTGCGCGCCTTCACGGACATGGTCTTGAGGCTGTCCACTGGGTTCGTGCCGGGCGGCCGATAGCCTTTCTCTTCGGCGAACCGCATCAGCTCTCGCAGCATGGAGCGGTAGGCGTTGTAGGTTCGCGGCTTGTCGCTGAAGTGTTTCAGGAACTCCACAATGGCCGGCGCGGTGACCTCCTGCGCGCGAAACTCCTGGAACGATTCGGAGATCGTGCGCGTTTGGTAGGCGTCGTTGGCCTGCGTTTTCACGCTGTGCCTGCTGCCGACCTCCGCAAGCCAGTCCGCGATCAGCGCGGCCATGCTGTCCCGGGTCTGATCAGCCTGCTCCATTGCTGCTAGGGCGCGGTACAGAGCAGGCAGGCCGTCACGGATGGTGGACAGGCGCGCCCAGATCCGCTTTTTCCCTTCGGCGCGGACATGCCAATAGGCGCCGCCCTTTTCATAGACACGCTTGGGCAGGTCGCTGCGGCGCTTGCTCATGCTGGCCTCCGCATCTGCGGCGGCCGCACGCGCGGCACGGTGGACGGCGCTGGGCCAGCGCATACGGCTAGGTAGTGGTCGCGCTCCAGCAGCACCTTGCCCGTGCGCTCGCTTAGCCGTGCACGGAAGAATCCGCGCTTGTGCAGCGCCTTGAGCTGCATGGAGGGCCATTGGTAGTGGGTGAGCTCCCTGATTTCGTCTTCAGAGAGGGTCAGGCTGATGCTCATGGTGGGCACCTTTCAAAAACAAAGGCCAGCAGGTGCTGGCTCTGGGGTTGGGTCGGGCAAATGGGGGGGCATGAAAAAGCCCGCGAATGCGGGCGATGTCAGGACAAATGGCTTACCCTCTCTGCCGAAAAGGAGAGGGCAATGGCGTATTGGTGGGTCAATCACAAACAGACTTTCAAGTCCGAGATCGAAGGCGGGTACATCTGGAGCCCTCAGCGCAAGGCCAACGGCGGGTACAACCAGACCTACGAGAATCTGCGCCTGGTGAAGAAGGGCGACACGGTGATCTCGTATGCAGACGGCCAGGTCAAAGCGATTGGCGTGGCCACGTCCGGATACCGAGACGAGGGCAAGCCCGAAAATTTCGGCAAGGCCGGCGACGCATGGCACTCAGATGGTTGGCTGGTGCCCGTTGCATGGGAACTGCTCGAAAGCCCGGTTCGGCCTAAGCACCACATGGGTGTGTTGGCCGGTGATCTCCCGGAGAAGTACTCGCCTATCCGTGCCAGCGGAGATGGCAACCAGGGGGTGTACCTTGCATCGGTGTCTCAGGCGCTGGGCGAGAACATCTTGGGACTGGCAGGCAAGGCCAACGACGCCGCGCTGGAGTTCCACGATGAGCAGCTCATGGAACTGGAAGCAGACCAGGTCCAGCAGGAGCTCAGCGCATCCCCCACGCTTTCATCCACAGAGATCGAGCAGTTGGTGAAAGCGCGCCGTGGCCAGGGTATCTATCGCACCAACCTCATGCAGATTGAAAAGCGCTGCCGCCTCACTGGAGTTTCAGACACGCGGCTTCTGGTGGCCAGCCACATCAAGCCCTGGAAGGACTCTACGAACCAGGAGCGGCTGGATGGCCACAATGGGTTGCTGCTGTCACCCCATGTGGACAGGTTGTTCGATCGCCACTTGATCAGCTTCACGGACGATGGGCAAATCATCGTTGTAGAGGCGTGGGTAGTGAACGCCATGCTTGCGTGGGGCCTTGATCCGAAGATGAACGCTGGGCAGTTCACTCCGAAGCAGCGACAGTACCTTGAGGTGCATCGCGCCAAGCTCACCCAACAGTCGCACTGAACCCTGTGGCTTTGTGATTTCGCAAAATCCGGGCTGCTTGTACTGGCCGAGTTATTGGGTGGCTTGCGGTATCTTCTATTGAAGAAGAGAGGTTCGTATGGAAAATGCTAAGACTAGAAAAATTATCCCGATTTCTGATACTCACGCGGCCATTGCAGCGGGAATGATGATGTCGTTCTTTGTTATTTGGATATTGATTTCTGGGATGGGTGACGATTTTATTTCATGGATTGGTGGAAAGGGTAATCTGTCTGGCTGGGTGCAAGCAGTCGCTGTAATAGTTTCTTTGGCTATTTCAATTTATTTGCCTTACAGGGAAAAAATTATTAAACGCAACGCTAACTATGAGTTGGTGCTCGCATGTATGCATCAGTTGCGTGATGTTCTTCATATTCTTGTTTTAGAAGTGCCTCGCACAAATAGAATAGATTCAGCTTTTTCTGTTCATAAAGAAGAAATTTCTGTAGTGCGAGGTTTGCTTTCTCGTGTAAATCCAGAAGATCTACCTACCTCCATAATCAGGATCTGGCATAACGTATTAGTTATTGCAGAAAAATTAGAACGACATGGATCTTCTGTGAGATCTAGAGCAGAGTTACAGGAGTTTATGCGCATTGAAATTAGTAGGTTGAATGGCTATATTAACGATATCAAATGAAATAGAAGATATGCCTGTTCATTTTTTGGTTTATGACGGTGACGTGGGCACTCCTGATTGCTCGAGCTAGATTCCGAGCGCTTGCTGGACGGCAGGTGGCGCGGCCAGGTGCTGCTGACAAGCTGGGTTGAGCCAAAGCACCTCTGTTTTCACGGCGGTGCCGCGCCCGGCCGAGATACGGGCGCCGGTGGTGTGGACCTGCCAGTCGGCCAGCTCGCGCTCGTACAGTTCCGATGGGTAGCCGCTGAGCACGACCATGCCTCTGAGGCCACGCAGCACGCCCAGCAGCTCGATGTGCTGCTCGTCCGTCATCTCGTGGCGGTAGCAGCCCTGCGTGACGTTGCGCAGCGAGCGCGTGCCGAACACGTAGGGCGGATCCACGAAGTGCAGCGTGTCGGCGGTGTCGTGCTGCTGCATGACCTCGACCGCGGGCCGGTTCTCGATCAGCACGCCCTGCAGGCGCTCGATGATGGGTGGCAGCTGGCCTGGGTAGCGGCTCCAGAGGTGCTGGGCCGTGCCGTAGGGCCTGGCAGTGTCAATGCGAAAGCCCGTCACGCCCTTGGTGGCACCTGCAGAGCCGAAGCCCATGCACGCTCGCACGGCGGTGCGCCGCGCCCGCTCTACCGGCTCTTCGCAGTCCTGATATGACAGGTCGAACTCGGCCCGCGCGTATGGCGTGAGGTGCAGCAGCTGGATGAGTCGTTCGGACTGGCCAGGGTCCCGCAACACGCGGAAGAAATTGGCGATGTCGTCGTCCAGGTCATTGTAGACCTCGGCATATGCCCGCGGCTTTTGCAACAGCACGCCAGCCGCGCCGCCGAATGGCTCGACGTAGCAGCGGTGCGTGGGGAAGTGTTGAAGCACCCAGGGCGCCAGCCGGAACTTGGCGCCGTGATAGCGCAATGCGGGGGATGTGACTTGTGGCATGAGTGCAAAAAGCCCGAGAGGCGACTGCTAAACGGGCTATGGGAGGTTAGGATTCACCGCTCATGAAAGGAGAGGGCGATGGACGTTTATCAATGGATGGATAGTTCGATTCAGGCTATGAAGGCAATGAAGGTGTTGCCTCCGCCGGAGGATGTGTGCTGGGCTTTTTGGTGTATGAGTAAATCAGAATGGGCTGCATGGATGCAAGCAGTCTTTAGCGTTTTTGCTATATGCGTGGCTATAGCCGTTCCCCTATGGCAGCACAAAGTAGTCGCAAGACGAGAAAATGTTGTTGCAATTCTTCTCGCAATTTCAGTTGATGAGCAGCTTAAAGACCTTTGTATAAAACTTAGGCAGCTTGCTGAGGAGAGTGAGAATTGGATTCTGAAAATACCAGAGTTCCACGATGTTATTAGAGTGGTTCGCAACGTGCCAGTCATGAATTTTCCAGGACTTGATGACCACGCTGCTCTTTCGCCTCTTGGAGTTAAGTATCTTAGAAAGGCTTTTAAGGCTGCTGCTCAGATTAAGCAAACCAAAGATTTTGTAGATTTGTTTTTTTTCAGAATATAATCAATCATCTGATAGATGGACGCAGGCAATGTGGAATGTTAGTGAATCAGCGGCTAAAGCGGCCGACCTCTGTTCCATAGCGCATAAGGAGATTGAGGGGTTTCAGAGAAAGCATCGAATCATCAGGTGATGATTTACCCATTTGCGTAATCGTTTCTTGCATGTCTAGAAGAGATCAGAGCCCGCAATGGACTCTGGTTGCAAGGCCTTTTCAAGCGGCGGGCTTGATCAGGAACTGATTCCGGTCCTTGCCGTTGATCCAGTTCGGCGGCTTGCCCCGGTCGGTCCAGTGGCGCAGGATGTTGCACCAAGTGGATCAATGTCCGCAGGGCAATCCTTCACCCTCGGCCAGCTCCGAAGGAACCGTAGCCCCGCAGCTCAGGCAGCGACGCAATGGCGCCCGGGCTGTCGGCTGGTGGGCGCTGCACTTCACCGCCTTGACGCCATCTGGATATGACTTGATGACTGGCATGGAGCTGAAAGGCAGGGTGGCACAGGCGCGGCTGCCGCCGCAGCAGGTCTGGCACATGGAGCCTTTGGGCTGATGATGAGTCATCGCCTGGGCTCCTTGTCGCTGGTGCGGTGGACCAGGCCTTGCCAGTGCTGGCCCGGTGGCAGTGGCGTGGTGTGGCCGGCTCCGTCTGCTGTGGGCTTGGGCATCGCACCTTGCAGTGCTGGCGAGTCAAGAAATCCCACGCGCGAAGCCTTCGTGATCCGCGCAAACTCGATCTCTGCGCGCGAGCTGGCCACCAACGTCTGGCCTATGTCGGTGATGGCGCGGGCGATCTGCGGAGTGGTAGCGCCGCTGCGCAGGTCCTTGATGGTCTGGAGCAGCAGCGATTGCAGCTGGCCCATGCCGCTGGTTTCAGGCGGCGCGGGCTGGGTGTCGGTTGTGGTGGTGGTCATGCTCGGCTTTCTCGATTTCCTTGATCTCTTGGTCCAGCTGGCGTGTGAGTTCCCACACGGGCAGCAGGTCGATGGGGACGGCGGCCCCGTTGCTGCGGGACAGCTCTGCGCGAGGGATGCAGCGCAGGTTGTTGATGTCGAAATTGGATGTGTCGCCGTCATGGAAGATGACGGCATGGCCCTCCGGGATGGGGCCGCGGTGCTGCTCCCACACGATGCGGTGCACCAGTGCCCAGCGGTTTGGCTCGGCCACCTTGCGCTTGAGGTAACGGGCTGCATGTGGCAGCGCGCGGGGCGGCGTGGTCCAGCGCTCGGTGCCTACGGGCACCCAGGTTGGCGGCCGGTTGCCGGCCTTGAAATGGCTTCGACCCAGCTCCGCGCTGTACCCGTGCAGCCCCTTGTTCCAAGGCTTGAATCCAGCGGTGAACTGACCCTGCCGCCGGCCCTGGCGCAGCATGGAGGTGCTGTAGGTCTGGGACAGCACTGCAGGGCTTTTGTGCAGCCCTAGGCGGCTGGCCCGGGTAGCGATGTCCTGCATGGGCATGCCCAGCAGCTCGCCCAAGTCCTCGTTGAGCATGTCGGCATACAGCAGCTGCAGCAGGTCATCAAGGTGCGTCCAGCGGCCGGTGCGCAGGGTCTTGGCGCCGGGTGCCTTTTTCACGCCCAGGCCATAAGCGCGCTGCTGCACATGCCTGGCCGAGCGCTGCAGGTGCGCAGCGACGGCAGCCGTGGGCTGGGTGGGGTAGTGCGCGCGCAGGTAGGCATCATCCTCGGCACGCCATGGCGTGTTCTTGCTCATAGCGGGAGACCTACCTGCTGCCCCTTGATCTGCAGCACGCGGCGCGCTGCGTTGCCGACTTCGGCAGTGACCGAGTAGCCGAATCCATCGGGGTTGATCAGCTCGCGGAGCAGGTCGAAGGCCTCGGCAGCATCCGGCGCCAGGTGGCTGGCGTCGTAGGTGGTGGTTTCGAGGTTGGGTAGGTGCTGGGCCATGCGCAGCAGCTCCAGTGCGGCCGCGTCCTCGGTCTGCAGGCCGCGCCCAGGCACCGGGCGGGGCAGGTTGGTGGTCAGGGCAACACGGCCCTCGTCGTCGGCGGAAATGGCAATGATGATCTGGCGGGCCATGGTGGTCTCCTGTGAAGTGGCGGGGTCAGGACGGGGTTGCGTCAAGGTGCAGAAGGCGGTGTATCTGGTCGCGCGAGCGGTCGAACTGGACAGCCCACGCGGCACGCTGGGTGATGGGTGGCCTGCTGGCGTGCTGTGCTGCCAGGGCGTGGGCGTCGGCCAGCGCGAGGGCGTGGCGCAGCGCGTAGTGCCAATCGCTGGCCCAGTGGTGGTCGCGGTCAGCGGTGGCAGATGACGACATAGGGCCGGTCTCCGAATTGCTCCAGCGCCCAGGCGCATGCGTCTTGCGTGCAGGCGCCGACGAATTGCTGCTGCGTGCAGCCGCATTTGATGGTGAAAGTGCGCATGTGACTCCAGTAATCAGAGGGATGGCAGTTCCAGCGGGATCTGCTGGAGCTTGGTTGCGGCGGGCGCATCAGCCGCGCTGGCCTTGCGGCTGCGGCGCTTGGGTGGAGCTGCAGCAGCTGCGGCGCTGGCCAACTGCTCGCGCGCCCTGGCGAAGGTCTGGGCCACGTTGGTGTGCTCGCTGCGGCGGTAGACAAAGGCCTGATCGGTGATCGGCGTGGAGGGGCGGGTGATGCGGGCGAGTTGCATGTGGGTCTCCGGCATGCAAACGGCCCGCTCAGTGGCGGGCCGTTGGTTGGTCAAAGAAGGTGGTGCCGCACCAGGCGTAGAGCAGCATTCCGCTGTGCCTGGCCTCGTCCAGCGCCGCATATCCCGCGTTGCTCAGCAGCGCGCATGCGCTCCAGATCAGGGGGTGGCCGTCGCCCTCGCGCTCCATCACGGCGCCTTCGGCCAGGTCGCGGAAGTAGGTGGCCAGCCAGAACGGGCCAGGTGGCGTCGGCGGCGGTGTCTCGGGGTACGGCGGGCTCATTGGTGCTGCGTGACCGCGTCGAAGAACGTGGTGCCTGGCCAGGCGTAGAGCAGCATGCCGTCTTCCTGCGTGTATTTCGCGGATTTGCGCGCCTTCTCCTGCGTGAGCGTCGCCGCCATGTAGGTGGCTGATCGGGTGACCTGATCCGACTTGGGGGCGCCGATCGCTTCCAGCTTGGTTGCCAGGCCTTCCAAGGCAACGCAGTGCGCAAGGTCTATTAGGTAGGCGGCGAGCCAGAAATTCTTTTTGTCAGGGTCTGGCAATCGGGGGAAGGCCATGCACAGGTGCTCGGCCTTCGGTTTGCGAAGTGGGCGGCGCGGTGGGATGGCATTTGCCATGGCAGATCTCCAGTGGTGGACGAAGAAAAGGGCCGGTGCCGCGTGGCGGCTGCGTGGGCTAGATGGCTGGTGGTTGCGAAGAAAGAAGCCCAGGCCCGGCGGAAAGGAAAGCCACATGTGCCATTCAGAGCTGAGGTGCTCCAGCGAGGGCATGGCTGTATGGCGTGACAACCTGTAAACTCAGGTGTCAAAAGTTTGGAGCAGATATGAATTTGAGGACGGTTGGCAGCACCATTGCCCTGAGCATTCTTCTCACCGCTTGCGCTACTACTTATGAAGATAGGGCGATCAAGGATAAGAATTATTCTGGTGCTCTGTACTCGGTCAGTTACTACGAGGCCAAGGCCGGCAGAGACGACGTTGATAAGCTGGTGGCAAGAATCAAGGATGCCGCCGGTTCTCAGTATCAGGTGCAGTTCTACGAAGACACCAAAAAATTCATTCAATATAAAGAAAAGAATCGCGCCTTCTTCAAGGACATGGTCTTGTATATGGCCAATGCTCAACGAGGTGGTTTGCTGGATGCGGCGCAAGCGGCAGATATCAACCAAATTCTTTATAAGGAATTGGCGCAGCAAGCTATCTTGAAGCCCACGATTTTGAATGCTGAGCTAAAGGAGAGCTATCCAGATTTGCCGAAGTACATGGGCGCAGCGTACGAGTCTGAGTATCGCCGAGCTCTCAATGGAGAACTGCCGGATATGGAGGCGTATGCGTCCGTTTACTCGGCCATGAAGAATAGTGACAATGCAAAGGCTGCTGCGCTTTTGCCGGTTGTGCGCACAAAAATGGCTGACCTGATCAAGTCAATGGGGCCGGGTGCGTGGCGCGATCTTGCTGGAGTTCTTGCCGTCTACACAGCGACCCGCGACCCAGTCATTGAACAACATGTTCTGCAGTTCGTCACGCGCGCAGACCTCTCGAAAAAGCAGCTCAAGGAAGAGGTGGCGACTGTCCTTCCCGACTTGGCCGCCAAGGCAAGGGCAGAGAGAGAGCTTCAAGTGAAGATCGTTTCCGACAGCAACGATCCGTTCATAGATGAGCTTCCCAAGGCGCTTGAAGATTTTGATGAGTGGATAACTGTTGAAGACGAGGCGAAGCGAAAGCTGACCATTGCCCGGTTGCGCATTACTGAGCGGCCTGGAAATCCTCTTGTCAGAACGCAAACGGTTAGCGATCTGGATTTTGCTACGAGACTGCTGATTCCGAAGAATGCCAGCGTTCTTTACGATACCACCACAACCAACTATGAGATCAGTTGGAGCATGAATGTCAGCGATTCTGCTGGCAAGGGATCAAAAGTCATATCTGGCAAGAAATCTGAGCAGAAAATTGAATGCTCCAACATCCGATATAAAAATGTGTTTGGCGGTGAAGGCGAAGTTGGGTTGATCCCAACCAGCATCCAAGGCGTCTGTAACAGGAAGAGCGGCATAAACTTTGATGCCATCCGCTCCGAGGCTGTCAAGGAAATTGCGGGAGAAATCGTGCAGCTGCTGCGTAAGGACCAAAAGGTATCCGGTACTACGCGCAGTTAATAGTCCTCAGTCCTTTGTGATCTTTTCGTATTTCACAGCGTCATTGACAGGCCCAGCACCTTAAGTGCCGGGCCTTTTTATTGCCCGTTCTTTCCGGGCCGTCAGCCATCTCTGGCTGGGGTTTTCTGTTCTTGGCAACCCTGTTTGCCTCACCTGGTCGCCCGTCTACCGCGCTTTGGCAGGACTGGGCCGGGCAGGACTACCCGCGCAGAGCAGCGGCCCATGCCCGCTGGTGCTTGTGCCGGTCTGCCCCGCAGGTCGGGCAGACATCATCGGCGTGCAACTTTTGAAAGACCGGGGCTTGCCCGGTCGATGCCGTGGTGCCCGGCGCAGCCGGTTGGGGCGGCGCTGGATGATTGTAAACACGTTTACATAAATGGCGCAATTGATTTGTAGATGAGTTTACAAATTTGAATTTTCCCCATCCAAAAAAATTCCCTTGTGAAGCGTGTTGGGGTGCGGCTATGATTCAGATATGTATGGAAACACAGTACTCTCGAGCGAGGCTGAAGAGCAAACGCTCGTCAGAGTACGCGGCGCGAACGAGGCCGAAGTGGGGGTCGAAGTGTGTTTGAGCGAGCTGACGCGCCAGGGCGTGAAGGCCCTAATTTTTCCCAACGAGGAACTGCTTAGGACTTGGCGGCTGCGTCTTGCAGCACTTGCATGATGGCAGTGCTGGCAGCGTTGAAAGCTTTTGCGCGACTCAGCTTGTCGGACTGCGAGATCATGTCGAAGAGCACCGCCAACTCTACGGCAGCCGGGGATAGTTCTGTGGGTGCGTTGATCGCTGGCGGCTGGTCCATCTGGCCTTCACCGGTCAGTAGCCATCTCGAATTCACCTTGAGATAGGCGGCAACTTTTTCATGCGCCTCGGTGCGCAGCTTTTGGTCCCGCCCCTTGGCGTTCGTCAGGATCATGCCAATGTTCTGAACGGACGTGCCTGCCGCGGCAGCAACGTCCTTGCGCTCGATCTCACGCCCAAGCGCCTCTGATCGCTTCTGCATGGCTTGTAGTAGGCGTTCCCCATAGAGCATGGCGCACCTTAATCCCTAATATGTAAATTTGGTTGCCTCAACTCTTGTAAACATGTTTACAATGAGGTATGAAAAAAGATCACGCTATAGCGCTGCTGGGCGGTACGGCCAGGAAGGCCGCTGAAGCGATGGGCTATCGCGCAGTTCAAACCATCTACTTGTGGCCCGACGAACTGCCACAGGCGACCGCCGATCGTGTGATGGGCGCTGCCGCGCGGATCTCAAAGTCGGTAAGTGAAGGGTTGCCAACGTTCAGCAACCAGGAGGTCGCCCATGGCTGAACCCCTCTACCGTCCCGCGTTCATGGTGCTCTCTCGTGCCAATGGCGGTGTGCGCATGGAGCTGCGCAAGGGTCATCGCTCCGTGCGGCGCTCGTTCACTCCAGAAGAGGCGCAGTTGCTGATGTTCATGCTGGCGACCGCGCTGGCGGACTTTGATCAAGATCGCGCGCCAGAGATTGCTAAACAGGCAGTTCTGTGCGAGATCGGCCGTTACGGCAAGAAGCAGCATGGCTGACCCCTCATTCCATACCCGTCTGGAGCACGTTTGCCTGAGAGCGGATGGCACTCAGCAGGCTGTAGCGCATTTCACGCATGACAGCTTCGGCACCTCCCTGCTCACTTTGGTGTTTGCGGGCGCTCAGGTAGATCTCCGCTCGGCTGACCAGTCGATCCGCTTTCCTCGTGATGTACGGGTCAAGGCCTTTGAGTTCATTAGCCACAAATGCGATTCGCTGATAGCGCATTGCATCCGCCTTGGGCATGGCGTCTGCAAGCAGTGCCTCAATTTCGTCACACAGTTTGTGAATTTTCTGATGGGAAAGACTGGTCATGAATTTCGGTTTCCTTGTCAGTGGATTTTTCTTGTCAGTTTCTTCGGCCTGCTGGCTTCCCAGATGCCGGGCCACTCCTGCCGCAACACCGATTTGATGGAGAGGCTGTGATGCGTGCCTACCTTTGGTTTTCCCTGGTGGTCTGCGCTCTTTGTGTATGCGGTCGGGCTATTTGGCTGGCACGCGGAGAGTTCCCTCGGCGCACGGCTGGCCAAGCCGTAGTGGATCTGATTTTTGATTTGGTGATGGCTGGCTGGGCTCTGGGTTTGCTGCTGCAAGGAGGTGCCCATGCTTGAAGAACTGCGCCGAGAACTGTTCCGATGCCAGGCGCGAGCGCTGTGGCTGCGCTCGCTGGCGGTGTCTGATCCGCTTCTCAGCGCGCGGCTGCAGGCGGAGTCCAGTCTTGCATTTCTTCGTGCAACGCAAGGCGAATGTCCTCTGGACTCATTGAGCGGACATCCCGAGGCAGCCAGTGATATTTCCGAATCAGGTGGTAGTGCACTGCCTCCATGCCATCGATCGTCTTCCAGCCATGTTTCTCCGCAAGGTGGAAACCAAAAACTTCCAGCAGGTAGTTCAAGTTCCCATTCGATTCGTGCCACTTCTTGAGTATGTCGAAGCGATCTTTTTCGGTGTATTGCTGCTGGCTCATGTCCGCCCTCCTTGGCGTAATTGGTTGTGTGAGAGCTTCCATCGTAACCAAGGCATGGGCGGACACCCTTTTGCGCTCTCATGCCACAAGCCTCGCAGCAATGGCCTGCAAATGGGAAATCACTGCAGGATGTGCTGTCCGGGTCTCCTGCATGCGCTGGCAGCACAGCTCGCTCCAGCGGGCCAGCGCGGCCGCGCCGAAACCGGCTCGGCCTTCGCCTTCCAAGACTTCGATCATCTGGCCCAGGAACAGCTCCAGGGCCTGCGCCCATTGGGGGCTGCCGATGTTGTCTGCTGTGGGCGTTGCGGGTGCGGTGCTGTGGCTCATGTCGATGGCTCGCAAGGGGTTGTGCTGATGAGTGCAACTTTCTCAGTTGGCATCGCCCCTGGCTATGTCGAAAGTGAGCCTCAAGCCGACATTGCCGCCGGCATGGACGTGCTCGACGCGGCTTACCTGATCGCGCAGACCAGCCAGGGCGGCATCAAGGCCCTGGCGGTGCGCATGGGCATCAACGCCGGCACGCTGCAGCACAAGCTCAACACCAACAACGACACCCACCACCTGACGCTGCGCGAATCCGTGCGGCTGCAGGTGGTGACGGGCAATGCAGCGGTGCTGCATGCCATGGCCAGCGAACTCGGCTACGAGTGCCGGCGAACCCTCCCAGACCAGGCCGAGGGCGATCCGGTGGAGGCCTTCATGCATTTCCAGTCCGCCGTGGCCGAGGTCACGCGCGCCGCAGCTGATGCGCACCGGCAGCCGTCGCGCAATGCCGTGCGGCGCCTGGATCGCCAGGTGCAGGAACTCACGGTCATGGCGCAGTACCTGGCCCGCTCGGCACAGCAGCGCCTGGCCGACACCCCTGGAGGTGGCAATGCGTATTGATATCAAGCCTGAGGGCGGTGCCCGATACAAGCGTGCCCTGGCCGGCCTGGATGGCGGGCAGATTGCTCAGGCCACGGCCGAGGCCATCAACATGGGTGCGGGCCGCGTCAAGAATTCCATGCGCTCTGAAATGCAGAACGTTTTTGACAGACCCACAGGCTACGTGCTGCAGTCCGTGCAGGTGGTGAAGAAGGCCACCGCCGGAGACCTCAATGCGCTGGTGGCGCCTACCTACATGGGCGGCAAGGGCGTGGACCCGCAGCAGATCCTGGCCGCTCAGGAGGATGGGGGCCGGCGCCGTGACAAGCGTAGCGAGAAGGCCCTGCGCACGGCAGGCATCTTGCCCATTGGCTACCAGACCGCGATCCCGGCCACGCCATACCCGGGCAGCGATGACGGGCGCGGGAACCTCAAGGGCTCGACCCTGGTACAGCTGATTGCCTACTTCCAGGCCTTCGGCGAGCAAGGCTACCGGGCCAACATGACCAAGGGGCGCATGCAGGCCCTGCACCAGCGCGGCGGCAAGGGCGCGCGCTTCATGGGGCCGGTGAAGGGCATCCGCTACATCGTGGCCTATGGCCGCTTGCGCGGCGGTGCGCGGGCCACCGCGCGTGGCGAGTTCGACAAGCGGGCATCCAATCTGCCGCCCGGCATCTGGGCGGTGACCGGCACAGGCGGCGCAGATGTGCGGCCGGTGCTGATGTTCGTGCGCGGTGGCAACTACAAGCCGCGCATCAGCCTGGACGGGGTGCGCAAGCGCTCGGGCATCGATGAGCTGGTTCCTCGCTGGGTCCGTGGCCGCGTCTACGACGCATTCAAGAAAGCCAGTCAGGGCTGACGGCCCGGCTGATATCAGGAGAGATAGACATGCAACACATCACGCATCAGGTGACCTCGCATGACACCAAGGCGGATTCGTTTTCCGCCATTGGCAATGCCATGCGGGTGCGCCTCAACGAACGGCTGTACAGCAGCCTGGCCGAGGCCCACCGCCGGGGGCAGCCCGCCCTGAGCCGGCGCGAGCTGCGGGACTTCCACAACGAGTGCACGGGCGAATGGCTGGAGATCTCCAGCGTGGCCAGCACGGTCAATGCGCTGGTCGCGGCCAAGCGGGTGGAGGAGGTGGAGGCACGGGCCTGCTCCCTGCCGCCCCATCGCCTGGTCAAGCCTGTGCGCTGCCGCCTGCAACAGGCGACGTTGACGGACTGAATTGATATCGAAGGTTGTGCAGGCATGAATCACTATCCCCACCACATCGGCGACTTCGACACGGAGACGCGGCATTTGTCACGGCTGGAGCGTGCCATCTACCGTGACATGCGTGACATGTACTGCAAGACGGAAGAGGCATTGGACGGTTCGGACATGGATCGCTTGGCGCGGCGCCTGTTGTGTCGTTCGCCGGAAGAGATCGATGCCTTGCAGTTCGTGCTGGCAGAGTTCTTCACGTTGCTGCCTGATGGCCGATATCAGAACGATAAGTGCGAGCAGATTGTGGCCCAGTTCCGCCAGCAGCAGGAGGGGCGCGAAGAGGTCAAGAGCAACGAGCACCTGCGGCAGAAACGCAGTAGGGCTAGGCGTAGTGCTATCTTTTCTGCGCTTCGTGCTCTGGGTGTCGTGCCCGCTGCCAAGGCCAAGGCGGCAGAGCTGATGGCCCTGTGCCGCCAGCATGGGATCGTTGTGACAGATACCAGTGTCACGCTCAATGGCACGGACTGGCTTGGTGGTGATACGGGCAATGTCACGCCACGTCACGGTGATGTCACGGGTGTTGTCACGCCTCGTCACGGCGATGACACGGGTAACCAGAACCAGAACCAAAACCAATACATACCCCCCAACCCCCCTGCAGGGGGGGCGAACGGTGGATTGGCTATCGCCACGGCACTTGCAGGCAGCTTCCCGGAGCATCGGCGCACCCGGTTGGTGGACGTGGCCGACGCCGTGGCCGATGCCATCGCCCGTGGCGACGTGACCGCCGAGGAACTGCTGGCTGCCGCTGAGCAGCAGCGTGGACTGCTGGCGGCGAAGGATGGCAAGGCCTGCCCCAGCCTGCTGCGCTGGGTGCGTGAGCAGCGTTGGAGGGACGTGGTGATGCTGGCCTCTGCGGCTGGAGAGGGGCAGCAGCCCGACAACTGGGCGGACACGCGCAGCGGCGTCGAGGGCATGGCGGCCAGCCTGGGCATGCCGGGCTACGACGACTGGTGCGATGCGCGAGCGGGGCAGGGCCTGCGGCGGGCGTTCGCGGACTACGAGGCGGCAGTGCATGCGCTGCTGGGCGAGCGTCAGGGGGTGTCGGCATGACGGTGCGCACCCTCATCGGCGCGGCGGCGCCCCTCTCGATGTGCTTAAAAAATAGGCAGGATCGCGGGTCCTTTTTGGCCCCCTTGGAAGCGGGTAATTCGAGCCGCGCTCTCGGACTGTTGCGCAACCTTCCTAAGGGGGTTAAGTGAAGGTCCTGCCTTACTTTGATGCTCCTATTTCGCAAGCAGAATTCGCTGCTTTGATCGGTGTCAGCGAGGCCCGCGTGAGCCAGCTGGTGAGCGAAGGCGTGATCGTCCGGGGCGATACGGGCCACGAATGGCTGCTGGGCTACTGCGAGCGCCTGCGCGACCAGGCGGCGGGCCGTGCCTCGGCCGGTTTGGGTGGGCTGGACCTGGTTCAAGAGCGTGCGGCGCTGGCGCGCTCGCAGCGCGAGGCCCAGGACCTGAAAAACGCCGTCGCCCGTGGTGAATTCGCGCCCATCGGCGCCCTGGCGGACGTGCTGGGCCTGGCCAGCTCGGCGGTTGTGGACCGCATGGACCAGATCGAGGGCCAGTTGCGCAAGGCCTGCCCGGATCTGCCCGAGGATGCCCGCGTCACGGTGCTGCGCGTGCTGGCCGATGCTCGAAACGAGTGGATCCGTGTCACGTCCAAGCTGATCGGAGAGCGCGTGGCGGCCATGGCCGAGGCTCCTGACGAGGATGAGCTGGACGAGGAGGCCGCATTTTGAGCGCGCCCCTGTCGAGAGAAGCGATTTCCGCCATCCAGGCCGCCGCGCAGCTGGGCCTGTCCAGCCTGCGGGCGGACGCACCGCAAACACTGTCCGAATGGGCAGCCGACCACTTCCTGCTGGCCGGCGAATCCAGCCACCAGAAGGGCGGTTGGGTGGCATGGCCGTTTCAGATCGGGATCTTGGACTTCATGTCCGATGACCGCATCGAGGAACTGGCCGTCAAGAAGTCCAAGCGCGTCGGCTACTCCAAGATGATTACCGCCTTCGTCTGCTACAACATCGCGCACCGCCGCCGCAAGCAGGCGCTGTGGCAGCCTACGGACGACGACCGTGACAGCTTCGTCAAGACCGAGATCGAGCCCCTGCTGGACAGCAAGGACGGCGTGCCTTCGGTGATCGCGGCCCGCAAGCAGGGCAGCCGGGTCGAGGAGACCATCAAGTACAAGCCTTTCCGCGACAGCGTGCTGCACCTGCTGGGCGGCAAGGCTGCGCGGGCCTACCGCCGGATCACGGTGGCCGTGGCCATCCTGGATGAATGGACTGCGTTCGACCAGACCATCGGCGGCAGCAAGGACAAGTCGGCGGGCTCGCCGGGCACCTTGGCCAAGGGCCGGCTGGAAGGCGCTCCTTACCCCAAGTTCATCGGCGGCAGCACGCCCGGCATCAAGGGCCTGTGCCACGTCAGCCGCGCCTGCGAGGATTCCGATGACGAGGTCGACTACCTGATCGAGTGCCCGCGCTGCGAGGCCGAGCACCCGCTGACCTGGGGCGGCAAAGAGGTCATGCACGGCTTCAAATGGGAGGCCGGCAAGCCCGAGACCGTGCGCCACATGTGCCCCCACTGCCGGGAGTCCATCAGCCAGGCCGAGTACCTGCCCGGCGGCTGGCCGCTGACGGGCGCCTGGGTGTGCCGGCGTTCTGGCCGCCGCTTCGGCGCCGACCGCATCTGGCGCACTGCCGATGGCACGCCCTGCAGGCCCCCACGCACTCTGGGCGTGCACCTCTGGGCCGCGTACAGCCCGCAGCGCACCTGGGCGTCCATCGTGGACGAGTTCGAGAAGGCCCACCGCGCCCTGCAGGAGGGCGATGCTGGCCCCATGACCTCGTTCACCAACGAGACGCTGGGCCAGGCCTGGGAACTCAAGGGGGAGGGCACCGACGACCATGTGCTGCAGGCCCGCGCCGAGCCCTACGCCCTGGGCACGGTGCCCGTGGGTGGCCTGGTGCTGGCGGCTGGCGTGGACGTGCAGCGCACCTGGTGGCAGATCAACGTCTGGGCATGGGGCCGTGGCATGGAAAGCTGGATCGTGGACCGCCACATCATCGAGGGCAATCCTTCCAGCGAAGGCGACTGGGCGCCCGTGACCGCTTACCTGCAGCGCCGCTACCGCCAGGCCTGGCACGGTGGCAGCCTGGGCCTGAGCGCCATCAGCATCGATTCGTCCGACCAGACGCAGGCCGTCTACAACTATGTCCGCACGCACCAGCACATGCTGCCCAACCTGCGCGCCATCAAGGGCGACAACAACGACAACCGGCCCATCGTGGGGCCGGCCAGCATGCAGGACCTGGACTGGCGCGGGCAGAAGGTCAAGCAGGGCATCAAGCTCTGGCTGGTGGGCGTGGACAACGCCAAGGATCTGCTGCTGGGCCAGCTGGCGATCACGGACGCCGGCCCGGGTTGCGTGCACTTCAGCGAGGACCTGCCGCGCGAGTTCTTCGAGCAGCTGACCGCCGAGCAGCGCATCCTGGCCAAGGTCCAGGGCCGCGAGGCCTACCGCTGGGTCAAGCGCCGCCAGCGCAATGAGGACCTGGACTGCCGCAACTACGCCATCCACGCGGCCATGGCCCAGGGCCTGCACAAGTACACCGATGCGCGCTGGTCGCAGGTCGAGCAGATGGTGCAGCCAGCCCGCGACCTCTTCAGCCCGCCTGAACTGCCACCCGCTGGCGCACTTCCGGCCGCTGCGACTGCCACCGCTTCAGCACCGTCGCCTGCTCCTACATCATCCCCTGCCCGTGCTCCGGACCCAGCGCCGCGCCGTGCAGCTCCCATTCGCCGAAACGGCGGCTTCTCCCGTTCCTGGTAGCCCTCATGACCTCCAAAACCAACACCACTCTGCCCCTCATGCAACCGGACGCGGCCAAGTCGCCCGCCACGCCAGAAGCGGATTTCGCACCAGACCTCGTGGACCGCATGTTCGACTATCTGGTCGAACTGTTACCCGAGCTGCGTGGCAGCCCCGCCATTGTTGAGCGTGTCCAGCAGCAGCTGCGCAGCGAGTTCGCCGGCCAGGATGCCTACATTCCCGCCCGGTCTTCCGTGGGCAAGGCAGAGGAACGCCGGCAGGTGCTGCGGCTGTGGAACGGGCGCAACGCCAAGGCTGTGGCGCGCACGCTGGGCATCAGTCGGGCAACGGTGTACCGGTACCTAGAAGCGAGTCGGCTGAATCCGTCTCAGGTTTCCGGGAAATGAGACAGTTGCCCCGGTAGCGTGCGGCATATGAGCACGCTCCAAGACCTTCAGATGCGCCTCGCGCGCCTCAATGCTGCCATCCACAGTGGTGAGCGCACCATTACGACCGAGGATGGCGCCTCGGTCACCTATCGCAGCCTGGACGAGATGATGGGCGCACGCCGGGATCTGCACACGCAGATCTCGGCCGTGGCCGGCACCGGCCAGTCGCGCGCCCTGGTGGCACGGTTTCGCTTCGCCGGCCTGCGGGACCGTTGATCATGCAGCGCCGTACCGTAGCCCGCAGGGCCTCCCCCACGCTGGTTGACCGTGTTGTCGGCTATTTCTCGCCCGCGCAGGGCGTGCGCCGCCAGGTTGCCCGGGAAATGCTGGTGCGCGCCTACGAGGGCGCCAGCCGCGCCGATGGATGGCGCGTCAAGCGCTCGGGGGCCAGCCCCACGGCAGACCACGCCGCCGATGCGCGCGAGCTGCGCATGCGCGCGCGCTCACTCGCGCAGAACGTGCCGAACATCGTGCGCGCCGTCAATGCCGTGCTCGCCATGCGCGTAGGCCAGGGCATCGTGCCCGTGTGGGCCGACGAGGGCCTGGCCAAGCGCTGGCGCGAATGGGTGCCCCATGCCGACTATGACGGCCTGCTGGACTTCTACGGCCTGCAGTACAAGGCCGAGCGCACGCGCGATGTCGACGGCGCCGTGCTCATCCGCAAGCACATCCAGCGCATGGGCTCCACGGTGCCGCTCAAGCTGCAGCTGCTGGAGATCGATTTCCTGGACGTGGAGCGCAACGGCGTGCTGGCTGGCGGGCGCGAGATCATCCGGGGCATCGAATACGACAAGCGCGGGCAGCGCGTGGCCTATTACCTCTTCGACCGTCACCCGGGTGATGCCGGCATGTGGACCCTGGGGCGCAGCGGCACCAGCCAGCGCGTGCTGGCCGAGGAAATCATCCACTTCTTCGACTCCGAGCGCCCCGGCCAGCAGGACGGCATCACGCGCCTGGCGCCCATCATCGCCAAGGTGCGCGACCTGCATACCTACGGCGACTCTGAGCTGCAGCGCAAGCAGCTGGAATCGCGCATGGGTGTGCTGGCCGAGATGGAAGGGGCTGGCGGCATGCCGCCGCCGCTGCCCGAGGAGGCCGGGGGGCAGAAGCCCGGCCTCATGGACCTGGGAGATCTTGCGGGCGGCGGCATCGTGGGCCTGCCGCCGGGCATGACCAATCCCACCTTCATCGAGCCGAAGGCCGTGCCGGGCTTTGGCGACTACATGAAAGGGGGTTGGAAGGAGGTGGCCGCAGGCTATCGCTGCCCCTACGAGCTGATGACGGGCGACTTGACGGAGGTGAATTTCAGCACCTCGCGCATGAGCATGAACCAGTTCCGGGCCGAGGTCGAATCCGAGCAGTGGCGCGTCACCGTGCCGCGCCTGTGCGCTCCCATTGCGCGGTGGTTTGTGGCGGCCGTGGATCTGGTCGCCCCGGTGCCGGCCGTTGTGGCTGCGCCGGACTGGAGCACGCCGCGTTGGGCCAGCCCGAACCCTGTGCAGGACGTGGCCAGCGACCTGAGCGCCGTCAAGGGCGGTATGCAGAGCATCAGCGAAGTGATCCGGCGCCGGGGCTATGACCCCGAGGCCGTCTTCAGCGAGCTGGAGGGCGACCTGGTGCAGCTGCGTGATCGCGGCATCCTGCCCCTGCTGGCTGCGCTGTGGGGTGCGCAGAACCCCATTGACTTAGTGGCCCAGATGGAGGGGCAGGGGCAGAAGTGAAATCGTCTCAGTTTTCCGGGATTTGAGACAGTCAAACCGGAAAACTGAGCGCCATGCCACAAGCCAACGCCCAATCTTCCGCGCCCCAGGTCCACGATTTGCCGGTGCAGACGCGCGCCGCAAGCCTGGTCCCCGACACCTACAACGAGGCCGACAGCACGGTCGAGGTGGTCTGGACCACGGGCGCCATGGTGCGCCGCTACGACTGGTGGAACGACCGTCCCTACGACGAGGACCTGCAAATCACCCCCGAAGCCGTGGACATGGCCCGTTTTGACGCCGGCACTGTCCAGGTGCTGGACGGTCACCGTGCCTATGGCGGCGTGGCTGCCATCCTCGGCATTGCCGAGCGCGGCTGGATCGAAGGTGGCGAAGGCCGGGCCGTGATCCGGCTGAGCCAGCGTCCCGAGCTGGCCGGCATCGTGGCCGACATCCGCGCCGGGATCATCCGCGCCATCAGCTTTGGCTACAGCGTCCAGCGCTACGAAATCACCCGCGCCCAGGACCGCACGGACGGCATCAACGTCGATCTCTACCGCGCAGTCGCCTGGACTCCGCAGGAAATCTCTTTCGTCACCGTGCCTGCCGACCCCAACGCCGGCACGCGCAGCGCACCCACTTCCCAGGCCCCGTCCGGTGCAGCGCCCCAGGGCGGCATGCCGTGCGAGTTCTTCCAACGGGCAGCCGCCCAACCTACCACCCAGGAGCACCAACGTATGCCCCAAGCAAACCAAGCCGGTGAAGGCGGCCAGACCGCCAACACCCCCCAGGGCGCCGCGCCCACCAACGTCTCTCAGGTCCCGCAGAACCGCCAGACCGAGGGTGCGCCGCAGCCCGCGCCTGCCGGTGCGTTCGACGGCCAGCGCGCCGCCGACATCGTTGCGCTGTGCCAGCGCCACAACCTGGCCGAACTGCAGACCGAACTGCTGCGCAACCAGTTCACCATGGACCAGGCTCGCGCCGCCGTGCTGACGGCGCTGGACCAGCGCAGCCAGGCCAACGCCAGCGGACCCACAACCACCATCCGCACCGTGGGCGACGAGCACGAAACCCGCATGCGCGGCATCGAAAACGCGCTCATGCACCGCCTGGACCCTGGCGCGCAGCTGGACGACAACGGCCGTCAGTACCGCTCGCTGTCGCTGGTGGAGATGGCGCGCGAGGTGGCCGAAGGCCTGGGCCAGAAGACACGCGGCATGAGTCGCGCCGAGATCGTCAACGTGGCGCTGCGCGTGCGTTCCGGCATGCTGGGCACGGGCGACTTCCCCGCGCTGCTCGGTGGCGTGGGCCAGCGCGTGCTGCGTGCTGCCTATGACGAGGCGCCCAGCACCTACCAACTGTGGGCTCGCCGTGCCTCCAACCTGCCGGACTTCCGTATCCGCCAGGCCATCGGCGTGGGCGGTGATGTCGAACTCAAGAAGCTCAACGAGCACGGCGAGTACACCTACGGCAGCCTTTCCGAGGATGTCACGGGCTACCGCGCCTTCACCTTCGGCCGCTCGCTGGCGATCACCCGCCAGATGATCGTCAATGACGATCTGGACTCCCTGACACGTACAGGGACCAAGTTTGCCGCCGCAGCGCGGAGCCTGGAAAACCGTCTGGTTTATGGCCAGATCCTCAATAACCCGGACATGTCCGATGGCGAGCCTCTGTTTGATGCCGCGCATCGCAACCTGCTGACCGGCGCAGGGTCCAAGTTCTCGCTGGAAGCACTGTCCAGCCTGCGCACGCTGATGCGCAAGCAAAAGGGCCGGGATGAGGAGACGCTGAACATCGCTCCGGCCTACCTGCTGGTCCCCTCCGACCTGGAAACCCTGGCCTACCAGTACACCAGCCCCAACTACCAGCCCACCAAGGCTGGCGACATCAACGAGTTCCGTACAGGCGGACGCACTGCGCTGGAGCCCATCGTGGAGCCGCTGCTGGATGACGTGTCCACCACTGCGTTCTACCTGGCGGCCCGCGCTGGCCAGATCGACACCGTCGAGTACGCCTACGTGGACGGCTACGAAGGCCTGCGCACCGAGACCTTCTCCAGCGAAGACGTGGACGGCGTGAAGCTGCGCGCCAGCCTGGACTTTGCCGCCAAGTGCCTGGACTGGCACGGCCTGGCCAAGAGCAACGGCGCCTGAGCGCGCCGCCATCCACACACACGCTTTCAGGAGTTCAACCCATGAAAAACTACCAACAGCGCGGCCACGTCATCGAGGTCCCGGCAGCTGCCGCCGCAGTGGCAGCAGGCCAGGCCGTGGCCATCGGTGCCATCCTCGCCGTGGCCAATGGCCCGGCCCAGGTCGGCGAGCCCTACAACGCCGAGCGCGTGGGCGTCTTTGTCCTGCCCAAGGCGGCAGGCACCGCGTGGACGCAGGGCCAGCCCCTGCGCTGGGATGTCGAAACCGGCGCGTTCGCCGTTGGCGGCGCGGCCACGGCCGGCGACGTGACGGGGGCGGCGTTCGCCTTCGAGGCGGCCGACAGCGCAGCCACGCAGGGCGCCGTCTGCCTGCCCGGCGTCATCGGCACGGTCGCCTAAGCGGAGCGGGTACTGGCATGACTTTCCTCCTCATCCCAGGCGCCGAGCGGGCAGGGCGCGTGCGCTCTGCCCAGCAGCGGCACCACGCCAATGCGGTGGCTGTCTGGCAGGGCGGCGAGCCCTTCGGCGTCATCCTGCGGCGCGGCCCGCGCGAGGCCTTGGGGATGGTGGGTGCCTACGTCCTGGCCTGCCGGCTGCCCGCTGACATGGTGCCGGGCATCGCCCAGGGCGAGCCCATCGACATCGACCAGGTCACCTACCGGATCGCCGAGCCGCCCCAGCCCGACGAGTCCGGCTGGCTGCTGCTGCAGCTGGAGGTGGCCTGACATGGCGCAGCACATGCAACAGCAGATCCTGGCCGCCTGGCGCGTGGATCTTGTGCTCGCGGCCACCCTGGCTGGAGACAGCGTGCGCGTCGAAGGTCGCAACGCATACCCGGTAAGTGCCCTGCCAGCCATTGATATCAGCGCGGCGGACGAAGGCATCGAACCCCTCTCGGGCGGGCGCGGTGGCCTGGCCACGCTGCACCGGGAATTCCTGGTCGATGTCACCAGCATCGCCACGGGTGAGCAGGCACGCGAGCAGGCCATGGAGCTGCATGCGCAGATCGAGGAGCGCATGGGGCCTGCTGCTGGCGGCGTGCTGCACGGCTTGCTGATTGCGCCACCGCGCCTGCGCGGCATCCGGGGGCAGTGGGACGACGCCGCTACCCAGCCCATCTACATCGTGCGCGGCATGTGGCTGTGCCGATACCTCACCGCCGAGGGCGCCCCGCGCGGCCCGGCATCCCATCCTTGAAAGGAAACGACCATGGCAGTCCAAAACGTTCGTACCTCGGCCGGCAGCAAGCTGCTGATCTGTGCCGCCCGGCCAGCATCCTACGATGCTGCCGGCTTCCAGGCCCTGGCCTTCAAAGAGATCGCTGAGATCACCGACCTGGCCGAACTGGGCCGGGAATACAACCAGGCCACGCATTCGCCCCTGGCAACCCGCCGCATCGTCAAGCGCAAAGGCAGCTTCAACGATGGCAGCCTGTCCGTGCCCATGGCCCGCGACATGAACGACGAAGGCCAGGTGCTGCTCAAGGCTGCATCTGTGTCCGACGACAGCTACAGCTACTGCATCCGCCTGCAGGACGGTTCGAGCCACTATTTCACGGCGCAGTGCATGAGCTTCAAGCTCAACGTGGGCAGCGTCGATTCCATCACGGCGCACACGGCGCAGTTGGAAATCGACAACGACATCATCGAAGTCCCGGCCATCTCGTTCACCCTGGCCTACACGGCCGGCGCCAATGGCTCCATCGTGGGCGTCGCCAGCCAGACCGTGCTGCAGGGCGCCACGGGCAAGCCTGTGTTCGCGCAGGCTGCGGCCGGCTTCGACTTCGAAAAGTGGAGCGACAACAGCACGGAAAACCCGCGCTCCGATGCCAACGTGCTCGCCAACGTGGCGGTGCAGGCCAGCTTCATCCCTGAGTAATTCGCCGCCGCCTTGCCCGGCTGCGGCCGGGTGGCATGCCCCTCTGTCTTTCTTTCATCGCCACCACCATGCTCAAGCTTTCCCAACTCCGCGTTGCCGACACCGCTGCCCTGCATCTGAAGGATGCCGCCGGCGAACCCCTGTACTTCAAGGACCCCACCAAAGGCGCTGGGGCTGTGGAGCAGCCCGTGCTGATCCATGTGTACGGCCCCGGTTCGGAGCCCTACCGCAAGGCCCAGTTGGGCGCCCAACGCCGCGTCATGGCGCTGGTCAAGAAGAACCGCCGCGCGCTGGAAGAGCGCACGCCCGAGGAGCGTACTGCCGATACCGCAGCGCTGCTGGCGGACATCACGCATTCCGTCGAAGGCCTGGATCTGGAGGGCCGCCCCGTGCGCGAGGGCATGCAGGCCCTGTACGCGGACCCTGCTGCCGGCTGGGTGGCTGACCAGGTCAACGCCTTTGCGGCGGACTGGGCAAATTTTTCCAAGAGTGCGCCGAAGGACTGAGCCTCTACGTGCGCACATGGGCGTGGCTCAACGCCCCGCTCAAGCCCAAGAACGGAAAAAAGACCCAGCCGCAAGATGATGAACCCAGGATCACACGCATCGAGGAATTCAAGGCAGAAGGCCGTGAGCCTGACGTGCCTGACCCTGGTCCGGCCGGCTATCTCCTCGAAGTGTTCTTCGACCTGGGGCCATCGCTGCAGTCGCCCATGGGAGAAACGCCCATCGGCTACGAGCAGCTGGTGGCGTGGCAGTCCATTCACGGCGTGCAGCTCACGCCCTGGGAGGGCAAAACGCTCTGCGACCTGTCCATCGCATGGATGGTTGCCAAGGACGCAGCCAAGGACCCCGCTGCCCCTCGGCCGGGCAGCGTCGATGAATCGCCTGAGCAAGCCGAGGAGCGGCGCAAGCGTGTCTCCAGCGGCCTGGGCGACATGCTGCGCTCGTTCCGGCGCGCGCCGAAGTGACCTGCAGGGGGCTGCATGATCGGCTCCGGCAACATCAACTACCTGCGGTTCCTGATCACGGGCGACAGCTCGCAGCTGCAGGCCGAGGTCGAGAAGTCCAAGCGCACCGTCACGGGCATGGTCGATGGCATGGCCGGCTCGCTCGGGCGCCTGGGCACGCTGCTCGGTGGCGTTTTTGCCGGCGTGTCCGTCACGGCGTTCGTCGGCAAGCTGGTATCGGTGCAGCGCGAATTCGACGTGCTCAACAGCTCGCTGGTCACGGTCACGGGCAGTGCCCAGGCGGCTGGCCGGGAGATGGCCTGGATCAAGACCTTTGCCAAGGACACGCCCTATGGGCTGGCCCAGGCCACCGAGGCTTTCGTGAAGATGAAGGCCTTGGGCCTTGATCCCACCCAGGCCAAGCTCACCAGCTTCGGCAATACGGCCGCTGGCATGGGCAAGAGCCTCATGCAGATGATCGAGGCCGTGGCGGATGCGGCCACGGGCGAATTCGAGCGCCTGAAGGAATTCGGCATCAAGGCGTCCAAGCAGGGCGACATGGTGGCGTTCACCTTCCAGGGCGTCACGACCCGGGTGAAGAACTCGGCCAAGGACATCACCGACTACCTGGAGAACATCGGCAACACCGCCTTCGGCGGCGCCATGGAGCAGCGTGCCAAGACCCTGGACGGCGCCATTGCTGCCCTGGGTGACTCCTGGGACGAACTATTCCGCACCATCAACGAGAGCACGGGTTTTTCGGAGAAGGCTGCCGGGGGCGTGCGCCTGGTCACGGACGCCATCGATGGGCTCGGCAAGATGGTCGAGAACCACCAGGGCGTGGTGATGACCTTCCTGGGTGCTGCTGGCGGCGCGGCCGCAGCGGCGGGCCTGGTGGCCGTGGGCGGGGCCATCGGCGTGGTCAAGGGGGCCATCGTCACGCTGGCCGCCGTGCTGGCCGCGAATCCCGTGACGCTTGCGCTGCTGGGTGTTGGCGTGGTGGCTGGTGCCGGCGTGGCGGCGGTCAACATGTACGCCAAGACGGCTGCGGGCATCGAGGACGCGATTGCCACCTTGCGCGTCGAGAACGAGCGTTCCGAGGCTGCCATGGCGCGCGCCGTGGCGGGTGGCCGCACGGCTGGCGCGGACAACATCGCCAAGACCATCGAGGCACGCAAGGACCAGATTGCCAAGCTGCGGGCCGAGCTGGACATGCTCAACGCCAGCAGCAAGGGCGCGGGCGGCGGGCGTGGCTCCGTCAATCCTCCCACCGCTGCAGAGGCTGCTGCGAAGAAGGCCCAGGAAGATGCGGACGCCGAGCAGGCTCTGCTGGAGATCCGCCAGAAGCTCTACGGCGTCAACAAGGACTACCTGCCGCAGCTGCAAAAGCTTAACGAGCTGCGCCAGGCCGGCCGCATCACAGAGGCTGCCTATGTCGAGCTGGTCAGCAAGCTGGCCAAGGAAAATTACAAGGAAGACGAGTCGGCCAAGGCCCGTGCCAGCTCGGCCAAGCAGCTGCACACGGCCTATGGCAACCTGGTCGATTCCATCGAGGAAAAGATTGCAGCCCAGCGCCTGGAGATCTCCGGCGGGGAGAAGCTGGGCGAGGCCGACAAGCTGCGCATCAAGTATTCGCAGGACCTGCTGGGCTCGCTCAAGGGGCTCAATGCTGGAGAGCGCGCCAACATCGAAGCCAAGCTCAAGACCCTCAAGACGCTGGAGAAGGAAAACGAGGCCCGGCAGAAGGCCCTGAAGCTGGCCGAGGAGGAACGCAAGTACCGCCAGGAGTGGATGACCACACAGGGCAAGACAGTCGAGGAGCTGACGGCCAGCAACCAGGCGCTGCGCGACGAGATCGAGCTGATCGGCCTGAGCGCCGAGCAGCAGCGCGTGGTCATCGAGCAGCGGCAGATGGCCATCATCCTGAGCAAGGAGCAGCAGCTGGCCGAGATGGAGCGCTCGGCTGCGCTCACCGGCACCATGACCATGGAGCACGCGCTGCTCCAGCAGGAAATCGAGCTGCTGCGCGAGCGCCTGGGTCTGACCTCGGTGAAGGCTTCGCGCGAAGCCTCAGCCGACGCGGCAAAGGCCAGCACCTCGGAGTGGCAGAAGGGTGTGGACCAGATCGGGCAGAGCCTGGCTGACCAGTTGATGCAGGGCGGTCAATCATTCGGTCAATACCTGAAGAATCTGGCGCGCACGCTGGTGTTCAAGCCGTTGATCCAGGCCACGGTCCAGATCGCTGGCGGTGCCCTGGGCAGTTTGTTTGGCGCACCCGCTGCTGCTGGCCAGAGTGGTGGTGCAGGCATGGGCATGCTCAACAACCTCGGCGCGCTGGGTGCAGGTGCCCAGGCAATGTGGGGCTTCCTGCCGGGCGCCTCGGCTGCCAGCCTTGCTGGTGCCAATGCCGTTGGCATGGTTGGCGGTGATGCCCTCGGTGCCTTGATCGCAGGCAATGGCAGCTGGGCCGGTGTCGGCAGCAGCTTCGGCTCGCTGATGTCTGGCATCGGCGCTGCGATGCCCTGGATTGCGGGTGCCATCGCCATTTTCTCGCTGCTCAAGGGCGGATTATTTGGTTCGCGCGGTGCCAACCACGTTGGCGCGGCCTACAGCACCACGGGCGCGGGCAATGACAAGGCCGCCGAGATGCTGTTCGATCGTGCGGGCGGTGACTGGTATGACGACCTGACCAAGCGCCATAACGCTGATCTTGAGAAGCAACTTGGCAAGACCGTGGATTCGCTGTCCGATGTCTACAAGCGTCTCGCGCGATATGCCGGTGACAGCGCCAAGCAGATCGATATCGTCGCGGGCTTTGCGTCGAATCCCAAGTACGACGACGAGGATTCCTACGGCTACTTCAAGCTGATCGACAAGGTGACCGGCGAGGTCCTGAGCAGCTACACCAAGCGCGATGGCGCGCTTGGCACGGACCCCACCAAGGCCTATGCCCAGTTCATTGCGGACATGGGCGGTGCCCTGATCGAGCAGTTGAAAAAGGCTGATATCCCCAGCTGGATGCGCAATGTCTTCGATGACATGGGCGAAGACATCACGCTGGAGAGCTTCAACGCTGCTATGCAGACCGTGGAGCTGACGGGCGCGGCCATTGAGGGCTGGACCCGCAACATCACCAATTTCGGCAAGCTGGGTGACGAAGCCATTGCCAAGCTCATCAAGAGCGCGGGCGGCATCCAGGACCTGATCGCGGGCATGGATGCGTTCTACACCAGCTTCTACAGTGAGCGCGAGCGCATCGAGAACGCGGCCAAGGCCGTGGACAAGGCGCTGAAGGATCTCAAGATCGACATCGATCCCCGCATGGGCCAGGACGCCAAGGCCAAGTTTCGCAAGCTCATCGAGGACGCCATGGCGGCCGGCGACGTGGAGCTTCTGGCCAAGCTCATCCCGCTGGCCAAGGAATTCGGCGCCGTGGCCGATGCCGCTGGCCAGGTGCTGGACACGCTCAAGAATGAGCGCCGGCAGTTGGAAGCCGAGTATCTGCGCGCCACGGGTCAAACCGACAAGTACCGCGAGGCCCTGCGCAAGCTGGCCACCGAAGGCATGAGCGAAGCGGAGAAGGCTGCATGGGACTACAACCAGGCCCTGCGCGAGGAGATCGCGCGCCTGGACCAGCGCACGGATCTGGAGCGCAGACTGCTGGAACTGCAGGGCAACACTGCCGAGCTGCGCAAGCGCGAGCTGGCTGCGCTGGACCCCAGCAATCGGGCGCTGCAGGAGCGCATATGGGCCATCGAGGACGAGAAGGCCGCGCAGTCTGCTGCCTATGACATGTTCCGGCGTGCGGTGGACCGCGACCGGGAGGAACTGCAGCAGCGCGTATCCGTGGTCCAGGAGACCATCAACGCCATCGCCTCGTCGGTGGACGTTCTCAAGGGCGCTGCTCAGGAGCTGTATGGCACCGTCGATTCAACGGCCCAGCTCGCGGCAGTCCGCGGGATGGTCTACATCGAGCAGGCTCTGGATGGGGTGAGGGCGGGGCGCAAGCTCTCCGAATACACCGACATCGGCGGGGCCGTGCAAGCCACCCGTGCTGGCCTGGCGTCGGGCGTGTATGCCACGGACTTCGAGCGCCGCCGCGATGCGCTGGTGTGGGCTGGCAAGTTCTCCGAGCTGGGTGACCTGGGCGAGATCCAGTTGAGCGTGGAGGAGCGCTCGCTCAAGGCGCTGCAGTCCCAGCTCGAATCCCTGGATACGCTGGCCAAGCGAGCTGATGACCTGGTCAACGGCACTGCGGCGCTCACTGGCACGGTGGACGAGCATTTCAACAAGCTCATGGCTTTCTTGAATCCGGCCAAGCCCGATCAGCCGGCTGCTGGCGGTGGTGGCAGCGGTGGCGCTCAATTGGGCGGGGGTGGCCCCAGTACCGTAGGCACGCCAGTCTTCGATCCTGATGCGGGCACGCTGACCTATCCGGACGGCAGCGTGGCGCACTTGACGCCGGACGAGGTGTATTGGCACAAGCTGATTCGCGGGGATGACTGGAAGGGGCCAGTGTTTGCCACAGGGGCAGCTTTTTCCAGCGGCGTGGTATCGCGGCCCACCGTTTTTGACATGGGCCTGATGGGTGAGGCTGGGCCGGAAGGCATCCTGCCTTTGGCCAATGTCGGCGGCAGGCTTGGCGTGTATGCCGCCACCGGCCCAGGCAGCGATGAGCTGACACAGGCGCTGCTGGCAGAGATCAGGGCCATGCGCGCTGAGCTGTCGGAGCTGCGGCAGTCATCCGCCCAGACGGCGCGGAACACGGCCGGTGCACCGCAACTGGTCGAGCAGTTTGACCAGGTCAGTGGTGGTGGCCAGCGCCTGCGCGTGAGCGCACCTGCGGCAGGGAAGGTGACGGCATGAACATTCTTCTGCCAAAAACCATCGTGGCCGAGATGTTCGGCCCCGGCACTACCGTCCCGGAAGTGGACACGGTCATGGGCGAGCAGGCCTGGGCCAGCGGGGTGGATGCCGCTGTCGGCGTCCGCCGAGTCTGGAAGGGGTCAACCTACGAGTGTGTGGGGGCTGTGTCTGGTTCGCCGGCAAACACCTACGAGCCGGGCACAACCAATGCCGCCGGGCTTTGGGAACGCGACGAGGGCGCGCCGAGTAATCGCATGGCGCCTTTCGACAAATACCTTTTCACGAAAACCCGCCGGCCTGGCTCTTTCACGTTCGTTCTCAAGCCCGGTTTCATCAACGGCCTTGCGATCTATGGGCTGGAGGCTGACACGCTCGACATCACTGTGCGGGCCGCGGGTGAGGACCTGATCGAGCCGGTCCATGTGGAGCTGTGGCAGCAGGCCTTCGGTGAGTGGGAATACCTCTTCGGCGATCTGCAGCGGGGTACGTATTTCACGCTCAAGGATCTGCCCATTCATCCAGATCTGGAGATAAGCATCACGGTCTCACGCAGCAGTGCGGAAGCTATCGCTGCCGTGGGCTACATCAGCGTCGGCAATTGGAAGCGACTGCTGTTCCCGGGCCGTGCGGACATGGGGGGCACGCAGTTTGGCGTCGAGGCCAGCACTCGCGATTACTCCTACCTCGATGAGCGCAAGGACGGCACCTACACCGAGGTCGAGGGGCGCAAGGCCACCAACATCAATTTGAGCTGCGTCATCGACGCGGACCAGGCGCCGGCGGCCAAGGCGCTGCTGGACCAGATCCTGGGCAAAGCAGTCGCAATCGAGGTTGACCAGCTGCCTCGCTATGGGCACCTGGCCACCGTTGGCAAGGTAACGGGCGCTGTGCGCTCGACAGATTGGACATCGGCGCAGGTCGATCTGCAAATCAAAGGAAACGTATGACGTCTATTGTTCCAACCCCAGCGGCTCCGACAGTGCCGATATATCCAGCGCTGGGTAGCGCTGCTTTCAACCAGGAAGCTTACGCATATGGCACTGCAATGCCCTCTGTGTCGCTGCGCATTTGGGAGATCGGCAGGTCCAGCGAGATTAACGCGACTGCCTCGTACGAGTGGGCAATGGCATCGACAGATCTTCGCGACCAAGCCCAAGCCGCTGCGGGCACCTCCGTGGCAAAGGCCGGCGAAGCAGCCGCTAGCGCTGCGGCTTCGGCCGGCTCTGCAACTGCTGCATCCACGTCGGAAGGCAATGCTGCAGGCTCGGCAACGTCAGCTTCTGGCTCTGCGACGGCAGCAGCTGGCAGTGCCACGGGGGCTGCGGGGTTTGCCACGGCAGCGAATACCGCGAAGACCGGGGCGGAGGCTGCGCGCGACGCGGCGCAAGGCTTCCGTGACCAGGCGGCAGTGTTTGCGACCCAGCAGATCAAGGGCAGCAGCACGACGAGCGTGACGCCAGGCGCCGGGGCAAAGAGCTTCACGATTGAAGCGAGCCGCTCGTTTGTGACTGGCATGTATGTCGTGGCCACGTCCACCAGTGACCCGGCCACATCGATGAGCGGCTACGTGCAGAGCTACAACCTGAGCACGGGCGCCCTGGTAATCGGCGTGGATATGTACGCCGGAAGTTCGGCAAAGGCGGACTGGGTGATCGGTGTCGCTGCACCTGGCGCTGCTGACTCCATGACAACGCAGGTTCTGACTGCATCCGCTACGGCTGTGCCGGGGGTTTATTACGTGCTGGCCACTGCAGGCATCACGCTCACCATCCCCACAAATTTCAGCGCTGGCCAGGCAATCGGCTTCGGCATGTCGCGTGGCATTGCGACGGCGTATGTGGATTGGCTGACGAACAAGGTCAAGGGACGCACGCCCGGGGTGATGCAGCTGCTCAGCCAGAACGACTCTGCTGTGTGCCGCAAGGTTAATGAGACAGATGGATTTATGGAGGCCGCATGAGCTTTTTCTCTGAATTTTTCGGTGGTGGCGGCGGGGGCGGTCGCCTGCGCTACCAGGACTTCCCAACCTCCGGCACCTTCACGCCCTCGGCGATCCTGCAGGCCAATGGCGGGCCGTGTGTTGTGGTGTTGGTCGGCGGGGGTGGTGGGGGTGGTGGCTCGACCGCAGGCCTCGGTGCGGGCGGCGGCGGCGGAGGTGGTGGTGCGGTTCGCATCCAGCCGCTGACGATTACAACTGCGCAGACCGTGACCATTGGCGGCGGCGGCGCGTCGGGCACCGCTGGCAGCCCGTCCAGCATCGGATCGCTGCTGACCGCTGCAGGTGGCGGCGCGGGCGCTCTTGGCAACGGCGCCACGAATATCGGTGGAGCTGGAGCCAGCGGAGGAGGTGGTTCGCGGATCTGTGCGGGCGGCGGCGGCGGCGCTGGTGCGCCCGGTCAGGACTTCTCAAACTATGCAACAACATCTCCGGCCAGTCTGGCGGCTGGAGGCTCCGCCTCGTATGGCTCCTCCGGTGGCTATGGTTCCGATGCCAACGGCGCTAACGTCAGGAGTGGCGATGGTGGTGCCGGTCTGGAGGGATTCGGCGGCGGCGGCGGTGGCGGCGGCACGGGATCAGCGCGTCCAGGTCGTGGGTGCCACGGAGGCGGCGACGGCGGGGCAATCGGCGGCGGCGCTGGAGGGGCAGGGCGTGCCAACTCCGGCGGCGGCGGGGGTGGGGCGGGTGCGCAGTCTGGCGTGACCAACAGCGGTGGTGCTGGTGGCTCCGGCTTCTGCCGTATTTACTGGTGGGAGTAAGGACGATGGAGTACGCACTTATCAAGGGCGGCGTTGTTGTGCGCTGCATCGTTGCTGATGCGGAGTTTGTCGATGGCATCCGCGACATGTGGGACCACATCGAACCCGTTGCAGCCGGCGCGGGCATTGGCTGGGCCTGGACTGCAGCGGGCTACTCACCTCCGCCGCCTGCGCCTGCCGAGCCGGAGCATCCTGCCGAGGCGCCGCACTCATGCACCCGCCGTCAGGGCCAGCTCGCACTGCTCATGCTGGGCCTGCTCGATGCTGCTGAGGCTGCCATCGCAGCAATGCCCGAGGGGAGTGACAAGCGCGCCGCGCAGATCGAGTACGAGGCCGACACCTGGGAGCGGCACAACCCGTTTCTGTCGGCCTTGTGGGCGCAGCTGGGCGGTACGTCGGAATCGCTCGATGCCGCTTTCTTGCTCGCCGTGACGCTGTAGGAGGATCAATGCAAGACGATTTCGGAAATGCAATCAACCCTCACACGGCGCGCAACATCAATGCCCGGCTCGATGAGGGCGATGCGCGAATGACGCGCATTGAAGCAGAGCTGCGTGCGAACACCGAGGCCACGGAAAAGGTTCGTGTCAACACGGCTGAAATGGTGGAGTTCTTCGCCGCCGCGCAAGGTGCTTTCAAGGTGCTCAACTGGATCGGCAAGGTGGCCAAGCCCATCACTTACATCGTGATGATGGCCAGCGCTGGTCTTGCCTTCTGGAAGGCGCTCACCATTGGCGGGGGTGGACGATGAATGAAGCCCTGCGCAATCGCCTCTTGGCTGCAGCCGCCGGCTTGGCGGTCACTGCGGCCGGTGGCTACGTTGCCACGAAAGAGGCCGGGCCAAGCGCGGCCGTGACGCTGGCCCGTGAGATCGGGCTGTACTACGAAAGCAGCGGACGGCACATCGGCACGCCCTACATCGACCGCCTGGGCAAGGGGCAGCCGCTGACCGTCTGCGCGGGCGTCACAGGCCCCGAAGTTGTGGCGGAGCGCTACTACACGACCGAGGACTGCGAGCGCCTGGAGCGTCCCAAATACCGCGAGGCCGAGCGCTTGGCGCGGCGCGCCCTGCGGCACTGGGACGCCTACAACGTGTGGGTGCAGGCCAGCTTTATCGACATGGCCTACAACGTGCCCTCGGCGCTGTCACCTGACACCACGGTCATGCGGCTGGCCAACGCCGGGCAGCTCAATGCGGCATGCGAGCAGATGCCGCGATGGGTCTATGGGACGGTCAACGGCGTTCCAACACGGCTGCCTGGTCTTGTTGATCGCCGCGATGCCACGCGCGAGCTGTGCGCGCAGTGGGGTAGGGATGGGCATTTCAGTGCTGGCCTGTTGGCGAGGGCTTCGCAATGATCAGTCCTCTCTCAACTCACTTGACTGCCGCCATTGCGGCCCTTGCCATCGGTGCTGGCGGCGCCTGGTGGACCCAGGGCCAGCGCTACGGCCTGCAGCTGGAGCAGCTGCGGCACCAACAGACCAGCACCGAATTGGAGAGCACAAGGCAGGCTGTTCGCGACATGGCTGGATTCCAGAAAGGACTGACCGATGCACTCGCAACATTTCAAGCAACAGGCCAGCGCAACGCGGCCGCACAGCAGGATCTTGACCGTAGCCTGCGCGAGCTGCGCAATGCTACTGCAGGCATGCGGGGCGACTTTGCAGGCCTCCCAGAGCGCATCGCTGGAGCTGCCCAGCCCGCCCTCGCTCAGTACGCCTCAACCTGCACAGCCGTACTCCAAGAGCTGGCAGACCGAGGTGGACGCATGGCAGAGCGCGGTGCAGACGTCGCGCGAGCGGCTGATGGCCACGCCGCTGACGCCGCGCTGATGCGGAATGCATGGCCTAAGGCGTCGCGTTGAACTCGGTGCGCTACGATCACCAAATTACCTAAGTACGGAGATGGAATGACTGCGGCGAGCGAGTACCTGTCGAAAGAGACGCTTGAGCAAGTCTCCACTGAGAGCTTTGCCCAGAACGTGGCCAATTACCGAGCCCTTCTCATCCGATGGGGGAAAGAGGTTGATGCGGACAGCGTTGATGACAAGCGAGCTCAGCTTCTTTTCAAGGAAGCTTCAATGCTTCAGGAGATCATCCAAGGTCAAATGTCAGAGGCTAGAAGTCGTGGCACATCCATCGGTGTGCCCCGGCAGGAGCTAGATGAGGTTGTCGACATTTATGCAAATGTGTTGCGCAAACTTATTCTCCGAGTTGCTAGGTCGTTGGACTTGTACGCTCCGGAATTGCAGAGGATCATTGATCTAGTAGACGAGCAGCCGGAAGGTTCGCAACCTCAACAGCTAAAAGGCTTGGCCGGGAAGGTGAAGACTGCAAGGGCTACCCAGAGCCAGCTGATAAATGACCCCGCCCACGCCAGTCTTGTTGCGCCCGCCTACTTGACGTTGATGAACGACATCGCTGCCCTAGTGCGAGAAATCGCGCCAAGAGCATCTAGCGGTGGGCCGCCGCCACCGCCACCGGCGCTTGGCGCCCAGCCATCGAGCGGCGGCGGGTCTGACCTCCCTCGCCGTGTTCAGAAATTGGAGGACAAGATGGACTCGGTAGCTGGAGACATCGCTGCCATCAAGAACACTCTGACTCGAATGGAGGAGTTCCTGAAGCATTCAGCAATGAAGCCAGACATCGCTAAGTTGGAAGAGCGTCTGACCCACACCCCTACAAAGGCTGAGATGTACATTGCAGGAGGCGCCGCAATCGCAGCGATCATGGGACTGATGGCAAAGGGGTTTGGCTGGCTTTAGATCAATCATTCAATGTCCTGAAGAGAACAAAGTGCTATCTCTAGTCCTCCACCTTCTGACTTCAGCTATAGTCTTGAAATCTGTTAGAGATTCTGTAGAAGGAGTTGAAAGTGGGCGAGGCAAAGAGACGCGGAAGTAGGCAAGATCGCATTGATCAAGCAAAGATTAGGCCAGAGGTAAAATTGAAGGCTGGATCGATCCCTGATCTCAATGAGATCATCAGGCTAAAAAACAAAGCAGGACGTTTGAATGATGCTTTTAATGGATTGACGACTCCATCATCTATTGATGAAAATGTCAAAATTTTCGCCCAAAAAATCGGCGGGAAAGATCCGATTTTTTTGGAATGTCAGCCTGAGTTGTGGAGCCGACAGAGTTGCTGTGACTCAAACGTTTTGGAATACATCAAGACGAATGGTGGAAGAATGCTTTGCGGATACCGTATATGGTATACACCTCCGCGTTACATTGAAGGCGAGCGGCATGCTGTTTGGACGGATGGCACAAACATCCGGGATGTATCCTTTGTCGATACAGGCGAGGAAAAAACTGTCTTCGTTGCTGATGAGCATGCGTTTGCTGATGCACCACGCAAAGTGCGATTGGCGTTCGGGGCGGAAGATAAGCAGGCTCTAGAGGCATACGAGCGCTTAGAGAGCCATGTCCCAATCGGCATTATGTCACCGGAGAAAGCTTGGGAAACATCGATAACTTATGCGCAATGGCTCGAGGGCAAGCGCATGCCTAACCTCATCCCGGGCTTCTTACGGTAAGCGAAGGATTTACGGGCGCTATCGACCCAACCGTTCCGTCGATTGCCACCATCTCGGCCCGGGTTGTGCTCACTCCTCCGGGCATCGCTCCATAGCCCAGTCTAGCGCTGCCTCGGCCGTGTCATGCGGCCCGTCGAAGGCAAGAATGCCGCGCTCATCGTCCCAGAGCTCCCCGGTCCAGCGCCGTGCAGAAGGGAAGGGTAGGTGCCCATAGTCCACTATGACCGCATACCAGCCGGGCGTCGTGGGCGCGCCGCCCCAGGACAACGAGTCCATGATGCTCAGCCAGCGAGCTGCTCCAGTTGCACCGCTCCCTTGCCGACCCAATGCCAGAAGCGGTGGCGCCCGTGGCCATACATCTGCAGCTCGAATGTGATGCGCACGCGCCCGGCAAGCAGGGTGTTGATCTCGCAGGTGATCTGCTGGGGTTGCTCCCGTCCAGCGACAGGCAGCAGGCGCTGTGCTGCGGACATCTCTTCGCCACGCACTTTGGCGATTACGCCGCGTTCGATCTGGTTGTGGTTTTGCATGGTGAGCTTTCAGAAGGGGGCCGGCGACCGGTCAACGGAGACCGGGCCACAGCCGCTGTACACGCGGTCATCTCCCGGGCCCCAGACGACGAACCAATCGCTGTGGATTTGCTCGATGCGATAGTCCTCAGGCAGCCCTGGCAGCACCTGCTGTGTTGGCCAATCCAGCCATTTCGGGTAGGTGAGCAGCGTCGGAAATTCTTCGTACTTGAGCATGCCGAACTCCATCAGTAGTCGAACTCGCAGGACCACTCCTGCGCGTGCCATGCGCGGTCACAGTGCTCCAAACCGCTGAACTTCATCTTGCCCGCGCACGCGTAGATCAGCCGCGGCTCGAACAGTTGGTTCTTGCCGTCGTCTCCGAGGATGCGCAGCACGGGAACGGTCCGCTTCTCGCCAGGCACGGGTGCATGCAGCAGGTCCAGTTCGCCCCTGACCTCTTGCTGTGGTCCGCGGTGATAGCTGCGCGCGCCGGCTTCCCTGAGGATGGTGACTTTGACTTTCATGACTGTATAAATATACAGTTATATGGCAGAGCGAGAAAAGTTAGCATCCACTTATGTGCAATCGATATAACACCCCGCGTGAGATCGAAGTTGAGCGCATGTGGAGGGTCGGCCGGCAGGCGCCACTGCCATGGTGGAAGCCGCACGTCACACCACTGGCCCTGGGGCCGTACATCAAGCCCGGTGGCGAGATTGATGTAGGGCAGTGGGGCATGATCCCGCGCAGTTCGAAGACGCGCCGGCCCATGACGGCTGGCGGCAAGCCGATGAGCACGAACAACGCGCGGCGCGAGATGCTGGCCAAGTCGTGGACATTCGCGCCTGCCTGGCGCGCGGGCCAGCGCTGCCTGATTCCCGTGGAGTCGTGGGTGGAGCCGTACTGGGGCCTCGGATCGCGCAATGTGTGGTGGTCGTTCCGGCGCGCGGACGGCTCACCTGCGGCCCTGGCCGGGCTGTACAGCGAATGGACTGACCCCGAGACTGGCGAGCTTGTGCCGAACTACACGATGATCACGCAGCCGGCGGACGGGCACCCTGTCTTGGCCCTGATGCACAGAACCGAAAAGGAAAAGCGCGGCGTGGTGATGCTGGAGCCAGGCGATTGGGATGCCTGGCTGAATGGCAAACCGAAACAGGCGGATGCGCTCATCAAGCTGCCGCCGCTGGGTGTGCTGGTCAGCGGGGCCGAGAGACCGGAGGAGGAGGCCCTGCTGCCCGACGAGCAGTTGGCGGCGCTGAAGGCTGAGGGGTAGGGCGACGGCAGGCCCTTGGCGATGTTGATTTCTCCCAGGGTGGATGTAGGCCCCCAAGCGCAAAAAAGCCCCCTCGACATCTGTGAAGGTGCCGAGGGGGCTTTGTCTTTTTGAGACTTCTGGTTAGAAGGCTATGAATTTGGTTAGAAGAAAGGGGCTAGCCCTTCGAGCTAACCCCTTGATTCTGTGGTCGGAGCCACGAGATTCAGGCTCGCGACCTCCGCGATCAGCCTTTGATGGATCGAGGATCGCTGCCGTGGCTGTCTTTCTGAGCGATCTGGCCATTTTTGTTGTGAATGTAAAATTCACTACCTTGGTTCCGGCTGATGGTGCGGCCTATATCCACAGCCTCCTGCTTGGTTGATGTGTGTACGCTGGCACGTTGTGCGCCGCCAGCCTTCACATCCCAGCCGCCGGATTTGTTGGGAACAACATGATGAGATTTGGCCATTTGGGCCTCCACTGGAAAGTTGATGATGGGTGGCTAAACCATTTCAGCCACCCTCCAGCGCACTTCGGCGCTGGCACCGGCAAGGCCGGGCGCATGGGCCTAAACGCCCTACATGAACAGCGGTAGCTGCCCAGGATGGGAGCGCCAGTGTTGGCACACCCACTCCCATTGCCCCTTGCGGAAGCGATGGTAGGCGCTGACATAGACGCTCTTCAAGCGGTTGGCTGACATTGCTGTCCTCCTATGCGAGAGACCGAAGGGTTTTACTTGCCCTATGCGCCACTGCTAGATAAAATTCCAGCCGTCCTGCAAGACCGGTGCATGGGTGTCGAGGGAACCCTTCCTCAACCTCTTCATCGTCAGAGCCCCGAGGTGTTGGAAGCACTTCGTGGGCTTTTTCTTTTAAGTGTCGAACAGTCCAATCTCTAATTTAGGCGCGATCACTTTGCGCTCCACAAGCTTGCTTAAGCGATAGCGCGCTGCTTGGGTGCTAGTGCCGCAAAGTTGGGCAAGTTCGTGGGCAGAGCGTGCTTCTTGGCAAAGGCTTGCCGGCATCATGAGCGCTGCGGTTAGTGCCTTTGCCTGCCACTCCGAGTCCTCACAAAACCTGTGTTCTCCGAGGACAGCACCCCGATGCAGGGTAACAGCATGCTCTAAAACGATATGGGACAGTTCGTGTATCACGGTGCTGCGAGCGAAGACATCGTCTGCAAAAAGTCCTTCATAGACATCTTCACGCAGGACGACCACATGGCGCTCTGGGATGGTGAAGGCGGCGCAGTCGTTCAGTTCCTCCACAGATACATACATGTAGTTGTATCCAGCCTTCGGCAACGTTTGCTCCAGCACCTTAAGGCAGTCAATTGCCTCAATCGCACGGCCTTGCCGAACGATTCTCGGCAGGAGAGGCCGAAGCCCATCCGCGACCGTTTCTAGCTTGGCGTAGCTCATCGGTGCGACCTTCATGCCGCTTGGGTTCCGCGCGTGGGTGCTGTTACCGAAAGTAGTCATCGTCTTAGCCCTTGCGATTTTTGATCCATGCCTCCAACTCCGGAGTGGGTTGGTTGCCCTCTTGCAAGCGGCGAGCGAATGCGGCCACAAGCCCTCTGGCATCGGGAGTAAGCGTGTTTACCATCACTATGTCGCGTGATGCCTCAGCTGCTTGACGAACCCCCTGCAGTTCCTCGGTCGAGGCCCAGGTGCTGAGAAATTTGACTGCTTGGTCGGTATGTTGCTCAGTGAGGCGTCGATCCCCGTACTCGATTCCGCTGAGGTAAGAAGGGCTGATGCCCATTGCATCTGCCATCGATTTCAAAGAAGAGTCGTACCTCATGCGTAGGTGGCGGACTTTCTCGCCGAATGGTGTGAGCTTCATGATTTCTCCTGGGTGCGGGTGCGGGTGCGGGGTTCTTAGCAGTATTGTAGATTGCTTCGCAAGATTGTGAACATGATCGCAGTGTAGCGTTGTAAAAAGATTTGTGAAGCTGGGTTTTTATACAGCATATTTGGTGCGTATTGACTAGCCTAGATGCAGTTGACGGGGTCCTGCTTCCTGAGTGGCTGAACGTGCTGAAGGGCGCGAGGCCGGCTTCAGGTTGCGCATGTTGATCCCAGAAGCGCGAAAGCCCCCTAAGCAGCCGTGATGATGGCGCCGAGGGGGCTTTGTCTTTTTGCGGCTTCTGGTTAGAAGACCCTGAATTTGGTTAGAAGAAAGGGGTTAGCTCTTTCGAGCTAACCCCTTGATTCATTGGTCGGAGCGGCGGGATTCGAACTCGCGACCCTCTGCTCCCAAAGCAGATGCGCTACCAGGCTGCGCTACGCTCCGACTAAAACGCTATTGTAGCGTCAAAAAAATGGGTATTTCCGCAATGGGCGAATTTTTTGCTCAACGCGAGCCGGGTCCCGGGCCGCGGTTGGCCAGGTGGCGGAAGGTGATGCGGCCCTTGGTCAGGTCGTAGGGCGACATCTCCAGCGATACCTTGTCGCCAGCCAGGATGCGGATGTGGTGCTTGCGCATCTTGCCGCCGGTGTAGGCGATCAGCTGGTGTCCGTTTTCCAGCGTCACACGAAAGCGAGAGTCAGGCAGGACTTCCGTGACGGAACCCTGCATTTCAATCAGTTCTTCTTTGGCCATGTGTTCAATCTCTCAGGTCTGGGTCGGTTGCGGCACTCACTTGTCGGAACCACGAAGGCCTTGCCTGGCCCACAGAACATGGGGTACGTGGGCCGAGGCTGAAAAAGCAGTGGATGTTCTGCGCAAGAGGCGCAGACCGAACGGAAGGCCAGGTCACAATGGTGTCGCAAAGGCAAAGCCCGGCAACAGCTAAACCTCCCAATTCTACAGCGTTGCATTCCCGCGCGTGCGCGGCCCAATGCGGCCGTCGCACGCAAAACACAGGTTGGATTTTTGCTGGAACGGTGCTGCCTTTGTCATCTGCGTTTCATCCGCGGCCTCCGGAAATCGTGCGCTTGGCTTCAACGCGGGCGTGACAAGTGCTGAAAGCGGCGGGAGGAGTGGAGGGCGAGGGGTGTGGGTTGGCTAGAATCCGCCCACAACTTCTATTACTTTCATAGCAAAACCTCGATGTCTGATCGACTTGCCGTTCTCTCCCAGTATCTTTTGCCCAAGCAGGCGCTGACTGCCGTCATGGGGCGCCTGGCCCAGGCGCGTGCTGGCGACCTGACCACGGCAGTCATCCGGCGCTTCATTGCACGCTATGGCGTGGACATGTCGGAGGCGGCCGATTCCGATCCTGCGGCCTATGCCAGCTTCAACGAGTTCTTCACGCGGGCGCTCAAGCCCGGTGTGCGGCCGCTGGCTTCGGCCGACTGGGTCTGTCCGGTGGATGGGGCCATCAGCCAGATCGGCGCCATCGAGGGCGAGCAGATCTTCCAGGCCAAGGGACACAGCTACAGCGCCACGGCGCTGGTCGGAGGCGATGCGCAGTTGGCGCGGCAGTTCGACAACGGGCATTTCGCCACCATTTACCTGAGCCCGCGCGACTACCACCGCATCCACATGCCCTGTGCCGGCCGGCTGCGGCGCATGATCTATGTGCCGGGCGAACTGTTCTCGGTCAACCCGGTCACGGCGCGCGGCGTGCCGGGCCTGTTTGCGCGCAACGAGCGCGTGGTCTGCGTTTTCGATACCGACCACGGTCCCATGGTGCTGGTGCTGGTGGGCGCCACCATCGTGGGCAGCATGGGAACGGTGTGGCACGGCATCGTCAATCCGCCCCGTCCCGGACGCATCCAGGACTGGCGCTATGACGACCAGTCCATCGTCCTGGGCCAGGGCGAGGAAATGGGGCGCTTCCAGCTGGGCTCCACCGTCGTCATGCTGTTTCCCGCATCGGCAGGGCTTCGCTTCAACGGGCAGTGGACGCATGCTGCGCCCGTGCGCCTGGGCCAGAAGATGGCAGGGCGCAACGAGGCCTGAGCCTGGATGGATGATCGATGAAACCGGGCCCAGGCCCGGTTTCTTTCAAAGGATCCAGCTCAGGGCTTCAGGGCGCCGCTGTGTGGTGAACATCGAAGGCGTGATGCTCAGCCGTTCAGGCCTGACGGGGTCTTCATGGCCGACCAGGTAGACCATCAGTTCGCGGCGACGCAGTATCACGTGGCTGACCTTCTCGGCCTTGCCGTTTTGCGTGACATGCGTGCCGGGGCGAAACAGCGGCATCTGGAAGGTGAAGCTGCGCGGATCGGCCGGTGGCGCGATCGCGGTGCTGGGAGGGGCTTCGAGTGTGGCAACCATAGGCTTGATGTGCATGAGTGGACGCTGCCAACTCTATCGACACTGCCGCGCCAAACTGTAGGGCCGCCGGGGGGCGGCCACGAGGAATCATGCCTGCGGGTGGGAAACGCCGAGGATGGCGTGCAGCCGTGCGCTGGTCGTCGTGTACTGCAGCAGCGGTTTTTCGCCCTGCAGATACTCGGCGGCGGCAAAGGCCGCCATGGTGGCTTCATGGAAGCCGCACAGGATCAGCTTGTGCTTGCCCGGGTAGCTGACGATGTCGCCAATCGCATAGATGCCTGGCGCATCGGTGGCCTGGGTTGCAGGGTTCACCAGCAGCTGCTTGCGCTCCATGGCCAGGCCCCATTCGGCGACCGGGCCCAGGCGGGGGGAGATGCCCAGGCAGACGACCAGTTGCTGCGCCGCCAGTTCGTGCTCCTGGCCTTCGCCATCCATCCACTGCACGGCGCGCAGTTGGCCTGCATCGGCATGCAGTTGCGTGATCTGGCCGATCACCACGCGGATGGCGCCGCTGTCGCGCAGCTCCTGCAGGCGCTCCAGCAGTACGGCCGAAGCCTGGAAGGCGTCGCGGCGGTAGAGCAGATAGGTGGCCTGGGCCCTGTCGGCGCAGGCAATGGCTGCGGCCACGGCCTCTTCGTCGCCACCGTGGACGATGGCGGTCTGGCCGCGCACCATTTCCAGATCGGCAGGATGGTAGTGAAGCTGGCCTGCAGCCAGCAGCTCCACGCCGGGCACCTTCAGCGCCTTGGGCACAAAGGCACCCACGCCAGCCGCAATGAAGACGCTGCGCGCGTGCAGTTCAAGGCCGTGCGTGGTCTGCGCCAGCCAGCGGCCATCGTCCATGCGCTGCAGCTGGGAGACCTGCTGGGAAAGGTGCAGTTGCGCGTCCATGGGCGCGACCTGCCGCTGCAGCAGCTGGACCAGTTCATGGCCCGTGCATACCGGAATGCCGGGAATGTCGTAGATGGGCTTGTCGCCGTACAGCTGCGCGCACTGCCCGCCCACATGGGGCAGGGCATCGACGACATGGCAGCGAATGCCTTGCAGGCCCAGCTGAAACACCTGGAACAGGCCCGCCGGGCCCGCGCCTATTACGAGGGCATCGGTCTGGATCGGTTGCGTGCCGGAGGTGTCTTGCATGGGCTGCGCGGCTTCAGCGTTCGAGCTGGTCCAGCTTGCCGGGCTTGCCGTTCCAGTCGTCGGCGTCGGGCAGCGAGGCCTTGCGCTTGGTGATGCTCTTCCAGCCCTTTTCCAGCGACAGCTCGGCATTGAGCTTGATGAAGGCCAGTTGGTCGGCGGGGACGTCTTCCTCGGCAAAGATGGCATTGGCCGGGCATTCGGGAATGCACACGGCGCAGTCGATGCACTCGTCAGGATCGATCACGAGGAAGTTGGGGCCTTCGCGGAAGCAGTCCACGGGGCAGACATCCACACAATCTGTGTATTTGCACTTGATGCAGTTTTCGGTGACGACGTGAGTCATGGGAGTCTTTTATGGCAGTGTGAATGTCGGTATCAACCCGGGATTCTAAAATTTTTCAGGAGCCAGTCCCGCACATGGCAAGGATTCTGGCGCGGACTGCTGCGGTTTTCCGAAAGCCCACGAGCCGGCATGTGCCGGCTCGCGAAGCGGGACTGTCCAGTTGCTCAATCCAGCAGTGCAGCGCCTGCGGTAGCGTGGCTGGCCGTGTCCACAAGGATCAGCGCACCCAACTGGCGGGCCTGGGCGAAGGGCGCTGCGGGAATGCTTTCCTGCAGCAGCAGCTCCACGCGGCCGATGGCGTTGGGCTCCAGCTGGGTGGCCTCTTCCTGGGCCAGCGTGTGGATGTTCAGGCGGTGCACCACGCGGCGGGCCTTGGCCTTGATCCAGCGGTGGCCATGCAGCGCCAGGTAGGTGCGGCCGGGGACCAGCGGCTGCTCGTCCATCCAGGCCACGGTGGCGGTCAGCTCGCGCTTGCTGGGCCATGCGGGCTGCGCTTGCGGGGCGTCGAAGTCGTCATCGGCAGCGGCCGCTGCAGCCGCAGGGGCTGCGACGAGCCAGTCGCCGCGCGAGACATCGACCTCGCGGTCCAGCGTGATGCCGGCCGACAGGCCTGCGTCGATGGAGCCGGGGACGCGGGCATGGTCCAGCACCTGGGCAATCACGGCCTGCTGGCCGCTGGGCAGGATCTGCACGGCGTCGCCCACGCGTGCGCGGCCTGCGGCCACGCGGCCCCAGAACACGCGGCGGCCCTGGCTGGTATCGGCCGAGGACGAGAATTTCTCCACCCACTGCACGGGAAAGGCCAGCGCCAGGCCGGTGTCGGTCGGCGTGTTGGGCAACTGCTCCAGCAGCTGCAGCAGGCTGGGGCCGTCGTAGCCGGCCCAGCCGGGCTCGGCGTTGACCACATTGAAGCCCTTGAGGGCCGAGACGGGCACGGTGGCCGCGGAGGCAATGCCGGCCTCGGCCGTGAAGCGCTCCAGCGCGCCGCGGATGTGGACGAAGGCCTGTTGCGGGTCTTCGACGGCGTCGAGCTTGTTGACGGCAAACACCAGCGAGTGCACGCGCAGCAGGTGGGCCAGCAGGCTGTGGCGGCGTGTCTGCGGCAGCAGGGTGAGCTGCGGGTTCTTCCAGTCGAGCTTGGTGGCATCGACCAGCACCACGGCGGCGTCGGCGCTGCTGGCGGCGGTGACCATGTTGCGCGTGTACTGCTCATGGCCCGGCGCGTCGCCGATGATGAACTTGCGGCTTTCGGTGGCGAAGTAGCGGTAGGCCACGTCGATGGTGATGCCCTGCTCGCGTTCGGCCGACAGGCCGTCGGTCAGCAGCGCCAGGTCGGTCTCGCCGCTCTTGGTGACGCCGGCCAGCTGGTCCTGCAGCACGGCGCGCGTGTCCACCAGAAGTCGGCCGATCAGCGTGCTCTTGCCGTCATCGACGGAGCCGCAGGTGATGAAGCGCAAGGCCGAGGCGTTGGCGGCGGTCTGCTGTGTGGCCTGGCTGGCCTGGGTGGCCGTGGAATCCGCGACGGCTGCGTCGGCGGCAATGCTTGCGGTGGTCATCAGAAATATCCGTCCTTCTTGCGCTTTTCCATGGAGGCGTCGCTGGTCTTGTCGTCCATGCGCGTGGCGCCGCGTTCGCTGACTTCGGCGGCCAGGGTTTCGAGCACGATGTCGGCTGCCGTGGCGGCTTCGCTTTCCACGGGGCAGGTGCAGGTGATGTCGCCCACGGTGCGAAAGCGCACGTCGCGCACCACGACTTGCTCGCCGTCGCGCGGGGGTGTGAGTTCGGTCACGGGCACCAGCAGGCCGCGGCGCTCCACCACTTCGCGCTTGTGCGTGTAGTAGATGCTGGGCAGGGCGATCTGCTCGCGCTCGATGTATTGCCAGACATCGAGTTCAGTCCAGTTGCTGATGGGGAACACGCGGAAGTGCTCGCCGGGGGCCAGACGCGTGTTGAACAGCGTCCACAGCTCGGGGCGCTGGGCCTTGGGCTGCCATTGGCCGAAGCTGTCGCGGTGGCTGAAGATGCGTTCCTTGGCGCGGGCCTTTTCCTCGTCGCGGCGGGCGCCGCCGATCAGGGCGTCGAAGCGGAATTCATCGATGGCCTCCAGCAGCGTCACCGACTGGTGGACGTTGCGGCTTTCGCCCGGATGGGCCAGGCGCACGGTGCCGCGTGCCATGGAATCCTCGACGCTGCGCACGATGAGTTCGGCACCGAGCTCCTTGGCACGCAGGTCGCGGAAATCGGTCACTTCCGGGAAGTTGTGGCCGGTGTCGATCATCAGCAGCGGATAGGGGATGCGGCCCTTGCCGAAGGCCTTTTCGGCGCAGCGCAGCATGACCAGCGAGTCCTTGCCGCCCGAAAACAGCAGGGTGGGGCGCTCGAAGGCGGCGGCCACTTCGCGCAGCACGAAGATGGTTTCCTCTTCGAGGGCGTCGAGGTGGCGGTTGCTGAGATGGCTCAGCACGGAGGTGTCCACACGGGCATTCATTTCTTGGTTTCCAATCAAATCGGTGTCAAACCCTGCAGGCTTCACTTCTTGGCATGCAGGCCGCATTCCTTGGCCGCTTCATCCTCCCACCACCAGCGGCCGGCGCGGAAGTCCTCGCCCAGGCTGACCGCGCGCGTGCAGGGTGCGCAGCCGATGCTGGGATAGAACTGGTCGTGCAGCGGGTTGTAGTCCACACCATGGCTGGCGATGTAGTGCCAGACATCGCCCTGGGTCCAGTCGGTCAGCGGGTTGAACTTGGTCAGGCCCTTGGTCTCGACCTCGCTGCGGTCCACGGCGGGCACGTCGGCGCGGGCATTGGACTGCTCGCGGCGCAGGCCCGTGATCCAGGCGCTCTTGCCAGCCAGCGCGCGCGCCAGCGGCTCCATCTTGCGCACGCCGCAGCAGGCCTTGCGCAGCTCGATGCTGCGGTACATGGCGTCCTGGCCGTTGTCGCGGATGAAGTGGATCACCGATTCGAGCTGCGGCCGGTAGACCTTGACGCTCAGGCCGGGCAGCGACTGGGTGCGCTCCAGCAGGGCCAGGGTCTCGGTGTGAAGGGCGCCGGTGTCCAGCACGAAGACGGGGATGTCCAGACCCAGGCGGTGGATGATGTCGGTGATCACCACATCCTCGGCGCCCAGGCTGGAGGCCTGCGTCACGGCCTCGGCGCCCAGGGCTGCTGCCTCGCGCAGCAGGGCCTCGGTGGCGGCCAGCTTGTCGGCAAAGCCGTTGCTGGCACGGCCGTTGACCTCGGTGGCCTTGGCCGATGCCTGTCGCGACAGAAAGCTTTGCGCACCCATGTCAGGCCGCCTTGACGAAGTGGGGCTCGGGATGGACGGCATCACCCTGGTAGAAGCCGTGGAAGCGGTCCAGCTGGCGCTGGGCGTCGGCGATGTCCACGCCTTCGCGCAGCACGGCCACGTCGAAGCCGCAGCGCTGCATCTGCACCAGCTGGTCGATCAGCACGTCGCCGGTGGCGCGGATTTCGCCCTGGAAGCCCAGGCGCTTGCGCAGCAGGCGGGCCTGGCTGAAGGCGCGGCCATCGGTGAACTTGGGAAAGTTGAGGTCGATGCGCTGCACGCCGGTCAGATCCAGCGTGAAGGGATCGGCGTCATTGGCCGGGGCGATGATGGTCTGCTGGCCTTCGGCCGGGCTTTGGTGCTCTTGGGCGGCGATGATTTTCATGGGGATCTCCTGCGGCTCTCACCTGGGGTCAGGCGGCCGCCTCCTCGGTGTGCTTGGCGGGGTGGCGGGCGGCATTGCCGGCGGCCTTGAACGGGTCGATGCCCACGCGGCGCACGGTGGCGATGAAGGTCTCGAAACGGCCGCCTTCGCTTTGGCGCTGCTCGCGGTAGGTGGCCAGCAGGGCCTCGATCACGCCGGGCACTTCGGCGGCGCTGAACGAGGGGCCGATGATCTTGCCGGGCGTGGCCGGGCCGGACAGGTGGGAGCCGTCGGCGCCGCCCAGCGTGATCTGGTACCACTCCTTGCCGTCCTTGTCCACGCCCAGGATGCCGATGTGGCCGCTGTGGTGGTGGCCGCAGCTGTTGATGCAGCCGCTGATGTGCAGGTCGATCTCGCCCAGGTCCCACAGCTCGTCCAGGTCCTGGTAGCGCTCGGTGATGGCCTCGGCAATGGGCAGGGAGCGTGCATTGGCCAGCGAGCAGAAGTCGCCGCCGGGGCAGGCGATCATGTCGGTCAGCAGGCCGATGTTGGGCTTGGCCAGGCCCAGGGCCTTGGCTGCCTTGTACAGCTGGGGCAGCTGGTCGCGGCGCACCCAGGGCAGCAGCAGGTTCTGCTCGTGGGTGACGCGCATCTCGCCGGCCGAGAACTGGTCGGCCAGCGCGGCGGCGGCATCCATCTGGTCGGCCGTGGCGTCGCCGGGGGCGTAGCCCAGGCGCTTGAACGACAGCAGCACGGCGCGCAGTTGCGGGTGGCGGTGCGGGCGCACGTTGCTGATCAGCCAGCGGCCGAAGTCCTTGTCTTCCTCGGCGGCCGTGCGCAGCAGGGCCAGGGTCTCGGCCTCGGCATTGGCGGGCGACAGGTCCAGTTCGGGCTCGCGGAAATTGGCGGCCACGCGGTCGTACTCGGCTTGCGTGATGGTGTGGGGACCACCCTCGACCTCGACGATCTGGCGGAATTCCTCATCGACCTGGTCGATGAAATTCTGTCCTTCGGACTTCACGAGGATCTTGATGCGCGCCTTCCAGGCGTTGTCGCGGCGGCCGTAGCGGTTGTAGACGCGGATCACGGCTTCCAGGTAGTTCATCAGCTGGTTCCAGGGCAGGAACTCGCGCAGCACCGGGCTGATGGTGGGCGTGCGGCCCATGCCGCCGCCCACGCGCACCTTGAAGCCCAGCTCGCCAGCCTCGTTCTTGAGCAACTGCAGGCCCACGTCGTACCAGCCCAGCGCGGCGCGGTCTTCCTCGGCGCCGCTGATGGAGACCTTGAACTTGCGCGGCAGGAAGCTGAACTCGGGGTGCAGCGTGCTCCACTGGCGCAGGATTTCGGTGAAGGGGCGGGGGTCGGCGATCTCGTCGATGGCAATGCCCGCCAGCGCGTCGCTGTTGATGTTGCGGATGCAGTTGCCGCTGGTCTGGATGCCGTGCAGGTTGACGCTGGCCAGCAGGTCCATCACGTCGGCGGCCTTGGACAGCGGAATCCAGTTGTACTGGACGTTGGTGCGCGTGGTGAAGTGGCCGTAGCCGAACTTCAGGTCGGAGCCGATGCGGCGGCCGTCGTGCAGCGGGATGTCGCCCAGCCGGTCCTGGGTGGCGCGGGCCTCGGCCAGCAGGGCGGCGTCGGGCTGGTCGTACTCGCGGGCCACGCGGGCCAGCACGCGCAGCTGGGCGCTGGACAGTTCGCCGTAGGGCACGGCCACGCGCAGCATGGGCGCGTAGCGCTGCACATACCAGCCGTTTTGCAGGCGCAGGGGCTTGAACTCATCCTCCGAGAGCTTGCCGGCCTGCCAGCGTTCGAGCTGGTCACGGAACTGCTCGGCGCGCAGGCGGATGAACTGTTTGTCGAATTCGGTGTATTGGTACATGGCGCTTCGGATGTGGGGTCTTCGACTGCCGCCAGTGGCGGCGGTGCAGGGGTTCATTGCGTGGCACCGAGGCACTTGCGGGAAACGCACAGAACCCTGCATGGACGGAAATGTAAGCAATGGCCTTATAGAAGCAAACGATTGTTTTGTCCTGCAAGTATGTGGATATGGATATAAGTGAATGGCAGCAGGCTTTGTGGGGCCGGGCATGTCAAACGCATGAGCGGCCGATATGCTTTCTGGCCAGAGGGAGGATTTCAGAATGCGAAACCGTTGTGCCGCCATCGGGCTGGCCTTGGCATTGGCAACTGCTGCTCAGGCGCAGGCCCAGAAGCCGGCACCGCCGCAGTCCCCGTTGTCAGCAGCGCACACAGCTGACACGCCTGAACCCGACAAATCCGCACAGGAATCAGCCTGGGATGCGTATCTGCATCGCGTGGCGGCGCAGTTGGCTGGTTCCGGCAGTGGGCGCGATCTGGCCTTTGCGGCCATCCTGATCAATCTGTCGGTCCCACCCTTCCTACAAGAGGATGCCGACAGCCGAGCCCCGCAATGGCGCCAGGCCGCCTTGGAGCGAGCCGGGCAGGACGTGCTGGCCTACCAACTGCTGGCTGCCAGGGCGCCTGAACGTGAAGGCGAGTTGCGGTCGCAGGCTGCGCGCCGCTGGCTGGCGCTGGAACCCAGCAATCTCACTGCGCTGATGTGGCAGGCGCTGGGACCGCAGGAACTGCTGGTTGCAGCGCGCGAAAGCCGCTATGCGGACCTGCACATGTATGACGGCGTGCGCTGGATGCAGTCGGCGCTGCTGAAACACCCGCCCACGGCCGAGGAGTTGCAGGCGTTTGGAGGTGGGCAGCCCTACCGCCCTGAGGAAGGCGCTGCCATCACGGCCATGGGCATCTGGGCGGCCTTTGAACTGCCCGGCTACCGGACCTTGATCGATGCCTGCAAACCCGAAAGGCGGGGCGATGCCCCGTCGCGAGATGCCGACTGCCTGCATGTGGCGCACCTGATGACGGAACGCTCATCCACCGTGCTGGATGAGGCCTTTGGACTGGCGATACGGCGCTGGCTTGCCAGAACCCCGGCCGAGCGCGCTGCAGTGCAATCCCGGCGGCGCCAGCTGGACTGGCTGATGCACAAGTCCAACCCACTGAGCATGCAGGCGGGTGGCGATCCGTTTGTCCGGCTGTTGTCCGATCCCTCCATCCACAGCGAACAGCAACTGCTGGAGCGCATGCTCAAGGACGCAGGTCGCCCGCTGCAGCCCCCGCCTGGCTGGAGGCTGCCCGTTCCCAAGCACTAGATGCCACCGCGGCGCCTGTCCAGGTCTGCGGGCAGCCGCGCCGCCACCGCCGCCTCGCTCACCCCATAGAGCGCAGCCAGCGCGGCCGGTGTCGCCACCTGCGCCGCCGCACCGCAGGCCTGCAGGCCGCCGCGGCCCAGCAGGGCGATGCGGTCGGCCACCTGCAGCGCATGCTCGGGCTGGTGGGTGGACAGCAGCACGGCCATGCCGCGTGCACGCAGCGCGGCAATCTGGTCCAGCACGCGGATCTGGTTGCCGAAGTCCAGGCTGGCCGTGGGCTCGTCCATGACCAGCAGCGCGGGCTCCTGGGCCAGGGCGCGTGCGATCAGCACCAGCTGGCGCTCGCCGCCGCTCAGCTCGGTATAGGGGCGCAGCGCCAGATGGGCGATGCCCAACTGCTCCAGGCAGCCCAGCGCCAGGGCGCGGTCGGCACTTGAAGGCCGGGCCAGCGCAGGCAGGCGCGCGGCACGGCCCATGAGCACCATGTCCAGCGCTTCGAAGCCGAAGACGCCGGCCTGCGCCTGGGGCACATAGCCCACGCGCCGCGCAAACTCGGCACGCGGCCAGCTGTGCACGGGCTGGCCCTGCACGCGCACCTCTCCGGCCAGCGGCGCCAGCAGGCCCAGCACGGTGCGGAACAGCGTGGTCTTGCCGCAGCCGTTGGGGCCCAGCAGGCACAGCACCTCGCCTGCGGTGATGGCCAGGTCCAGCCCCTGGCTGACGTGCCGCCGCCCATGGCCCGTGGCCAGTGCGAGCGTCTGCAGCACGGGCGCCGTCGGCATTTCAGTCATTGCGGCCCGTGCGCGACAGCAGGTAGAGAAAGAAGGGCGCGCCGACCAGGGCCGTGAGAATGCCCAGCGGCAGCTCGATGCGCGCCGCGCTGCGCGCCAGGGTGTCGGCCGCAACCACGAAGCCCGCGCCCAGCAGCGCCGAGGCCGGCAGCAGGCGCACGAAATTGGGGCCAACCAGCAGGCGCGCCACATGCGGCACCACCAGCCCCACCCAGCCGACGATGCCGGCCAGCGACACGGCGGCCGCCGTGCCCAGCGTGGCACAGGCCACCAGCAGCAGGCGCAGGCGTGCCACGGGCACGCCCAGGGCCAGCGCCTCCTCGTCAGGCAGGCCCAGCAGGTTGATGCGCCAGCGCAGCAGCATCAGGGGCAGCAGGGCGCACAGCATCACGGGTGCCGTGGCACCCAGCTCGGGCAGGGTCACGGCGCTCAGGCCGCCCATGAGCCAGAAGGTGATGGATGGCAGCTGCGTATTGGGGTCGGCCAGCGTCTTGACCAAGGCGATGCCCGCGCCCAGCAGCGCGCCCAGCGCAATGCCGGCCAGCACCAGAACCAGCACGGGGTCATGGCGGCGCACGCTGGCGCTGATGGCCACCACCACGGCCACGGCGGCCAGCCCGCCGCCAAAGGCCAGGGCCTGCACGGCCGCCATGGACCAGCCCAGGAAGATGCCCAGCACCGCGCCCAGGCCGGCACCGGCCGAGACGCCCAGGATGTCGGGCGAGACCAGCGGGTTGCGGAACATGCCCTGGTAGGCCGCGCCTGCCGCCGCCAGCGTGGCGCCCACGGCCAGGCCTGCGGCGATGCGCGGCAGGCGGATGTTCCAGAGCACGGTCTCGGCGCTGGCCGACAAGGGCGAGGCAGTGCCCATTGCGCGCGCCAGCAGCGACTGCCACAGCTGCTGCGGCGCGATGGAGAACTGACCCGCTGCCAGTGCCCACAGCAGCACGGCGGCCAGCAAGGCCAGTGCGAGCACCCACCCCAGGCGGCGGCCTGTGGCAGGCATCAACGCGCAGTCTCCATCAGCCTGCCCAGCGCTGCGGGCGACAGGTCGGCGCCGTAGAACAGGCGGTAGAAGTCGCGCACCTCGCGTTCCAACGGCGGCAGTCCCTGCAGTGCCGGCGCCTGCGGGTGGAGCTTTTCCAGCAGCCAGCGCACGCCGATCAGCCGGTTGACGCCGGGCGGACCATCCAGCCAGCCGAAGGGCCAGACCGGCGCGCAGTGCACGCGGCCCGAGCGCACGGCGGCCACGCCGCGCCACAGCGGGTCCTGGCGCATGCGCTCGGCAAGGCCGGGTTCCTGCGTGACGATGACCTGCGGGTCCCAGGCCAGGATCTGCTCCATGGACACGCGCGTGAGCCCGCCACGCCCTGCATCCGTCGCCACATTGCGCCCGCCCGCATATTCGACGGCTTCCACATTGATGGAGCCCGCCAGCCCTGTTTCCAGCCCATTGGCGCTGCGTGCGAAGTACACGCGCGGGCGCTCGGCCGGTGCCATGCCCTGGGTGGCACGCTGCGCCAGCGCCGCCACGGCATCGGCATGGCGGGCCAGGGTTTCGCCACGTGCGGCCTCGCCCAGCAAGGCGCCGACCTCGCGCAACTGGCGTGCGTGGTCGGCCAGCGAGCCCTGGATCAGCACGCAGGGCAGGCCGGTCTGGCGCGCCAGCCGCTCGGTTGTCGAGATATAGGTGGCATCGGCCGTGCCGGCGTCCAGTACCAGGTCGGGCTGCAGCTTCAGCAGCGACTCCAGCGGCATGGTGCTGCCGCGCCCGGACAGGCGGCCCAGGTGCGGCAGTGCCTGCAGTGTGGGGCCCAGGTAGGAGCGCGAGACATCGTCCAGCTGCTGGGGCCAGCCCAGCAGCTTGTGCGGTGCCAGCGTGGCCACCAGCACGCCTGCGGGGGGGCCGGCAGCAAACACCCGGCGCAGTTTGGTCGCGTCCGGTATCTGGCCTATGCGCGCGGCAATGGTCGTGGTCTGGGCATGGCCGGGAACAAGAGCCGATGAGGCCAGCGCCGCCATGGCCTGGCCCAGCCAGCGGCGGCGGGTGAACAGAAGATCGGTCATGAAAATCAGGGGATGGGGCTGGCGCAGCCACGGCGCTCAAGCTGTGCCTGGCACCATTGCTCGATCTGCACCTCATCGGCTGCCAGCTCGGCATGCAGGCTGCCGGTGTACCTGCGCCAGTCTTCAAGATGGCGGGCCGCGACGGCCGTGAGCACGGGCGTGCCGGCCTCGACAAAGGCCGCGAATTCTGCGGCAAAGCCTTGCCTCGAGGCCTCGACGATGCCGAAGCGGTTGATCACCACCAGATCCACGCCATCGTCCAGCGCCTGGCGCAGCACGGCGCTGGCCTGGGCCAGGGCCTGGGGGTTGAGACTGCAGGCGCGCGAGGCGCAGCCCAGGTCCTGGGACAGCTCGAATTGGCGGTCACTGCGCAGGTCGAACAGCTGCATGCGCTTGTTGCCGTTGGCATAGCGGTCCTGGCGATGCACCAGCCCGCCCACGCGCCAGCCCGCGCCTTGCAGGCGGCGCGCCACGCGTTCGAGCAGCAGCTCCATTGCATGCTCGTCGTCGGGATGGACCAGGGCGGCCAGGGGCAGGGCGGCAGGTGAGTTCATGGCATGCGGTGCTTGTGGAATCCAGGCAGGTTTTTACTCCTGGCCGCCGCCGGTGTCGTTGACCAGGGGCATGCTGTCGCGTTCGAAGATCCAGGGACCTCCGGCAGCGGCATTGGCCAGCGCCAGTTCATGCTGGCCCGGTGCGGACAGCAGATGCTCGGCCAGGCGTTGCGCGCTGCGGCGCTGGCCAGCGTCGGCCGGATGGCGCGGCCCGGGCGTGAGCAGCACATAGGGCCGGCGCATCAGCGGGTCGCCGTGCAGCAGCAGCTCGATGCCGGGCGCGCCCATCTTGCCGAAATGCAGCGGGATATGGCCGACCACGGCATAGGCCTGGAGCTCGGCCGCCAACTGCAGCACGGCCTGGGGGCGCGGCCCGGTATCGGCGCGCAGCCAGCGGGCGTCCGGCCGTATGCCGGCGCGGCGCCACAGGCGCTGGACCACGGTATAGCTGCCGGGGTCGCGCAGCGCGATGAAGGGCGAGCCGCTGGCAACGATGCGGCGCATGGCCTCCACGCCATCGGCCGCGCCGCGCACGCGGGCCGGGTCGTGCGAAGGGCCGGCGAACACATGCTCGTTCCAGCCCCAGACCCGCGCGGCCGATGCCAGGCCGGCAGCCTCCAGCGACATGGCTTCGTCGCTGGCGTGGATCAGCAGCAGCTGGGCGCGGCCCTGGGCCATGGCGGGGATCACGCCCTCCTTGGGCGCGGCAACGGCGGTGCGCACGGACAGGCCCAGGCTGCGGCCCGCCGCGTCGGCCAGGCGCGGCCACACACCGCACAGCGACAGGCCGCCGACCACGGCCACGTCGACGCTGACAGCTTCTGCCGGCAGGCTGGCGCAGCCGCTCAGGGCGGCCAGCGCGGGCAGGGCGCCCAGCAGGCGGCGGCGATCGGGGTAGAGCGGTTCCATGGATTCAGGGCCAGTCCGTGCTTCAGAAGCGATAGCCCAGGTTGACATACCAGCTGCGGCCCGGCATGGGCAGGCCGTCATCGAACTGGTACCACTTGTCGCCGATATTGGCCACGCCAAAGTCCACGGTGATGTCGCTGCGCGGCTTGTAGCGTGCGCGCAGGTTGGCAATGCCGTAGCCGGGCAGTTTGAGCGTCTGCAGCTGGCCGCTGCCCGACAGCGGCACGTAGCGGCCCTTCTCGGTCTCGACCTCGGCATTGAATTCCCACTGTGCCAGCGGACGCCACTGGACACCGGCCAGCAGGCGGTGGCGCGGCGTGTTGGTCAGCGTGATGCTGGAGTCGCTGGTGTTGCGGCGGTTCAGGTAGGTGTAGCCGGCGTTCACGCCCCATTGCGCGGACAGTTGCTGGGCCAGGGACAGCTCCATGCCGATGTTGCGCGTGCGCCCCACGTTCTGCGCCTGGTTGCAGGTGGTGCCGCCGCATTCGGCCGAGGCCACGACCACGGTCTGGATCTGGTTGCGCACGCGGCTGTAGAACAGCGCGGCCTGGCCCTGGCCGCCCTGCCAGGGCGAGCCGCTGACGCCCAGCTCCAGGTGGTTGGCGGTCTCGGGCTGCAGGTCGGGGTTGGCCAGGGCCGTGCCCATGCGTGCCGAGTAGCGGTCCTTGATGGTGGGAAAGCGCGTCTTGTGCGAGGCGATGAAATACGCCTCGCTGCCACCGCCCAGCGCATAGCCGAGCTTGGCCACGCCATTGGTGGCGCTGGCGGAGCCCGTGGGCCACTGGTAGACCTCGCGCGCATCGCGCTGGTCGTGGCTGAGCGCCAGGTTCAGGCTCCAGCGTTCGGCCAGGGAGATCGTGTCCTCGACCACCAGCGAGCGCGTCACGTCGCGGTAGTGCTTGCTGGGGTCCTTGGCCGAGGCGGCATCGGTGTGCTCGTCGATCTTGTAGTGCGCGCCCAGGCGCAGCGCATGGCCCTTGAAGCTGTAGTTGGCCCACTCGATGCTGGCGCCCTGGCTCACGTCCTTGTAGCTGCTGGTGGGGTCATGGCGCGAGTAGCTCGCGTCCGTGTACATGTCCAGGCCATTTTGGTAGGTGTCGTGGTAGATACGCGTCTTGAGCAGGTTGTCGGCATTGATGCGCGTGGTGCTCAGAAAGTACACGCTGTCCTTGTCCCAATAGGGCCAGCGCCAGTAGCGGATGACGTTCTTGCCCGTGGCGCTGCCGCTATACACGGGGTTGCCCTTCTCGCCTTCCTGGCGCACATAGCCCAGCGCGTATTCGTCCGTGGCATTGGGCGTCAGGCCCAGCTTGAACGACAGCCGCTTGTCCGTGCGGTAGGCGTTGTCGCGGTAGTTGCCCGTGTCGGTGGGCTGCTTCTTGAAGTCCTTGAAGCCCTTGGGCAGCGGAAAACTGTCCGCGTCCAGGTAGGAGGCGCCAAGCTGGTAGTACCAGGTGCCCAGGTTGCCGCCCAGGTTCACGGCGGCCTTGCGTTCGCCGCCTGCGCCTGCGCCGATGCGTGCATCGCCCTCGAACGCTTTGACGGGCTTGCGCGTGACCAGGTTGATGGCGCCGCCCAGCGTATTGGGGCCATACATCAGCGATGCGCCGGCCTTGGCCACGCGGATCTCGGACAGGTCGAACGTGGTGAAGCGGCCGAAGTCCACATAGCCGTCATAGGGCACGTACAACGGCACGCCGTCCACGAAGACCGGCACCTGGCGCGGATCGAAGCCGCGCAGATAGATCATTTCCTCGTTGCGATTGTTGCGCGACAGCGTGGCGCCCGGCAGCAGGCGCACGGCGTCGGCCACGGTGTCGGCATTGCGCTGGCGCATCTCGGCGGCGTCCAGTCGCTGTTCATCGCCGGATATGGCCTGTGCTTCATCACGCGCACCGTGCACATCGACCGTGCCCAACTGGAAGGTCTGCGAAGCCGGTGCTGCAGGCGTACCCGATGGGGCCTCGACCTGGGCTTGCGCCTGCGTGCTGGCGGCCAGGCCTGCGAGCAGCAGGGCGTGTGTCAGCGTGGAGCGAAGGCGGAACGAGGGTGAGCAGAGGGCGGGTGAGGATGCGGGAGCGCAGGAGCGGGGCTGGCGGGTCACGGTTTCAGGTTCTTGTGTGGTTGAACACGGGGAGCGGCTGGTTGTTTCCTTTTGAAAACAGGTTCCGGATTCTAGCGATATGCACTTGAAAACATAACGAGTGACAAAAAACCGTCTGCGGGAAGACTCGGGTTTTCTTTCAGGCCGTTGTGTGAATGCCCGGCCGTTCAGCGGCCGGGCGGTTCAACGGCTCAGCGCCTGCGGCCCAGGCGCTCGCTGGCCAGGGCAGCCGCCAGCCTGGCGTCCAGGGGCAGCGGTTCGTCGTGCAGGCGTGCTGCCAGCAGCTCGCCGCACAGCAGCGACAGGGTGAGCCCGCGCGAGCCCATGGCCGTCAGCGCCCACAGGCCGGGAGCCTGATCGGACACCGGTCCGACCACGGGCAGCCGGTCTGGCGAGGCCACGCGCACGGCGCCCCAGGTGGCGCGCGGTGGCGCGTCGAAGAAGCCTTGCAGCCCCTGGTAGGCACGTGGCAGCAGCTGCGCCAGCTTGGCGCCATTGGCTGCATGGGCTGCGGCCTGGTCTTCGGGACTTGGCGGCAGCGCGGTCTGGTCGCGCTCGAAGGTCGATCCCATGACCCAGCCTGGCCCGGCCGCATCGCCAGGCAGCGGCATGGCAGGCACCAGGTTGCCATGGCCGTTGACGGGAAAGGGCGGCATGGCCTGTGCGCTGGCCGGGGTGTGCACATCCCAGCTGACCTGGCCGCGAATGGGCTGCAGCGGCCAGGCGGCCTGCGCACCCAGGCTGTGCTCCAGCAGCGCATTGGTTGCCGGGCCCAGTGCGAGAACGACCAGTTCAGCCTCGGCCAGCAGATTGCCCTGTGCATCCAGGGCCTGCCAGACGGGCGCGCCACCGGCTGTGTCGGTGCGTGCAAGACGCGCCACGCAGGCGCGGCCCTGCCAGCGCACGCCCGGCAGTGCCAGCTGCGCCTGCACCAGCCGCGCCGGGCGCACCCAGCCGGCCTGCACATGCCAGCAGGCCGGGGCGTCGGCGGGCAGGCCGGCCGCCGAGAGTTGATCGGCGCTGGCGGGCCGGCTCCAGTGGTCGCCCGGGCCGGGGGATTGCCAGTCGCGCGGCAGCCGCGGTGCGGCTTCCACGCCATGCTCCAGCACGCCGGTATCGCACCAGTCCGTGCCCGGTTGCAGCAGGCCCTGGCCGGAGAGCATTTGCAGCTGTGCCAGGGTCAGGCGTGCGCCATCGCGGCTCAGGCGGGACAGCAGGCTGTCATCGGGCGAGACATGGGGGCAGAACAGGCCCGCGGGCAGGGCCGAGGCGCCCGCTGCAGGCGCGTCGGCAGTATCCAGCACGGTGACCTGCCAGCCACGGCGCGACAGGCTGGCGGCAGCGGCCGCACCGGCGATGCCTGCACCCAGCACCATGCAGCGCCGTGGGGTGATGGCTTCCTGCGGCTGCGCACGCGGCCCGCGCGGTTGCCAGGCCGGGTCAAAGACGGCATGCAGGTTGTGGCGCTTGGGTGGGACGCCATCGACCTTGCGCACCTGAAAGCCGTGCTGGGCCAGGCCATCGCGCACCGTGCGCGCCACGCACCAGGTGGACAGCTGCGTACCGCGCCGGCAATGGCGCGCCAGCGCGCGCAGGGTGTCGGCGCTCCAGAGGTCGGGGTTGAGTTCCGGCGTGAAGCCGTCCAGGTAGATGCTGTCGGCAGTGATCTGCTGGCGCCGCAGCATGGCCTGGGCATCGCCGATGTACAGCGTCAGCAGCACGCGCCCCTGCTCGAAGGCGAGGCGGTGCACGCCGGGCAGCAGGCCCTGGAACCGGGTGGCCAGCTCTTCGGCCAGAAGGCGCAATCCTGGCTCGCGCGGCATGGCCTGGCGCATGGCGTCGGCACTGACGGGAAAGGCTTCGGCCGAGACGAAATGCAGCAGCCTCGGGCGCCGGGGATCGGCCTTCCAGGCTTCCCAGGCCACGAGGAAATTCAGCCCGAACCCGAAACCGGTCTCCAGGATGCGCCATTGCGGCGCATCGGCCCAGGCCGCCGGCAGACCGCAGCCGCCCAGAAAGACGTGGCGGGCCTGGTCCAGGCCGCCGAGTTCGCTGTGGTAGCGGTCGCCGAAGCGCGGGCTGTAGGGCGTGCCATCGGGCAGCCAGTCAATGGGTTCGGACATGGGCAAGGGGCAGAACTACTCCTCCCAGCGCTGCTGGTAGGAGAACACGGGCAGCCGCCACTTGAAGCGGATGGCGGCCAGGCGCAGCGTGAGTCCGCCGGCAAAGCAGACGACGGTGCTGAGGTTGGAGCCCACTTCCAGCGTGCGCAGCCCCAGGAACAGCAGGCACACGGCCAGCGACACGCTGGCGTACAGCTCGCGCCGGAAGACGACCGGCACCTGGTTGCACAGCACGTCGCGCAGAATGCCGCCGCTGATGCCGGTCAGCATGCCCGACATCACCACCACCACGGGCGGGTAGCCCAGCTCCAGCGCCACGTTGCAGCCGATCAGCGAGAAGGCGATCAGCCCCATGGCGTCCAGCAGCAGAAAGACCTGCTTGAGATGGTGCATGTGGCGCGCCACGACGATGGTCAGCAGCCCGGCCGAGATGACCAGGTAGACATATTCAGGGTGCTGCGTCCAGCCGATGGGGTAGTGGCCCAGCACCATGTCGCGGATGGTGCCGCCGCCCAGCGCGGTGACGAAGGCGATCACGGCCACGCCGAAGATGTCCATGTTGCGCCGGCCCGCCGCCAGCGCGCCCGACATGGCTTCGGCCGTGATGGCCACGAGGTAGATCACCAGCATGACGGTGAACTGCGATGCCTGGAACGATTCCAGCAGGGAGACGGATGGAAGCACGGAAAACCTCGGATGAAGACCGGCCCGCGCCGCAGGGTGTGCGGCCACTGCGCCGTCCAGCGCAAGAAGGCGGGCATTGTAGGCGGTCTCTGGGCGGCGGCCGTTTGCGGCACCGCAAATGAAACCGCCCCCGGCGCGGTGCGACGGGGGCGGTGAAAGGGCGCGAAGCGGCTCAGGCCGTAGGAGGCACGTAGCCGGCCGCCGCATCGGCGCCGCCGCCGAAGAAGTGGTTTTCCATCTGGCGGGCCAGGTACTGGCGGGCGCGTGCGTCGGCCAGGTTCAGGCGGTTTTCGTTGACCAGCATCGTCTGGTGCTTGAGCCAGTCGGCCCAGGCCTGCTTGCTCACGCCTTCAAAAATGCGCTTGCCCAGCTCGCCGGGGTAGGGCGGGAAGTCCAGGCCTTCAGCGTCAACGCCAAGCTTGATGCAGTGAACGGTACGTGCCATGGGGAATTGAGTCCTTGTCTTGTGGAGATTCAGATGTTTTGGGAATAACAAACTGAAATCTTATTGGTTTGAGTTTTAAGAGTTGGCTTTGAGAATGCTTTCCACGGCACCAGACCGTCGTCTCCACTCTCTACCGACACTCCAATGAAAATTCGCCGCCACTTTATCAAGTTTCCTGTCGCCGCCGGCCTGATCGCGGGCTTGACCCTGTCGGCTCTGCCGGCGTTGGCCCAGTCGGTGCAACTGCTCAATGTCTCCTACGATCCGACGCGCGAGCTGTACGTGGAATACAACCAGGCCTTCGCCAAGCACTGGAAGGCCAAGAGCGGCCAGGACGTGAGCGTCAAGCAGTCGCATGGCGGCTCGGGCAAGCAGGCGCGTTCCATCATCGACGGCATCGACGCCGACGTGGCCACGCTGGCGCTGGCCGGCGACATCGACGCCCTGGTCAAGAACGGCAACCTGCTCAAGGCCGACTGGCAAAAGCGCCTGCCGCACAACTCGGCGCCCTACAGCTCCACCATCGTCTTCCTGGTGAAGAAGGGCAATCCCAAGAACCTCAAGGACTGGGACGACCTGGTCAAGCCCGGCGTGCAGGTGATCACGCCCAACCCCAAGACCAGCGGCGGTGCGCGCTGGAACTACCTGGCCGCCTGGGAATTCGCCAAGCGCAAGTACGGCGGCGACGCACAGGCCAAGGACTTCATCGGCAAGCTGTTCAAGAACGTGCCCGTGCTGGACACCGGCGCGCGCGGCGCCACCATCACCTTCGTGCAGCGCGGCGTGGGCGATGTGCTGCTGGCCTGGGAGAACGAGGCCTTCCTGGCACTCAAGGAGTTCGGTCCCGACAAATTCCAGATCGTCGTGCCTTCGCTGTCCATCCTGGCCGAGCCTTCGGTGGCCGTGGTCGACAAGGTTGTGGACAAGAAGGGCACGCGCGCCGTGGCCGAGGAGTACCTGAAGTACCTGTACTCCGAGGAAGGCCAGCGCATCGCCGGCCGCAACTACTACCGTCCCACGGATGCCAAGGTCAAGGCCGAGTTCGCGGACAAGTTCCCCAAGCTGGAGCTGGTCACCATCGACCAGGCCTTTGGCGGCTGGGCCAAGGCCGACAAGGATCACTTTGCCGACGGCGGCAGCTTCGACCAGATCTACACCAAGAAGTGAGTGCGGCGCGCCGGCCCGGCCGGCGCCCACCCACTGAATTCACCCGCTGTCCCAGACCCCTGCCAACTCCCACGATCCGCCATGTCCATCTTGCTGACTTCCCGCCACTCTTTGCAGGCCCCGCGCCGCACGGCGCAGGCAGGCGTGCGGATGCACAAGGCAGGAGTGGCAGGCAAGGCATGCGTGGCAGGCGTGGTGGCATCCAGCTCTTTTCTTCGCTTCGAGACCGTGGCCTTCGCCAGCCGGCGATGTAGCACCTGACGACTCCGTGCGGCGCGTCTGCAGGCCTGGCCCTGCAGGCGGCCGCCCCTTGCTCCGCCTTCCCTTTTTTGTTTTCTGGCTGCATGCCGCGCGCATGCATGGGCAGCGCTTTGTCTGCGCCACGCACCACGCACCACTCTTCCAAGGATGTCCGTCATGGTCTCGTTTGATTCTTTCCCCCGACACACAGCCAACTGGCGCCGACGCCAACTGCTGGGCGCGGGCCTTGCCGCAGCAGTCGCCACGGTGGGCGGCCCGGCCCTGGCCCAGGACAAGGCGGGCGACCGCGTGCTGCGCGTGGGCCACCAAAAGGGCTGGCTGTCCATCCTGAAGAGCCGGGGCACGCTGGAAAAGCGGCTGGCGCCGCTGGGCGTATCCGTGCGCTGGATCGAGTTCAACGCCGGCCCCGTGCAGCTGGAGGCGCTGAACGTGGGCTCCATCGACTTCGGCGATGTGGGCGAGGCCCCGCCCATCTTTGCGCAGGCCGCAGGCGCGCCTTTGGTCTATGCGGGCGCCACCGTGCCGCGCCCCGGGCTGGAGGCGGTGATCGTGCCCAAGGATTCGCCCATTCGCAGCGTGCAGGACCTCAAGGGCAAGCGCGTGGCCTACAACAAGGGCTCGAACGTGCAGTACTTCCTGGTCAAGCTGCTGGAAAAGCACGGCCTGAAGTACGGCGATGTGCAGTCCGTCTTCCTGGCGCCGGCCGATGCGCGTGCCGCCTTCGAGCGCGGCTCCGTCGATGCCTGGCTGATCTGGGACCCCTTCCTGGCTGCTGCGCAAAAGACGCTGGACGCCCGCCTGCTGGCCGATGCCACGGGCGTGGTCAACAACCGCGCCTACTACTTCACCTCGCGCGATTTCGCCACGCGCAATGCCGATGTGCTGCGCATTGCCATCGAAGAGGTCGATGGGATTGACCGCTGGGCCTCGAAGAACCAGACGGCCGCTGCCGCCGAGCTGTCCAGCATCCTGGGCCTGGACAAGTCCATCACCGAGCTGTACCTGAGCCGCGCACGCTTCGGCACCTCGTCCGTGACACGCGAGATCCTGGCCGAGCAGCAGCAGATCGCCGACACCTTCTTCGAGCTCAAGCTCATCCCCCGCAAGCTCAACCTGCTGCATGCCGCGCCGGTGGACCTGATCGCGTCGCGCCCCTGAGCCCACTGCAAGGAGTCCGCACCATGAATGCCAATTCCAAGAAGCCCCGCCTGGACCGCGTGCGCCGCCAGGCCCTGCAACTGCTGGGCACCACCGCCTTCAGCTGGAGCCTGGCCGGCCAGTACGCACGCGCCGAGACGCCGGCCGCCGTGGCCGGGCCCGAGCAGTTGCGCATCGGCTATCAGAAGTCGGCCGTCAACCTGGTCATCCTCAAGCAGCAGGGCGTGCTGGAAAAGCGCTTTGCGGGCACCAAGGTCAGCTGGCTGGAGTTCCCGGCCGGCCCCCAGCTGCTGGAGGCCCTGGCCGCAGGCAGCCTGGATTTCGGCCTGACCGGCGATTCGCCCCCGGTCTTTGCCCAGGCCGCGGGCCGCGACCTGCTGTACGTGGGCGCCGAGCCGCCCAAGCCCGAGAGCTCGGCCATCCTCGTGCCATCGGACTCGCCGCTGCGCACCCTGGCCGATCTCAAGGGCCGGCGCGTGGCGCTGCAAAAAGGCTCCAGCGCCCATTACCTGCTGGTGCGCGCGCTGGACAAGGCGGGCCTGGCCTGGAACGAGATCCAGCCCGTGTACCTGGCCCCGGCCGATGCGCGCGCCGCCTTCGAACGCAAGAGCGTGGACGCCTGGGCCATCTGGGACCCGTTCTACGCGGCCACCGAGCTGGCGATTCGCCCGCGCGTGCTGGCCAATGGCGAAGGCCTGTCGGGCAACGCCTCGTTCTACCTGGCCGCGCGCGGACTGGTGGAGCGCCATCCGCAGGTGCTGCGCGCGCTGTTCGACGAGCTCACGCGCGCCGATCGCCTGGCCCAGAGCGCGCGCCAGGAGGCCGTGGCCCTGGTGGCCGGCTTCAGCGGCCTGGATGCGGCGGTGGTCAGCCGCTTCATTGCGCGCCGGCCCAGCTCCCCCGTGGGCCTGCTGGCTGCGCAGACCGTGGTGGACCAGCAGCGCGTGGCCGATGCATTTTTTCGGCTGGGCCTGATTCCGCGCCAGGTGCAGGTGGCCGACATCGTCTGGCGGCCCTCGGCGGCCGAGTACGCGCGGCTGGCCGAGCCTGCGGCGGCACGGCCTTCTTCCGCCCTTTGATTTCCTTCCTCGATTCCGTCCCCTGACTGGAGCAGCGCATGCAGGTTTTCTGGTTCATCCCCACCCACGGCGACAGCCGCTACCTCGGCACGGCCGAGGGCGCCCGCCCGCTCAGCCACGACTATGTCAAGCAGGTCGCCATCGCGGCCGACAGCCTGGGCTACGAGGGCGTGCTGATTCCCACGGGCCGCTCCTGCGAAGACCCCTGGGTCGTCGCCTCCAGCCTGATTCCGGTCACCAGGCGCCTGAAGTTCCTGGTCGCCGTGCGGCCCGGCCTGCACCAGCCCAGCCTGGCGGCGCGCATGGCGGCCTCGTTCGACCGCCTGTCGGGCGGGCGGCTGCTGATCAACCTGGTCACGGGCGGCGACCGCGCCGAGCTGGAGGGCGACGGCGTCTTCCTCGACCATGCGCAGCGCTACGAGCAATCGGCCGAGTTCATCCGCATCTGGCGCGAGATCCTTGAGCGCAGCCATGAGGGCGGCACGCTCGACTACGAAGGTGAACACCTCTCGGTCAAGGGCGCCAAGCTGTTGTTCCCGCCGCTGCAAAAGCCGTATCCGCCCGTGTACTTCGGCGGTTCGTCCGAAGCCGCGCACGACCTGGCCGCCGAGCAGGTCGATGCCTACCTGACCTGGGGCGAGCCCCCGGCCGAGGTGGCCAAAAAGATTGCCGATGTGCGCGAGAAGGCGGCGCGCCATGGCCGCAGCGTGAAGTTCGGCATCCGCCTGCACGTCATCGTGCGCGAGACCGAGGACGAGGCCTGGGCCGATGCCGATCGCCTGATCAGCCGCCTCAAGGACGAGACCGTGGTCCAGGCCCAGGCCGCCTTCGCGCGCATGGACTCGGAAGGCCAGCGCCGCATGGCCGCCCTGCATGCCGGCGGCAGCCGCCGCACGCGCGCCGAGCTGGAGATCAGCCCCAACCTCTGGGCCGGCGTGGGCCTGGTGCGCGGCGGCGCGGGCACGGCCCTGGTGGGCGATGCGCAGACCGTGGCCGACCGCATCAAGGAGTACGCGGACCTGGGCATAGACACCTTCGTGCTGTCCGGCTATCCGCACCTGGAAGAGGCCTACCGCTTTGCCGAGCTGGTCTTCCCGCTGCTGCCGCTGTCCGTGCGCGACAGGCTGGCTGGCGGCGTGGGCGGGCCGCTGGGCGAGACCGTTGCCAACCTGTACTCGCCGCGCGCGTCGCAAAGCTGAGGGAGTCACGCATGTCCGATGCACGTACCGTTACTGCGCTGCCGGCCTCCTCGGCCCCCCCGGCCGGCGATGCCTGGTCGCCGCTGCTGCGCTTTGCGGCCGGCGTGGGCCGCCGCCTGGTGCCCTGGCTGGTGCCGCTGGCGCTGATCGCCGTCTGGCAGGCCGCCTCGGCGTGGGGCTGGCTCTCCACGCGGGTGCTGCCCGCTCCGTTGGATGTGCTGCGCGCCGCGCAGGCGCTGGCCGAGTCGGGAGAGCTGCTCAAGCATGTGCAGGTGAGCGCGGGCCGCGCGCTGGGTGGCCTGGCCATCGGCGGCGGGCTGGGGTTGGCGCTGGGCCTGCTCACGGGCTCGCTGCGCTGGGCGGAGACGCTGCTGGACTCCACCATCCAGATGGTGCGCAACATCCCCGCGCTGGCGCTGATTCCGCTGGTCATCCTGTGGTTCGGCATCGACGAGAGCGCCAAGCTGTTCCTGATCAGCGTGTCGGTGTTCTTTCCCATCTACCTGAACACCTTCCACGGCATACGCAATGTGGATCCCGCGCTGATCGAGATGGGGCGCAGCTACGGCCTCACGCGCTGGCAGCTGTACCGCGAGGTCATCCTGCCGGGCGCGCTGTCCTCCATCCTCGTCGGCCTGCGTTTTTCGCTGGGCCTGATGTGGGTGATCCTCATCGTGGCCGAGACCATCTCGGCGCAGTCGGGCATCGGCTACCTGACCATGAACGCCCGCGAGTTCCTGCAGACCGACGTGGTGCTGGTCGGCATCCTGCTGTACGCCCTGCTGGGCAAGCTGGCCGACTGGTTTGCGCGTGCGCTGGAGCACTGGTGGCTGCGCTGGCATCCGGGCTACCAGCCCAAGTGACACAAGGAGCACGACATGAGCCGATGGAACCGCATGAAGACCACGCTGGCACAGGCCGTGGAGCTGAACACCACCGCGCCGGCGATGGCCTGGGAGGCCTCGTTCGATGCCGATGGCCTGGACGTCAGCGACCGCCTGGCCCAGAACGACGATGCGCCGCAGTCCGCATCCCCCCAATCCGCACCGCGCCGTGGCGTGCGCCTGCAGGCCGGCGGGCTGACCAAGCGCTACGGCCAGCGCGAGGTGCTGCACGAAGTGCAGCTGCAGGTGGAGCCTGGCGAATTCGTCGCCATCGTGGGCCGCAGCGGCTGCGGCAAGAGCACCTTGCTGCGCCTGATGGCTGGGTTGGAGCAGGCCACGGCCGGCACCCTGCTGCTGGACGGCGAGCCCGCACGGGCCGTGCAGGGCGCGCAAGGCGGCACGCGCATCATGTTCCAGGACGCGCGCCTGCTGCCCTGGCGGCGTGTGCTGGCCAATGTGACGCTGGGCCTGCCCGCCTCGGCCCAGGAGCGTGGCCGCGAAGTGCTGGCCCAGGTCGGCCTGGCCGACCGCGAGGGCGAATGGCCGGCGCGCCTGTCCGGCGGCCAGCGCCAGCGCGTGGCCCTGGCGCGCGCCCTGGTGCATCGCCCGCAACTGCTGCTGCTGGACGAGCCGCTGGGCGCGCTCGATGCGCTCACCCGCATAGAGATGCACCGCCTGATCGAAGGCCTGTGGCAGCGCCACGGCTTCACGGCCTTGCTGGTCACGCACGATGTGCAGGAGGCCGTGGCCCTGGCCGACCGCGTGGTGCTGATCGAGGACGGCCGCATCGCGCTGGATGAACGCATCGCCCTGCCACGGCCGCGCGTGCACGGCAGCGTGGCGCTGGCGGCCATCGAGCAACGCATTCTCGACCGCGTGCTGCAAAAGCCCGCCGCCGAGCCCGAAGCCAATCCGCTGACCGACACCACGGCCTGGCCCGGCGTACCGGCCCATGGCCTGCGCTGGGCGGTCTGACTTTCCGTTTTCCCCAACCTTCCTTTGATTCCTTTTGATCCCCAGGAGAAAAACATGTCCATTCAAGCCATCAACGTGCGCAACCAGTTCAAGGGCCAGGTGCGCGAAATCATCCGAGGCGACGTTGTCTCCGAAGTCGATGTGCAAACGCCCTGGGGCGTGGTCACCTCGGTGATCACCACGCGCTCGGTGGACGAGCTGGGCCTGGTCGTGGGCTCCGATGTGGTGGCCCTGGTCAAGTCCACCGAAGTGTCCATTGCCAAGCTCTGAGGCCAGGCTCTGAAGGTACTGCCGATGCTCAACCGCCCCAGAGCATCGGCTTGTTGACCATGAGGTAGTAGGTCACGGCCATGGCAATGAAGGCCGGGTAGCCCAGCGCCTCCCAGCGCCGGGCGTAGACGGCATACAGCGCGGGAAGGGCGGCCTGCGCTGCGTGCGCGCCGCGCGCCATGGCGGCCATGCGCACCTGCAGCCAGACCACGGGCAGCCAGCAGGCGCCGGCCAGCAGGTACAGGCCCAGCGACAGTGCCAGCCACGGCGTGGTCAACGGCCAGCCCGCCATGTGGGCCAGGGCAATGCCGCTCACAGGCTGTATGACCACGCAGGGCGTGGTGAACCACCAGTCCGCACGCACCACCAGGCGGCTGACCACGGCCTGGGCAGCGACGCTGCCGCTGCGGTTGGCGAAGAACATGTAGAAGGCCGAGCCCAGGCCGGTGCCGACCAGCAGCACGCTGGACGCGATATGCAGCGTCTTGAGCAACAGGTAGAGATTCATGCGGACTCCTTCGGGGTGACAGGTGCCGACATCAGGTGCAGCAGCATGGCTGCGATCGGCAGGTTCTTGAGCAGCGGCCCCAGCGGATGCAGCCACAGCGTGGGCTGCAGCACCGTGGCCAGCACCGTCATTGCAGCCATCAGCAGCAAGGCCGCCAGATAGCTCTCCCGGCCCGGCCGCAGCCACAGCGCCAGGCCCACGGCCAGGTCGGCGAGCAGGCCGCTCCAGATCAGGAATGTCTGCCAGCGCGCATCGTGGATGCCGGCATCGGCCAGTACCTGCACGCTCAGGCCGCGGTGTTCGATGGCGCTGACCAGGGCCGTGCCCAGCCAGACGGCGATCAGGCTCAAGTGCATGGTGCGCTGTGAAGGGGGCACCTGGCGCAGGCGGTGTTCACCCATGGCGCAGCGTGGCCAGCAGCTGGGCGGGCGCAATGCCGGGCCGGCCCAGCAGGCCTTGCAATCCCGCCGGATCGGTGACGTTGTCGCTGGCCAGCATGGCCAGTGTCTCGCTGCACCACGGTGAGGCGCTGACCCAGTCGCCAGCGCGTGCGCTGGCGCGGGTGAGCCAGCCGGGCAGCGTGCCCACGCGGGCTGGAGCGCGGCCCATCTGCGCGCGCAGGCTGGCAATCAGCGCGGCCAGCGGCAAGGGCAGGGGGCCGCCGATCTCGATCATGCCCACGGGCTCGGGGCTCGTCACCAGGCCGGCCACGGCCTCGGCCAGGTCGCGCACGGCCACCGGCTGCACGCGGGCCTGCAGCACGGGGCGCGGCAGCAGCAGCGCTGGCAGGCGCGCCATGGACAGGAACATCTCGCTGCTGGCGCCGCCGGCGCCGAACACCACGCTGGGGCGGACCACGCAGCCCTGAAGATGGCCGGCTGCCGTGAGTGCCAGCAGGTGCTCGTCAGCGGTGCGCTTGGTGGTGGCGTAGCGCGTGGCACTGCCTTCTATGCCCAGGGCAGAGATCTGCACCACGCGCCGCACGCCGGCCGCCGCGCAGGCATCGAACAGGGCGATGGGGGCCTGGGCGTGCATGGCATCGATGGGCCGGGAGGCGCTGTCGCGCAGCACGCCCACGGCATTGACCACGGCATCCACGCCCGCCAGGTGCGGCAGCCAAGCCTCGGGCGTGGTGGCCTTGGCGTAGTCGAGCGCAGGCAGGGAATGGCGGCTGCGCGCCACGGGATCATGGCCGGCCAGGGCCAGCAGGTTGACGATATGGCGGCCGATGAAGCCGTTGCCGCCGCAGACCAGAATGCGCATGGTGACCTCCAGTTTCTCTTGTGACGGAAATTTCAGGCTCGGCGCCCGCGCTTGACGCGGGTGTCAGCGGCCTCGGAGCGCACGAAGCGCTGCACGCTGGCGCCCAGGCGCAGCAGCTTGTCCAGCGTGGAGGGCGACAGGCGCAGCATCTCGTCGGTCCAGATGCCCAGTGACTCCATGAGGCGCAGCGTCTCGTGCACGCGGTCCTGGGTGTCGGGGGATTCGGCATCGAAACCGGGCTCGGCGATCAGTTCTCGCAGCATCTCCGAGGTAGGGTCGAACTCGCGCTGCTTGCGCTCTCGCACGATGGTGCGCAGCAGCTCCCAGACATCGGACGAGGTCTCGAAGTAGTCGCGGCGGTCGCCGGGCCTGCGGCTGGTGCGGATCAACTCCCAGCCTTGCAGTTCCTTGAGGCTGTTGCTCACGTTGGAGCGAGCGGCGCCCAGCGTGTCGGCAATCTCTTCCGCGTTGAGCGGGCGGCCATGGAAGAACAGCAGGGCGTGGATCTGGGCGACCGTGCGGTTCACTCCCCAGGAGCTGCCCATGTCGCCCCAATGGTGGATGAAACGGTGTGCGATGGGACTCAGTTGCATGGCCTCAGTGTCTGCAGGCCTGAAATTTCTGTCAAGAGAGAAATTTGTGAAAGCTGAAAAATCAAAACCGGCTGCAGCGCGGAGGCGGCACCTGACGGGGCGCGGCATGTGCTGCTCCATAATGCTGGGCAGCCTGGCCTGCCACCCAGTACATACACAGGCGGGCCGCCGTTTTGAGGGGAACACCATGACTGCTGTGCAAAACCTGCGTGCCATCACCGTGCTGGCCGGCTGCGCGCTGGCGCAGGCCGCGTCTGCCGCCTGCTATTCCGTCTACACGCCCGAGCAGGAGCTGATCTACCGCTCCAACCGCCCGCCGGTGGACCTGACCTTGCCGCTGCACCAGACCGTGGACAAGATCGAGCGCGGTGCCACCATGGTGTTCACGCTGGACGAATTCAACTGCATCACCGAAATCAACCTGCTGGCCGAACGCGAGCAACTGGCCCGGGCGCGCCAGGAGCGGCAGCGGGACCTGGGCCGCAGCAGCACTCCGCGGTCCTGAGAGGCAAAAGCGAGTTGGGGGCTTTTTTGGGGAGCCGCCAACAGGGCAAGGGGAGAGCCTGAGACAATCGTGCCCCATGAGTGAACCCCGCGACAACAAGATCCCCGACAACCTGCCCGAAGCCGACATCGACGCCCCTGCACTGCCCGAAGGCTGGCTGCAGGTGTTGTCCATGGATATGGACGCCCAGGGCGTGGCCCGCAAGAGCGATGGCAAGGTGGTATTCATCGACGGCGCCCTGCCTACCGAACTGGTCAGCGCCAACACCCATCGCAAGAAAAACAACTGGGAAGCCGCCAGCCTGACGGCCATCCACCGCGAATCTTCCCAGCGCGTGCGCCCCGGCTGCCCGAATTTCGGTCTGCACGCCGGTGCCTGCGGCGGCTGCAAGATGCAGCATCTGCACGTGGGCGCCCAGGTGGCCATCAAGCAGCGCGTGCTGGAAGACAATCTCTGGCATCTGGCCAAGGTCAAGCCCGAGACGCTGCTGCGCCCCATCGAAGGTCCGTCCTGGGCCTACCGTTTCCGCTCGCGCCTTTCGGTGCGCTATGTGGCCAAGAAGGGCAAGGTGCTGGTGGGCTTTCACGAGCGCAAGAGCCGCTACATCGCCGACATGGAGACCTGCAAGATCCTGCCGCCCCATGTGGACGCCATGCTGCTGCCCATGCGCGCGCTGATCGCCTCCATGGATGCGCGCGAAACCTGCCCGCAGATCGAGGTTGCCTGCGGCGATTCCGTCACGGCCCTGGTGCTGCGCCATCTGGAGCCGCTGTCCGAGAACGACCAGGCCCGTCTGCGCGCTTTCGCAGTCGAGCACAACGTGCAGTGGTGGCTGCAGCCCAAGGGCCCGGACACCGTGCACCTCATGGAGCAGGGAGGCGCCCAGCTCGACTACGGCCTGCCCGATTTCGGCATCACCATGCCGTTCAAGCCCACGGACTTCACCCAGGTCAATCCGCACATCAACCGCGTGCTGGTCACGCGCGCGCTGCGCCTGCTGGATGTCAAGAAGGACGAGCGCGTGATCGACTGGTTCTGCGGTCTGGGCAACTTCACCCTTCCCCTGGCCACGCAGGCGCGCGAGGTGCTGGGCATCGAGGGCAGCGATACCCTGGTCAAGCGCTCCCATGAAAACTACGCGGCCAACAACGCACAGCGCGCAGAGGGCGACAAGCTCGCGCCCACGCGCTTTGTGGCGCGCAACCTGTTCGAGATGACGCCCGAGATGCTGTTCGCCGACGGCGTGGCCGGCAAGTGGCTGGTCGATCCGCCGCGCGAAGGCGCGTTTGCGCTGTCCAAGGCCCTGGCCGACATCCACCAGGCGCGCATCGGTGCCGAAGGCGCCGAGCCCCTGCCGGCAGGGCATGAGGCCTGGCGCTTTCCCGAGCGCATCGTCTATGTCAGCTGCAATCCCGCCACGCTGGCGCGCGATGCCGGCCTTCTGGTGCATCTGGCCGGCTATCGCTGTGTGTCGGCAGGCGTGGTCAACATGTTCCCCCACACGGCCCACGTGGAGAGCATGGCGGTGTTCGAGCGCTGCGCAGACTGACGGCCTGGCTGCCCGTGCCATGAAAAAAGCCGTGGAGCCCTCGGGCGGCCACGGCTTTTTGACGGGCGGATCCAGATCTCAAATCCGGATCTCAAAAGGGGTCAGCTGCGATTGCGGCCTGAGGTCGGCTCGGCAGGCGCCTCGTCCTTGTCGCTGCGGCGGCGGTCGCTCTGGCCCAGGACCGAAGGCGTGCCCTCCATCTTGTTGGCGCGCATGTATTCGTCCATATCCTTCCAGCCTGCAAACACCAGGGCCTTGGACGATTTGGGGTTGAGCGTGTAGCAATCCTCCAGTCCGCGCAGGGCATGGCGGCACGCCCCGCCGATGGCCTTGGCCTCGGCCTCCTTGGCGACGGTGCGGGGGTCCGGTCCCAGGCCCGGAATATCATCCAGCTTGCAGCCGGCGAGCAGCGTGGGCAGCAGCAGGATGGCGAAGGTGCGGGGAAGATTAGGCATGGTCATCTTGAGGAGATTATCGGCAGGCCCTGGAAGAAGTTGAGTCCGCTTTGCACAAATGATGATCCCGGACATGCAAAAGGCCTCCCGAAGGAGGCCTTTGGTGTGCGGCAGGGAAGGCGAAGCCTTCCGCGTGCGGCATCAGTCGCGTTCGCCGCCCATGATGCCCAGCAGGGCCAGCAGGCTCTGGAACACGTTGAACAGGTCCAGGTACAGAGCCAGCGTGGCGCTGATGTAGTTGGTCTCGCCGCCGTCCATGATCTGCTTGAGGTCATAGAGCATGTAGGCGCTGAAGATGCCGATGGCCGCCACCGAGATCGCCATCATGCCGGCCGTGGAGCCGATGAAGACGTTGATGATGGAGCCCACGAACAGTACCAGCACGCCGACGAACAGGAACTTGCCCATGCCCGACAGGTCGCGCTTGATCACCGTGGCCAGCGAGGCCATGACCAGGAACACGCCGGCCGTGCCTGCGAAGGCGGTCATGATCAGCTCGGAGCCGTTCTTGAAGCCCAGGATCATGCCGATCATGCGCGACAGCATCAGGCCCATGAAGAACGTGAAGCCCAGGAGCACGGGAATGCCGGCTGCCGAGTGCTTTGTCTTCTCGATGGCGAACATGAAGCCGAAGGCGCCGCCCAGGAAGACGATGAGCCCCAACCCGCCGCTCAGCGAGCGCGTGATGCCCGTGGCCACGCCCAGCCAAGCGCCCAGCACGGTGGGGAGAAGACTCAGGGCCAGCAGCCAGTAGGTGTTGCGCAATACGCGATTGCGCTCTTGCTGCGAGACACCGTAGCCCGCAGAGCCCAGTGTGGTGACTTGATCATTCATGTGGCCAGTCCTCCGAAGGAGTGTTGTTGCGACTTGCCCATTCTAGGTGGCGGCTTGCGCGCGACTTGCAATACCCCGAGCCGCCGCCATGGTTTGGTTTCGAATGTTTTGTTCTGCGCATGCATTGTCAGTCCTCATACGATTGCTATGCTTATAGGACATTTGTGATGGAATGGATAATTGGAATCTTATGAAGACCAAGCATGAACTCGAACTGGCCGACGTGAAGGCCATTGCCGCCGCCGCAGAAGCCGAGGCGCTGAAGAACAAGTGGGCCGTGACCATTGCTATCGTCGATGACGGCGGCCACCTGCTGTGGCTGCAGCGCCTGGATGGCGCCGCCGCCGTGTCGGCCCACATCGCTTCGTCCAAGGCCCGCTCGGCGGCCCTGGGCCGCCGCGATACCAAGGGCTATGAAGACATGATCAACAACGGCCGCACGGCCTTCCTGAGCGCGCCCACGCTGGACGGCCTGCTCGAAGGTGGCGTGGCCATCATGAAGGACGGCCAATGCCTGGGCGCCGTGGGCGTCAGCGGTGTCAAGGCCAGCGAGGATGCGCAGGTTGCCAGCGCCGGCATTGCTGCTCTGGGCCTGTAATAGCTCTTTGTGCACCCATGCTGCATGAATCTGTCCTTGGGGACTGATCCATGCAGCCAAGAAAAAGCCCCTGTGCCGATGCACAGGGGCTTTTTCTTTGGTCAATCTGCGCTGCAGTGCGGGAAAAAATGCTTGGCTACGCAAAATCCGGAGATTTTGTTGGCTGGCTAATCGACCTCTGAGACTGGAAGTCCCAAGGTCGCCCCACGATGAAACGAAGAAGCCGCCGGTCGGGCATCCGACGACGGCCGGAATCTTGCTTATTTGGTCAGGATGAGCTTGCCCAGCTTGGTGGCCTGCAGGCGGTAGGGCGTGCCGTTGTGCACGATGGTCACAGCCTTTTGTCCATTGAGCAGCAAGGTGCTGTCGAGTCCGCTGGCGGCCCCGGTCAGGGCTGCAGATGCTGCGGCCTGCAGCGCTGCAAAGGCCTGGGCGTTGGAGTTGCCGGACAGATGCGAGGTGGCGGCGGAAGTGGCAGACATGCAGGGAATTCCTCAAAAATTGGAAAGTTTTGTGAATGATAACAATTCTCAATTGAAAATCAAGTGAGACTTACTCGCATTGTGGTTTCTGGGACCAGTCCTATCCCTGCGACCCGATGCACTGCCAACGCAAAGAGAATGAAAAACGGCCCCGAAGGGCCGTTGTCGTTGATCGCCAGGCAAGAAATGCCTGCCACGGCCTACTTGGCCGGGTCCGTCACGAAGCCGATCTTGCGCACGCCTGCACGCTGTGCGGCAGCCATGGCCTGGGCCACGCGCTCGTAGCGGACTTCCTTGTCGCCCTGGATATGCAGGTCAGGTTGCGGCTCCTTGGCCGCCTCGGCCTTGAGGTTCTCCTCGAACTGCGTATCGCTGACGGCAACGCCATTCCAGTGGTACTGGCCATCGGCGGAGACGGTCAGGCGCACCGTGGCGGGCTTGACGTCCTCGGGCTGGTTGGTGGCGCGGGGCAGGTCCACGTTCACCGAATGCTTCATCACCGGCACGGTGATGATGAAGATGATCAGGAGCACCAGCATGACGTCGACCAGCGGCGTCATGTTGATCTCGTTCATCACCTCTTCGCCGTCATCGTCCATTGTTCCGAATGCCATGGCTTACGCGCCTTTCTTCAGCGGCAGCACGTTGCCGGCTTCCTTGCCGTCGATGGACACGCGGGCGCCGGTCACGAAGTAGGCGTGCATGTCGTGGGCAAAGCTGTTGAGGGCGTTGAGGATGGACTTGTTGCCACGCACCACGGCGTTGTAGCCGAGCACGGCGGGAATCGCCACGGCCAGGCCCAGGGCGGTCATGATCAGCGCTTCACCGATGGGGCCCGCGACCTTGTCGATCGAGGACTGGCCGGACAGGCCGATGGCGACCAGCGCGTGGTAGATGCCCCAGACGGTGCCGAACAGGCCGATGAAGGGAGCGGTCGAGCCCACGGAAGCCAGAATGGCCAGGCCCGATTGCAGGCGGGCGGTGAACTCGCTGATGCCGTTGCGCATGCAGCGGGTCACCCAGTCACTGATGTCCAGCGTGTCATGCAGGTGGGCGCTGGTCTTGCGGTGGTGGGCGGTGGCTTCGCGGCCTTCGAGCACCAGGTAGCGGAAGGGGTTGGAGCGGTCATCGCCCAGCTTTTCCAGGCCGCTGGCCAGGTCGGGGCTGTGCCAGAAGTCCTGGGCGTTGCGCGCCAGCTTCTTGAACTTCACGATGTCCAGGGCCTTGATGATCATCACGAGCCAAGAGGCCACCGACATGGCCAGCAGGATGATGGCGACGGCACGGGTGACGAAGTCTCCCTGCGTCCAGACGTGGGCAATGCCGAATTGGGAATCCATGGATACTCCTGAGAATCAATTGAGGGTGAATTTGACCGGGACGGTGACCCACATGGGGGTTGGTGTGCCGTTGCTCTTGCCGGGGACGAATTTCCAGTTCTTGACGCCGTCCACGGCCTGCTGGTCCAGACGGTCGTAGCCGCTGGATTTGCTGACCTCGATCTTTTGAGGCAGGCCTTGCGCGTCCACGAAGATGCGCAGCGTGACCGTTCCCTGTTCCCCCATGCGCCTGCTGATGGCGGGGTAGTTTGGGGCCGGGTTGTTGAGGTAGGCCGCGTTGGTGGACGGCAATTCGATCTTGGGCGGAGCCGGTGGTGCCGGGGGCGCGGGAGGCGCTGGCGGCGCAGGAGGGGCGGGCGGTGCCGGTGGTGCTTCCACCACGGGCTTGGGCTCGTCGTCCAGCGTGCCGCGCGGCGCCGCAGGTGCGGGCTTGGGGTCGGCTATGGCCTTGGGCAGCGGCGGTGCCTTCTTCACGACCGGCTGCGGTTTGGGAGGTGGCGGCGGAGGAGGGGGCTTGGGTGCCTCGGGCTCGGGAGCGGGTGGCGAAATGAATTCCGCAATCACCTGGGCTGGCACGATGACCTCTTCGGGTGCGCGCTGGAGCAGGCCATGCTGCATCGCCCAAAGGGTTGCTGCATGCAAGACCACGACCGAACCCGCGATGGCCACGTTACGGCCAAGGCCCCCGGGGGGGCCAAAACGATCAGACTGGGACATAGAGACAGAAGGAGCGGTCAGCGTATGGGAGCCGGGTGCTGTCGCTCGGAAGACGGAGTATCAGCTGCGCAGAATCCACCAGGTGCATGTAACGACGAGGATCAGGCTGCCGACAAGTGCTGAGAGGAGGACCATGCTTTGCTCTCCAGAATGTTGTTGGCAAGCTGGACGGTCTGGGCCGCGACCTCGTTGTGGATGGCCGCCACGGGCTGGCTGGCGCAGCATTGCGCCACCACATCCCGGGCGCAGCTCTCGCAGCGGCCGCACTGCATGGCGATACCCAATTCGAATTGGATCTCGTCAAAGCTCATGCCCGCATGAGCGTGGCGTGCGATCTCACGGTCGGAAACCCGGCGGCATACACAGACGATCATGGCTACAGGCAGTAGTGGCTGGCTATTGATAGGATGAAAAATTATAAATGAGAATTCATCGCATTTGCAATTCTTGGTTGTCTGTAGGGATGTATGGCGCTCGGCTTTACTCGGTATCCAGTAGTTCCACAGTGGCCTGTGCGAGGGTGGCACACCCTGTCAGCGCCATGGCGATCTCCAGTTCATCGCGCAGCAACCTGAGCACATGGGCCACGCCGGCGGCGCCCGCATTGGCCAGCCCCCAGAGTACGGGGCGGCCTATCAGAACCGCCGTCGCACCGAGGGCGATCGCCTTGAGCACGTCTGTGCCGCGCCGTATGCCCCCGTCGGCCAGCAAGGGGAGCTCGTGGCCCGCGCCGCGCACGGCCCTGGCCACGCGGGCTAGGGCTGTTGCCGTGGCCGGTGCGGTGTCCAGCGTGCGCCCTCCATGGTTGGAGACGATGATGCCCGCTACTCCCAATCTCGCGGCCTGCAGCGCATCGGCCGAGTGGAGCACGCCCTTGAGCAGCAGCGGCAGTCGTGTCTGCTGCTGCAGCCAGGCGACGTCATCCCAGGTAGGTGCATGGTGCAGCAGGCCGTCGAACAGGGCGCTCTGGCCTGGCGCGAGTTGCATGGCTGCAAGTGGTGCCATCCCCTGCAGGTTGACTGCAGACACGCCCGGCGGAAGACAAAAGCGCGCGCGGCGTTCACGGTCCCGTACACCGCTGGTGGGCGCGTCCACCGTCAGCACCAGCGCTTCGTAGCCTGCGGCCTCTGCGCGCTTGATCAGTTGCGTGGTGAAGCCTCGGTCATGCTGCAGATAGAGTTGGAACCACAAAGGGCCATGGCCCGGCGTGAGCCGTGCTGCTTGTGCCACTGTCTCCAGCGGCAGGCTGGCCTGTGTGCTGAGTACCATGCCCGCGCCCAGCGCCGCAGCGGCATAGGCCGTTGCAAGCTCTGCGTCCTCATGGGCCATGCGCTGGAAGGCCATGGGGGCCACCAGCAGCGGGCAGGCCAGCTCCCTGCCCAGCAACTGCAGCCGGGTATGACCGCCTGCAAGGGGGCGGAGCACGCGCGGCCACAGTGGGAGAGCGTCCCAGGCGCTGCGGTTGGCCGCAAGACTGCGCTCATCGGCCGCGCCGCCCGAGAAATAGGCCCAGGCGTTGTCGTCCATCCGCTGCCGCGCATGCGCCTCGTGGTCGGCCAGATTGATGATGCCGTCGGGAACGGCTTGCAGCGCGGGCACTTGACTCATGGCATTGGAATGTTGTCGGTGTGCAGCATCTTCGGCAAGAAGAGGAGGTGGCATCCCGGAAAAAAGAAAAGCCGGCCCAGGGGCCGGCTTTCATCCGTCGTGGCGCAGGCCCGAGGATTACTTGACGTGCTTGCCGATCAGGCCAGCCATCTCGAACATCGAGACTTGGGGCTTGCCGAACACTTCCTTGAGCTTCGCGTCGGCGTTGATCATGCGCTTGTTGGCAGCGTCTTGCAGCTTGTTGGCCTTGATGTAGACCCACAGCTTGCTGATGATCTCGGTGCGGGGCAGGGGGGTGGAACCCACCACGGCAGCCAGAGCGGGGCTGGGGGTGAGGGGTTTCATGAAGGCGGCGTTGGGAGTGCGCTTCTTTGCGGGAGCTGCCGGAGCAGCCGTTGCCTTCTTTGCAGTTGCCATGTTGCTTGTTCCTAGTATGGAGTGGATTCTTTACCAGCGAAAAACCGTCGCTATCCACTGGCAGGCTGATGCTAATGGGAAAAAAACGCTCTTCCAAGCTTACCCGTCAAATTTTTGCCTCGATTTGTTGCTGTGGCGCTGTTTTTTGAGGAGTTTTTGCATTCTGGCTCGCTTTCGAGGGCCGCACTGGCAGGTTGGCCGTCGGCGGCAGCGTCTTCAGAGGGGGCTGGCACCGCTCGCGGAAGGGTGTTGTGCAAGGCGTTTTCTGCCCGGCCAGGTGGCCACGAGAATGCCCAGCAGGGCGATCGCAAAGGCCAGCGCCTGCATGGATGTGACCCGTTCGCCCAGCACGCACATGCCGACCACGGCAGCGCTGATCGGCAGCAGTACCGTAAAGGTGCCGGCCTGGGAGGCTGGCACGTTGCGCAAGCCTGTCATCCACAACCACACGGTCCACACGCAGGCGGCAAGGGCGTAGAACAGCAACAGACCCCAGATGCTCCATGCCACGCTGCCGAAGTCGAAGCGCCACGCCAGATACAGCCCGAAGGGCGTAGACAGCGCAAATCCCCATAGATTGACGATGGATGTGATGCGCTTGGACCCCAGGGACGTGGTCAGGCGCTTGCCGATGACGGCGTAGAACGCCTCGCAAAGCACGGCACCGACCAGCAGCATCTGCCCCAGCCACGCCTGCGGTGAGGCTGATGCTGCCGAGGCGGCGCCAGCGTCCGGGCGGGACAGTGCATACAGGCCGATGCCCGCCACGGCCAGCGCAATGGCCAGCCAGGTGCGCGCAGCCACGCGCTCGCGCAGAAACAGCCAGCTCATCAAGGCCACGGCAGCAGGGATGGCAGCCATGGTCACGCCGGCCGTGACGGCGCTTGTCAGGCTCACCCCAGTCACCATGCAGATGGTGAAGAGGAAGTTGCCGAACAGCGACTCAAGAAACAGCAGGCCCTGCGTGCGCCGAGACAGGGGTGCCTCGTCAGCCGGCTTGCGCAGCCAGCGCAGCATGGCGATGGCCCCGATGCCAAAGCGCAGCCAGGCCAGCAGCAGCACCGGAAAAATGGCCGCCAGAGGCTTGGAGAGGGCGACATAGCTGCCGACCAGGGACATGCTCAGCGCCAGGCAGGCATAGGCAGATCTGCGATGGGAGGTGTTCACGGCAAGTGCAGGTTTGAGAGGCGGTAGCGCCGCCTGAACGCGCGATGGTACCTGTGAGCGCGTCCGGTGTGCGTGACATGTGCCTGTCGCGGACGCTTGCCATGCTGTGGTGACTTTTCATGGCATGGAATTCATGTTTTGCATTGTGAAATATTGAAATGCTGCAATGCGCCAATTTTTCTCAATACGAGAAATGTGATTTCATATTGAAAAATATGAAAATAACTCGTTGATTTATATGGTGAAAAATTTAGTCTTGTATAAGACACAAGATGTTGATGAGGTCTTCTATAAGACTTAAATTTGATCCCAAGGCCGACGCAAGAAAGCCGCTTGTTTCAACCACCTCCCAGGAGAGCAACATGCCCCAATCCCTGACCCAGCAACTGAGCCGTGAACAGCAGATTTCCGCCCTTGAGAAAGACTGGGCGCAAAACCCCCGTTGGAAGGGCGTCAAGCGCGGCTACAGCGCCGCCGACGTGGTGCGCCTGCGCGGCAGCCTGCAGCCCGAGTACACGCTGGCCCAGCGTGGCGCGGAACTGCTCTGGGACAGGATCAACGGCGGTGCCAAGAAGGGCTACGTGAATGCCTTTGGCGCCATCTCCGCAGGCCAGGCCATGCAACAGGCCAAGGCTGGCCTGGAAGCGGTGTACCTGTCGGGCTGGCAGGTGGCTGCCGACGGCAACACCAGCGAAACCATGTACCCCGACCAGTCGCTGTACGCCTATGACTCGGTGCCCACCATGGTGCGCCGCATCAACAACACCTTCAAGCGTGCCGACGAAATCCAGTGGGGCCGGGGCATCAACCCCGGCGACAAGGAATTCATCGACTACTTCCTGCCTATCGTCGCCGATGCGGAAGCCGGTTTTGGCGGCGTGCTCAACGCTTTTGAACTGATGAAGAACATGATTGCCGCTGGCGCAGCCGGCGTGCACTTCGAGGACCAACTGGCTGCCGTGAAGAAGTGCGGCCACATGGGCGGCAAGGTTCTGGTGCCCACCCAGGAAGCCGTCGAGAAGCTGATCTCCGCCCGCTTTGCCGCTGACGTGATGGGCGTGCCTACCATCGTGCTGGCCCGCACCGATGCTGAAGCCGCCAACCTGATCACCTCCGATCACGACGCCAACGACAAGCCGTTCCTGACCGGCGAGCGCACGCAGGAAGGCTTCTACCGTGTCCGCAATGGCATGGAGCAGTCCATCAGCCGCGGTGTGGCCTATGCGCCCTATGCCGACCTGGTGTGGTGCGAAACCGGCGTGCCCGACATCGGCTTTGCCCGCGAGTTCGCCCAGGCCGTGCATGCCGCCTGCCCAGGCAAGCTGCTGAGCTACAACTGCTCGCCTTCGTTCAACTGGAAGAAGAACCTCAACGACAGCCAGATCGCCTCCTTCCAGGAAGACCTGTCTGCTCTGGGCTACAAGTTCCAGTTCATCACGCTGGCCGGCATTCACATCAACTGGTTCAACACGTTCAAGTTTGCCCACGCCTACGCCAACGGCGAAGGCATGAAGCACTACGTGAACATGGTGCAGGAGCCCGAATTCGCAGCCCGCGAACAAGGCTACACCTTCGTGTCGCACCAGCAGGAAGTGGGTGCAGGCTACTTCGACGACGTGACCACGGTGATCCAGGGCGGCTCGTCCAGCGTCAAGGCACTGACCGGCTCCACGGAAGAGGAGCAATTCCACTGAAGCGCGGCTTCGGTGAGTGCAACTTCAGGTAGATAGGGGTGAGAAAGCGTCCGGGGCCTTGTGCTTCGGGCGCTTTTTCTTTGCTGGGGTTAAAATGGCTGAAGTTTTCAATTGACAACAACTGACAAGGGCGAGAAAGGCATCATGGTTATGACACCGCGAACTACATCGGAGATGTACACCGGCCGCTAGCGGCTGGCGGTTCGCGCCTGCACGAGATTCACTCGACCCCAAGAAAGCGCGGACCTGGCTCCGCGCTTTTTGCTTTTGGGGGATGCGCGCCCCCTGAGAAATATTTTAGGAATCCCATGATCCACATTACGCTTCCCGATGGTTCGCAACGTGAGTACCCCGGCCCGGTCACCGTGGCTGAAGTGGCTGCATCGATAGGTACGGGCCTTGCCAAGGCTGCGCTGGCTGGCAAGGTTGGCACGGGCGACGACGCCAAGGTGGTGGACACCAGCTTTGTGATCAACAAGGACATGCCCCTGTCCATCGTGACGGCCAAGGATGCAGATGGCCTGGACGTGATCCGCCATTCGACGGCCCACTTGCTGGCCTATGCCGTCAAGGATCTGTTTCCTGACGCCCAGGTCACCATCGGTCCCGTGATCGAGAACGGCTTCTACTACGACTTCTCGTACAAGCGCCCCTTCACGCCCGAGGACCTGGTCGCCATCGAAAAGCGCATGGCCGAACTGGCCGCCAAGGACGAGCCCGTGGTGCGCCGCGTGCTGCCGCGCGACGAGGCCGTTGCGTACTTCAAGGGCATCGGCGAGAACTACAAGGCCGAGATCATCGCCAGCATCCCCTCCAATGAGGATGTGAGCCTGTACCGCGAAGGCAGCTTCGAGGATCTGTGCCGCGGCCCGCACGTGCCCAGCACCGGCAAGCTCAAGTTCTTCAAGCTGATGAAGGTGGCTGGCGCCTACTGGCGTGGCGACCATCGCAACGAGATGCTGCAGCGCGTGTACGGCACGGCCTGGGCATCTAAGGACGACCTGCAGCAGTACCTGCACATGCTGGAGGAGGCTGAGAAGCGCGACCACCGCAAGCTGGGCCGCGAACTGGACCTGTTCCACATCGACGAGCATTCGCCGGGCACCGTGTTCTGGCACCCGAAGGGCTGGTCCCTGTGGCAAGAGGTCGAGCAGTACATGCGCCGCGTGTACCGCGACAACGGCTACCAGGAGGTCAAGGGTCCGCAGATCCTGGACAAGACCCTGTGGGAGAAGACCGGCCACTGGGACAAGTACCGCGAGAACATGTTCACGACCGAGTCGGAAAAGCGCGACTATGCGCTCAAGCCGATGAACTGCCCCGGCCACATCCTGATCTTCAAGCAGGGCATCAAGAGCTACCGCGACCTGCCGCTGCGCTACGGCGAATTCGGCCAGTGCCACCGCAACGAGCCCACGGGCGGCCTGCACGGCATCATGCGCGTGCGCGGCTTCACGCAGGATGATGGCCACGTCTTCTGTACCGAAGACCAGATCCAGCCCGAAGTGCTGGCCTTCACCACGCTGCTGCAAAAGGTCTACGCGGACTTCGGCTTCAGCGACATCATCTACAAGGTCGCCACGCGCCCCGAAGCGCGCATCGGCTCCGATGAAAGCTGGGACAAGGCAGAAGCTGCGCTGATCAACAGCCTGGAGGCTTCGGGCTGCGAGTACGTGATCTCGCCCGGCGATGGCGCTTTCTACGGCCCCAAGATCGAGTACACGCTCAAGGACGCCATCGGCCGCCAGTGGCAGTGCGGAACCATCCAGGTGGATTTCTCCATGCCCGAGCGCCTGGATGCGGAGTACGTGGGCGAGGATGGCGACCGCCATCGCCCCGTGATGCTGCACCGTGCCATCGTTGGCAGCCTGGAGCGTTTCATCGGCATTCTCATCGAGCAGCACGCTGGCGCCATGCCGACCTGGCTGGCTCCCGTGCAGGCCGCTGTTCTCAATATCACCGACGCGCAGGCGGACTATGTGCGGGAAGTCGCACAAAAGCTGCAAAAAGCATTTCCGAATCAAGGCCTTAGGGTGGCGACAGATCTGCGCAACGAAAAGATTACGTATAAAATACGGGAGCATTCGTTGCAAAAGCTGCCTTACATCCTTGTTGCTGGCGACAAGGAGAAGGCCGCTGGTGCAGTGGCAGTGCGCGCACGGGGCAACAAGGACCTCGGTGTGATGTCGGTCGATGCGTTCATTGAACTCGTGGCCAAGGACATCGCGGCGAAGGCCTGATGGAGCATCTCCAAAGGCGGTAGCCGCTTGCGTGTACTGCACACAAGCGGCTACGCTGTTGTAGCAACTTAAATCCAAGGGTGAGAACCATAGCTACTGAATTTCGTGATCGGCGCCACCGTGAAGAGCGCAAGCATCGTCTCAACCGTGAAATCATGGCGCCTGAAGTGCGTCTGTCCGGCCCGGAGAACGAGCCGCTGGGCATCGTGCCTCTGCAGGAAGCGCTGCGCATGGCGGGCGAGCTGGACGTGGACCTGGTGGAAATTGCCGCCACTGCCACTCCACCTGTCTGCCGGTTGATGGACTATGGCAAGTTCAAGTACCTTGAACAGAAGAAGGCTGCCGAAGCCAAGGCCAAGCAGACCGTCATTGAAATCAAGGAAGTGAAATTCCGCCCTGGTACCGACGACGGCGACTACAACATCAAGCTGCGCAACATCCGCCGTTTCCTGGCCGATGGTGACAAGTGCAAGATCACGCTGCGGTTCCGCGGCCGTGAAATCACGCACCAGCAGATTGGTCTGGATCTGCTGAACCGTCTGCGTGACGATCTGGCGGATTCCATCCAGGTGGAGCAGTTCCCCAAGCTGGAAGGCCGCCAGATGGTGATGATGATCGCCCCTGCGCGCAAGAAGCCCACAGCTGGCGGCAAGCCGGCAGAAGTTTCTGCTGCACCTGCGGTGGCTGATAAGGCATAATCGCGGTTTCGCCCTTCGTTGAAGGGCGACAGAATTTGCAGGCCTTGCGCGAGTCGATTGCGCGGGGCGTGCGATGCAAGGGACATGGTTTCCATGTCCCTTGTTCTTGCCGGCCTCCGGGCTGGCACAGAAGTGTCTCGGGGCCAGCAAGTGCGCGCAGTGTTGCGAGCCGCCTCACGAGCACAAACAACAGGAGCATTCAAATGCCCAAAATGAAGACCAAGAGCAGCGCGAAGAAGCGTTTTCGCGTTCGTCCCGGTGGCACCGTCAAGCGCGGTCAAGCCTTCAAGCGTCACATCTTGACCAAGAAGACCACCAAGAACAAGCGTCACCTGCGTGGTGCAGTGTCTGTGCATGAGACCAACATGGGCTCTATCGCACAAATGCTGCCGATGGCTGGCCTGTAATTCACTGACGAACAAGGAGAAAACACATGCCTCGCGTCAAACGTGGTGTAACGGCCCGCGCCCGTCACAAAAAAGTTCTGGCCCTTTCCAAGGGTTTCCGCGGCCGCCGCGGCAATGTCTTCCGCATCGCCAAGCAGGCGGTGATGAAGGCTGGGCAATATGCCTACCGTGACCGCCGTGCCAAGAAGCGCGTGTTCCGCCGTCTGTGGATCGCCCGTATCAACGCCGCTGCACGTGAACTGGGCCTGACCTACAGCCAGTTCGCCAACGGCCTGAAGAAGGCAGCCATCGAGATCGACCGCAAGATGCTGGCCGATATCGCGGTGCACGACAAGGCTGCGTTTAGCAGCATCGTTGATCAAGTCAAGGCCAAGCTGGCTGCTTGAGATAACGGTCTGCGGCCATCCTCGTGATGGTCTGCAGCGCAAACAGCAAGGGCTAGGGCTTGAAAAGGCTGCTAGCCCTTGTTTCTTTTCACAGTCGATAAAGAGTCGATATGAACGAGTTGGATTCTCTGGTCGAGAGCGCGCAGCAGCTGTTCGCGCAGGCACAAACCCCCGCTGATCTGGAAAACGCCAAGGCGCAGTTTCTGGGCAAGTCGGGCAAGGTGACCGAGCTCATGAAGGGCATGGCGCAGCTTTCCGTCGAAGAGAAGAAGTCGCGCGGAGCCGCCATCAATGTGGCCAAGCAAGGCATCGAGGCCGCGCTGACCGCGCGCCGCAAGGCCCTGGCCGATGCCGAACTGCAGGCCCACCTGAAGGCCGAGGTGCTGGATGTGACCTTGCCGGGCCGCCGCCGTGGCCAGGGTGGCCTGCACCCCGTGTCGCTGACGCTGGAGCGCATCGAGGGCATCTTCGGCTCCATGGGCTTCGATGTGGCCGAGGGCCCCGAGATCGAGTCCGACTGGTTCAACTTCACGGCGCTGAACACGCCGGAAGACCATCCCGCCCGTTCCATGCACGACACCTTCTACGTGGAAGGCGGCACGGAGCAGGCCCCCAATCTGCTGCGCACGCACACCAGCCCCATGCAGGTGCGCCACGCTGTGCAGCACGTCAAGAAATACCGTGAGCGGCTCGACGCCGGCCAGGGCATGCCCGAGATCCGCGTGATCGCGCCGGGCCGCACCTACCGCGTGGACAGCGATGCCACGCACTCGCCCATGTTCCACCAGTGCGAAGGCCTGTGGATCGGTGAGAACGTCAGCTTCAAGGACCTGAAGGTGGTCTTCACCGACTTCTGCAAGACCTTCTTCGAGAGCGACGACCTGGTGCTGCGCTTCCGTCCCAGCTTCTTCCCCTTCACCGAGCCCAGCGCCGAGATCGACATCCAGTTCCAGAGCGGCCCCTTGGCCGGCCGCTGGCTGGAAGTGGCCGGCTCCGGCCAGGTGCACCCCAACGTGGTGCGCAACATGGGGCTGGACCCCGAAAAGTACATCGGCTTTGCCTTTGGCATGGGGCCTGACCGCCTGACCATGCTGCGCTATGGCGTCAACGATCTGCGACTGTTTTTTGACGGCGATATCCGCTTCCTGTCGCAATTCCGTTGATCCGGCTGCAAGCCTTCGCCAAAGAGTCCGCCAGCGCCACGGCGCGCGGACTGAACCAACGCCAAAGAGTCTGATATGCAATTTCCCGAATCCTGGCTGCGCGAGTTCTGCAATCCGCCGCTGACCACCCAAGAACTGGCCGACACCCTGACCATGGCCGGCCTGGAGGTGGAGGAGCTGGAGCCCGTGGCGCCGCCGTTCACCAAGATCGTCGTCGGTGAGATCAAGGCTGCCGAGCAGCATCCCAATGCCGATCGCCTGCGCGTGTGCCAGGTCGATGTGGGCGGACCCGAGCTGCTGACCATCGTCTGCGGCGCGCCCAATGCGCGCGTGGGCATCCGCGTGCCCTGCGCCACGGTGGGCGCCGAGCTGCCGCCCGGTGAAGATGGCAAGCCTTTCCTGATCAAGATCGGCAAGCTGCGCGGTGTGGAGAGCTTCGGCATGCTGTGCTCGGCACGCGAGCTCAAGCTGTCCGAGGACCATGGCGGCCTGATGGAGCTGCCGCTGGACGCGCCCCTGGGCCAGAACATCCGCGAGTACCTGAACCTGGATGACACGCTGCTCACGCTCAAGCTCACGCCCAATCTGGCGCATTGCCTGAGCGTCTACGGCGTGGCGCGCGAAGTGGCTGCGCTGACCGGCGCGCCGCTCAAGCCCCAGTCGTTCACGCCTGCCGCCGTGGGCGTGCAGGACAGGCTGGCCGTGAAGATCGAGGCGCCCGACCTGTGCGGCCGCTTCTCGGGCCGCGTGGTGCGCAATGTCAACACCCAGGCGAAGACGCCGCAGTGGATGGTCGATCGCCTGGCGCGCTGCGGCCAGCGCAGCGTGGCGCCGCTGGTGGACATCTCCAACTATGTGATGTTCGAGCTGGGCCGTCCTTCGCACATCTTCGACCTGGACAAGATCCACGGCGGCCTGCAGGTGCGCTGGGGCAAGGAAGGCGAGCAGCTCAAGCTGCTCAACGGCAACACCGTCACCGTGGATGGCCAGGTGGGCGTGATCGCCGATGAGCGCGAAGTCGAGTCGCTGGCCGGCATCATGGGCGGCGACGCCACGGCCGTGTCCGACGACACGCGTCACATCTACATCGAGGCCGCATTCTGGTGGCCCAAGTCGATTGCCGGCCGTTCGCGCCGCTACAACTTCTCCACCGATGCGGGCCACCGCTTCGAGCGGGGTGTCGATCCCGAACTGACGGTCGAGCACATCGAGCGCATCACCGAGCTGGTGCTGCAGATCTGCGGCACGCCCGAGACCGTCTGCGGCCCCATCGACGACCAGCAGGCCAACATGCCCCAGCCCAAGCCCGTCACGCTGCGCGTGGCGCGTGCGGCCAAGGTCATCGGCATGCCGCTCACGCAGCAGCAGTGCCACGATGCGCTGGCCGGCCTGGGCCTGCCGGTGGAGCAGGGCGATGGCGTGCTCACCGTCACGCCGCCCAGCTTCCGCTTCGACATCAACATCGAGGAAGACCTGATCGAGGAAGTGGCGCGCATGGTGGGTTACGAGAACCTGCCCACGACCAAGCCGCTGGCGCCCATTGCTCCCAAGCTGCGCGCCGAAAACCGCCGCAGCCAGTTCGCCGTGCGCCGCGCGCTGGCCGATCTGGGCTACCAGGAAACCATCAACTTCAGCTTTGTGGAAGCCGCATGGGAGAAGGATCTGGCCGGCAACGCCAATCCCATCCAGCTGCTCAACCCCATCGCAAGCCAGCTCAGCGTGATGCGCTCCAGCCTCATCGGCTCGCTCATGCAGGTGCTCAAGTTCAATGCCGACCGCAAGGCCGAGCGCGTGCGCGTGTTCGAGCTGGGCCGTGTCTTCCTCAAGGATGACAGCGTTGTTGACAGCGACACCACGGTCAAGGGCTTCTACCAGCCCATGCGCGTGGCGGGCCTGGCCTGGGGTGCTGGAGAGCAGCTGCAATGGGGCCGCGCCGAAGCCAAGGTGGACTTCTACGACGTCAAGGGCGATGTCGAGGCGCTGCTGGCGCCGCGCAAGCCCGTGTTCGAGCCGGCCGAGCATCCGGCCATGCACCCAGGCCGCTGCGCGCGCGTGCTGCTCGATGGCCAGTCCATCGGCTTCATCGGCGAGCTGCATCCCCAGTGGCGCCAGCAATGGGATCTGGCCCAGGCGCCCGTGCTGTTCGAGCTGGAGCTCGATGCCGTGCTGGCGCGCGAGGTGCCGGTGTTCAAGCCCGTGGCCAAGCACCAGGCCGTGGAGCGCGACATTGCCGTGGTCGTGAACGAAAAGGCCACGCATGCCCAGCTGATGCAGGCAGTGGAAGCTGCCCAGACCGGCGGCCTGCTGCGCTCTGTCGTGCTGTTCGATGTGTTCCGTCCCAAGGCGCTCAAGGCCGGCGAGACAGCGGCACCGGGCGCGCTGGCGCAGGACGAAAAGAGCCTGGCCGTGCGCCTGACTCTGGGCAATGACGACAGCTCGCTGACCGATGTGCAGATCGAGAAGGCCGTGCAGGCCGTGCTCGAGCAGCTGCAGCAACGCCTGGGCGCGCGCCTGCGCGCCTGATGGAAGGCCCATGCCGTGAAAGGAGATCCCGTGATGGAACTGACGGTGGAAAGTCTTGATTCGCCCGCGCTGACCAAGGCGCAGCTGGCGGACCTGCTGTTCGACGAGATCGGCCTGAACAAGCGCGAATCCAAGGAAATGGTGGATGCGTTCTTCGAGCTGATCTCGCAAAGCCTGGTGACGGGCGAGGATGTGAAGCTGTCGGGCTTCGGCAACTTCCAGATCCGCACCAAGGCGCCGCGTCCGGGGCGCAACCCGCGCACTGGCGAGGCCATTCCGATCGAGGCACGCCGCGTCGTGACCTTCCATGCGAGCAGCAAGCTCAAGGAGCAGATCCAGGAAGGCACGACGGGTTCCGCGTCCTGAAGGGTCGTCCCCGGGGCCCGGCTTGCCGTGGCCCAGCTGTCGTCAGCCTGTCTGCCTTGCGGTGGATGGGCTGTTTTTACGACAGGGTGCTGGCCTGCAAGCGAGCTGTGCAGTAGGCTCGGCCTTCTTCCCGGATCGGCGTCCGCGCACCAGCGGCATTGCACATCCTGACCTCATCCACATTTGCCATGGCTTCACTTCTGCCCCAGATTCCCGCCAAGCGCTACTTCACCATCGGTGAGGTAGCGGATCTGTGCGACGTCAAGCCGCATGTGCTGCGCTATTGGGAGCAGGAGTTCACGCAGCTGCGTCCCATGAAGCGGCGCGGCAACCGCCGCTACTACCAGCACCACGAAGTGCTGATGATCCGGCGCATCCGTGAGCTGCTCTACGAGCAGGGCTTCACCATCAACGGCGCGCGCAACCGCCTGCGCGAAGCCTCGGGGTCTGCCGTGGTTCCCGCGCTGCAGGCCGGTGCCGTGGTGTCGGCGCCGGCTGCCGCGCCGCTGCTCGGCGGCGATGCCGCGGCCAGCGTTCCGCTGGAGCCGGAGGCTGTGCGCGAGGAGCTTTTGCAGATTCGTGCGCTGCTTTCTATTTGAGAGCAAAAAGCTGTATATAATTGAATTCTTCGGCGTGTAGCGCAGCCTGGTAGCGCACTTGCATGGGGTGCAAGGGGTCGCGAGTTCGAATCCCGCCACGCCGACCATAAATGAATACGGACCACAGCTTCTGGCTGTGGTCCGTTTTTCTTTGTGCCATCGCCAACCGCTACCAACCGCTACCAACCGCTGAAGGGGAGCGGCCGTTGCGCAGGAATCAACCCTGGGCGCAGGTTGCAAGCAGCCATTGCCGGAAGGCTGCCAGCGCCGGCAGTGTCGCGTTCCTCTCGGGATAGACCAGGTAGTAGCTGCGCTGGCTGGGGATGGCGTCTCCCACCACGTGCAGCTCACCGCGCGCCATCTCCTCTTCCACCAGCACCCGTGGCACCAGGCCCACGCCCATGCCTGCCAGCACGGCCTGTATCAGGTGCGAGGTCAGCTCGAAGCTCGGCCCTATCCGCATCTGCCGGTGATCGAGCCGATAGTGCGTGAACCACTCGCTCCAGGCCTGCCGGTTGCTGGCCACCGTGAGCAGCACCTGTTGGCCCGCCCAGTCCGGCGAGGCTGCTGCCTGCCCGGCCTGCTGCAGCGCCTGCGGGCTGGCCACCGCCACCAGAAACTCGTGATACAGGCGATGCGCGGTCAGCCCGGGCCGGTCTCCCGTGCCGACGGTGATGGCGGCGTCTATCTCTGCGCTGTCGAAATCGATATCGCCGATGCGCGAGTGGATGTGCATCGTCACCCCGGGCTGCGCCTGGTAGAAGCCATGCAGATGCGGCAGCAGCCATTTGGAGCCGAAGGTGGGCAGGGTGGCCAGATTGAGCGTGCCACCGCCGGACTGGCGTGACATGGCCTGCAGGGTGGCGCTGCGTATGCGGCCCAGCGCGGCGCCCAGGTCGATGAAGTAGCGGCGCCCCACGTCGGTCAGGCGCACCGTGCGGCCCTCGCGGCGGAACAGGCTGATGCCCAGCTGCGCCTCCAGTGTCTGCACCTGCCGGCTGATGGCGCTCTGGCTGAGCGACAGCTCCTCGGCCGCACGCGCATAGCTTTCGTGGCGCGCGGCCGCCTCGAAGACCAGCAGCAGGGACATGGAGGGCGTCAGACGTCGGTAATTCATGAGTTTTATGCAGTGTTTGCGGCAGCAATTTTCGTTTGTTCCAGAGGAAGAGTGTAGAGATACTTGCGGCCATGGTCGGCCTGAAATCGTGTATTGCATGCATGGGTTTCCTGGGCTGATCGCCTGCAACAAATCTCCCCACCTTGCCTTCCATGTCGATTGCCCCACTGCCCCACGCCAGCGCCCCCGTGCCTGCCCAATACCTTGAGTTTCTTGAAGCGTTGAAGGCCACCGGCTTCGAGGGCGACGTGGACACGGACCATGCCAGCCGCACCGTGCTGGCCACGGACAACTCCATCTACCAGCGCATGCCGCAGGCGGCCATCTACCCGCGTCACTCCGAGGATGTGGCCAGGGCGGCGCAGGTGCTGGCGCGGCCTGAGTTCCGCGATGTGGTGCTGACACCGCGCGGCGGCGGCACGGGCACGAACGGGCAGTCGCTCACGCATGGCGTGACCATGGACTTGTCGCGGCACATGAACGGCATCCTCGAAATCAATGCCGAGCAGCGCTGGGTGCGCGTGCAGGCCGGCGTGGTCAAGGACCAGCTCAACGCCGCGCTCAAGCCATACGGGCTGTTCTTTGCCCCCGAGCTGTCCACCTCCAACCGCGCCACCATCGGCGGCATGATCAACACCGATGCCAGCGGGCAGGGCAGCTGCACCTATGGCAAGACGCGCGACCACGTGCTGGCGCTGGACTTCGTGCTGCTCGGCGGCGAGCGCCTGCACAGCGCGCCGCTGGATGCCGAGGCGCTGGAGCGCATGTGCGCCGATTCGGGCCGCATCGGCAAGGTGCACCGCACGGCGCGGCGCATCAGCGAGGATCAGGCGGAGTTGATCGAGGCCAGATTCCCCAAACTCAACCGCTGCCTCACTGGCTATGACCTGGCCCATCTGCGCGAAGGTGACGGGCGCTTCAACCTCAACAGCGTGCTGTGCGGCGCCGAAGGCTCGCTGGGCTTCGTTGTGGAGGCGCGGCTCAACGTGCTGCCCATTCCCCGCTATTCGGTGCTGGTCAACGTGCGCTATGCGGGCTTTATGGATGCGCTGCGCGATGCGCGCGCGCTGATGGCGCACCGGCCGCTGTCCATTGAGACGGTGGATTCCAAGGTACTGCTGCTGGCCATGAAGGACTTCGTCTGGAGCAGCGTGGCCGAGTACTTTCCGCAGGACGGCCAGCGCCCTACGCTGGGCATCAACCTGGTGGAATTCAGCGGCGACGATCCGCAGGAGGTCGATGGCCGCGTGCAGGCCTTCCTCGGCCACCTGGGCGCCGACGCCTCGGTGGAGCGGCTGGGCCACACGCTGGCGGCAGGCAATGCTGCGGTCCACCGCGTCTATGCCATGCGCAAGCGCGCCGTGGGCCTGCTGGGCAACGTGGCGGGCGAGGCGCGGCCCCAGCCCTTTGTCGAAGACACGGCCGTGCCGCCCGAGAACCTGCCCGAGTTCATTGCCGAGTTCCGCGCGCTGCTGGACAGCCATGGCCTGCAATACGGCATGTTCGGCCACGTCGATGCCGGCGTGCTGCATGTGCGCCCCATCCTGGACATGAAGAACCCCGTGGACGCCGCCCTGGTGCGCCCCATCTCCGACGCGGTGGCCGAACTCACGCAGCGCCATGGCGGCCTGCTGTGGGGCGAGCACGGCAAGGGCCTGCGCTCCGAATATGTGCCGGCCTTCTTCGGCGAGCTGTATCCCTCGCTGCAGCAGCTCAAGGCCGCCTTCGACCCGCACAACCAGCTCAACCCCGGCAAGATCGCCACGCCGCCGGCCAGCAAGACCTTGCTGCTCAAGGTGGACGGCGTCACCACGCGCGGCGAGCTGGACCGGCAGATCGACGAGCGCGTATGGCAAAGCTATGGCGCGGCCATGCACTGCAACGGCAATGGCGCCTGCTACAACTTCGACCCGGACGACGCCATGTGCCCTTCCTGGAAGGCCACGCGCCAGCGCGTGCATTCGCCCAAGGGCCGGGCCTCGCTGATGCGCGAATGGCTGCGCCTGCAGGGGCAGGCCGGCGTGAACGTGCTGGAGGTCGCGCAGCGGCCCCAGCCCTTCCTGTCCAGCCTGGCCGCGCGCTGGCGCAACAGCCGCGCGGCGCGCCGCGGCGAGGCCGATTTCTCGCACGAGGTCTATGACGCCATGGCCGGCTGCCTGGCCTGCAAGTCCTGCGCCGGGCAGTGTCCCGTCAAGGTCAACGTGCCCGAATTCCGCTCGCGCTTTCTGGAGCTGTACCACCGCCGCTACCTGCGGCCCGTGCGCGACTACCTGATCGGCTCGCTGGAGTTCACCATGCCGTGGCTGGCGCGCATGCCCGCGCTCTACAACGGGGTGATGGGCTCGCCATGGATGCGCGATGTGCTCAGCCGTCGCATCGGCATGGTCGATGGCCCGCTGCTGAGCCGGCTGGACCTGGCAGCCACCTTGCGGCAATGGAAGGTGCGCGCGGCCGATGCCCAGGCGCTGGCTGCGCTCACGCCCGAGCAGCGCGCACGCAGCGTGGTCATCGTGCAGGACAGCTTTACCCGCTACTTCGAGACCGGCCAGCTGCAGGTGCTGATCGAGCTGGCGGCGCGCCTGGGATTCCAGGTCTGGCTGGCGCCGCTGCTGCCCAATGGCAAGCCGCTGCATGTGCAGGGATTCATGGGCGCCTTTGCCAGGGCCGCCATCCGCAATGCCGCGCAGCTGGCGCAACTGGCGCAGTCCGGCGTTGCGCTGGTGGGGCTGGATCCGGCCATGACGCTGGCCTATCGGCAGGAATACCTCAAGGTGCCGGGCATGGGCGAGGTGCCAAAGGTCGCGCTGCCCCAGGAGTGGCTGCTTCAGGTGCTGCCCGAGGCAGTGACCAGCGTGGCCAGCGTGGCCTACCGGCTGCTGCCGCACTGCACTGAAAAGACCAACGCGCCTGACAGCGGCAAGCAGTGGACGCAGCTTTTCGAGCGGCGGGGGCTGCGCCTGAGCGTGGAGGCCACGGGCTGCTGCGGCATGTCGGGCACCTACGGGCATGAGGCGCGCAACCTCGAAACCTCCAAGACCATCTATGCCCAGTCATGGGAGAAACAGATCGAGAGCAAGCAGAACCTGGGCGAGCCGCTGGCCACCGGCTACTCCTGCCGCAGCCAGGTCAAGCGACTGTCTGCACGCCAGGTGCGCCATCCGTTGGAGGCCTTGCTGGACCACGTGCGCGCCACGCATCAGGGGTGAGAAGATGCGGGGGCTGATCGTCGCCATTTCAGGAATTTGCAGACATTTTTGAAAAATCTCTGCGTTTTCCCTGAAGGCCTGTTTTTAGTCCCTATAATTCAATGCTTCGGCGTGTAGCGCAGCCTGGTAGCGCACTTGCATGGGGTGCAAGGGGTCGCGAGTTCGAATCCCGCCACGCCGACCAAAACGCAAAGCTCCTGACGGAAACGTCAGGAGCTTTTTGCTTTGTACGTTCGTTTTTTTTCGCGCTTTCGATTTTGCGCGCGATGGCGCCTTGCCGCGAAGAGCAAGTGCAAGTGCAAGTGCAAGTGCAAGTTCAGCTTCGCCAGGCAGGTCCATCACGGATGGCGAGGGCAGCCAGCGCATGAAAAGTCCATGCACCGCGAAGATGCGCGTCCCGGTCTGGGCACGTAAAACCTGCACCTACAATGGCGTCTTTTGTAACTGACGATTTCTTCCTGGTCTCGCACATGATGGATGGACTGATTACCGGCAGACTCACCGGTACGCCCGAACACCGCAGCGACCGCAATCGGCGCCCCTTCATGGTGGCCCGCGTGCGTTCCGAGGCATCCGATGGCACCTCCATCCCGGTCAACGTGGTTGCATTCGATGCCCAGGCCTGCGAGGTGCTGCGCAATCTGATCGAAGGCGATGCCGTGGCGCTGCGTGGCAGCTTCACGCCCAAGGTCTGGATAGACCGCCAGGAGCAACCCCATCCCGTACTGGATGTCGTGGCCCACCAGGTCATGGCAACGCCCGAGTTCCAGGACCGCTGACGTCCGCGCTGCGGCGCCGGTTGTGAGCTACTGAAAAAACTGTCTAGCCGCAGTGTGCCGGTACGGCCGCCGCGCGCTGTGTTGGCGCTACAGTGTGCGCCTGTGTTTTTGACAGGTTACAAGGAACCGCATCCATGCCCACCAAGCGCCATTTCCTCCGCCGCACGCTCACGGCCGCCGCGATTGCCAGCACCGCCGCCATGACCCTGCTGGCCATGCCCGCGCAGGCGCAGGACAAGCCCATCAAGGTCGGCGTCACGGCCGGCCCGCACGCCCAGATCATGGAGCAGGTCAAGAAGGTCGCCGAGAAGAACGGCCTGAAGATCCAGATCGTGGAATTCGGCGACTACGTGCAGCCCAATGCCGCGCTGTCTGCCGGTGACCTGGACGCCAACAGCTACCAGCACCGCCCCTACCTCGACGCCCAGGTGCGCGACCGCGGCTACAAGATCGGCTGGGTGGCCGACACGGTGAATTTCCCCATCGGCATCTATTCCAAGAAGATCAAGCAGCTGGCCGACCTGCCCCAGGGCGCCAAGTTCGGCATCCCCAACGACCCCACCAACGGTGGCCGCGTGCTGCTGCTGCTGCAGGCTCAGGGCCTGATCAAGCTCAAGGAAAGCGCGGGCCTGAAGGCCACGCCGCTGGACGTGGTCTCCAACCCCAAGAAGCTGCGCTTCGTGGAGCTGGACGCAGCCCAGCTGCCACGCTCGCTGGATGACCTGGACGCCTCGGCCATCAACACCAACTTCGCGATCTCGGCAGGCCTGAACCCCAAGACCGATGCCATTGCGCAGGAAAACGCCAAGAACCCCTATGTGAACATCCTGGTCGCGCGCGATGCTGACAAGGGCAAGCCCTGGGTGGCGCAGCTGATCAAGGCCTACCACTCCGATGAAGTGCGCCAGTTCATCGATGTGCAGTTCAAGGGATCGGTGATTCCTGCATTTTGATAGGAAGCACCCCCTGAGCGGCTGACGCCGCTTCCCCCTCTCTCGCTTCGCGGGAGGGGGACGACACCGTCACTTCGGGGCGGCCCTTGCTCGGTGTCCCTCGCTTTGGGTTGCGCCGGTTTCGGTCGCCGTGTTCAGTGCGAGCGAGGGCTGAATTGCAAAAGCTGCCATTGGCAGCTTTTTTTCATTCCCCCAGCACTTTGAAATATTCGCCCAGCGGTGCGCGGGTGGTCTGGGTGCGGTTGACGGGGGCGGCCTCGTCGGGCCAGCCCAGGGCCAGGCCGCAGACGATGTGCTCGCCGGGCGGCAGGTCGAGCACGCGGCGCACGGTGTCGGGGTAGGAGGCCAGGGCGCCGATGGCGCAGCTGCCCAGGCCCTGGGCGGCTGCGGCCATTTGCAGGCCATACAGGGTCATGCCCAGGTCCATGTAGCCGCCTGCGCCGAAGCGGGCGTCAATGCTCACGACCAGGGCCACGGGCGCATCGAAGAAGCGGTAGTTGCGGCCGAATTGGGCGTCGCGCCCGGCGCGGTCCTCGCGGGCCACGCCCAGGGCGCTGTACAGGGCCTGGGCCGACGCCACCTGGCGCTTGCGCAGCGCCATGGGCATGGGGCGGGGGAAGTAGCCGTAGTCCTCGCGCTCAGGTGCTCCGCCTTGCCAGTCGGCCAGCAGCGCCTGTGTGAGTGCGTCGCGCAGGCTGCCACGCACCTGGGTGAACTGGCCGGGCTGCAGGTTGCCGCCGCTGGGCGCGCGGCGGGCCGATTGCAGCAACTGGTGCAGCAGCGCGTCCGGCACGGGATCGGGCCGGTAGGCGCGCACGGAGCGGCGCGCGTGCACCAGGGCCTCATGCGCATCGCCAAAGGGAAGGGTGTCGGACGGTGGATTGGCGGACATGGGAAATGCGGAGTCCATGGATTCAAAGCGCCTGCACCAGGCAGGCCGCGCCTATGCCGCCCGCCCCTGCAATGGCGGCCAGGCCCAGAGCCGGTCTGTGGGCTGCTGGCGTGCGGTGCAGGTCTGAGAGCATGCGCACCAGCGCAACCGCGCCCGATGCGCCTATGGGATGGCCGCGCGCCAGGCCACCGCCGCCGGTGTTGAGCTGCTGCAGCGGCAGGCCCAGGGTTTCGGCAAAGGCCAGGGCCTGCACGGCGAAGGCATCGTGCAGCTCCACAGCCTGGAGCTCTGGCGCAGTCAGGCAAGGCCGCTGCAGCGCTGCGGCTGCACGCTCCAGCACCTGCTGGGCCGCCAGTGCGGCGGCGACCAGTGGTGTTTCAGGCGCATGGCCCAGCGAGGCACTGGCAATCCATCGGGCGCGTGGCTGCAGGCCCAGGCGTGCGCAAGCCTGCGGCGTGGCCAGCAGCACCAGGGCGGCACCATCGGCCTTGGGCGAGATGGCGGGTGTGCTCAGTGCATGGCGCTGGCGTGCATGGGCGTCAACGGCGCCAGCCGCTTCGGCCACCACGGGCATGCGGGCAACGCGGGCCGGGTTCAAGGCGCGCGGATAGGCGTCGTGGTCCAGCCCCGCCATGGGCACGATCTCTTGGGCCAGCCGGTCGCGGTGCGCGAGCGCCAGCGCGTGGCTGTGGATGGCATGGGCCTCCTGAACGGCGCGGGTGATGCCATGGGCCAGCGCGTGGTCGGCGGCCGATTGCAGCAGGTCCGGGTCGCGTGCGGGGTCGGGAGCGAAGGCGGGGCGGTCATAGGTGACGGGCAACTCGTCTGCATGGCGCGGGCGTGTCTGGCGGATGGGGGCACGGCTCCAGGCCTCGGCACCACCGGCCACCACAATGCTGGCCTGGCCCGACATCAGCAGGCCTGCAGCCAGGGCCACGCTGTCCAGGCCCGAGCAGCATTGGGTGTCCACGCTGTGGGCCGCGCAGCGCTCGGGCAAGCCTGCCGCCAGGGCCAGCATGCGGGCCGGGTTGCCGCCTGCGCCCAGGGCGTTGCCTAAGACCACGGCATCCACGGCCCGGGCAGGCAGGCCGGCCCGGGCCAGCAGGGCCTGGAGCACGGGCGCGCCCAGTTCGTGCGCCGCAAGCTCGCGCAGCGCACCGCCCACGGGGGCGACGGGGCTGCGCGCCCAGGCCAGGATGACGGGGGCGTCTTGCGGGTTCATGGCAGGGTCAGCAGCGCGGGTTCGCCGGGCAGTGGCTGGCCAGTGTCCGTGTCCGTGTCCGTGGCGGTGGCAGTGGCCGCCAGCGCGCGCGCCAGCCGGCCATGGTCGGTCTTGCCGCTGGCGGTCTGCGGCCAGTCGGTGCAGCTCCACCATTGGCGCGGCAGCTTGTAGCTTTCCAGCCGCTCGCGCAGCCAGGCCGCCAGCGCCTGTGCGGAGCCTGCGGGCGCGGCGCCGTGCCATTGCACGACGGCGTGCACCTGCATGCCGCGCAGCGCGTCGGGCAGGCCCTGGATGGAGACCTGGGCCACGCCCGGGTGCGCGGCCAGCAGGGTCTCGACTTCCTCGGGGAACAGGTTCTTGCCTTGGGTGACGAGCATGCGGCTCTGGCGTCCGGCCAGGCACAGCTGGCCGCCGGCATCGATATGGCCCATGTCGCGCACGGACAGCCATTCGCCATCGCGCAGCGCGGCCGTGCCATCGCGCGCCTCGCCCACATAGTCCATGAACAGCATGGGGCTGCGCATGTAGATCAGGCCGTCCTCGCCCGGCTGCAGGGGCTGGTCGCCGGGCTGCTGCGTGGCGGGGCGGATCTGCAACTGCACATTGCTGAAGGGCCGGCCCACGGCCTGGGGCGGGGCCTGTTCGTCGGCCTCCATCCAGGCGATGAAGCTCGCTTCCGAGGCGCCGTAGAACTCGATGATGCGTGCGCGCGGAAACAGCGCGCGCAGGGCCAGGGTCTGGGCGCGCATCCAGCGCGCGCCGCTGATCATGATCAGCTCCACCTCGGGGATGGGCGCCAGTGCGCGGTGTGCGGCCCACTGCAGCATCAGCAGCAATTGGCTGGGCACGGCGACCAGGCAGGGGGCTTCGCCGCGCGCCAGCGAGGCCAGGCAGCGCGCCGCCGAGAACCGCTCCTGCACCACGGCGCCTTCGCCGCACCACAGGCCCTGCATCACGCCGAACAGGAACAGCGAATGCGAGATGCGCCCGGGCGCCATGGTGCGCTGCGCGGCCACGGCGCCGAAGTCCTCGAGGCAGACGCGAAAGCTCTCTGTCCACGAACGGTGGTGGCGCATGAAGCCCTTGGGCAGCCCGGTGCTGCCCGAGGTGAAGCCGGTGTAGAAGGCGCCGGTGGCGGTGGCCTCGGCCAGCGGGCTGGGCGCGGTGGGAAGCCAGCCTTCGATGCGCTGGCGCACGGCCTCGGGCCAATCAGGGTCGGCCACGGCGGCGCAGCGGCCGCTGTGCAGGATGGCGAGGAATTCGACGATGGCATCCACGGTGCTGGCGCTGCCGCCCGTGTCCAGCAGCAGCATCTCTGGCGCCTGGCCGGCCACCAGCGCGGCCGAGCGCTGCAGCACGGCGGCATGCAGCGCGGCAAAGCTCCATTGGCCCGCCTCGCTTTGCAGCGCCAGCGCATCGGGGCGCTGCCGGGCCCAATGCTCCAGCGGGCCATGGACCAGGGTCCACGGGTGCTGCAGCGGCGCGGCCAGCGGGTGGGGCGCGAGTGGCTCAACCATGCTGGCGGCCTCCGAACGGCCAGTCCGGCATGCCGCGCGCCACCGTGTGCACCACCAGGGCGCACAGCACGCACTTGATCAGATCGCCGGGCACGAACAGCAAGGTGGCCATGAAGGCCTGCGACAGGCTGAGCTTGGCCATCAGCATGAGGCCCAGCACGCCAAAGGCATGCAGGGCCACCAGCCCGCCCAGCGCCGAGGCTGCAAAGGCGCTGAACGCCGCGCGCCGGGGCGCGCCCTGGGGCAGCGCACGCATGACCAGGCCGGCAATGCAGGCCGCCAGCGGGTAGCCCAGCAGGTAGCCGGCCGAGGGCGCCATGAAGACAGCAATGCCGCCGCGCCCGCCCGACAGCAGGGGCAGGCCCACGGCCACGGCCGCGAGGAACAGCAGCATGGACTGCATGCCGCGCCAGGGGCCGAGCATCACGCCAGCCAGCATCACGCCCAGCGACTGGATGGTGATGGGCACGCCCAGCGGCAGGTCGATCTTGGGAATCAGGCCCATGACCGCCATCAGCGCCGCAAACAGCGAGACCTGGGCCATGGAGCGCGCGGAGGCGCGTGAGACGGTGGAGGGGGCGGTCATGGACGGTTCTCGGAAGGTTCTCGCGAGGCTCTTGCGTATGGATCGGTCGGGAAATGGGGCAGGGCAGGCCTCAGCGGCCCAGGCGCGCCCACAGCGCATCGGACACGCGGCGAGTGGCCTGCAGCATGTGGATGGTCAGCGGCGCAATCAGGCGCAGGCCGCCGGCGCGGCCCGTGCGCAGCCGGTGGGCATCGTCCATGCGCTTCCACTGCACAAAGAAATGCTCTGTGAAACGCAGCATCAATGCCAGTTGCAGGGCCACCTGTTCGGGGGAGATGCCGATGCGCTCCAGCGGCACCAGCAGCCGCTCCAGCACATCGACCAGATCGCTGGGGCGTGTGCTCACGGTCAGCGCCATGCCCAGCGTGGAGGCGCAGACCAGGCGCAGCGCGCTGGCGGCGGCCAGGGCGTAGTGCTGCATCCACACATGGAAGGCGGCGACCAGCAGGGCGGCCACGGTGACCGACAGCATGAGCCGCCGTGCGCCCTCGGTGGCGCGGCCCAGCGACAGCCACAGCAGCCCGCAGGCGGCGCCGGCCAGGGCCAGCAGCCACGGTGAATCGATGAGGAACAGGCCCGTTCCCAGCAGCGCCATGAGCAGCAGCTTGCGGCCCGCGCTCCAGGCATGGAGCCAGCTTGTGTATTCGCTGTAGAGGCTTCCCATGGCGGCCGGCTCCTGCGTCAGTCCTGCGCTTGCAGCCGGCGTGCCACGTCGGCTTCATAGGCTGCGCAGACCCCGTGGCCGGGGCCGTCTGCGCGCACTTTGCCGCGCTCCAGCCAGAGCACGCGGCCAAAGCTGCGCACGTGGTCCAGCACATGGGTGGAGACCAGCACCTGCTGCTCGGCAGCCGCGATGTCCCGGGCCAGCCGCGCCTGGCCCGGCAGGTCCAGGCTGGCGAAGGGCTCGTCCAGCAGCAGCACGCGCGGCGCGGCAATGAGCAGGGCCAGCCAGCACACCTGCTGGCGCTGGCCCTGGCTGAGCCCGGCCACGGCGCGCGGTGCCCAGTCGGCCAGGCCGCGGCTGGCCAGCAGGGCACGGGCGCGTTCCGTGGCCTCGCGCCGCGAGATGCCCGAAGGGCGCAGACCCAGGGCCAGCTCTTCCTCCACGGTGGGGAAGATGATCTGGTCGTCGGGGTTCTGGAACATCAGCCCGACCTGGCCCGGGCGCTGTGCACGGGCCTCGTGCAGTTCGGTGCCGTCCAGCAGCACGCGCCCGGCCTCGGGCGCATCCAGTCCGCACAGCAGACGGAACAGGCTGGTCTTGCCGGCGCCGTTGTCGCCGATGAGGCCCACGCGCGGCTCGTCCAGCCGCAGGTCGAGGCCGTCAAAGACTGTTGTGATGCCGCGCCGCAGGCGCACGGCTTCCACGCGCAGGCTGGCGGTGCTGGCAGGACGGTCGGCAGTTCGGGAGGATTCGGGCATGGCAAAGGAAAGCGGGCACTTACCTGTAATGCACGCAACCGCAAGGGATCTTGCCGTTGTACAGGCCTGTCGGGGGCGGATTCTAGCAATGCCGTCCAGGCCGTACATCAAGGCTTGAAAGACGGCAATCGATATAAGCACCGTATTTTTTATTCTTTTGTTTGAACAACGTTTTGCAACACACTCGTTAGAACACTAATGACGGCAGATCCTGGGGATTCGCCTGTGCTTGGCGACGACGCAAGACAACGCATGCCCATCGGCTTGCAACTGCGTCCAACTCCTCAGCACAGGGCCCGGAAATTGCGCGCCATTGCCTGGAGATGGCGGTGCAAAGGCTGCCGTTGCCGATCCCAGGACCGTTTTCACTGCCGAACCGAGACTCCATGACCGTCCAGACCGCCCATTTGGCCCCGGAAAACGCGCTGATCCGCCTGCGCGACCTGCAAAAGAAATTTGTAACAGCCGATGGCAAGCACTTCGATGCCGTGCGTTCGGTATCACTGGACATTGGCCAGGGCACGGTCTTCGGCCTGATCGGCAAGAGTGGTGCGGGCAAGTCCACGCTGCTGCGCCTGATCAACCTTCTGGAGCGTCCCGACAGCGGCGAGGTGGTGGTGGCAGGCCAGCGCCTGACCGACCTGGGCCGCCGCGCGCTGCGCGAGGCGCGCCAGAACATCGGCATGATCTTTCAGCAGTTCAACCTGCTGCAGAACGCCACCGTGTTCGAGAACGTGGCCTTTCCGCTGCGCATCCACGGTGGCCATTCGCGTGCCCAGATCGAGCAGCGCGTGCGCGAGTGCCTGGACATCGTGGGCCTGACCGACAAGGCGGCCAGCCATCCTGCCCAGCTGTCGGGCGGCCAGAAGCAGCGCGTGGCGATTGCGCGCGCCCTGGCGCCGCGCCCGCAGGTGCTGCTGTGCGACGAGCCCACCTCGGCGCTGGACAGCGAGACCACGCGCTCCATCCTGGCCACGCTGGCCGACATCAACAGCCGCCTGGGCGTGACCATCGTCATCGTCACGCACGAGCTGGCCGTGGTCGATGCGCTGTGCAGCGAGGTGGCCATCATCGAGCAGGGCCAGGTGGCCGAACGCTTCACGCTGCCCGCCCTGCCGCAGGGCCGTGCCTACGAGGCGCCGCAGCGCGCCACGCTGCTGGGCAGCGAACTCGAGGCCCTGCGCGTGGAGCGTGCCGACAAGGCCCTGCGCGAGCGCGGCGCCACCCGCCCCGTGGTGCTGCGCGCCGTGGGTGGCTTCGAGCACTGACGGGCCTTCGCCCGTTCCCGCTTTTCGCCCGGTCCCGTTTTCCTCTTCTTTTCGATTCCGCATTCCCATGTCTGAAAACATCGTCGAAATCCTGCCCGAGCTGTGGCTGGCCATGGGCCAGACCCTTTTGATGCTGGGCATCGGCCTGTCGGCCGCCGTGCTCATTGGCGGCCCGCTGGGCGTGCTGCTGTTCCTGCTGGGCCCCGGCCAGTCGCTGGACAACCGCCCGGCCTTCGCCGTGCTGAACTGGACGGTCAACACCGTGCGGTCCTTCCCCTTCATCATCTTGCTGGTCGCGCTGGTGCCCTTCACGCGCTGGCTGGCTGGCACCTCCATCGGCCCGCTGGCTGCGGCCGTGCCGCTGTCCGTGGCGGCCATCCCGTACCTGGCACGCCTGGTGGACCAGTGCCTGCGCGATGTGCCGCGCGGCGTGATCGAGGCCGCGCACGCCATGGGCGCCTCGGAACTGCAGATCGTCTGGCGCGTGCTCATCGTCGAGGCGCGCTCGGGCCTGGTGCTGGCGCTGACTGTGCTGGCCGTGAGCTTTCTGTCGTACTCGGCCATTGCCGGCGTGGTGGGCGGCGGCGGCATTGGCGATCTGGCCATCCGCTACGGCTACTACCGCTTCCAGACCGATGTGATGGTGCTCACCGTGACCATCCTCGTGGCCATGGTCCAGGTCATCCAGTTCGTGGGCAACACGGCGGCCCGCCGCCTGGACAAGCGCGGCTGAGCGCGCTGTCCGGACCCGCTTTCTTCTTTCTTCCCGCTCCCTCCCAAAAAAAGGATTCCGACATGACCGCATCCCTTTCCTTCGTGCGCCGCCATCTGCTGGCCTCGGCCGCCGCCCTTGCCGCCGTCAGCGTGCTGGCGCTGCCCGCCCACGCCCAGGCCGACAAGAAGCAGCTGGTGATCGGCGGCACGGCAGGCTCCAACATCGACCAGCTCAAGCAGGGCATCGTGCCGCTGCTGCAAAAGAAGGGCTACCAGGTCAAGCTGGTCGAGTTCAACGACTACGTGCAGCCCAACCTGGCGCTGGCCCAGGGCTCGCTGGATGCCAACTTCTTCCAGCACCGTGTCTACCTGCAGAAGTTCGCGGCCGACCAGAAGCTGGATCTGGTGGAGCTGGTGCAAGGCCCCATTGCCCCCCTGGGCGTGTATTCCAAGACCCGCAAGACCCTGGCCGAGGCCAAGGAAGGCGACCGCGTGACCCTGCCCAACGACCCGAGCAACCTGGCGCGTGCGCTGGTGCTGCTGGAGCAGGCCGGGCTGATCAAGGCCAAGCCCGGCATCGATCCGCTGCGCGTGTCCGAAAAGGACCTGGCCGAGAACCCGCGCAAGCTCAAGTTCATCCCGCTGGAAGCCGCACAGCTGCCGCGTTCGCTGGGCGACACCGAGTACGCCATCATCAACGGCAACTTCGCCATCTCCTCGGGCCTGAAGCTGACCGAGGCCGTCTCGCTGGAAAAGACCCCCGACCACTACCTGAACGTGGTGGCCATCAAGAAGAAGGACCAGGGCACGGCATGGGCCAAGGACCTGGCCGAGGTCTACCGCTCCGCCGAATTCAAGGCCGTGGTGGACAGCAAGTTCCAGGGCTACGCCAAGCCCTCTTTCCTACAGTGAGCCCGCTGAAGGCGGCCACATAATGGCTGCTTGCGGGAGGTGCCCCTCCCGCCTCTTTCCCGCCCGTTTTTCGCCACTTCCTCCAGGAGCAATGCATGAGCCAGATCAAGGTCGCTGTCATCGTGGGCAGCCTGCGCAAGGATTCCTTCAACCGCAAATTCGCCGACGCCATTGCGCGCCTGGCGCCCGAAGGCCTGGTCTTCGAGCAGGTCGCCATCGACAACCTGCCCCTGTACAACCAGGACCATGACGGCAACGAGGTGGACGTGGTCAAGCAGTTCCGCGCCCAGATCCAGTCGGCCCAGGCCGTGCTGTTCCTGACGCCCGAGTACAACCGCTCGATTCCCGGCGTGCTCAAGAATGCGCTGGACCAGGGCTCGCGCCCCTACGGCAAGAGTGTCTGGGCCGGCAAGCCCGCTGCCGTGGCCGGCGTCTCCGTGGGGGCCATCGGCACGGCGCTCGCACAGCAGCATCTGCGCAATGTGCTGGCCTACCTCGACATGCCGACGCTGGCCCAGCCCGAAATCTTCATCCAGGCCAAGGACGGCCTGTTTGCCGAAGACGGCTCCATCGGCGCCGGCAGCCGCGATTTCGTGAACGGCTTTGTGCAGAAGTTCGCTGCCTGGGCGCGCAAGCACCAGTGAGCGGTGCGGCAAGGCCGCTCAAGAGACAAAAAAGGCCCGGCAATGCCGGGCTTTTGCGTTGCAGCTCCTGTGAGCGCAGAGGTCAGGAAGCGTCAGAAGCGTCAGGAAGCGGGAGACGGGTTGGCAATCGCCGCGGCAGGGCGCGCGGCGGACGATGCCTTCTCGCGCGCCTGGGCCTGGTCGATGGCGTCGATGATCACCACGCCGGTCGACTTGACACCGGGCGCCGAAAAGCCGGCACCGGGCGTCACGCCGGGATGGGCCAGCAGCTTGCGCGTCATTTCCTGGTTCAGCTGCTGCTGGCTGGGCTTGGCAGGGGTGGGCGTGGCGGCGGGCTGCTCGGGCTCCTCGGGCGCAGGTGCCTCGTCGGTGTTGCGCACATAGCTGCGGTACACGCGCGAATTGAGCTGCTCCTGGTCCTGCTCGCGCTGGTACTGCATGAACTGGTAGACGCCGATGCCCAGCACGGTAATGGCCAGCAGGGACACGGCAATCACCGTGATCACCAGGTTTTCATCGGACGGCGGGCGGACATGGACATGGACAGGGCCGCGGGGCCGGGCATGGGGACGGTGGCTTGTGGCTGGCATGGATGGAAGGCAGTGAATGCAATAAGGCTGCCTGGATATCGGCAGGTCCGCCGTCTTTCTGAAATACAGACGGTTCGTGTCGGACAAAGCCGCGAATAGGGCGGTGATGGTTCAGCCTACCAGCTTCGTGTGTCTGCGAAAGCCCATCGCGCATTGCTTTTTTCAAAGGAGGTCCAGAGGCGGATACCTCTTTTATTCGCCACAGTCCATTGGGAGCATTCCGGACGGCCCGGCACGGCCGCTGTCGTGCCTCTCCAAAAGCAAAAGCGCCTGGGCCGAAACCCAGGCGCTTGTCCATTCATTGAGCATGCAGCCCCTGCGGGCTGCAATGGCCATCAGGCGGCGATGGCCGCTTCCTGATTGGCGGCAGCCGCTGCACGCACGATGTCGCTGCGGGCCGATTCCAGGGCCTTGGCCTTGGACTCATCGCCCATGGCCACGCCTTCTGCGCGCACGATGCTCACATCGGTGATGCCCAGGAAGCCGAACACCGTCTTCAGATAGCTTTCCTGGTGCTCCAGGGCCTGGCCCATTTCGCTGGTGGAGTACACACCGCCGCGCGTAGAGGCCACGATGACCTTCTTGCCCTTGGCCAGGCCTTCGGGGCCGGCTGCGGTGTAGCGGAAGGTGCGGCCGCCCTGGGCGATGCGGTCGATCCAGGCCTTGAGCTGGCTGGAGATGGTGAAGTTGTAGAACGGAGCGCCAACCACGACCACATCGGCCGCCAGGAACTGGCTCACCAGGGCTTCGGAGATGGCGTTCTGTGCGCGCTCGGCTTCCGTCGTGGCGGCCTGGCCGGTGCGAAAGCCCATGGACACCGCGTTCAGATGGTCGGGGGCGTTCACGGCCAGATCCAGGTATTCGACCTTGGCGCCGGGGTTGGCGGCCACCAGGGCAGCCACGGTCTGGGCGGTCAGCTGGCGGGACACCGAAGCGGCGCCGGTGATGGAAGAGTCGATGTGCAGAACTTGCATGAAAAAGCTCCTGAGATGTCGGTTGGGATCGCGGTTGGGATCGGCCACTCGGGAAAGCTTGTAGGGCCGACGATGGGATCAATTGTGAATTTGGACAGAGTCTTTGATAAGCCGCCGAAATTGCGATAGATTGTCCTGAATTTGCGGTCAATGAGCACAGGGGAGGGACGCGCGACATGATGGATCTCAACGACATGCTGTACTTCGCCGAGGTGGTGGAGCGCGGCGGCTTTGCCTCTGCCGGGCGGGCGCTGGGCATACCCAAGTCGCGGCTGTCGCGGCGCGTGGCGGAGCTGGAGGCCCGGCTGGGCGTGCGCCTGCTGCAGCGCACCACGCGCAAGCTCTCGCTGACCCAGGTGGGCGAGGCCTATCTGCGCCATTGCCAGGCCATGCGCGATGCGGCCCTGGCCGCCGCCGACACCGTGGCCGAGGTGCAGACCGAGCCGCGCGGCACCATCCGCGTGAGCTGCCCCGTGACCCTGGCCCAGACCGTGCTGGGCGAACTCATGCCCCAGTTCCTGCAGCGCTGCCCGCTGGTGCATGTGGAGATGCAGGTGACCAACCGGCCCGTGAACCTGGTGGAGGAGGGCATCGACGTGGCGCTGCGCGTGCGCCCCAGTCTGGAGGACAGCGGCTCCATGGTCGTCAAGCGGCTGGATGTGGCGCGCCAGATCCTCGTGGCCAGCCCGGAGCTGCTGGAGCGCCAGGGCACGCCGCGTGCACTGGCCGACCTGCAGCACCTGGACAGCATGTCCATGTCGGCGGTGGATGGCCAGTCCAGCCTGCTGCTGGTCGGCCCCGAAGGCCGCGAGCAACGCCTGCAGCTGCAGCCGCGCTATGTGGTGGATGACCTGCTGACGCTGAAATTCGCAGCGCTGGCCGGCAGCGGCATGTGCTGGCTGCCCGACTACATGTGCCACGAGGAACTGGCCGAAGGCCGGCTCGTGCACCTGCTGCCGGGCTGGGAGCCGCCCCAGGGCATCGTGCACGCGGTCTTCCCCTCGCGGCGCGGCCTGGCGCCGGCCGTGCGGCATTTCCTTGATTTCCTCGGCGAGACCGTGCCGGGGCGCAACAGCCATGCCACGCGCGAGCCGGCGGCACGCTAGGGTTGGGTTGCACCTCGCCAAGCCATAAGAAAACAACAAAACGTTCGTTGGGATAGTTGGCGGTGTTCTCCACAATCGGGGCCCATGTCCAGCAATGGACAGTCCAGGAGAACCCATGAATCCCCACCGCATCATCATCGTGCCCGGCTGGCGCAACTCCGGTCCTGACCACTGGCAAAGCCTGTGGGCGCAGCAGCTGCCGCATGCCGAGCGCGTGGAGCAGGACGACTGGCTGGTGCCCCACCGCGATCCCTGGGTGGCCGCGCTGGAGCAACTGGTGCTGTCCCGGCCCGAGCCGGTGGTGCTGGCCGCCCACAGCCTGGGCTGCATCACGGCCGCGCACCTGGGTCCCGAGGCCAGTGCGCGCGTGCGCGGTGCGCTGCTGGTGGCGCCGGCCGATCCCGAGCGCCGTGCCCAACTGGCCGACTTTGCGCCCGTGCCCTATGCGCCGCTGCCGTACCGCAGCGTGCTGGTGGCCAGCAGCAACGACCCCTACTGTCCGATCCGCCGGGCGGGTGCCTATGCGCGGGCCTGGGGAAGCGAGTTCGTGCGGCTGCAGAACGCGGGGCACATCAATGTCGAATCAGGCTTTGGCGACTGGCCCCTGGGCCTGGCGCTGCTGCAGTCGCTGATGCAGGGCGACAGCTGGCAGCCGGCGCAGCCCCGGCCTGCCGTGCGTTCGCCGCGCTCGCCACGTGTGGCGGCTGCGCATGCCTCCGTCTCTGCGGGCACTGGCGCTGGCGCGCCATGGGCTGCCGGCCTGTGATGGGCCGGCGGGGGATTCGCGGGCAGGGCGGTTCTTTATATGGTGACAAGCCATTAACAAACAAAAATATATTCTTTTGAGTTTTAAGTCAGCGTTCGCACAATGTGACTGTCTGTGAATACACCGCAGAGATGTCCACTAATAAAAGGCAGCGAACCATGCATTCTTTGAAGCTCAAGACTTTGTTGGCCACCCTGGCGCTGGCCGCCGCGGGAACGGTATCGGCGCAGAACCAGCTGCTCAACGTTTCCTACGACGTGGCACGCGAGTTCTACAAGGACTACAACGCCGCCTTCGTCGCCCACTACAAGAAGACCAAGGGCGTGGACATCAAGGTGGACCAGTCGCACGGTGGCTCCAGCGCCCAGGCGCGTGCCGTCAACGACGGCCTGGCCGCCGACGTGGTGACCTTCAACACCACCACCGACGTGCAGTTCCTGGCCGACAGCGGCGTGGTCGCCAAGGACTGGGCCAAGAAATTCCCCAATGACGCCTCGCCCACCACATCGACCATGCTGTTCCTGGTGCGCAACGGCAATCCCAAGAACATCAAGGACTGGAGCGACCTGATCCGTCCCGACGTGAAGGTCGTGGTGGTCAATCCCAAGACCGGCGGCAATGGCCGCTACGCCTACCTGGCGGCCTGGGGTTCGGTGCGCGAGAAGGGCGGCACCGACGCGCAGGCGGCCGAGTTCGTGCAGCAGCTCTACAAGAACGTGCCCGTGCTGGGCAAGGGCGGCCGCGACGCGACCAGCATCTTCCTGCAGCGCAATATCGGCGACGTGCTGATCACGTTCGAATCCGAAGTGGTCTCCGTGGACCGCGAATTCGGCAAGGGCAAGGTCGATGCCGTCCATCCCTCGGTGTCCATCGTGGCCGAGAACCCCGTGGCCGTGGTCGAGCGCACCGTGGCCAAGAAGGGTACGGGCCAGCTGGCGCACGACTACCTGGCCTGGCTGTACTCCGACGAAGCCCAGGAAATCGCCGCACAGCACGCGCTGCGCCCCCGCTCCGAGGCCGTGCTCAAGAAGCATGCCGATGTGTTCAAGCCCATCAAGCAGTTCACCGTGGCCAAGTATTTCGGCTCGCTGTCCGAAGCCCAGAAGGTGCACTTCAACGACGGCGGACAGTTCGACAAGATCTACGTCCCCGGCAAGTAAGCACGCAAACAGGCATGAAGGCGGCGCAGTCCGCCTGAGGCCCCCCTCCCCACATTGGCTGATTTGGAATCCAACATGGTGTCTGCCGTTCCGACCAGCCCAAGGCCTGGCGCCGACGCTCCTGTGCCCGCACCGTCCGGTGCGGCGCGCAAAGGGCGCGGCGCCAAGCGCGTTTTGCCCGGCTTCGGGCTGACCTTGGGCTATACGCTGTTTTATCTGAGCCTGATCGTGCTGATCCCGTTGTCGGCACTGCTGTTCAAGACCTTCTCGCTCACCTGGCCCCAGTTCTGGGAGGCCGTGGCCTCGCCGCGCGTGCTGGCCTCGTACCGGCTGACGTTTGGCGCCTCGTTTGCGGCGGCCTGCGTGAACCTGGTGTTCGGCCTGCTGATCGCCTGGGTGCTGGTGCGCTACAAGTTTCCGGGCAAGAAGATCGTCGATGCCCTGGTGGACCTGCCCTTTGCCCTGCCCACGGCCGTGGCCGGCATTTCGCTGACCGCCTTGCTGGCCGGCAATGGCTGGGTGGGCCAGTACCTGGAGCCCTACGGCATCCAGCTGGCCTTCAACCCGAACGGCGTGGTCATTGCGCTGATCTTCATCGGCCTGCCCTTTGTCGTGCGCACGGTGCAGCCGGTGCTGGAAGACTCCGAAAAGGAGCTGGAAGAGGCGGCCACCAGCCTGGGCGCCTCGCGCTGGCAGATCTTCTACAAGGTGATCCTGCCGGCCATCACGCCCGCGCTGCTCACGGGCTTTGCCATGGCGTTTGCACGCGCCATCGGCGAGTACGGATCGGTCATCTTCATCGCGGGCAACATGCCCATGATTTCCGAGATCACACCGCTGATCATCATCGGCAAGCTGGAGCAATACGACTACGCAGGCGCCACGGCCGTGGCCGTGGTGATGCTGCTGTTCTCCTTCGTGATGCTGCTGGTCATCAACGCGCTGCAGGCATGGCAGCGCAAGCATTCGGGAGGGGCTTGAGATGGCGTTGTCTCCACAGGAAGCATTGCTTCTCAAGATCATTGGCGCGGTGCTGGTCGCCGTGCTGGTGCTGTACAGGCTCACCGCGCCCCCGAAGGGCCGGCGCGAAAAGCTCACCACCACCGAGCCGCGCGCCGTGCGCTGGATTCTCACGGGCATTGCGCTGATCTTCATCGGCCTGTTCCTCGTGCTGCCACTGGCGGCCGTGTTCACCGAGGCGCTGCGCAAGGGCTGGGACGCCTATGTCGCCGGCCTGCAGGAGCCCGATGCCTGGTCGGCCATCAAGCTGACCCTGATCACGGCGCTGATCGCCGTGCCGGTGAACCTGGTGTTCGGCGTGGCGGCGGCCTGGTGCATCGCCAAGTTCGAGTTCCGGGGCAAGGCCTTTCTGATCACCCTGATCGACCTGCCGTTCTCGATCTCGCCCGTGGTGGCGGGCCTGATGTACGTGCTGGTGTTCGGTGCCCATGGCTGGTTCGGCCCCTGGCTGGCCGAGCATGACATCAAGATCATCTTCGCCGTGCCCGGCATCGTGCTGGCCACCATCTTCGTGACCTTCCCCTTCATCGCCCGCGAGCTGATCCCGCTGATGCAGGCGCAGGGCAGCGACGAGGAGCAGGCCGCCATCGTGCTGGGTGCCACGGGCTGGCAGACCTTCTGGAAGGTCACCTTGCCCAACATCAAGTGGGGCCTGCTGTACGGCGTGATTTTGTGCAATGCGCGTGCCATGGGCGAGTTCGGCGCGGTGTCGGTGGTCTCGGGCCACATCCGCGGCCAGACCAACACCATTCCGCTGCATGTGGAGATCCTCTACAACGAGTACCAGTCCGTTGCCGCCTTCGCTGCCGCCTCGCTGCTGGCCCTGCTGGCGCTGGTGACCCTGGTCATCAAGTCGGTGGCCGAGTGGCGTGCCGAGCAGCAGGCCAAGGCCGCTGCCGACCTGCCTCCCGAGCGCCCCACGGCGGCATCCCTGGCTTCCCAGGCATCCCAGGTGCCGCAGGTGTCCTGAACCTCGGCCCCGACCAGACAAAAGCAAGAGCAAGACCATGAGCATTGAAATACGCAACGTCAGCAAGCAGTTCGGCGATTTCCAGGCCCTTCGCGATGTGAGCCTGGACATCCAGTCCGGCGAACTCATCGCACTGCTCGGCCCCTCGGGCTGCGGCAAGACCACGCTGCTGCGCATCATCGCGGGCCTGGAGACGCCCGACGTCGGCAGCATCCACTTCAGCGGCGAAGACACCACCGATGTCCATGTGCGCGAGCGCAACGTGGGCTTCGTGTTCCAGCACTACGCGCTGTTCCGCCACATGACCGTGTTCGAGAACGTGGCCTTCGGCCTGCGCGTGAAGCCGCGCAGCCAGCGCCCCAGCGAGGCCCAGATCCGCGAGAAGGTCATGAGCCTGCTCAAGCTGGTGCAGCTGGACTGGATTGCCGAACGCTTCCCGTCCCAGCTGTCGGGCGGCCAGCGCCAGCGCATTGCCCTGGCCCGCGCCCTGGCGGTGGAGCCCAAGGTGCTGCTGCTCGACGAGCCCTTCGGCGCGCTGGATGCCAAGGTGCGCAAGGAGTTGCGCCGCTGGCTGCGCCGCCTGCATGACGAGCTGCATGTGACCTCCATCTTCGTGACCCACGACCAGGAGGAGGCACTGGAAGTGGCCGACCGCGTGGTCGTCATCAACCAGGGCCGCATCGAGCAGGAGGGCACGCCCCAGCAGGTCTGGGACAACCCGGCCACGCCCTTCGTCTACGGCTTCCTGGGCGATGTCAACCTGTTCAAGGGCCGCGCCAGCGATGGCCGTGTCTACCTGGACGACGGCACTCAGCTGGACAGCCACGACGCCAAGGGCGCCAGCGACAGCAAGGCCTTCGCCTATGTGCGCCCGCACGATCTGGAGGTGGAGCGCTACTCGCCCGGCCAGAACCTGGACGTCCAGGGACGGCCCACGGGCATCGTCGTGCAGCTGTCCCGCGCCATCGTCGTGGGGCCCATTGCGCGCCTGGAACTTATTCCATCGGAGAGCACCGAAAGCACGGACAATGCCGAAGAGGGTGGCCTGATCGAGGCGCAGATTCCTGCGCAGCAGTTCAGGGACATGGCCCTGCGCGAGGGGGAAACCCTGGTGGTGACACCGCGCCGTGCCAAGGTGTTTCTGGACGAGGCGGCTGGCATCTGACGGCGCGGCAACGGCTTCCTGCACCCGCTGAACAGGGCTGCAGCGCCGGGCCGGCGCCGCAGCCCTGATTTCATTCAACCGGGTGACGAAAGACAAGAATGCTTCAATGGTTTGACAACGCTCCGCGCCGCATCCTGGCGCTCATCAGCCTGGCCTGCGTGGCCATGCTGGCCTTCGGCATGTATCTGCAGCATGTGGTCGGGCTGGAGCCCTGCCCGATGTGCATCGTGCAGCGCTATGCATTGATCGGCGTGGCCCTCTTCACGGGCCTGGGCAGTGTGCGCGGCGGTCGCGGCTGGCTGATCAGCTGGGGCGTGCTGGCGCTGGTGGCTGCAGGCTTTGGCGCCTTCGTCGCCGCGCGCCAGAGCTGGCTGCAGTGGTATCCGCCCGAGTTCGCCACCTGCGGGCGCGACTTCTACGGAATGATCGAGAACTACTCCATCAGCCGTGCCGTGCCCATGATCTTCCGTGGCTCGGGCGACTGCGCCGCCGTGGACTGGAGCTTCCTGGGCGGCTCCATCGCCAACTGGTCCTTCATCTGCTTCGCCATCATGAGCGTGGCAGTGCTGGTGTTGCTGGTGCGCGGCGCTGCCCGCAGGCGCTGAGCCCTAGGCTGAGGCTTGCGCCAGTCGCCGCTGCAGCGACTGGGACATGGTGCTCAGAATCAGCCAGCAGGACGTGGCGCCCGCGTCCAGCACGCCAATGGAGCGCGGCCCCAGCCGGGCCGAGCGCCCGATGCGGGCCTGCAGGTGGCGCGTGGATTCCTTGCCCGCCTCGGCCGCGGCCTCCATGGCCTGCAGCGCCTCGCGGAAACCGGCGCCGGCCTGCAGCGATTGCCGGTAGGCCTGCAGGGCCGGGGCCAGCGTGTCGATGAGGGTCTTGTCGCCCACCTGGGCCTTGCCCATCTCCTGCACATCGGCGACGGCCCGCGCCAGGGCCTGGCCGAACAGGGCGGCATCCATCTCCTGCTCCGGCCCAAGAACATCGGCGAAGCCTTGGAAGAAGCTGCCGTACAGCGGGCCCATGGAGCCGCCGATATCGTCCATCAACGCCTGGGACAGCTGCTGAAGCGCCGCAGGCAGCTGCGCTGCCTGGCTGGCGTCCATGGCATCGAGCCGTGCGCCGCAGCCGGAAAAGCCCTTGGCCATGTTGATGCCGTGATCGCCATCGCCGATCAGGCCGTCGATCTCGCTCAGGAACTCCCGGTGGCCGACGATGGCCGTGATCAGCTCGCGCACGATGCTGCCCGCGCCATCAAGTGCGAGGGCCGGCCCTTGGCTGGTGCGCCTTGCGGCTTTGGGGCGGGCGGTTTGTGCCTGTTCCTGCGCCTGTGCCGGCGTCCTTGCCGGAACAGAGGGCGGTGTTGGAATGGCATCCTGCGGCTGGGGCGGCAGCCCGCCGGCCAGGGTCAGGGCGACTGACTGGCAGGGTGCCTTGAGGCAGGCCAGCAGCTCGTCGTCCAGCTGCATCAGCGTGAGCGTGATGCCCATCATCTCCAGCGAGGTGAAGAGATTGCCCACCAGCCGGAAGGCCACCTGAATGCCGCGTTCTTGCAGGCGCCGGGCGACCTCGCCATAGAGGATGTACTGCTCCATCAGCGGCGTGGCGCCCAGGCCGGACAGCAGCACGGCCACGCGGTCGCCCGGGGCGAAGGGCAGGTCGGGCAGCAGGGTGTCCAGCATGCGCTCGGCCATATCGGCCGCCGTGGCCGTGCGGTGCACGGACATGCCGGGCTCGCCATGGTGGCCTATGCCCACCTCCATGCTGCCGCGCTCGATATGGAAGTTGGCCTTGCCCACGGCGGGAATGGTGCATGCCGACAGGCCGATGCCGATGCTGCGCGTGCGGGCCATGGCGTGCCGGGCGAGGGCGATGACTTCGTCGAGGCTGGCGCCCATGGCCGCCCGGGCGCCCGCCACCTTCCACATCAGGATCTCGCCGGCCACGCCGCGGCGGCTGGCCTCGTCGCCCCGCGCGGCTGAAGGGACGTCGTCGTTGGCCACCACGGTCCTGACCGCCATGCCTTCGGCCGCGGCCATCTGCACGGCCATGGCCACGTTCATGTTGTCGCCCGCGTAGTTGCCATACAGACAGGCCACGCCGGCGCCGCCATCGGCCGCGCGCATGGCGTCGTAGAAGCTTCTGGCCGTGGGGGAAGAGAAGACCTCGCCCACGGCGGCGGCGTCGCACAGGCCTGCGCCCACATAGCCCAGAAAGGCCGGTTCGTGGCCCGACCCGCCGCCCGTCACGATGCCCACCTTGCCCCTGCGTGGCGCGCCATGCAGGCGCACGACGCGGGCATTGCCGGCGTCGATGCGCAGGGTGTCGCCATGGGCGGCGATCCATCCCTGGAGCATGTCCTCCACCACCCGGTCGGGGTCGTTGATCACGCGGTTGGTCGTCATGCCGTTGTCTCCTCCAGGTGCGGTCCCGGCGGGTGTGCCGAAACTGTTCATATGATCATTAAGTGGTCATTTTTGATTTGTTGAAATTGGCGTGTCAATGCCTCTTGGCTATTCAATAGCCAAGGGAAAACGATAGGATTTGATGAATTTTGTAGAAAATTCAACAGGTTACGCATTCATCTTGCCGATCCGCATAGCTATCGTTATTTGACAACCGCTCTCCGATTGAGAAGACTCTCAAAAAACATTGATCAAATGATCATGTGATGGTCTTTTGTAATGAAGGGGATGCCATGAAGCTGGCCATCGGCTGCGACGAAGCCGCCTGCGACCTCAAGAACGCCGTGAAGCAGCATCTGCTGGCCCAGGGCCACGAAGTGGCCGACTTCGGCACGCACGACGGCGAGCCGGTGCTCTACCCCGACATCGGCATCGCGGTGGCGCAGGCCATCGTCCAGGGCCGCCATGAGCGCGGCGTTCTCCTGTGCGGCACGGGCATAGGCATGGCCATTGCCGCCAACAAGGTGGCGGGCATCCGCGCCGCGCAGGCCCATGACACCTATTCGGCCGAGCGCGCCAGCCGCAGCAACGACGCGCAGATCATCACGCTGGGCTCGCGCGTGATCGGGGTGGAGCTGGCCAAGGCCATCGTGGACCGCTTCCTCGCATCGCGCTTCGATGGCGGCAGCTCGGCCCTGAAGGTGGATGCCATCACCGGCTTTGAACGCTCGCAGGCCGCCGCGGCCGGGCGCGGGCAGGGCGCGTGACCATGGGCACCCGTACCGATACCGGCACCGCACTGCTGCAGGCGCGCGGCGTGGCCAAGAGCTTCGGCGGCGTGCCTGCGCTGCGCAACGGCTGCCTTGAGCTGCAGGCGGGCAGCGTGCACGCGCTGTGCGGCGGCAATGGCGCAGGCAAGTCCACCTTCCTGAACATCGTGATGGGCCTGTTGCGGCGCGATGCCGGCGAGATACTGCTCAAGGGCCGGCCGGTGGATTTCGCCACGCCGCACGAGGCGCTGGCGCACCGCCTGTCCATCATCACGCAGGAGCTGTCGCCCATCCCGGGCATGAGCGTGGCCGAGAACATCTTCCTGGGCCGCGAGCCCCGGCGCGCCGGCGTGGTGGTCCGCCATGCCGCGCTGCTGGAGCAGGCGGATGCGCTGCTCAGGCAGCTGGGCTTCGATATCGATCCGCGTGCGCAGATGGGCCGCCTGAGCCTGGCGCAGACCCAGCTGGTGGAGATTGCCAAGGCCCTGAGCCGGCAAAGCGAGCTGATCATCATGGACGAGCCCACCTCGGCCATCGGCGAAAGCGAGACCGCCATCCTCTTCGACGCGATACGCCGCGTGACCGCGCAGGGCGCCGGCATCCTCTATGTGTCGCACCGCCTGACGGAGATCTTCACCATTGCCGACAGCTACACGGTGTTGCGCGATGGCGGCTTCGTGCAGACCGGCGCGCTGGCCGATATCGACCGGCGCCAGCTCGTGAAGCTCATCGTGGGCCGGGAAGTCCGCGCTGCCGCCAGCGAGCGCAGGGCTGCGGCGCCGGGCGAGCCGCTGCTGTCGGTGCAGGGGCTCACGCGCCGGGGCGAGTTCGAGGACATCAGTCTGGACGTCGCCCCCGGCGAGGTGCTGGGCATCTACGGACTGATGGGATCGGGCCGTAGCGAATTCCTCAACTGCCTGTACGGCCTCACGCGCGCCGACCAGGGGCAGGCGAGCCTGGGCGGACGGCCCCTGCCGCGCGGCAATCCGGCGGCGTCGATCAAGGCGGGCCTGGCCCTGGTGACCGAGGACCGCAAGGCCACGGGGCTGGTGATGAGCTCCTCGGTGCGCTTCAACACCAGCTTGCCCGCACTGCCGGGCCTGCAGCGCGCCGGGGTGGTGGATGGCGCGGCAGAGCGCGTGCTGGTGGGCGGCCTGCTGCAGCGCCTGCGCGTGAAGCTGGCCAGCCCGGCCATGCCGGTCTCGGGCCTGAGCGGCGGCAACCAGCAGAAGGTGGTGCTGGCCCGCTGCATGGCCACCAACCCCGTCTGCCTGCTGTGCGACGAGCCCACGCGCGGCATCGACGAAGGCGCCAAGCGCGAGGTGTACGCCTTCCTGGCCTCGCTGGCCGCGCAGGGCCATGCCGTGGTGGTGGTGTCCTCCGAGGCGCCGGAACTGCTGGAGCTGAGCGACCGCATTGCCATCTTCCGCAAAGGCCGGCTTGACCGCGTGGTGGCCGGCCACGGCATCACGCAGGAGGCGCTGATGCACCTCGCGTCCTGAGCCCGGACGATGCCCGTGCTGCGTTTTTCCCCTTGCCTTTCACAACACACAGGAGACATGACCATGCCGTTTTTTCGTTTCACCACCGTGCTTGCAGCCGCGCTTGCCGGTGGGCTTTTCCTGGCCGCAGCGCAGGTCCGGGCCCAGGCTCCGGCCCCGCTGTCGGCACCAGCACCAGTACCAGTACCAGCACCGGCCAAGCCCTACCGCATAGGCGCGGCCGTTTATGGGCTCAAGGGCGAGTTCATGCAGATGTGGACCAAGGAGCTGAAGGCGCATCCGGCCGTGAAGGACGGCACGGTGCAGATCACCGTGTTCGACGGCAACTACGACGCGCTGACGCAGAGCAACCAGTTCGACACCATGATCACGCAGAAGTACGACGGCATCCTCTTCGTGCCCATCGACCTGAAGGCGGGCGCGGCGCCCGTGCACAAGGCGGTGAAGGCCGGCATTCCCGTGGTGGGCTCCAACACGCGCGTGCAGGGCGAGGTGCTGACCTCCTACGTGGGCAATGACGATGTGGTGGCCGGCCGCATGCAGGCCGAGGCGCTGATGAAGGCCATCGGCGGCAAGGGCAATATCGTCGTCATCGAGGGGCCCATAGGCCAGTCGGCACAGATCGAGCGGGCGCGCGGCAATGACGAGGTGCTGGCCCGCCACAAGGACGTGAAGGTGCTGGCGCGCAAGACCGCCAACTGGTCGCGCGCCGAGTCCATGGGCCTGATGGAGAACTGGCTGACCGCATTCCCGGGCCAGATCCAGGGCGTGATCGCCCAGAACGACGACGAGGCCCTGGGCGCGGTGCAGGCCATCAAGACCAAGGGCATCGATATCAAGACCATCCCGGTGGTGGGCGTGGACGGCGTGGCCGCCGCCATCACGGCCGTCAAGCGCGGCGAGATGACCACCAATTTCCAGGACGCCCAGGCCCAGGCGCAGGGCGCGCTGGATGTGCTGCTGCGCCAGCTAGTCGGCCCGTCCTACCGGCCGCGCTCGGTGGTATGGAGCGAGTATGCCCAGGCCATGCCCTGGGGCGATGGCACGGCCAAATCCTACGAGGTGCCCTGGACAGCCATCGTGCCCGCCAATGCCGACGCCTTCTTGCAGAAGGTGCGCAAATGAGCGCCGCCGGCCTGGAGCGGGACTTCGACGGCCGCACGGCCCTGGTCACCGGCGGCGCGGGCGGCATCGGCCTGGCGATTGCCCGGCAGCTCGCCGAAGGAGGTGCGCGTGTCGTCCTGCTGGACCTGGAGCGGCAGGCACTGGACGTGGCCGCTGCCAGCCTGGCGGAGCCCCGGCACCACCTGGCGCTGGAGGTGGATGTGACCAGGCCCGAGGGCGTGGAGCAGGCGGTGGCCACGGTGCTGGAGGCCACGGGCCGCATCGACATCCTGGTCAACAGCGCCGGCGTGGCGCTGCTGGAGCCGGCCGGCGAAGTCAGCGAGGCGGCGTGGGATCGCACGCTGGCCGTCAACCTCACGGCGCCGCTGCTGCTGGCCCAGGCGGTGGCACCGGCCATGCGCCGCCAGCGCCACGGACGCATCATCAACCTGGCCTCGCAGGCCAGCGTGGTCGCGCTCCGGCGCCATGCCGCCTATTGCGCCAGCAAGGCGGGCCTGGTGGGGCTGACGCGCGTGCTGGCGCTGGAGTGGGCGTCCGACGGCATCACCGTCAACGCCATCTCGCCGACCGTGGTGGACACGCCGCTGGGCCGCAAGGCCTGGGCCGGGCAGGTGGGGGAGGCCATGCGGGCACTCATCCCCACGGGCCGCTTTGCGCAGCCCGAGGAGGTGGCGCGGCTGGCCGTGTTCCTGGCCGGTACGCACGCCGGCATGCTGACGGGCGAGAACATCGTCATCGACGGGGGCTACTCCATCCAGTGAGCGGCCTGCCGGCCCCACGCCTTTCTTCCATCAACGCGGGAGTCCTCCATGACGAATCTTCAAGCTGCATCTTCGCCGCCGCTCTTGGGGCGGCGCGCGCTGGACCTGCGCAGCCTGCGCGAGCGCTACGGCGTGGTCATCGCGCTGATTGCACTGTGCGCGGCGCTGGCGCTGGCCAACCCCCATTTCATGACCTGGGGCAACTGGGCCGACATCCTGCGCCAGACCTCCATCAACGGCATTCTGGCCATCGGCATGACGTGCGTGGTGCTGACGGCGGGCATCGACCTGTCGGTGGGCGCCATCCTGGCGCTGGCCGGCATGGTCGGCGCCTGGCTGGCGGCCGATGGCCAGGGGCTGGCGGTGAGCGTGGGCGCCGGGCTGGGCGTGGGCATGCTGCTGGGCGGCGTCAACGGCCTGCTGGTGGCCTGGTTCGCGGTGCCGCCCTTCGTTGCCACGCTGGGCATGCTGAGTGCGGCGCGCGGCCTGACCTACATCTACAACGACGGCATGCCGGTGTCCGAGCTGCCCGACGGCTTTCTTGCCATCGGCGCCGGCCAGCTGGGACCCGTGCCCATGCCCATCGTGATCTTTGCCGTTGCCGTCGCGGTGTTCGCCTTCGTGCTGCGCTACACCGTGTATGGCCGCTATATCTACGCCGTGGGCGGCAACCTGCGCAGCGCCAAGACCAGCGGCATCAACACCCGGGCCATCGTGCTGCTGGTCTATGTGGTCAGCGGCCTGCTCGCGGGGCTGGCCGGCATTTTGCTGGCATCGCGCACCACGGCGGCGCTGCCGCAGGCCGGCGTGTCCTACGAGCTGGACGCCATTGCGGCCGTGGTGATTGGCGGCACCAGCCTGTCGGGCGGCACGGGCAGCCTGGGCGGCACGGTCGTCGGCGCCCTGCTCATCGGCGTGATCAACAACGGGCTGAACCTGCTGGGCGTGTCCTCGTACTACCAGCAGCTGATCAAGGGCGTGATCATCGTCGGCGCCGTGCTGCTTGACAGTTCACGCCGCAGGGCATGAAGCGCTGCGCCCACCTCCTGTCCACCATCTGCAACCCGGGAGAGTTCCATGCAAAACACCCTGCCTGACGCCGCCGATACGAACATGCTGGCCGTGGTCTGCCACGGGCCCAGGGATTACCGGCTCGAACGCGTCGCGCGTCCGCAGGCCGGGCCGCGCGAGCTGGTCATCCGCGTGGCTTCCTGCGGCATTTGCGCGGGCGACTGCAAATGCTGGGCTGGCGCGCCGCGCTTTTGGGGAGATCCGGAAAAAGGCCGCCCCGCCTATGTGCGCCCGCCGGTGATCGCGGGCCACGAGTTCTGGGGCCATGTGGTGCAGGTGGGCGAGGGTGCCCAGGAGCACCACGGCGTGCAGCTGGGTGACCGGGTGATCGCCGAGCAGATCGTGCCCTGCCATGCCTGCCGCTATTGCAGGACCGGCTTTCGCTGGATGTGCGAGGTGCACGATGTCTACGGCTTCCAGGGCCAGGTGGCCGATGGCGGCATGGCCGAGTACATGCGCCTGTCCGCCCGCGCCGTGGTGCACCGGATTCCCGAGAGCGTGGCCTTCGAGGATGCGGCCATCACCGAGCCGCTGTCCTGCGCCATCCATGCCGTCAACCGCGGCGACATCCAGCTCGATGATGTGGTGGTCATCGCCGGCGCGGGCACGCTGGGCCTGCTCATGGCCCAGGTCGCGCGCCTGAAGACGCCGCGCCGGCTGGTGGTCATGGACCTGTCGGACCAGCGCCTGGCGCTGGCACGCCGCTGCGGCGCCGACGTGACCATCAACCCCGCGCGCGAGGATGCCCGCGCCATCGTGCATGCGCTGACCGACGGCTATGGCTGCGATGTGTACATAGAGACCACGGGCGCGCCCTCGGGCGTGACGCAGGGGCTGGACCTGGTGCGCAAGCTCGGCCGCTTCGTGGAGTTCAGCGTCTTCGGGCGCGAGACCACGGTGGACTGGTCCATCATCGGCGAGGAAAAGGAGCTGGACCTGCGTGGCGCCCACCTGAGCGCCCATTGCTACCCCATCGCCATCGACCTGCTGGCGCGCGGCTTGGTCACCTCCGAGGGCATCGTCACCCACCGCTATGCGCTGTCGGAGTGGGAGAGCGCCATCCGGGTGGCCGATTCCATGGACTCGGTCAAGGTCCTGCTGCTGCCCCACGCTGGCGAGGCCCGGTGAGCGGCGCTACACTGCGCGCCTTTCCCGGCACCCTTGGAGGCACCCTTGACTGAAAGCGACCTGACGCGACTGGCAACCCTGTACTACGTCGATGGATGTACGCAGGACCAACTGTCCAAGGAGTTCGGCATCTCGCGCGCCACCGTCGGACGGCTGCTGCGCCGCGCGCAGGAAGAGGGCATTGTCGAGATCCGCGTGCGGCCGCATTCGCTGGTGTCCGCTGACCTGGAGCGGCAGCTGACCGAGCGCTTTCACATCAAGCGCGCGCTGATCGCGGTGGACCACAAGGATGCCGACCGGCAGCGCGAACTGCTGGCAGGCCTGGTGGCCAGCGAGCTGGAGCGCATCCTGGTCGATGGCTCCATCGTGGCCGTGGGCATGGGGCGCAACGTGTCCTCGGTCTCCGAGCACGCCCTGTCCGCCACACGGCGGGAATGCCACTTCGTCAGCGCCATCGGCGGCTCCTACCGTGGCGGGGAGGCGATGAACGCCGACCACATCGCGCGCCGCCTGGCCGCGCGCTTTGGCGGCAAGTCCGAATCGCTCTATGCGCCGGCCCTGGTGGGCGATCCGCAACTGCGCAAGGCGCTGCTGGACAACGACACCGTCAGGCACACCCTGGACAAGGCGCGCCGTGCCGACATCGCCCTCATCGGCGTGGGCGATGTCAGCGTGGACAGCAACATGGCCCGCATGGGCTGGTTTTCCGCGCAGGAGATCTCGGACGCCCGCCGCGCGGGCACGGTGGGCGACATGATGGGCTACGACTTCATCGACATCCACGGCCAGCCGGCCGCAACCCCCATGCAGGACCGCGTCATCGGCCTGAGCCGCGAGGACCTGCTGCGCATACCCAACGTCATCGCCGTGGCGGCCGAATCCAGCAAGGTCACGGCCATCCTGGGCGCCCTGCGCACCGGCGCCATCGACACGCTGGCCACCACCACCGCCAACGCGGCGGCCGTGCTGCAGCTGGACGATGTCATGGGGACGACGCGCTGACGCAGTGGGGGAGGCGAGGCTCTTGCGCGGCGCGCCTAGTTCGACGCGCGGCGGTAGAAGGCCAGCGAGCCTGCCAGCGCCAGCAGCATGCCGCCGCACAGGCGGTCCAGCCACATCACGGCCCGCCCGCGCAGCAGCCGCGCGGCGCGTGATCCTGCGAAGGCATAGGCCAGCATCACCAGGAAATCGATGAGCGCGAACACCAGCGCAATGGCGATGTACTGCGGCGCCTGGGCGGCCGCCGGGTCGATGAACTGGGGCAGCAGGGCCGAGCAGAACAGGTAGCCCTTGGGATTGGTCACGGCGACCAGGAACGATTTGAACAGCACGGTGCGGGCGCTGTAGCCGTCGGCGCCTGCCTCCGCCTTGCCGTCGCCCTGGGGTGCCGACAGCGATCCGCCCCGGCTGCGCAGCATGCGCAGGCCCAGCCAGGCCAGGTAGGCCGCTCCCGCCCACTTGACCACCGAGAACCAGAACTCCGAGGCCGCCAGCAGCGCGCCCAGGCCCAGCGCGACCGCGCCGACCAGCACGAAGTCCGACAGCACGGCGCCCAGCATGCCCGGCAGGGCGCGGCGCACGCCGTGGCGCGAGCCATTGGCCAGGGCCAGCAGCACGGTGGGACCGGGGGTGATGATCGCGATCAGCGCGACCAGGGAGAAGACGAGCAGGGTGGCGAGGGTCATGTCGGCGAAGGCTCATGCGGTTGGCAACAGCCTGCCACTGTGCCAGCTTTGCCTGCCGTGCGCAGCCCCTGCCGACCCGGGGCAGGGCAAACGGGGCGGGCAGGCGTCAGTCGCTGCCCACGCCGCCGGCGGCAAAGACCGGGCCGCGCGTGCCGGGCACCCAGCCCGGGTAGGTTTCCATCACTTCGGCGAACAGGGCCGAGTCGATCCAGCGCTGCAGCCAGGCCTGCAGGTGCGGCCAGGGCTGCTCGTTCCATTGCGACTCGTCGATGCGTGCGTACTGGCGCACGAAGGGGCGCAGGGCCATGTCGGCCAGGCTGGGGTTCTGGCCGAACAGGTAGCCGGTGGCCTCCAGCTGGTCGTCCAGCTCGGCCAGCCAGGTCAGGGCATCGGCCTGGGCGTGGTTGACCTCTTCGGCCGTATAGCGCTCGGGGTACTTGCAGCGGTCCAGGGCGTGCTTGAAAAAGCCGTCGTTGCGCTCGATCAGCGCCAGCATGTCCTGCAGCGAGCCGCTGGTCGGTGCCAGCCAGCCGTCCGGGTCATTGGCGCGCAGCGCGTGCAGCATGACATCCAGGCTCTGCTCGATCACGCGGCCGTCCTCCAGCACGGGCACCGTGCCCTTGGGCGAGGCGTCGAGCAGCGCCTGCGGCTTGTTGCGCAGGTTGATTTCGCGCAGCTCGCAGGCCAGGCCGGCATGGGCCAGCGCCAGGCGGGCGCGGATGGCGTAGGGGCAGCGGCGAAACGAGTAGAGAACCGGCAGGGTCTGGGTCATGGAGCGGGGACGGGGCTAGGGGCCAAAAGCGGCAGATGATAGCGCCGGGGCCAAAGTCAGGCGGCCTGCGGGTCTTGCCGCGGGCGTCCGTGGCTATTGCAGCTGCGCCAGCAGCCATTGCCTGAAGGTCTTGAGCGCCGCGCTGGGTGCGCGCGAGCGCAGGTGGGTCAGCCAGTAGGCGCCCGTGTCCACCTCCTGCTCGAAGGGGCGCACCAGCCGGCCCTGCTGCAGCAGGTGCTGGAACATGCGCGCCGGCAGCAGGGCCACGCCCGCGCCCTGGGCCGCCGCCTCGGCCAGCGTCAGCGAGGAGTCGAACATGGCCCCGCGCGCCAGCGGCGCGCTCTGGTCCAGGGTGGCAAACCAGCTCTCCCACTCCTGCAGGCGGTACGAGCGCAGCAGCGTCTGCCCTGCCAGGTCGGCCGGCTGGCGCAGGCGCTGGGCCAGGGCCGGGGTGCACATGGGCGTCAGCGGCGCGCGCAGCAGCAGCTCGGCGCGCGTGCCCTGCCAGGCGCCGTCGCCAAAGCGCACGGCCGCATCCAGCCCTTCGCCGGCCAGGTCCACGCGGTTGTTGTGCGTGAGCAGTCGCAGGTCGATGTAGGGGTGCTGCTGCTGGAACTGTCCCAGCCTGGGAATCAGCCAGCCGATGGCGAAGGTGCCGACCACGCCCACGGTGAGGACCTCGCGCGGGCGCGGCTCGGCCACCTGCTGCAGCGAATGCTCTATGCGCGCAAAGCTCTCGGCCACGGCAGGCCACAGCGCATGGCCTTCGTCGGTCAGCGCCAGGCCGCGCGGCAGGCGCCGGAACAGCGGCTTGCCCAGGCGCTCCTCCAGGTTGCGGATGTGCTGGCTGACGGCGGCCTGGGTCACGCACAGCTCGTCGGCCGCCCGCGTCAGGTTGAGATGGCGCGCGGCTGCATCGAACATGCGCAGGGCATTGAGGGGCAATTGCATGGTGAGCCAATAGTTTTTCTAAGGGATGCTGCCAATTATTCACGCTGGTCGCAGCTTGGGCGCGGCGCTATCGTTGCGTTTGTCGATCTGCAACTGAAAAGGAAAAACAATGCAAAGACGCGATTTTCTGATGACGGGCGGTGCTGCGGCCTGGATGGCGGCCGGGCTGGCCGGCTGCGCCCTGCCATCAAAAAAACAGGGGGCTGCCGACCAGGCCTTCAGGACCGAGCTGGCGCGCATCGAGAAAAGTGTGGGCGGCCGGCTCGGCGTGGCCGTGCTGGAGGCGGAGTCGGGCGCCAGCGTGGACCACCGCGGCGACGAGCGCTTTGTCATGTGCAGCACCTTCAAGCTGCTGCTGGCTGCCCAGGTGCTGGACCGCGTGCAGCAGGGCGATGAGCGCCTGTCGCGCCGCGTGCACTACGCCAGCTCCCGGCTGGTTCCCTACTCGCCGGCCAGCGGCCCGCGTGCCGGCGATGGCGGCGGCATGACCATCTCCGAGCTGTGCGAGGCCGCCGTGGTGCTCAGCGACAACACCGCCGCCAACCTGCTGCTGGACGCCAGCGGCGGACCGCAGGCGCTGACGCAGTGGCTGCGCGCCAGCGGCGACGAGACCACGCGCCTGGACCGCATGGAGCCCGAGCTCAACGAAGGCCTGCCCGGTGACGAGCGCGACACCACCACGCCGCTGGCCATGGTGCAAAGCATGCAGCGCCTGCTGCTGGGATCGGTGCTGGACGGCCATGGCCGCGCCCTGCTGCAGCAATGGCTGGTGGCCAGCCGCACCGGCGACAAGCGCCTGCGCGCGGGTATGCCGGCCGGCTGGCGCGTGGGTGGCAAGACGGGCACCGGCGATCGCGGCACGGCCAACGATGCCGTCATCGCCTGGCCCACGCCGCAAAGCGCACCGCTGCTGGTGACCGGCTACCTCACCGAATGCCCGGCCGATGCGCCGCAGCGCGATGCGGCGCTGGCAGCGGCCGGCAAGGCGGCCGCACGCTGGCAGGCAGCGGTGCAAGGCTAAGTTGCGCCACCACGTCGCTTGATTTGGGCGATTTCAAAAAATTGGCGCGGCCTGAAGACGAGAGACACCGAGGAAGGGCCTGGGCCGGCCGCGCCGCCCCCGCACCGAGGGTGTCGCCGGCCGCCCGTATGCCCCCTCGTGAGGGGGAAGGCGCACAGCGCCTCAGGGGGTTACAACTTCTTGACCAGGACCTGACTTTTGCGGTCCCAGTTGTACTTGGCCTTGCGCGCCTCGGGCAGCCAGTCGGGGTCCACGGGCTGGAAGCCGCGCTTGATGAACCAGTGCATGGTGCGCGTGGTCAGCACGAACAGGCTGTCCAGGCCCTGGGCCTTGGCGCGCTGCTCTATGCGCTTGAGCAGCTTCTCGCCATCGCCCGTGCCCTGGCTCTTGGGCGAGACGGTGACGGCCGCCATCTCGGCGGTCCGGGCGCTGGGGTAGGGGTAGAGCGCGGCGCAGCCGAAGATCACGCCATCGTGTTCGATGATGGTGTAGTGGGCGATGTCGCGCTCGATCTCGGTGCGGCTGCGCTTGACCAGGGTGCCGTCCTTCTCGAAGGGCTCGATCAGCTGGATGATGCCGGCCACGTCGTCGGGCGTGGCCTCGCGCAGCTCTTCCAGCTTCTCGTCGATGATCATGGTGCCGATGCCGTCGTGCACATAGATCTCCAGCAGCAGGGCGCCGTCGATGGCGAAGGGCAGGATGTGGCTGCGCTCCACGCCGTGCTCGCAGGCATGCACGCAGTGCTGCAGGTAAAAGCCCGTGTCCGTGGGCTGCTCGGGCGTGGGCAGCTCGGCCAGCATGCGGCGGGCCGTGGCCAGGGGCAGCTCGGTGTCGATGGGGTTGGTCTCGTCGGCCGGGCCCGTGGGGTCCATGCGGATGCCCGGCACCTCGGTCATGAAGATCAGCTTGTCGGCCTTCAGCTCGATGGCCACGCGCGTGGCCACCTCTTCCATGCTCAGGTTGAAGGCCTCGCCGGTGGGCGAGAAGCCGAAGGGCGACATCAGCACCATGGCATCCATGTCCAGTGCGCTGCGGATGCCGCTGACATCGACCTTGCGCACCAGGCCCGAATGCTTGAAATCCACGCCGTCCACGATGCCCACGGGCCGCGCCGTGAGGAAGTTGCCCGAGATCACCCGCACCCGCGCGCCGGCCATGGGCGTGTTGGGCAGGCCCTGGCTGAAGGCGGCCTCGATCTCGTAGCGCAGCTGGCCAGCGGCTTCCTGGGCGCAGTCCAGCGCCACGGAGTCGGTGATGCGCACGCCGCGCGAGTACTGGGCCTCGTGGCCCTTGGCGGCAAGCTGTTCGTTGACCTGGGGACGGAAGCCATGGACCAGCACGATCTTCACGCCCATGGCCTGGATCATGGCCAGGTCCTGGACGATGGAGCTGAGCTTGCCCGATGCGATGGCCTCGCCCGTCAGTCCCACCACAAAGGTCTGGTGTCGGAACTTGTGGATATAGGGAGCCACGGACCGGAACCAGGGGACGAAGGTGAAGTTGAAGACGGTGGACATGGTGGTCAGTCGGGGCATCGGGCCGATGCCGGGCAGAAAAAAAAGGCCTGCGGACAGGTCCGCCAGGACATGCTCGCGCAGGCAGGCGCCAGTGTAGCGGCATGGCGCGGCACCTGCGCACAGAAATGGGATGGAACGCCACGCAAATCGGCCCTGCTGCACAGTGCCGGGGGCACAAGGCACAGGACCTTGTCCGACGGGGGCCCGCCTGCAAGCCCGTGTAAGCTTCGCCACCATCGGTGAACCACGCAAGGCGCCCCCATTCATGCCATTGAGCGCTTCCATGTTTTTTCCGTTGCTTGCGCGGCCCGCGCGCCTTGTGCCGTGGCTGGCGGCGCTGGGCATGGTCGCAGGGGCAGCCCAGGCTGCAGGGGAGGCTCCGGCCTCCCAGGCTGCCGCCGCGATGAGCTTCGTGCAGGCCCGCCAGGCGCTGCTGCAGGGCTCCGACCAACTGGCCGCCTCGGCCAAGGCCGTTGAAAGCGCGCGCCTCAGACGCCAGGGTACGCAGGGGCTGGGCGGGCCTTCCGTGGCCATCACGGGCCTGGGCTACCGCTACTCGGCCAATGCCGACATCGATCTCGATCCTGCGCGGCGCACCCTGGACGGCGTCCTCGGCCAGCTGCCGCCCTCGGTGGGGCCGGCCATTCCCTCGCTGCCGCAACTGCCCACCTCCTATGCCTTGCAGCGCAAGAGCACGAATGCCTCGGCCAGCCTGTCCCTGGTCTGGCCGCTGTACCTGGGCGGCCTGTCCGATGCGGTGCGCAGTGGCCTGGACGCTGCCACCGACGAAGCCCTGGCCGATGCCGCCAGCAGCAGCCACGCCCTGCATTCGCTGCTGGTGCAGCGGTACTTCGGTGCCCAGCTGGCCGAGCGGGCCGCACGGCTGCGCGAGCGTGCGCTTGAAGGCGTGCGCATGCATGACGCGGCGGCGCAAAGCATGCTCAAGGCGGGCGTGATCTCCCGGCTGGAGCGCCTGCAGGCCCGTGCCGCGCTGGCCGACGCCGAGCAGCAGGCGCGCAAATCGCGCGACGACGCAGACCTGGCCGCAGCGGCGCTGGCGCGCACGGTCAAGGCGCAGCGGCAGGTGCTGCCCAGCACGCCGCTGTTCGTCAGCAGCCGGCCCTTGCCGCCGCTGGACGGCTTCGTCGCCGCGGCCCAGTCGCACCATCCGGGTCTGGACAAGGTGCAGGCCAAGAAGCGCCAAGCCGAGTCGCTGCACGATGCCCAGGAGGCGCTGCGCCGGCCGCAGCTGCTGGCCTTCGGTTCGCGCGAGGTCAACACCAGCGGCAAGCCCAACTGGGTGGCTGGCGTGGCCGTGCGCTGGACGCTGTGGGACAGCATCGACCGCGATGCGCTGGCCGCCTCCTCGCAGCGCAAGATCGAGCAGGCCGAGCTGACCCAAGCCCAGGCGCTCAGCGACATCGCGCTGCTGGTCGAAAAGAACTGGCTGGGCGTGGAGCAGGCACGCCGCCAGTACCAGGCCCAGCAGGCCCAGGAGGATCTTGCGCGCGAGCTGCTGCGGCTGCGCGAGGCCGGCCTGCGGGAAGGCACCAGCACCACGCTGGACCTGATCGATGCCAGCCTCAATCTCGCCAAGGTCCAGACCCAGCGTGCCGAACTGGCCAACCAGTATGTGCAGGCCCTGGCCGCACTGCTGGAGAGCACGGGCCAGAGCGAGGAATTCGACCGATTCATGGCCCAGGCCGACATACAGATCCCACCCGACGCACCATGAGCACAGCCACGCCCGACCATCCCCGCAGCGCCACCGAAGCACCCGGCCCCGCGCCCGTGCCGCCGGGGCACAGGCGCCCCTGGCTGGCCCTGGCCATCGTGCTGGCCGTGCTGCTGCTCGTGGCCTGGGGCTTTTGGCGTGCGGCGCAGCCCGCCCCCCTGTATTTCCAGGGCCAGATGGAAGCGCGCGAGACCGACATCGCGCCCAAGGTCACGGCGCGCATCGCCAAGGTGCGGGTCACCGAAGGCCAGAAGATCCAGCCCGGCGATCTGCTGGTGGAGATGGACAGCCCCGAGGTGCGCGCCAAGCTGGCCCAGGCCGAGGCCGCGCGCGATGCCGCCCAGGCCCAGGCCGACAAGGCGCAGGCCGGCGCCCGCCCGCAGGAAGTGCAGATGGCGCGCCTGAACTGGCAGCGCGCCCAGACGGCCGCCGACCTGGCCCAGACCTCGCTGCGCCGTGTGCAAAGCCTGTTCGACCAGGGACTGGTTGCGGCCCAGAAACGTGATGAAGCCGATGCCAACTGGCGCGCCTCGCGCGACCAGGCGCTGGCTGCGCGTGCGCAGTATGAAATGGCGGCTTCGGGCGCGCGCCAGGAGGATCGCAGCGCTGCCCAGGCCCAGGCACGCCAGGTGCAGGGCGTGGTCGCCGAGGTGGAGGCCGCGCGTGCCGAGACCGAGCTGCGCAGCCCCGTGGGCGGCGAGGTGGTCCAGGTGCTGGCCCGCCAGGGCGAGCTGTCCCCGCAGGGCGTGGCCGTGGTCACCGTGGTGGATCTGGCCGACCAGTGGGTGGTGCTCAATGTGCGCGAGGACCAGCTTGCACGCTTTGCCCAGGGCAGCCGCTTCACCGGCCGTCTGCCGGGCCTTGACAACCGCGAGGCCGGCTTCGAGGTCTACTACCTGGGTGTGCTGCCCGACTTCGCCACCTGGCGCGCCACGCGCGCGGGCCAGGGCTTCGATGCGCGCACCTTCGAGGTCCGCGCGCGGCCACAGCAGCCCATTGCGGGCGCGCGGCCCGGCATGAGTGTGGTCGTGGAAGGCGGCCGTTGAGCGGCCGGCGGCAGTGAGCGCGAACCCGCCCACGGCCTTTGCCGCCAGCCTGCGGCGCGAATGGCGTCTGCTGCGCGGGCGGCCCTGGGACCTGGCCATGGTCAGCTGGGTGCCGCTGCTGGCGCTGCTGCTCATGGTCTGGATCTTCTCGGCAGGCCTGGTCCAGCGCCTGCCCGTCGCCGTCTGGGACCAGGACCACAGCGCCCTGTCGCGCCAGCTGGTGCGCATGCTGGATGCCACGCCGGGCCTGGCCGTGCAGTCGCAGGTGCTCAATGCCTCGGAGGCGCAATGGGCGCTGCAGTCCATGAATGCCTACGCCGTGGTGCAGATCCCGCCAGACTTTGCGCGCGACATCAAGCGGGGCCAGGGGGCCGACGTGGTGCTCATGCACAACGCCCAGCTGGCCACGCATTCCAGCCTGATCCAGCGCGACCTGCGCCAGGTGGTGGGAACGCTGTCGGCCGGCGTGGAAATGCAGGCCCGTGCCAAGCGCGGCGACCCGGCCCAGGCGCTGCGCGTGCGCATGGAGCCCATACGCACCAACCTGGTGTCGCTGTTCAACATCTCCACCAATTACGAGCAGTTCCTGGCGGCGGCGCTGATTCCCGCGCTGCTGCACATCCTGGGCATGACGGCCGGCGCCTGGTCCGTGGGGCGCGAGCTGCGCGACCGCACGCTGGGCCAGTGGATGGCCGAGGCTGCGGGCCCGGGAAAGCCCGGCTGGAGCGCCATCGCGGGCGCCTTGGCGGGCAAGCTGGCGCTGTCCTGGGCCAGCCTGGGCCTGGGCGGTACGCTGGCCATGCTGTGGCTCACGGCCGGACGGGGCTGGCATCCGGGGCAGGGCGCTGCCAGCCTGGCCTGGGTGGCGCTGGCCCTGCTGCTGCTGATCGCCGTGAGCCTGGCGGCCGGGGCGCTGCTGGCGGCGCTCACGCTGTCACTGCGCACGGCGCTGTCGGGCGCGGGCCTGCTGTCGGCGCCGGCCTTTGCGTTCAGCGGCGTGGGCTTTCCGCTGCTGGCCATGCCGGATTCGGCGCGTGCCTGGGCCCTGTCCATGCCCTATACCCACTATGCGCGGCTGCAGATAGAGCAGTTGCAGATGGGCGCGCCCATCGTGCAGAGCCTGCCCGTGGTGGCCGGGCTATTGCTGGCCGCGCTGGTGTTGCTGCTGCTGGCCACGGCAGGCCTGGCGCGCGGCCTTTCCCGCCCCGACAAATGGGGAGGGCGTTGAGATGGCCAGGGGCTTTGCGCATGACTTCATCAGCGCCCTGCGTGCCGTGTTCGGCGACGTGGGCGTGCTCATGCTGCTGGTGGGCGCGCCCGTGCTCTACGGCTTCTTCTATCCCTGGTTCTATGGGCAGGAGGTCGTGCAGCGCGTGCCCGTGGCCGTGGTGCAGCACGACGGCAGCGGCCTGGCACGCCAGATGCTGCGCTTTGCCCAGGCCAGCCCGCGCATCGAGGTGGCCCTGGTCACGGGCGACGAGGCCCAGGCGCAGCAGGCCCTGCTGGATGGCCGCGTCATGGGCTACGCGCTGCTGCCGCGCGACCTCAAGCGCCGCGTGGTGCGCAGCGAAGAGGCCGTGGTCCCCGTCTATGCCAACGGTGCCTACCCGCTGGCCGCCAAGCAGGTGCAGTACGGCTTTGCCGAGGCCTTCGGCACGGTCTCGGCAGGCGTGGAGCTGCGGCGGCTGACGGCCGGCGGACAGAGCGCACTGCAGGCCCAGGCCAGCCGCTCGCCCGTCAACCTGCAGATGCAGGCTTTGTTCAATCCGACGGAAGGCTACGGCAGCTTCGTCGTCGCCGCCGTGGCCATCATCATCCTGCAGCAGACACTGCTCATGGGCGGCGCGCTGCTGGTGGGAACCTGGCGCGAGCAGGGATTGGACAGGGCGCCGGCACGCACCTGGCTGGCGCGGCTGCTGGCGCTGTGCACGCTGGGCTGGCTCTCGGGCCTGTACTACTTCGGCTGGATCTTCGTCTGGCACGACTATCCGCGCGGCGGCAATCCCTGGGGTGCGCTGGCGCTGCTGGCCGTCTTCGTCCCGGCCGTGGCGGGAGCGGCGGCGCTGCTGGGCTGGTGGCTGGCCAACCGCGAGCGCGCCATGCAGGTGGTGCTGTTCACCTCCATCCCGCTGGCCTTCGTCGGCGGCTTCAGCTGGCCGGCCGAGGCCCTGCCGCAACTGCTGCAGGCGCTGCGCTGGCTGTCGCCCAGCACGGCGGCCATCCAGGCCTCGCTGCGCCTGAACCAGGCCGGCGCCCCGCTGGAGGCGGCGCTATGGCATCTGTCCGTGCTGCTGGCCCTGGCGCTGCTGGGCTGGGTGGCCGTGCTCTGGCTGGGAAGCCGCCGCGTGGACCCTGGCGATTGACCGGTCGGGGCTTCAGGCCGGCGCGCCCGCGCCGCGACCCCGTCCCTGCACGGCCAGCATCAGCAGCACCACGCCCACGATGGGCAGCAGCCAGGTGTTGATGCCGTCCCAGCCGGCCGTGTGCAGCAGCTGGCCCGAGCCGAACGAGGCCACGGCCACGGTGCCGAAGACCAGGAAGTCATTGAGGGCCTGCACCTTGGCGCGCTCGGCAGGGCGGTAGCACTCGGTCACCATGGCCGTGGCGCCGATGAAGCCGAAGTTCCAGCCCACGCCCAGCAGCACCAGGGAGCCCCAGAAGTGCAGCAGCTCCAGCCCCATCAGCGCCATCAGGGCCGAGGCCGCGATCATCACCAGCCCCAGCGCCGTGATGCGGCGCTTGCCAAAGCGCGCGATCAGCCGGCCCGTGAAGAAGCTGGGCGCGAACATGGCCAGCACATGCCACTGGATGCCCAGCGCCGCCTCGCCCACCGTGTGGCCGCAGCCCACCATGGCCATGGGCGCGGCCGTCATCAGAAAGGCCATGAGACCGTAGCTGACCACGCCGGCCGAAGCCGCCACGATGAACTGCGGCGTGCGCGCAATCTCGGCCAGCGGCCGGGCCTCGCCCGCCACGGCGCGGGCCTGGGGCGGCGGCAGCTTCAGGCCCAGCAGCAACGGCAGGGCCAGCAGGGCGAGCACGGCCTGGCTGTAGAAGCTGCCGGCGAACGGCGTCATGGGCAGGGCGTCGCGCGTCCAGATCACCACCTGCGGGCCGATGATGGCCGCGATCAGCCCGCCGATCATCACGCGCGAGATGGCGCGCGCCTGCTCGGCGGGGTCGGTCATGGCGTCGGTGGCCGCAAAGCGGTAGCTCTGCACGCAGGCCGCGTAAAAGCCCGCCAGCGCCGTGCCGATGCAGAAGGTCACGAAGTCCGATTGCGCAATGCCCTGGGCCGCGATCACGCCCGAGACCACGCCCAGGATGGCTCCCAGCACATAGGCCGTGCGCCGCCCCATGCGCTGCATCAGCCAGGCCGCGGGCAGCGTGGACAGCGCCAGGCCCAGCTGGTAGATGCTGACCGGCAGCGTGGTGGCCGTGGGATTGGTGGACAGCTGCTGGCCGACCAGGCCGCCCAGCGAAATGATGATGGGCGGCGACGCGCCCCCCAGCGATTGCGCGGCCACGAGCAGGCCGAGGTTGCGGCGCTGCAGCGCTGGAGTGTGTTGTTCTGGTGTCATGGCTTGTGCGGCGGAAAGACCGCATCTTCACCGAAAAGCATGAGGGCTGGGTTAAGCGTTGTTCCGTGTGCCTGCCCTGTCCAGGCGCTGCTGGAGCAGGGATTTGCTGTACGCCTCCTGGAAGATCTGGTGGATCAGCTCCCTGAACCATTTGTGCCCCGCGTCATGGTCGTTGCGCGGATGCCAGACGGCGTCGATGGACAGGGCAAGCTCGGGCAGGGGCATGGGGCGCGCCACGCAGTTGGAGCCGGACAGCACGCTGTGCATCCAGTGCGCGGGCATGGCGGCCACCAGGTCGGTGGATTCGATGACGGGCACCATGCCCAGCCAGGTGGGCACCTGGAACATCACGCGCCGCGCCAGCCCGCGCTCGGCCAGGAGTTCATCCACGATGCTGCTGCCCACGCCCGTGACCTTCAGGTGGCCCTGCTCCAGGTATTTCTCCAGCGTGAGCGGGGAGGCAGCGGCCGGATGGTCCTTGCGCATCAGCACCATCCACTGGTCGTCCAGCAGGCGGCGTGACGCCGACAGCACCGAGCGACCGCGCGAGACGGAAAGGCGGATTTCCACGCCTTCGTACTCGACCCGGTCCGAGGGCTGGCGGCCGTCGAAGGACTGCACCGACAGGCTGATGCCCGGCGCCACCGCACGCAGATGGATGCACAGCTGCGGGAGCAGCAGTACGCCCACGTAGTCGGACAGGCGCAGGTGGAAATTGCGCCGCGCCGTGGCCGGATCGAAGCCCTTGCTGACCTCGATGGCGCTTTCGATCTCGCTGAAGGCCTTGCGGAAGCTGCGCGCCAGGCGCACGGCCTCGGGCGTGGGCGACATGCCTTCGGCCGTGCGCAGCAGCAGCGGGTCGTTGAACTGGGTGCGCAGCCGGCGCAGCGCATGGCTGACGGCCGAGGAGGTGATGCCCAGCCGCGCTGCGGCCTTGCCCACGCTGCGTTCTTCCACCAGGGCCTCGAAGATCACCAGCAGGTTGAGGTCGATGCTGCGCAGGTTGACCGGAGCCCGGGGCGCGCCGTCTGCATGTTGAATGCTGTTCATTTTGATGATGACAAAGATGAGCTTGACTGAATTTTACGTGCGTCACGACAATGCACCAGCTTTGAAATGAATGCCCATGAATTCACCCAGTTTCAACCGCTGTGCCGGTAATTGCGACGCAGTAGAAAATCCAGCGGAACAATATCTGTTTCCAGAAAATTCCTGCGATACCCATTTCCATGTATTTGGTCGTTCCGATGATTTTCCGTTGATTGCGGAACGCGCCTATACACCGGCCGTCGCGTCCATGGACGATTATTGGAAAGCCTTTCGCCCATTGGGTGTGGACCGTTGCGTTCTGGTCCAGCCCAGCGTGTATGGCCGCGATCACGGCCTGCTCAAGCAGACGCTGCGCCATGCCGAAGCAGGCCGCATGCGGGGCGTGGCCGTGATCTACGAGGACACGCCGGATACAGAGATCGAAGCGCTGCACGCCCTGGGCGTGCGCGGCGCGCGGTGCAATGCGCTGTTTTCGGGCGGAGTCTCCGTCTCCAGCCTGCGGGCCGTGGCCGACCGCATCCGGGGCCTGGGCTGGCATGTGCAATTGCTGGTGAACGTGGATGAAGACCCTGGCCTGGCGCAGCGCGTGGCCGACATGGGCGTGGCCGTGGTGGTGGATCACTTCGGCCACCCGTCGCGCCAGCTGGGCGCCGGCGGGCCGGGCAGCCGCAACCTGCAGGCGCTGATGAAGGAAGGGCGGGCCTGGGTGAAGTTCTCGGGCGCCTACCGGATATCGGCAACGGCATCGGCCGTGGACCCGGCCGTGGTTCCCATTGCACATGCCCTGGTGCAGGCCAATCCGCACCGGATCGTATGGGGGTCGGACTGGCCGCATCCCGGAATAAAGGCCCGTTCGAATTCCGCTGGCGAATTGGCACAGGCATTGGTGGATTGGGTTCCGGAGGAATACAGGCACACGGTATTGGTCGATAACCCCGCGCGCCTGTATTGGAGTCATTGATTTTCAAATAGCAGGAGACATAGAAAATGAATCGAATCACATCGGGCCGCAGAGGCTTTATCCGCACGGCGGTATCTTTCGCGGCGCTGGCTGCGGCATCGGCTGCATCGGCAGTGCAGGCGCGCGCATTTCCCGCCAAGCCGCTCACGCTGGTCGTGCCCTTTGCTCCGGGCGGCAACGTGGACATCGTGGCCCGCACGCTGGGCATACCGCTGTCCCGGCATGCGGGCCAGTCCGTGATCGTGGACAACCGTGCGGGCGGCGGTGGTGCCGTGGGCTCGGGCTGGGTGGCGCGTGCCGAGCCGGACGGGCATACGCTGCTGGTGGCCACGCCGGGCCAGTTGGGCACCTTGCCCGAGATGATCAAACTGCCCTACCGCGCCGACAGCTTTGCGCCCATTGCCGTGGTCAGCCGCACGCCCGTGGTCGTGGTGGTGCGCGCCAACGACGCGCGCTTCAAGACCGCTGCCGATTTCATCAAGGCGATGAAGGCCAAGGATGGCAGCGTGACCGTGGGCCATGCCGGCCCGGGCTCGCCCAATCACCTGGCCGTGCTGCAGCTGGAAGATGCGGTGAAGGTGCGCGTCAATCCCGTGCCCTACAAGGGATCGGGGCCGGCCCTGGTCGATCTGATCGGCGGGCAGATCGATGCCGTGGTGGACCAGATCACCAGCTCCACGCCGCATATCAAGAGCGGCGCCCTGCGCGCGCTGTTCGTGCTGGGGCCGCGCGCCGGGGGCGGGCTGGCCGATGTGCCCGACCTGGCCCAGATGGGCCTGCCGGTGTTCGATGCCACCACCTTCGTGGGCGTGTTCGCGCCCAAGGGTGCGCCCACGGCCAGCGTGGACAGCCTGTATGGCTGGATCTCCCAGTCTGTGGCCGACCCGGAGTTCAGCCGCCTGATCCGCGAACTGGGCAGCGAGCCCTTCCCGGCCAGCGCGGCCGTGCTGCAGCGCCTGGTCAGCGAAGAGGCCGCGCTGGCGGCGCGGCTGACCCGGCAGGGGCGTCTGCGCGCGGAGTAGCCGCCGCGCGCACTTCTAGTACCCGGCCGCCAGCCCGTCGCGGCGCGGGTCGCTGGCGATCTGGTAGCCCTCCACGGCGGGATCGCCCATGCGCCAGATGAACTGGCCGGCGCCGAAGTCCTGGTAGGGGTCGTGGATGACCTCCACCTGGTGGCCCAGCGCCTGCAGGCCGGCGATGGTGGTCGGGTCCATGCCGCCTTCCACGTTGATGGCCAAGCCTTCGTTGACGCGCCAGCGCGGCGCATCGCAGGCCGCCTGGGGCGACTGGCGGTAGTCCAGCATGCGCACCACAGTCTGCATGTGGCCCTGGGGCTGCATGTTGCCGCCCATGACGCCGAAGCTCATCACGGGCTGGCCGTCGCGGGTCAGGAAGGCCGGAATGATGGTGTGGAAGGGGCGCTTGCCCGGGCCCACCAGGTTGGCGCGGTTGGGATGCTGGGGGTCCGTGCCGAAGCCGTGGCCGCGGTTTTGCAGGCTGATGCCGAAGGTCGGCTCCACCACGCCCGAGCCAAAGCCCGAGAAGTTGCTCTGGATGAAGCTGACCATCATGCCGTTCTCGTCGGCTGCCGTCAGGTAGATGGTGCCGCCGCGCACGGGGTTGCCGGCCTTGAAGTCCTGCGCACGGCGCGGATCGATCAGCCTGGCGCGCGAGGCCAGGTAGGCGTCGTCGAGCATCTGCGCGGGCGTCACCTCCATGTCCGCGTCGGCCACGTAGCGGTAGATGTCGGCAAAGGCCAGCTTCATGGCCTCGATCTGCAGATGCTGGGAGGCCACGCCATCCACCGGCAGGCTGGCCAGGTCGAAATTGGACAGAATGCCCAGCGCAATCTGCGCGGCAATGCCTTGCCCGCCCGGCGGGATCTCGTGCAGCGTGTGGCCGCGGTAGTCCTTGGCCAGCGGCTGCACCCATTGCACCTCGTGCGCGGCCATGTCGGCCATGCCCAGGCAGCCGCCGTGCTGCTGCACGAATGAGGTCACGGCCCGTGCAATCTCGCCTTCATAAAAGGCCTTGCCGCGCGTGGCACCAATGGCGCGCAGGGCGCGCGCTGCAGCGGGAAAGCAAAACAGCTCGCCCACTTCCGGCGCGCGGCCCCGGGGCAGGAAGCTTTCCCTGAACCCCGGCTGCGATTGCAGCTCGGGCGCGCCTGCGGCCCATTTCTGCTGGACCACGGGCGGAACCAGGTAGCCGCGCTCGGCGATCTCGGCGGCCGGCTCCATCAGCGCGTCAAAGGGCAGCTTGCCGAAGCGCTCGTTCAGGGCCACCCAGGCGCTGACGGCGCCCGGCACCGTGATGGAGTCCACGCCCCGGCGCGGCGGCTTGTCCTGGCGGCCGTAGCGCTGGTGGAAGTACTCGGGCGCCCAGCCCTGCGGTGCGCGGCCGCTGGCGTTGAGCCCGTGCAGCTCCTTGCCATCCCAGAGGATGCAGAAGGCGTCCGAGCCCAGGCCGTTGCTCACCGGCTCGACGATGGTCATGGCCGCCGCCGCCGCAATGGCCGCGTCCACCGCGTTGCCGCCTGCCCACAGCATGCGCAGGCCGGCCTGCGCCGCCAGCGGGTGGGAAGTGGACACGGCATTGCGCGCGAACACGGGCACCCGCCTGGAGTCGTAGGGGTTGCCGGGAGTGAAGGGAGAGGAAGATGCGTGCATGAAAGAACCTGCCTCAGTCGGCGGTGATGCCCATGGTCTTCACGTCGCGGCTCCAGCGCGTCAGCTCGCGGTCGATCTGCTGCTTGAAGGACTTGGGGTCGCTGGTCTCGGGGTCCAGGCCCTGGGCCTCGAACTGGGCCTGCACTTCGGGGCGCTCCATGATCTTGCGCACTTCCTGGGCCAGCCGCTCGACGATGGCCGGGTCCGTGCCGCCCGTGGTGAACAGGCCGTACCAGGACGTGAAGGCATAGCCGGGCAGACCGGCCTCGGCGACGGTGGGCACGTTGGGCAGGTTCTTGACGCGCTGCTTCGTGGTCACGGCCAGGATGCGGGTCTGGCCGGTCTTGGCCGAGGTGATGGCGGGCGGAATGCCCGAGAAGATGGCCTGCACCTGGCCGCCCGACACATCGGTGATGGCCGGGCCGTTGCCGCGGTAGGGCACGTGCACGAGGTTCACGCCGGCCTGCTGCGCGAACAGCGCGCCTGCCAGGTGCAGCGTGGAGCCGTTGCCCGACGATGCGTAGTTGATGCTGCCCGGCGCCTTGCGCGCGGCCTCGATCATTTCCTGCACCGTCTTGTAGGGCAGGGCGGCGTTCACCAGCAGCGCGTTGCCGGACTCGGCCACCAGGGTGATGGGCTCCAGGTCCTTGCGCGGGTCGAACGACAGCTTCTTGGCCAGCACGGGCGCCACGGTGTTGCTGCCGATGGAGCCCAGCAGCAGCGTGCAGCCGTTCTTGGGCGCCTTGGCCACCACTTCGCTGGCGATCAGGCCGCCCGCGCCGCCGCGATTCTCCACCACCACGCTCTGGCCCAGGCGCTGCTGCAGCTCCTTGGCCAGGATGCGGGCCACGATGTCGTTGGCGCCGCCGGCGGCAAAGCCCACCATGATCTTCAGCGGCTGCGAGGGCCAGGCATCGGCGGCGGGCGCGGCCCAGCCGGGCGTGGCGCAGGTCAACAGGGCGGCGCAGCAGACGAGCAGGCGGCGGGACACGGGTGCAGGCATGGAGATCTCCAGAAATCCGGGAAGTGGGAGGGTGCGATCAGGACGATCGGCTATCGGTTGCCAGCGATTTTGATGATAGAAACTGTTTGGTGAAAGCTGTAATTTCTTACGAATCTTGAAAGTAAAACTTTTATGCCAAGCCTGCGCATTCTTCGCACTTTTCTGGCCGTGGCGGCCGAGGGCTCCTTCACCGCCGCCGGACAGCGCGTGGCGCTGACCCAGGTGGCCGTGGGGCTGCAGATGCGCACGCTGGAAAACGACCTCAAGCGCAAGCTGTTCGCGCGCCAGGGCAAGCTGGTCACGCTCAACGAGCAGGGCCGGGCGCTGGTGCCCATTGCCACCCAGCTGGTGGCGCTGTACGAGCAGGCCAAGCACGGCACGCGGGCCGACGCACCGCTGGCCGGCACCGTGCAGTTCGGCTCCATCGTCTCGGCGCTGAGCCAGCTGGTGCGCGCCACGCTGGAGCTCAAGCGCCACCATCCGGCGGTGGACCTGCATGTGGTCTCGGGCAAGTCCAACCGGCTGATCGCCCAGGTGGAGAACCATGAGCTGGATGCGGCCGTGGTGGTCTACAACCCGGCCATCAAGCGCCCCTCGCTGGTCTGGACACCGCTGTACGCCGAGCCCATGGTGCTGCTGGCGCCGCGCGCTGCCCGGCCCGCGGCGCCCGCCGACATGGTGGAGCGCTATCCCTTCATCCGCTTCGACCGCACCGAGCACACGGGCGAGCTGGTGGAGCGCACGCTGCGCCGCCTGCGCGCCAAGCCCCAGGAGTTCCTGGAGCTCAACTCCATCGAGACCATCGTGGAGCTGGTGCGCGACGGCATGGGCGTGGCCATGCTGCCCAATCTGGCGCGGCATGGCTGGGAGGGCGACCCGCGCCTGCGCGTGCTGCCCATTGCCCAGACCGCCGAGAGCCGGCAGATCGCCCTGGTGCAGCTGCGCACGGCGGCGCGCGCCGAGATCATTACCGCCGTGGGCCAGCAATTCGTGGCGGCGCTGGCTGTGCCGGACTGAGTGTGCCGGCCTGAGCGCGGCGCTGTGGGTGTTGCGCTGATCCGCGTGTCTTAAGTTGCGTATTGCGCGAGCCCGTGGCCCATGGACCAGTTCTCCTTGTCCACCTCGACCAGGTTGACGAACACGTCCTCGGGCCGCAGGCCGGGGCTTTCGACCAGCAGCTCGGCGATGCGGCTGAACAGCGCCTTCTTCTGCTCCAGGCTGCGGGTGTTGCTGACCGTGAGCTGCACCAGCACCAGATCGTCGCTGCGCGCCACGCCCAGGTAGGAGGCGCTGTAGCGGAAGTTGTCGCCGTCATGCTCGGTGATGGTCATGAACTGGTCGTCCTCCGGCACGTTGAAGGTCTCGCGCATGGCGCGGTAGAGGCTGTCGCAGATGGCTTGGCGGTAGGCGGGGGACTTGCCGGCGCGCATGTTGATCCGGGTCATGGGCATGGTGTGGCTCCTTTGCGTTGAGTTGAGTTGCGTTGCTTTGCGTTGCTTTGCGTTGTGGGAGCCTCGAAGGTAGGCCGTGCCAGATATTTTGAAAAGCCATGATTGCTGATATCAGTAATAATGAATTGCAATGATTCAACGACCCCTTGACCTGGATGCCGTGCAGAGCTTCGTGCACATCGCGGAGCTGGGCAGCTTCACGCGCGCGGCCGAAGCCATGCAGACCACGCAGGCCGCCGTCAGCCTCAAGCTCAAGCGGCTGGAGCAGCGGCTGGGCTGCAGGCTGGTCGAGCGCACGCCGCGCCATGTGCAGCTGTCGGCGCTGGGCGCCGACTTCCTGCCCCATGCGCGCGAACTGCTGCAGGCCCATGAGCGCGCACTGGCGCTGGCCGTCAGCACGCGCCAGCGGCTGACCATCGGCATCAGCGACCACGTGGCCGGGCCTGAGCTGCCGGCCCTGATCGCCCGCATGAATGCGCAGGACCCGCAGCTGCTGATCGACATCCGCATCGCATCGTCCGGCCCGCTGCTGCAGGGGTTTGACCGGCGCGAGTACGACACGGTGATCGTGCGCACGCATGCCGGGCGTGACGACGGCGAGCTGCTGGCCGAGGAGCCCTTCGGCTGGTTTGCCGCGCCCGGCTGGCAGCACCGCGCGGGCGAGCCCCTGCCGCTGGCCACGCTGGCCGAGCCCTGCGGCGTGCGCGCCATGGCCGGGCAGCTGCTGGATACGGCGCGCATGCCGTGGACCGAGGTGTTCGTGGGCGGCGGCGTGGCAGCTGTCTCGGCCGCCGTCATGGCGGGTCTGGGCGTGGCCGCGCTGGCGCCGCGCATGCTGGCCCTGGGCGCCGTGGACGTGGGCCCGCGCCTGGGCCTGCCCACGCTGCCGCGCCTGCCCGTGCTGCTGCACACCCGCGTGCGCGAAGGTCGGCCGCGCGCGGCGCTGGATGCGCTGGGCGCCGCCTTCAAGTCCGCCGTGCGTGGCTAGCAGCCAACAATCGGCCCGGCATGGCACGCAGCCGCTTGTGCCTGCGGGCCAACGGGCGATAGACTCGCTCCCCTCCCATCCACCCTCACCCTTTCGAGGTGCACCATGCCCCGCCGCACAGCTTCCTGCTGAACGACTTCGTCACACGCTGATCCTGGCCTTGCCCCGGATGTCTTTTGCGTGTGCGCTGCGGTGCGTGGCCTTTTGAGGGCTTGCGGCTGACCGTCCGGTTTGCGGACGGTGCCGACAGTCCTGCCATCTTCCCCTTCGACAGCCTGCCGGCCCGGCCACCACGGGCCAGGCCGCGCTGTCGCTGCATCCCCTGCATTGCGGCGCCTGGCGTCGTCGTCGGCTTTTCCCGCCCCATGGCATGTCGCCGTGGGGTGCTGCATCGTTTTCGGAAAGCACGACATGACCCCATCCATTGCCCAAGGCGCTCACTTTCTTTCGAGCGTCGAGATCCTCAAATACCCCCGCACGCCGCACCTGCGCGGTTCGCGCCTGCAGTCCGGTGACCAGGACGACGCCGTGCCCTATGAGCGGCTGGCCGGCCGGCACATCGTCGTCGAGGAAAAACTCGACGGCGCCAACGCCGCGCTGAGCTTTGCCGGCGACGGCCAGTTGCTGCTGCAGTCGCGCGGCCACTACCTGGACAGCGAGCGGCCCGGCGGGCGCGAGCGCCAGTTCAACCTCTTCAAGCAATGGGCCCAGGCCCATGAGGGCGCGCTGCTGTCCCTGCTGGACGACCGCTACCAGGTGTTCGGCGAGTGGATGTATGCCAAGCACTCGCTGTTCTACGACGCGCTGCCGCACTGGTTCTGCGAGTTCGACATCTGGGACCGCTCGGCGCAGTGCTTCCTGGACACGCCGCGCCGCCATGCCCTGCTGGCCGGCGTGCCCGTGGTCTCGGTGCCTGTGCTCTACAGCGGGGCGGCGCCCCGGCGCATGCAGGACCTGCTGGCGCTGCTGGCCCCCTCGCTGGGCCGCAGCGCGCGCTGGCGCCAGGCCTTCGAGCAGGTGGTGGCCCGCCAGAAGCTGGACCTGCCTCTGTGCTGGCGGCAGACCGACGGCTCCGAGCTGGCCGAGGGCCTGTACCTCAAGGTGGAGGAGGACGGCCAGACCGTGGCGCGCTACAAGTTCGTGCGGCCGGACTTCGTGCAGGTCATCCTTGACTCGGGCTCGCACCACAGCGAGCGGCCCATCGTCCCCAACGGGCTGCGCGAGGGCGCAGACATCTTTGCGGCAGATATTTCAAAAAGCTGGTGAGGCCTGCAGCGCAGACCCATCGCAAGGAGATTTCCATGACGAACTGGAAACAGATCCAGTCCCTGGTGCCGCAGCCCGGCGCCGACCCCGACTTCGCGGCCTGCCTGGCCGCCTTCCCCCAGCTGGAGCAGGCCAAAACCACGCCGCAGGACCCGGTCTACCACGCCGAAGGCGATGTCTGGACGCACACGCAGATGGTGGTGCGCGAACTGCTGGCCGATCCCGGCCATGCGGCGCTCACCGCCACCGAGCGCGAGACGGTCTTCCTGGCCGCGCTGCTGCACGACGTGGCCAAGTGCTCGACCACCGTGGTAGGCGAGGACGGCCGCATCGGCCAGCCCGGCCATTCGCGCCGGGGTGCGCTGGATGCGCGGCTCATGCTCTGGGAAGCCGGTGCGCCCGTGGACCAGCGCGAAGCCATCTGCCGCCTGATCGCCGTGCACCAGGTGCCGTTCTTCGCCTTTGCCGACTCGCGGCGCGGCCTCTCGCCCGAGTTCATCGTGCGCGAGCTGTCCTGGCAGGTGGACCTGCACCTGCTCACCCTGCTGGCGCGGGCCGACATGCGCGGGCGCATCTGCCCGGACATTGCGTCCGTGCTGGTCAACATCGAACTGGTGCGCGAGTTCGCGCTGGAGGAGGGCTGCCTGCGCACGCCACGCCGCTTTGCCTCGGCCGAGACGGCGGTGCGCTACTTCCGGGGCGCGCAGCTGCATCCCGACTATGCGCTGCACGAGCAGGCCGGCTCGCGCGCCATCGTCATGTGCGGCCTGCCGGCCAGCGGCAAGAACACCTGGGTGGCCGCCCACCATGGCGACCTGCCCGTGGTCTCCTTCGACGATGCGCGTACGGAGCTGGGCCTGCGCCACGGCCAGAACGAGGGCGCGGCCGCCCACCACGCCGTGGACAAGGCCAAGGCCCTGCTGCGCGCGGGCCAGCCCTTCGTTTGGAACGCCACCCACCTGTCGCGCCAGATGCGCGGCAAGACCGTGGACCTGTGCCTGGCCTACGGCGCCCGCGTGGAGCTCGTGCACCTCGAAGCCAGCCGCCCAACCCTGCTGGCCCGCAACCGCGCGCGCGACACCACGCTGACCAACGCGGCCCTGCTCACTTTGCTGCAGCGCTGGGACGTGCCTTTGCCTACCGAGGCGCATGCGCTGTCGTTGGTGGTCAATGAGGGGTAGGTCGGGGGTGGGGGTAGGCCCGCCTTTCGCTCAGTCCCTTCGGATTCCGCGCTCCTTCACCAGCCGGCCCCACTTGGCGGCTTCGCTGTCGATGAAGGCGGCGAACTCCTGGCTGCTGCCGCCGCCGAACTCGTTGCCCTGGGAGACGATGCGTTCCCGGACTTCCGGGTGCTCCATGGCCTTGGCGAACGCCTTGTTGAGCCGGGTCACGATCTCGGGCGGCGTGCCTTTGGGCGCCACATAGCCCATCCAGTTGGAGACGGTGACCTGGGGGAAGCCGGACTCGGCGAAGGTGGGCACGTCAGGCAGCATGGCCAGGCGCTGTGCCGAGGTCACACCCAGCGCGCGGATCTTGCGCGCCTGTATGGAGGGCGCGGCCGCACCGGTCTGCTCGAACATCAGGTCCACCTGTCCCGACAGCAGGGCGGTGGCGGCTGGACCACCGCCCTTGAAGGGCACGCCGATCATGTCCAGGCCTGCCGCCGCCTCGAAAAGCTCGGCCGAGAGATGGTGCGCGCCGCCCGGCCCTGCATTGGCGATGTTCAGCTGCCCCGGCCTGTCCTTGGCGGCCGTCACCACATCGGCCACGCTGCGATAGGGCTTGTCGGCGGGCGTGACCAGCACCAGCGGGCTTTTCTCCAGCAGGATGATGGGGACAAAGGTCTTGGGATCGAAGTTGAGCTTGGGATAGATCCAGGGATTGACGGCCAGCGGCCCGAAGCTGCCCATGGCGATGGTGTAGCCGTCGGCTGCGGCGCGGCTCACGAACTCCATTCCGATGTTGCCGCTGGCGCCGGGCTTGTTGTCCACGATCACGGGCTGGCCCAGTATCTGCGCCAGCTGCCTGGCCACGAGCCGGGTCTTGACGTCGGTGTTTCCGCCGGCCGCGAAGGGCACGACGATGGTGACGGCGCGGACGGGGTAGCCGTCGGGGGCGGTCTGGGACCGGGCCGTGGCCGAAGCCAGGACCAGGATGGCGGCGGCCGTGGCGGCCAGCGCGGGATGAAGCTGCATGTCGTCTCCTGTGGTTTTCTGAAGGGAAAGGCAAATGCCGGGAAAGGGCGCGCCCTCACTCGGCCACGATGCGGGCCGAAGTCACGATGGCGGCGTACCTGGCGGTCTCGGCGGCGATGAAATCCTTGAACTCCTGCTGGGACATGGGGGCGGGCTCGCCGCCCAGTTCGCGCAGGCGCTGCGCCAGCGCGGGATCCTTGAGCGCATTGACCACCGCCGCATGCAGCCGCGCCTGGACGGCCGGCGGCGTGGAGGCGGGCGCGAAGAGGCCGAACCAGTTGTCCAGGTCGTAGGAGGCCAGGCCCGTGGACTCGGCAATGGCGGCAATGCCGGGGGCGAAGCTGGCGCGCTGCGCTGAAGTCACCGCCAGCGCCTTGACACGGCCGCTCTTGATGAAGGGCGCGGCCCCCGCGTAGCTGACGAAGGCCAGTTCGACCACGCCCGAGGACACGTCCACTAGCTGGTTGGCCGCGCCCCGGTAGGGCACGTGGTTCAGCCGGATGCCGGCCAGCGACTGCAGCAGCTCGCCATTGAGGTGCTGGGGATTGCCCACGCCGCTGGTGGCGTAGCCGAGCTTGCCGGGGCTGGCCTTGGCCAGGCGCACCAGTTCATCGATGTTGCTGGCCGGCAGGCCGGGCGAGGCCACCAGCACGTTGGGCACGCGCGTGACCAGGGTCAGGGGGGCCAGGTCGCGGGACGGCTGGTAGGGCATGCGGCCCTGGTGCACCAGCGGGGCGATGGCGGTTTCGCCGGCCGAGCCCAGCAGCAGCGTGTGGCCGTCGCCCGCCGCGCGTGCCACGGCGCCTGCGCCCAGCATGCCGCTGGCGCCGGGCCTGTTGTCCACCACCACCGGCTGCTTGAGCGTCACGCGCAGCCGCTCGGCCAGCAGCCGGGCCATGGCGTCGACGCCGCCGCCTGCCGTGAAGGGAACCACGAGAGTGATGCTGCGCTGCGGCGCGTCCTGGGCCGCAGCGGGCAGGTTGCCGATGAGGCTGATGAGGCCAATGAGGCCGGCGAGCAGCGCGTTGCCCAGGTTGCGCAGCAAGCTGCGGCGGGAGGGAGCGGACATGTCAAAACTCCTTGGCGGCCTTTTAGCCGGGGTTTCAGGGAAAGCGAGATGAGGCGTTTGATTGCATTTTAGAAATTCAAAATGCAAAATATCAGCTATGGAAAACACCGAGAACCCCTTTTCCCGCATCCTTGAACTGGACGGAGTCCGCTACCACGCTGCCGATGTGCCGGGCGTGCTGGGCGAGTGCCTGCCGCGCCTGCCCGTGGTGCTCAGGTTGTTGCTGGAGAACGTGCTGCGCCACATGGAGGGGCAGGAAAGGGACGCTGCCGTGGCTGCCCTGCGGGCCTGGCTGGATCACGGCAGCAGCGAGGCCGAGATCGCCTTCCAGCCGGGCCGCGTGCTCATGCACGACACCACCAGCACGCCGGCGCTGGTCGACATCGCAGCCATGCGTGATGCCCTGCACGAAGAGGGCGTGGATCCGGCCGTGCTCAATCCGGTGCTGCCCGTCGACGTGTCGGTGGACCACTCGCTGGCCGTGGAGGCCTATGCAGCGCCGGGCGCCGCCCAGGCCAACCTGGAGCACGAGATACGGCGCAATGCCGAGCGCTACCGCTTCCTGCGCTGGGCCTCCAGGGCCCTGGCCCATGTGACCATCCACCCGCCGGGCACGGGGATCATGCACACCATCAACCTGGAGCAGTTGGCCACCGTGGTGACCACCGAGGAGCGCGGCGGCAGGCTCTGGGCCGTGCCCGACATGATGCTGGGCACGGACAGCCACACACCCATGGTCAACGGCATCGGCGTGCTGGGCTGGGGCGTTGGCGGGCTGGAGGCGCAGACCGTGATGTTCGGCATGCCCACCATGCTGCGCATCCCCGATGTCATCGGCGTGCGGCTGACCGGCGCGCTGCACCCCGGCGTGCAGGCCAGCGACCTGGCCCTGGTCGCCACCCAGCGGCTGCGCGCCCTGGGCGTGGCCGGCGAGTTCGTCGAGTACTTCGGCCCCGGCGTGTCCACGCTGACGGCGGGCCAGCGCAGCGTGGTGGCCAACATGGCGCCCGAGTACGGCGCCACCACGGGCTACTTCGCGGTCGATGGCCAGACGCTTGACTACCTGCGCGCCACGGGCCGCAGCCCGCAGCGCGTCGCCCTGGTCGAGGCCTATATGCGTGCCCAGGGCCTGTGGTTCGATCCGCAGGCCCAGCCGCGCTACACACGCCAGATCGAGATCGACCTGGACGCCGTGGGCTGGCACATTGCCGGTCCGCGCCGCCCGCAGGACCTGCTCGACTATGGCGACAGCGCCCGCGCGCTGCAGGCCGTGGGCTTTGTTGCGTCCGGCGCGCAGGCCGGGCTGCCGCGCCATGCCGTGGCGCTGGCCGCCATCACCAGCTGCACCAATACCTCGGACCCCGCGCTGCTGGTCGCCGCCGGGCTGGTGGCGCGCAAGGCGCGGGCGCTGGGGCTGAAGGTCCCCGCATGGGTCAAGACATCGCTGGCACCGGGCTCGCCGGCGGCTGCCTCCTATCTGGCGCGCGCCGGGCTGCTGCAGGACCTGGAGGCCGTGGGCTTCGGCATCGTGGGCTACGGCTGCACCACCTGCATCGGCAACCCTGGCCCGCTGACGGAGCCGGTGCGCCAGGCCCAGCGCGCCGGCCAGGCCAAGGCCGTGGCCATTTTGTCGGGCAACCGGAATTTCCCGGGCCGCGTGCATCCGGACATCGAGCTGAGCTTCATCATGTCGCCGTCCCTGGTCATCGCCTTCGGCCTGGCCGGCGACGCGGCCCGCAACCTGCGCCTCGAGCCCGTGCAGCACCTGGCCGATGGTCGGCCCGTGTTCCTGGTCGACCTCATGCCCACCCGCGAGGAAGTCCAGGCGGCGCTGGCGCTGGGCCTGCACCCGCAGGACTTCGGCCGCGACTTCGCGCGGGCCACGCTCAACCCGGCCTGGCATGCGCTGAAGGCGCCCGAGGGGCCGTTGTTTCCCTGGGACGCGCGGTCCACCGCGCTGCGCCGCCCGCCCTTTGCGGCGATGTCCGAGGGCAGCCAGCTGGGCCGCTACCAGGCCCACCCGCTGCTGGTGGTGGGCGACGACATCACCACGGACCATATCTCGCCGGCCAGCGCCATCCCGCCCGACAGCCTGGTGGCCGATTTCCTGGTGGAGCGCGGCGACGACCGGGGTGATCTCAACGTCTTCGCGTCGCGGCGCGGCAACTGGGAGGTGATGGTGCGGGCGGCCTTTCACAGCAAGACGCTGAAGAACCTGCTGGCGCCCGGTGCCCCCGTGGCCCATGGCCTGCATGCGCCGTCGGGCGAGATCGCGCCGCTGTGGGACATCGCGCAGCGCTACCGCAAGGCGGGCCAGTCCGTGGTGCTGGTGGCCGGCGAGCGCTACGGCACGGGCTCCTCGCGCGACTGGGCCGCCAAGGGCCAGCGCCTGCTGGGCATACGTGCCGTGCTGGCCCTGAGCTTCGAGCGCATCCACCGCTCCAACCTCATCGGCATGGGCATCGTGCCGCTGCGCTTGCCTGCGGGCATGGGCCCGCAGGAACTGGCGCTGCAGCCGGGCGACCGTATCGAGATCGATGCACCGTCCGACGCCCTGGCGCCGCGCTGCGCCGTGCCCGTGCGCATACTGCGCGGCGATGGCAGCGTGCAGGCGCTGCAGGCCACGGCCGCCGTGGAGACGCAGCTGGAGGCCGGGCTGCTGCGCAGCGGCGGCGTGATTCCTTCCATCCTGCGGCAGGCGGCCGGGCGCTGATGTGGCATGGCATGACAATGGGGGCATGAAGACCTCCACCCAGCTGTGCTCGCAAATCCTGGCACTGGCCCGTTCCGAGCAATGGGACAGCGGAACCCACCTGGCCGCCCAGGGTCTGGCCGACCGGCTGCGCGTCTCCCGCCAGCCCGTCAACGAGGCCTTGCAGCAGCTGGAAGAGCAGGGTGTGGTGCGGCGCGAGCGCAACCGGGGGTTTTTCCTGGCCCTGCCGCATGACCGGATTCCGGCCGAACTGCTGGCCGAGGCGGCGGCCGGCGACCAGGACCTGACCGAAGCCATCTACTTTCGCATCGCCGAGGACCGGCTGCGCGCCAGCCTGCCCGAATCCGTCACCGAGGCCGCGCTGCGCACGCGCTACGGCCTGAGCAAGGCCCAACTGGCGGCCGTGCTCAACCGCATCTCGCAGGAGGGCTGGATCGAGCGCAAGCCCGGCTACGGCTGGACCTTTGCGGCCATGCTGACCACGCCCGACAGCCTGCTGCAGTCCTACCGCCTGCGTATGGCGCTAGAGCCGGCCGCGCTGCTGGAGCCCGGCTACCGGCTGGACCGCGCCGTGCTGCAACGCTGCCGCGCGGCCGAAATCCACTTGCTCGAAGGCGGCATCGCCACCGACCCGGCCGACCGCATCCACGACCGGGGGGTGAACTTCCACGAGTCCCTGGTCGAGGCCTCGGGCAACGTGTTCTTCATCGACACCATCCGCCGCGTCAACCGCGTGCGGCGCCTGCTGTCCTACCGCTCCATGCAGGACCGGGCGCGCTACCGCGAGCACTGCGAGCAGCATCTGAACATCCTGGAACTGCTGGGGCGCGAGCGCAACGAAGAAGCCTCCCTCGCCATGCGCGAGCACCTGGCGAGCACCTTGCGCAACCTGGCCAGCATCAGCGATCTCCTCGGTCCCGGCGCAGCGTCCCCAGAACCTTCGCGTACCTCTTCGCGTATCCCTTCGCGTACCTCTTCCACGCCCCGGCGGGCATCCCGTTGACCCTTGAAGCGAGCCATCCATGAACCTTTCCTCCCAGCTGCTGTCCACCCTCGCGCCGCTTGGCCGCATCCGCGCATCCATCAACACCGGCAATCCCATCCTTGCGCGGCTGCAGGCCGATGGCCAGCCCGCAGGCGTGTCCATCGACCTGGCCCGGCGCCTTGCGCAGCAGCTGGGGCTGGAGCTGGAACTGGTGGTCTTCGATACGGCCGCCAAGTCGGTGGATGCCGTCACGCGCGAGGAGGCCGACTTCGGCTTCTTTGCCGTGGACCCCGTGCGCGGCGCGGGCATCGGCTTCACGGCGCCCTATGTGCTGATCGAGGGCAGCTACCTGGTGCGCCAGGATTCGCCGCTGACCGACAACGCCCAGGTGGACCGGGCCGGGCACACCGTGGTGGTCGGCAAGGGCAGCGCCTATGACCTGTACCTGAGCCGCGAGCTCAAGCATGCGCAGATAGAGCGCGCCGTGTCCTCGCCCGCCGTGGTGCAGACCTTTGTGGAATCGACGGCCGACGTGGCCGCCGGCGTCAAGCAGCAATTGGAGGCTGATGCCGCCCGCCTGCCCGGCCTGCGCCTGCTGCCGGGCCGCTTCATGGTGATCCAGCAGGCCATGGGCCTGCCCAAGGGGCGGGGCGATGAGGCCCTGCGCGTGCTGGCGGCCTTTGTGGAGGAGGCCAAGGCTTGCGGCTTTGTGGCCGAGGCGCTGCAGCGCCATGGCATTCAGGGCGCGGCCGTCGCACCGCTGGCGGGCGCATCGGCATGAGCACCTCAGCGTCGCGCCCCCTGTACGCCTACGTGGGTTCGCGCACCACGCGCGAGCGCGACGCACGTGGCGAGGGCATCACCGTCTATCGCGTGGACGAAGCCACGGGCGGCCTGCAGCATCTGCAGACCGTGGACGGGCTTTCCAACCCCTCGTTCCTGGCGCTCGATGCAGCCGGCACCCGGCTCTACACCGTGCATGGCGATGGCCATGAGGTCAGCGTCTTCGCACGCGATGCCGCAACGGGCCGCCTGGCGTTGCTGCAGACCCGGGACTGCGGCGGGCGCAACCCGGTGCACCTGGCCATCGCCCCGGGTGGACGGCAGCTGGTGGTCTCCGACCATCTGGGCGAGCCGGCTGCCAGCGATGGCCACCAGGGGTATGGCGGGCCAGGCGGTACGCTGGCCGTGATGTCGATCGCACCGGACGGGCGCCTGGGCTCCGTGCAGCAGCGGCTTGCGCTACCGGGCCAACCCGGGCCGCATCGCAAGGAGCAGCCGTTTGCCAAGCCGCACTTCAACCCCTTCTCGCCGGACGGGCGCTTCGTGCTGGTGCCTGACAAGGGGCAGGATCGGATCTTCATCTTCGCCTTCGAGCACGGGCGGCTGGCGCCTGCGCCCCAGCCCTGGCTGGACTGCCGCGAAGGCTCGGGCCCGCGGCATATGGCCTTCCATCCTGCGCTGGCCTGCGCCTATGTGGTCAACGAACTGGACAACACCGTGCTCACCTGCCGCTTCGATGCGGCCACGGGGGCGCTGCAGGGCTTGCAGATCCTGTCCACCCTGCCGGAGCGCTTTGTGGGCAACAGCCGGGCGGCGGGCATCGAGGTCTTGCGCGACGGCCGGCAGGTGCTGGTGTCCAATCGCGGCGCTGACGGCATTGCGGTCTTCGATGTCGATCCTTTGACGGGGCTGCTGCACGCCAGTGGCGGCTTCGCCTCGGGCGGGCGCACGCCGCGCTTTTTCACGTCCTCGCCCGACGGGCGCCTGCTCTATGTGCTCAACGAGGACAGCGACAGCATCGTCTGCCATGCCCCGGATGACGCCTGGCGCCCGCTGGCCAGCACCCACTGCGCCAGCCCGGTGTGCATGGTGTTCGCGCGGTAGCCGTCCACGCTGCCCTCCGGGGCAGGGTCAGGCGCCGCGCAGCACCAGCAGGTCGATGCTGGCCGGCACGCCCAGGCGCACGGCAAAGCCGGCCCACAGGCCTGCGCCGGCGCTGACGAAGAGCTTCATGGCGCCGACCTCGTACTCGCCGCGCACAAAGCCGTCATTGGCGGGCGCCACCAGCCATTGGTCCATGCCCAGGATCAGTCCGCCGTGCGTATGGCCCGACAGCTGCAGGCCCACGCCGTGGGCCGCATTGTCGCGGGCGGTCTTGGGCTGGTGGGCCAGCAGCAGGTGGTATTGCGCACCGGCCTCTTTGGCCTGGCGGGCCACGGTCTCGATGTCGGGCGGCACGCCTTCGGCCACGGAGGGGTCGGTGTTCTGGCGCGACAGGCGGCCGTAGGCCGGATCGCCGATGCCCGACAGCGCCAGGCGCGCGCCCTGCACATCGATCAGCTGCATGCGGTTTTCCAGCAGGTTCAGGCCCAGGCGGCGGAATTCGGCCATCCAGGCGTCGTAGCCGCTGTAGTACTCATGGTTGCCGGGCGCGGCCCAGACGCCGTAGCGTGCCTTGAGCTGCGCCAGCGGCGCGACGTTGGCGCGGCCGCTGCCCACGTCGCCGTCCACCATGTCGCCGGGCAGCACGATGAGGTCGGGCCGCGCCTCCAGCGTGCGCTCCACGATGGTCTGCACATAGCGCGCGTTGTTGATGGGGCTGGCGTGGATGTCGGCCAGCACGGCCACGCGCAGGCCTTCCAGGCCGGTGGGCAGGCCGGGCAGGCGCAGCGTGCGTTCGTGCACCTCGGGCGGGCGCAGCGCATTGGCCACGCCCCAGGCCGACAGCAGGCCCGCCAGGGCCAGTGCGCCGGCCGTGAGCAGCGGGGCGTGCAGGCGCTGCTTCCAGTCCTCGCGCCGGGCCACGGCGGCCAGCGCCCAGAGGCCGTCGCGCAGCACGATGAAGACGGCCAGCATCAGCAGCAGGGCCAGCACCCAGCCGCCCGGCACCTGCAGATAGGCCAGCGTGCGGTACTCGACCGTGCCCTCGCGCAGCAGCACCAGCAGCAGGGCGGGCGTGCAGCCCAGGGCCGCCGTGGCGACGGCCGCCATCAGGCGTGCGCGGCGCGGCATCAGGCGGACGGGCCACCACAGCCACAGGGCCAATAGCGGGATGACGAGGGCGGCAAGAGTAACCATGGGGAGCTGATCGAGGAAGACGGGTGAGGCGGCCAGCGCCGGGAGCGGCAAGGCGAGCGCCGATTGTGCGCAATGCCATGCATGCCGCTGGCCTGACTTGGCGAAGGCCCTGGCATGCGGGGGTTTTCATGCGGGCGGCACAGGGCAGGCGTATGGAAATCTGCAGCCGCGTGGCGCCGCCGGCATGGCGCGGGGATAATCCAGCCCCTTATGCCTTTGAAGATCAGCTTCCCTGAATCCCTGCCCGTATCCGCCCGCCGTGAGGAAATCATGGAGGCCATGGACCGGCACCAGGTCATCATCGTGTGCGGCGAAACGGGCTCGGGCAAGACCACGCAGCTGCCCAAGATCGCGCTGGCGCTGGGCCGGGGCAAGGTCAACGCCACGCCCGACGACAAGGGCCAGGTGCGCGGCCACCTGATCGGCCACACGCAGCCGCGCCGCATTGCCGCCAGCTCGGTGGCCAAGCGCATTGCCGAGGAGCTGAACACGCCGCTGGGCGATGTGGTGGGCTACAAGGTGCGTTTCCAGGACCGGCTTTCCAAGGACGCCTCGGTCAAGCTGATGACGGACGGCATCCTGCTGGCCGAGACGCAGACCGATCCGCTGCTCAAGGCCTACGACACCCTGATCATCGACGAGGCCCACGAGCGCAGCCTCAACATCGACTTCCTGCTGGGCTACATCAAGCAGATCCTGCCCCGGCGCCCCGACCTCAAGGTGGTGGTGACATCGGCCACCATCGATGCCGAGCGGTTCTCCAGGCATTTCGAAGGCCCCAAGGGGCCTGCGCCGGTGATCATGGTCTCGGGCCGCACCTACCCCGTGGAGATGCGCTGGCGCCCCTTCGAGGAAAAGCGCGACCACGACCTCAACGACGCCATCGCCGAAGGCGTGGACGAGCTGTGGGCCGGCGGCGTCAGCGGCGACATCCTGGTGTTCCTGCCCGGCGAGCGCGAGATCCGCGAGGCGGCCGACCACCTGCGCAAGCACCTGGCACAGCAGCCCGTGCTGCGCCATGCCGAGGTGCTGCCGCTGTTCTCGCGCCTGTCGCAGGCCGAGCAGGACCGCATCTTCGACAGCCACACAGGCCGGCGCATCGTGCTGGCCACCAACGTGGCCGAGACCTCGCTGACCGTGCCCGGCATCCGCTATGTGATCGATGCGGGCACGGCGCGCGTCAAGCGCTATTCCTTCCGCAGCAAGGTCGAGCAGCTGCTGGTCGAGCCCATCAGCCAGGCGGCGGCCAACCAGCGCGCCGGCCGTTGCGGCCGCGTGGCCAACGGCATCTGCATCCGCCTCTACGACGAGGCCGACTTCGGCACGCGCGCGCGCTTCACCGACCCTGAAATCCTGCGCTCCTCGCTGGCCGGCGTCATCCTGCGCATGAAGTCGCTGGGCCTGGGCGACGTGGTGAATTTCCCCTTCCTCGAAGCGCCCTCGGGCCGCGCCATTGCCGACGGCTACCAATTGCTGGGCGAGCTGGGCGCCGTGGACGAGCGCGGCGAGCTGCTGCCCATGGGCCGCGAGCTGTCGCGCCTGCCGCTGGACCCGCGCGTGGGCCGCATGATCCTGGAGGCGCGCACGCGCGGCGCCGTGGCCGAGGTGCTGGTCATCGCCTCCGCCCTGTCCGTGCAGGACGTGCGCGACCGGCCGCTGGAGGCCCAGCAGCAGGCCGACCAGCAGCACGCCAAGTTCGACGACGAGAAAAGCGAATTCAGCGGCTACCTGCGCCTGTGGAAATGGCTGCAGGATGCGCGCGGCGGCAAGGTGGTGGCCAAGAGCCGCAAGGAAATGGCCACGGCCCAGGCGCCTGCCGCCAAGCCATCGGCGCGCAATGCCGCCTTCCTGCCCGTGGCCCAGCGCAGCGGCGGGCAGAGCGTGGCCGCCCCGGCGGCCGAGGCGCTGGCGGCCTTCCATCCGCAGGACACCGGTCCCGGCACGGATGACGAGCCCTCGCACAAGCTCAGCAACCGCCAGTGGGAGCAGCTGCTGCGCCAGAACTTCATCAACATCCGCCGCGTGCGGGAATGGCGCGACATCCACTCGCAGCTGCTGACCGTGGTCAACGAGCACAAGTGGAAGATCAACACCGAGCCTGCGGGCTACGACGCCGTGCACCTGTCCATGCTGTCCGGCCTGCTGGGCAACCTGGGCTACAAGGGCGATGAAAGCGACGCCTACCTGGGCGCGCGCGGCATCCGCTTCTACCCGCACCCGGGCGCCCACCTGTCCAAGAAGCCGGGGCGCTGGATCGTTGCGGCCGAGCTGGTGGAAACCTCGCGCCTGTACGGCCGGGGCATCGCCGCCATCGATCCGCAGTGGCTGGAGGAAGTCGGCGCCCACCTGCTCAAGAAGCAGCTGCTCGATCCGCACTGGTCCAAGAACCAGGCCGATGTGGTGGCGCTGGAGCGCGCCACGCTCTACGGCCTGGTGGTCTACAACGGCCGGCGCATGAGCTATGGCCGAATCGACCCGCAGTCCGCGCGCGAGATCTTCATCCGCCAGGCCCTGGTGGAGGGGCAGTGGGATACGCGCTGGCACTTCCTGCCCGCCAACCTCAAGCTGGTGCGCAAGGTCGAGGAGCTGGAGCACAAGAGCCGCCGCCAGGACGTGCTGGTCGATGACGAGCTGATCTACGCCTTCTACGACCAGCAGATCCCCAAGGACGTGTTCAGCGGCGCCACCTTCGACCATTGGTTCCGCGAGGCGGCCAAGGAAAACGCCGACCTGCTGCGCCTGTCGCGCGACGAGCTGATGCGCCACGAGGCGGCCGGCATCACCACCCAGGCCTTTCCCAAGGTGGTCAAGCTCGGCGGCGTGGACTGCACGGCCAGCTACCTGCACAGCCCCGGCGACGCGCGCGACGGCATCACCGTCACCGTGCCGCTGTTCGTGCTCAACCAGGTCAGCGACGAGCGCGTGGAATGGCTGGTGCCCGGCATGCTCAAGGACAAGCTCCAGGCCCTGCTCAAGAGCCTGCCGCAGCGCCCGCGCAGCCGCTTCGTGCCCCTGCCCGAAAGCGCCCAGCGCCTGGCCGAACTCTTCACCACGCCCGAGCGCTGGGGCCAGGGATCGCTGATCGATGCCCTGCTCAAGCAGGTGCGCGACGAGACCTCGCTGGACGTCAAGCGCGCCGACTTCAAGCTGGACATGCTCAGCCCGCACCTGTTCATGAACTTCCGAATCACGGACGAGCATGGACGCCAGCTGGGCCAGGGCCGCAACCTGGGCGCGCTCAAGGCCGAACTGGGCGCCAAGGCGCGCGGCGCCTTCCAGGCGCTGGCCGCGTTGAAGGTGGCGTCGGTCACGGAGGCCCCTGCACCCGCTGCCAACGCTGCCACCGCGCCCGAAACTGGGAGGAAGCCAGCGCCCGCTGCCAAGGCGGAAAAGCCCGACCAGGCCACGCCTGCCAGGAATGCCAAGCCCAGCCAGCCCGCCGACAGCCGCTACAAGGAATGGAGCTTTGGCGAGCTGCCCGAGCTGATGGAGATCGGCCGGGGCGGGCAGACGCTGATCGGCTTCCCTGCGCTCATCGACCATGGCGATGCCGTCGGCATCGAGGTCTTCGACGAGCCCGAGGTTGCGGCCGCACGCCACCGCGTGGGCCTGCGCCGCCTGTTCGCGCTGCAGATCCGCGACGCGCTCAAGTACCTGGAAAAGAACATTCCAGACCTGCAGAAGATGGCCGTCGCCTACATGCCGCTGGGCACGCAGGAGGAACTGCGCGAGCAGATCATCGACGTGGCCATAGACCGCGCCTTCCTGCAGGAGCCGCTGCCCACCAACGACGCGCAGTTCAAGCAGCGCGTGCAGGACGGACGCGGCCGGCTGACGCTGATCGCCAACGAGGTGGCTCGCATGGCCTCCACCATCCTGGTCGAGTACGCGGCGGCGCAGCGCAAGATCAAGGACACCAAGAACGCGCCTGACGCCACGGCCGACGCCGCCCAGCAATTGCAGCGCCTGGTGCCCAAGAACTTCATCGCGGCCGCGCCCTGGACCCAGTTGCAGCATTACGCGCGCTACCTCAAGGCCATCACCAGCCGCCTGGACAAGTACCGCGCCGACCCTGCGCGTGACGCCAGCCGCCTGACCGAGCTGCGCCCGCTGGAGCAGCGCTACTGGCGACTGGTGGCCGAGCGCAAGGGCCACATCGATGCGCGCATGCAGGAGTACCGCTGGATGCTGGAGGAGCTGCGCGTGAGCTTCTTCGCCCAGGAGCTGCGCACGCCGTACCCGGTCAGCATCAAGCGGCTGGACAAGGTCTGGCAGCAGCTGCAGAACTAGCGCCGCGCCGGCCTGCGGCCCTTTCTTGAGCGGGAGGGCCGCAGGCCATGTTTCAATGCGGCATCTCCACCTTCACCGGCACGCGGCCGGTTGGAGCGATGCAAGGCCCAAGGCCTTATGCGCCATCACTGAGATGGGGTATTTTTCAAAGCACGGGTGATCTGTGCAGAACCTGCACAGATGCTGGCCGCTCCGTGGCGTTGCGGCGGGCCCTGTGCGTTTCTAGACTGCAGGCATCAACCACTTCCCGTTTTCAGGAGCACTGCATGTCACTCGCAGAACAGGCCAGCCAGGCCACCCAATCCACCAGCCATCCCACCCTCCGCGCCCTGTCCGGCGCGCCGGGACGCAGCCAGTTGCCACGGGGTGCCACGGCGCTGCTGGTCATCGACTTCCAGAACGAGTACTTCAGCGGCCGCCTGCCCATCCCGCGCGGCCCGCAGGTCCTGGAGCAGGCCCGGCGCCTGCTGCAATGGGCCGATGCCGGCCAGGTTGCCGTGTTCCACATCCAGCACATTGCCCCTGAAGGTGCGCCCGTGTTCGCCGTCAATGGCAGCACCGTCCAGTTCCACCCCGGCCTGCAGCCGCGCGCGGGCGACACCGTGGTGCAAAAGCGCAGCGTCAGCGCCTTCGTCGGCACCGACCTGGCCGACCAGCTGCGCGCGCGTGGCATCACCACCGTGGTCATCTGCGGCCTCATGACCCACGCCTGCGTGGCCGGCGCCGCACGCGATGCCGCGCCGCTGGGCTTCGAGGTCGTCGTGGCCAGCGATGCCGTGGCCACACGTGCCATCACGCGCAGCAACGGCGAATCCGTGGACGCCGACAGCCTGCACCGTGCCGCGCTGGCCGAGATCGAGGATGTGTTCGGCGATGTGCTGTCCACGGACGGCATCCTGGAGCTGGCGCTGCGCTGAGCGGGCTGGGCGGCATCAGCGGTCCATGCTCCACAATTCCCGCCAAAGGAGTGCATGAGCAATGGACAGATGGCAAGCCATGCGGGTGTTCTGCGGCGTGGTGGACGCGCAGGGTTTCACGGCGGCCCAGGATCGGCTGGGCATGACGCATTCCACGGCGTCGCGCCATGTCAAATGGCTGGAGTCGGAGCTGGGCACGCAGTTGCTGCAGCGCAATTCGCGCGGGCTGAGCCTGACCGATGCGGGGCGCAGCTACTACCTCAGTTGTGTGCAGTTGCTGGAGCAGCTCGATGCGGCAGAGGCCGCTCTGGCGCAGCGCCGCGCACGCGTGGCAGGCGTGCTGCGCATCACGCTGCCGCTGGCCGTGGGCGCCATCGAGCTGGGCGACTGGCTGCCCGAGTTCGAGCAGCAATTCCCCGAGCTGGAGCTGCAGCTGCTGTGCACCGACCGGCTGGTGGACCTGGTGGCCGAGGGCGTGGATGCGGCCGTGCGCATCAGCCGCCAATTGCCGGACAGCGGGCTGCAGGCGCGGCTGCTCACGCATTCGCCGCTGGTGCTGGTGGCGTCGCCCGCCTACCTGATGCGCCAGGGCGTGGTGCAGGTGCCCGGGCAATTGGCCGAGCACCGCGCCCTGGCCTTTGCGGCGGGCCCGGCCCCATTGCGCTGGAGCGTGGTGTCCGGGCAGGGCGCCGTGACCGAGGTGCAGCCGCACACGGCGCTGCGCACCGATTCGGTGGCCACCATCTTCGAGGCTGCACGCGCAGGCCGGGGCATTGCGGCGCTGCCCTGGCATACCGTGCGCTCGGCCGTGGAGCGCGGCCAGCTGGTGCGGGTGCTGCCCTGTTTTCATCTGGGGCAGTACAGCTACCACGCGCTGTATCCGCGCACGCGGCATCTGCGCCCGGCCGTGCGCGCGTTTGTGGATTTCATGGCGCGGCGCTATCGGCAGGGGCCAGGCGGCTGAGCATGGTCTTCTGGAGCCGGCCACTGGATGCGCAGGAGCAGGCCTTTGTGCGCACGCATTTCGGCGCCTCGCTCGATGCGCTGCTGCCGCGCCTGCGCCTGTACCAGCGGCGGCTGGGCGATACGCGCAGGGCGCTGTCCATGAATGGCGGGCGCATCTTCATGCCGCGCGCCTTCTTCACGCAGTCCGATCCGCGCCAGCCGCTGCGCCTGTCGCATCCGCAGATCGCAGGCATCTTTGCCCATGAGCTGCTGCACCAGTGGCAGCGCCTGCAGGGCATGCCCGTCACGCGGCAGGCCGCCTGGCTGCAGTTCAAGGCACTGTGCACGCGCGGCGATCCGTATGCCTATGAGCGCTGCGACGATCCCCGGCGCATGCTGCAGCGCTTTGTCCATGCCCAGGTAGAGCAGCAGGGCCAGATGTGGGAAGACCATGTACGCGCCTGCGTGGCGGGGCAGGGCGATGCGGCGGGCGCCCTGATCGCGGCCCACGTGCGGGGCGCGTGAGTCAGCTGGGCTGGATGCTCAGTGCTTCGATCAGGTCATGGGCCGACACATCGCGCGCCGCGCCAAAGCCCGCCACGTGCCGGGCGATGGATGGCGTGATGCAGACAAAGCGGAAGTCGCCCAGATCGGTCATGAACGCGGCTTCGGGGAAGCGCAGCACATAGCTGTCGCGCGCGCCATCGGCCAGCACGCTGCCGGGCGGCGGTGTGCTGGCCACGCCTTCTATGGCCACGCGCTCCAGTGCATGCACGCCCTCGCCGTCCACTTCGGCCGCGCACACCAGCAGGCTGACGGCCGGGTGCAGCTCCATGGCCCGCGTGTGCGCTGCCAGTGCGCTGACGTGCAGCACAAAGCAGCCAAACTGCGCATTCCAGGCCCAGGGCACCATGGACAGCCGGGGAGCGGGCAGTGCATCGCCAGCCCCGGGGGCAGGGGAGTCGGTGGGCTGGGTGGCCAGGGCCGCGCTGCGGCGGCGGGCCAGCAGATCGCGCAGCGACAGCTGCAGGCGGGACAGGTGGGGCGTGGAGGGCATGGCGGGCGTGGAGGGCATGGCGCCATCGTACCTGTGGCCGGCTTGCGAAAGCACAAGGCGAGTTGCGGTGGCAGCGGTATGCCATGGGCGCTCAAGCGTCACTTTGGCGACGATCTCCTGGGGCCTTCCCCAATGCCGGGAAGCGGGTGTGGGCCTAGCCTCGCTGGCAAGGCGGATTGCCGCCGTCCCTTCCACTCACCGACACTTCAAAGCCCATCCACCCATGCCCTCCCAGCCCGCGCACCACGCTTTCTGGCCCAGCCGCCTGCCCCATTCCATCACCGTGCCCGCCACCAGCGTCTGGGACAACCTGGCCGTCAATGCGCGACGCTACCCGGACAAGGCAGCCATCCGCTACTTCGGCAGCTCCATCAGCTACCGCGAGCTGTGCGAGGGCACGGAGCGCATGGCGGCCTACCTGCACAGCCTGGGCGTGCAGCGCGGCGACCGCGTGATCCTGCTGATGCAGAACACGCCCCAGCTCATCCTGGCGCACTACGCCATCTTCCGCGCCAATGCGGTGGTGGTGCCGGTCAATCCCATGAACATGGCCGAGGAGCTCAGGCACTACATCACCGACGCCGACGCCAAGGTCGCCATCACCACGGCCGACCTGGCCCCCGAACTGGCCAAGGCCAGCAATGCGCTGGCGCCCGGCCAGCGGCTGGAGCACCTGGTCGTCACCCAGTTCACGGACGCCTTCGATGCCGGGGTGCAGGGCGACGACGCCCCGCCCGTGCAGTGGCACGACTGGCTGCTCACCCGGCGTGAGCCGGCCGTGCTCGATGGCGGCAGCGTCCACACCTGGCAGCAGGCCCTGGCCTGCAACGACGCCGCGCCGCCCCATGTGGTGGGCCGCGACGACATGGCCGTGCTGCCCTACACCAGCGGCACCACGGGCCACCCCAAGGGCTGCATGCACCCGCACCGCTCCATCAACCACAACGCCGTGGCGGGCAGCTACTGGGGCAGCGGCACCAGCGAGACCGTGGTCCTGGCCGTCGTGCCCATGTTCCACATCACGGGCATGGTCTCGGTGCTGCACACGGCCATCTTCGTGGGCGCCACCCTGGTCGTCATGCCGCGCTGGGACCGCGAGCTGGCGGGGCGGCTGATCTCTCGCTACCAGGTCACCAGCTGGACCAACATCCCCACCATGGTCATCGACCTGCTGGGCAGCCCCAACTTTGCGCAGTTCGACCTCACCAGCCTCAAGTACATCGGCGGCGGTGGTGCGGCCATGCCACAGGCCGTGGCCCAGCGCCTGCTGGAGCAATACGGCCTGCGCTTCAGCGAGGGCTACGGCCTGACCGAGACGGCCGCGCCCACGCACAGCAACCCGTTCGAGCATCCCAAGCAGCAATGCCTGGGCATTCCCTTCATGAGCACCGAGGCGCGTGTCATCGACCCCGAAACCGGCGCCGATGTCCCGCAGGGCGAGCAGGGCGAAATCGTCGTCCACGGCCCCGAGGTCTTCGACGGCTACTGGAAGCGACCCGACGCCACGGCCCAGGTCTTCATGGAGATCGACGGCAAGCGGTTCTTTCGCACCGGCGACCTGGGCCACGTGGACGAGGACGGCTACTACTTCATCACCGACCGCCTCAAGCGCATGATCAACGCCAGCGGCTTCAAGGTCTGGCCGGCCGAGGTCGAATCGCTGATGTTCCGCCACCCCGCCATCCAGGAAGCCTGCGTGATCTCCACGCGCGACGCCTACCGCGGCGAGTCGGTCAAGGCCGTCGTCGTGCTGCGTGCCGGCAAGGAAGACACCACGGCCGAGGACATCATCCAGTGGTGCCGCGAGAACATGGCCGTCTACAAGGCGCCCAAGATCGTGCAGTTCGTCAAGGCCCTGCCCAAGAGCGGCAGCGGCAAGGTGATGTGGCGGCAACTGCAGGAGGCGGAGGCCGGCTGACCGGCCCCCAGGGCCTCAAAGCCTGAAGCCCTTGCCCTCGGCGCGTTCCTGACGCGGCCGCCGAGGACGCTGTGGGTGATGTTTGCTGCATGGGCGTTGCGAAGGCTGCGCGCGCATCTATGATCGCGCCAGACACTAACACTGCATCAGACAGCACACAGTACACAGCACATGCATGGATTTCCTGGGTCCGCTGCCACGGTCGTGGCAGCATTTTTTTGCCTTCCCGCTTGCGCGCACGAACTGTGCACCATCGTCGCCGACGCCGACACGGGCCAGTCCCTGGTGCACAGCGGCCCGGCCTGCGCCGAGCGGGTCACGCCGGCCTCCACCTTCAAGATCGCCATCAGCCTGATGGGCTATGACGCCGGCATCCTGCAGGACGAATCCCGGCCCGCGTGGCCGTACCAACCGGAGTATCCGGACTGGGGTGGGGATGCCTGGCGGCGCGAGATCACGCCCCAGGCGTGGATGAAGGACTCGGTGTTCTGGTACTCGCAGCAGGTGGCGCGGGAGCTGGGCCAGCAGCGGTTTGGCGCCTACGTGAGGGCCTTCCAGTACGGCAACGAGGATGTCTCCGCCGTTGCCGTGGCCCATCCCGGCCACAACGGCGCGTGGGTGGTGTCCTCGCTGCGCATCTCGGCGGCCGAGCAGGTGGCCTTCATGCGCAAGATCGTGCGCCGGGAACTGTCTGTGAGCAGTCAGGCCATCGACATGACTGCGCGCATCACCCGGTACCCCGTGCCTGTGGACGGCTGGACCGTGCATGGCAAGACCGGCACCGGGTCGCCCGGCAGCGACAACCGCTACGATGCCAGCCGGGCCTACGGCTGGTATGTGGGCTGGGCCACCAAGGACCAGCGCAGGCTGGTGTTCGCCACGCTGATCCAGGATGAGCAGGCCCAAAAGCCCAATGCCGGCCTGCGCGCACGCGATGCCCTGCTGCAGCGATTGCCTGCCGCGGACCGCTGACAATGCACGGGCGTCTTCCTTTCCGCACCTCGCCCACATACCTCCCACACATCTCCCGCACCTCTCCCGCATATCTCCCACATATCTCCCACATATCTCCCGCACAAGAGCGACAGACCGACACCCGATGAAGACCATTGACGAAATGCTGAACCTGGACCTGCTCACTCCCGAGCAGCACGTTGAGATCAGCGACTGGATTGCCCGCGCGAACTCCCCCGAGGAAATACTGCAGATGCCCGCCCCGCTGTGGCAGGCCGTGGAGCGGGCCAGCGAGGCCATGGGCGTCAATGCCGATCTTCTGCGGCCGCCCTCGCTGGATGCGGGCGGCGCAGTTTTCGGATAGGGTGGGCGCCGCAGCTCACCATCCCATCATCGACCGGTGCGCGCCAATGCCTGCCATGGCGCCATCGCTCACCGCCATGGCCGCGTTGCCGGCCGCGCGGGCCGCGTCGCCACAGGCGAACACGTTGGGGACGCTGGTCGCCTGGCCTTCCGCGACCTTGATGAAGGTGCCCATGGGGCCTTCTTCCAGGGCGCAGCCCAGCTGTTCGGCCACGGGACTGGCGATGCGGGTGCGCGGCTGGGTGAACAGGCCGTCCATCACCAGGCGGCGGCCATCCTGCAGCAGCACGTCGGCCCGGCCTTCCAGGCGGGCAATGGGGGTGGCCTCCACCTGCGTGCTGCGGCGTGCGAAGGCGGCCAGCTCATCGTCACTTGGCGTGTAGGCGCCGTTGAGCAGCAGCGTGGTCTGGCCCCAGTCGGGCAGCATGACGGCGTGGTGGTGGGCCAGGGCCGAGCTGGCGATGATGCCGATGCGCCCCGCATTCATCTCGTAGCCGTGGCAGTACGGGCAGTGAAAGACGCTGCGGCCCCAGCGCTCGGCCAGTCCCGGCACCGGCGGCAGGCTGTCATGCACGCCCAGTGCCAGGACGAGGCGGGCGGCGCTGATGGCAGTGCCCGCTGCACGGAACTCCAGCCGGCCATCAGGCGCCACGCGGGCGTCTTCGGCCGTGCCGTCCAGCCACTGCACGGTGGGGTAGGCCATCAGCTGCTGCCGGGCCTGGGCAGCGATCTGGGCGGGGGCGACGCCATCCTGGGTGAGAAAGCCGTGCGATGTCTCGCCGGCCTGGTCCACGAAGCGGTTGCGCCGCAGCCCGGCATCGACCACCAGCACCTGGCGGCGCGCACGCGCCAGTTGCAGCGCGGCGGACAGGCCGGCATAGCTGCCGCCGATGACGGCGAAATCAACGTGTTTCATGCGAGTGCTCCTGCAGTTGGTGCCAACCCTGGCCGCCTGCTGCGCGATGGCGGGCCAGGCGGGCGTGGAAGTCATGGGACAGGGCAGCCAGCGTCACCGTGCCCAGGCGTGCAAGCAGGGCGGCCTCGGCCTGCTGCACGGCGTCGCTCAGGGCTTCGTTCACGGCCTGGGCGACCAGGCATTCGGGCCGGTCTTCCCTGAAGCCCAGCGCCACCAGGCCGGGGGCGCCCAGGGCCTCATGCACGTCGCGCAGCGTGGTGCGGTCCAGTTCGCAAGAAAGCACCCAGCCCCCGCCGTGGCCCTTGGCGGAGGTGACAAGGCCTGCATCGCGCAGGCCCGACATCAACCGGCGCAGCACGACCGGGTTGGTTTGCAGCGCGGCGGCGAGCATGTCGGAGGTGGCAGGTCCATCGCCCTCGGCCATGTGCAGCAGCACATGGAGGACGTCCGAGAATTGGCTGTTCTGTTTCATGCAACATTATTTGTTGCATGAGTGTGGCCTTGTCCCGTGAAGGGGAATGGGCCTGCCGCCGACTGATCAGGACTCGCCCGTGAACCCGATCTGCTTGACCAGCGAACTCCAGCGCTCGAACTCGGCCTGCTGGTCGGCCGCCATTTCCTGCTGCGTGCTGCCGCGCGCCAGCAGGCCCAGGGCGGCCAGCCCGTCGATCACGGCCTTGTCCTTGAGCGCGGCCGTGATGGCCGCGTTGGCGTTGGCAATGGTGGTGGCCGGGGTCTTGGCGGGAGCGTAGAAGCCGAACCATTCCTCCACCGTGACATCGGGGAAGCCCAGTTCGGTGAAGGTGGGCACGTCGGGCAGGAAGGGCGAGCGCTGCTTGCCTGAGGTGGCCAGCACGCGCAGGCGGCCGGCCTTCAGGTATTGCAGGTAGTCGCCGCTGGGGTTCATGGTGGCCGCGACCTGGCCGCCCACCAGGTCGGTGATGCTGGGCACGGTGCCGCGATAGGGCGCGTGCTTGAGTTCTACCCCCGAGCGCAGGCTCAGCAGCGCGCCCAGCAGGTGCGGCATGGAGCCCGCGCCCGGCGAGCCGAAGTTGGCCCGGTCGGGGTGGGCCTTGGCCCAGGCCAGGAAGTCCTTGAGGGTCTTGACCTCGGCTGGCACGGCAGGCCCCACGGCCAGGCCGTGGTAGATGACGGCGCCGATGGAGACGGGGATCGCATCCTCGGGCTTGTAGGTCAGCTTGGGGTAGATGTGCGGGTAGACCGAGAAGGCCGACACGGGCGCCAGCGCCAGCACCGAGCCGTTGGGCGAGGCGTTCTTCAGGGCCTCCACCGCGATGCGGCCACCGGCGCCGGGCTTGTTTTCCACAAAGCCCGGCCCTTTGCTGTAGGGCGTGCCGCCCAGCCGCTCGGCCACGCGGCGGGCCACGCTGTCGCCCGAGCTGCCTGCCGGAAAGCCGTACATGATCTTGACCTGGTCCAGCGCCTGGGCCAGGGCCTGCAGTGGCGACAGCGACCCCAGGGCGGCGGCGCTGCCCAGGGCCTGGACGAAATGACGGCGATGCATCTGCATGGATGTCTCCTGGTGAAATCGAAAAAAGGAAAAGCTGGAAAGAACAGGCTCAGAACATGTGGCGGATGCCGACGTTGATGCCGGTCTGCGAGCGGCCGGGCGCGGTGTTGCTGCCCGGGGCGCCGCCGCTGACCGAGACGGTGGCCAGGCGGTCGTTGCGGATGTGGCCGAGCTGGGTGTAGACCGCCGTGCGCTTGGACAGGTTGTAGATGGCGCGTGCCACCAGCAGGTCGGAGTCGTAGCCCGAGACGCCGCGGTAGCGCAGCGTCAGCCACTGGGTTTCGAGCACCAGCGCCTCGGTGACCGGGTACGAGGCGCCCACGTACCAGAGGTTGCTGCGCGGCTTGACGGCGTCGCCATCGTTGTCGCGGCGCAGCAGGCCGCCGCCGACCTTCACGCCGGCCAGCTTGAAGTAGCCGCCCAGGTGCAGGCGCTCGTCATGCTTGGCGCTGGAGGTCATGCCGCCGAACACCGGGTCGGTGGACGAGGCCGGCGTGCGGCCATTTTGCTGCTCGTAGCCCAGCGCCAGGCCCCAGACGGGCGTGTCGTACTTGGCGTACAGCGACCACTGGCGGCAGGCCTGCGTGTCCGATCCGCTCTCGCCCGGGCAGTTGGTGCCCGCGGGGCTGGGGCCTGCGTTGACGGCATCGCGCCCGAAGCTGTAGCCCGCGCCCAGTGCCAGGCCGCCGAAGTTGCCGCGCCAGGCCAGCATGTTGTCGGCGCGCGAGTTGGGGATGTAGGCATCGAGCGAGCCCATGGCGAAGACGGCCGGGCCGATGATGTCCGAGTCCAGCAGTGACCAGAACAGCATGGAGTTCTGGCGGCCCATGGTCAGGCTGCCCCAGTTGCCGCCCAGTCCCACCCAGCTTTGGCGCCCAAAGCCGCGCCCGCCCTGGTTGAAGGTGCCCTGGTCGGGCGCAAAGCCCGACTCCAGCGTGTAGATGGCCTTGAGGCCGCCGCCCAGGTCCTCGCTGCCGCGCAGGCCCCAGCGCGAGGGCACCAGGCTGGTGGTCGATGGCATGCGGCTGAGACCGCCGCCCGCCGCCACGTTGTTCACGTGCTCCACGCCCACATCGACGATGCCGTAGAGCGTGACGCTGGAGGTGCCTTGCGCGAAGGCGCCGAAGCTGGCGCCGGAGCCGGCCAGGCCCAGCACGGCGGCGGCCGCCAGGGTCAGCGGGGAAGGGGTTTTTTGCATGGTGATGTCTCCTCTGGTTTGAAAAATCGTTGCCGTCTTGGCGTGGGTGTCCGCGCGCCTTTTCTCGGGCGCAGCGGTGCCCGGCCCCGCCGGGGGCGGGACTGCGGACAAGGGGTGGATGAGGGCGGAGGGGGCGGGCCGTTCAGGAGACCGTTCAGGCGCCGCCCGCCGTCACGGCACGGTCAGCGGCAGCTGAAGCTGGCAGCGCTTTCCATGTCGCCGCTGCCGTTGTAGCGGGCGGCCAGCGGATGGGGGCACAGCGGCCGGGTGCGCGTGGGCGACCAGGTGGCGGGCAGGTCGGTGTTGGCGCCGCCCGCATTGCCTGCGCCGCGCGCACTGGCGATCACGCGGTCTGGCGCCTGGCCTTTCTCCACCCAGGCCACGAGGGAGCTGAGCATGTCGAACTGATCGGTGGCCGGGCCGCCGCTGCAGTGGTTCATGCCGGGCACCAGGTACAGGCGGGCGAAGTCGGCTGCGTCGCCATGGTTGCGGCGCAGCGTGTCGTACCACTGCACGGTGTCGTCGCTGGAGAAGATGGGATCGGCCGTGCCGTGGTAGACCATGAGCTTGGCACCCCGGTTGCGCAGCACGGGCAGCTTGCCGTAGTCGGGCGGCATCATCAGCGACAGGCCGCTTTCCGTGAAGGTGCCGTTGGTTGCCTGCACCTTGGCCAGCATGCTGTCCACGCTGCCGTTCAGGGCGAACTGCGCGTCGTTGAAGCTGGCGGCGCTTTCCGGCGGCGTCTGCCAGATGAAGGCCACGGCACCGGAGTCGCGGCTGATGGGGTTGGAGAATTTCCAGCCGGCCCAGCCGGCCGTATCCAGGCCCGCGTCATACGGGAAGCTGCTGTAGATGCGGCTGCCGCCGCTGGTGGTGGCGCCCTTGAACAGGCCGGCAATGGTGCTCTTTTGCTCGGCGCTGAGGCAGCTGCCGTCGCGCGCGCCGCCGCAGGTGGGCACGTCGCGCGCCAGGTCGAAGCTTGCCTGGCAGGCTGCGCCGGCCTGCACCATGCCGTCGGTGGCGCCGTCCAGCGCATCGCACCGTGCCAGCACGGCCTGGCTGACCAGGCGGCGCTCGGCCTGGGTGAAGCCCGTGCCCAGATCCTGTGTCGTGGTGGCCAGCTTCGCATAGCCCTGGGCACCGGCAATGTTGGCAATGGCCGCCAGCGGCAGGCGCGTGCCGGGGTTGCCGGCAATGATGCCGTCGTACTGGTCGGCATAGCGAGAGGCCGCCACCATGGCGTGGCGCCCGCCGTTGGAGCAGCCGCCCAGGTAGGAGCGGTCAGGCCCCTTGCCATAGGCCGTCTGCAGCGCGCTGCGCGCCATGGGCGTGAGCTTGCCCACGGCCTGGTAGCCGTAGTCCAGCCGCGCCTGCGGATCCAGCCCGAAGAAGGGACCCAGGCTGCCTGCATGCCCGGCGTCGGAGCTGAGCACGGCAAAACCCATCTGCAGCGCATTGCCCAGCGGCCCGCCGCCCAAGGCTCCCACGGCCGTGCTCACGACGCCGTCCAGCCCGCCGTTGGCCTGGTAGAAAAAGCGCCCGTTCCAGTCGCGCGGCAGGCGCATCTCGAAGCCCACGGCGTAGTTCTGGCCATCGACGGTGCTGACGCGCTCGTGCATGCGGCCGGTCACTCGGCAGTGCTCGGCAATGGGCTTGCCTGCCACCGTCAGCGTGCCGGCTGCCACGGTCTCGGCGGCGGTGATGCGGGTGTTGGGGAAGGATATTTTCGCGGCCAGGTCCGTGCACGACAGCAGCGTGGCGGGGCGGGCTTCGGCCAGCTGCGCGATGCCGTCGCTCGAGCCGCCGCAGGCCGACAGCAGCAGGGCGGGAAGGGCGGCGGCCAGCGCGGCCGGCAAGGCGCGGGAACGGGTCTTGTGGATCTTTCTGTCCATGTCTGTCTCCTCGGAAGGTGGTGTGAAGCCTCAGCGCGAAACCGTTGCGTGGCAGCCGTTGCCCGCATCCGCATCGCTTTCTGATGGCCGCGATTTTGGTTATATTTAATAACCAATTCAAGCGGCCTTTGCGAATTTCTTATTGGGACTTCCCCTTGATGCCGGGGCAGGCAGCAGGCCGCACAGGAGACAGACATGGACCACGAAAAGCTCATTGCCATCGACATCCACACGCACGCCGAGGTGAGCTGCTGGAACCCGTTCGACAACTACGGCGAGGAGTACGACCGCGCCGCCGACAAGTACTTCGGCAACGGCCGGCGCCCGACCATCGCCGAGACCGTGGCCTACTACCGCGAGCGCAACCTGGGCCTGGTGATGTTCACGGTGGACAGCGAGTCGCAGCTGGGCCGGCGCCGCATTCCCAACGAGGAGATCGCCGAGGCTGCGCGGTCCAACAGCGACATGATGGTGGCCTTCGCCAGCATCGATCCGCACAAGGGCCGCATGGGTGCGCGCGAGGCGCGGCGGCTGATCGAGGAAGAGGGCGTCAGGGGCTTCAAGTTCCACCCCACGGTGCAGGGCTTCCATCCCTACGACCGCATGGCCTGGCCGATCTACGAGGTGGTGGCCGAGTACCAACTGCCGGCCATCTTCCACACGGGCCACAGCGGCATAGGCAGCGGCATGCGCTGCGGCGGCGGCCTGCGCCTGGCCTACAGCAATCCCATGCACCTGGACGACGTGGCCATCGACTTTCCCGACATGCAGATCGTGATGGCCCATCCCAGCTTTCCCTGGCAGGACGAGGCCCTGTCCGTGGCCCTGCACAAGCCCAATGTCTGGATCGATCTGTCGGGCTGGAGCCCCAAGTACTTTCCCCGGCAGCTGGTGCAGTACGCCAACACCCTGCTCAAGGATCGCGTGCTCTTCGGCAGCGACTATCCGCTGATCACGCCCGAGCGCTGGATGAAGGATTTCCAGGAGGCCGGCTTCAAGCCCGAGGTGATGCCCGGCATCCTCAAGGGCAACGCGGTGCGGCTGCTGGGGCTGGAGCAGCCGGCAGCGGAGAAGGCGGACTGAGCGCGCTCAGTTGTAGATCTTCTGCAGCAGCTGGATCAGCGTCCTGCGCTCGGCGTCGGTCAGGCGGTAGGTGGCATCCAGTTCCAATTCCGCCGCCGTTCTTTCCGCCCGGGCCGTGAGCTCGGCGCCGGCCGGCGTCAGGTGCACGCCCACGGCGCGGCGGTCGGTGGGGTGGGTGCGCCGCTCGATCAGCTTGCGGCGCTCCAGCGCTGCGATCAGGCCCACCAGGTTGGGCGGCATCACATCCAGCGCCGCGCACAGCTGGCGCGAGGTGATGCCGGGGTTGTGTGACACCAGGGAGAGCACGGAGAACTCCACCATCTTGAGATCGTGGGTGGCCATGCGCTCCACGAACACTTCGATGATGGACAGCGAGGCACGCCGGGCGTTGTAGCCCACCAGGGTGTGCAGGAAGGAGGCGTCGATGGACGGTCCCGGCGCTGCAGTGCTGGACGGGGCCGTGTTCTCTTCGGCAGGAGCGGGCTTGGGTGTGCGGGCGCGGGGCATGGGGACAAGGAGCTGAAAGCCGAATCATAGTGGGGCGCGGCTGCCATGTCCCGATGCCGGCGCAGCGCACTTGCCCTGGTGCTAAAAGTCGAAAAGATCGGAGAGAAAGCCTTCGCGCTTCTTGCGGCGGTAACCATCGTGGCTGGAGTGCTCGCGCCGGTCATGGGATCCGTCAGGGCCCGCGCGCCGTTCCTGCGGGCGTTCATAGGCTGCTGGCGCTGTGGGTGCCTGGGCGGCTGAGCGCTCGATGAGCTTGTCCAGCTCTCCGCGGTCCAGCCAGACTCCGCGGCATTGGGGGCAGTAGTCGATCTCTATGTTCTGGCGCTCGGAGATGATGAGCGTGGCATCTCGGCAGGCGGGACATTGCATGACAGTTTCACCTTTGCCTGTTCAGGCAGTGGCTCCATCGGCAACGATGGAGTGTGGGCCGGGCTGTTATGCGTTGAGGTCTCCAGCGAAGGCCGTTCGACTGCGGGGGCGATGGATAGTTCCCGTCGCTCCAAGCGCCATCACCATGTCGTGCCAGTTCATGCCGCCCCCGGGGCCGAAGGCCGTGGCGACTGGCCGCGTTCGCCTTCAGCCTGTCTTCAGGCGCGCTTCAGCGCCACTTCAGCGCCACTTCAGCGCCCCTTCAGCACCCCTTCAGCCTGTGCGTGCGCCATGTGGCCGGACGGTCCTACATTGCGGCCTGCCCCCTTGCGGGCATGACTGCATCAGCAACCAGGAGGACCATCCATGATGACTTTTCGCCATTCCCGCGCGTGGCTCGGCGCGGCCGGCATCGCCACCCTTGCCCTGGGCCTCGCGGCCTGCGGCGGGGGCTCTTCGGGCAGCACCAACCCCGGGCCGCGCATCTGGGGCTACATCCAGCTGCCTGACGGCAACAAGATGCGCTATTCGGTGGTCTTCCCCAAGGGGCCGGGGCCTTTTCCCGTGCTGATGGAGTACGACGGCTACGGATCGGGCTCGGTCACGGACCAGACCACCCAGGAATGGACCAAGGAAGGCTATGCCGTGATGGGCCTGAACGTGCCCGGCACGGGCTGCTCCACGGGCGAGAACCAGTGGGCCGACGCCTCCGTGGGCGCGGCCGGGGCGCATGCGGTGGAGTGGGCGGCGCGCCAGGCGTGGTCCACAGGCAAGGTGGGCATGGTGGGCTATTCGTACTCGGGCTACGACCAGCTGTGGGTGGCGGCCCAGCGTCCGCCCAGCCTCAAGGCGATTGCTCCTGGCAAGAACGTGGCCGATCCCTACCGGGACGTGGCCTATCCGGGCGGCATCCAGAACATCGGCTTTCCCGCCAACTGGTGGCGGCAGTTCCCCGCGATATGGCGCAAGGCCGCCGACGATGCCAGGGCGCTGGATGGCGATACCGGATGCGCCCAGGTCGTGGAGGACAACATCCGCAAGATCCAGCGCCCTGACCTGGACATGGCGCGCTGGCTGGACGAGGACCGCTTCTTCGGCGCCCGCTACGCGCTCAAGAGCGCCATGAACTCCACGCACCGCATCGACATCCCCACGCTGGGCACCCAGTCCTGGCAGGACGAGCAGGTGGGCACGCGCATGGGCTACTACGAGGACAGCATCGCCCCGGACAAGATGTGGCTGATCAGCTCCAACGGCGACCACCACACCGACAACGCCCCCTTTCTGCGCGAGACCATGAAGCGCTTTTATGCGCGCTTTCTCAAGGGCGAGAGCAATGGCTTCGAGCACACGCCGCGCGTGCTGCTGGCGCAGGAAATGCAGTGGATGAACGGTGGGGGCGACTATGGGCAGCTGCGTCCCTCGGCCGTGGCCAGCTTTGACCGGCTGCCCGTGCGCGTCACGCCCATGACGCTGTGGCTGCAGCCTGGCGGCGGGCTGGGCGATGCGCCGCCGCAGGCCGAGCGCCAGTCGGCCAGCTACCGCTACCCGCTGCCGGGCGCCGAGGCCAACCATCCCGACGCGGACACCGAGTCCGGCGCGGGCCAATGGACGGCCAGCCCCGCCGGGCAGGGCCTGCTGCGCTTCACCACGGCCCCGCTGCCGCGCGCGCTGAGCTTTTATGGCGAGGCCTCGCTGGACCTGTGGCTCAGCGCCACGGCCGGCGACACCGATGTGCAGGTCACCGTCTCGGAGGTGCGTCCCGACGGCCAGGAGATGTTCGTGCAGCGTGGCTGGCTGCGTGCCTCCATGCGCGCGCTGGACGGCCAGCGCTCCACCGCCTTGCGGCCCTGGGGCGATTTCACCGAGGCCGCCGTGCGCCCGCTGCGCCCCGGCGAGCCCACGCTGATGCGCGTGGAAATCCAGAAATTCGCCCATGTGTTCCGCGCGGGCTCCAGCCTGCGCGTGACCCTGGACACGCCTTCGCAGACCGGGTACTGGGCCTTCGACCATCTGTCCACGCCTTCGACCAACACCGTCTGGCTGGACCGCAGCCGGCCCTCGAAGATCGTGCTGGGCCACATCGCCTATGCCCATGAGCGGCAGCTGCCGGACTGCCGGCGCATGCTGCGCCAGCCCTGCAGGCCCAACGAGGAGGCCGTTCCTTCGGGCGTGGGCCCCCTGCCGCCGCTGTGATTTCATGCCCCGGTGTTGACCATGAATGAACGTTCGTTCATCATTCGGGGCATGAAAAAGAAAGAAGACATCAGCGAGCGCCGGGCTGTCATCGTGGAGGCCGCCCTGCAGTGTTTCGTGGAGCGCGGCTTTCACTGCACCAGCATGCGCGACATCGCGCAGGCTGCCTCGGTGAGCCTGGGCAACCTGTACAACCACTTCGACAGCAAGCAGGCCTTGATTGCCGAGGTTGCCACGCAGGAGCAGACCGAGCTGCTGCCCTTGCTGCAGGCGCTGGAGCGGGCCGCAGCCCCTTCGCTGCCTGTGGTGGCGCAATTCCTGGCCGCCTACCAGGCGCTGTGCCGCCAGCGGGAATGGGCCGTGCTCAGCGCCGAATGCCTGTCCGAGATCGCGCGTTCGCCCGGGCTGGCGCCGGCCTTCGAGGCCAACCGCAGGCGCATGCTCGACGGCCTGGCAGGCTTCATGGAGCGCGGGGCGCAGCAGGGCCTCTTGCGGCCCGCCGTGCCCGTGCGCCTGGCCGCGCAACTGCTGCTGGATGCCGTGGAAAGCGATGCGCTGCGCTTTGCGCTGGCGGTGACGCCGCAAGAAGACGCGGGGGCGGATGAAGGGGTCGATGTGCTGCATCCCGCCTTGCTGGCCTGCCTTCTTGGAGGCGAGGCATGGGGGGACGCGACATGAGGCACGCCACCGGCAGGGGCGCCCGCCTGGCGGGGCTGGACCTGGCGCGCTACCTGGCGCTGGCAGGCATGGTGTTCGTCAACTTCAAGCAGGCCATGCATCCTGCGCTGCAGGAGCCTGGCTGGCTGCTGTCGTTCTTCCATTTCCTGGAGGGCAAGGCCTCGGCCACCTTCGTGGTGCTGGCGGGCCTGGGCCTGGTGCTGGCCACGCGCTCGCTGGAGCCGGCCACGGCGCGCCTCTGGACGCTGCGCCGCGCGCTGTTCCTGCTGGTGGCCGGTGGCATGAACCTGCTGATCTTTCCGGCCGACATCATTCACTACTACGCGGTGTATTTCGTGCTGGCCATCGCCTGGCTGCAGGCCGGCGCACGGGCGCTGCTGGCCGGCATGGCGGCAGTGGCCGTGCTGTCCGCATGGGCCTTGCTGCAGCTGGACTACAGCCAGGGCTGGGACTGGGCGAGCCTGTCCTACCAGGGCCTGTGGGAGCCGGCCGGCTTTGCGCGCAACCTGCTGTTCAACGGCTTCCATCCGGTGCTGCCCTGGTTTGCGTTCTTCCTCTGCGGCATGCTGCTGGCACGCCTGCCGCTGGCCGAGCCGCGTGTGCAATGGGGTCTGGTGGCTTGCGGTGTTGCGATGGTGGGCTTGGCCTGCGCCGTCTCGGCAATTGCGGCACAGAGTGAATGGGCTGCCTGGCTGGCCACCGGCCCCATGCCGCCCGGCCCGGCCTACCTGCTGATGGGCCTGGGCTGCGCCAGCATTGCCATAGGCACCTGCCTGCGGCTGGCCGACCGCTGGCCCGCCGGACCGTGGCGCGGCCTGCTGCCGGCCGGGCGCATGACGCTGACCCTGTATCTGGCACACATCCTCATCGGCATGGGCCTGCTGGAAGCCATGGGCGCGCTGGACGGATCACGCAGCCTGCGCGAAGTGGCCGTGGCCGCCGCGCTGTACGTGATCATCGCCAGCCTGGCCGCCTGGGCCTGGAGCAAGAAGGTGGCGCAGGGGCCCGTGGAGTGGGTGATGCGGCGGCTGACGGCACTGGATTGATCCACAGTCTGGAAATTGCGCTCGAATGAAGTCATCGTTTTGATGGCCGCAATGCCTTGTTTGTCTACACTTGCCTCCATTCAAAAATGGGGGAGATTCAATGGCTGAGGCGGTTTGCAAGAAATGGCTCAGGGCTGTGATCGGGCTGCAATGCCTGCTGATCCTGGCCTTTGTCTTTCGGGGGTGGCTGTTGCCCGACCCATTGGGCCCCAGGCTTCCCTCAATCCAAGGCAATACAGTGTGGATTCAAAGCCATGGCGCTTTGCATCAGTTTGATCGGCAGGGCACACGCCTGCAGCGTCTGGAGTTGGCGCAATTGGGTTTGACCCCATCGGTCAGCAGCCTTCAGTTCATTGGAGAGAAGACGCTTTGGGCGCATGACCAGGGACGTGTGCATCGCTGCGATCTGGCAATGCAGCGCTGCGTGGCGCTGGATCTGCCCGATTTGTCCACACGCGGTGGCTATCGCTGGATGCGGGTAACGGCCGATGAAGCGCAGATTGTGGTCTCCGACGCATCCAATCACCGCGTTCTCGTTTACCAGCGCGACGCCGCTTCCAGTGCAGCGCAAGCCTATGTGCTGCTCAAGACCTACAGCGAAGGCCTGCGCTTTCCGAATCAGACGCTGCAGGTAGGCGAGCGCATGTGGGTGGCCAATACCAACCGCCATCAGATTGCGCAAATCGATACGGCACAGAGCACCCAGGCCGCGCCTGCCGTATTTCCCGTGGAATATGCGGGCCTGCGTTCCGGGCGCCGCTTCCCGTTCGCCATGCAGCTGGATGGCCAGCAGCGTCTATGGGTGCTGGTGGCAGACTCGAGCATGCGGGGAGCAGATCTGCTGTTGATGGATTCCCAGTTGAGGCCTGAACGGGTGCTGCCGCTTTCGCCCGACCAGGACCCGAACGCCATCGCCATGGTGGGTCAGGAGTTGTTGCTGCCGGACATGACCCAATTCACCGTCCATCGCGTGGATCTGGACGGCCGCGTGCTGGAGCCTTTCGGGGATGCTCCATTCCGCGGCGAGCTGGCGTCTGCCCGCTCGTCCTATGAATGGGGCAGGCGGTTGCCTTCGTTCCTGCTGGGCAGCATCGGGGTATTGATGGCTCTGGGACTGTGGCTTGCCTGGAAGGCGGGGGAATTGCGCCAATTGGGCGGCAAGCGCTGGCAGGAAGTGGGCGACACCGAAGCCTCCAGCGCGGCAGTGGCTCCCTCGCCGTCCCAGCACGCCGCGCAGGCTTCTCAAGCCTCGGAAGGAAAACCGCTGGTCACTTCGGTCACGGCGCTTGCGGGAAGCACCGTGAAGCGCAGGCGTGCGCTTGCCATGGTTGGCGTTCTGCATTGCCTGGTCGCTGGCGGGATGGTCTATTGGTTCTTGCCGCTTTTGCACCAGCGCGACTGCGGTCCGGACAAATCGTGCGATCCAACGGGCATGCTCGGTGTCCTGCTGGTGCTTTTGGCCGTGTTGCCGCTGTGTCTGTATGCATGGCTCTGGCGCAAGCTCAAGCAGCTGGAGACCATGCGCATAGCCACGGACGGGCATCGGATCGCGGTACGCATGGCACGCAGGACCCGCAAATTCGATGCCAGTCGCGTCACCTGCACGCGCCAGCATCTGTGGATGGGCCTTCGCGCCATTCCCCTGCGACTCAATGGCAGTCCCCTGTTCGACGAGGCCGCGTTCAGGCGCGAGATCCTGGCGCGGTTGCCGCAGCTGCAGGTGCGCGATGGCGCCTGGGACTTCGCCGTGGCACGCCACTTCTGGTCCAACAGCGGTGTGCTGGGCAAGGCCTTGGTGCTGCTGTACGTCGCGACCTTGCTGGGTTTTGTGGTTCGCCTGCTGGCCTGACGGGGTTGGCGACCCTGCTGTAAGATAGCCCTCCGCTCCGGGGTGCACGCCAGTGCTGAGATCCACACCCGAGAACTTGAACCGGGTCATTCCGGCGGAAGAAGAGCTTGCACCCCTGCGTGGCCGCCCATGCGCCACGGGCGGGGGAGCCTTCGGAGCATCACGTCCCAGCTCTCGAAGGAATTCCATGGACAAGGCCCGGCCCCAGGCGGCTTCTCTGGTCGCAGACCTGCTTGCATTCATCGCCATGGACGGCTGCACCGACGAGCAGTTCGATGCACTGGCCCTGCGGCTGTTTGCCTACCAATACGAATCGAATGCGCCGTTTCGCAGCTTCTGCCAGCGGCGCGGTGCCACGCTGCGCAATGTGAAGACCTGGAGCGACATTCCAGCCGTGCCCATTGACGCGTTCAAGGCCATGGAGCTGCGCAGCGAGCCGGCCTCGCCCGCGGAGCGCGTGTTCATGACCAGCGGCACCACGGGCCAGGCCAAGGGACTGTCCGCGCGCGGGCGCCACTTCCATCCCGCGCTCGATGTCTACGATGCGTCGATGACGCGCAACTTCGCGCAGCGCTTCATGGCCGGGCACGAGCGCCTGCCCATGGGCATCCTCTTTCCCGACGAGCAGGCCATGCCCAACTCTTCGCTGGCCCACTACCTGGCGCTGGCCAAGACGGAATTCGGCACTCCTGACAGCCGCTACTTCCTCACCCCCGACGGCCTGGACATGCCCGGCCTGTGCGCCGTGCTGGAGGAGTCCGAGCGCAGCGGCCGCCCCTATGCGCTGCTGGGCGCCAGCTTTAGCCTGGTGCATGTGATGGATGCGCTGCGCGAGCAGGGCCGCAGCTTCCGTCTGCCGCCGGGCAGCCGCATTCTGGACACGGGCGGCTACAAGGGCCAGTCGCGCGAGCTGCCGCTGGAGGATTTCTACGCCGACCTGGCCCGGCTGCTGGGCGTGCCGCGCAGCCACTGCATCAACATGTACGGCATGACCGAGTTGAGCACGCAGTTCTATGACGACGGCAATGCCACGCTGCCCTCGGTCAAGTCGGGGCCGCACTGGATACGCTCGCGCCTGGTCGAGCCCGTCACCGGCCGCAGCGTGGCGCCCGGCGAGCGCGGCATTCTCGTGCACTGCGACCTGGCCAACTACAACGCGGTCACCACCATCCTCACCGAGGACGTGGGCCTGTGGGCCGGCCATGGCGAGAACAGCGGTTTCCTGTTGCTGGGGCGTGCCGAGGGCGCAGCGGCCAAGGGCTGCTCGCTGGCGGTCGATGAATTCGTGAAGGCCGCTGCTGCATGAACATCGAGCGGATCACGGCCGGCTACCTGCCCGAACTGCCTGGTTTGCGCGAGGACGAGGTGCAGTGGCATGTGCTGCCCTTCGAACGCGGCGGCGTGCGGCTGGAAGTCTCCGTGCCCCTGCTGACCGGCCCGCAGATGCATGCGCTGGCAGCCCATGTGCGCCGTGCCGCCGACCGCCACCTCAGGGCCATGCCCGTGGCCGAGATCATCGACGCCATCGACCGCGCCATTGCCCGCCTGCTGGACCGCAGCGATCCCTATCGGCGCCAGGCCGAGGCCTGGCTGCCCGTGGTCAGCGGCTATGACGCCGACATGGTGCGCCTGGGGCTGACGGGCTTCTTCAAGACCTTTCGCGCCGCGCAGCTGCGGCGCTTCGTGGCCGAGGACTTTGCCAACCCGGCCGTGCTCGACGGCTTCCAGCCCGCGCCCAAGGGCGGCGCGGTGCGTGCCTTCGGGCCGGATCTGCTGATGCACAGCTGGGCCGGCAATGTGCCTGCGCTGTCGCTGTGGAGCCTGGTCTGCGGCCTGCTGGTCAAGGCGCCCGCCATTGGCAAGCTGGCCAGCGCCGAGCCGCTGTTCGCGGGCTGGTTCGCACGGCTGCTGGCCGAGGTGCATCCGCCGCTGGCCGATTGCCTGGCCGTGGTGTGGTGGAGCGGTGCGGGGGGTGTGGATGGGGCGGATGGCGCCGATGGCGTGGATGGCGGTGGAGCCGCCGCGCTCCACGCCGAGGCCGACACCGTGCTCGCCTACGGCGGCAACCAGACGCTGCAGGCACTGCGCCAGCGCCTGCCCGTGACCACGCGCTTTCTGCCGCACGGCCACAAGCTGGGCTTTGGCATGGTGGGCGCCCAGGCGCTGGACACGCTCAAGGCGCCCGCCGTGGCGCGGCTGGCGGCCTGGGACGTGATGCGCTACGACCAGCAGGGCTGCTACTCGCCCCATGTCTTCTACGTGGAGCGCGGCGCCCCCGTCTCTGCGCGTGCCTTTGCCGACTATCTGGCGGCCGAGCTGGCCAACCTGCAGCGGCGCTTTGCGCGCCGGCCGTTGGAGCTGGAGGAGGGCGCCGCCGTGGCCCGCTGGCAGCAGTCCGTGGAATGGTCGGGCGACGCGCAGCAGCTGCTGGGCCCGGTGGATGCACCCTGGAGCGTGGCGTACAGCGACAGCTTGCAGCCGTTGGCGCCCACGGCCCTGTACCGCACGATTGCCGTGGTGGGTGTGGACCGCCTGGATGACGCCGTGCCCGTGGTGGCCGAGCAGCGCGAATACCTGCAGACGGCCGGCATTGCCGCCTCGCCCGAGCAGCTGTACCGGCTGGCCGGCCTGCTGGGCGCGGCCGGCGTCACGCGCATCAGCGCCATCGGCTCCATGAGCATGCCCGAGGCCGGCTGGCACCATGACGGCCGCTTCAACCTGCTGGACCTGGTGCGCATGACCGAGATCGAGCAATCTGCCGAGGCGGCGGCGCAGCCGTTCGCCCCGTATGCGGATTGACATCCATGCACACCGGCACGACGGGCACAACGGGCATGACGGGCATCACAGACGGGGCTGACGGCATGGCGTTTCTCGATATCGAACAGGTGGTGTTCACCTACCCTGGCCGGCCGCCCGTGGTGGACGGCGTGGACTGGCGCGTGCAGGCCGGTGAGGTCCACTGCCTGCTGGGCCGCAGCGGCTGCGGCAAGACCACCTTGCTCAAGCTGGCGGCGGGGCTGCTCAGGCCGCAGTCGGGCCGCATTCTGCTGCGTGGCGCCGAGCTGGCCGAGCCCGGCCCGCAGCTGGGCTTCATGTTCCAGGCGCCCACGCTGCTGGAGTGGCATACGGCGCTGGGCAATGTGCTGCTGCCCGTGTCGCTGCAAAGGCGCCCCGCGCCGCAGGACGAGCAGCGCGCCCTGGCGCTGCTGGAGCAGCTGGGCCTGGCCAGCCACGCGCAGCGCCATCCGCGCCATCTCTCGGGCGGGCAGCAAAGCCGCGTGGCGCTGGCACGGGCGCTGGTGCTGGACCCGCCGCTGCTGCTGCTGGACGAGCCCTTTGCCGCGCTGGACGCCATCACGCGCGCCGAGCTGCAGGACGACCTGCTGCGCACCTGCCGCGAGCGCGGCACCACGGTGCTCTTCGTCACCCACGACATCAACGAGGCCGTCTACCTGGGCGACCGCATCGCCCTCATGCACGGCGGGCGCATCGTGGCCGATATGGCGGTCGATCTGCCCGCGCCGCGCACCCAGGCCATGCGCCACGGGCCGGCGTTCAACGAGCACTGCGCCCGCGTGCGCGCAGCCATGGACAGGACGGCGGCATGACGGTGTCCTTGTTCCATGCCCGCCTGCTGGCCGCCGCGCTGGCGCTGGTCCTGCTGGGCCTGTGGGAGCTGCTGGTGCGGCAATGGGGCCTGTCCGCCCTGGTGCTGCCGGCGCCCTCGGCCATTGCGGCATCGCTGTGGACGGGGCTGGCCACGGGCTATTTCTGGCCGCACATCCGGGCGACGCTCCAGGCCCTGCTGCTGGGGCTGGCGGCCGGCAGCGCGATCGGCCTGCTGGCAGGCATGGCCCTGGCTGAATCCGAGTTGCTCGAGCGTGTGCTCAAGCCCTATGTGGTGGTCAGCCAGGTCGTGCCCAAGCTGGCGCTGGCGCCGCTGTTCGTGCTGTGGTTCGGCTTCGGCATGCTGCCCACGGTGCTGATCACGGCGCTGATCTGCTTTTTCCCGCTGATGGAAAACACCCTGACCGGCCTGCGCCAGGTCGATGCCCAGCGGCTGCAGCTGTTTCGCATGCTGGGCGCCACGCGGCTGCAGACGCTGCTGCGCCTGAAGCTGCCCACGGGCCTGCCCGCCATTCTTGCGGGCCTGCGCGTGGCCGTGGTGCTGGCCCTGGTCGGCGCCGTGGTGGCCGAATTCATGGGCGCCAGCCGCGGCCTGGGCGCCGTGGTCATTGCCGCCCAGGGAATGATGGACACCACCCTCATGTTTGCGGCCCTGGTGCTGATCGCCGCCATGGGCCTGCTGCTGTACCAGGCCTGCCTGGTGCTGGAGCGCCGGCTGCTGCGCTCGCGCGCCGCCTGACCACCCTGAACACTTCCGAAACCTTTTCCCCAAGCGCCATGCACACTCCGCAATCCCCCTTCCTCACCCGCCGCAGCCTGCTGGGCGCCTCTGCCGGTTTTGCCGGCCTGGCGCTGGCCGGCAATTGCCTGGCCGCTCCTGTGCAAGGCAAGATCCGCCTGGCAGGCTGGAGCAAGCCCATCAGCGAGATCACCAACATCCTGGCCGAGCCCGACAAGGGCTTCTTCAAGGCCCAGGGCGTGGAGCTGGCCTACCTGCCCGGCGCGGGCGGCGGCGACGCCATCCGCAACATGCTCAGCGGCCAGGCCGACGTGGCCTTCACCGACCCCGGCTCCTTCTTCATGGCGCTGGACAAGGGCGAGAAGCTGGTCGCCATCTACGACATCTACCCGCAGAACGTGTTCAACGTGGTCTCGCTCAAGTCGGCGGGCATCCGCAAGCCGGCGGACCTCAAGGGCAAGAAGATCGGCGTCTACAGCCTGTCCAGCGGCACGCGCCAGAACCTGCTGGTGATGCTGCACCAGGCGGGCCTGAAGGAATCGGACGTGACCATCGTCGTCACCGGCCTGCTCAACTTCGCGCCGCTGATGCAGGACCAGGTCGATGCCACGGCCGCCACCGACACCGGCCTGGCCGTGGGCCTGCGCAAAGGCATTGGCGAGGTCGATGTGATGCAGGTGCGCGACCACCTGAACATCTCCAGCGACATGTTCGTGGTGCGCGAGGACACGCTGCGCGACAAAAAGGACCTGCTGCGCGCCTTCCTCAAGGGCTACCGCGACAGCGCCGCCTGGATGATGGCCAACCCCGATGAGGCCGCCACGCTGGCCGGCAAGCACGCCATCGACGGCACGCAGCGCGATATCAACCTGGATGTGATCCGCCTGCGCAATGCGTCTTCGCAGCCGCTGCAGGCCGGCAAGCCGCTGGGCAGCTTCGACCTGGCCGCCCTGCAAAAGGGCGCCGACGCCTACCGCGCGCTGGGCATGGTGCAAAGGCAGATCAAGGTGTCCGACGTGGTGGACACCAGCCTGCTGCCCGGGGCCTGAGATGGCACAGCCGTCTTCCCTGGGCCTGCAAGGCAAGGTGGTGCTGGTCACCGGCGCCGGCCGCGGCATAGGCGCGGCCATTGCCACCGCCTTTGCGCGCGAGGGCGCCACCGTGGTGGTCAACCACCTGTCCAACGACGAAGCCGCCGCCCGCACCGTGGCGGCCTGCCAGGCAGCGGGCAAGCAGGCCGGAGGCGATGCCTGGGCCATCAAGGCCGATGTGGGCTCGCAGCCCGCCGTCCAGGCCATGGCCGATGCCGTGGTGCGCGAGGCGGGCGCCATCGACATCGTGGTCAACAACGCCTTCAAACCCTACGCCTTCGACCCCGAGCGCCGCCGCCGCTTCGACGACCTGCAATGGAGCGACTACCAGGCCCAGTACGACGGTGCCTTGGGTGCGGCCTTCAACGTCTGCCGCGCGGTGCTGCCGCAGATGCGCCAGCGTGCGCGGGGCAGCATCGTCAACATCGCCAGCAACCTGGTGGAGCACCCCGTCGTGCCCTACCACGACTACACCACGGCCAAGGCCTCGCTGGTGGCCTTCAGCCGCAACCTGGCCAGCGAGCTGGGGCCCGTGGGCATACGCGTCAACTGCGTGGCGCCGGGCCTGGTCTATCCCACGCAGGGCACGCAGGACACGCGCGAGTCCTTCCGAGAATCTCTGATGGCCGCCACGCCGCTGCGCCGCCTGGCAAGCCCCGAAGACGTGGCGGGGCCGGTGCTGTTCCTGGCCTCGGAACTGAGCGGCTTCATGACGGGGCAGCTGCTGTTTGTCGATGGCGGCCTGGTGATGCGCTGAGCCTGTTCTAGAACTGCTCCCACTCCTCCGCCATCTCGGCTGCCGTGGTGCGGCGGGGTGCTGTGGTCCTGGCAGGCAGCGCCACAGGCGCGCTGGAGGCCGCCGCCGCTGCCGCACGCAGGTGCTTGGTACGGGGCGCGGCGGGGGCCAGCGCTGGAGACGGCCTGGCGGTCTGTGCGCGCGCCGGCACGGCCGCTGCCACCGGCGTGGACTTGGACAGGGCGGCCTGGGGGCGGGTCGTGTTCTCATCCAGGCGGAACACGCTGACCAGCTGCACCAGTTGCGCCGCCTGCTTGTTCAGGCTGTCGGCGGCAGCGGCGGACTCTTCCACCAGGGAGGCGTTTTGCTGCGTCACCTGGTCGAGCTGCTGCACGGCGTCGCTGACCTGGGTCACGCCCTGGGACTGCTCCTGCGTGGCGGCACCGATATCGGAGATCAGTTCGGCCACGCGGTGCGTCTGGGTGACGATGTCATTAATGGTGCTGCCGGCCTCGGCCACCTGGCGGGAGCCGGCGGCGACCTTGCCCACGCTCTCGCTGATCAGGCCCTTGATTTCCTTGGCCGCGTTGGCGCAGCGCTGGGCCAGCGAGCGCACCTCCGAGGCGACCACCGCAAAGCCCTTGCCCTGTTCCCCGGCACGCGCGGCCTCCACGGCGGCGTTGAGCGCGAGGATGTTGGTCTGGAACGCAATGGCGTCGATCACGCCGATGATTTCCTCGATCTTGCGCGAGCTGTGCGTGATGTCCTCCATGGTGCTGACCACGCCATGCACCACCTCGCCGCCGTGCACGGCCGTGGCGCTGGCCGACTGGGCCAGGCCCGAGGCACTGCGCACCGTGTCCACGTTCTGCTGAATGGTGGCGGTCATCTGCTCCATGGAGGCTGCCGTCTCCTCCAGGTTGGCGGCCTGCTCTTCCGTGCGAGCGCTCAGGTCGGCGTTGCCCGAGGCGATCTGGCTGGCGCCCGTGGCAATCGATTCGCTGCTGTGGCGCACCTGGCTGACGATATCTGCCAGGCTCGCGCGCATGGAGTTCAGCGCAGCCAGCAGGCTGGTGGTGTCACCGGGCCGCAGCGCCACGGCCACCGCCAGGTTGCCCCTGGCGACTTCCTGCGTGATCTGCGCCGCGTAGGCGGGCTCCCCGCCCAGCAGGCCCGTGATGCGCCGCGTGATGGCCCAGCCCACCAGCGCGCCTATGGCCAGTGCGGCCAGCGCCAGGGACAGCATCAGCCGCCCGGCAGCCAGGGATTTGTCCTCGGAGGCCTGCGCCGTTTCCGTGGCGCGCACCTGCTGGTGGGCCAGGATGTCATTGATGGAGTTGAAGAACGCGTCCTGGCGTTTGCGGAACTCCCCGCTTTCGCCAAGCATGGCCGAGACGGCCTGCAGGTCGTGGCGCGTGGCCGCCTCCATGAATTGGTCGAGCAGCGGCAGATAGGCAATGCGCGCGTTCTTCATGTTGTCGTACAGGGCAACGCCCTGCGGTGTGCTCAGGCCTTCGCGGAATTTCTCCATCAACTGGCTGATCTTCTGGCGCTGTGCATCCAGTGCGGCCTTGGCCAGCTTCTTTTCCCCGGCGTCCTCCATCAACGCCATGCTGCGCACGCCGCGAAAGATGAACTCCACCGAGCCCTTGATCTCCACCAGTCGGAGCAGGCTGGTGATCCGCTTGTCGGCCAGGTAGGCCACATCATCGGAGGCCTGTACCAGCTGGGCGCGGCCATACAGCGCAATCGACAGCGCGATGGCAATCAGAATCGAAAATCCCAGACCCAACATGGAGCCCGTCTTCATGTTTTTCAGGTATTTCATGCGTATTCCTTTCAGTATTCAATAGGGCTGCATGCCACGCAATCGGGCCGCATCGCATAAAAATCCGGATCAGGCCAATCGATGATGGCGTACCCAGACAGACGGCGGTATTCCATAATGTCCGGAGAAATCTCTGGAAAATGATGAGAGCGAGGAATAACCAAGCTGCGAGGAAATCTGTCCTATGCTCTGGTCGGTGGTCAGCAGCGATTCGGCCGCAAGATGGATACGGCTTTGCCTTATATACTCACCGATGCTGCACGACCGGCTGTTGCGAAAGGAAACCTCCAATGTGCGCCGGCTGACGCGGCAATGGTCGGCAATGGTCTGGATCGGTAGTTTCTTGTCCAGGTTTTCCTGTATGTATTGGAGAGCGCGCTTGACATAGGCGGGTTCCAGATCGTGCAGCCGTGCCTCGTCCATGGCCGTGAATCTGGATTTCTCCAGATAGGGGCTGATGGCCATGCTCTTGAGCCGCATGATGTTCAGCGCCTTCAGCGTGGACAGGGCGCCTGCAAAATCGCCCTGCGTTTCCTGTATGTGGTACTCGTAGACCAGGGCATTGCGGCACAGGCCTTCGAGCTGGTAGGTCCGGGCCGTGGACTTTGCCAGCATCACCGCCTGCAGGGCCTGGGCATATTGGCGCTTGCTGCAGTGCACCAGTGCGCTGCTCAGCCAGGCCCAGCCGGCAATCGGCGGGTTCTTGATCTGGTGGCGGACGCCGATGCGTTCAATGGCACGGATCACGCCAGCGGCTTCGCGGCGGCCCGCATCCAGCCCTTTGACCGAGAGCTGCAGCAAATCGCTGTAGGGCCAGGCCAGGCCCGTTGGCAGCTGACGGCCAACCCGCTCCAGCAGCGCCTGCAGGTCGGCGCTGTCGGGGGCGGCGGCACCGAGCTGGACCAGGCCTGAATCCGGGGGCGGACCGCACCACAGATTCTGGTGATTCTTGTAGAGATAGATCTTCCACAGAATCTGCGCCCTGGCCCAATTGATCAGGGCGGACAGCCAGGGCGTGATGCCCGGCGCCATCAATGCGAAATCATGGTCCTTGCCTTCGATCAATTGCAATGCGGTATCGAGCTCGCCCAGCCGGCTGTGCGCCAGCGCCCTCACATAGGTGGCACAGGCCATGGATTCCGGCTGCAGCAGCGCGGGATTGGCCATTGCCGCAGTGGCCAGTGCAATCGCATTGCGCTCTTCGCCCAGCTGGCAATGGATGAAGGCGGCTGCAATGCGGCATGAGACCACGCGGTCAGGCATGCGGTGCAGCTCGAAAATGGCCTGTGCTTCCTGCACATATCTGAGCACCAGCAGGGGATATATGGAAGGCTCTGGCCATTTGCAGGCCTGTAGCAATTCCTCGGCCCGGCTGATCTTGTTATATCCAGTATCGGCTTGCTGGTGATGGGCGGATATTATTCTCCATAATCTGGATGCGCTCTCATCTTGGTGGCCGTGGATGTGTTGCGTCAAAAGATTGAATGAGTAAGAATTCTTATATGAAAAAATCAATGGCCAGGCGGGTGCGATGCATTTTCCCGATGAATGCATCGGCAAGGTGCTTCACAACACCCTCCTGGGGAAACACTGATTGACTGGAAGAATCTTACAGGCCAGATAAACAATTGTTTACATTTGGATTTTATTTTTCTTGCCGGATCGCGCAGGCACTTGTCTTTTTGCGAAACTTTCTCTCTTGCGAATCGCCTAATTCGCTGATTGGACAGACTTTTTCTGATTGGAAAAATCCATTCAAATAGGCGAAATATTCCCTGGATTCCATGGGGTTGTTACAACGGCCAGACTCCAGCCAGGCCGCCCTGTCGGCATGGCAGGCGCTGGCCGCGCCTGCCCCGGCAATCAGAAGGCGTGCGATATGCCAAGCACCACCGAGCTGGGCCGGCTGCCTGCCTGGACCACCGGCCCCGCATTGCTGGCGGTGTTGATGGTGAAGGCGGCGCCCGCCTCGTTGTGGATGCGGCCCACGCCCGCATAGAGCTTGGTGCGCTTGGACAGCGAGTGGTCGTAGCGCACGCTCAGCGCACGCGCATCGCTCTGGGCGCGAGCCTGTCCGTGGTAGGCGCCATAGGACAGCAGCCACTGCCCCGCCATGCCCATGGGCACGGTCACGCTGGCCTCGTAGAAACGGCCCTGGCCGCTGGTGGCGGCAGGCAGGTCGTCGTGCCGCGTGGACAGCAGCAGCGCGGCACGCGCCACGCCGAAGTCATAGGCTGCGCCCAGCAGCGCATAGCGGTCGGTATTCACGGCCGTGGTGCGCCGCTGCATCCACGATGCACCCAGTGCCCAGGGCCCGGCCGCATAGTCCACGGAGCCTCCGTACAGGCTGGCCACGCTGGAGCCCGCCGCCTCGCCGAACGAATACATGCCGCGCACCGTGAAGCCGCCCATGTTCGGCGACTGGTAGCGCAGCGAATTGCTGGCGCGCAGCACCGTGCCGTCGCGGAAATAGTTGGCCGCGTTGCCCCAGATCAGGCCGGTGAGCGCATAGCTGGCCAGCGAGGTGTGCAGCGTGGTGTAGTGGCGCCCGGCCGTGAGCTGGCCCCAGCCGCCGCCCAGGCCCACGAAGACCTGGCGACCAAAGGCGAGGCCGCCCTGGCCGCTGGCCCCCGTGTCGCCGTTGAATCCGGCCTCCACCACATAGAGCGCGCGCTGGCCGCCGCCCAGGTCCTCCGTGCCGCGCAGGCCCCAGCGCGACCCGGCGATCACGCCGCTTTCCAGCCGCTGCAGGCCGCCATTGCCCGTGCGCGCCGACTCCACCGCCATGTCCACGACGCCGTACAGCGTCACGCTGCTGCTGGGGATCGCGGGCGGGGCCGATGTCTGCGCTTGTGCCTGTGCCTGTGCCTGCGCATGCACCTGGCTTGCCAGGGCCAGGGCTGCGGCGCCCACGGCCCAGCCTCCTCGTTGCAAGGTATTCATGATGTCTCCTCTATGGGGTATGGAAAAATGGGGCGCTGGCCGTTGCTTGCTGCCTGGTGTTGCCTGGTGCCGCCTGGCGCTGCCCCGTGCTGCCTCGATTGGCGTTGTCCGCTCAGTCGAGCCGGATGTTCTTCTTGGCGATCAGCGCGCCGTAGGTGCGGTTGTCCTGCGCCATGCGTGCGGACAGGGCGGCGGGGCCGACATCGTCCACGCGCCAGCCCTGGGCCAACAGCTTGTCGCGCACTTCGGGCGAATGCAGGATGCGCTCCAGCGCCTGCGACAGCCGGGCACGGTGGGCTGCGGGCATGGAGGCCGGCGCCATCACGGCATTCCACACCTCGATGTCCACCGCGCCCGCACCGATCTCGCGCATGGACGGCACGCCGGGCGCCAGCGGGCTGCGTTCGCTGGAGGTCACGGCCAGCGCCGCCAGCTTGCCCGACTGCACCAGCGGCATCACGGTGGAGGCCGGCAGCAGCGCCATCTGTACCTGGTCGCCCAGCAGGGCGTTCACCACGGCCGGGCCGCCGTTGTAGGGCACATGGGCCAGTCGCAGGCCCATGGATTCCTTGATCAGTTCGGCCCCCAGGTGCGTGCCCGAGCCCTTGCCGACCGAGCCGAAGTTGAACTGCCCGTTCTCGGAACGCAGGGACTGCAGGTAGGCCGCCGTATCGGTGGCGGCGGCGCGCGGCGCCACCCAGACCAGCGGCGCCGATCCGATCATGGCGATGGGCGCAAAGTCCCGCCCCGGGTCGTAGGGCAGCCGGGCGTAGAGGTATTTGGAGCTGGTCAGCGGGCCGTTGCCGATCACGCCCAGCGTATGGCCGTCGCCGGCCTTGGCCACGGCATCGGCGCCGATGTTGCCGCTGGCGCCGCCCTTGTTCTCCACCACTACGGGCTGGCCCAGGGCGCGGCCCAGCGGCTCGGCCAGCAGGCGCGCCTGCACGTCGGGCGAGGAGCCGCTGGCATAGCCCACGATCAAGCGCAGCGGGCGCGTGGGCCACGCATCCTTGTCGCCTGCGGCATGGGCGGGGAAGACCGGCGAGAGCGCGGCAGCGCACCACAGCAGGGCGGCGCGGCGCGTTGACGGCTGCAGCAGCGGCTGCCTGCTTGTCTGGGGCTTGTTCATGTTCTTGTCTCCTGGAATGTTCATCTGCAATCTGGCTTCAGCGCGAAAAATACCGGTTCATGGGCCCCAGGCGCGGCGGCAATCGGGAGTGCGGGCGCTGTGACACATCCGCAGGCAGGTCGCCGCGCACCGCCTGGCTTTGCAGCACAAAGGATTCGGCCTGCGCGCCCGGCAGGCTCCAGGGCGCAAGCCGCTCCAGCAGCCACTGCGCACCCTGGCGCGCGCCCTCGGCCGTGCAATGCTCGGCCAGCAGCACCACCGTGGTCTGGCCGGCCACGGCCTGGGCAATGCGTTCGCCGCCCACGGGGTAGGCCAGGTCCAGCGCGGGCGGCACGGCGCCCGCGCTGGCGCGCACCAGCAGGGCGCTGTCCTCGGCCTCGGCCAGCGCCTGCGTGGCTGCGGCGGACCAGCCGGGCAGGTCGGCGGTGGTGGCGCGCACCGCCACCAGGTGCGCGGCGGTGGAGGCGCCTGCCGTGGCCACCAGCGCGCAGGGCCGGCGTACAAAGGCGCTCAGCCGGGGCCGCATGCGGGCGGACCAGGGCGTGGGATGGGCGATCACATCGGCATACTGCGCCGTCTGCAGCGCATCCAGCCCCTGCAATCCATAGACCGTGAAGTAGCTGCTGCCTGCGGCAGATGGCTCACCGCCTGCATCCGAGCGGCCTGTATCCGAGCCGCCTGTATTCGAACCGCGTACATAGCGGCGCGCCCACAGAAATCCCGGCAGGCCCACGCGCTCGGGCACATGTTCCATGGCGTGCCAGGCCTCGTATTCCTCACGCGCATCGCTGCGGTCCAGTCCGTTCCACAGCGCAAGAAAGGCGTTGCTGCCACTCATGCCTGGTGCTCCGGCTGCACCAGCACCTTGCTGGCATGGCGCGCGCGCGCCAGCGCAAAGCCTTCCTCGGCACGCGACAGCGGCACGCGGTGCGTGATCATCTGGCGCAGCAGGGGCTGATGTTCCTGCATGAAGCGCACGACCTCGGGCCAGGCGCTCTCGGGCGCGCGGTAGGAGCCGCGCAGCTCCTGGTGGTTGCGCACCAGCGCCGTCAGGTCGATGGGCACGGGCGCTGCATGGATTCCCGTGATCACCAGCACGCCATGCACCTTGAGTGCGCGCAGCGCCGGCGCAATCACGGCGGCCGCGCCCGTGGCCTCGATCACGGCATCGAACCGGCCCCGGGCCAGATAGGGGGCAAGGGCCGCATCCATATCGCTGCCCTCGAAGTCCAGCACATCGTCAAAGCCCATGGCGCGCAACACCGCCAGCCGCGGCGCATCGCCATGCCCGGCCACCACCACCTGGGCGGCGCCTGCGGCCCGCGCGAACAGCGCAATGCCCTGGCCGATGTTGCCCGGCCCCAGCACCAGCACGCGGTGGCCGGGGCGCACGCCGGCCGTGCGCACGGCCTCATGGCTCACGGTCAGCGGCTCGGCCAGCGCGGCCACATCGCCCTGCACACCGGCCGGGACCGGCACGCAGTTGCGCAGCGGCACGGCGGCCCAAGGGGCAAAGCCGCCATTGCGCAGCACGCCAATGCCGCGCCGCGTGGTGCAGCCATCGAAGTTGCCGCTGGTGCAGGCCGCGCAGCGGCCGCAGGTGACCGAAGGCCGCACGGCCACCATCTGGCCCACGGTCAGGCCCGGGGCCAGGTTCTCGGCACCTTCGCCCAGCGCGGCAATCTCGCCGCTGAACTCATGACCGATCGTCACAGGCAGGGCGGGGGTCAGGAAGTGGTAGCTGCGGGTCCATTCGGCAATGTGCAGATCGGTGCCGCACACACCGGCCGAATGCACGCGCAGCAGCACTTCGCCAGGGCCGGGCGCGGGCATGTCCGCTTGGGTCAGTGTCAGGCCGTGGCTCGGCTCGGTCTTGCGCAGTGCTTGCATGGCGTGGGGGCCGCTGGCCCGTTGGAAATTGGCGATGGCGGCAGTGTCTCCATACGCCAGAGGTATGTCCAAGACTGAATTAGTATCTGAAGCATACGAAGCAAGTATGTTTTCAAAGGGTGAACACCTATGGAATTGCGCCATCTGCGCTATTTCGTCGCCGTGGCCGAGCAGGGCAACGTCAGCCGCGCCGCTCGCAAGCTTTTCATTGCCCAGCCGCCGCTGTCGGCCCAGCTCAAGCAGTTGGAGGAAGAGGTGGGCGCAGCCCTGTTCACACGCCTGCCGCGCGGCGTGCGGCTCACGCCTGCGGGCGAGTCCCTGCTGGAAGACGCGCGCGCCATTCTTGCGCGCGCCCAGCAGGCCCCGCTGCGCGCCCGCGAACGCCAGCAAAGCCGCCAGGGCGTGGTTCGCCTGGGCCTGGTTCCGTCGGCCATGCACTCGGTGTTGCCCGGCCTGCTGCGCCGCATTGCCGACGCCGGCTGGAACCTGCGCGTGGAAGCCCGCGAGATGATCACCTCGCAGCAACTGCGCGCCCTGCGCGCCGGAGAGCTGGACCTGGGCTTCGGGCGCCCCGGCAAGGGCGAGCCCCTGGCCGAGGAAGTGGCCGGCATGGACGATCCCTACTGCCTGGCCATGGCGCCATCCCATCCGCTGGCGGCTGGCGAAGGCGCGCTACCGCTGCAATCTGCTGCGCATGAGCCCTTCGTGGGCTTTGCACGCTACGAGGACGCCGACTACTTCGACCGCACCGTGGCCCTGTGCCTGGATGCGGGCTTCACCCCTTCCATACGCCACGAGGCCGGCCAGTTCGTCAACGTGCTCGCCCTGGTGGCCTGCGGCCTGGGCGTGGCCATCGTCCCCTCGTCCTTTGCCTCGCTGTACCGGGGCAAGCTGGTGTTCAGGCCGCTGCAGCAATCGCGCTACCAGAGCCGGCTGGCGGTGCTGGCCGTGGCCGGGTCGACTGACGGCGAAAGCGATGCAGGACGCGTGGCGCAGGCTGCCGCGCTGGAGTTGAAGCAGTTCGGGCGGAGATTGGCGCGGCTGCGATAGCAGGGTGCAGATGTGTTGATGGGCAGCCTGATGCTTTCACTGCGAAGACAGGGCGGGGCGGTAAAAAGCGGCACGGTGGCTCTGTTCGACCTTGCTGCAATAAAGATAGCTGTCGGGCCCGTTCGGCAAACCCCAGCGAGTCCATTGCACTGGATAAACAATCAATGAGCCACCGGATTTTTGATGAATGTCGTCACTTCGCCTGAGCTGCTCAAGCCAATGGCCTGAAGATTGTTCTGGTGGAATTGCATAACTCGATGGTATGCTTGCATACAAAGCGTTACGAAAGACGCGCTTTGTGCTTCCAATACAAGATTTTCGTAAACCCATGGATTGAGCCCTTGAGGCGATTTCCATGGGTTTGCGCGTTTCAGACTTATGTACATCGCCACAAGCATGCCAGGGATGGGGGCTTGCCGATCTTGGCGGATGGCCTGATGTGAGCGTCCTTTTGACGTGTATGCGCCTCCGGTGAGAGGGATGGCGCTGCATGCGCGTAAATGGGTCCGGTCATGTGCATGGGCTGTTGGGATTTATCGAAGGGTTTCGAGGGATGGATTCTTGAGCCAAGGGCTCAAGTGGTGCGCTGCTGTGCAAGAAGCTTTGACAGCGCACATCAAAGAAATTTAACGACTGTCAGGTTTTTTGATTAGCAAGCTAGCCAAAAACAAGGGCGCCGGGGAGGAGAGGATGGGAAATATCAAGAGAGGCATTCCAGCCATTTTTTCGCTGGCAATGCCTGGGCCATTGTGGGCCCGTGGAGATGTGTGGCTAGGCATGGCTGCAGTAGTCAGGGGTATTGCAGTCACGGCTGCGCAGATGCTGATCGCGCTCGCAGTATTTGCCCTGCCGCTGATCTCCACGGCCCAGACCGGGCAGCAAGATGGGTCTGCCGCCGCCCGGGATCGTTGGCGCTGGGCGACAGCAGATCAGGCCGAGTTGCAGGTGGTTGCGCTGGATGCGCGGCGCCAGCAGGTCGTGGTCAAGGCAGCTGGAGCGGAACTGGCCATACTCCGGCAAGGCGCCCAGGTTCCCCGTCTGTCTGTGTCGCTGGAGTCCGTATCCGGCAACACAGCCGTGTTCCGTCCCATGAACGTGCCCGGGCGGGAGTCTGTCGAGCGCATCGAGATCACTTCAACCGATGGCCGCCAGATGACCCGGAAAATCCAATCGGCGGCCCCTGCGCGGTCCATGACAAGTGGATGGATGGTTGTGTCGCCATGATGCGGGCGGCAGTGGAGAGCCTCCTGGCTGCAATGGCCCCCTGCGGGCAAATGGACCAACGGTTGATGCAGTGGCTGCGCAATGCAGCGGCACTGCTCCTCCTGGTACTGCTGGCAGGCTTTTTACAGACCGCAGCCGCGTCGTCGCAGCATCAGCAGGCTTCTGCCACTGCCCGGAAATCTTCGACCGATGAGCCGGGCATTGCGCGCTTCCTGCGCGATGACAAGGGTGTCAGCATCATCGAATTTTCCGGCAAATACGGTATTGACCTGCCTGCACCCGCCGAAACGGTGGGAAAGGAATTCTTTCGCACGCATGCCGATGTCTATGACTTCCTTGTGGTGTTTTCGAGCTTCGAATACCCCACTGCCTCAGCCGACGGAGAGAACGCGCTGGCTTTTCACCGGGGCGTGCGCAACGACACCGCTGGCATAGGCATCAAGCAATTTGACAACTCACAGGCGTATGGCAGCAAGGGCGTGTTGCAAAGCTATATCGACATGGCAGCGACCTCCCGCTGGACAAGCGCAACGTCCAGTGCCGACTATGAATCCATGTTGTCCACATTCGCGCACGAGATGCAGCACCGATGGGCAAGCCATGTCAAATTCCGGGACTGGAATGGGCAGATCAGTTCGGGGCTGCTCGGCAAGGATGGCTCCCATTGGAGCTACCTGTTGGAAAGCCATGGCTCGGTTCTTTACGGTGCGAGTTGGCGTGACAACGGCGATGGCTCTTTCACGGCGACGGATGCCGAAAGCACCTTCAGCCCGCTGGATCTGTACCTGGCCGGATTGATCGACAAGACGAAGGTGCCTCCCTTTTTTCTCATCGAGGCTCCCGACATCGATGCCAATGCACTGCCCCCTCCAGTGGGAACCACCATCCGGGGCATCAAGCGCATCGTCACGATAGACGACATCATCGCGGCCGAAGGGCCGCGCGTTCCCTCTGCCGATGTTTCACAAAAGACGTTCCGGTTCGGCTTCATCTATCTGGTCAGGCCCGGTGAAACCATCAATCCCGCAGACCTGGACGTGGTGGTGCAGGCCCGCAGGCAAGTCGGCCTGCGCTACAACGCGCTTACCCATGGCCTGGGAGCCGCCAACGTCTTTGCTGAACCGCCGAACACCACCTCGCCAGGCGTGCCCGGCACCACCTTGCCTCCGGGTGTTCCGGGAACAGGCAATCCCGGCAACAATGCGGCCGGCCTGTCCTGGCTGAAAGCCCAGCAACGGTCCGATGGATCTTTCATGGACGCAGCGGGACTTGCGCCGCGTGACACGCTGCTGGCCCGCGCGTACCTGCGAACCGCCGACCCCGCTCACAGCGGACTGGGGCCGGCCGGAGCCTGGATAGCGGCCCGCCAACTGGGCAACACCGATTTTCTGGCCCGAAGGCTGATAGAGAGCACCGCCGGCGAGCGCCGGGCCGAGGATGTCTCTGCCCTGCTGGCAGCGCGCAATGGCGATGGCGGATGGGGTCTGGGCGAACGCCTTCGCAGCAACCCGCTGGACACGGCGCTGGCCATACAGGCCCTGCGCCTGGCCAACGCCGATGAGGGCGTGATCCGGCCTGCCGTGGACCTTTTGCTGTCATGGCAGAACCTGGACGGCGGCTGGGGCAATGCGGCCGCAAGCCCCAGCCGTGTCCATGTCTCGGCGCAGGCGCTCAAGGCCCTGGCCGGCCTGGCCAATGCCCAGCCGTCCATCGCCAAGGTCCGTCCTTTTCTCAAAAGCCGGCAGAACGCCGACGGCGGCTTTGGCGACGGCGCCAGCTCCATTCACGACACGGCCCATGCCTCCATGGCCATGGGCGCCGCCGGCTTCGGCTCGGAGATCGACCTGTCCGCAGCGCAGCGCTTCGTTGCCGAGAACCAGCGGATGGATGGAAGCTGGCAGGGCAGCGTCTACAACACCGTGCTGGCACTGCAAATGCTGCGCAGCGCGGCCACCGCCAACCTGGCGATCGGAAACCTGCAGGCTTCTCCGCTGCCGATTTTCGATGGACAGCGGGTCACCCTGTCCGCCAGGGTCGTCAACGCGGGCTCCCTGCAGTCCCAGGCCAGCACGGTGCGCTTCTTTGATGGCGACCCCGCCGCAGGCGGTGTGGCCATCAGCGCACCCATCCCCATTGCGGCCCTGGTCGGTGGAGATGGCACCACTGTGCAAGCCACCTGGAACACGACATCGCGTGCCGGACCGCGCACAGTCTTCGCTGTCGTGGATTTCGAGCAGCTGACCGCCGACCTGAGCCGGCAGGACAACATCACCTCCTTGCAGCTGATGGTGGAAAGCGCCAACCCACTCGCGGACCTGCTGCTGGGTGATGGCGATGTGCTGGCCACTCCTTCGACGGTGACCACCCTGCCGGCTACGATCCAGATCGATGCGCTGGTCAGCAACGCCGGCATGGCCGCCGTGAGACAGGCCAAGGCCGTGCTGTGGAGCGGTACCGGGGCCACCCGCGTGCGTGTTGCCGAAACCACTTTCGATCTGGCCGCACGCGCCACGACGGCACTGCAGTTCAAACCCACGCTGTCCGAGCCCGGCACCACGGTCTATACCGTGGAGCTGGACCCCGATGGGCTGCTCAAGGAAGCCTCGCGCGCCAACAACAGCAGTTCCGCCACGGTCAGGACGGCAGGCGGCGTCTCGCTCGCCGTGAGCAAGGCGGACATCTCGCTGAACCCGGTCGCACCACGGCCCGGCGCAGACGCCATGTTTGCCGTGCGCCTGCGCAATGCCGGCACGCTGGACTCGGCGTCCTTCAATGTGCGCTACAGCATCAGGTCCGGTGCAGGCACCACGGCGCTGATGACCAATGTGGTGCAGATCGCCGCAGGCAGCGCCGTGGAGCAGCAGATCCCCTGGCGCGCAGGTCCGGGCGGCGACTACAGCTTCATCGTCGAAATGGATTCCGAGAAGAAGAGCGGCGACAGCGATGCCTCGGACAACACCGCAGTGCTGGACTTCAAGGTGGCCGCGAAGGCCGGCCTGAATCTGGCGGTCAGCTACAGGGACCTGGCGTTTTCGCCGAGCCCGGCGCTGGAAGGCTCGGTCATGGCGCTCAATGCGCTGGTGCGCAACGTGGGCGACGTGGATGCCTCCGGATTTGACGTGGAGTTCTTCGACGGCGATCCAGCCGCTGGAGGTATTTCCGTCGGCGCCACGCGGGTGGCATCTCTTGCTGCCGGTGCCAGCACCACGGCGACCGTGAACTGGGAAGTCCCCACGGCCAGCGAACGCCTGATTTTTGCCGTGGTCGATCCGAAGCGCTTGCAGCCCGAGGAGATCACGCTCGAAGACAACGTGGCCTTCGCGTCGCTGAAGGTGTTGACGCTGCCGGACTTTGCGGTTTCGCAGGGCGCGTTGAGCCTGGCGCCGCCATTGCCCAAGCCGGGCGAGGCCGCCACCCTTGCCGTCACGGTCGCCAATCTGGGCGACCAGGGCGCCCGAAATCTGGTAGTGAGTGCCTTCAACGGAAGCCCTGTCGCAGGTATCCGGCTGGCACCCGATGTGACCGTGCCCACATTGGCCGGAAAGGCTGGCGCCACGGTGCATTTCTCCTTCGACGCCCCGGCCGATGCGGGCCTGGCCTCGATCACGGTGGTCGTGAACTCCGACGCGGCCATCAAGGAACGTGTGAAGGACAACAATACGGCGACCATTTCTCTGGCCACCCAGGTTGGCGACTATGCAGTGTCGGAGGCGTTCATCTCGCCCAATGGGGATGGCGTCAAGGACAGCACGGTGTTCAGCTACCGCCTGCCAGAGGCTATGCCCGTGACCATCCAGGTATCGGACGAACAGTCCCGGTTGTTACGCACTGGCCGACCGGCCGGCACTGCAGCCTCGGGTGCATGGTCCTGGGATGGGCTCGACGATGAGGGCCGGCTGGTACCGGATGGTCGATACGAATTGGTGGTGCGCAATGCAGACGGCCTGGTCCTGGGAGGCGCCACGGTCGAAATCGACACCAACCGAAGTTCCCTGCTTTCGGCCATGGGGACACCGTTGGGCATCAACGCCGGCCTGACCTGCTCCCTGCCCAGAAATGTTCCCGTGGAGTCGATACGCGAAGGCTCGGGTTTCTATCTGAATGTGCCCACCGCGCAGGATGTCGCCATCGACCTGCCTGCCGGCATTTACCGCCAGGACGACTGGGGCCGGGGAATGCACCTGGTGCTTGGTGGCCTATCCCGGCCGGGCGATGTTTCCAGCGTTCCCTCCGGGTGGCGCTCCTTTGTCGCGGACGAGCAGGGTACGCGCCTTGTGGCATACAACTCGGACTTGGATCATTTGGTTGCGTCCGGCGGGGAGGGGGAGGGGCGCAAACTCATTTCCACCAAGGCTCTGCGCTCCCTGATCAGTCTGTCCCATGACGGCAGCGAGGTGTTCGTCCATTTGGGCGACGGCAACCTGGGCGCAATCCACATCGGCACGGGAGCCGTGCGTGCACTGGGGGCGGAATCTGTTTACGACGTACGACTTTCGCCCGACAGGACACGATTGCTTGCCGAGGCCAGCGCTATCGGCACGCTGTTGGTCAACCTGGTGAACGGCCATGTGAGGGCATTGCCGAATGACCACCGATACTATTGGTCGCCCGATGGGCGCCTGGTGGTGGGCCAGACGCAGACCGAACTGCTGGTGCTGAATGCCGACGGCAACGAATTGCGTCAGGTCAGCCTGGAAAACGTGGTTGGGCAGGAGGCATGGTCCGAGGATTCTGCAGAGCTCTACCTTCCCGTCGCGCCGGACTGCACTGTCTCGGAAGATGGCGCTTCCAGGCGCTGTGCCATCACGATCCGCCGCATTGAAATCGTGTCCGGCCGCGTGACCGATATCCCGCCGTTCGTCGAAACCTTTGACACGGCCAATGGCCGCCCGGGCTCGCTGATCGTGCATTTGGTGGCTGTACCGGGTCGCCATGAAGTGCTTGCCAGCGTGAGCATGGGGGGTGACATCGGCGTGTCTCGAAGTGTTGTACCAGTCACCGCCAGTGGGGCCGTCGTGCGTGCGCAAAGCGGCCAGGACGCTCCCCGTTACCGCCTGATCGATCTGCGAAGCCCCCATGCGGTTTCCTCCCTGGCTTTCGGCGAAGCGCCGCCCTTCGTCCAGCCTGGATATGAGGGACTCGACCGCAGTGGCGTGAGCCGATTCATCGAATATGGCCGCGGGATACAGTACGAAGCTTGGGACAACCCGGGGCAGTTGTCCTCGTGTGTTCCCTTTGGTGATCGCCAGCCGCGGGACACCTATGTTTTCCGTACCCTTGCCAACCTGCAGACCGACCTCGTTTTGTCGCGGCGCGCCGATGGTGTGTCTGTCAAGGTGCACGGGGGCGTGGCGGACAGGAACTTCGCTCGCTATTGGCTTGACTATGCCAGCGATGATGCGCCTGAGACTTGGCATCCCATCGCCCCGCCCAGCTCCACGCCTCTGTGGGACAAGGATCTCGCCATGTGGGTTTCGCCAGGCGTGGGCCGCTATACCGTGCGGCTGATGGCGGAGGACCGTGCCGGCAACCGCCGACAGAAGCTGCGCCGTGTTGCCATTGCCCAGGCAGGTCCGCCGATTACCAATGTGGTGCGCGAGCCGTCCCATTTCTCGCCCAATGGCGATGGCACCAAGGACGTGATGAGTCTCAGCTACCGGGTCCTGGAGCCCGTGAACCTGGAGTTCAGTGTCTTCAATCGACAGGGTGGCCTGGTTCGGACGTTTTCACGCAACCATCCGGCCGGCAATGTGGATGCCTCCATTGTCTGGGATGGCCGCGACGACAACGGGCAGATCGTGGTGGATGGCGAATACAGAATCCACGTGGTGGGCTTTGATTTCTTTGTCCATCTGGACAACTCGGCACCTGTCATCAATGAATTGAAGAACGAGACACCGTTCTCTGACTGTCTTGGAAGCCGCTGCCGGAGGACGCAATTGAGTTGGGACGTATCTGACGCCTATTTCGACTCGGTGCAGTTGGAGGTGAGTGATAGCATCAATCCCGGACGCTGGAGTCCCTATGTATTGGGCGGCGATAAGCACAAGAAGCAACGCTATGTGCACCTTCTGTCGCTGGCGGAATATGTAGGAAAGCGTTATCGGCTGACTGTCGCCGATCTGGCTGGCAATCGTACGGTTGCGCAGTTTGCGCCTGCCCAGCAGGAATTGCGGTTGATTCTGGCCGGACAGATTCTTGCCAGGGATTTGCAGGAGGGGGAGGTGCCTGCGCCCCCGAATATCCACGGACCAATGTTTGGCGAGCGGGAGTTGACGTTGCGTCCTGCTTCGGGCATTGCACTGATTTTTGCGGAAACACTTGATGATCCGGTGGTGTCCGTGTCTTTGCAGTTCAATGAGGTACAGATCGCGCAAAAGGGAGAGTGGCTTGAGCAGCCCCATCTGCAGGTGTATCCCATAAAGGATGGTCAGAATGTGCTGGTGGAGACGCGGGGCCCGGAAAACCAAGTCAATCCGATACTGATGCAAGAACGCTCGTCCTTCGAGTCTGACGGGCCCATTCCTCAGAATTATGGTCTTGTAGGTTTTTACAACTCCAGCATCGCTGTGGACAACGGGATGAGCATGCGTCTGAAACTCACCGGAAAAAGCGGGGCGCAGTACATCACGAATGAGATCGTTACGAAATCCGGCAACAAGCTTTCAATCAAGGCCACCGGCCTGGATGAGAACATGCTGGGTGGGATTGTCGATCTGACAACAAGCCGGGCGGCCAAAAGGCTGGAGGTCTTTGTCTCCAGCCCGACTGACGCCTATCACGCCATCGAGCGGCGCATCCTGCTGCAGGAACTCAACTCCATTGTTCCGCCCGATACCATCTTTGGATTCCAGCAAAGCGGCCGTTACCTGTCCTGTACTGTTTATAGGGTGCGGGCGCTTGTCACCTTTGACAATGGCAGCACGATGCAGAAGGAAGACCGCATCCAGAATTGTGGTGGTGTCGACTTCCAGATCAGACCGAATTTCGCCTCCTCCTGCGAGGCTGATGCCTCGCACCAGCTGCATGGTGTGGTAAGACCAGTTCCGGCGGGAATTGTCATGACCCCGCTGCTGTCACTGGAGGTCTTTGCCGAAGTTCCCAATGGCGGGCGGCGACTGGTTTTCAATGTGGTCAATCCACGGTACCAGGACTATGAATTCACCTTTGACCACGGCGGCCTGCCGGGGGGTCCGGCGGTCTTTACGGGAATCACGACGGACCGCGATGGTGTGAAACGGTCTGGTTCGTTCAGAGCCCCCGTGGACCACTCTCCCGCTGCATTGCGCATTACCTATCCGCAGGAAAACCAGCGTGTCTGCGCGGTTCCTGAATTGCACCCAGCCGGCCCGGACAGGGAAGACAAGATAGTCAACGCCCTGCGGCCCCAAGTGGAAATCGATGATGCCGCCGGTTTTGACTACCTGCAGGAGTTCCGCCTGGGTGATGATGAAAATGCACCCTGGCAGCCTGTTGACGGAGCATTGCCCAGCATTTATGGGCCGGACCCCCGTGATTGGAAAGGGGAGGGGGCAAAAATGCCGTATGTCTCGCAGGAATTTGCCACTTCATCCAAGAAATCGCGTCCATACATGAGCGGCAAGCGCCTCGCCGGCGCACTGGGGCCGATCGTGAATATTTCCGGTCAGGTGACAAGCCGAGTGACGGTCTTTGACTGGTCTGGCGCACAGTCTTGCCGGCAGGTCAGGTTCTATCTGGACGGAACGCTGGAGGCCGGTCCGGCATCCGTGGACAAGCGGCTGTTTGCGCCAGGCACGGCCAGCACTCTCGATTCGATGATCCTGACCATCCAGCCTCTGGAGCCCATGGCTGTGACTGTCGTGGTGCGCCGTGTGGTGCAGGGCAAGCTGGTGCCCGTGGGGAGCGGCGGGCTGGTACGGCACCTGACCAACAGGCTGTCGGTGTCCGCCGGTGCCCGTGACATTGTCTGGGATGGGCGCAACGATGCGGGCCAGTACGTGGAAGATGGCTACTACACCTTCGACGTCACTTACGAGGATGGCTGTGGCAACCTGAAAGCACCGAATCCCGACAACGAATTGAATCCGGTGCGCCGCAGCCTGCAGGTCGAGGTGGACAGGACAGCGCCCGCGCTGCTGCTGGACAAGCCATTGGCCGGGGAGGTCACGCAGTCGTTCCTGGACATTGTCGGCAGTGCCACGGACAAGAACCTGCAGCAGTGGATTCTGGACTACAGCCAGGGCGACGTGTGGACCGCGCTGGCCTCGCAGACCTCGGGAGTCGATCTGCGCAAGCTCGCAGCGCTGGATGCCAGTTCGCTGGAGGGCGTGGTCACGCTGCGCCTGCGGGCTTTCGACCGGGCGGAACTGAGCTCTGAACTCACCCGAGACCTGAGGCTCAAGGCCCCCGTGGCACTGATCCGCAAGTTCGCAGTGACACCCAGCACTTTCTCCCCCAATGGAGATGGCCGGCTGGATAGCGTGCGCGTGACCTATGACGTGCTGCAGCCGGCGTTTGTCGATCTGACAATCCGGCGAGGTGCTTTGGTCGTGCGCCGTCTGGTGTCCCAGTCCCTGGCATCTCCCGGCGAAACCGTGGTGATCTGGGATGGTCTCAATGACGCGCTCGCACCCGCTCCCGACGCGGAGTACACGGTGGAGATCCGGGCCACTTCCCGCGCCGACCAGACCAACGTCCAGAAGGAGGAAAGTGCGGTGCTGCTGGACGCCACGCCACCGCTGTTCACGCTGGATTCGGTACTGGGCGAATTCATGCCTGGAAATGCTGGACTTGTGGGCTCCGTGTCCGACAGGATGCTGCGTGACTATCAGATCTTCGTCGAGGGCCCGCTGCCATCGACCAAGCGGGCATTGATGGCCGAGGGGTCTGAGGTCCTGGTCAAGTCTGCGCTGGGCAGCCTTCAGCAACTGGGCCTGGATGACGCCCGCTATCGCCTCAAGGTCATCGCCAGCGACGAGGCAGAGAATGCCTCCAGCTACCAGTCTGCAGAATTCGAGCTGGACTCGAAGCTCCCCGAGGTCTCGTTTTCCAGTCCGGCACCGGGCACCTTTGTCAGCCGGGTGCGGCCGGCAGATGTGGCCGGCCTGGTGGCCGACCACAATCTGGCGAGTGCGCAACTGATGATCAATGGACACGCCGTTCAAGCGGTGCCCGTCGTGTCCTCGCCGGCAGCCCTGTCCCTGGCCTTCGATGGTGCGGCCCTGCAGGACGGCCGCTACAGCATGCAGCTGGTAGGCACCGACAAGGCCGGCAATGTGGGCCAGGCCACCGTCAGTATCAATGTCGACCAAACGCCGCCTGTGGCGCAGATCACCGCGCCCGTGGCCCATGCCGCCATCGGCACGATGGTGCCGGTGGTGGGTACGGCCAGCGATGAGCATATGGACTCGTGGACGCTGGAGCTGGGCAGCGGTGTTGGCGAGACGCTGGACGCTCTTACAGTCATAGGCCGCGGGACGGCCAATGTGGTCAATGGGGAACTCGCCAGATTGGTGGGCCTGCCGCCCGATGGACCGGCCACTTTGCGTCTGACGGTGCTGGACAAGGCCGGCAATGCCTCCAGGTTCGATGTGCCGCTGCAGATTGATGCCATGCCGCCCCGGCCGCCGATATTGTCGGGGCGGCGCGAGCAGCGCAGCGATGTCCGTCTGGGCTGGCTGCCGAACAACGATGTGGCGCGCATCGTGGGCTACCGCATCTATCGCAACGGCCAGAAGCTCAATGAGCAACCCTGGACGGGCACCGAGTATCTGGATGCCGGCCTGATCGACGGAGACCATGCCTACACCGTGACCGCGCTTTCCCGCAGCGGCGTTGAAAGCACGCACTCCAATGTCTTCCAGGTCCGTATCAAGGCTTCGGGGCCCCTGGCGCACATCAGCAAGCCTGCGAACGAATCGGCGGTGGGTGGCCTGCTTTCCATCGAAGGCAGCGCCTATGCGCTGACCAATTTCCTGGCCTACCGGGTCTCGATCGGGGAAGGGATCTCGCCCAAGGAATGGAAAGTACTGCGCACCTCCGCACTGCCGGTGCAAGGCGATGTGCTGGCTACCTGGCCCACTGCCGGTTTGCCGGAGGGCTCCGTCTACACCATCCGGCTCGAGGCCCAGGACACCGAAGGCGGCCTGTCAAGCGCCCAGGTGCGGGTGCTCGTGGACAACCTGCCGCCGGCCAAGCCCTTGGGGCTGCGCGCGCAGCTGTCCGGCACGCAGGATGTAAGCCTGACCTGGACGGCCAGCACGGAGCCCGATCTTGCCGGCTACCTGCTGTACCGCAACGGGCAGCTGGTTAATCAGTCCGACCCTGGCGACAACGCCATCCGCCCCTATCTGATCAATGGAACAAGCTATCTGGACAAGGCCTTGCCTGACGGCACCTTCGTCTACACCGTGGTGGCAGCCGACAAGGCGGACAACCTGAGCAGCCGCTCCGATCCGGCCAGCGTGACGGTGGACAACCGGCCGCCCAAGGCAGTCATCGTTCAGCCTTCCAATGGCGCAAACGTCGATGGCGTGACCTATGTGCGCGCAGAAAGCCCGGATTCGGACATCGCCTCCGTGCGGTTCGAGTACAAGGCCGACGCCGATGCCAGCTGGACATTGATTGGCACCTCCAGCACCAAGGCCCCCTACAGCCTGAACTGGGACACCAAGGCGCTGAAGCCTGGCCGCTACCAGTTGCGTGCCGTGGCCACGGACCTTGGCGGCCGCACCGATCCCGCGCCTGCAGCCATCAGCGTGGTCCGCAAGAATCTGCAAAGACCCATGCCGGCCACCGACCTCATCGCGCAAGTGGATGGTGGCGATGTGTCCTTGCACTGGACAGCCAGCCCGAGCAGCAGCGTGCGGGGCTACCATGTCCAGCGCATCGATGCGGTAGGTGACGTCACCCGTGTGACGACCGCTCCCGTCGTAGCCACGCAGCTGGTGGACGCAGGCCGACCCGATGGCCGCCATGGCTACCAGGTGTTGGCCGTGGATCAGGACGACAACGAGTCCGATCCCTCGTCCGAAGCGAAGGCCTGGGTCTATACCACCGCGCTCAAGCAGCCATACACCCCCCTGGCATTGGCGGCGACCCCTCTGCGGGGCCAGGGACCTGATGCCGTGCGCGCCGTCGCGGTGACAAGCATGCCGGAGACCGGCACACCCGCGACGCTGTCTCTTTCCCCGGATGCCGGGGGCGCATTCCAGGCGGATGCCGTGTCATTGGCCATGGGCGCCAACATCATCACGGCGCGCCAGACCGACGAAGCCGGCAATCGCAGCCGGGCTGGCCAGGTGCGTGTGGCGCGAGGAGAACTGCCGGCAGCCCCCGGACAGTTGCAGGCCGTGGCGTCCGGCGGCGTGCTGCGCGCCACCTGGTCCGCCAGCAGCAGCGCTGACGTGACGGGCTATGTGGTTCGTGTGGACGGCAAGCCCGATCCCAGGCCGTTTGATTTCGTTGCCGCTGTGGCCAGTACCGAGGAAGGCAGCTACGCCCGGGCCGGCCGGGCCATCGATGGCAATGACGACACGGCCTGGCTGCCCGACGAGCAAGACCCGGCACCCTGGATTGAGCTTTCGGCTGCACGCAAGGAGCTTGTGCACGAGCTGTCCATTGTGTGGAGTACCTACATGGCGCCTCCGGCCAGCTATGCCGTCGAGGCCTGGGATGGATTTGTCTGGGTGCCGCTCAAACAGGACAACACCAATCAAGAGAAGAGTCTGCAGCTCGTGCTGGATCCGCCCTATCTCACGGAGCGCATTCGCATATCTCTGGGTGCGGCTGCCGATGGCGTTGCGGCGCGGCGGGTCGGCGAGGTGCGAGGCAGGTCGCTGGCCGTGCTGGGCGGCACCGAGGCCGATGTCGCGGTGCCAGGCGGTCGCCACACGGTTTCCGTGCAGGCATTGAGCCAGCTGGGCCTGCTGGGGATGGCGGCCAACGCCAGCCCTGCAGGTATCGGCGACGTCACGCCACCGCCTCCCGTGCAAGCCCGTGTCGAAGTGGACGGGGCCATGGCCACGGTGGGCTGGACCGAAAGCGCCGCGGATGACCTGGCCTCCTATGAGGTGCTGCGCGACGGCGTGGTGATTGCCACTGTGGCCGCCACCAAGCCAAGGTTGCATGTGGATGGCCCTCTGGCCAATGGCTCCTATGCCTATGCCGTGCGTCCGGTGGATGTCGTCGGCAATGTGGGCGATCTGTCCAATGAGGCCGTGGCGCAGATTGCTTCCGTGCGTCCAGGCGCACCCCTGCAACTTGCGCTGGTGGCGCCTGCTGCCGGTGCTGAACTGCGGCTGTCCTGGCAGGCGCCAGCGCCTGCGGGCGGCACGGCATCCTATGTGCTGTACCGCGCCGCTGTAGCGGGAGGACCCTACAGCGCGATCGCCAGGACGGATGCCCGGACCCTGGCCTATTCCGACCATGAGGTGGTCAACGGAGTGCGGTACTACTACGTGGTCCGATCGCGGGATGCGGCTGGCAACGAGGGGGATTCTTCCAACGAAGTGGATGGCGTGGCGCTTGATCGCATGGGGCCTTCTGCTCCCCTGATCTTTCATCCCACCGACAGCGCCCATCCTCTTGTGGTGTCGCAGTCGAGCACGGCCGTGCGTGTCTTCAGCGAGCCTGGGGCAAGGGTGCAACTGAGCCGCGATGGTGTCGTCCTGGCATCGGCCAGTGCCCTCGCAGGCCTGCGCAAGACACGGGTGTTCGATCGCCCGCAGTCCATGGCGCTGGCTTCCAGTGCGGACCTTGTGGCAAAGACATCCTTCGACGGACTGAGCATCTTCCATGTACAGCCATTGCTTGATGGCAGTGCAACACCAGCCACCCTGTACAAGTTGCCGGGCGTTGGCATGGGAGGCATCCCCGTGTGGTCACCTGATGCCTCCCAGTTGCTTGTACAGGGCGCTGGCGGCACGGTCCATCTTGTGCAAGTGGCTGATGGCAGTGTTTCGGACCCAGGGCTGGATGGCTCTGTCCGCATGCTGGACTGGCATCCTGATGGCAAGCGCTGGCTTGGTATGACGAACGGTGGTCGAGAACTGGTGGAGGTGCCGATGGGCGCTGGAGCCAGCCGTACCGTGGCGCGTGCATCCCGATGGTTCAGCAACTTCGCGATTGCTCCCGACGGGCAGCATGTGGCGGCCGTCGATGGCGGGCAACTCGTCCTGCTGTCACTGCCGGACGGGCATGTCCTTGCGCAGTCCCAGCCGGGAGCAGACGACTACGAGCCGCTGCAATGGTCGTCGGATGGGCAGTCTGTCTATTTCCTTGCCAGGCAAGGCGATGCGCAGGCCTACCAGGTGCATCTCCAGCAGGTGGGCCAGGCGGCGCCTGTCGTGGTGACGGCCCATGAAGAGGGTGTGGACCACTTCTCCTTGTCTCCCACCGATGTGCTTGCCTTTGTGCGTGGCACTCAGCTTCATATCGTGGACGCCGCCGGTGCGGCACCGCGGTCCATCGACATGGGCATCCATCCCGAAAGCATGGCGTGGGCCCGCTCGGGGCTGCTGTTCGTCACGGACTCGGATGGCGTCACATCCCTGGCATTGCCTGGAACGGCCCTGTTCCCGCCCATCGCACTGCGAGCCGGCAGAAATCTGCTGGTCGCGCAGGCTACGGACCTTGAGGGAAATGCCGGAGCGCAGTCCGCTGCCATCAGCGTGACATATGACGCCCAGGCGTCCGCCTTGCCCGATTTTTCCGTGCAGGGCGCCGATGTCACGATACTGCCCCAGATCCCCCGGGCTGGCGAGGCAAGCCGTGTCACTGTGGTGGTGAACAACGTGGGCATCGCCGACGCCCCAGGCGCCCGTGTGCGCATGCTGGCCACCTCGCCTGGCGGAACGCGTGTCGAACTGCTGAACACTCGCACCACGGCCATGGCGGCGGGCGGCAGCCAGATATTGCGAGCCGATGCCATTTTCGATACGGCAGGCAATTGGTCGCTGAGCATCGCGGTTGACGCTGATGACGAGGTGCAGGAAGTCTCCGAGGACAACAACGTGCTGGTGCTGCCAGTGCGCGTCGTGGGTGCGACTGCCGCACGTACCGTAGCGGTGGGTGTCTTCAGTCCTGCCTATTCCGTGGGGGCTGTGCTGAACGGCAGCGTCACACTCTTCAACGGCGGTGCGGACATCTCGGGACAACTTCAGCTGGGCATCGAAGACGCCCAGGGGCATGCCGTTGCCACGCTGCCGGCGCAAGCCCAGTCCCTGCTGCCTTACGGACAAGGCCGGAGCGTGGACTTCAACTGGAGCGTTCCAGCCATCTTCGACGGCCCGTACAAGGTGCGCGCATCCTGGATGGATGGCCCGGTCGTGCTGGCCCAGGCAACAGCGCCTTTCTTGGTCAAGCCCCATGTTCGGATCGAGGCCAAAGTCCGCAGTGACAGCGTCACCTATACGCCCGGCACCGTGGCGCGCATCGTGGCGCAGGTCGATCCTGCGGGTTCCTCCCCGACCCTTGGCAAGGCGCAGTCCTTCGTCCGCGTGCTCGACCCTGCTGGCAAGGCCGTGTTGGAGACCTCGGACGAAGTCGGTCTTGTCGCGGTCACCCAGATGGCCAGTACGCTGGATACGGCCGGCCTTGCCCAAGGCGCCTACACGGCCGATCTGTGGGTCGTGTTCGAGGGGAGGGAAGTCGCGCGCAGCAACACCACATTCGACATCGTGGCGGTCACCCATCCGGTGGCCTCGCTGACTGGCAACATCGTGCTGGACCGTGACAGGCTGCCGTACACGGGCAGCATTGCCGGCACGGCCATCCTGACCAACAGCGGGCAGACCGATCTGGGCGACCTGCAGTACGAGGTGGTTGTGCTGGAGCCCCGCTCGAACACGGTGCTTGCGCGCTCGTCGCACGGCGTTGCCTCTTTGGCGCGTGGTGCCGAAACGCGCTCGGCTTTCAGCTTTTCCGCGCAGGGCATGCCTATCGGCGCGCTGTGGATCCAGTTGCGCACCTCGTTGGCACCTGCGCCTGGAGCGGGGCGGATGTCCCTTGCCAGCGCACCGCAGCCGCATTTGCTCAGGCAGCGTGAAGTGGCGGTGTTCGAACTCGATCCACCGACGGTCCTGATCAGGCAGCCTGTGCAGGGCGCCCATCTGCGCGCGGCGCAATCGGTGCAGGTCGCGGCAACGGACCTCCTGTCTGGTGTGCGCACGGTCGAGCTCCAGGTCAATGGCGGCAACTGGCAGGCAACCACCCTGTCGGACCCGGTCAGCTCCAGCTATGTGGGGGTATTGCCGTCCCTGGCCGACGGCACGCATCAGCTCGCAGCGCGTGCCACCGACCATTCCGGCAACGTATCGCAGCCCGTGCAGCGCAGCTTTGTGCTGGACAGCCAGCCTCCGGTGATCGCCATCTCAGGTGTCGCCGAAAACGTGTACGCGAACCCCGTGACGCCCACCATCGTGGTGACAGATCCGAATCTGTCCGTGGCGCAGATCCGACTCGATGGTTCGACCTTTGCATCGGGCACGCGCATCAGCGACACGGGCTCCCACGTGCTCCAGGTGGATGCCATCGACCTGGCGGGCAACACCGCCAGCCGGACGGTGCGCTTCAGCATTCAGTCCACTACCGTTGACACCACGGCACCTGTGATCGACATCAGGACACCGCTGGCCGGTGCCTACCTGCGCCGCGCCACCACCGGCCTGACCGCCGCCATCGTGGACGCCGAATCCGCTGTGGCAGAGGCGCAGTTCAGCATCGACGGCGGAGCCTTCGTGCCCCTGGCCGTCGACACCAGCCAGAGCGATGCCAACCTGTATGCGGCCTCGCTGGACGCGCTGGCCGATGGTGTTCACAGCGTCGTCGTTCGCGCCCGGGATACGCAGGGCAACGAGGCCGCCACCGATGCACGCAGCTTCACCGTGGACAACACGCCTCCCGTGATCACCATCTCCGGAGTCGCCGCAGGGCAGTACGCTGCGGCGGTGACGCCTGTGATCGGCATCACCGATCTGGCACTGCTGGGCAGCTCCATCACCCTCAACGGTTCTGCCTATGCCAGCGGCACGCCTGTGGCCGCCAATGGCGACTACACCCTGAGTGTCGAGGCCGTGGACAAGGCGGGCAACGGCGCCACGGCCTCGCTGCAGTTCTCCATCCGCCTGCCCGTGGCTGACACCACGCCGCCTGCCGTCTTCATCGATCAGCCGGCCGAGGGTGCGCATGTGCGCCGTGCGGCGATACTGAGCGTTGCGGCCACGGACAGCGGCTCCGGCGTGGCTTCGGTAGAGCACAGGCTCGATGGACAGCCGCAGTGGAGCAGCCTGGCCCTGTCGCCCACCACCGGCAAGCACACACTGGACGTGGGCGACCTGCCCGATGGCGCACACGCCGCATCGGTGCGTGCCACCGACAACGCCGGCAACGTCTCGGACGTGCAGGTCCGACGCTTCACCGTGGACAACACGGCGCCCCAGGTGGTTGTCAAGGGCGTGGCTGAAGACGGCCGGTATACCGGCTCCGCCAGCGCCGCTATCGCGATCAGCGATACCCATCTGGCCAGCAGCTCCATCATGCTCAATGGGCAGCCCTACGTATCCGGCAGCCCCGTCGGCACGCCCGGCACCTATGTCCTGACCGCTGCAGCGCGCGATATCGCGGGGAATGAAACCGTCGTGACGGTCAGATTCCAGGTGACTGCAGGCAGTGGGGGCACGCCTGCTGTCACCATCACGGCGCCAGCGGCCAATGCCGTGGTCCGATCCGGCGTGCCTGTGCTGGCCAGGGTTGTGCCTGCCGCGAATATCAGCCGCCTGGAGATGGCCATTGCTGCTGATGCTTCCTACACCGCAATGGCATCGCGTGGCGGTGGTGCCCATGAGACGGTTCTTGCCCAACTGGCCGATGGCCCTGTCCTGTTGCGCGTGCGTGCTGTCGACAGCCAGGGCGTCAGCCATCCCGACGTGGTCCGCACGGTGACGGTGGACAACACGCCGCCTGCCATCGAGCAACTCAGCGTGGCCGATGGCGGCCGCTATCCCGCCGGCCAGACCATCTCGTTCAAGGTCGTGGACGCGCACCTGGAAAGCGTTGCCAGCACCCTGGACGGGCAGCCGTTCAGCCAGGGCCAGCGCGTGGGCCGTCCGGGCTCCCATGTGCTGCAGATCACCGCCCGCGACCGTGCAGGCAACCAGGCACAGCGGACCGTCGTTTTCACGGTCCTCGGCACCGCAGTGCAGGAGCCTGTTGCAGTGCCTGCTTGGCCCTCGGACCGGGCCATGCTGGTACTGATGTGCCTGGCCATGGCATTCGTTGCCCATCGCGCTCTCGGAAAAACACGAAAAAAATGATGTCTTCAGCTTCCTTCTGCACCCGTGTCAAGACCTCGGCCTGGCTGCGCCACCTGTGTGTCGTCATGGCTCTGGCCACTTTGTTCCCGGAGAGCGCGCCGGCCCGGGCTGCGGAGCCATCGACCCCTGCGCCCGTGACGCAGGAGGACGTGATCAACGCCATCTCGGCAGGCCGCGATGCCTCGGCCCTGCTGCGCAGCGTGGACAACCGGTCAGGCGGCGGCATTGCCGCGCGCAACACCACGGGCAAGCAACTGGCCCAGGCCTTTGAGGCCATGGCCGAAGCCGTGGCCACCGGGGATGTGGCCCGCATCCGGCAGGCCCATGAGCGCGTTCGTGCGAGTGCCATGCTGGCTCAGGAAGACAGCTTGGATCTCAAGGGCCGGCTTGCCGATCCGTCGCTGCCCGCAGCCTTTGAAGCGCGCCGTGCTTCCGTGCAGACGCAGATCGACCAACTGCTGCAGAAACTGGCCGCCGCCATGCCAGGGCTGGATGGCGACAGGCAGCAAAAGGCACAGGCCATGGGGGCGCTGCGCGAGGCGCTTCAGGCGACCAGCCACGCCCAAGTCAATGCTCCGGTACTTCGCGCCGCGATGCTGCCCGTACGGCCGCTGGGCCTGGCTGTGCGTGCGCCGGTGAACGCCCCGGCCATCCTGCCCAGCTACGAGGCGGGGCAGGAGGTTTCCGCCACGCCGGAGGACGTAGCCGATGCACCGGAAGCACCGCTGAGCGAGGAAATACTCGCCAAGGCCAAGGAACTCGGCTACGACTATGTGCGCATCTACGAGTACGTGCGCAACGGCATCCGCAGCGAGTGGTATGCCGGCAGCATCAAGGGCGCCCTGGGCACCTTGCGTACGGGCGCGGGCAATGCAGTGGACCAGGCCTCGCTGCTCATCGCTCTGCTGCGTGCTGCGGGCGCACCAGCCCGCTACGTGCAGGGCGTGGCGGAGATCGGCGTGGACGGCATTGCCAGCGCTGCTGGCCTTAGCGATCCCGGCCAGGTGCCCGAAATGCTGGCTAAGGCCGGCATTGCCTACTCGCCCGTTGTGCAGGGTGGGCGCGTTGCAATGGTTCGCATCGAACACACCTGGGTGGCCGTGCAGGTCCCCTACACCAACTATCGCGGCATCGTGCTCGATGCCTCCGGCAAGACCTGGTTGCCGCTGGATGTGTTCCACAAGACCCTGCAGCCCAAATCCGCCAGCGCGGGCCTGGCAGGTCTGGGCCTGGATCTCCAGGAGCTTGCCAGCCAGTACCGCTCCAAGGTGCAGGCGGTGGACTTCGGCACCTTCATGCGCGAGCGCGTCGATGCGGCACTGCAACTCAAATCCTTCAGCTACGAGGCCGCCGTGGCGCCTGCGCCCATCAGGGCTCAAACACTGGGCTTGCTGCCCAACACCCTGGCGTTCACGGTGGTGGCCGCCACGGCGGAATCCTCTGCGTTGCCAAGCGCAGTTCGATCCACGGCCCGCCTGCGCCTGTTCAACGACGCTGCGGGAGCCGGTGAGGCCGGCCTGGATATCAGCCTGCCCGTACACGACCTGTTCAACCAGCGTGCCACCATCAACTACATCCCGGCAGAGCTTGCCGACCATCGCGCCATTTTGTTGGCAGGCGGTCTGGACCTGGCGCCGGTCTACCTCTATCAACTGCGCCCGGAACTGCGCCTGGACGGCTACCAGCACAAGGTGGGCCTGACACCCCTGGCGGGCGGCAGTCAGGTCAAGTTCCGCCTGGATATCCAGACACCGGCGAACACGCAGACCGTGGAGCAGAACTTCCTTGTCGGTGCCTATCACGCCATCGGCGTGGGGCAGTCCGGCGTGGCCCGCAGCCCCACACCTTCGGCGCGCGATGGCGAATATGACGCCGCCCGCCTGCTGGATGGCATCGTCCAGCGCTACGAATCGCAGTGGAGCGCCTTCGAGGCAGGCGCCGCTGCGCTGAGCGGCGCCGCCGTCGTGCACCCGGCGCCGTCGGTGACCATTGTCAGCAATGCCTTGAACGCCTACAGCATCAATGGTGTGCCGTACACGCTGGAGTGGAAGGGCGTCACCATGGACGCTGCAGCACACCCCACCGAGGTCATCGCCGCCGATGCGGCAGGTGCGCGCAGGTTGCAGGCGGCCATCGGGCTGGCTGGTTCTTCGCTGGAGCACAGCGTTTTCCAGTCGCAGTTCGGCGCCGAGTCCGTGTCCGCGGACAAGCTCATTACCCTGGCACGGGCCCAGAACGCCACCGTGCTCACGCTCACCTCGCCCAATGCGCCTGAGCTGGCCGCGCTGCCGGTGGCACAGGCCACCCGGGCCGAACTGCGCTCCTGGCTGCAGTCGGGCTACAGCGTCGAGATTCCCGCGCAGAGCATCGCCCATGCCGCATGGCGCGGCATGGGCTGGGTCGTCAGTGATCCAGCCACGGGCGCCAGTGGCTACTTCCTCTCGGGCGGCATTGCCGGCGGGGCCACGGTGCAGAGCCCCTGGACGCTCCAGTTCCTGACCGATGCCCTGGCAGGCGCCCATACCGATGCGGCCAACAACGACCCGTCTTCGGGTGCCAGCGTCGAGATGCTCAATGCCGGAACAGACCTTGAAGGCACGGTCGGTCAGTCGCTGGCGGGGCAGTCGATGAGCGTGCGCGTACGTGACCGCGACGGGCGGCCAGTGAAGGGGGCCAGCGTCAGCTTCATGGCTGTTCGCGGCGGCGGAAGTGTCAGCCCGGCGACCGGCACGACGAACGCATTGGGCATTGCCAGCACCACGGTCACGCTTGGCCAGTCCACCCTCGCGTCGTCGGTCTATGTCCTGGTCAAGCCTGGAGACAAGCATGTCACGCAGGCTGGCCTGAACATCTTCGATGTCTCCGTAGCCTCTGCGGCGGGAACTCTCAAGCCCCCGCAGCCTTTGCGGGTGCTGGCGCTTCCGGGCGTTGCGGCCACCCTCACCACCAAGCGGCTTGGGCAAGGCAGTCCAGTGCCTGGACTGGCCAGTTTGCAAAGCAGCTTTTCCGTCGAGGTCCTGGACAAATTCGCCAATCCTGTGGCCAACGTCCGCGTCACGGGCACGGGCCTCGCACCCTCCGCAAATTGCGACCCTGCTGTCAGACCTGTACCCGCCACGGCGGATGGTCCCCATGACACCAACACCGACGGAGTGGCGTTCCTGGAAATCACTCCAGGACCGACCAATGCCACCCGGTCACCGGTACAGATATCCGCAGGCGGCCTGTCCACCACGGTCGAGGTCCAGGTGGAAACGAGCTGTTCGGCATGGCCCAGATTGCTCAGTCTGGCAAAGGCCTACTGGGACAAGGATGGCCGGCCCAGTGCCGCGACGGGTGCGGGCAAGCGCTTTGCAAGGCCCTTCGGACTGACGCTTTTTCAGGAGCGCGCCAGCACGGGTACGGACTCCAGCGGCCGTTGTGTCTTCACCGGAACACGCACTTTCGAGCCCACCGTGGGCGCCACGGCCTCACTGCAAGTGTCCGCCGGTGGTCGGGCGGTGAATTTTTCACAGGTGGGCGCTGCCGAGTGGCAAAGCCATGTCATCACGGGTGCCAGTCCCGCCAGCAACGATTTGCTCTGGAATCTGGGGGGAACTTACACCCTTGATGTGATGGGGACGGGCTGTAACCCCGTGTCGAGGAGCGAGCCATTGACCATGGCCTCGGCAGGCGGGGCCGTATTCGGCGTACGGACCGCCATCAGCGTGATTACGTCTGCCAATACCGATCAAGGTGTGGACCCCGGGCGCCTTTATCTGTCGGATGCGGGCCTGAACGTCTACCCCATACAGGTCGGCTTCCAGGTGGAGCCTGACGACTATGTTGCCCCAGCGGTTCAGGTGCGCGTGTTCGAGGACGGGCAGCTTGTGGCTGTTCGCCCTTCCGAGAGCCGGCAGAAACAAGGCAATGCACAGATCGAGCGCGGCAACCGCTTCGACATCGCCAAAACCTACCAGGCCGACGCCTACATTGACGACGACATCATCTCCGAGAAGATGGAGCTGCCCTTCAGGCAGCGCATCGTCACCAGCTACGACCGCGTGCTGCGCTTGATGCGCGACGTGGATATTGCCAATGACCGCTTCTGCGCTCAGGGCAGTGCGCTCAACTTCATCCTGAGCCAGAACGCCAGGATCACGCTGGAGGCCACCCGCCTCAGCGATGACGACAATCCGGTGCCCACGGGCAGCCCCGTGCGCCTGGTCGATGGCCAGGCATTTGCCACGGGCGCCAACAGCATCACGCTGGCGCCCGATGCCCTGCTGCCTGCCAGGAACGGCTATGCCTTCACCCTCACGGCCGTCAGTGAAAAGGATGGATCGGTCGAGCCCAACCAGGGTTTGGTCATCTCCAAACTGATGCTCAACGACGCACTGCCGGTGGGCAACATCCTCATCCAGGGCGTCAATGTCAAATCCGGCCGCATCAATTTGTCTGGCATGGGAATGGGCGTGGCCGCACGCGGGCCGCAGCTGGCGCTGCGCCCGTCCTACTCGTCCGGAGGATCGGGCAGTGTCGGCGTACTGGGCGTGAACTGGGGGCACAACTTCGATGCCTCCCTGTCCACCACGGCCTGCGGCGACATCCTGGTCAATGCCGGAGACGGCGGCTTCATCCGCTTCCTGCCCCAGGGCAACGGCTCGCTCACACCGGCCAAGGGCTACCACGGCACTCTGATCGCCAACAACGGCGACCGCAGCTACGACTTCTATTCCAAGGATGGCACGCGCTATCACTTCGGCTTCATCGGCGGCAAGCGCCAGTGGGCCCTGCAGTCCATCACCGACACCAACGGCAACGCGCTGACCCTCACCTATGACATCGGCGTGGATGCGCCCTTGTTGCAGGTACAGAACGCCTATGGGCAGTCCCTGCAATTCTTCTACCAGACCCGGGCCTTCGTGGGCTCGGGCGCTGCGGTCAACGTCCTGCAAAAAGTGCAGGGCCCCGAGGACATGGGGCTGGCGTTCGAGTACGACGCCGCAGGCAACCTTGTCAAGATCACCCGCACCGACGCGCCGGAGGCCACCGAGAGCTATAGCTACAGCGACCACACCGGCCCGCTGGGCATGTCCAACCTGCTGCTCAGCCACACCAACGCGCTGGGCCAGGCCACGCAGTTCAAATACCACTCCGGTCCCGTCCTGCGCCAATTCGGCAATGGCCAGATTCCTTCGTTCGAATCCACCGTCATCGGCGTCACCGCCGCCGATGGTGCCCACACCGCCTTCGCCTACAACGCCAAGCCGGAGGAGCCGGCCACCGATGTCACCGACGCCCGTGGCAAGCTGACGCGCTACGCCTTCAACAAATACGGCAACCCGCTCACCATTGCCGGCCCAGCGGGCACCACGTCCATGACCTGGGCTGTGAACGACGTGCTCATGCTGAGCAAGACCGATGCCAACGGCGTCGTCACCAGCTACACCTATGACGCCAACGGCAACCAGACCAGCGAGCAGGTGAGCGGTGGCGGCGGCACCCAGGCCGTCTCCACATCGCAGACCTGGCTGGCTCAGACCGCGCCGCCCTTCATCAAGAACAAGCGCCTGAGCTTCACAGACCGCCGTGGACTGACCTCCACAGCCAGCTTCGATGCGCGCGGCAACCTGACCGGCGAGCAAATGCCCGATGGCAGCCGCATCAGCCACAGCGTAGCCGCCAACGGAGACCGACAAAGCACCACCGATGTGCGCGGCAATGTCACCCACATGCGCTACGACGCACGCGGCATGCGCAACGCCGTCATTGATGCCCTGGGCGGCACCACCGCCGTGCGCCACGACAACCGGGGCCGGCAGATCGCCGTGGTCGATGCCGAAGGTCGCACCAGCGAAATGCAATACAACACCCTGGACCAGCTGACCCATATCACGCTGGCCGCAGGCACGGCCGATGCAGGCCAGCGCATCCAGACCTGGGATGCGGCGGGCAACAAGCTCAGCGAAACCGACGAAGAAGGCCGCACCACCAGCTACCAGTACGACGCCATGGGCCGCGTGCTGCGCAAGAGCCTGCCCTCGGGCGCCATCGTCACCACCTACGATCTGCTGGGCAACAAGACCAGCGAAACCAATCTGCGTGGAGACAAGACCACCTACGCCTACGACGACGCCAACCGCCTGGTCCTGCGCACCGAGCCTGCAACCCCGCCCAAGACCACCGGCTACGCCTATGACGGCGTGGGCAACATCACCACGGAAACCGACGCGCTCGGCCGGCAGACCACCCATACCTACAACCATCTCAACCAGCGCACGGCAACCAAATTTGCCGACGGCACCACCAGCACTGCCGTCCATGACGGCAACGGCAACAAGACCAGCGAGACTGATGCGCTGGGCCGCGTCACCACCTATGTCCATGACGCGCTGAACCGGCTGCTCAGCCAGACCATCGCGGGCCGCAGCAAGCGCAGCATGGTCTATGACGCAAGCGGCAACCTCATCAGCCGCACGGATGCCAACGGCAACACCAGTGCCTTCGCCTACGACGCCCTCAACCGTGTGGTGGCGGAGACCGATGCCCTGGGCCGTGTCACCCACACCGACTACGACAAGGTCGGCAACAAGCTGCAGGTCACCAACCCGCTGCGCCAGACACAGAAATGGCAGTACAACGCGCGCAACTGGATCGTGGCGCAGCAGGACGGCGAAGGCCACCAGACCCGGTACGGCCACGACAAGGTCGGCAACCGCGTGACGGAAACCTGGCCCAACGGCAACATCGTCAACTTCGAGTACGACGCGCTCAACCGGCTCATCCGCAGCGAGGACTCCATCGGCCTGCTCGGCACCACGGCCTATGACGCCGACGGCCACATCACCAGCCAGAGCGATGCGCGCGGCAACGCCACCAGCTTCACCTGGGACGCCATCGGCCGGCAGCTCAGCCGCAGCAAGCCCACGGCAGCGGGCAATGCCGTCACCTCCACCGTTTATGACGCAGCCGGCAACATCGTCAGCGTGACCACGCCCGGCGGCAACGTCATCACTACGAAATACGACAGCCGCAACCGCCCCATCGAAGTCCGCGACAGTCTGGGCATCGCCAGCGCCACCACCTATGACGCGGTTGGCAACCCCCTGACCCAGACCGATGGGCGGGGCAGGGTGCTGACCCACCAGTACAACGACTTCAACCTGCGCACGGCCACCAGCGACGGGCTGGGCCAGGTCGGCACGGTCGAATATGACCTGCACGGCAACAAGACCAGCGAAACCGACGCCAACGGCCACGCCACCAACTACCAATACGACGCGTTCCACCGCGTCATCGCCACCACCCGCGCCGGCATCCAGCTGCAAAAGACCGAATACGACGAAGCCGGTCGCATCCAGTTTGAAACCGATGCGCGTGGCAACAAGGTCGGCTACGAATACGACAAGCGCGGCCTGCTCGTCAAAACCAACCGCAGCCTGGGCGCCATCGACCTGTTGCAGCGCGACAGCATGGGCGACGTCACCCTGGCCACCGACCCCGAAGGCCGCACCACGGCCACCGGCTACGACAAGCGCCGCCGCGCCATCAGCGTGGCAGACGGCCTGGGCAACACCACCCAAAGCACGTTCGACCTGGCAGGCAACCTCACCGAGGCCAAGGCCCCCAACGGTGCCACCGTCAGCTACGCCTACGACTCGGCCAACCGCCTGGCCACCATCACCCAGTCCCTGGACAGCGGCCAGGCGCAGGCCACCATCACCTACGACACCAGCGGCAACCTGCTTGAACAACGCGATCTCAACGGCCAAAGCACACGCCATGCCTACGACGCGCGCAACCGCCGCATCCGCACCACACTGCCCGCTACCCAGGCCGGCGAAGCCGTACAGACCAATGGCTACGACAACGCAGACGGCCTGACCGAACACACGGACGCCAATGGCAACCGTTTCGTCCACACCCTGGACATCCGCGGGCGGCGCACTCAGACCGTCACCACGGCCAGCCAGGGCAACGGCCCGGGCAGCGTGCTGCAGACCACCTTCGGCTATGACGCCAACGGCAACCTGACCAGCACCGCCCAGACCGACAGCCAGGGCACGCGTACCGAAACCACCACCTACGACGCCTTCAACCGGCCCGTCAAGGCCACCGACGCCTGGGGCAACAGTCTCACGCACAGCTACGACCCCCAGGGCAACCGCATCGGCACCACGGCCGCCACGGCATCCGCCCCGGGCGGCAGCGTCACCACCATCGAGTACGACGCCCTCAACCGCCGCAGCAGCCAGAGCGGGGCAGGCGGCACCACCCGCATCAGCTACGACAAATCCAGCCGTGTCACCCAGCTGCTGCACCCCGATGGCAGCAGCACCAGCACCCGCTACGACAAGGCCGGTCGCGTGGCTGGCGAAACCAGCAGCACCCAGGCCACGGCAGGCGCAGGCAACACCCTGCTGGACGTTGCCTACACCTATGACGTCAACGGCAACCGCATCGGCAGCAGCAGAACGGAATCCCTGTCTGCCGCCAACCGCAGCGCGGCCCTCAGCGCCCACCTGCCCGGTGGCAGCAACAGCGCCAGCCACAACCGCACCCGCGTGGAAAGCTGGACCTACGACGCCCAGGACCGCCTGACCAGCCACACCACGCCCGAGCGCCGCACCACCTGGCAGCTGGATGCGGGAGGCCGGCGCATCCAGCAGACCGTGGTCGCCACCGTCGGCGCCACGGGTCCGCCTGTCGGCAGCCCCAACGGCCTGGAAACTGGTGCCTCGGCACCTGAAGGCACGCTGGACTACCACTACAACGGCCGTGACCAGCTCGTGCAGATCAGCGGCGTGGCCAGCGCCAGCTACACCTACGACGCCAACGGCAACCGCCTCACGCAGGCGCAGACCAAGGGTGCCGTCACCTCCACCACCAGCTACCACTGGAACGCCCAGGACCAGCTCGTCCGCGTGGAGCAGGACCAAGGCAGCGGCGCACAGACCCTGGCCCAGTACCGCTACAACGCAGGCAACCTGCGTGCAGAAAAATTCCTCAGCAACGCGGGCCTGAACAAAGCCACGCAAGGCAGCGCGGCTACCTACAGCCCGCTGGCCTACGAACGCATCCAGTGGGATGGCCTGCACGCCCGCCGCAGCTTCGAGATCAGCGGCGCCGACAACAGGCAGACTCTGCATAGCGACACCGACGCAGCCATGCTGGCCGGCAACACCGCCCCCTGGCTGTTCAACCGCACGCAATACGCCAACGGCCTGGGCAGCACCAGCAGCACCACGCAACTGCATGCCGACAGCAACGGCAACCTGGTGGCCACCGTTGCCAGCGAAGGCGGCACGGCCAAGGCCGACAGCCTGCTGCTGTACGGCGCCTACGGCAGCGTGGACAGCGAAGCCAGCGGCAACGCGGGCATAGGCCTCAAGAGCAACGGCAACAGCTTCGGCAGCTACTACGCGGACCCGGAAACGGGCCTGCTGTACGCCAGGGCACGCTACTACGACCCGGCCAGCGGCCAGTTCATCAGCCGTGACCCGGTGGAGGGTGAGGCGAGGCTTCCGATCACCTGGGGTGCGTACCAGTACGGCAGGTACAACCCGTATCGGTATGTGGATCCGAATGGGGAGCAGTCGACCTCCACCCTGATCGACAACGCTGCAGAAGGATGTGGCCGCTTCACCTGCGCCCTCTACGCCCTGGGCAAAGGCCTATACGTGGCCTCCACGCTGGGCTTTGCCAGCGTGCACGACCCCATGCGAGATGCCTACAACGAGGGCAAGATCAGCCAAGGTCAGTATTGGGGCGCAGGCGTGGGCGGCGGCCTGGCCGTGGCTGGACTGAACGTGGCTACTGGAGCTGCTGGAGGTGCCTTGGTGGGCGCAGCCAGCAGCACCGCAGGACGAGTAGCAGTGGCTGCTGTTGTAGGAGCCAGCAGCGGCGCGGCAGGCGATGCTGCCACGCAGGCGGCGCACATGGGTGGTGGCATCCAGAGTGGCTATGACCTGCAGCAAACGGCAACGTCGGCGGCCGTGGGTGGTGCGTTGGGGGCCGGATCGGTACCTCTGGCAAATGCCATCAAAAGCAGCCTGGATCGGAGGACCGTAGCAAGAGCACTGGCAAAGGAGCTCCAAACCACAGAGCCTGTGCTGGCAGCTAAGACGCCGACCATAGAAGCGGCAAAAGTCCGGCCAGAGGTGAGCGATACAACGCCGACACTGGTGGCCGAAGGGCCCAGGCTCCGAGCGACAGGAGAAGGGCAGTCGGCCACCAGGACAGCGAGGGCTGTACCCAGCGAAGGTCCCTGCTGCTTTGCGCCGGGCACGCTGGTCTCCACGGAGGAGGGCGACCGATCTATCGAAACCATCCAGGTGGGCGAGCGTGTCTGGACGCGCATGGAGGACGGTTCAGGCGAAGCCTTCCTGGCGCCGGTGACCGCAACGCATATCCGTGATGACCGTCCAATTCTGCGCCTGACAGTCGAGCAGGTTGCACTGCCGGGCGAGGAGACCGCACAGACTCGCACGGAAGATCTTCTGGTCACTCCCGGCCATCCCTTCTATGTTTCGGGGCGCGGCTTCGTCAGCGTGGAAGAACTGCAGGTGGGGGATGAACTGGTATCCCTCGCCACGCAAACCCACTTGCGCATGCGCGCTCTGCGCCTGGAATCGCGTCAGGGGACGACATACAACCTGACGGTTGAGACGGGGCACACGTTCTTTGTGGGGGGGCTGGGGACTTGGGTGCATAACGTGGGGCCGTGCAATACTTGTGTAAATGGGACGTGCGGCGTGGATTTGGAAGGCGCCTCTACAAATAAGCTGACGGGTGGAGTAGATGTAAGTGGTGTGCCTAGTTTCCCTATCAGAAGTGTTGAAAGCTCTTTGGGAAAAATTGATCAATTACGGCGGTCCTTGGAAGTTGGAGGGAGGCGGAATATAGCATTCGCAGAATACAATATTAATGGAGAGATTGGAGAATTAGTGGGGATTAGTGGTGGCGCCTCACGATTGGGGACTGTTGGAGTTCCTGAAAAGCGTTTATTTGAAACTATTGCGACAGGTAACAATTCTAGAATGATGGATTCTGAGGTAAAAATACTTGAGCATCTCGGTGGCAATATTCCATTTGATGCAACGGGTACATTGCATTTGTTCTCGGAACTGCCACTTTGTATTTCTTGCTCCGGTGTGGTTTCTCAATTTCATGAATTATTTCCAGGGATTAGAGTAATTGTTAATCATGGGCCTAAAAGATGATGCTGAATAAAGAAGCTATTATCTCCTGTTTGATTGATAAAAAAATCTGCACAAAAGAAGAGATGGAGGGTTGTTCTTTGGAGAATGTTGAGATGCTGGAGAAAAATGCGTCACTTAGTCTACCGCTGCAATATAGAGAATTTTTGCTTGGAATAGGGAGGGGGGCTGGCATCCTTTTTCAAGGAACAGATATTTTTTTTCCTAGTATTATTGGATTAAAAACTGATGCCGTTAATTTATTGAAAGAAAATGGTGAAAACTTTACTCTTTCGAGTGTTGATTTCGTATTTTCGATGCATCAAGGGTATGAGTTTTGTTATTTCAATACTTCTGAAGGAGATGACCCTCCGGTCTATCAGTATATTGAGGGCAGTGGGTCGCCTATGATTGTCTGGAAATCATTTAGTGATTTCTTAATGGATTCGATAGATATCTATTCTCGTTCGCGGAATATGTAGATTATCATGAAGATAGATAATTATTTAATTCGTGCATCTCAGGGGGAAAGCTAATTGGTGTCAATATTAAGGTCCACTCATCCTTATGCCATTATCAGCTTGCTTTGCATCCATAAATTGCCCAGCGCAAACAGCGTATGCAACTGCGTGGTGAAGCGATACAGCTCCATGGTTAAGACAACGCTGATGGCCTGACCGTGTATTGACCCAGTGAATTCCTGCTCAGGTGTTAACGTTGAAGGAAACGACGATGAGCACCCTGATAAGACGGTTCAGGTGAGGCGTTCCTGGCGGCAGTAACCGCAACGCATATCCGTGATGACCAGCCGATCCTGCGACTGACCGTCGAGCAGGTTGCACTGCCTGGCGAGGAGACCGCACCGACTCGCACGGAAGATCTTCTGGTCACTCCCGGCCATCCCTTCTATGTTTCGGGGCACGGCTTCGTGAGCGTGGAAGAACTGCAGGTGGGGGATGAACTGGTATCCCTCGCCACGCAAACCCGCTTGCGCATGCGCGCTCCGCGCCTGGAATCGCGTCAGGGGACGACATACAACCTGACGGTTGAGACGGGGCACACGTTCTTTGTGGGGGGGGGCTGGGGACCTGGGTGCATAACGTGGGGCCGTGCAATACTTGTGCGGATGGGGTATGCGGGGTTCAATCCGTAGGTGAGACGGGCCTGCTGTACGCCAGGGCACGCTACTACGACCCGGCCAGCGGCCAGTTCATCAGCCGTGACCCGGTGGAGGGAGAGGCGAGGCTGCCGATTACCTGGGGTGCTTACCAGTACTGCAGGTACAACCCGTATCGGTATGTGGATCCGAATGGGGAGCAATCGACCTCCACCATGATGACAACGCTGCAGAAGGATGTGGCCGCTTCACCTGCACCCTCTACGCCCTGGGCAACGGCGACGTCTGCGGCCGTGGGTGGCGCGTTGGGGGCCGGATCGGTACCTCTGGCAAATGCCATCAAAAGCAGCCTGGATCGGAGGACCGTAGCAAGAGCACTGGCAAAGGAGCTCCAAACCACGGAGCCTGTGCTGGCGGCGAAGACGCCGAGTGCCGATGTCGAGGCGGTACTGCCTAAATTAAACGATGCGACGCCCAAGCTGGTAGCAGAAAAGGACGCGCTTGTAGCTTCACCACAGACGCAGCCAGCCGTTAAGACTGTGCAGGCTAGGAGGGGTGAAGTAAATGGCAGTACTTCATTGGTGGAAAATAATACCGTCAGAATTCTTGGTGCGAAGGGCCCAAATAGTGGTAGAAATTTTGAACCGGAAAATGTCGGCGGTATTGTTCGTGAGCTGAATACAAATCGAGTAAAGGTAACAGAGCGCGGAATTGGTGTGGTTGAGGGGCATCTTGCGAGGTTTGGTCAAGATGATTCCAATAATTTTATTATTTCCAGACTAAAAAGTATTTCTAATGGCAAAATGCCTGCTGAACAAGTCGATTTAAATTTCTATACTCATGAATTGAGGGAGTATGTTCGATACAGAATGTTGGGTTGGGAAAAGGGAGTTCCATCCTCTTCGGATGAGGCATATCGACTATGGAACAATACCCACACGGCAACGCTTAAATATTATGGGCTTAACGAAAAGATGATACCAAATCCGCTATATCATAAGGATGCGCCATGATCTCTCGAGATATAAAAATTTTTATACTTGGTTTTTTCGAAAAACGGCCAAAAGGTGTAACTTGGTATAACTTGGAAGTGGCATTGTCTAGAGCAGGCTTTGGAGGTGAAGTAAATGCACTTGAATTAATGACGCAGTTGGTTTCTGAGGATATGTTGAGTGTTTCTGCTAGTGATATAGAAGCTCTTCCTTGGTATAGACTGACAGAAGGTGGGCGAAGATTTCTAAAAGAATGTTGCTTCAAGTGAGCGTTTTCGTCGAAGCAAGTTGCTTGATATGACGCGCTGTCACTGACAGCTACAACGCAGGCAACCTGCGCGCAGAAGAATTCCTCAGCAACGCAGGCCTGAACAAGGCCACGCAAGGCCGCACGGCCACCTACAGCCCGCTGGCGTATGAGCGCATCCAGTTGGACGGCCTGCACGCCCGCCGCAGCTTCGAGATTCGCGGGATCGACAGCACCCAAACCCTGCACAGCGACACCGACGCAGCGGTATTGCCCGGCAACACGGCCCCCTGGCTGTTCAGCCGCACGCAATACGCCAACGGCCTGGGCAGCGCCGTCAGAATCAGCCCCTGTCGGTTAACTGCGCTGGCCTTGGTGCGAGGTGTTATCCGGGCCTCGGCGCAGTCGGACCTCGCCATGAGAGAGTTGGTTCTCTTGACCCACGCAATTCAACGCCGCTCTTCAGCAGGCGCCGACTGTTCCTGGCCAGCCTTGGATGCGCGAGGAGGTGCACCGGTATGGGAAACCCCACAAGCGCAAGCGCCACCGCAAAGGGCAGCAGGCAGTAGAAAAGCACGCGCCTGGGCTTCACTCGCCAGACATCGGGAGCTGGGCCGGTCTTCAAGTGCCCCGTATTCCTGGCTGCAAATCAGTGCGCGGCGGCTGAACCAGAAGTGGCCAATGAATGGACCATGGCGGGTGCTACTGCGGATCGGCCTGGTGCCTATGCACCGCTTCAGCGTTGCGGTGCGCAAAGTAGATGCTGGAGCCCCTGGTGAACACCGCCCAGATGAGCAACGCATAAACGATCAGCTTGGAGACAATCCCCTGGGCAGCTTCCAACCCTGACAGCGCGGGGGCGGCAATCATCGCGACCAGCCCCACCACCAACAGCGGGCGTGCCCGGGCGTCGCCCCTCAGGATGCCGATGCCCACCACGGTCAGCACCACCCACAGTACATGCATCCAGGCCAGGAAAAGCAGCGGGATGCCCAGGGGCGCGACGCCCGACAGGAGAGCCTTCACCGTACCCGGAAGGAAATAGCAGGACATGCCTGCGCCCCACAACAGAAGTACGGCAGCGACAACTGTCAGATACCAGGGGCGTCGGATTGCGCTGGACTGTTCGTTGGAAGAAGGCATGTGACTGGCTACATTGAGCAGTTGATGGGAAGGAATGCCGTGGCATTTTGCCCAGGCTTTCGTGCCGCACAAGGCGGGATTGGCAGGCGCAAAGCCGCGCCGCCCTGCCTACATGAAATTGCGCGTATGCAGCGAAGCCAGCCGCTCGGCATGCCCGCGCTCGAAGCCCAGCCGCAGCAGCTTGGAAAACCGGCCGTCGGCCATGTCGCGCATGAGCTGCTGCACGCGGGCGGCGCCCCGGGCCAGGGCTTCGGGGGTGAGGGCGCCGGCGGCGATGAGGATCAGGGCGTCGAAGACTTCCTCGTTCAGGCCCGAGGTGCCGGCCAGGTTGTCGAAGCGCTGCTCCACGGCCTGGGCCAGCTGGTGCTGGAAGCCGGGCTCGTGCTGCAGGCGGTACAGCAGGTGGGACATGCCCAGGGCCACATGGCGCGCCTCGTCGCGCGCGGCCAGGCGGCAGATCTGGCGTGTTAGGGGGTCGGGCGCCTCGGTCTGCAGGAACTGCAGCAGGTGCACGAATGTGCCTTCGCCCAGCACCGACAGCAAAAAGCCTGCCACGGAAAAATCCGTCTCGTCCAGCAGGCTCTTGAGCGAGGCCTGGCCGCCCGCCGTGGACAGCGCAGGCTCGCGGCCGTGACGGCGGATGCGGCGCGTGAAGACATCGATGTGCCGCGCCTCGTCGGCCACCTGGATGGCCAGCGCCGCCTGCAGCTCGCGGTAGTGCGGGTGCAGCTGGCCCAGAAAGCGCGCAGGCACCAGCAGGGCCGCGTTCTCGTTCTCCACCATGTAGGTCATGAGCTGCACGATGGCGTCCTCCACGGGCGCGGGCAGCTCGGGTGCATCACACCAGTCGATGTCGGTGTCGGCGTTCCACTGCGCGGCCACGGCCTGGGCGTAGAGGTCGGCGGCGCTGTCGGTCCAGACCTGCAGCTTGTTGCTGAGCCGGAAATGGAAGGCCGGCGCTCCGGCTTCCACCTGTGCGCCACGCGCGGCCAGGCCCCAGGAAGGCTGGGCCTGCGCGGCCACGGCATCGCCGCCCGAGCGCGCATCGCTGCGGCCCGTCTGCGCCGCGCCCCGCCAGCGCCCGGCCTGGGCGCCGCCGCGCGCCACGATGGCCATGGCCTGTGCTGCACCCGCGCCATCCTCCCAGCGCAGGCCGTGGCCCTGGTCGCTGCACCAGCCCGACAGCTGGGCCTGCCAGCCCGGCGCGCTGCCGGTCACGCGCAGCTGCCCGCCCACGGGCAGGGCGGCCAGCGCGTGCTTGACCAGAAGATGGGCACCGGCATCGAAGCCCAGGCCCTGCAGGTCGATGACAGGCAGGGTGGAGGCGGGCAGGGCGCGGGCGTGCAGGGCGCCGCTGTCGGAATCAGGCATGGCCATGGCGCGTATCAGTAACGGTAGTCCTGCACGGTGATGCGGCCTTTGGCGTCGTAGAAGGCCTCGTCCGTCACCGCGCGCTCCAGCAGGCCGTAGCCCGTGCCGCGGCCCGGGTGCCAGACCTTCAGGCCTTCCAGTTCCAGCAGCGGGCGCACGGCCGCGTCGTCCCAGGACATGGCAAGCAGGATGTCGCGGAAGGCGGCGGCGCGTTCGGCATCGATGTGCGGGCCGGCCGTCATGTTGCAGTGGTCGAAGGCGCCCGAGGTGGCCAGCACGCGCGTGCCGCCGGCCGGCAGCGTGCCTTCGCGCGCAAAGGCCTGGTAGTTCTTGCCCACCATCCATGAAGCCTGTATCTCGCCGGCCACCATGGCGGCGGCGGCCAGGCGCTCGCCGCCGATGTGGTCGCCGTGCTTGCCGCCCAGCACGTCAAAGCGGCGCGCCGTGTAGTCGCGCCCGGCCAGCAGCCCTTCCTGGCGCAGATGGTCCAGCGGGATCAGCGTGGCCTGGGGCGAGTCCACCGCACCGAAGCCCACGGTCTTGCCGCGCAGGTCCTGCACGCTCTGGATGGGGCTGTCGGCGGGCACGACCAGCAGCGAATGCAGGTCCAGGTCGGTATCGCGCATGGCGATGGACTCCACGCGCAGGCCGCGTGCGCGGGCCATGCGGTCGGCGCGGACAAAGGCCAGCGGCGAGTTCCAGGCCAGGTGCACATCGCCTGCGATCAGCGCCTCGGTCAGCGACTCGTAGTTGGAATAGAGCACGTAGTCGAAGTAGTAGCCGCGCTCGATGAAATACGCCTTGAAGCCTTCCCAGATGGTGATCACCTTGGGGGCGTAGGCCACGGCGCCGAGCTTGATCACGGGGGCGGTTGTCGTCATGCGGAAGTCCTTTGCTGGATGGGGAAGGGGATTGAGGCTATCGGCAGGATCTGCGGCGCAGGTTCAGGCAGCGGCTTCGCACATGGCCTTGCCGAGCATGTCGTAGATCACGTCGGTGGTGGGCGCCATGACCGAGGCGGCACGCGCATCGCGGAACAGGCGCTCTATGCCCAGCTCCTTGCGGAAGGCGGCGCCGCCGCACACGCGCATGGCAATGTCGGTCACCTCCAGCGCGGCTTCGGCGGCGGCGGCCTTGGTCTGCAGCAGGCGCGTGCGCGTGTCGGGGCGGGCGGCCTGCACGGCGGCCACGGTGTCGTCGCGCAGCAGGCGCGCCTGCTCCAGGCGCAGCTGGGCGCGGGCCAGGTAGGCGCGGATGGTGGGCAGGTCGGCCAGCGAGCTGCCGCTTTCCGCAAAGCGCGTGCCGGCCACATGGGCCACGGCGCGGCGCAGTGCGCCCTGCATCAGGCCGATGGAGGTGGTGGCGATCAGCGTGGGGAAAAAGGGCATCAGGTGGCGGCCCTTCACGGCCTCGCCCTCGCCATCTGCGCCCAGCATGCGGGCGCGTGGCACGCCCACATCGCGCGCCTCGATGGGCGACGACGCATTTCCGCGCAGCCCCATGCCGTTGAAGCGCCCGGGAATGGACAGCCCCGGCAGGCGGCTGTCCACCAGCCACAGCGTATTGCCCTCGCCCTGCGTGGCGCGCGAGATCCAGACATAGGAATCGGCCTCGCCGGCCGAGGTGATCATGCTCTTGAGCGCATTCAGGTGGATGACATCTTCAGCGGCGGTGGCCGTGCCCGTGGGCGCCCAGATATGGCTGCGCGATCCCGCCTCGGACACGGCCAGCGTGGTGATGTGGCGGCCGGCGGCAATGTCGCGGCGCACCTCGTCATCGGCAAAGGGCTCGATCAGTGCCACGCCGCAGTAGTGCATGGTCAGCACCATGGCCGTGCAGGGGCAGTCCTGGGCAATGCGCTCGATGACCTGTACCGCCTCGGCCAGGCCCTTGCCCCGGCCGCCCACCTCGCTGGCGCTGATCAGGCCCAGCAGGCCGGCTGCGGCCAGCGCATCCAGCGCAGCGCGCGGGTAGCGCGCCTGCTCGTCAATCTGGGCGGCCTGGGGCGCGATGATCTCGCGCATGAGGGGTTCGAGTTGCTGCAAAACTTCCATCTGGGTTCACCGTAGGCATGCCCATGGCCGCCTGCCGAGAGGCACTTGCTGGAAGTCTGGGGAAATGCTGGAGCGCCGCGATGGCCGCTGGGCGCGCCTGCCGCATGCAGACCTGCAATGGCGGATGGGCTGGGGGAAAGAATGCGAAAGATTATGCGCCGGGTGCGCGACGGCCGGGCGCAATTGCCGGTGGCGCTTGATTTCGGTCAATTGGTGGCTGGGTACTGCCTTCGGCGGTTTCGGCCAACAGGCGGCGGGCAGCCAGGCGAGGATGCCTGCAGGAAGATCGTGGTCTATATTGCAGCGCCCATTGCCAGCGCCTCTTGCGGCCCTATCGGCTTGGCAAAAAAGTAGCCCTGGGCCAAATCCACGCCCAGGCTCGCCAGAGTGTTGAATTCCTCGGCTGTCTCCACACCCTCGGCAACCACCACGCTTCCTATCTCGTGCGCGAAGCTCGTGAGGCCCTTGGCCAGCGCACGGCGGCTGCGGTCGGTATCGACATCGTGCGTGATGCTCATGTCCAGCTTGATCATGTCTGGTTGCAGATGCAGGATGTGCCGCATGCTGGAGTAGCCGGCCCCCGCATCGTCGACTGCCAAGGTCGCGCCCCGGCGCCGCAGCGGCGCCAGTGCATCGGCCAAAGCCCTGTAGTCATCCACGGCGGCATGCTCCGTGATTTCCAGCGTCACGCGTGAGAGATCCCGGTCCGAACCCAGAAGCCTGGGCAACTGCCCTGACTGAATCAACTGCGGCGAGCAGTTGACGGCGAGCAGCCAGTCGGTGGGCAGGCTGCCAAGTGCGCCAAGCGCTGTGTCGATCGCATGGCGCTCCAGCTCCAGCCCCAGCCCCACCTCGTGCGCTGCCTTGAACCACTGGTCGGGCGGGCGACGTGGCTCCAGGTCAAAGCGTGACAGACATTCGAAGCCGTGCAGCTTTCCGGTCGCGACGGTGTATACGGGCTGAAATACAGGGCGCAGCGCATTGCCTTGCATTGCAAGCCGAATTTCGTGCGTCACTTTGTCTCTTGCATGCCGAACGGCAGAAGTCGCACTGAAATGAAGTCCCAATAAATCGGAGAATGCCCGCAGCAGCGACATATCGTGCACATTCAGCGCAGGATTGGGCTGGTGGCTGAAGCAGCACAAGGTGCCGAACAATTGGTTGTCATTCAGTCGGATGGGAACGCTCAGGTGCGAGCCGATAGGAATGGTGTGCGTTTCCGGTATCTCCTGGGCAGCGGCCAACAGGGAGGTGTCGGGAATCAACTCCGGCAATTCGCCATTGACCACTTTCTGGCAATAGCCCTCGCTCAATGGAATCTTCTGATGCTGGAAAATCACCCCGGCAGTGCTCTCGTCCACATGCTCCAGCACCCGATCCTCTTCCCGGAATCGGGCCACGAAGGCGACATCCATGCCGAGATGCCGACGAACGACAGACAGAACACGGTCGACTCCATCCAGTTCAATGGCAAAAGCGAAAATTCTGCTCAAAGGTGCGAATGTGGATTTACGAAGGGTCATTTCGTTGATCTGCTCTATCAGATGTGTACGCACATTGAATTCACACGCTGCCTGCGGGCTGGCTATCCTAGGTTCCGAGTGCGATGGCCAAGCGGTACGATATGAGTTGATAAAAGGAATGAATTATCATTAACCCGCTCCATTGACCGATACGAGGCACATCGTGGCTGCCACGCGATAGAGAATCCCAATCGCACCTCCAGTTGCAACCTCAGTGGCAACCTCGTTTGCAACCCAAAGCAGTAGTGAGAAGAACAGGCATAAGTATGCGCGGTTGAAGTGCGCAGGTCGAGTCCGTCTGTTCGGATTGACAATAGTTATGAAAATCCAACACGGGCAGCTGAAAGGGCCCGGCACTCCCTGGAAAGCCCCTCAAGCGCGTCAAGCCCTATGCCCTGGCTGTGGCTGTCTCAGGTCCTCCATCGGCCATTGCTTGCCCGTGTGACGAATGCGAGCCGGGTACTGGCGGGGAGTCAGCCCCAGAGTCTTGCGGAAAGCGACGCCCATGTGCGACTGATGGCTGAAGCCGCAATCGTGGGCGATACCCGCCAGGGAATGGGTGTCTGCCCGCATCATGGAGCGGGCCGCCTGTACGCGGGTTTCCACAAGAAAGGCATGCGGCGTCATGCCCAGCAGTTGGGAAAACTCGCGCAGAAACTGCAGCGGCGTGCGATGGATCATCCGTGCCAGCCGGGCAATGCTCAACGGCCGTGCAAATTCGGCCGCCATGCGCTCCAGGACAGGGCGGTACACCGGGCGCAAGGCCTCGACGCGGGCGGTGGGCGCATGGCATTCCATGAAGCACACTGCGGGCATGAACTCAAACCACACGGAAATTCACCGCGTCATCGGTCTCATCGGTGGCATGAGCTGGGAGTCCAGCGCCGAGTACTACCGGCTCATCAATCAGGGCGTGCGTGACAGGCTGGGTCCGCTGCGCTCCGCAAAACTGCTCATGTACAGCGTGGATTTTGGCCCCATCGAGCAGGCCCAGCATGAAGGCCGATGGGACGACGCCGCCGCCTTGCTGGAAGATGCCGCGCGGCGGCTGCAGCAGGGCGGGGCGGACGGCGTGCTGCTGTGCACCAACACCATGCACAAGCTGGCAGACCGCATTGCGGCAGCGGTGCGCATCCCTTTTCTTCACATTGCCGACCCGGTAGCCGACGCAGCCCGCACACGCGGCTACCGGAAGCTGGGGCTGCTGGGCACACGCTTCACCATGGAGCAGCCCTTCATGCGCGAGCGGCTGCAGCAGCAGGGTCTGGAGGTGCTGGTGCCGCAGGAGGCAGACCGCGCCGAGGTGCACCGCATCATCTACGAGGAACTGTGCACGGGTCGGATTCTTGAAGAGTCGCGGCGCACGTATCAGCGCATCATGGCGCAGCTGGCCGGGCAGGGTGCGCAGGCCATGGTGCTGGGCTGCACGGAAATCAGCCTGCTGGTGCAGCAGGAGCATTGCCCTGTGCCCGTGCTGGATACCACCGCCCTGCATGCGCAGGCGGCGGTGGACTTCGCTCTGGAGCCTTGAGCGGCCAGCGGGCCATGTCCAGGCCTGCTTTCAAAGGCGTGCACCCCCGGATTGCCGGGGCGCCTTGAGCCGTTGTGGCAACCCATCGGCACAACGCCTCGCGCCTCACGCCTCGATGCGCGCTGAACCACTAGACCACGGCGGCGCTGAACGACTCGGGCAGGCGCGCAAGCAGATGCGACAGCCGTTGAAGGCCCGCCTGCAGGCGTCCACGGTCCTTGATGCTGCCCAGGGAGATGCGGATGGCATTCACGGATTCGCCGCCGGTGGCGAAGGCCTGTGCCGGCGTGACGGCGATGCCCTCGCTGTCGGCGGCACGCGCAAGCTGCGAGGGGCTCCAGTAACTCGGCAGCTCCAGCCATACATGCAGGCCGTCTCCCGCGCCGCTGTACCGGCCGGCCAGCACATCCCTGGCCATCCGGTGGCGCAGGCGCGCCTCCTTGCGCACGCCTTCCATCAATTTTCCGGCCGAGCCGTCGAGGATCCACTGCGTGGCCAGGGCGGCCGTCAGCGGCGTGGCCATCAGCGCAAACGATCTCAGCGCGACCAGGAAACGCTGGCGCTCGTGCGGGTCAGGCAGGAGCACGAAGGCCACCCGCAAACCGGGCGTCAGGCATTTCGAGAGGGTGGAGATGTAGTACACCTGCTCCGGGGCAAACCTGGCGATCGGCGGCGGCGGGGCATCGGCCAGCAGCCAGTAGGGATCGTCCTCGACGATGCGCACATGGCAGCGCTTTGCGATGCTGGCGATCTCTTGGCGCCGGTCCTCGGCAAGCGTGATGGCGGTCGGGTTCTGCAGCGTGGGGTTCAGGTAGACCAGCCCGGGCCTGTGCTGTCGGCATGCCTGCTCAAGCCGCTCGGGCATGATCCCCTGGCTGTCCGCTTGCACCGCAATGATGCGCCGGCCGAACTGGGCCGCTGCGGCACGCAGGCCGGGATAGCTGGTGGGCTCGGTCAGGATCACATCGCCCGGCTCCGTCAGCGCAAGCACCAGGGCGGCAATCGCCGCCTGCGCGCCCGGGCAGACCACCAGCTGCCGGGCATCCACATCTCCGAACATGGGCTGCAGCCACCTGGCGCCCGCCTTGCGGTCGGAGTCGCTTCCCCCGCCCAGGTGGTAGGTCATCAGCAACTGGGCATCCGCACCCATCAGCACTTGCGCCAGGCCCTGCTTCAACATGTCGTCCAGGTCCACGCCAGCCGGCGGTGGCGGGGTGTTCATGCTCAGGTCCAGCACGGCGTTCAGCTCCACCTTGGGCGCCGCGACATAGGTGCCTCTGGCGCCGCGTCCCTCCAGCAGCTGGCGGCGCCTGGCTTCGTCGTAGGCGCGCGTGACCGTCGTCAGGTCCACATCCAGCTGGGCAGCCAGCCGGCGTTGTGGGGGCAGGCGGTCACCGGGCTTCAGCGATCCGTCTGCCACCGCTGCCTGCAAGGCATCGGCGATCTGCAGGAATCGGGGGCCGCCCTGCACGGCCAGTTGCGGCAACCAGAGGGGCAAAGGCTCATCTTGCATGGATTTAAGCGGCGACGTATGGGCTCATGTATGGAAATTGCTTTTGGGTAGTATGCGCCAGAAGGTGTGGCAGCACCGTGCTTGCATGGCCGTCGCTGACGCTCTCGCCTCCCATGTCCGGGAGGGAGGCTCCCCACCATGGACAGTGCCAAGTCATTGGCTGGAAGCTCTCAAAATGATCGATTGGGTCCCCATAGTCTTCGTCACCTTCAAGGTGCTCGTGTTCGGCACGGCCATGTTCTTCGCCATCAAGTGGCACTACGACCAGGGCAAGAAGAAGGGGGCGAGCCGGCGCGAGCTGCTCATTGCCAGCGGCAAGATCGTTGCCGTCTTCACGCTGCTGCTGCTGTGCGTGCTGCTCTTCACCTTCGGCCTGGCCACCATGCTGGGCATGGACCTGAGCCTTTGATGGCAGGTGGCGCTGCCAGCGCCGGGCCTGTGCCCCCAGGCCGTGCCCAGCGCGCGGCAACCATCCCCCAGCTGCCTATTTCGGTGTGAGCCGATACAGACCGCCCTTGCGGTCGTCCTCGATCAGCCACAGCGCACCATCCGGCGCCTGCGCCACGTCGCGGACGCGAAAGCCTACCGTCCAGTGCTCGGCAGGCGTGGCGCTCGCGCCGTTCACCTCGATCCGGTGCAGGGCGCGGGTCAACAGGCCGGACGCAAACGCCGAGCCCTTCCACTGCGGAAACATCTCGCCGCTGTAGAACATCAGGCTGCCCGGCGCGAAGACAGGCGTCCAGTAGATCACGGGCTTGGTGAGGTCCCCTCGCGTATCCGGGCTGGCAATGGGCACGCCGTTGTAGTTCACCGCATAGGAAACCAGCGGCCAGCCATAGTTCTTGCCCGGCTCGATCAGGTTGAGCTCATCGCCGCCGCGCGGCCCATGCTCAAGCTCCCAAAGACGCCCATCCGGCGCGAACGCCAGGCCGTAGGGCGTGCGATGCCCCGTGGACCAGGTCTCGGACGGCGTCAGATTCGGACCGTCAAAGACAAACGTGCGCAACACCGGCGCGGTCTTGGCGGCTTCGGTGTCCTTGGGCGGATCGATCACAGGAACCGACGTTGCGCCGGTCTGCCCCTGCATCGGATTGCCGGGCGCGGGCTTGCCGTCCAAGGTCAGCCGCAGGATCTTGCCGGCCGGCTGATTCGGGTCCTGGGCAGGCGTGAAGCGCTGCCGGTCCCCGGCCGTGAGGAACAGAAACTTCTGGTCCGGCGAAAAAGCCACGGCGGCACCCACCTGCCCGCCCTTGCCCTTGACCGGGTCGCGCCAGATGACCTTGAGGTCTTCCAGCGCAGCGGTGCCGGCACCGATCCTGAGCGTGGCGCTCGCAAGCGCCAGGCTCGACGTGCCGCGGATTTCTCCGGGCTCCGAATAGGTCAGGTAGATGGCCCCGTCGCTCGTATACGAAGGGGCCAGGTAGACACCCAGCAGGCCGTTCTGGTTTTCATGCAGCACGGGCGGCACGCCGGTGACTTCGAGCTTTTGCCCGTCCTGGGCCGCGAGAAGCAGCTTGCCAACCTTCTCGGTGACCAGCATGCGCCCGTCCGGCAGGAAGGCGATGCGCCAGGGCAGATCGAATTGCGCGACCTTGCTGACCTTGAACGGGGGCGATGCGGTGGCAGGCAGGGTTCCCGCATTGATCTGCGCCAACACAGGGGTTGCAGCCATGAGCAACCAGGGGATGAGTCCAGACTTCGGCAATCGCATGCTTTGCTCCGCAGTGGGGGACGGGACAGTATCCGCGCATCACCGCCGCACCGCAGAATGCACCGCCGAATTCCGGGCTATCTGCGCGGCAAGCCTGAAGTTGCGTCCAGCCGCGTTCAGCCTCGCTCACCCAGCGGATGCAGGCATGGCCGCCGGGTCCATCCACAGTGCCGCCCACATGTGTCCATCAGGATCGGCCAGATCGCGCGTGTACATGAAGCCGTGGTCCTCCATCGGATTCACGTCGGCCTGCCCGCCATGGGCCGCGGCGGCCTCGTTCATGGCATCGACGGCGGCGCGGCTCTCAAGGGCCAGTGACAGCATCAACCCGCAGGAGCCGGCCGGCGGCAACGGGCGCTGCGTGAAGGTGCGCCACTTGGCATGCGTGACCAGAATGACCTGGATCGCCTCGCTCCAGACCATGGCTGAACCATCCTCACTGCTGAACTGCGGGTTCTGGCTGAAGCCCAGGGCTTTGTAGAAGGCGGTGGAGGCGGCGAGGTCGGTCACGGGGAGGCTGATGAAGAGGGACTTGGTCATGCTTGGCTCCGTAGGTTGGGCTGCAGTTCTGGTGGGTGCAGGACTGCTCGGTCAGAACATCCATCATGCAGCACCTGCACTCCGGATGCTGCCCCATTAATTGGAGGAGCCATTGAGCTGCTGAAGCTCAAGTTGCCTGGCCGCACTGGCTTCAAGGTTTGCGCGCTCCGCGTCCAAGTACCGATAAATGCTTTTGAGGTCAGTTATTTTCTTTCTGATTTCCGCCATCTTCTTTTCAATCAGTCTTGCACCCCCGGCGCAATCTATTGAATTATTTCTCTGAGCATTCAGAATTTCGCCTATTTCCCCAAGAGAAAATCCCATGCTTTGTGCTCGCTGGATAAAGTCCAGGTCTTGCAGGGTTTGCGGTGTGTAAACGCGATAATTGTTGGTTCGCCGCAAGGGTGAAATAAGGCCGATTTTCTCGTAATAGCGCAAGGTATGGCGCGTGGCGCCGCTGCGGACCTCAAGTTCCCCGATATTCATGGAAAAAATCGCTTGACTGTAGAGTTGAGTCGACAGTCTACACTTGGTTTTTTCATCGTGCCAAGGAGCAGAAAAATGAGCGTGGAGTGCTTTGTTACGGGAGGGACGGGCTTCATCGGCCAGCATTTGCTGTCGTACCTGAGCGCGAAAGGTCACACCATTCGGGTGCTGATGCGTCGCCCGGAGCGCCTCGCTGAACTGCGCCAGCAGGTCGATGGTTTGGGTGGCGTTGCAGCCCGCGTCTTTGCCGTGGCCGGCGATCTGGAGCAAGAAGACCTCGGTCTGAGCCTTGCGGATAGAGAGGTCCTGCGGCAGGCCAAGGTCGTATTCCATCTGGGAGCCCACTTCGCCTGGGGCCTTTCGATGGAGCATGCACGTGCAGTGAATGTGGAAGGGGCAAGGCGCGTGGCGCAGTTGGCGGCCGAGCAAGAGAGCCGGTTGGTGATGATCGGTGGCTACATGCTGAAAAACAATGAACATCTGCAACGCATCGGGATTGATCCCGGCCATCCGGAGCTGACGGATTGGCCTGCCATCTATCGCCAAGTCGGTGCTTACGAGGCGAGCAAACTGGAGGCGCATTTCGCGACCCTCGGCTTCATGAATGCCAAGGGTGGAGAGATGACCGTTGTACACCCCGCCACGGTTTGCGGTCATAGCCGCACGGGGCATATCGCGGACGGCCAGCCGCTGGTGGATCTGATACGCAATCTGGTGCAGGGAAAGCTGGCGGCAGTACCCGGTACTGCCGCGCACTGGTTGCCACTGGTCACTGTGGATTATCTGGTCGAGTTGGTGGCGGCTTGCGCCTTTGATCCTTCCATGGTGGGCCAGGAACTGCTGGCCCTCGATGCCCAGAGCCCTGGCTTGCAGGAACTTCTCACGCAGGTGACACAACCTCTTGGGCTGAAGGCGCCCGGGCGTCATATCCCGCTGCGATTGCTGAAATGGCTTTTGGGTATTCGTCCCATTGCGAGGTTTTTGAATACCAGCGCCGAGGCCCTGGATTTTATCCAGACAACCCGTTTTGACACGACGGAAGTGGAGCAATTTGCCCGAAGACACGGAATCACAAAGCCGGATATGCGCCAGTCGTTGAGGAATACTGCAATATATGTCAGCTCATATTGCATTACAAAAGGCAAGGCCCGCCGACTTGCCCCTCCACTGCGCAGAACATCATAATCACCGCTTTCAATGGTGCCCGAGTTGCCGCTGCGCACCAAAATCAAGGAGCTCGTTTCGGTGAATCAACCAACCCATCCACGCATCGCGGTGCTGGGGCCCGGGGCAATCGGGACAACGGTTGCTGCTGCGCTGCATGAAGTCGGTCGCACGCCGTTGCTGTGCGGTCGTACGCCGCGCGACAGCCTGACGCTGCACGGCAGCGGTCTTCGCATCGTGGTTCCCGGCCCGGTCAGAACGGATCCGGCCCAGGTCGAAGGTCCGGTGGACCTTGTTTTTCTCGCGGTCAAGGCGACTCAAACTGCTGCGGTTGCGCATTGGCTGGCGGCGTTGAGCGGTCCGCAAACCGTGGTGTGTGTCCTGCAAAACGGGGTTGAGCAGGTGGAGAGTGTCACCCCGCTGTGCCCGCAGGGGCGAATCGTTCCCGCAGTCGTGTGGTTCCCTGCACAGGCGCAACCCGACGGGTCGGTGCTCTTGCGCAGCGACGCCCGGATCAGCCTGCCTGACGAGGCTGCGGCCCTCGTGGTCGCGCAGGCGCTGCAAGGCACCCGATGCTCGGTAGACCTGGTTTCGAATTTCAAATCCCTGGCGTGGCAAAAGCTGCTGCAGAACGCAGCGGCCGGGCTCATGGCTCTCACGCATCGCCGCTCAGGCATGTTCGGCCGGCACGACATCTCTAAGCTCACTCTGGACTATTTGAGGGAGTGCCTGGCCGTGGCACGCGCCGAAGGTGTTGAACTGGGCGATGAGGTCCCCCAGGCGATCCTCGACAAGTTCCAGGCATTTCCGGCCGACCTGGGCACGTCCATACTGGCGGATCGTGAAGCAGGCCGGCCGCTCGAATGGGATATCCGCAACGGTGTCATCGCGCGCCGAGGCCGGGCGCGCGGAGTTCCGACACCGATTGGTGATGTCCTGGTGCCGCTTCTCGCCGCAGCGAGCGACGGCCCCGGCTGATCATTCGTGCCTTGACCACAAAGCCCGCGATCGCCAAAGCAAGGCTTCAGCCCATGAACCCCAGATCGATGGGATACGCCGAGCCGCCGAAGTTGCCGATGTGCGGCAGCACCCCCGCCAGCTCGGTATTCGACACGCCGAACCAGCGCGCCAGGGTGGCGGCGTACTGGTCCACGGCGGTGCTGGGCAACAGGCGCCCCTGGCCGACATGCCACTGGTCTTCGCTGCCGCTGCCGTTGCCCACGCTGATGGGCGGAGGCGCGCCATAGAAGGACGCGCCACGCACCGCGCCGCCCACGACGAAGTGGTGGCTGCCCCAGCCATGGTCGGAGCCGTCGCCGTTGGAAGTCAGCGTGCGGCCGAAGTCCGACGCGGTGAAGGCCGTGACCTTGTCGGCCACGCCGAGTTCGGCCGTGGCGTTGTAGAAGGCCGTCATGGCGCTGCTCACCTTGTCGAGCAGCTGCGGCTGGTTGGCGATCAGGTTGTCGTGCAGGTCGAACCCGCCCAGCGAGACGAAGAACACCTGCCGGCGCGTGCCCAGCGCGCTGCGTCCGGCGATGAGCCGGGCCACCACCTTGAGCTGGTCGGCCAGCGGGTTGCTGGCAGGGAAGGCGGTGGACAGGCTGCCGCTGGAGAGGGCCGAAGAGATCTGCCCCTCGGCACTGATGGAGCGCTGCGTGACGCGGGCGTACTCGGCCTCCATTGCGTGGCTGCCGGCCGTCTGCACCAGCTCGCTCAGCAGGCCGCGCACGGCGGTCAAACCATAGACGTTGGCGCCCTTGACGGCGTTGATGGGCACGGCGCCGCCCGGGCTGATCTGGTACTGCAGCGCCTGGTCGCCCGAGAGAAACACGGCGTTGCCCGTGGCCGAGATGCAGGTGAAGAGCGACGTGGCGTTGGACGACAGCGCCAGGTCGCCCAGGTTGCCGCCCCAGCCCACGGTGGAGCCTTCGGCGCCCTGCGACTGCCAGACCGACTGCTGGTCGTTGTGCGAGAAAAGCTTGGGCGGCAGCGGGTAGCTGCGCCGGTCGCCGGTGGCATATTGGGCCCGCGTGAGCGGCACCAGCAGCGGGCCGACGTTCAGCTGCACCGCCGCGCGGCCCGCGTTGAAGAGGCCGGCCAGGCCCGTCATGGACGGGTGCAGCGCGTACTGCATGCCACCGGCCAGCGCCGTGCGGGGTTGCAGCAGCGTATTGCCCAGCGCGGCGCGGGCCAGGGCAATGCCACCGGCCGTGCCGTCGCTGTTGCCGCCGCGGATGGCGGAGTACTGCCCGTAGCGGGTGCTGTCGTAGGGCACGACGGTGTTGGCGTAGTCGCAGCCGCCGTAGAGGAAGACGCAGACCAGCGCCTTGTAGTCGTTCGCCTCGAAGGCGGCGGCCTCGCCCAGTGCGGCGAGGTTCAGGGCGAAGGGCAGGGCGGTACCGGCGGCGGCCAGTTGCGTGCTGCGGCGCAGGAATGCGCGGCGCGTGTGGCGGGCGGGGTCGATGAAGTTCATGGCGATATCGCTTTGCTTTGCAGACGGTCGGTCACCTGTTCTGTCACTTGTTCGGTCACTTCTGCACCAGATATTCGGGACTGGCCATCACCAGCAGCACGGCGGCTGCCACGCGGTTGAGCTGGGTGGCGGTGTTGCTGGTGGCCGTCACCGGCGTGGCATTGAGCGCTGCCACGATGCGCGTCTGCGTGGCGGCCGATACCTGCCCTGCCGACAGCAGCAGCGCCACCTTGCGCACCAGCGCGGCGGCGTCGGCCACCAGGGGCAGCAGGTTGGCGTAGCTGCAGGTGATGTCGAAGCCGTTGGCCGCGCTGCTGCCGCCCTGGGGCAGGTCTGGCGCGTTCACGTAGTAGCCGAAGCGGATCACGTTCTGCATGAAGTTCAGGTAGCCGCTCACGCTGGTCTCGGTGACGATCTGGAACTCCGGCGCCACCTGGCCCGTCGTGGCCAGGGGCGTGGAGGGAGGCACGTAGCCCGGGCGGAAGAAGTTGAACACCGAGCCCGAGCGCAGCGGGCTCTGGCCCAGGCGCGTGGCCGGGTCGCTCAGGTTGTCGATCTTCCAGGTGCCGCGTGCCGACCGCAGCCCGAAGGTGCGGCCCCACTGCACGAAGCGCACCATGGGCTCGCGCAGGCGGCCGTACTGGGGGCTGGCAAGCCCTGCCGCGCCCCGCGCCTCCGGGTCCAGCAGCACGGTGGCGATCACGGCGCGCAGGTCGCCCCGCGTGCCGCTGCCGTTGTCGGCGAAGGCGGCGGCCACGCGCCCCACATAGGCGGGGCTGGGGTTGCTGGTGACCAGGCGCTGGATCAGCTGGCGCCCGATGAAGGGCCCGACGTTGGGGTGGTTGAACAGCGTGTCCAGCGCCGCCTTCAGCGCCGCTGGCCCTGACGTGCCCGCAGCCACGGTGGTGCCCAGGAAAGTGGCGGCCAGCGTGGAATGGCGCGCTGCGTTGAATGCCATGGGCAGCAGCGCCTGCTGCAGCCCCGTCACCGTGCTGCCGCTCAGGTTGGTGGGCTGGTTCTTGCTGGTGTCGTAGTCGTAGCCGGTGAAGACGCGCGCCAGGTTGCTCACGTCGGCTGCCGAATAGGTATCGATGCGGTTGCCGCTGCCGTCGCGCTGCTCGGTGCCGTCGGGGTTGAGGCGGTAGAGGCCGATGGTGAACAGCTGCATCACCTCGCGGGCGTAGTTCTCGTCGGGCTGGCGGCCGCTGCGGGCGTCTTCCTTCTGGTTGCCGCGCGTGCTCAGGTAGATGCCCATGGCCGGGCTGAGCGTGACGGCCTCCAGCAGCGTGCGGAAGTTGCCGAAGGCATGCTGGTTCAGCAGATCCCAGTAGCCGGAGGCCAGGAAGATGCTCCAGGGCTGCTCCAGCCCCGTGGTGGAGACCACCATGATCTCCGACAGCGCCAATGCCACACGCTTGCGCACGGCGTCGCGCTCCGTGAAAAGCTGGCTCCAGAGCATGAAGTCGGAGGGATACGAAACGTTGTCGTAGCGCGTGCCGGCCTCTGCCACGCCGTAGCCGCGCTGCATCAGCCAGGCCGTGCCCGTGGTGTCCACGGGCAGCGCGAACTGCTCGGCCAGCCAGGGGCCGTAGCCCTTGGCGCGCAGCGCTGCGATCTCCTCGTCGGTGGCCGAGAACTGCGCCTGCAGCAGGAAACGCGCGGCTTCTTCGTCGCTGGCAGGGGTGGCCGTGGTGCCGGTACCCGTTCCGCCACCAGGGCCGGTGCCCGTGCCCCCAGTGCCGCCGTTGCCTCCATTGCCGGTACCGGGTGCCGTATCGCCCCCACCGCCCCCGCAGGCCACCAGCAGCGCGGCCGCCAGGGAGGCGGCCATGGCGGGGGGCATCAAGGAATTCTTGGCTTCGTGGCCGAGATGGCCGGGCTCTGCGCAGGCAGGCAAGGAGTCCGCGGGCGCGCGGTCGGGCGGCTGCAGCGTGGAGGCTGCAGCCTGTGGGGTGGGGTGCATTGCGGGCTTTCAGGCAGTGGCCGGGGCGTGGCAATGAACTGCCTCGCTCTTCGGCGCGTGGCGCAGAGTGTTCCAAGGTTTTCGGATGTGAGCGGACACTTTGCAGCCCTAAAGCGTGTCAAGATGTTATGCGATGCAGGGGCGGCATGCAGAAACACGGCGTTGGGCCAAGACGCATGGGTCTCGCCCGGGGCCGTCGCCGGTTGACGCGTCTTTTGCCATCCATGGCTTCAACCTCCCGCTGGCCGTCCTCTCGCACATGCTGGCAATTGGCCAGCATGCCTCCTGTTCTTTTTCAGTGACCAGCGTGTGCGCTTCGGTCTTGGAATCGCCAACTTTAAAATGCCCCCCCATGACTCCTCCCTCGGCTTCCCCCCATTCCTTCGACAAACTTGCGCTTTCGCCGGCAACGCTCGCCAATCTTGAGCGGCTCGGCTACCTTGAAATGACGGCGATCCAGCTCGCCAGCCTGCCCCCTGCGCTTGAAGGCAAGGATGTGATCGCTCAGGCGAAGACCGGCAGCGGCAAGACCGCAGCCTTTGCCCTGGCGCTGCTGGCCAAGCTGGATACGCGCAATTTCTCGGTGCAAGGCCTGGTGCTCTGCCCCACCCGCGAGCTGGCCGATCAGGTGACGACCGAGATCCGCCGCCTGGCGCGTGCGGAAGACAACGTCAAGGTGGTGACCCTGTCCGGCGGCGTTCCGCTGCGCGGCCAGAACGCGAGCCTGGAGAACGGCGCGCACGTGATCGTGGGCACGCCCGGCCGTGTGATCGATCACCTGGACCGGGGCAATCTGAACCTTGATTCGCTGAACACCTTGGTGCTCGACGAAGCGGATCGCATGCTCGACATGGGTTTCGTCGATGACATCGCGAAAGTCGCCAAGCAGTGCCCCCCGCAGCGCCAGACCTTGCTGTTCTCCGCAACCTACCCTGAAGGCATCGCCAAGCTGGCCGCGCGATTCATGCGTGACCCGGTCACGGTCAAAGTTGCCGCGCAGCACAGCGGCGAGCAGATCGAGCAGCGCTGGTACGAGGTGGACAAGGAAGAGCGCTTGCCTTCGGTGGCTCGCCTGCTGGAGCATTTCCGGCCCGAGAGCACGCTGGCCTTCTGCAATACCAAGGCGCGCTGCCGGGCCCTTGCCGAGCTGCTGCAGGCCCAGGGCTACAGCGCGCTGGAGCTGCACGGCGATCTGGAGCAGCGTGACCGTGACCAGGTGCTGGTGCGTTTCGTGAACGGCAGTTGCTCCGTGCTGGTCGCCACCGATGTGGCGGCTCGCGGGCTGGATGTGACCAATCTGGGCGCCGTCATCAACGTGGACATCACGCCCGACCCTGAAGTGCACGTGCACCGCATCGGCCGCACAGGCCGCGCCGGCCAGAAAGGTTTGGCCCTGAGTCTCGCGACGATGGACGAAATGGGCGCGGTCGGAAACATCGAGCAGATGCAGGGCAGCCCATCCGTCTGGTACCCGCTGGACGAGCTGACACCGGCTCCCGGCGGCCGGCTCCTGCCATCCAAGGCCACCATCCACATCAATGCCAGCCGCAAGGACAAGATCCGCCCGGGCGACGTGCTGGGCGCGCTCACCGCAGACCTGGGCTACACCCGCGAGCAAGTGGGCAAGATCGACATCAACGAGTTCGCAACCTATGTGGCCGTGGACCGCAAGATTGCGCATGACGTGGTTGCCCGGCTCAATAGCGGGAAGATCAAGGGGCGAACGGTGAAGGCGCGCTTGCTCAAGGATTGAGGGGTTTCAGGCGCATCAGTCGGCGTGCGAATGTATGCACTTGGCTGAACGCGCTCCGCCCCTTCAAGCGGCCCTGCCTAACCCGCAGGCCCCCTCATGACCTCCCTGGCCTGCACTGCCTCAACAGCCCCCTGCAGCGCCTCCCGCTGTGCAATCAGGAAGCTCAGCAACGCTTCAGTCCCGACCGTGGTCTGCACGGCAGAAATCCCGGAGCCCAGGTCCACAAGCAGCGATATCTGCTGCATGCAATCCTGAACCACTTGCAGCTCTTCCTCGGCAATCGGGTAGTACATGCCTGCCCCTTTCAGCGATGAGCCAGCACGGCCTGCTGGTGCCTTGAGACAGGAATGAGAACTGGCGCGCCAGCATGCGCTGTGCGGGGGAGGGTGGTGTCGGTCAATGGCGGCTCCTGTGCATGGATGTTTCGCATGGCTGCGTTGAAATGAAGCCATGTCCAGCGCAGCACTGGGAAAACTGAAAGCTGCACACCATCAAGAGGGGGGCGGCTGCTGCGCCTGTGTCCGGGCCGCCAAGCCCGTGTCCGCTGAGGGACGGCGAAATGTTATCGCAAATGCGTTGCCTACCCGGCCGGCAGCCCCCCAATCCCAACCCGTCGGGCCGATTTTTCCGAAGCCGGGGACAATACCGGGTTCGCGGGTTTTTCCGGCTTGACTTGGATCAAGGTCGGAAACGCCCGCGCAAAGACGCTGCCCAGGTGCTGAGCCGGATGCAGAAAACCCAAGATCGGACGGCAGCAGGACTGCCGAGATGGCGCAGGTGCATGTGATGGAGAGGGATTGGTGGACAAAGGCCTGGTGCGGGGGCAGAGGCCGGCCCGTGAAGCGTGATGCCCGCCTGGTGGCCTGGTTGCTGGCGGTGGTGTTCGTATCGGTTTCTGCGGCCACGGTCTGGCAATTGGTGGCGGCGCGCCAGCGCACGCTGGCCGAGGTCGATACCAGCAACCGCAACCTGGCCCAGACACTGAACACCTATGCCGAGGGCGTGATCACCCAAAGCTCCATGCTGCTGCTGGGCATTGCCGAGCGGCTGGAGGTGGATGGCACCAGCCCCGTGCTCCTGGAGCGGGTGCTGTATCTGGTCAACCGGCAGGAGCAGCTGCTGAACCAGCTCAACGAGCTGCTGATCGTGGATGCGCAGGGCCATTGGCTGATGTCGTCCAAGGGCGTGTTTCCCGAAGGATCGGAAAGCTCCGGCCTGGACTACTTCACGCACCACCGTGACGACGCATCGTCAGGCATCTACATCGGGCCGCCGATCCGCAGCCGCTCCACGGGCGAATGGGTGATCACCATCAGCCGGCGCTATACGGACGCCGAGGGCCAGTTTGCAGGCGCGGTGGTGGTGGCGCTGGGTGTGGAGAATTTCCTGCGGCTGTTCGGCAAGATCGATATCGGCGAGAAGGGGGCCATTGCACTGAGCACGCCGGGCGGGCAGTTGCTGGTGCGCCACCCGTTCCGCGAGCAGGACCTGGGGCGGGACTTCTCGCAGTCGCCCAATTTTCTGCGCCACTACGTGGGGGCGATGTCGGGCACGGCGTCGTTCCGCTCGGCCCTGGATGGCACGGAAAGAATCTATGCCTTCCTGCGCAGCGAGCGCTATCCCCTGGTGACCACGGTGGCCCTGGGCCGCGATGAGGCGTTGAGCTCCTGGCGGCGCCAGGCGCTGCTGACGCTGGCCGTGGTGCTGGGGCTGTTTCTGGCGATTGCGTTGATCGGCTGGCGCCTGACGGCCGCGATGCGGCTGCGTTCGCGCGCCGAATGCTCCCTGGTCAGCGCGCGCGAGGAATTGCTGGACGCCAATCGCCGGCTGGAAGTGCTGGCTGCCCAGGACCAGCTGACGGGCCTGGCCAACCGCCGCCGCTTTGACGAGGTGCTGGAGCGCGAGGCCCGTCGCGCTGCGCGCGAGGGCACGCCGCTGTCGCTGCTGCTGATCGACCTGGACTACTTCAAGGGCTACAACGATGCCTACGGCCATGTGGCGGGCGATGCCTGCCTGCAGGCCGTGTGCAGCGCGCTGGCCCAGGCGGTGCAGCGGCCCGGCGACATGGCGGCGCGCTATGGCGGGGAGGAGCTGGCCGTGGTGCTGCCCAATACCGACAAGGCCGGCGCGCAGCAGGTGGCCGAGCGGCTGCGCGCGCGCATCGAGGGCCTGGCCCTGGAGCACCGCATCAGCCGCTTTGGCCATGTGACGGCCAGCATTGGCGTGGCCACGGCGCAGGGCGATGAGGCTGGCGCGACCCAAGGCGCTACACAAGGCACCACGCAAGGCTCCACCCAAGGTGCCGCCGTGGCGCTGGTGGAAGCGGCCGACCGTGCGCTGTACCGCGCCAAGGCCGCAGGGCGCAACTGCGTGCAGGGCTGAATGGGCTTGGGTCTGTGCGCGCTCAGTCCGTGGGCGAGCGGTGGGCCACCACCTGCTGCTTGAGGTCGCCCAGCGCCTGGTACAGGTCGTTGCGGCTGGCCTGCGGCATGTCGCCGAACATGCCCATGACCCAGGACTCATGCGCCTTGGCCATGCGCGCAAAGGTCTTGCGGCCCAGCGGGGTGAGGTGCAGCACGGAGCTGCGCCGGTCGGACTCCACCTTGGTGCGCACCACCAGGCCCTCTTTCTCCAACTGGTCGGTGATGCCGGTGATGTTGCCGTTGGTCACCATCATGTGGCGCGACAGCTCGCCCATCTTCATGCCCTCGGGCGCGCGCTGCAGCTGGGCCATGAGGTCGAAGCGGGGCAGGGTGGTGTCGAATTCGCTGCGCAGGCGGTTGCGGATCTCGCCTTCGATGAGGTTGCAGCAGGTGAGCATGCGCAGCCACAGGCGCAGCGCATGGTGGTCGTCGGGCGCGGCGCGCGACTCCAGGTCGGGAGCGTGGGTCATGGCTGGTTCTGCGGTGTGGGGGCGCTCAGGCCCATCTGCGCGAGGATGGCGCGCGTCAGCGGGCTGGCCGGGTCGTTCAGGGTGAGCACGATGTCGAAATGGTTGGTGCCGGGCATGGCCACGTACTGGCCTGACGATGGACCGGGGCCACGGCGCTGGTTCCAGGCGGCCAGGTAGTCGTCGCTCTGGCGCTTGAATTCATCGGTCTCGCTCTCGCCGTAGCTGACGATGAGCGGGCAGGCCGCGCCGTGCGGCAGGAGGGCGGGGCTGTTGCGAATGGCGTCCTGCTCGCTCAGGCGCATCCATTCGTTGATGTGGGTGTGCACCAGCGGGCGCAGGTCGAACAGGCCCGACAGCGGTGCGGCGCCGCGCACCACGTCCTCGGGCACGCCGTAGTCCGCATGCCAGCCACCGGTCAGCAGCATGCCCGCCAGGTGGCCGCCGGCCGAGCTGCCGCAGACATGGATGCGGCCCGGGTCGCCGCCGTAGCGGGCGATGTGGGCATGCACCCAGGCCAGTGCGCGGCGTGTCTGGTCCACGATGCGGTCCAGCGTGACGGCGGGCGCCAGCGAGTAGTTCAGGGCCACCACCACGGCGCCGGCGCGCGTGAAGGTGGGCGCCATGCTGCTGGAGTCGTCCTTGGACAGCAGCCGCCAGTAGCCGCCGTGGATGAAGAAGAGAACAGGGGCGCCTGCCGCCCCGGTTGCTGCCGGGAAAATGTCCAGCAGCTCGTCGGCATGCTCGCCATAGGCCACGTTCAGCGCGCAGGGCAGGCTCTGGCGCGCGGCCCGGCTGTCGTCGGCATAGGCCTTGATGATGGGGGTGATGTCAGGTACCGTCGCGCGGGCGTTGTACTGGACATCGAGTCCGGCGCGGTCGTAGTGACGGTAGAGTGCGGGCATTGGAACGGAGATGGCGCGAAATGGTTTGTATGGCAGGTATTGGTACAAGTCCCAGACTTGTTCTGCAAAATACTTTAAACCTAAACTAAGACCCGCGCCAACCGTTCCAGCCCTTACAGAGTTTCCCGTCCAGCGTGACGGAAGACTGCCTCACCACCGATTGCCATCCGCGCGGCCCGCGCAAGGAGCACAGCAGCATGCGTTTCCTCACCCCCTTCCTGGCCGCAGCGGCCCTGGCCCCTGCCTTTGTTCCCCCGCTCGCGCAGGCGGACACCATCAAGGTCGGTATCGCCAACGATATTTCCGGGCCGTTTGCCGCGCTGGGCGCCGAGGCGCGTGACGGCTTCAACCTCGCCATCAAGCAGCTGGGCAGCAAGCTGGGCGGCCAGCCGGCCGAGTTCCTGCAGACCGACATGGGCGGCAACCCCGACCAGGCGCGACAGCTGGTCACGCGCTACATACAGCGCGACAAGGTGGATTTCTTCACCGGCCCCATCGGCTCCAACGTGGCCCTGGCCGTGGGCCCGGCGCTGTTCGGCGCCAAGGTGCCCTACCTGTCCAACAACCCCGGCCCCAGTCAGTTCGCGGGCGCGCAGTGCAATGCGTTCTGGTTCGGCACGTCCTACCAGAACGATGCCTTCCACGAGGCAGCCGGCAAGCTGGCCGCCGACCGTGGCTTCAAGAAGATGTTCATCATGGCGCCCGACTATCCGGCGGGCAAGGATGCGCTGGTCGGCTTCAAGCGCGGCTACAAGACCGCGCCCGGCGAGGAGGTCTACACCAAGCTGGGCCAGATCGACTACGCGGCCGAGCTGGCCCAGATCCGTGCGGCCAAGCCCGATGCGGTCTACATCTTCCTGCCGGGCGGCATGGGCATCAACTTCGTCAAGCAGTTCGTGTCCACGGGGCTGTCGCAAAGCGTCAAGCTGATCGGCCCGGGCTTCTCGGCCGACGAGGACGTGATCCAGGCCGTGGGCGAGCCCATGCTGGGCATGGTCAACACCGCGCAGTGGGCGCATGACCTGGACGTGCCGCAGAACAAGGCCTTCGTCGAGGCTTTCCGCAAGGAGTACAAGGGCCGCAACCCCTCGGTTTATGCGGCCCAGGCGTATGACGTGATCATGGCCATGGATGCGGCGGTCAAGCAGGCCGGCGGCAAGGCCTCGGACCGCCAGGCCATTGTCAAGGCGCTGGAGAAGGCCGACTACGCCTCGGTGCGCGGCCCCTTCACGTACGGCAAGAACCACTATCCCATCCAGGCCTACTACCAGCGCGTGATCGAGAAGGACGGCAGCGGCCGCATCACCAACAAGCTGGTGGGCAAGGTGTTCGACAAGTACCAGGACGTCTACGTCAACGACTGCAAGATGTGACCCCGCCGCCGCGCCCCCGTCGGGCGCGGCGTGCCTTGATCTTGATTTTCAAAGCCGGATGATTTGTTGACCGCGCGCGGGCCACTGCGCCTGCGGCAGGGGGCGTGTGGATGACGTGGACGCTGCTCTTGGAGCAATTGCTGAATGGCCTGCAGTTCGGGCTGATGCTGTTTCTGATCGCGGCCGGGCTGACCCTGGTGTTCGGCATCATGGACATCATGAACCTGGCCCATGGCTCGCTGTACATGGCGGGCGCCTATGTGGCGGCCGAGACCATGCAGCGCACGGGCTCGTTCACCGCGGCCGTGCTGGTGGCGGCCGTGGCCACGGGCGTGGCGGGTGTGGTGCTGGAGCTGGTGCTGATACGGCGCCTTGCCGTGCGTGACCATCTGGCCCAGGTGCTGGGCAGCTATGCCGTCATCCTCATTGCCAATGACCTGGTCAAGATGGTCTGGGGCCCGGCTCCGGTGATGCTCAACATGCCGGCTGCGCTGTCGGGCCCGGTGCAGTTGCTGCCCGAACTCATGTACCCGGCCTACCGGCTGATGATCATCGTCTTCGGCCTGGCCGCCGCGCTGGGCCTGTACTGGTTCGTGACGCGCACGCGCGCCGGCGTGCTGGTGCGGGCAGGCGCCTCCAACCGCCAGATGGCCACGCTGATGGGCGTGCGCGTGCCGCTGCTGTTCCTGGGCGTGTTCACGCTGGGCGCCATGCTGGCGGCGGTGGCGGGGGCGCTGCTGGGGCCCATCACCTCGGTGCAGGTGGGCATGGGCGAGGACATCCTGATCCTGGTGCTGGTGTGCATCGTCATCGGCGGCATAGGCTCCATACGCGGCGCCCTGGTGGGCGCCCTGCTGGTGGGCATGGTGGATACGGCGGGGCGGGCCTTTTTGCCCATGCTGCTGCGCCAGGTGTTCTCCCCGGCCGTGGCATCCAGCGTGGGGCCTACGCTGGCGGCGATTTCCATCTACGTGCTGATGGCGGTGGTGCTGGTGTACCGTCCTTCCGGCCTTTTCCCTGCGCGAGGCTGAGCATGGAACACAGCACATTGCAAGGCAGGTTCCAGGCCCGGTTCTTCTGGACCGTGCTCGCGCTGCTGGCGCTGGCGGTGTTCCCGCTGGTGGCTCCGGCGCTGGGGCTGGACTTCTACATCTCCTTCGTGCGCCGCGTATTGATCTACGCGCTGGCCGCCACCAGCCTGAACCTCATTCTGGGCTATGGCGGCATGGTGGCGCTGGGGCATGCGGCCTTCTTCGGTGCGGGGGCCTATGCGGTGGGCATCCTGGCGATGAACGGCGTGACCTCGGCCCTGGTGGCCTGGCCGGCAGCCGCGCTGCTGGCCGGGCTGCTGGCCGCCGCCACGGGTGCCGTGTCGCTGCGCACGCGCGGCGTGTACTTCATCATGATCACGCTGGCCTTTGCGCAGATGCTGTTCTACATCTTCATCTCCCTGCGCCAGTACGGCGGCGAGGACGGGCTCAACCTGCCCGGCCATTCCGTACTGCCCGGGCTGGACCTGGGCCACGATGTCTCCTTCTACTACGTGGTGCTGGCGCTGTTCGCGGTGCTGATGGCCGTGTTCGGGCGGCTGGTGGATTCGCGCTTCGGCAAGGCGCTGCAGGGCGTGCGCGAGAACGAGTCGCGCATGGAGTCGCTGGGCTACCCGGTCTATCGCATCAAGCTGGCAGCCTTTGTGCTCAGCGGCGCCGTGGCCGGGCTGGCGGGCGCGCTGCTGGCCAACCACAACCTGTTCATCTCCCCCAGCCTCATGCACTGGACCCAGTCGGCCAACCTGCTGATCATGGTGCTGGTGGGGGGCGTGGGCCTGCGCTGGGGCGGCGTGGCCGGCGCCGTCGTCATGCTGACGCTGGAGGAAGTGCTGCGCATGTGGACCGAGTACTGGCACCTGCCGCTGGGCCTGCTGCTGCTGTGCGTGGTGTTCGGTGCGCCGCGCGGCCTGATGGGCCTGTGGCCCGCACGCGGGAGGCAGGCATGAGCGGCGCGGCCACACTTATCTCCATTCCCACTCCGGCCCTGGAAGCCAAGGGCCTGGTGCGCCGCTTTGGCGCGCTGCTGGCCACCGACCATGTCTCGCTGTCGCTGGCGCCTGGCGAGATTCATGCGCTGATCGGCCCCAATGGCGCGGGCAAGTCCACGCTCATCCATCTGCTGTCCGGCACGCTGGCGGCCGATGCGGGCACGCTGGTGCTGGCGGGGCGCGATGTGAGCGCGCTCAACGCCCACCAGCGCGTGGCGGCGGGGCTGTCGCGGTCTTTCCAGATCACCAACATCTTCAAGCAGTCCAGCGTGCTGGACAACCTGGTGCTGGCCGTGCAGGCGCATGCGGGCAGCAGCTTCAGCTTCTGGCGCCCGCGCGCGGCCGAGACCGCGCTCTACGAGCAGGCCCGCGAGCTGGCGCGCGAATGCGCCATTGACGCCAGCCTGCTGCAACGCCCCGCAGGCACGCTGCCGCATGGCGAGCAGCGCAAGCTGGAATTCGCGCTGGCCCTGGCTGCGCGCCCCGGCGTGCTGCTGCTGGACGAGCCCATGGCCGGCATGGGGCCTGATGAAACACTGCGCCTGACCGAGCTGATCGAGTCCCTGCGCGGCCGTGCCGCCATGCTGCTGGTGGAGCACGACATGCAGGCCGTGTTCCGCCTGGCCGACCGTATCTCCGTGCTGGTCTACGGCCGCATCATCGCCACCGGCACGCCCGACGAGATACGTGGCAACGCCGATGTGCGCCAGGCCTACCTGGGCGACGAAGAAGTGAAGGAGGGCGCGTGATGCTCGAAATGCAGGCCGTGCAAAGCGGCTACGGACCCAGCCAGGTGCTGTTCGGCGTGGACCTCCGCATCGAGGCAGGCCAGGTCGTCACCCTGCTGGGTCGCAACGGCATGGGCAAGACCACGCTGCTTCGCACGCTGCTGGGCCAGCTGCCCCTGCGCGCCGGCCGCATGGTGTTTGCCGGGCAGGACATTGCCGGCTGGGCCACCGACCGCATCGCCCGCGCCGGCGTGGCCATCGTGCCCGAAGGCCGCCAGTGCTTTCCCAATCTCACGGTGCGCGAGCACCTGACGGCCTTTGTGGCCCATCGCAATTCGGGCAGCCCCGGCGCGGCCCAGCCCTGGACGCCCGAGCGCGTGTTCCCGCTGTTCCCCCGCCTGCGCGAGCGCGCCTCCAACATGGGTAACCAGCTGTCAGGCGGCGAGCAGCAAATGCTGGCCATAGGCCGCGCCCTGGTCACCAACCCGCGCCTGCTCATCCTGGACGAAGCCACCGAGGGCCTGGCCCCCCGCATCCGCGAAGAGATCTGGGCCTGCCTGGCTCAGCTGCGCGCCGCCGGCCAGACCATCCTGGTCATCGACAAATACGTGGAGCGCCTGCTGGGCCTGGCTGACCGCCACCTCATCCTGGAGCGCGGCAAGGTCGTGTGGAGCGGAGACTCGGCCGCGCTGGATGGGGACAGAGCGCTGTGGGAACGGTATTTGGGAGTGTGAGCACGCGCAATGCATTCGCAGTTCAAGGCGAAATTCAAGGCGCGATGGAGGGTTGAATGGCATTGAAGATCAATGGGTGGCATGCCATTCAAATACATGCCTGTATCCAAGATAGGCAATTGCTTACATTTACAGGATGTATCCGGCCCTGCATTTGATTGCCCTATGGCCATCGGCTTGTCTATGATCCCCGCTCACCAAGAGCAGGGAGGCCGCCCCCAGGGCGGCGCGCACTATGACACGCCGAGTCACCATACACACGCCATTGGGCGAGCAGCTGCATTTCCGTGAATTGCGCGGCCAGGAAAACATCAGCCAACTCTTCAGCCTCGATGTGGAAATGCTCAGCGAAAGCGAAAGCATCGATCCCAA